>Ga0316209_1000015_pt1 | contig 460217 bp, 419 predicted proteins | sample 6monopyrite_MG_FD_204945 | JGI IMG/M metagenome (GOLD analysis project Ga0316209, IMG submission 204945) | Microbial mat bacterial communities from mineral coupon in-situ incubated in ocean water Damariscotta River, Maine, United States -... | ecosystem: Environmental > Aquatic > Marine >... | reverse complement strand
ACTTGATTGGCCATTTCTGAAACAACACCGAAATCATGCGTAATAAATAAAATACTCATTCCTGTTTTCGCTTGCAGCTCTTTCATTAAGCGTAAAATTTCAGCTTGCACGGTAACATCTAATGCAGTGGTAGGTTCATCTGCAATCAATAAATCGGGCTCACAAGCGATTGCCATTGCTATCATAATACGTTGACGTTGTCCGCCAGATAAACGATGAGGATATTCGTTGATACGTTGTGCTGCATCAGGAATTTGTACCTGTTCTAATGCTGCAATTGTTTTTATTTTTGCAGCTGCATAACTCATTTCTGGCCAGTGTAACTGTAAGGCTTCAATAATTTGATCACCAATGGTCATTACCGGGTTTAGCGAAGTCATGGGCTCCTGAAAAATCATAGCAATACGTGAGCCACGGATGGCACGTTTATCACTTTCTTCCAAAGTGAGAATATCAACCTGTTTCGTCTTGTTATCTTGTTGACGATATTGAAAATGAATCTGACCAGCGGGGTGATGACTTATACTTTCAGGTAAGAGTTGGATGATAGATAAAGCACAAATCGACTTACCGCTACCCGACTCTCCAACCAGACAAAATGTTTCACCTTTATTAATGCTGAAGCTAACATCATCAACCGCTTTAACGAGATTTTCTCCGGAACCCAGATGGGTTTTTAAGCCTGTTACCGATAATAGTTCGCTCATGCTTTTTTATCCGGTTTATTAAGTTGCGGATCGATGGCATCACGTAATGATTCACCCATTAAGTTGTAAGCAAATACCGTTAAGAAAATTGCTCCCCCCGGGAACACAGCCATCCACCAGTTAAAGGTTGATGAACGCACCGCTTGATTCAGCATTTGCCCCCATGATGGGTCATCAACTAAACCCAGACCTAAAAAACTTAAAGTCGCTTCAGCTAAAATAGCAGAAGCTACACCAAAACTGACACCGACTAAAACAGGCGCAATACCATTGGGTAACATATGGCGAAATAAGATTGAGCGTAAAGGTAAACCACAGGCAACTGCTGATTGCACAAAGTCTTGCTGGCGTAACTTTAAAAATTCGGCACGTACGTATCTTGCATAACCAGACCAGCTGGTTAAACCTATAATCACCATCATGATATAAAGACTACGACCAAAAAAAGCAACAAAGGTTAAAAGTAAAAATAACGTTGGTATGGCTTCAAAAATTTCAACTAAACGCATGCCAAGCATATCCATAATGCCGGAATAAAACCCCATCAAACCACCAATGATGACACCAATAATTAAAGCAATACCCGTGGCAATAAAACCAATACCTAATGCAATACGTGAAGCGTGAACCATACGACTCAATACATCGGCCCCGTTTTCATCCGTACCAAAGATATGCGTTCTTGCTTCAGCTTTTAATGGCGCTTCTAGTCCTGTATCCCCCTCATCGCGAATATAATCTTTGGCAGAATATGCAATGGGCGCCCAGATAACCCAGTCATATTGATTTTTACTTTGTTTTTCCCGGTATTGTTCATAGGTTGTTAGTTGCGGCGGTGAAACAAAAGCACTACTCAAGCCACCCACAAGAAAAAGTACTGTTGTCATAATTATAATTGTGGTTTTTATCGACGTTTTTTTAACAATTAAAAAAACCACCGTAATAAATAAAGCCAGTAAGGTAATGTCAGCCGCACTGATAAAAGTCAGCAAAGGGCTGGATATAATCCCCTTCTCACTCAATACCCATGGATGTGAGTTAGCAATAAAAGGGGCAAACACAGCAACAACGGTAAGCAGGAATATCCAAATTAAACCTAAGCGTGCCCCCCATTGCGAGAAAGCCAGGCGTAAAATATTTGCGGCATAGCCACTATTATTCCGGGTTGAAGATGTTAATTGTTTAGACTTAATCATAACTCACTCTTGGATCGGCTATGGCATAACAAATATCCGCAATCAAATAACCTGCCAGGGTTAAAACACCACTGACAAAGGTAATCGACAGGACTAATTCACGATCGCGCCCTTTCACAGCTTCTACCGCGAGCTTACCCATCCCATCAATACTAAAAATCGACTCGACTATCACTGAACCTGCTAATAGCCCCGGCAATAAACTTGCTGACACCGTAATTAAAGGTAGTAAACTATTTCTAAAAACATGTCGCCATAAAACATCTTCTTCAGCCACACCTTTAGCACGCGCGGTTCTGGCAAAGTCTGCCATTAAATTTTCTAAAACAGAGGTACGGGTTAACTTTGCTAAAAATGCAAAACTACCATAGGCCAGACATAGCACCGGTAAAAACAAATGCCAGAGTCGATCAAGTAAAAAGCCCCGGGTAAAGTCACCATCAAAATATGAAACACTAACAACGATCCCGAGCAACATACCCAGCAAACCAATAAATGAATAGCGCAAGGCAAGATAGTCACTGTAAGCAACAGCACCGATTAATCCAGCGAGTAGCAGCATCAGAAAAAGATAGGTTAAGCTTGAAGTCACTCCCGGCAAACTGGCCGCCATAAAATACCCAAGCGTAATGCCCACCAGGCTAAAAATAACTACACGAAAAATTTCATTTTTAATTCGGGCAAGCGCGATAAACCCGAACAAACCGACCAACATGAAAACAAATAATGTTCCAACATCACCTATGTTTTCCCAATGCGGAAGAAAGGGCATATCAAGCGCTTCACGATGACTTAAACCAGCGGTTGGAAACCAGTGCCAGTATTGCTCACTGGCAAAAAAACCGATCAACAATACGCCGGCTAACATCGTTGGTATCGACCAAAGACCAAGCATGGTGACACTGGTGCCAACATCAAAAGCCTGACCACGTTTCACTGCGGCTTGTACACCGATACCAATTGAAATGAGGTAAATCAAGGGAATTGAAATAAGGTTTAGCAAAAGTGTGATGGGTAAGTTTTCTTTAATGAGATCGATTACAGAGCGGCCATAACGAAAACTTTTTCCAAGATCGATACCTTTCCATAATGAAAACCCATTTATCTCACTGTTTTCATCATAGGTAAAACCGACAGGTGAAAGATTATTTAACCAGCGCAGGTACTGCACAGGAGCAGGATCGTCTAAACCGTAAATTTTATTATAATAATCGGCCAGGGCTTTTTTAGCTGCAGGTTCCAGGTTCTGGCCTTCGATTAAACTTTGCGCGGTAATGCCACCGGGTGATGCTGCCATCACCATAAAGACGACCAGGGTTATTCCCAACAAAGTTGGAAACATCAATAAAATACGCCGGATAATATAGGTTAACATTAATCAAATAATCTAATTATGATATTTTTGTTGTTTGTTTGGCACATAAATTTCCACCGGTATAAACCCCAGATTCAAACCTAAGTTTGTGACTTTTAAATTTTTAAGTCGCTTATCAATAAAGCTCAATGATTGCCGGCGTACTAAAAAAGTATAAGGTTGATCTTCATAAATAATTCTTTCTGCTTTTTGCCATAACGGCATACGTTTATCTTCATCAACCGTTGCTCTCGCTATATCAATCACTTTATCTAACTCAGGATTAATATAATGTACAAAATTATCCGCATTTTCATCAACTTGATTTCCGTGCAGATACTGATAAATATCTGTTTCTACCCCACTCGTCCAGCCTAATGTAATCGCATCAAAATCTCTTGAAGTCAGTAAATCAATCATAACCGACCATTCGCTCGGTTTCGGTTTTAATATAATGCCTGCACGCGCATAAAGATCTTTTAGAAACAGCACCATACGCTTTGAGTCTTCGCTATCTTGCGAGTAAATCATTTCAAAACTAAAATCATGACCTTGTTTATCTTCTAAAACACCATCACCGTCACTGTCTTTATAGCCTGCTTGTAAAAGTAATTCTTTCGCTTTGGCCGGGTTATACTTTCTGGGCTTTAATGATTTGTCATGTTGTTTACTTCGGGGGCTAAACGGGCTTATAGCCGTTTCTGCATAACCCAGCCAGATTTCTTTATTTAACCTGTCACGATCAGTTAAATAAGTCATTGCTTGCCGAACCCGCTTATCTTTAAAACGCGTGGACTTATTTTGTCTTTTTTGATTCCAGGCAATGTACGAATATCCACTAACCGGATTCATATAATTGAAGTGTTGTGTGCGTTTTATCAGCTGTTTATCATTTAACAGTTTTTTATATTCGATTGGGCGCGACGAATACATATCAATTTCCTGATTACGAAAAGTTGTTAATCGCGCGCTGTCATTTTCAATGATTTTCCATATTATCCTGTCAAATGAAGACGACACCGGTGCCCAATAACGAGGATTGCGGCCTAACTCTATAATACCTTGATCCGGTGTCCATCCCTTCGGATCTTTTATACGATAAGGCCCTGAGCCTAATAATAAGCCCTTCGATTCATTAAAGACCTGAGGCTTCGTTAAATAAATCTGATAAAAATGTTTTGGAAGAATTTTAAGTGAGCCCGCTAAAGATAAGGCGTTAAAGTACGGTTCTTTAAATTCAAATATTACTGAATATTTATCCGCTGCAGTGACTTTGTCAATTTTTTCTAAATAAGCACGATCACGCGGCGCAGCAATGCGTTCATCCATAATAAAATTAAAGGTAAAGACAACATCCTCAGCCGTTAACGCTTTGCCATCAGAAAACTTAACATCCGAACGCATATCAAACGTAATGGTCAAGCCATCTTTACTGGTTTGCCAACTATTTGCTATTAAGCCTTCCCATTCTAATGAGTCTGGATTGCGTGATAACAGCGATTCAAAAATATAATCCTGTACATAGCTGGCATAAACATCCTGAGAGATCAGCGGGGTTAATGTTTTTAAACTTGTACTAAAGGCGTTAACAAACCAATCCCCCTCTGCATAATCTTTTTTTAAGCTGGCTTTATATGCCCGTTTGAAAGTATCGGGCAAATCATTAAACGCCGGATTATTGTTAGCTTTAGCAGAAGTAACCCCACTTTTAATTTGGCGCTCCAATAATCGTACCGTCCCTCTTAAACCGCGAATATCTTCAGCTTGTTCTTCCATGCTGCGCTGTATTTCCGTCATTTTTAACCACTGCCGATCAACCATATACATCGACAAAATAATCAGTAAAATAATAAAGCCCAGGGATAAAAGTAAAATGAGATCTTTTTTGTTAAAACGCTTGTCCATACGAATCGAAGAACCTTTTTTAATTATAATAACTTGAAAATAAACCTTAAATTTATTGCTGGTAACGACAAATAACAAGATTTTGTACTTTTCCCCACCGCTAATGTAATGCGCATTGCCCACTCATGCAATCCCCAAACTAGTCTCTCAGCAACGATAAGGGTATGATATGCCCATTGGATCGATGAATTTTAAATAAGTTCATCGTACACACATATTTGAGTAAAAATAAGAATTAAAGGAGAACACAAATGGGCTTTCTACAAGGCAAACGCGCTCTTATTGTTGGTTTAGCCAGCAACCGTTCAATCGCATACGGTATTGCCCAAGCCATGCATCGTGAAGGTGCAGAACTTGCCTTTACCTTCCAAAATGAAAAACTACAAGATCGTGTTGCAAAAATGGCAGCCGAATTTGACTCAGAAATTGTCGTTCCTTGTGATGTAAGTAGTGATGAACAAATCGAAAATGTCTTTAACGAACTCGACAATTACTGGGATGGTTTAGATATTATTGTTCATTCCGTCGCCTTCGCACCACGAAATGAACTTGAAGGGGATTATCTCGATAATGTCACCCGCGATGGCTTCCGTTTGGCACATGAAATCAGCTCATACAGTTTCGCAGCGCTCGCGAAAGCCGGCCGCAATATGATGGAAGGCCGTGATGGCTCACTGCTCACCCTGAGTTATTTAGGCGCAGAACGTGCGATGCCAAACTACAATGTCATGGGCTTAGCCAAAGCCAGTTTAGAAGCAAATGTACGTTATATGTCGCAGAGCCTGGGTCCAGATGGCATTCGTGTAAACGGTATTTCAGCCGGTCCAATCAGAACGCTTGCAGCAGCAGGGATCAGCAACTTCCGTAAGATGCTCAATGAAGTGGAAGCCACTGCCCCACTACGCCGTAACGTCACGATTGAAGAAGTGGGCAATGCTGCTGCCTTTCTCTGCTCTGATTTAGCTTCAGGTATTACCGGTGAAATATCCTATGTTGATGCGGGTTATAGCACCATTGGTATGCGCCCACTTGATGCAGAATAAACTTCGATACTGAGTAAGCTAAAAAGATCACATATTACCTACTACTCAAGATTAGAGGATTCCCTCCCCTTCAAGGGGAGGGTTAGGGTGGGGTGACTTTAACTCGCCCCTCCCCCTAGCCCCCTCCCGAAAAAGGAGGGGGGAAATAATATGTTATCCCCTCCCGAAAAAGGAGGGGGAAATAATATGTTATCCCCTCCCGAAAAAAGGTGGGGAAATAATATGTTATCCCCCCTCGAAAAAGGAGGGGAGAGATAATAAGTTTATCCCCCGCATAGATTAGAGAATGAGAGGATCCCCTCCCCTTTAAGGGGGGAGGGCTAGGGTGGGGTGATTTTAACTCGTCCCTCCCCCTAGCCTCCTCCCGAAATAGGAGGGGGAAATAATATGTTATCCCCTCGAAAAAGAAGGGGGAAGCAATATGTTATCCCCTCTCGAAAAAGGAGAGGGTGATAATAGGTTTACCCCACATGACTGGGAAAAAGAGTGAACATCTTAAGTGAACGGTATTAGGTAATATGCGTCCCTTACCATTTCAAAACGCCCTGTAATACTTAAAGCGCCTTTTCTTCTTGCAAAATGTCCTTTTCACCTTCTAGGCGCCCAATAATAACGGCACCACAGGAATCACTAAAGACATTCACCGAAGTTCTAAACATGTCCAAAATACGATCTACCGCGAGGATTAAGCCCAGCGCCTCGACCGGTAATCCAATCACACTTAATATAATGGTAATAGCAACCAGACTCGCCGCGGGTATTCCTGCGACGCCGATTGAGGTTAATAAGGCCACCAGTACAATGGTAAATTGAGTAGTAAAGCTCAGCTCAATACCATAGGCCTGCGCAATAAACATGGCCGCGACACACTCATACAACGCTGTACCATCCATATTTACCGTTGCTCCCAGCGGCAGTACAAATGAGGTCGTTTTGTTTGAAACACCGGCATTTTTCTCCACACAGTCCATTGTTATGGGCAAAGTTGCTGAAGATGAAGCGGTAGAAAAAGCCGTTAATAATGCAGGTGACATCGCCTGAAAGTGACGTTTAGGCTGAACCCGACCAACATACTTTAACAGCAGCGGCAACACGACCAGAACATGCGTGGCGAGTGCCAAAATGACACTTAGTGAAAACCAGCCCAACGTGGATGCAAGACTCAGCATTTCATTCGCGTCCATACTGGCGATCACTTTTGCAACAAGAGCAAAAACACCAATTGGCGCGAACTTCATCACCAGATCGGTAATTTTCATCATTACTTCAAGAACACCCTGCCAGAAGTTATATTGCGCTTCTGCATACGCTTCCTGAATTCGAGTAATAAAGTAGCCAAATAAAATGGCAAAAAATATTAATCCTAAAATTTTGCCATTAGCCGCGGCAGCGACAACATTAGCGGGCAGCATATTAAGAAAAACGTCGGCAATGTCAGCCACGCCACGTTCCGAAACTTTTGCCGCAGCCATTTTGCCTTGCTCAGCATCCAGTCCCAAAACCACCTGTGCAGGTTGTCCATCAATGATGCCTGGTGTTAACGCATTAACAAAAAATAAACCGACTAAAATGGCAAACAGACTGGTCGTCGCATAATAAAGCAGGGTTCGCCCTCCCATGCGCGCTAAACCATCGCCACCGCCGATACCCGCGACACCGACAATAATAGATGAAACAATGAGGGGAATAATAATCATCTTCAATGCATTCATAAACAATGCACCGAAGAAAGAAAAAATATCGTAGAAAGCGATACCAAATATGCCAGCGGTTTTACCGGCAGTTGCACCAGCAATGACGGCAAGCGCAAGCGCAATTAAAATTTGCCAATGTAATTTAAGGTTTAAAATCGTTTTAAACATGATAACTCCTTAATCATCATTTAAAGATCTTACTAATAAATTAGCGCTCAGATTGGTTTCAAATTTTATTGTTTAACTTCAGTCTCAATCGCTGTTGGAGAAATAGAGATATCCGCCTGTGACTTCAAAAACTGCACAAAGGATCCATAATCTGCGCTTCCCATATTTTGGGTAATACGACTTTCATCCGATAATGTCTCTTTTGATTCTGCAACTTTATACAAAGCTATAACAGACTGGTCGCCCGATGGTAAAACAACTTTGTCCCAAATTGCTTTAGCCTCAACAGGTTTTGCCATAGTGAAAGCAAACTCTCTGACTGGCGCAGGTAATTTAGAATCTTTTTCAGCTTTACGTGTAATCCAGTCAGCTTTCGTCCATTTAACTTCACCATAACGTTTTTGAATTGAAGCAACGCTTTCATTTTTATTCAAGCGTTCTAAAATATCCGATGATACAGCCGCAACCTTAGCGCTTGCTTTTTCTCTTAATAAATAATTTTTAATTTGTGATTTTACTTCAGTCAACGCTTTCACTGCAGCGGGCTTATGTTCTTTAACGCGCAAAACCACAAGTTGAGTATCTGACAACTCAAGCAATTCACTATTACGTCCATTCTTCATAACTTCATCACTAAATGCAGCGCTAAGAACTTTAGGATTAGCAAGCAATCCTGCCCCACCACGTCGGGTCATTAGTGAACCTGTTTTAACTTTTAGGCCTAACGCTTCAGCGACAGGTTGCAGTGAATCGGGCGTTTCATAACTAAGGTTATTCATTTGATCTGCATCATCAAAAAAGACTTTACCTGCCTGTTGGTATTGCAGGTCTTTTTTAATCGCGGCTTTAACATCAGAAAATGGTTTTAATTTATTTTCAGGCTTTATTAGAATATGACGGACTTTACGTTCTTCTGGATCACCTGCGCGAATATCATCAACCATAACAAGCTGGAAACCTTGTTTTGATTTAATAACATCACTCACTTCACCTTTCTTTAACGCAAACACAACCTTATCAAAATTTTCTTCAATCCCTCGGGTAAGGTAACCAAGATCACCTCCTTGTTTAGCCGAAGCTTTATCTTGTGAATATTTTTTAGCTAAACTCGCAAAATCTGTACCATTTTTAATTTGTTGACGTAAATCAGAGATCTTTTTATTCGCGGCGGCATCATCATTCGCCATATAGCTTTCAGGCGAACTTTCATAATGTTGCTTCATCATCTCATCAGAAATTTCCTGTGCTGCCGCAACCTTATCCATATTTAATTCAACATATTCAAGTTGAACTTTTTCTTGTGTTAAATATAGATGGCTGTTTTTTTCGTATGCGGTTTTGATTTCATCATCACTTACTTTAATCGAATCAAGATAAGGTTTAACCGACACGTTAAAATAAGCAATTTCGCGTTTTTGATTTTCTAATGCTGCTAACGCTTTCTTTTCTCTTTCCGTTAAGAATGCACTCGAAGTAATTGCAGTACGAAGTTGTTGAGCTGCAATATCACGCGACAAATCATTTTCAAAAGCTTCACCATTTAAACCCTGCAAAGATAAAACTTCTTTATATCTTTCAGGTGAAAAAACACCACCTTCCTGAAAGGCTTCATATGTTTTAATTTTTTCAACAATTTGCTCATTCGATGCCTGATAGCCTTGTTCCTCTAACATTTGATTCATGACTTCCTGAGTAATCAAACCTTGCAGCACTTCATTTTTAACACGTGGTGTGGCAAACATTTCAGGTTTATATTGATCACCAAACATACCCCGTAAACGTTCCTGATAATTTTGATAAGCGCGCGTCAAAGCAGTACTGCTAATATCCGTACCATTAACAGAGGCGGCTACAACTTTTGATGCGCCTGACAGATAACTTCCTAAGCCAAACAAAGCAAAAGAAACCACGATTAAACCCACGACGATCCAGACTAAAACACCCTGAGCGTTATTTCGAATTGATTGCAACATAACTTAAACTTTTCTTTTAATTTTTAATGAAAGACAATTATACGTTTATTATTGTTTTTATGTTTAAAAATATACATAAAAAAAGGCGCAACCTGTAAAGATTGCGCCTTCTTAGAATAGTGGCGGAGCGGACGGGACTCGAACCCGCGACCCCCGGCGTGACAGGCCGGTATTCTAACCAGCTGAACTACCGCTCCGCGATTTGGTGGGTGGTACAGGGATCGAACCTGTGACCCTCGCCTTGTAAGGGCGATGCTCTACCAGCTGAGCTAACCACCCCCTGTTCGAACGCGCGCTAGTTTAATGCATCCTTAAATGCTTTACCAGCTTTAAATCCAGGATTTTTTGATGCTTTAATCTGAATTTCTTCACCAGTACGTGGGTTACGACCAACACGTGCTGCACGGTCACGTACAGTGAACGTACCAAAGCCAGCAATAGCAACCTGATCGCCTTTTGCCAGCGTTTCAATAATGCTATTCACTACCGTATCGACAGCACGCCCTGCAGCTGCTTTTGAAATATCTGCACTTTCTGCAACAGCTTCTATTAGTTCTGATTTATTCACTTAACTCTCCCCCAAATGGAATGAAAAAAATATCCCGCCTTTTATATTTAAGGCGGTTCTATATAACGAAATAACGAATGGATTTATACCAATGCTAACTACACACGGTCAAGCAATCAATGCACAGTTTACGTGTATAAGCGCATAAAACCAGCACTATTTAGTGAGTTTGCACATTTGTACTATCTGTTTTTTTAGATTTGCTCACTTTTCCACCAGATTCTTTATTTGCTAAAGGTTTTGGTGAATGTACCAGTGCGGTTTCTAAAACTTCATCGATCCACTGAACCGGTTTAATTTCTAAATATTCTTTTACGTTATCAGGTATTTCAGCTAAGTCTTTACGATTTTCTTCGGGGATTAAAACCGTTTTAATACCGGCACGGTGTGCGGCTAATAACTTTTCTTTTAAACCACCAATTGGCAGAACCTCACCACGTAAAGTAATCTCACCCGTCATTGCAACATCTTTACGGACAGCAATACCGGTTAAGACAGAAACTAATGCGGTACACATGCCAACACCCGCACTAGGGCCATCCTTAGGAATCGCACCTTCAGGTACGTGAACATGGATATCTTTTTTCTCAAAAAGCTCATCTTCAATACCTAATACAGCTGCGCGGTTACGTACAACTGTCATAGCCGCCTGAATAGATTCTTTCATCACATCACCAAGCTGACCGGTGACACTTGATTTTCCTTTACCGGGTAACATTGCGGTTTCAATCGTTAACAGCTCACCACCCACCTCAGTCCATGCTAAGCCGTTCACCTGACCGACTTGATCATTTTCATCAATCACACCATAACGGAAGCGTTCAACGCCTAAATATTTCTCAAGATTTTTTTCGGTAATTTCAACTGCTGAAACATTTTTGTCGAGTAAAATTTCTTTAACCACTTTGCGACACAACTTGGCAATTTCCCGTTCTAAATTACGCACACCCGCTTCACGCGTGTAGTTGCGAATAATGCCACGAACCGCATCTTCACTAATGGAGATTTCATCTTCCTTCAAACCATTATTTTTAATTTGCTTGGCAACTAAATAACGTGTCGCAATATTGAGTTTTTCATCTTCGGTATAACCTGATAAACGAATTACTTCCATTCGATCCAATAACGGCCCGGGAATATTCATGGTGTTTGATGTTGCAACAAACATGACATCCGATAAATCATAATCCACTTCCATATAGTGATCATTGAAAGTATGGTTTTGTTCAGGATCTAACACTTCTAATAAAGCCGATGCCGGATCACCACGGAAATCCATTGCCATTTTGTCAATTTCGTCTAACAAGAATAATGGATTACGTGTTTCCACTTTGGATAAATTTTGAATGATTTTACCCGGCATAGAACCGATATAAGTACGACGATGACCACGAATCTCTGCTTCATCACGCACGCCACCCAATGCCATACGCATAAACTTACGATTGGTTGCCCGTGCTATAGATTTACCAACAGAGGTTTTACCCACACCAGGCGGCCCAACCAAACAAAGAATGGGCCCTTTCATTTTTTTCATGCGCTGTTGTACCGCAAGATATTCCAGAATACGTTCTTTAACTTTTTCCAGGCCATAGTGATCAGCTTCTAATACTTCTTCAGCTTTAGAAAGATCGTGTCGAATTTTGCTGCGCTTTTTCCAGGGTACCCCGACCATCCAGTCAAGATAGTTACGTACAACGGTTGCTTCAGCAGACATTGGGGACATCATTTTCAATTTAGCAAATTCAGCCTTGGCTTTTTTCAACGCTTCTTTAGACATGCCAGCACTCTCAATTTTCTTTTCGAGGTCGTCCATTTCATTTGGCACATCATCCATATCACCCAGTTCTTTCTGGATGGCTTTCATTTGTTCGTTTAAATAATACTCACGCTGACTCTTTTCCATCTGGCGTTTAACACGACCACGGATACGTTTTTCAACCTGAAGAATATCAATTTCAGATTCCATTAAAACCATAAGGTGTTCAACACGATCACGCAATTCCACAATTTCCAAAATCTTTTGTTTTTCATCCAGTTTCAAAGACATGTGTGCTGCAATGGTATCCACCATGCGCTCAGCTTCTTCGATACTTGAAAGTGAGGTTAAAATTTCAGGTGGAATTTTTTTATTTAACTTAACGTACTGATCAAACTGGGTGGTTAATGAACGAATCAACACTTCTGATTCACGATCATCAATGACTTCATCATTAAGCTCTTTGATTTGAGCAGTAAAATATTCTTCCTGTCCAAGGTAATTAACAATGCGCGCACGCTTATTACCTTCAACTAAAACTTTAACTGTACCATCTGGGAGTTTAAGTAATTGTAAGATGCTTGAAACTGTACCAATCTCGTAAAGGTCTTCCTGAGTAGGTTCATCTTGTGCTGCACTTTTTTGTGCAACGAGTAAAATTTGTTTGTCATTATCCATTGCAGCTTCTAAAGCCTGAATAGATTTTTCACGACCAACAAAAAGTGGAATCACCATATGTGGGTAAACAACTACATCGCGGAGCGGTAAAATTGGAATTGAGGATAATTGTGTTTCGACCATTTCAGACATGCTTCTGTCCTGTAATTTTTAGAGCGTTAAAATAGAATCTTGTACAATGATATATGGACAATAAAACATGTTTTCAAGGTGGCGAGTCATTAAATATTAAAGCGAGATATAAAATTGATATTTCCAAAAATATAAAGGGGTATTAAAAAATACCCCTTTATTTTATTCGTCTGCTGAAGCAGCGCGAGGTTCCAAATTTTCATAAATGAAAAGAGGTTCCCCTTCTCCATTAATGCTTGAATCATCAATAACGACTTTTTCAACATTATCCATTGAAGGTAAGTCATACATCGTATCGAGTAAGGCGTGCTCAAGAATAGAACGTAAACCACGTGCGCCTGTTTTGCGCTCCGTTGCTTTCGCAGCAATAGCCGTTAGAGCGCTATCACGGAACTCTAACTCACTACCTTCCATTTCAAACATTTTTTGATACTGTTTGGTTAAGGCATTTTTGGGTTCCGTTAAAATGCGAACTAAAGCCTCTTCATCCAGCTCACTGAGTGTTGCCACAACCGGCAAACGACCAACAAACTCAGGAATTAAACCAAAGCGTGTTAAATCTTCTGGCTCAACACTGTGAATCACTTCACTCAGTGTTTTCTTTTCATCTTTACTTTGTACTTCTGCACCAAAACCAATGCCACCCTTTTCTGAGCGATCACGAATGATACGATCTAAACCGGCAAAAGCACCGCCACAGACAAACAAGATATTTGATGTATCAACCTGTAAAAATTCTTGCTGCGGGTGTTTACGTCCACCTTGAGGAGGAACAGACGCAATCGTACCTTCGATTAATTTTAGCAAGGCTTGCTGTACACCTTCACCTGAAACATCACGTGTAATTGATGGATTATCTGATTTACGAGAAATCTTATCGATTTCATCAATGTAAACAATGCCCGTTTGTGCTTTTTCAACATCATAATCGCATTTTTGCAATAACTTTTGAATGATGTTTTCAACATCTTCACCAACATAGCCGGCTTCAGTTAAGGTTGTTGCATCCGCGATGGTAAAAGGAACATTAAGTAAACGCGCCAAAGTTTCAGCGAGTAATGTTTTACCACAACCTGTTGGCCCAATAAGCAGAATATTACTTTTAGAGAGTTCAACGTTATCTTTTTTCAGGCCGGTTTCTAAACGTTTGTAATGATTGTAAACCGCAACAGCAAGTACGCGTTTAGCCTTTTCCTGACCGATCACATACTCGTTAAGAATATCGTTAATTTCGTGTGGTGTAGGAAGTGCATCGTTTTCTGACTTGCTCGATTGTTCCTGAATTTCTTCACGAATAATATCGCTACATAATTCAACACATTCGTCGCAAACAAATACAGAAGGACCTGCAATCAGTTTCCGCACTTCATGCTGGCTTTTACCGCAAAAAGAACAGTAAAGCAGCTTGTTTCCACCATCACTGGTGCTTTTATCGTCACTCATTTCATTCGCCTCACCACGAACATTATCATCTTCCCTACCATGCGCAGTTTTTACAACTTTTTCAAGTCATCAAAGCACATTTTTAGCCTTGATTTTGCTGCTATTTTGTACAGTTAAACCAGCACAAACTTCAGGTTATTTATCGTCTTCTGGCTCAATGCGTTCATTCATTACGGAGTCGATCAAGCCGTACTCAACCGATGTTTCCGCATTCATAAAGTTATCGCGGTCAGTATCAACCTCAATATCTTCCATTGACTTTCCGGTGTGATCAGAAAGGATTTTATTTAACCGTTCCCGAACTTCCATTATTTCTTTGGCATGTATTTCAATATCACTTGCCTGCCCCTGAAAACCGCCTAATGGCTGGTGAATCATGGTACGTGCATGTGGTAATGCATACCGTTTTCCAGCTGCACCGCCTGCGAGCAATAAGGCGCCCATGCTGGCTGCCTGACCAATACACAAGGTGCTGACATCTGGCTTAATAAACTGCATGGTGTCATAAATTGACAGACCTGCGGTTACCGAACCACCCGGTGAATTAATATACAAATAAATGTCTTTATCCGGATTTTCAGACTCAAGAAAAAGCATTTGTGCAACCACCAGGTTGGCCATATGATCTTCAACTTGTCCTACTAAAAAGATAATACGTTCTTTCAGTAATCGTGAATAAATATCGTAAGAACGCTCGCCGCGAGATGTTTGCTCAACGACCATTGGAACTAACTGACTCATAATATCTGTATTAACTATTTTATCGGTCACGGATTCTTATCCTTAAGGGTAAATTGTAAATTTTTTAAGATTTTTACACGAAATTAACAAGCAAAATTCGTGCAAAAAGCCTTATTTATTTTGTTCAGAATCCATCAGATCCTTGAACGTCATCTTCTTATCGACCACTTTCGCTTTTTCCATAGCCCAATCGACAATTTGTTCTTCAGTCACTAATGCCGCGATTTCTGCTAAACGCTGCTTATCACCATTATAATAGTCAACAACTTGTTGTGGCTGTTCATATGGAGCCGCAATTTCTTCAATCTTTTTCTTCACTTGCTCTTTGTCAGCTTCCATTTTTTCTGACTTCACAATCTCAGACATAATCAAGCCTAACTTTACCCGACGAATTGCCTGCTCTGCAAACATACTGGCATTAATGTCCATACCATTATCTTGCATGCCTTGCTGCTTTAAGTTTTCTAACATGTTTTTCTTAAGCGCTTCTGATTCTTCTTCAACCAACGGCTTTGGCACTTCAAAACCATGCGCCGCGATTAAGGCATCCATCACCGATGTTTTAACTTTTGTGCTTAAACGCTGATCCAACTCTGTCTGCATGCTCGCTTTAATTTCTTTTTGCAGGTTTTCAACGCTGGCATCTTTGATACCCAGTTTTTTTGCAAAATCATCATTTAATTCAGGTAATTGCGCTTCTTCAACCTTGTTTACATGCGTCTCGAACTGAGCAGGCTTTCCTGCTAATTCTTTAGCGTGATAATCATCGGGGAAAGTCACGTTTAATGTCACATCATCGCCCGCTTTAGCGCCAACAAGACCTTCTTCAAAGCCTTTAATCATACGGCCACTGCCTAATTCAATCGGCATATCATTCGCTTCACCACCGGGGAAAAGCTCACCATCGATCATGCCTTTGAAGCTAATGTTCAACTGGTCGCCGTCTTTCGCTGCACGATCCGCTTCAACCCATTCTTTGTGTTGACCACGAACCGTTTCGATCATCTCGTCAACATCTGCATCCGTTAATTCTGCAACCGCTTTTTCAACCGTTTGCTTAGACAAGTCGCCGATTGTAACGTCAGGATAAATTTCGAATAAAGCGGTGTATTCCATACCCTGACCTGGATCACTTTTAAGAGAATCAACTTTAGGCTGACCTGCTGGGTTTAATTTTTCTTGTCCAATCGCTTCATATAGCGTTGACTGTAAAACATCACCCACAACTTCCTGACGAACCTGTTGTGCGTATTGCTGTTTAACAATTTTTAGAGGCACTTTGCCAGGGCGAAAACCTTTCACTTTAACAGTTTTAGTCATGTCCTGAAGGCGGCCATCAATCACACTTGAAAGACGTTCTTCTTCGATCACAACTGTCATTTTACGCTCAAGACCCGTAGTGGTTTCAACAGAAACTTGCATTACCTTTATCCTCTATATAGATTCAGACTAAATGAATAGTTTAAAATTGGGGCAAAAATAGGGGAAAACAACCCCTAACAACCTAACTTTTTGATTTTATAACTAAAAAAATGGTGCGGATGGAGAGACTCGAACTCTCACACCTTACGGCAGCAGAACCTAAATCTACCGTGTCTACCAATTCCACCACATCCGCATAAATTTGAGCCCGCAGTATACCGATCTAAGAAGATGATGTGAACTATATCAACGTGGATACTTTGCACATTTGCTTATTTATTAAGCCTTTATGTCAGAAAAGAGCTGATAATAGCCTAGAGGATTAGTTAAGAGCTTAGATAATGCCCTTTCCTTCAAGGAGAGGGGTTAGGGTGAGGATGATTTTAGCTACCCTCCCCCTAGCCCCCTCCCGAAATGGGAGGGGGAATAAAGCTACCCCCCTAAGGAACGGCATTATGATAATAGCTCAGTTTTTTATCGGTGTTCACCTCTCACGAGCAGCCTCTAACCATGCTCGTCTTACTGGAGATAATAAGTACTCCATAACAGTTCGGTGCCCCTGATGGATTTCAGCAACAACCTGCATTCCAGGGGCGAGATTAAGACGCGTATTTTCCAACTCTAAATGCTGTACATGTAATTTAATCATTACTTTATAACGATACATATCAGCAGGCATTACTTGAGCGCTTGTATCATCAATAGCATCTGCGCCAACATGAGTAACCGTGCCCTCAATCATCCCATATTTTTGAAAAGGGTAGGCTGCCAATTTAAGCATAACCTGTAGTCCCTCATGAACAAACCCAACATCTTGATTTTTAAGCATAATTTCAGCTTGTAAAGGCTCGTCATGTGGAACAATTGTCATTAATACAGTACCAGGCGAAACAACAGTTCCTATCGTATGTGTAGCAAGGTCTTTTAACGTACCAGCTTGTGGTGCCTTCAGTTCAAGTAAGCCGCCTTTGTAAACTATCTTATTCCATTCTTCTTTTAACTTACGATATTGCGAGTCCATCTCAACGCGCTCATTATGCAACTCTGTCAAATAATTAGATGTAATTTGACTTAACCGTTTTTCAGAAGATGTAATAACTTCTTTTAAACTAGACACATTAGCAATCTGACTTTGTAAATCTTGTTCTTTCTCAATTTTTTCACGCTGCTTATCTTCTGCTATAACTTTTCCAACAAAGCCCGCTTTAGCCATATTTTCATACTTTAGTGCAGTACTCTGGTAAATAGGTACAGTCTTTTGTAATTTTTCTAAAATTCCTTGCGAGGCTTTAAGATCAAAACGAACCTTACTAAGCGTTGCTTTTTCCTGAGCAATTGCACCCTCATAAGACAATCGACGGGCTCGATATTGTGCGATTACCTGTGAATATAAGTCATCAGGATCTTCTTTTCGCTTTTGCATTTTTTTATTATGAAGCTCTGCATCAATACGTCGCAACTGAAGTGATTTTATCATCAACTCATTTTTTATAGAGCGGTTATCGGCTTGAGTTAAATTAGAATCCATCTTCATTAATATCTGGCCTGCTTTTACCTGTTCTCCCTCATGAACAAGAATCTCTTTAACAATGCCACTGTCAGCAGGCTGAACAATCTTGACAAAAGTTTCAGGTAATAAACGCCCTTCAGCCGTTGCAACCACATCCAGTTTTCCAAATATTGCCCAAATAAGTAAAATGACAAATAATCCTGTCATGATATACATCATTACACGAGGTAATTTTGGGGGCGGACTTTCCTGTATCGATAGCAGACCCGGCGCAAATTCAAGCGCTTCACGCGATAACTGTTTAGTCACGGTAGGCTTTGTCATATCAAAAAGGATTAATGGTTATTCGATTTAACAGATACCGGTGCCCATTCGTGAATACGTAAATGGCCTTTATCATTTGCATCAGGCAGTAATGCGTGAACTGTTTTGTCAGGAAACATCAAATTATGTAAATCTTTTACCGTTTCTTCCATATGTCCAAAAGGTGTTACCACATCAATCAACCAAACATGCTCTCCCGAATTCCATTCATGTGGTGCAATTTTAGGGTGATGTGAACGTAATCTTGCATCAACAGAGTCATCAACAAATGCCCAGGTAACAAAAGCAAAGGGAAGGTCTGCCTTGTTATAAAGACGACATTGATCAAGCACAACCGGAGGTAATAACATCCAATCAATGTCCCCTACAAACATATATTTTCTAACAGAGTCACGCGCATACAACCAAAGTGCTGGGCCTAAAATAGGCAATTTTAAAAGAGCCTTTTTAGACTCTTCAATTTCCTTAGCAGATAACTGACCGGTATGATCCTTTGTTGATTCATTCGTTTTATCGTTAGTACTCAAATCTTTCTCCTAAATTAAGCTGACAACATCAACTTAAGTAATATTAGTAAATTAGCCAAGGTGTATTGTCGTTACATCAGTATTTAATTTTTGACCCACTGCCTGAACTTGACCACCAAAATTTGTCGAAGACAACGTTTGTTGCATTAAACTTGCACTCATATGTAGTTTTGCGTTATCAGCATAGTTTACAGCTAAATCACCGCCCATAGCCTCTGTATCACTATTGCCTAAATGGGCATCTAACGCACCGTTCATGAGTGACCAGCTTGAAGGACTTACACTCGCTAACTGCGCTTCATCAAACTGCTTAACTAAGGCAGTAAAATCATAATTTGTTGTTAATGTCTCCGGGGACTTCGTTTTATGATCATGGTCATCATGAATTTTTGATGCTAATTTTTCATTAATGATTTGTAAATTAACAAAATTTTGATTTTGTTCACTCGCATACCAATCTTTGAAGGTGATGCTATTTTTTGGTGTGCTGAACTTACCTTTATTTTTATACTTATTTTTATGACCATCGTCATAACCTGTGTCTAAAATCAAATCATCTCCATAACGGCTTAAAGCTAAGTCATCCAATTCAATTCCGCCACCAATCGACAACGTATTTGTAGCACCTTGCGTAGCTATCACAGTGTCGCGTCCATCTTTTTCATTGTAGGCAACCACATTATGTCCCAAACCAGTCGAAATAGTATCATCATCACGACCACCTGCGATAAAGTCATTACCCAAGCCAGCGATAATAACATCGTCTTTATTACCACCGAGTAAAGCACTATTTCCTGCAATATCTATTAAAGTATCTTCACCTTTACCACCTGATAAAATATCAATACCATAACCACCATAGATTATGTCATCACCACTCTCACCAAGTAAAACATCATTGCCTCCTCCGCCATTGATCGTATCATCACCAGATGCAGCAAATACCGTGTCATTACCCGTGCCCGAGTTAATTAACTCGGCACGAGAACCTGCAAAAATCACATCATCATTGCGAGCAGTGGTAATTTCACGCTCATTTGAATTGTGATGATGATCTTTACCATTCTTTTTATCATGATGTTCATCTCTATCGGCATCATCGTCACCATGCTTATTACGTTTATTATCAAAGAACACGGTTTTAATTAGCATGTCATCAAAACTAGCAACACTACCATCAGCAAACTCAAACAATTCAATTGGTGACACAAAGTTTTCAGAATTATGTTCGACATTAAAATCTTGTTTTTTGTCATCAAACACATTGTGATGATCATTTTTATGTTTACGATCGTCATTATTTTCTGAATGATGTTCTTCATCGTCATTCATCTCTTTATGAGAAACAATGTAATTAAAACCCTGATTCGGTTGTTCACTACCATTGGCATCTAATACACGCATCTGCGCAATAAAGTCACCATCTATTTTAACAATACGCATTGCAACATTATCAAGCGATAAACCTTCACCAAACCGAATTGTGTCGGTACCTGATATATCGGTAATCGTATCAAGGCCATCGTTTAGATTGATGACATAGGTATCGTCGCCTTCACCACCATCTAGTTGGTCATTACCTGTTCCACCTTCAAGAAGATCGTTACCCGTGCCACCACTTAAAGTGTCATTACCTTCATCACCGTATAGCCTGTCATTTCCTGCAAGACCAGAAATAATATCATTACCTGCCCCACCCGAAATAATATTGTCACCACTGTTACCGGTTAGAATATTATCTGCACTATTACCCCAACCATTAATTGAAGCATTACCAACAAGCTTAAGGTTTTCAACGTGCTCCGGTAAAACGTAACTAACGCTACTATTAACAGTGTCAGTTCCTTCATCAGAAAATTCTGTTACTAAATCATTATCATTATCAACCATATAAGTGTCATCACCCGCAGCACCCGACATTGAATCAGCTCCTGTACCGCCATCAATCAGGTTAGCACCGCTATTACCTTGTATAGTGTTATCAAGATTATTACCGGTTGCATTAATATCTGCGGTACCCGTTAATGTCAGTGATTCAAGGTTGTCAGATAATGTGTAGGTTGCACTCGCATCAACATGGTCTATGCCTTCATTGAATGCTTCAGTAATAACATCATTAGTATCATCAACTATATACGTATCGTTGCCTAAGCCACCGGCCATGGTATCGATGCCCGTGCCACCATCAAGTAAATCATCACCGCCATTACCAATTAAGGTATCGTTGCCGGCTAAACCGGTAAGTACATTATTGGCATCGTTACCAGTAAGCGTATTATTAAGATTGTTACCGGTTGCATTAATAGCATCTGCCCCCGTTAAAGTGAGGTTTTCAACGTGCTCCGGTAAAACATAACTTACACTTGAGTCAATACTGTCCGTACCTTCATCAGCAAGTTCTGTGACAGTGTCGCCGGCATTATCAACTATGTAGGTATCATCACCCGCAGCACCCGACATTGAATCAGCTCCTGTACCGCCATCAATCAGGTTAGCACCGCTATTACCTTGTATAGTGTTATCAAGATTATTACCGGTTGCATTAATATCTGCGGTACCCGTTAATGTCAGTGATTCAAGGTTGTCAGATAATGTATAGGTTGCACTCGCATCAACATGGTCTATACCTTCATTGAATGCTTCGGTAATAACATCATTAGTATCATCAACTACATACGTGTCGTTGCCTAAGCCACCGGCCATGGTATCGATGCCCGTGCCACCATCAAGTAAATCATCACCGCCATTACCAATTAAGGTATCGTTGCCGGCTAAACCGGTAAGTACATTATCGGCATCGTTACCAGTAAGCGTATTATTAAGATTGTTACCGGTTGCATCGATAACATCGCTACCGGTCAATGTGAGGTTTTCAACATTATCAGAAGCGGTATAAGTCACACTTGAGTTAACAAGATCAACCCCTTCATCGATAGATTCAGTCACAGTGTCATTAATGTTATCGACAATATAAGTATCATCACCTGCGCCACCGGTCATCGTATCGACACCCGTGCCACCATCAAGTACGTTATTACCACTGTTACCTGTTAAGACATTATCAAGTTCATTACCCGTAGCATTTAAATTATCGCTACCGGTTAAAGTGACATTTTCTAAATTTTCACCCAACGCGTAATCAATACTTGCATTAACCGTATCAATTCCTTGATTTTGATTTTCAAGAACCACATCACCTGTATTATCGACAATATAATTATCGTGACCTTTGCCACCGGCCATTACATCAGCACCGGCACCACCATCAATCAAATTATTGGCATTATTCCCTGTAATGCGATTATCAAGCGCATTACCTGTACCTGAAATAGATGATGTGCCTGTTAAAATCATATTCTCAACATGCTCAGGCATAACATACGAAGCGCTTGAGAAAATTAAGTCATTCCCTTCATTGGCTTGTTCGATAACAGTATCTGCACTGTTGTCAACGATATAGGTATCATCACCTGTACCGCCAATAAGTGTATCGACACCTTCACCACCATTGAGCACATCATCGCCGGCTGCGCCACTTAATATGTTGTTACCTTCATTACCTTTTAAACTATTATTTAATTCGTTACCGGTACCATTTAAATCTGTTGAACCCTTTAAGGTAAGGTTTTCAACATTATCACCTAAGGTATAATTAATAGATGATTTCACCGTATCAGTACCTTCATCAGCAAATTCAGTGACAGTATCGTCAATATCATCGACACCATAGGTATCATTACCGGCACCACCGATCATTTCATCAGCAGCGGCGCCACCATCAAGCAAATCATTACCTGCGCCACCATTTAAATAATCGTAGCCATCCATGCCGGCAAGCTGATCATTCCCGTCACGACCAAATAAGGCATCATTACCTGACTCACCATAAAGCTGATCGTTACCATCGTCACCAGAGAGCACATCGTTACCAAAACCGCCCGAAATAAAGTCATTACCGTCGCCACCGAAGACAACATCATTACCGCCTTCCGCTAAAACAGCATCATCGCCATCACCCGCAAAAACAAGATCATCACCTAAACCGGCATAAACAACATCATCACCTTCCTGAGCCATCACTAAATCATTATCTTTTCCTGCATAAACAAGGTCATTACCTGCACCAGAGTCAATAACATCGTTACCCCCATCTTCAAAGATGACATCATCACCTTCATAGCCATAAACAATGTTATTGCCGTTCTTACCTAAAATAAGGTCGTCATCCGCCGTTCCATGAATTTCTTCGCCATTAGGTGAGAAAGGAGAGCTATTCACTACTTCAACCGTTCCATCTTGCTGTGGAATAGCCGTTTCACTTGAGTAAGATAACGCCACATCAGCAAAGGCCAGTTCAGAGCCATCTTGCATGTCGACACTGCCAACACCATTCACCGTTTGCCCACTTATAATTTGGAATTGACCATCTGTGGTTAAACCGATTGATGCCACGCCCATCTCATTTAATGAACGAAGCTCACCTTCATCGGTTATGCCATTTTGATTTGCATCTTGCCAAATACCAAAGCTGGACCATTTATCATCCGCCGCAGAGAAAATGCCGTCACCATTGCTATCAAAGGCAGTTAAACCTTCAATATCACTTTGTGCACCGTCTTTATATTGGGTGAAACTAATTTCACCCGACTGGTCAATTTTTCCATCACCATTAATGTCATAAGCCAGTAAGCCATCATCAGCACCAACCCATGAAGTGCGCTGCTTCCAGCCGTCACCATTGACATCAAAGAAAACATTTGAGTCATCAACATTCACAAACTCAAAACCATCACCATCTAAATCAATCGTAATCGGTTTTTTGCCCCCACCGCCTGGAGGGGTTGGAGGTAAATAAGGGCCGTAATGTGGAACTGTAATATTCTCCGTTGTTGTGGCACCTTGTGGATCCGTTATTGTTATTTGAAAAACATCATAGGTTGGATTTACAGCAGAACTGGGTAGGTTAGATCCGGTATAGAGTGTTCCATTTTTAATTGCCCCATATTCACCATTGTATTTAATATCATCACTGGCAATCCCCGGCTCTTTCCAGCCAGTATATTGGTAGGTCCCATCGGCATTAACCACAACCGAACCATATTGCGGTTGATTAGACACACTGTACGTTAAGCTTGAAACAGGATCATCAATATCTTTGCCTATTACCTGCCCTGCACCCGTGTCTTTATTTTCAATAGGGCGAGTATGATCCTGAACAACGTCTCGACTGGAAAAATCACTCGGATTATATGAAATATAAGTATAATCATCGTCATAATAATCTCTTAGTACAACGTAGGGGCTATATATGGGTTCACCACCAGACAAATACTCGTTGTTGTCCTCCCAATCGGTCTGAACGCGTGTATAGCCGTAAATGGGGCGTGTTGTGCGCTCAACAGAATCTAATGTTGGCGCATCATTCACATTTTGCACGGTGACATCAACCGTACTCGTCCCTGTTTGTCCATTGCTGGCTAAAACATTATATTTAAATTGTGCACCGCCACCAGCATAGTTCGGTGAAGGGTTAAAATGTACATAACCATTAGCATCTAAAAAGCCCGTTCCATTCACAAAGCTGCTGACGCCGGTAATCGTTAAATCACGCCCGGTAAACCCCCCTAAGGTATCATTTGCGAGTAAATCTGCACTATTAACAATTATTTCAATATCTTCAAAACCGGTAATACCATCACGGTTGGGTTCTAAAAGAGTCTTGTCATCAATACGTGAAACCAGTAATGAAATATTGCCGTTACTTGATTCAATAATAATGCCTTCTTCAACAACACTGGTACGTGTGCCTTCTGTATCCGCAGTAAGATCAGGGCTGCCCAGTTGTTTAACCACGCCATTTTGAGTAAAGGTGCCTAAACTATAATTAAGTTCTGTAATCCCCAAATCACTTAATGATTGGGATTCACCGGCATCTTGTGCACCATTACTGTTGGCATCTTGCCAGACATTAATTTCATTCCAAACCGGATCGGCTGAGGTAATCTTGCCATCATAATTCGCATCTACCCACCCCATGCCGGCAAGGCCACGACGACCCAGCGCCACTTTACCGTTAGAAAACAGTTCACGACCCGAATCAAGAGTACCATTATAGTTTCTGTCTATTGTCAGGAAGGCATCGTCTGCCCCAATCCAGGCCGTCTTTTTTAAGAAACCTGAATCATCCACATCAAAGTACACACTGGAATTTTCTTTGATAATGGTTTCAATCCCATCACCGTCTAAATCTAAACTAACAGGCCGAAAGAATTGTGTGTCGCCTGTTAAGGCAGCAGCAAGTTGACCGTCACGGCCCGCGCGGGCTTCTTCGGTTAACCCCGCTTTAGGGTCACCGGCGTCAGATTGCAACCTCGCGGTTTCCACTTCCCATAACGGCGCAATGGCACCACGCTTTAAGGCTGAAAGCACCATGCCTTCAATAAGCGATTGGAAAGACTCCGGTGAACCGGGCTCCGCATTAATGGGCCTGCCCGAGGTATCAAAACGTAAACCAGGATTTTTCTCAACACCGGTTAGCGGATCGATATTGGTATACGTATACCCCGATAAGCCATACCCGACTCTTGGCATACGGGTAGGAATGAGCCCAAGTTGAGCGCCCGGGTTTTGTTGGCGTTCACGCTCGATAATGGAATTTAAGGTGCTAACAACCGCATCCATAACGCCTTGGACGGCTTGACTGCCACCCGATTCACCCGCGGCTGTAACAGATAAAGTTGATCCCCCTGCCGCATTTCGGCCTCCATCCCATACGTATTGTCCTGTTCCCCATGGGTCTGGTGGGCCATCGGCTAATAGACCGGAGACGATATTATATATTTGATAAGCAAAACCAACAGCGGGGATTGATAGTGAAATAACACCTATAGCTGCCCCTGTGGTATCACCCCTTGCAATACTATTAACAATACTTAAATAGGCAAGTGCTCCCGGTGTTGCTTCCGCACCTGTTGCAGCATCTGCAGGTGTTCCATTAAGAAATCCAGCTACATCCTTTGCGGCGCCTTCATATGCAGCTCCAGCAAAATCAACATATGCTTGTGCACTATAACCCACAAGTTGACCAACCGAAGAGGCAATCGCAAGGTTATCCCCTTGTTTAATGGCATTATTTAAACTCATCACACTGAGCACACCACTGACTACATTGGAGGTAGCACTTAACTCGTAGTCTGTTATACCTTGTAATTTATTGAGATTATTTGCCAGTTTTAAGGTTGAGGAAAACGCAGGCAACGGTTGACCATTTTGAACGGCTTGAACAATGGATAGTGCATCAATAATGGCGGGGGAATAGGTTTCTATGCCTTTAACTAGAGTTTTAAAGCCGGATGGTTGAGTAGGATCGTTAATTTCAATGATGTTAGCAACTTCTTCGCTTGTTTCAGCATTACTTAATTGTTCAGGCGTTAAACCACTCTCGTTTAGCTCTTCAATAATATCATCATTAAATGCAACTTCTTCACCATTAATAGAATTAACGTTACTAACTTCTGAACTGCCATCTGGATAAGTTGTAAAGCTAACATCAACTAAATCACCATTTACAATTTGTTGAACACGTGTGGCTATTTGATTGCCCGTACTATCAAATGCTATAACTTTTGTACCTGTGCCAGAAGCGTTAGATCGTCTTTCTTCTCTATATACAACATTATTACCAGCATCATATTCAATTGTTGTACCGGTGATCTCCCCATCAATTCTTTCATTCACATAATTTTGAATAACTTGTCGGCCACCTGTATCTAATTCAATAGTGATAATATTAAAATCCAGGAAATTAGAGTTTTGAGGATTAGTCGCACGTAGTTCAGTTACCGTCACACCATTTGAAAATTTTGTTGTTTTCTCTGTTTGCGCATTAATGATAATTGTTCCATCATCGGGAACAGTGTCTGGTGGTAAGATTATTTCACTTGCACTAGTTGCGGTACCTACCAACTTATCTTTAACACTTACACCAAATTCACCACCAACTATACTCGCACCAATAGTAATAAGGCCATAAGCAGCCCAACCAGCGGGCCCAAGAGCAAGTAAAGGAGCAGCAGCAATACTTGCAGCGCCACCCGCAACCCAAGCACCTGCGCTATCTGCTGCATAATCTTCAAGAATTTTTTGTGCTTTTGCAGCACCATCTGGATCACCTGACTGAAGTGCAGCATTCGCCTGTGTTGAGACCAAAGTCAACCCTAATATGGAACCAACAGCACCTAACTTATTAAGGTATTTTGAATATTTAGAAATCGCCTGCACATCATTTGCAGCAGTTGCGGCTGTCAATCTTTCAGCCGCAAACTCCTGCATAAAATCATTCGCACGCAAAGCATTATAAGTAGAAGCCTCTAGCACAGCAGGATTAATTGATTTAGACGCAAGCTCAGCAGCAGTTACTGATACTGCTGAACTATTAGGTAGTTCTGTTCCAATATTAGACAAACCAATATTTGAGAAATAAGATTTAGTTCCTGAGTTAACAATATTCCCATTTGAGTCTAAGGTAAGATTGATATCACCTAAGCTAATACGTGATTGATCATTAACTAAATCAAACACCATTTTATTTATTATCGTAGGATCAGTGGATGTTGCAGCTAAATCCTGCACCATTCGGTTAATATCGGCTTTATCAAATCCATTGATATGAGTAATTGAAGGATTCGCAAGTACTGCGGGTAATTCAGTTGCAAAAAATACACCACCGGTATTTGCTATCGGTGTAATTGTTCTTACTTCACCAGTTGTAGCATCAATAAAGTTTTTAGAAACAATATCCCAAGCACCAGTGGATGTTCTAACAGGTTGCCCATCAATATCTTCAATCGTACCAAACAAAAATTTGTTTGCGGCTGACCCAACTTCGCGAGGACTAGACTTAAATATTTCTTGTAATTTAGCTTCAAATAATGGGTTGTTTCTAAATGATAAAAAATCAGACGCATAGGTTTTATCTAAAACGCGAATATCATCCCCGTTGTCCAACATACTGCCAATTATATCTTTAGCTTCTGTGCCTGCAGTTATACCACCACTATAAAGTAGAGTAACTGAACCTGAAGCATTTACATCCAACTGGCTAATTAAATCTCTTAAACCACTTTCAGTCGTAATGGTTGCTAATTTTGCATTAGCTTCTGATACTGTATATCCCATCTGATTTATCCCTTAATCAAAAATTATTAAATTTTACAATTGAATTCGAAACTGGAGTGAAAACACCACTTACAGCAAAAGAAGTTAAAGCATTTTTTAATAAAGAAATTAAATCTTTATGCTTGTCTACTAAAGCTGTTGGAGTTATTTGAATGAGTTCCCATATCCTTACATACGGCTGCTCACTAAAATCGAGAGACCCACCTTTTACTGTATCAAGTACCACCTCAAATAAATCACCCTTAATGAAAAATGCAAAAACAACACGATTTGAATGTTCTTCTCTACCACCGTCAACTTCCTTTAAAAACACATTGTTTTCACGGTCAACTGTCCAATGATGTTGAAAATAAGAAGGCACCTCTTTTTTTCCTGGATTGTATTTAAACCACAGCTCATCAAGCTTATATTCTTTTATATCTTCTTCTGAAACATATTCATTAATAAAGCCCATCACTTATTTCCTCTACCTTGTATTTAGACTTATTGTCTAAAAGTATATTTTTTCTACCATAAAATATAACTAAATTAATTTCTAAGTGTTATAACCCCAACGAATAATTCCCACCCGTTAGTTCAAACCCTAACTTCCTTAAAAACTTGTCCATCTTGTCAACATCAATACCACTATTCACACCGGCATTGAGTTCAACCGCACCACGATTTTCCGCCCACTTTCGAAACGCGGTTAATAAGCGCAAGCCTGCCCCGCTCATTCTTTTACCTGGCACTACACCATAGTTAATTACACTTGCGATAGCGTGTTCTGAAAACAAATGGCTTTCGATACAGCCGAGTAACCAACCTACAGGTTCTTTGTTGTCATTTTCTGCGACAAAAAAACAATGGGTGCCTTTTACATCATCAATAATGGCTCTGAGTTGTTTTGCCATTTTTTCTTCGTTGTAACCATACTGTTTAAAGCGCGTTGTTTTATGCACTTGTTTACCCAGCTCGACAAACACTGAAATATCATTAATGGTGGCAAACCTTATATTCATTTTGGTGGTTCCGTATTATTGGTTTGTTGTGTTACTTCTAACACCGATGCCTGGTTCTCGCCTATGCGCACCACTTCATCGACTTGTAAATTTTTTGGTAAATCATGCGTAATGAAAATCATCGAGATCTTGCCTCTAAACTGATTGGCCGTTGCCACAAACTGTTCGGCTGTTTGTTTATCGAGATTACTGGTTGATTCATCAAAAATAAGTATTTTTGGTTTTTTAAGTAAGGCTCTTGCAATCGCAATACGTTGTCGTTGCCCACCGGAGAGTCCTGAACCACGTTCACCCAATACCGTTTGATAACCATTGGGCAGTGTTTCTATAAACTCATGAATTTCTGCTTGTTTGCAGCTCTCTACTATATTTTCAAAACTGGCATGTGGGTTTGCGGCTAATAAATTATCGTAAATACTGCCTGAGAAAAGCACCGTCTCTTGTGGCACTACACCAAAGTAATGTCTTAACTCATTGGCAGAGAGGTTTTGAATATCGATACCGTCCAGACGAATACGACCGTCCGAAGGTTGGTAAAAACCTTGTAGCAATTTAACGAATGAACTTTTACCTGAGCCGGATGGCCCCATAATTGCCACAACGGAACCGGGGTTAACTTCAAGTTTAAAATCACGATAGAGAAACGGTAAACTTTCATTATGACGAAAACTTAATCCATCAATTTGAATAAGCCCCTTACCCTCACCTAGTCTTGATGGCAATATAGAATACGGTTCGGTCGGCGCATTCATTAAATCGCCCAGACGTTTCACCGATAAGCTTGCTTGCTGAAACTGTTGCCACAACCCAACTAAGCGCATCATAGGCTGAGACAAACGACCTGCAAACATCTGAAATGCGACTAACATACCAATGGTGAATTCCGGGTTGGTCATTACGGTGTATGCACCTATGGTTAGAATCAATAATGTCATTAATTGTTCTAAGCCGGTGGATGACACACTATAGGTATTAGAGAGTTGGCGTGTTTTAAACGTGGCGCGTAGGTATTCTGCTAAATAACCTGAATAACGATTATTTAACTGTGGTTCCATTTGCAAACTTTTAACGGTTTCTAAACCGGCAACATACTCGGTGACAAAGGCCTGATTACGTGCACCTAATATAAACTGTTCATTTAATTGCTTTTGATACAGCGGTGCGATGGCAATACTAATCCCTGTTATGACCGCTAATATGCCTAAAGCAATTAACGTTAAGGTCACGCTGTACCAAAACATGATTGCGATAAAAATAAACAAGAACGGCATATCCAAAATGAGCGTAACGGCTGCACCGGCGACAAATTCCCGAATGGTTTCGACACCTTGTAGTCGTGCTGAAATGACTCCGGTGGGTCGGTGTTCAAAATAACGTGGGGGTAGTTTAAACAGGTGGCTGAAAACATCGGCGGCCAGAACCGCGTCAACCCGATTACCTGTATGAAGGACAAGGTATTGGCGTATCCACGTTAATAGGGTTGAGAAAATCATAAACACTGCCATACCAAATGCGATGACCATTAACGTGCTTTCTGTTCGGTGCACGATGACTTTATCGATGATGGCCTGGGTAAATAGCGGTGTTCCTAGTGCGAGTAATTGAATCACCAGGGACGCAAGCAATACATCTCGCCAGACTTTTTTGTGTTTTAGTAATTCAGGAATAAACCATTTAAAGCCAAATTCTTTTTCCTCACTTACAATATCGGGGTCTTTGGCTTCTTCTGTTTCTTTTGCGATTAAAAAGACGCAACCTAAATAACTTGCTTCAAACTCTTCTGCTGTGACTTCTTTAGGTTGATTTGTATTTGCTTCAAACAGCACTACCCGTTCTGGGGCTACATCGGTGAGTAAAACAAAATTACCCTTGGGCAGTATTACCGCTTCTTCGCCTTCATTTTCACTTTGTGGGGTTTCAACTTCGTCATTGGTTTCTGATGTGTTCTCTTCAACCAGCGGTTCTTCGACTTCTAATGGTTTTACCATTGCAAGGCAGGGTGAGGTTAAATCTGACAAAGCTTCCTGATCACTCTCACTCAGCTTTATTTTAAAACCCAATTCACGGGCTGCATGAATAAGTGTATCGGTTGTGTACGGAGGCGGAAACTGCTTCTGAATTAACTGCGCATCAAACGGTATGCGATGAAGCGCACAAAGGCTTCCCAGGGCCCAAATGAGATCTGTCCCTTCAATATTCCAACGGCTCAACGTTCTTAGTGACGTTTCTTTTGGAGAAATAAAGTCTCTAATTTTTTTAAGCATGTCCTTTAATACACCATCAGAGTGAAGCTTATATTAATTTACAGCTTTTTTATTACATGCCGTTACTACATTTACAAAATTTGCCATCATAAGTACTCGAAAAATTTCAGTTACTGTTTGATAGTCGATTATTTTAAAAAATGTAATAAATATGCATGTACCCTATAAAAAACTGTACATTCACATGGTGGGGGAGCAGTGAGGTTCTAGTACGGGGTGTTTTCTAATTGTTACAAAATGTTAACTTCAAGGCTATGTTGCCTTATTTTATTTATGTTCACAAGAAAGATGTGGGAATTTAGTGTGACGAAAGTCACAAATCTGATTTTTATATGCATAACAATAGATTAGCACTAAAAGCACTAACCTATTGATATTATTGGGAATATGGGGTGGCTGACGGGGCTCGAACCCGCGACGACCGGAATCACAATCCGGGACTCTACCAGCTGAGCTACAGCCACCATTAATCATTGTAGCGCACCTAAAATATGGCGCGCCTGGTAGGATTCGAACCTACTACCCACGCCTTAGAAGGGCGTTGCTCTATCCGAATGAGCTACAGGCGCAGAAAGTTTATTAATCCTACAAAGTTTTGCTCATCTACTGATGGCTTTCAGGGAACACTCCGGTAATCTGAAACAAACTTAATGTGCTTGTTTTGATTATTTCTTGGTATTTCTACCCTCAGTGTTACCGATTTATCAAATGCCTTTGGATCGAGAAAATAGCATTCATCGGTTTCAGGACAATATAGACAATAAAGATCAATTTGCTCTTTATCAACAGCTTGCATATGCGTGCCATTTTTGTCTGTCCAACAAGAACGAAAATGTAACGTTATCGCGCCTGATTTATCCAAAGACTTATATTTTACTTGCACACGTTTAAACGCATTATCTTTATAGACAACCAAGTCAGATGGAGCATGTTCCGTGACCGGTTGTAGAATAAGATATCCCTGTTCAAAAAGACCCAATTGAGCTTTCAAAACACCAAGATCGCCTTTTTCTTTAGTGTGATGCTTTTTCACCGTATTAATCCATTAATACAAAATATGGTCGGGATACGGTGATTCGAACACCGGACCCTCTGGTCCCAAACCAGATGCGCTACCAGGCTGCGCTATATCCCGACATTGTTACAAACTTTTTCTGGGTGCTGTAACAAGGAGCGCGATAATACTAGCGAAAAGCACCAAGGTCAATGCTGATTAATTAATCTTTATTACTTTGCTTAACCCTGCCTCACATGAGATTATAGCGCCCTGAAATCAACCGCCAAACTCAGAGAAAAGCCGCATGACTGCCCAAATTATCGATGGTAAACAAATTGCTTCCGAATTGCGTAAAGGCCTCAAAAACCGTGTTGATGCGCGCTTAGCCAGGGGGTTACGCAAACCGGGACTGGCGGTCATTTTAGTGGGTAACGATCCGGCTTCTGAGGTATATGTGCGTAATAAGCGCAAGGGCTGTGAAGATGTCGGCATTGAATCTACCGCCTATGATTTAGAGGCAAATACTTCAGAAGAAAAGTTACTCAGCTTAATAGATGAGTTAAACAATGATGATGCCGTTGACGGTATTTTAGTGCAGTTCCCTGTTCCCGCGCATATTAATACTGAAACGATTATTGAACGCATTCGTCCTGATAAAGATGTCGATGGCTTTCATCCTTATAATGTTGGCAGGCTGGCTTCGCGCATGCCGGTTTTACGTTCATGCACACCACGCGGTGTTATGACCTTATTAGAAAGCACCGGTGAAGAAATTCGCGGTAAAGATGCGATTGTCATCGGCGCTTCCAATCATGTTGGCCGTCCTATGGCGTTAGAATTATTGCTGGCCGGTTGTACCGTTACCGTCTGTCACCGCTTCACCAAAGATTTAGCGTCTAAAGTGAATCAGGCTGAAATTGTGGTGGTAGCCGTTGGCAAACAAGGCATTGTCAAAGGTGAATGGATAAAGCCGGGGGCGACCGTCATCGACATCGGCATACACCGCGCAGAAGATGGCAAGTTAAGTGGTGATATTGACTTTGATGCTGCAAACGAAAAAGCGGCCTGGATCACCCCTGTCCCCGGCGGGGTTGGGCCAATGACGGTGGCGACCTTGCTACAAAATACAGTGGATGCGGCTGAAAACTTTCACGACGAATAGTTATATACTCGATTAAAACTACGTCACTGTACTTAATGAACCGCTCTTTTTTTTGGAGATTGCCGCGCTTCGCTCGCAATGACAAAATACAACCTGTCACTGTACTTAATGAACCGCTATCTCGTTCCGTCAGCATTACTTTACCCTGCTCCTCCGCACGTCATTGCGATGGAACAAAGTGACTGCGGCAATCTCATAATGAATCACGCTTTTATGGAGATTGCCGCGCTTCGCTCGCAATGACAAAAAATAACCTGTCATTGTACTTAATGAACCGCTGCGCGGTTCGTCAGTATTACCCTAATATGACCTGTCATTGCGATGGAACAAAGTGACTGCAGTAATCTCATAATGGTTCGCACTTTTCTGGAGATTGCCGCGCTTCGCTCGCAATGACCAGATGCGTGAAATTTTATAGAATAAAGAAAATAATAGTAAAAAAGCGAAGTTTATATGAAACCGTTCTCACACTTCCTTGTGCAAGAGGCTATTGAGGAATAATATATTTTCCTAATTCATTTTGTTTGAACCTGGCAAAACACTCCTGATACTCCAATGTATCCATGGTGTTATCTTCTTCGTTGAAGAAATCATCTTCATCTAAAAGCATATTGATCGAACGTCCTTTTGCATTTTTACCAACGCAACGTTCTAATGTGGTATCACCCGAGGCATCAAAACTACGAAAAGCATGTAAATCACCGTTGTAATGATGAAACGTAATCAACGTTTGAGTGGGCGCATTGTGATAGTAAGGTAAGTAGGCTGCCATAAAGTCACGTACTAAACGTCCTTTCTTATCATGTAAATAAACTTCAATGGTATGGATTTGTTCCGGATTATCTTTTTCCCATTGCACCTGACTGATTAAGCGATTATTTTTATAATAACGATACTCAGTATAAAAGTTCTTCATTTGAGCATAACCGCCAATCGATTTTTTAACTTCGATATCCTTACCAGAGGTGATTTTTTTGTGTAATGCAAGGCTATCGTCCATGAATTTATTCCAAACACGAACATGAGTGCTATCTCCTTTCATCGGTTCTGTCGCAGAAGCAATAGCGCTAACACTAAAGGATAAAATAAGTAATACAGATAACTTAATCATCACTAGTCCTTTTTTATTACTTGAATTAAAATACACGTAAAACTATGACCCTAAAGAGTATTATGAGTTCATAAGTACTCCCCACTACATTTAACGTTGACGGTCATTGCGAACTAAACGCGTAGCGGTTCATTAAGTACAATAACAGGGATACCTCTGAACCAGTCCCTATTCCCGACGCCACGTGGTTTCACCACCTTTGTCTTCCAGCACAATACTTTGTTCTTTAAGTACATCACGTAAGCGATCGCTTTCTGCCCAGTCTTTTGCTGCACGAGCAGCGTTACGTTGCGTAATTAAAGTTTCAATTTCTGCTGCAGAGATGCCATCAGCATGACTTGCTCCACGTAAAAAGTCTTCCGGATCTTGATGTAATAAACCAATCATTGCCGCAAGTTGGCGCAACAAACTGGCAAATTCTTTTGCTTTCTCAATATCGTTTTCTTTATGGCGATTGATTTCTTTGGCTAAATCAAATAACACCGGCAAAACTTCAGGGGTATTAAAATCATCGTTCATTGCGGCTCGCACACGTTGATGATAATCGCTGTCATTTATTTCAATGCTAGCTACCTCTACACCTCGTAGCGCGGTGTATAAAGTGGTTAATGCGGCTTTAGCATTGTCTAAATGTTTGTCTGAATAATTTAACGGGCTACGGTAATGACTGGTTAAAATAAAGTAACGTAATACTTCAGGATCATATTTCGCGGTGACATCACGAATGGTAAAAAAGTTACCCAGTGACTTGGACATTTTTTCATCATCAATGCGTACAAAGCCGTTATGCATCCAAACATTGGCAAATTTTTCACCCGTTGCGGCTTCAGATTGTGCGATTTCATTTTCATGATGAGGGAACTGCAAATCCATACCGCCCCCATGAATATCAAAGTTGTGCCCTAAACATTCTGTCGACATTGCTGAACATTCGATATGCCAGCCGGGGCGACCTTTGCCCCAGGGTGAATCCCAACTTGGTTCTTCAGGTTTGGCTGATTTCCATAATACAAAATCCAGGGGATCATTTTTCGCTTCATCCACAGCAACACGCTCACCCGAACGCAAGTCTTCAACCTGCTTGCCCGATAACTGGCCGTAATTTTTAAACTGGTTCACAGCGTAATAAACATCACCGTTGCCAGCGGCATAGGCAAACCCTTTTTCAATCAACGTTGCGACCATGGCAATGATTTGATCCATATATAAGGTGGCACGGGGTTCCTGATTCGGCGGCAAAATACCCAATGCATCTGAGTCGGTATGCATTTCATCGATAAAACGTCCGGTCAAAGCATTAAAATCCTCGCCATTTTCATTGGCACGGGCAATAATTTTGTCATCAATGTCAGTGATATTACGAATATAAGTGACATGCTCGGCACCATAAACCGCACATAAATAACGATAAATCACATCAAACACCACCAGCACACGGGCATGACCGATATGGCACATGTCATACACCGTCATTCCACAAACATACATGCGGATATTTGTTGCATCTAAAGGCGTAAATTCTTCTTTTTGGCGGGTCAAGGTATTATGTATTTGCAGCATGAAAATGTGTCTTCTTATTCTAAAAGTGATGAAAGATTTAGCAGAGTAAGTGTACTTAGCCAAAGAACGCTAGAGTAACGGAAATAAGCCGCAGCCTCAAAGTTTCAGCGATTGAACCCCAAAAAAGGCCGATATTTTAGATCCAATGCTGGTTTTATGCCTTGGTTAGAGACAAATCGCGACAAACCTATTATTATTCACGCCATCATAACCCGGCTTTGGTATAAACAAGCCGCCCACTACAACCAACGACAATAAGAAACTCATATTATGCGCTATTTATTAACGACAATAACGGCTTTTGTTCTTCTCATTTCAACGGCAACTGCTGCAGATAACTTTTCCAGCAAGCACGTTAAACTCGAAACATCAGAGGGTAATATTGTGCTCGAACTTGATATTACCCGGGCACCACACAGCGTGCTTAATTTCATGAACTATGTACGTTCTGGTTTTTACGACGGCACTGTTTTTCATCGTGTAATCAGCAACTTTATGATTCAGGGTGGCGGTTTTGACAGCAGACTACAACGTAAAGAAACTAAAGCGCCGGTTATTAACGAAGCAGATAACGGTTTGAAAAATACCCGCGGCACCATTGCCATGGCAAGAACAAATGACCCGCACTCAGCAACAGCACAGTTCTTTATCAATGTTGTCGATAGTCCATTCCTTGATCACAAAAATAAAACGCCACGGGGTTGGGGTTATGCCGTTTTTGGAAAAGTGATCGAAGGTATGGATGTTGTCGACAAAATTCGTTACACCCGCACCGGCCCTGGCGGTCCTTTCCGTGGTGATGTACCTGTTAAAACTGTCACCATCAACAAAGCCAGCATTATCGAAATAACGGCAAACGAACCGACAAAGAAATAATTTTTAAACTCTCTAAGGATTTTTACTATGATTAAAATGACAACAAACAAAGGCACCATCATGATTGATATGAATGCCGATAAAGCACCTGAAACCGTTGCTAACTTCGAACAGTATGCAAAAGATGGTTTTTACAATGGCACCATCTTTCACCGTGTCATTAGCGGTTTTATGATTCAGGGCGGTGGCATGGAGCCGGGCATGAGTGAAAAAACCACTCGTGACAGCATTAAAAATGAAGCAGACAATGGCTTAACCAATGACCGCGGTACGATTGCAATGGCGCGTACACCTGATCCACATTCAGCATCATCGCAGTTTTTCATTAACGTAAAAGACAATGGCTTTTTAAACTTTACCTCTGCTGATGCACAAGGCTATGGCTATTGTGTATTTGGTAAGGTTGTTGAAGGTATGGATATTGTAGAAGAAATTGAAAAAGTGGCTACAGGTTCAAACGGTGGTCATCAGGATGTACCCACTGAAGATGTTATTATCGAAAGCGTAGAAGTCGTAGACTAAATAAAAGGGACACAATGAGCACTTTATTTATATCCGATCTTCACCTTAGTGGTGAACGAGAAAATATTTCAAAGTTGTTCATTACGTTTCTAAAACAAAGGGCGTCTGCTGCAGACGCCCTTTATATTTTGGGTGACTTGTTTGAAGTCTGGCCAGGTGATGACTTGATTCAGCCTGACTATCAGCAAAGCATTAGCGCAATGAAACAACTCGCTGACAGTGGCGTACCCGTTTTTGTGATGCATGGTAACCGTGACTTTTTAATGGCTGAACACTTTTGTGAAGTATCAGGCAGTACTTTAATAGATGATCCTACGGTTATCGATCTTTACGGCAGCCCCACCTTACTTATGCACGGCGACACGCTTTGCACGGATGATGGTGACTATCAAAAATTCCGCACCATGGTACGAGACCCACGTTGGCAGGCAGAGTTTCTCTCAAAGTCAGCAGAAGAACGTTTGGCTATAGCAGAAAAATATCGCGAAATCAGCAAAGCTGCAATGGCAGATAAAAAAATGGAGATTATGGATGCTAACCAACAAGCGGTGGAGTCTGTAATGTCAGAACATAATATCCAACAATTGATCCATGGCCATACCCACCGCCCGGCTATTCATGACTTTAGCCTCAATAAAAAACCAATGAAACGTATTGTTCTCGGAGACTGGTATGAACAAGGCAGTGTATTAGTATGTAATGAAAAGAAATGTAAACTCGAAGCCTTCTAAAACCCTGCATTAAATTTCTTTTAAGTAGCCATAGCGCTTTAATTAATTCTGCATCATATTATAAAACACAGCCAGTTCAGCTATGTTATCCATCTTAAGTTTTACCATCATTTTGGCACGATGAACTTCAACGGTTCTTACTGAAATACATAATTTTTCAGCAATTTGCCGGTTCATTTGTCCTTTAGCAATAAGATAAAATAATTCTTTTTCTCTGTCGGTCAGTGTTGCAAACAAAATTTCATTACAATGTTTTTGATAACGCAACAAACTGGACTTTTGTGCCTTCTTGATACTGGGAAGAAGATCTGCAGCAGAGACAGGTTTCTGAAAAAAATCATTAGCACCACTACGAAAAGCATTAACGGTCATTGGTACATCACCATGCCCGGTTAGAAAAATAACACTGAAAGTGCTGCCGATTTTATTCAGTTTATCATGCACCTCCTGACCACTCATGCCTGGCATTTTGCTATCAAGAATAACACAGCCAGGATCTGCACAAACATCAACGTTATCTAAGAAGTCAGCACCCTTTTCAAAATCTATAACTTGAAAATCATATCCCTCGAGCATATACCTTAAGGATTCTCTCACTGAGGGATCATCATCTATTATGTAAACAGGGATGTTTAGCTCTTCACTCATTTAAATCACCCGGCAAGGTAAAGCTGACAACACAACCACCTGAGGGATTATTTTCAACCCGTATTGTCCCATGATGAGCTTCAATAATACGTTTACAAATTGATATTCCTAAACCCAGGCCTTCTTTTTTAGTAGAAATAAACGGGGCAAAAATTTGATCAAGCATTGATTGAGAAATTCCTGGACCATTATCCGTTATAATAAAATGAACGTCCTTATCATTGCTAAGAAAAACTTCCACGGCTAACTCATGAGTTCCTTCCATAGTAGACATGGCTTCTATGCTATTGCGAATCAGGTTAATCAAAACCTGTTGAATTTCAATAGGATCAATATTTATAATGATTTTGTCTCGAGGCAAAGAAAGCGCCAGGTTTGTCCCTGACTTTTTTAGTTCAAACTGAATTAACAATACAGAATCATTAATAAGTTGTGAGACATTCGTTGCTTGCTTTTCAGGCCGCTGTTTTTTAGCAAAACCTCTTATGCGCTGAAGGATTTTTCCACTCCTTTGCGCCTCTAAACTAATTTTGGAAAGTAATTTAATTAAGTTGTCGTTATCCTGCCGGTTTTTTAAGCGAATCATACCGCCTTCGGCAAAGCTATTAATGGCGGCTAGTGGCTGATTTAATTCATGAGCAAGATCTGAAGACAGCTCACCTAAAATCGCTATTCTTTGAGCATGTTCCAGCTCCTGTTGTTGTTGATGTAATTCAATATTTACCTGCTGCAGTTCATGAGTACGCCGGTTGACCAGTAACTGCACCCAGAGGTGATGCAAGAAACCCAGTATAATAACGAACAGGAACAAACCTCCCCACTGCCAATTAACCCGCACCCATTGCCATGCTTGCTGCCACCAGATTTCACGCCAGGGATGAATATCTAAACGTTGGTAGAGTTTATGGATTTCATAAGTGCTAACGGGTGTTGTCCATCCCAGTGAACCGGACGCAGTGGCTGCTTGTGAATCTGCGTCCATTGACAATAACGCTTTGCTTATTTTTTCGGCGAGCTTCGTTGGCGTATCTTTTAATTTAGCAAACGACCAGTTGGGATAGAGTTGGCTACTGCTCTGGCAGTTAAAACCATCATGTTGTTTCAGATCCAGCACCCGGTAATTACTAATATTAATGAGTCCCTCTTCATGCATTTTTTCCAGCAGGCAGGCAGGTACAATAGCCGCTGCAACATTCCTATCTCTGACCCAATAGACTAATGCATCAACGGGGTAATGTGAAAAATTAATTTTGTGAAAAAAATGTGTAGGATCTATTTTCTGTTTAGCCATCTCTCCCCAATAAACCTGAAAACCACCAAAAGCTAAAACATCAACAGCGCCAATATTTTCACCTTTTAAATCGTGCAACTCTTTATAAGGTGAGTCGGTTTTAATAACCAGCGCTGAACCTATAACCCGCTTACTGCTATTGTGCCGACGTGATTTTAATGTAGTTAACCAGCTCATTCCATATTTTGTGCCAATACGAACATACTGGCCAGGGTTGGTAATAACAAAATCTAAACTTTGTCGCATCACAGCATGATCTAATTCTGACAAAGTCAGAGGAAGAATGACAAAGTGTGTACCTGGAATTGCAGCTTCGAGATAATCGAATGTAGGCTGCCAGCGTTGTAGTGCTTTTTCATTCCCCCTGAATGCCAGCACACCTACTTTAATTTCCTGACTATTAGCCTGACAAAGCAACGTGACTGATAATAAAGAAATAAATATTAATACTCTTAACAATAGACACCTGTTTTTATTTGAATTATTTTCAAATCACATTTTATGTCGTTTAATCATAGCAACAAAAAACGCTTAAGTAATCCTGCGGCGGGAACTTACATTTTTTACTTAAGAAATATCCACTATAAATATAAAACTAATGTTCAGGATACAGGTATTAAATTACCGTTGTTTAAGAAAACCATGATTAGCTGGAGGATAAAAAACATGATCTAAATCAAGAAAAACTCACTTTATATGGTAACGGGCGGTTTCATGTGGTTAACCACAATAGAGCATTCTGATATTCATGACGATACTTATCTCAAAATAGTGCAGAGAAGGTAATAAGTCATGGACAAGAGTAAACGTCAATTTATAAATAATGCCGCGGCCTTATCAGTCGGAGCCACTTTTATACCTTTAAGTAACCTTAGTCAGGCCGGCATCAACGAGCAACCGCCGCGTCGAAATGGACAAGCTGGTAAACGCTGGGCAATGGTAGTAGACCTTCGCAAGTGTATCGGCTGTCAATCCTGTACCGTTGCATGCACCATTGAAAATCAATCACCTATCGGCCAGTTTCGTACACGCGTTGATCAATACGAAGTTCAGGACAGCGAAAATCCTGCCAACATTACCAGTTTAATGCTGCCAAGACTCTGCAACCATTGTGACAAACCTCCCTGCGTTCCTGTTTGTCCTGTGCAAGCAACCTATCAGCAAAAAGACGGTATCGTGGTGGTTGATAACGAACGTTGCGTGGCTTGTGGCTACTGTGTCCAGGCCTGTCCTTATGATGCCCGTTTTATAAATAAAGAAACCAATACCGCAGATAAATGCACTTTCTGTACACATCGTCTTGAAGCAGGTTTATTACCTGCTTGTGTTGAAAGTTGTGTCGGAGGTGCCCGCATTATCGGTGACTTGAATCAGGCTGACAGTCAAATATCTCATTTACTTAAAGAACATAAAGAAGACATCAAAGTATTAAAACCACAGGCAGGTACCAAGCCCCATGTGTTTTACATTGGCCTGACTAATGCCTTTAAAAATCGCGTTACAGGACAGTCCGCTGTCTGGCAACCAACACGGGAGTTAACAAAATGATTACCGAAATCCTTGCACCTAATATTGAAATCAGCTGGTTGCCCTGGGCCGTTGCTTACTTTTTCTTTATAGGGATCAGTTTTACGGCGGTAATTTTAACTTTACCAGCCATCTTGTTTAATCAAAAAAAATACCTTGGGGTTGCCCGTATTGCCATGATGGTTATGCTCATTTGCGCCATTGTTGGTCCGGTTGCATTGCTGGCCGATCTGCATCAACCCGCACGCTTCTGGCACTTTTATACTCATGTTACACCCTCAAGCTGGATGTCTATCGGTGCGATTTTTTTACCTCTCTATGTCGCCTCAGCCATCGTTTATAGCTGGCTTTTTCTAAGACCCGCTTTATTGGAAAATAAAAGCAAAGCAGGTTTTGCGGGGATAATATCTAATACTCTGGGCAGAGGAACATGGCAGGGGCAACATTTATTAAAACCTGTTGCAATGATTACATTTATCTTTGGTATGGTTATTGCGCTATATACGGGTGCAGAAGTCGCCATTGTTGCAACAAGAGAATTTTGGAACAGTTATTTAATTCCCGTTTTTTTCTTTAGCACCGCGTTATTAGGCGCCAGTTCTTTAATGTTGTTAATCGCAACACTTATCCACGAAGATAATTTTACGCTCACTACTTTAAGTCACTACAACCGCGGGTTTGCTCTGTTATCTTTAGCTGTCCTGATGCTGTGGTTTATTCTGGCACTGTTCACTAATGGAGTAGAAGCCAGCAGTTTTAAGTTATTGCAGCATTCTGCGCAGTGGCAGTTAAACCTAATCTTCCTGATCCTCCTGTCTTTAATCGCTGTATTTATTACTAATGGATCATCAAAGTTAATTTTGTTATCTGCTACGAGTGGTCTCGTTGTTAGCTGGTTTGCACGCTGGATGATCTTTATCGATGGCCAAACCATTCCAAAATATGGTGCCGGGTTTTACAGATATGACCTCCCCTGGGGCACTGAAGGTTTATCAGGCATGCTGGGTGTATTTGGACTTTGGTTATTTTTAGCCATTGTACTGTACGAATTTTTACCTTGGAAAAACAAAACTGAATCACAGGTATAGGTGAAATCATGAAAGAATCACGTCGTAAATTTATTAAAACGGGTGCTGCTGTAGGCGGACTTGCCACTTTTGCTGCTGGCTACAGTAGTACGACTAAACACGCACTGGATGGGTTTTTAAATGGAACTTCAGGTGTACAAACTAACGATCGAATTTTTGGAAATGCGCTGCAACCCGAGTTTATTGTTGACGCTCAAGGAGCGCTGCAAGCCAATCCAAAACAACGCCTCGCAGCCAGTATGTGTTTCGGTTGCTGGACCAAATGCGGGGTTAGATTGCGTATTGATAATGAAACAGAGAAAGTGCTACGTATCAGTGGTAATCCTTATCACCCTTTAGCTGCCGAAGCGCAAATACCTTATAAGACAACGGTTGAACAATCTCTTTTGGGTATCAGTGCTAAAGATGAAATCGGACTCGGCGGACGCTCTACTGTCTGTGCTCGTGGCAATGCCATGCTGGAGCAATTAAGCAGTCCCTATCGAATTAAAACGCCATTAAAGCGTGTTGGTGAAAGAGGCAGTGGCAAATGGGAACCCATTAGTTTTGAACAGCTGATCAAAGAAGTTGTTCACGGTGGTGACCTGTTTAATGAAGGCCATGTTGATGGGCTTGGAGCTATTCGGGACTTAAAAACCCCACTCGACCCTAAAAATCCTGAATACGGCCCCAAAGCCAATCAGTTGTTAATGAGTAATGCGGGTGATGATGGGCGTACCGCTTTTTTCAAACGTTTTACTTTTAATAGTTTTGGTACCCGTAATTTCGGACACCATGGTTCTTATTGTGGCTTTTCTATGCGAGCGGCATCTGGTGCCTTAATGAATGATCTAAAAAAGTATGCACATGTAAAACCAGACTGGTCACATGTCGATTTTGGATTATTTATTGGCAGCTCACCTGCACAATCGGGTAATCCTTTTCAACGTCAGGCTCGCCAGCTTGCAGAAGCAAGAACAGAACGAGATTTTGAATACATTGTGGTCTCACCGGTATTACCCAATAGCTCCAACCTGGCCAGTCAGCCTAATAATAACTGGGTTCCCGTCAAGCCGGGCTCTGATGCAGCTTTGGTCATGGCGATGATCAGATGGATTATCGAAAATAAGCGTTACGATGCTACTTTTCTGTCTCAACCCGGAGAAAAAGCAGCAAAAGCAGCGGATGAAGCACACTGGAGCAACGGTACACACCTGGTTATTTCTGATGAAACGCATCCTCGTTATGGCGCATTTTTGCGCAGCTCCGATGTGGGCAAAACGTTTAAGGGAAAAGCCTACGGTAAAGGTGATGCCTATATGGTCGTTGCAGCGAGTAGTCAACAGCTTGTTGCGAATAACACCCCAGCAGCAGCCGAAATATTTGTTAGTCGTGAAGTAGAAACCAATAAAGGAAAAGTGTTAGTTAAAAGCAGTATGCAGCGTTTAAAAGAAGAAGCTGAGCGTTTTTCACTAAAAGAATACAGCAAGGTATGCGGTATTCCGGAAGCGACCATAATTGGCCTGGCTGATAAATTTACCAGTTTTGGTAAACGTGCGGTGGTTGATGTGCATGGTGGTATGATGAGCAGTAACGGGTTTTATACTGCCTACGGCGCCCTGATGCTCAACGCGCTGGTCGGCAACTATAATGTTAAAGGTGGTGTATCATCCACGGGCGGAAAATTCCCCGAATTTGGTGGAGGCCCGCGTTATAATTTTAAAAAATTCCCCGGCAAGGTAAAACCTAAAGGCGTATTCCTGTCTCGCTCACGTTTTCCTTACCAAAAAACCACTGAGTACAAAAGTAAAATGGCTGCGGGAGAAAATCCTTATCCATCACAGCAACCCTGGTATCCGTTCTCACCGCCAATCATGAGTGAGCATTTATCATCTGCACTCGATGGTTACCCCTATCCTATCAAGGCAATGATTTTTAATATGTCTAATCCCATTTATGGGCAGGCGGGTTTAAAAACATTAATTGAGAAAAAACTTAAAGATCCCACTAACATTCCTTTGTTTATTGCGATTGATGCTTTTATCAATGAAACAACCGCATTTGCCGATTACATTGTGCCTGACACCATCACCTATGAAAGCTGGGGCTGGACCAGTTCATGGAGTGGCACAGTGACTAAAGTATCCACCGCTCGCTGGCCTGCCGTTGAACCGGCTACCGACAAAACAGCGGAAGGTGAAGCGATCTGTATGGAAAGTTTTTTAATCGCCGTGGCAAAAGAAATGAAATTGCCAGGCTTTGGTGATAAAGCCATTCCAGACAGCGAAGGTAATCTTGGCGCATTAAATAAAGTTTCTGATTTTTATTTAAAGGCAGCAGCCAATGTCGCCTACTTTAAAGGTAAGTCAGTGCCTGATGCCAGCGCAAAAGACATTGAACTCAGCGGCCTCAATAGATTGCAAACCAGCATTAAACAAACTTTAAAACCAGATGAAGAGGCAAAAGTGGCTTATATGCTGGCCAGAGGGGGTCGCTTTGAAGATATTGACAAAGCTTATGTTGGTAAAGAACTAAAACACAAATACAAAAAGAACTTATGTATCTGGAATGAAAAAGTTGGCACCAGTATTAATACGCTCAGTGGCAAACACTATGTTGGTTGCCCTACTTATTATCCTCAACAACTGGCTGATGGTACGCCGCTGGATAAAGTCTATCCATCATCAAAGTGGCCATTTTTAATGTCCTCTTTCAAATCGCATATGCAAAGTTCATGTTCAATCACCTCTGCACGTTTGCGTTCTGTACATCCCCATAACCCGGTGTCTATCAATCGCGAAGATGCTAAACGCATGGGCATTAACAATGGAGATAAAATTCGTATAACAACCCCGGGAGGCTCAGCCATTGCCATTGCCCTGGTACGTGAGGGTGTATTCAAAGGAACCATTGGTATAGAGCATGGTTTTGGACACAAAGAGCTCGGTGCTAGGGCTCATTTAATTGGTGATCAACGCCAACCGGAAGCACCGGAGATTAGTGCGGGCATTAACTTAAATGACATAGGCCTGATTGATCCACACCGTAACGGTTCTGCGACACTATTAGATTGGGTATCAGGAGGTAGTGCAAGGCAAGGTTTACCCGCAAGTATAGAAAAAATAAGTTAATAGAACCATTCCATACAGTGAAGCGACATGCCTCACTGTATGGTTTTTAGATTATAAATTTTAGTCCGGACTTACTAGCAGGTTACGATAACTCAGTTGTTTATTGTAGATAAACAACCATCATCAACCAAAACAGTTATAACTTTTAAAACAAAAACCCGTTATATTTCATTCTATACATTTGTCATTATTCGTAATATTTGAGAGACCAATTTTATTTTTAGCAAACACTTATAATTGTTCTCATTTATTTATCAAATGCCACTTTACCTTCACGCAAATCCGTCACCGTATAATGTTTGTAGCCCTCAGGAAAATCAAACAGTTTTGCATTCACTTTATAGTCTTTTGTATAATTCACTAAAGAACGCGAGTAATCATTTTTACCCCACTCTTGAATCGGAAAACCAAATGTATACTGCTGTGCCGGTTTAAATGTTGTCATGGTCATGTCACAAGCATTTTGTAAGTCTGCCGGCATATTATTAAAAGTCACCCGACTATCCGTTGCCATAAGCTGATGAAACTCAGTCAGTGCTGTCACGACATTAGGTAATAAACCATTAATCGCAACTACGTCATAGCAAATTTCATTATTCGTCATTAACTGAAAATGTTTTGCAGATTGCTCATTAATTTTTGGCGCATCTTTCAATACAGGCATTTCTTTTGTTATATGCGTTAATTTAAAGGGCGGCTCAAATTTTTCATCTTTCGCTAACACCTTTTCATGTATTGCCATCACGCTTTGTTCATCAGGATTAATGCTATAGACAACTCTTTTGGTTCGATCAAATAAGACAAAGTTTTTAGAACCTTCTCCGTCATCAATACGCACAAATTTCTGCGTCACAATCATGCGTGTTTGGTATGGATCAACGTCTTTTTCTTGCTCGACAAACATGACCAGAGTATCACCTTGATATTCCGCAGCACATGAAGCCAACAATCCTGTTACTAACAATAATACTAATTTTTTCATCATTCGTTTAACGTCCTAATATTAATTCTTAATGAGCCGATTCTAAAAATAACAATTCTTCTTCACTAAAGCCAGCTTGTTTACGTACTTCATGATCGAAAGGTCCACGTAAGCGTCCTTTCATATATTCGTTGATCAGGTCTTTAAAAACTTCTTCTGAATTAAGTTCACGTTGTTCACAAAAATAATGAAACCAGCGTGTTCCGGCTTCAACGTGGCCTATTTCATCACGATGAATAATCGCTAAAATATCAACTGCTTTTTTATCGCCAATACCTTCTAATTTTTTCACAATCCCCGGCGTCACATCCAACCCGCGTGCTTCCAATACTCTTGGAACCAGTGCCATGCGCACCATAGGATCATGCGCTGTCACAAGGGCACTTTCCCACAAACCATTATGCGCTGAAAAATCACCGTATTCATAACCCAGTGTTTTTAAGTGCTTGGTTAACAAATCGAAATGATAGGCTTCTTCTTTCGCTACCTTGACCCAGTCAGAATAAAAATCCTCAGGCATATCCTGAAAACGGTAAACCGCATCCCAGGCCAAATTAATGGCATTAAACTCAATATGGCAGATTGAATGAATTAACGCCGCGTGTCCTTCTGGCGTGGAAGGTTTGCGCCTGTTCAAGTCACGCGGAGGCACCAGTTCTGGTTTTTCAGGTCTCCCTGGCTCTTCAAATGTTAATACGGGTAAAATTGGCTCGAGTGACAATCTTTGCAGTTGCCACGCTTTCGCGGTTTCATAACTCAAAGCTATTTTCTCGGATGAAGAACATACTTTAAGACAAGCTTCGGCTTGACTAAATAATGAGGGTTGATTCATGGCGGTATTTTAGCAAGCAATCGCTGCCAGAGACCAACTGTTTCTAAAAGAAAACAGAGGGCAGACTTGATTTGGGCTCTGATTGAATCAAGTCTTCCTCTGAGATATCCCCACAAAAAAGTGGACAATATAATTTCAGAAAATCACTCTTTATTATTTCTACTACACTGGCAAGAGAATATACAGTAAAGATGATCTACATCATTTCTTTATATTCATAGAACTGTTACAAATATCATTCTCTAAACTACTTTTCAAACAAAGAGGTAAAAAATGAATACTCATATGAAATATCTACTCTTCATTTTTACATTAAGCATAACATTACCCGCTTCCTCTGTTTTTGCTGAAGATCCGGTCTATGGATGGCAATTGATGTCAGAACAAGAGCGACTCGAACACAATACCAAAATGCAGAGTATGGAAACGCAAGAAGAAAGAAACCAATATCGGTTGGAACATCATGAAATGATGGAGCAACGTGCTAAAGAGCAAGGAGTAACCCTACCGGATGTACCACAAAACCGTAATGACATGATGGATGGACGCGGTGGTATGGGTAGTGGTGGTATGGGTAGTGGTGGTGGTCGCGGTATGGGTAGTGGCGGCGGTATGGGCGGTGGTCGCAGATAGCACTATTATTCAATTTATAGCTTAAATATTTTTAACCTTTCACAAGGGTCAGCTATCACTGACCCTTTATTCCAAACCATAAAGATAGAATAGATGTCTGGATCAGAGCCCAATTTTTTCCAATATGCCTCATTATTACCGTTTCGAAAAAACGTCCATCACATTAGAGCCTGTCGCATCAATTGTAATAATATCTCCCAACTTCGGCTAAAAAAGTATCTGCATCATCTTTTTAACACCCTTTTTTATTCATGTTAGAACCATAGTAGTTAGTCAAAAAATTAGTTGACTTAAATCAATAAACAAATAATCACTGTCATTTATTCCTTGTAAATGCAGCAAAGATTAACTACTTTTAGAGTGTAGATAAAGAAACATGAAAAATAAGAAATTTAAGAAATATAAAGGAGCAGCCGGTTATGAACAGCATCACAATCTATATTGATGAATCACTTACCACACGGGAAATTGTGAAACTCAAACATGAAATTTTATCCATTCCTCATGTAAAAGATGTTGAACACCCTCGCCATGCCCTGCATGACCTTACCGTAGATTATGAGGCTCATAGTAGTTTACCTGGCTTAGTAATCGAAAAATTACGTTCTCAAGGTTTACATCCTGACATTACGTCAGCATAAATTACTATTCGTAAAAATCCAGAGATAGAGATTAAATTTTTTTACTCTATCCCTTCGATTTAATACTTTAATTATTTCCGTGATATAACAATGACGGACAGAAATTTATTACCACGGAAATATCTTGTTATTACAACTTTAACGCAATAACAAGATCCATCACATTTGTACCTGTCGGGCCGGTTGAAAGTAAGCTTCCTGCCTCAGCTAAGAAGGTGCCTGCATCGGCTTTTTGTAAATGTTCTTTTGCCTGTTCGAGATCCCCCCCTCGTTGTAAAGTTTGTCCGTCTACAATTGCACCGGCATCATCTGTTGGGCCGTCAGTACCATCGGTTGCGCCAACTAAAACCGTTAGGTCTTTTGAGTTTTCTATTTCACAGGCAATTGCCAGAGCCAGAGATTGGTTGCGGCCACCGCGGCCTTGATTCTTTGGTAATTCAATCGTCGACTCGCCACCCCATATATGAATGCCGGATTGAGCCTGTTTTAAATCTTCCGCTATTTTTTCTGCGACTTTAAAAACATCACCGTATAAATTTTGGCCGTGATAAAACACATCATGACCGTCTTGTTTTGCTTTATTAATAACCGCCTGACACGCGAGTTCATTATTCGCAACAATGTGCGTTTCAACTTCTGCTTTAACTTTTTTATCTTGAACAGGTTGCATTTGAATATATGGATCTAACCATTGCGGCGTATCATCAGGTAACGGTTTATTATTTTTTGGACTAACAAATAAACCTGAACCAATAATTTCTGGATCATCGTAACGAACATCGGATATAGCAAGTTGAGTCACTTTATTATTAGATAAAATTTGTAATGCTTTACCACCTTTGATTAGGGAGACCGACTGACGAATACGGTTCATGCTGTGAATACCCAGGCCACTTGAAAGTAACCATTGATTCATTTTCTGTAAATCTTGCAAAGTCATCTTGTCAGGCAAGACGTCGACCAGTGCCGATGCACCGCCTGAGATTAAGGCAAGCAACTGAGTATTTTCAGGAATACTGGACAGAAAATTTAATAATTGTTGCCCTGCTTCCAGACTTTTTTCATCTGGAATGGGGTGCCCTGCCTCAATACATGGCCATATAAATGATTCATTACAATGGTCTTTTTTTGTAATGATTAAAGCAGATTGAATTTGATCGTTTAAAATATTTTGCGCACCAGACATCATGGATGTTGCCGCTTTACCGATTGCGACAACGGCAATATCACCTTCTATGGGGGATTCAAGCAGTTGTTTTTCAACAACATTTTTTCCATTTACCGCCTGTAACGCAGCCGCAAATAAATCAACTAATATCAACTGTGACTGTGACTGTGAATTTACTGACATATATACAAGTATAAAGTAAGTGAATGTAACCTAATTTAACATTTATTTAATTGCTCATAATTTAAGCAACTGCTATAAATTATCGGCTAAGTATACTATTAATTAATACAGGGGCGGACACATTGATTCGCCAGGCTCACAGGAGGGAATTTTATGAATATGCCAAAACCGGTTTATGAAAGTTTACCTGCACTTTATGTTGTTGGTGGTATCGCTGCAATTTCTAGCGTGGATTCTTTTATGTCTTTTGTCTCTGGAATTTTACTCGGCATCTCTGGCGTTTTGATTATGTTTATGAGACGAAACTATCGTCACCCAGAAAAATCACAATCATTACACTAAAGATATTAAAATGCCCCAGGCCCGGGGCATTTTTATTTACTATCAATTATTTCCCGAAGCTCTGGGACACAAGAACCACAATTAGTCCCTGCCTTTAAGGCTTCTCCAATTTGTTCCGGAGTGGTGAGTTTATTTTCCTGAATTGCTTCAACGATCGTATTAATGCCAACATTAAAACAGGAACATACCGTGCGCCCTGCCTCTTTTTGATTACCGACTGGCTTTCCGCTAAGAATGCTTGTGCGATCTTTATCACTTAACTTTTTATCACCAAACAAGTTAATCAACCAGTCACGTTCAGGTAAAAAATAATCCGGACCAATGAAGATACAACTTTCTAAACGCTCGTTTTCAATACGAGCGGCACGATAACGATTGGCAGCAGCATCAAAATATTCTGTCCATTCAACTTGTTCAGCATGTTGGCACAATAAACCTCGGGCACACTCGGCCCAGTCTTTTGGAATTTCATCGCCGGCAATTTCATAACGCCACAAACCTTGACCGCGACTGCCGGTCCAATAACTTGCATTTAATATATTTAATTTACGACGTGACAATATAAAACCATACCACTGTGTTTTATATGCTTTAACCTTTACCGGCGTTGCCTTAAATTCCGGCTGACCGGAAAAAGGATCAACAACAGAATCAATTAAACTATCCACAATAGCTTGACTGGAAAATTGATCATTCCAATGCATGGGAATAAATACACTACCTTGTTGTTGTGCATCAGATATTTTGACACGACAAACAACTGACGCCTGCACACTCGTCACTTCTGCTAATTCATTAGCATTGAGAGAAAACTTTTCCGCATCAATTGGATTTATTTCAAGGAAGGGTTCAAAAATGTGCCCTGATAATCTGGCTGATTTACCTGTACGCGTCATGGTATGCCATTGATCACGAATACGGCCTGTATTTAAACGTAAAGGATATTCATTTGATAAGGCTCGCGCCGGAGAAGAATTTTTAACCGCAATAAATTGTGCTTTGTTACTGGCAGTATAAAAATGTCCATCAGTAAACATACGCGCTGTACCCGTAGGTGAGGATGTTGTAACAGGCCATTGTAAGGGAGCTAACTCATCGTAGTCGGTATAGCTTAAATCTGCTAAACCTGAAATATTAAAATCACGATCACCTGTGTTTTTATAACCTGATAAGGTTGCATACTCTTTAAAAATTTCAGCAGGTTCGTTATAAGAAAACTGTTCAGAAAAACCAAGACGTTTTGCAACTTCAGAAACAATCCACCAGTCGGCGCGGGCTTCACCCGGCGAGGGTAAAAAAGCACGTTGTCGTGTGATGCATCTTTCAGAGTTTGTCACCGTACCATCACGTTCACCCCATGTTTGCGCCGGTAATAAAACATTAGCAAACTGCGTGGTATCGGTATTGCGCATACAATCTGAAACAACAACAAACTCACATTGCTCTAAAGCTCGTTTAACTTTATTTGAGTCAGGTAAAGAGACCGCAGGATTTGTTGCCATGATCCAGACCGCTTTAATCTTACCTTCATCAATAGCATCAAAAAGTTCGACGGCTTTTAAGCCTTCTTTCTCCGCAATAGCAGGAGACTGCCAAAATGTTTTAACTAACTCACGATGCGATTCATTTTCAATCGCCATATGTGCAGTTAATTGATTAGCTAAGCCACCGACTTCACGCCCTCCCATAGCATTGGGTTGACCTGTAAAAGAAAAAGGCCCCATACCAGCACGACCAATTCGCCCTGTATATAAATGACAATTAATAATGCTGTTTACACGATCTGTACCATAAGACCATTGATTAATACCTTGTGAATAAACGCTGACAACACGTTCAGTACGCGCAAATAATCGATAAAATTTTTCAACATCAGCGGCTGTTAAACCACAGGCCTCAGCCACAACAGCGGAGGAACCTGCATATGATTCAGCCATAGCCAAAGCAGACTCTAAACCTTCGGTATAATTCTTAACAAATAATTCATTTTGTTCACCCGCATCCCTTAAGTGCACAAGCAAACCATTAAATAAAATATGATCAGTTCCTGCTTTTAGCTGTAAATGAATATCTGCAATGTCACAGCTTGCTGTACGGCGAGGATCAATGACCACCACCATCATATCGGGATTATCTAACCGGGCTTGTTTAATACGCTGAAATAAAACGGGGTGACACCAGGCGGTATTGGAACCGGTTAAAACAATAAGTTTGGCACGTTCAAGATCTTCATAACTACAGGGCACGGTATCACTACCAAAAGCACGTTTTTGACCCGCAACCGCTGAAGACATACAAAGCCGGGAGTTTGTGTCAATATTGCCACTACCAATAAAGCCCTTCATTAGTTTATTGGCAATATAATAATCTTCGGTCAAAAGTTGACCGGAAACATAAAAAGCGACCGAATCAGGACCATGTTTATCGATAACGTCCTGAAAACGATAAGCGACGGTATTAAGTGCGGTATCCCAGCTTTGTGTATTGCCATCAACCTCAGGATAAAGTAAGCGACCCTCCATGCCTAAGGTATCGCCTAAGGCTGCCCCTTTTGAGCATAAACGACCAAAATTTGCAGGATGCTGGGGATCACCAAAAATACTAACCCCTCCTTCTTCATCTAGCTGTGCTAAGACACCGCAGCCAACACCACAATAAGGACAGGTTGTTTTAACTTCAGAAGACACAATTAAGATACCACGTTAATAATGAAATACGATTTTACCACAGAGTTTTCAAAACGAGGTACTTACCAACTCAAATTATTGTCGGGTTGTAATATCAGATTCTAAGTTCAAACGACCATCTTGCTCTAAAATTCCAATGATACTACCATCAGGATTGGTTACAACGATAACGGATTCCTGAAAAAGTGGACGACGAATATACTTTAAACTCCAACCAAAACTTTCAATAGTATTTAGCTGGGCTTGTTGCGCATCATTCAGATACTGCGCCACGTCATCCGGAATAGGTTGGGATTTATTTCTTTTTTCATTTGTCATCTAAATACCTCAGAAATTAATGAAGTATATAACTCTGGGTTTTACTGGGGGAAATAAGATATAAGGATAACTAAAATGACTTTTTTCTTTGTACTATTTTAATGAATAAAGCCCAAATAATGTTCAAAGCATGATGCAAATCACATAACATTCATTTACCATTATAAATGAAAGGCTATAACTTTCAGCACAGACATGTATTCAACTGAGTGATTTTAAAAAAGTAAACCTGTTAACATCTACCCCTATCTTAACCATATAAAAGCTCAAGAGAGTTCCTATGATCAGCAACCCTATTTCAGGCATTACCTATTTTTTAAACGGCTTAGGATTAATTCAACAAAAATCAATACGCCGCTTTGTTTTAGTCCCTCTTCTGATCAATATACTCATTTTCAGTTTCGGCCTTTGGTTCGCAATTGAACAATTTGAGGGTTTTATCAACTGGGCATTATCAGGTTTACCATCATGGTTAAGCTGGTTGGAATGGATTATGTGGTTAATTTTTGCCATCACATTCTATGGCTTAACTTTTTTTACTTTTTCAATTATTGCCAATATTGTTGCTGCGCCGTTTAATGGCCCGTTATCTGCGGCAGTCGAACGTCACTTGCTGGCGAATGCCGATTTTAATAGCGACAAAAGCATTGTCGAAGAGATTACAAGCAGTATCCTCAGCGAATTTGTAAAATTAAAACACTCCTTATTCTTAATGATGCCGCTGATCTTTTTATCTTTAATCTCACTCGCTTTCCCGTTGCTTTCTCCTGTCACAGCTGTACTGTGGATGGTCTATACCGTTTGGGTATTAACCCTGGAATATGCCGATTTTCCCATGTCGAATCACGGCATGGCTTTTCCCGAAATAAGAGAACAACTTGCCAGCAAACGCATCCTTTCCTTAGGTTTTGGTTCCATGGTCATGCTGGCAACATTAATTCCTTTTATTAATTTTTTAGTGATGCCTGTTGCTGTCGCGGGTGCAACTAAAATGTATTTGGAAGAATTTAAAAACACCTGATTGTGTTTCTGAGAAAATAGTAAAAAAACAGTTCCATCAGCCAATGACGTAAAGAACAGAATTTCTGTTTAATTATTGCAAGCCGTACATTTCCGGGAATAATAAAATAGAAACAACCACCGCGACCTGAATAAGTATAAAAGGGACTACGCCTTTATAAATATCCGTGGTTTTTATTTCTGCAGGCGCGACACCTTTCAAATAAAACAAACTAAAGCCAAAGGGCGGCGTGAGGAATGAGGTTTGTAAATTCATAGCAATTAAAATAGCAAACCAAACCGGCGCGATACCTAATGCGTCTGCGACCGGAACAAGTATAGGGACAATAATAAAAGAGATCTCTACAAAGTCGATAAAGAACCCTAACACCATAATAACCAACATAGATAAAATCAAAAAACCCATTTTCTCACCGGGCAAACCCAATAAAGCTTCTTCAACAATGGTGTCACCACCGGTGTAAGTAAAGGTCATAGAAAATGCCGTTGCACCCAGCAGTATGGCAAACACCATTGCGGTCACTTTGACTGTTTCCAATGATGACTCAAACAGCATATCCCAGCTAAACTGGCGGTACATTACTGCCAGCAATAGTGCACCAATACCGCCTAATGCAGATGACTCGGTTGGTGTTGCAATACCGGTAAAAATAGACCCCAGCACAACGAGCATTAATACTAACGGCGGTAAAATAGCAATCACCGCTTGTTTAATTTGTTGTGCTTTATCGCCTGCATCAAGTTCAACAGGTATAGCTGGCGCAACCTGTTTATTTCGACTGGCGTAAATAAGAATATAAATAACATAAGCTAAGATAAGGATCAGGCCGGGACCAACAGCGGCTTTAAATAAATCACCGACAGGTACACCCATCACATCACCAAGAATAATTAAAATAACCGAGGGCGGAATAATTTGCCCTAATGTACCCGATGCACAAATGACACCTGAAGCCAGTTTTTTATCGTAGTTATATTTCAACATAACCGGTAACGCGATCAAGCCCATCGCCACCACCGATGCGCCGACGACACCGGTTGAAGCCGCCAATAAGCCACCCACTAAAATCGTTGAAATCGCTAAGCCACCTCTTACACCGCCAAACAATTTCCCCATTGATTGTAATAACTGTTCTGCCAGTTTTGTTTTTTGTAAGACGATGCCCATAAAAACAAATAAGGGGACCGCCATTAAAATACTGTTTTCCATAATGCTTTGAATACGGAAAGGCATAAAAGCAAAAAGATCCATACCCTCAGCGTAGACACCAAATATCAGGGCAACGCCACCGAATACAAAAGCGACAGGAAAGCCGAATAACAACATGGCCAAAGCAACAACAAACATAATTATACCAATCATAAATTATGTGTTCCTTGTTGATGCTTTACTTTATCCAGCTCATTACCGTTGCGCAGCGTGATAACAGATTTCAATATTAAACCAATGCCGGCAAGCCCAATGGCAAAAAAAGAAAAAGGAATAACAGCCTTTATAATCCAGCGATAAGGCAAACCACCAGGGTCGCCTGAACTTTCACCGAGCTCATAGGCTTCCATAGTAAAATTCCAGCCATAGTAAGTAATCAGAACTGAAAAAGGCAGTAATAAGATCAATGAACCTAAAATATTGATCCATGCCTGCTTACGAACAGAAAGTCCATCATAAATAATATCAACCCGAACATGCCCGTCCTGATATAAGGTATAGGGAATGGACAACAAAAATATAGCAGCATATAAATGCCATTCTAATTCTTGCATACCGATAGAAACATCATTAAACACATATCGCATAATAACGTCATAAAAAACATTGCATAAAAGCAAAATAAACAGCAACGCACTCAACTTTCCTAGTAATGTGGAAAAGTGGCTGATTGCAGCTTCTGTTTTTTCTAACAACATATAATTTACACCATAAAAAAAGCCGGTAACTGAAGATAGCTATCGGCTTTTAGAGTTTGCTATTCTGGCTAGCATACTACAATTTCAAATAAAAATTAATTTTCCAGGTACGCCTTGTCTGAAATATTTGTCCAAACCCGTATTTTTTTCAAATATGCCGCCTGAGAGTCCTGAATCTCTTTTGATAAGGCACTTTTTTTACCCGCTTCTTTCAGTAATTCAGCATTGGCTTTTTTCAAAGCATTTATCACTTTCTTCGGGAAAGTCTTTACTTTTATATTTGGATATTCTGCTGCCATTTTTTGCCAGTTATCGCCACTGGCATGATAAGAGTGGATATACATGTCATACGCAGCAGTACGAATAGCGACACGTAAGATTTCCTGCAAGTCTGCTGGCAATTTTTTCCAGGCACGTTTATTAATTAAGAACTGCATTTCTGAAGCCGGTTCATGCCAGCCGGTATAATAATAAGGGGCAATTTTATGAAAGCCCATGCGTAAATCTAAAGAAGGCCCAACCCACTCCAGTGCATCAATGGTGCCGCGCTCCAATGCAGTATAAAGTTCACCTGCCGGAATATTTGTCGGTTTAGCTCCAACCCTGGCGAGAATCTCACCTGCAAAACCAGGGATACGCATTTTTAAACCTTGAAGATCTTTAATGCTATTAATTTCTTTTTGAAACCAGCCACCCATTTGGTTGCCGGTATTGCCGCCAGGAAAAGAAAGCATGCCATATTTACCATAGACTTTTTGCATTAACTCCAGGCCACCACCATGATAAAACCAGCCATATTGTTCCGGTGCTGTCATACCAAAGGGCATGCTGGTGAAATACAAGGTCTCAGGTACTTTCCCCTTCCAATAATATGAGCCAGAGTGCCCCATATCATATTGACCAGAGCGCACCATATCAAAAATACCGAGTGGTGCTTTATGTTTGTTTTTAGAGTCAATAGTAATTTTCAAACGGCCATTCGACATATCATAAGCCATTTTCGCCATGCTTTTAGTCGCGTCACCAAAAATAGGGAAATTCGTTGGCCATGTTTCAGCAAGTTTGAGTTTATAAACTTTCTTTGCAGCAACCGCAGGATTCACAAGTGCGATAACACAAACCATGATAAAGATGATTTTTTTGCTATTAAAAAAAGTCATACTGATTTCCTGTTCCAATTATTATTGAGTGAGCGAAGAATACTGCCTATCTACCCCAGTGTAAAACTTAAATTTATGCTTTAAACAGAAATAGAGTAGCTACCTGTTTCATATTCATTCACAAGGCTTAATGCTTTTGCTTCATTAACATCATCAACGCTGACAAAAGCATAATCAATTGCCGATAATTCACCGATAGCACCTTGTAGATATTCGCCTTCAACATAGGCAGGAATATCGTTAGCCTCTAACATGCCTTTTACGATATTGGCTTCAATACTGTTTTTCGCTGTAAATACTTTAACCATCATTCAAACCTTTTTATCTTAAGTATGCGCTTAACCGGTTTATTGCTTGTTCAAGGCGTTTAATTGAGGTGGTATATGAAAAACGAACAAAGGTATTGGCTTTGTTCTCACCAAAATCTTTACCCGGCGTTACTGCTACGCCAATATTTTCTAATATCTCATAACAAAACTGATAACTATCATCACTAAATTTCTCACAGTTAGCATAGATATAAAATGCACCTTGTGGTTCAGTTTCAATCACAAAACCAAGTTCTTTTAGCTTTGCTAATAAAAAATCACGACGTTGTTTAAACTTTTTTTTGTATGACTCCAGAATGCTGATTGTTTCAGACTCAAAAGCGGCAAGCGCGGCATACTGAGCAGGTGTTGCTGCGGCAAGAAAAATATTTTGTGCTAACTTATCCATTTTATCAATCAAATTTTCAGGTGCAACCAGCCAGCCTAAACGCCAGCCCGTCATATTAAAATATTTTGAAAAACTATTTATCACAATAATATTTTCATCAATCGCTAATGCTGTAGTCTCTTCGTCGTTATAAATGAGACCATGATAAATTTCATCCACAATTAAGTATGCCTTTTTCTCTTTGACAAATGCCGCCATTGCAGAAAGCTCTTTGTCTGAAAGCAAGGTACCGGTTGGATTGGATGGTGACGCCACCATCACCACTTTAGTTTTATCAGACCAGTGCTTTTTTAAATGCTTTAGTGATAATTGATAATCCGTTGAAGCATCAACATGAATCGCACGCGTTGTTCCCGATAAAAAACGTACAAAATTTTTATTACAAGGGTAACCGGGATCAGCAAGTAAGACTTCATCCCCCTCCTGCATAACAACACCCAATGCAAGCATTAATGCACCGGATGCACCGGGCGTGATAACAACGCGTTGAGAAGAAAGGCTTAATGCGTAGCGTGTTTGATAAAATGAAGCGATGGCTTCGCGTAATCCCGGCAAACCAAGCGCCGGCGTGTAATGAACATCACCGTCTTTTATCGCAGAAATACCTGCATCAACTATAGGCTTCGGTGTAGGAAAATCAGGCTCACCAATTTCCAGATGAATAATGTCTTTACCTTGAGACTCTAACTCTTTTGCACGTGCGAGTAACGCCATCACATGGAAAGGTTGAATATCATCAATACGCGTATTTTTTCCCATAAATGTTTAAACTGAATGTAGCATCTCAATCATATCCATATTCACATATTTAAAACCCTGAGCATCACCTTCGATGACTTTAAAACCGTCACCCGGTTCACCGTACTGATCTAATACAATCGTGGCACCTGTAAAGTCATGATCTTTAGTGTAGTCATTAATCGTGATGATGGTTTTTAAATTAGCACCGAGTGAAGATAAAACACCATTACGTGAATCTTCAAAAGCAATACAATCTTCTGCTTTTAAATTCATTTTTTCTAATGCCCAGTCGTAAATATCAGGAGCCGGTTTTTTCGCGGGCACAATGTCACCGGCCGCAATCACTTCAAACCAGTCCATTGATTCTGCACCCAGAGTATGTGTTAACAATGCTTCAACATTAGCTGGTGTCGTTGTTGTTGAAATCGCTAAACGGTAGCCCTTTTCTCGCGCTTCATTCAATATACGCTCAACACCCGGACGTAATGGAATAGCACCTTTTGCTAACAAGCCGGTGTAATGAGCTGTTTTTGCTTTATGTATAGCCGCGATATAGCCGTCTAAGTCTTCTGGCTCGTCAAATGACGGCTTATATTTATCCAAAAAGAACTTCATGCGTTCTTTCCCGCCTGTCACGCTGAGGAGGTCTTGGTAGATATCTACCGTCCAATCCCAGTCTAAACCGGCATCAGCAAAAGCCAAATTAAAGGCAATCCGATGCCCATCTCGCTCGGTATCAGCGAGTGTTCCATCGACGTCAAATAGTAAGGCTTGTAACTTAGGCATATATTCTCGCTCCAAAATAATAAATCTGAATCTTGTGACATTAACCACTTGATTTTTATTGAAATAATCCCATATTATGAGACTGTATTACTCAGGGGCGCTAGTGTACCACTTCAAATATTTTTCGTAATTCTTGCGTATTTGTCGTCATTCTGGTATTAAGTCGCGTCGAAATTTTATTTAACTGTCATATATCATCTAAAACCATGGCTAGAGAGAAGTGAACAATGCCTACAAAGAAAAAAACAGCTGCAAAAAAGAAAGTGACTAAGAAAAAATCCGTAGCGAAAAAAACTGCATCGAAAAAAACAGCTGCTAAAAAGAAGACGGTGGCTAAAAAAACAGCAACTAAAAAAACAGCGGCTAAAAAGAAGGCAACCGCTAAAAAGAAAAGAATTCCTTCAAATATTACTCAAGAATTTAAACAATTCGAGCCTTACAAAATAAAGAAAGGTGAGGAATACATGAATGAAGCGCAAGTAGAGCATTTCCATAATATTCTTGGACATTGGAAACAAGAGCTCATGGAAGAAGTTGATCGTACTGTGCACCATATGCAGGACGAAGCTGCGAACTTCCCTGACCCAAATGATCGTGCCTCACAAGAGTCTGATTTTACAATGGAACTCCGTACCCGTGACCGTGAACGCAAGCTCATCAAAAAAATCGACGAATCTATCGACTTGCTTGATTCGGGTGATTATGGCTACTGCGATGATTGTGGTATTGAGATTGGTATTCGTCGCCTTGAAGCTCGCCCCACTGCCAACCAATGCATTGACTGTAAAAGTTTGAGTGAAATTCGCGAAAAATCAATGTCTTAACATTGGCTCAGACAGAAATAAAACAAAAGCCTGGCTGAGCCAGGCTTTTGTTTTACGCATACATTTTACCTATTTTTAGCAGTACTATATTGAAGCACTTAAAGCCCTATCACCAATGCGCCTATCCTCTCGAATACTTAACTGGTTACTTTTAGCAAAACCCATGACAAACTCATAGGCATCAGGATTAAGCTCTTGCAGATTGCGAGCAACCACTAAACATTTTTCACCATTAATCGTGCAAGGTGATACTGCATTGGAATACTGTAAACGTTGATCCGCCCCGAAACTCGCCAGGGTAGAGGAAATACGTTCGATCCAATCACTGGGACGTAACTTTTTTCCTTCCTCGGTTACGCCACGAATGACCCATTTTTCATCGTTACTCACAAGTATCCCTTTACGCAATTAAGATAATCTATACAGTTTAACGACTCTAAACCCAATTACTTTAGGCATAGATTGGAATAATTAGGTTTTATCATGGGTATAATCAGGTATGCCAAGCCAAACATTTTATCGCGGACGTTTTGCCCCATCACCAACGGGAGAGCTTCATTTTGGCTCCTTGATCACCGCTGTCGCGAGTTACTTACAGGCAAAACATCAACATGGCGAGTGGTTGCTACGCATTGATGATATTGACCCACCTCGTGAAAAAAAGGGAGCAACCGGCTCGATTCTTAATACACTTGAAAATTTTGGTTTTGAGTGGGATCAAGATGTTCTTTATCAAAGCCATAACCGCGAACAACATCAGGACATTGTTCAGCAGCTTTTAGCACAAAAAAAAGCCTACCCGTGTAGTTGCAGTCGAAAAAGTATTCTGGAAAAAACAGGCCAAAGAAAAGGCCCGATAGTTTACCCTGGCTTTTGCCGCCAGGGCCCCTTAGAAAATTTATCTGCCGTGGCAAACCCCAGTATTCGCCTACATTGCCAGCAACAAATAATACGTTTTAATGACCTCATTCAGGGAAAACAAGTCGTTGATCTTGAGAAGACCCGGGGGGACTTTGTGATACAACGCAACGATGATTACTTCTCATATCAACTCGCATCGGGGTTTGATGATGCTGAACAAGGTATTACCGAAGTCGTTAGAGGAGCAGACTTATTAAGCGATACATCTTGCCAAATTCATTTACAAAATACGCTTAACTTTACCAGCCCTCAATACTGCCATATTCCTGTTATAGTAAATCATGCCGGACAAAAACTCAGTAAACAAAATTATGCAAAACCCATAAGACAAACCGAGTCTGTATCTTTGTTGCATAAGTCCCTACAGTTCTTAGGACAAAATCCCCCTGCCGATTTACTCAGCGTAAATCAAAATGAAATCTGGTCATGGGCAATATCGCATTGGCAACTTGATTTAATTCCAAGAAAGCAAATACAAAATGATATAGGCGGATAAGGGTTTAATTTATAAGCATTTCTAAAGAAAAAAGTCTAAAAATAAATGTGATGCAATACTAAATTCAAACAATATAAAGTATTATAGACGTACAAATTAAAAGACAGATAGTGAATCAACAAAGGCAAAGCTGTGAGTCCAGAGCAAACTGACAACATTGAAAATATGGAAAATTACGTTCTGCATGGTCGTAGTGAAATAATTCAAAAACTACGTCAGCTTGGTAAAAAGAATACTTTAATGAGTGTACATTTCGACGGCAACACAATGCTCACTACCATTATTGATATTTTACCGGAAAAAAATTTACTGGTACTTGACTATGGTGCCAACGAAACAATTAACAAAAAGCTAACACAAGCTGATAAAGCTGTTATCAAAACAGACTATGATGGTATCGTTTCACAATTTACCGTTCATAAAGTGCAAAAGGCACGTTTACGTGGCACTCAAACATTAGCTTGTGCCCTGCCCGATAAAGTTCTTTGGGTACAGCGCCGGGAATCTTATCGCGTTAAAGTGCCACTTAGTGAAAAAGTCATCTGTGAACTGACGTTTAGTAATAATCAAACCGAAAAATACCCTGTGTTAGATATTAGTCAGGGTGGACTGGCATTATTTGATTCTAATCATGAACTTGATCTTGAACTTGAGCTTGAGCTTGAACCCGGCAAAGTTTTTGAGCACTGTAAATTAACCTTAGGCCAACACAGCACAAGTTATATTGATCTCGAAATACGCAACCACATTCCAATCAACCCGCAAGAAGCTTCTGAAGGTTCGCGGTGTGGTTGCGCATTTTTGAATCTAAATGGAAATTTTGAAATGAGTTTGCAAAAATTCATTAACATGGTTGAAATGCAACAAAAAAGAGTGGATTAACAGCAACCACTCTTCTATTTATTTATCCCTGCCTCTGTTTCACCCAAATTTTATTTAAAATGACTTGATACCTGCTTTATCTCTTGTAAAGATAAGCACAATAGAATCAGGAGTCACTTATGTCAGAAGATAAAATTTATACTGTTCCCGCTGAATTTGCCGCTAAAACGAACATTACCTCTGAACAATATAAAAGCCTATATAAACAATCAATTGATGATCCTGAAAATTTTTGGGACGAGCAAGCCAGGAACTTTTTAAGCTGGTCTAAACCCTGGGATAAGGTGATGGATTACAGCTTTGATGCCAAAGATCTTTACATAAAATGGTTTCAAGGTGGCACTCTCAATGTTGCCTACAATTGTATTGACCGTCACTTAGCATCCAAAGGTGAACAAACTGCAATTATTTGGGAAGGCGATAACCCTGACGATGATAAAAAAGTCACGTTTAACGAACTCCATCACAACGTTAGCAAATTTGCCAATATCCTAAAGTCTCGCGGTGTAAAAAAGGGAGACCGTGTTTGTATTTACATGCCAATGATTCCTGAAGCCGGTTATGCCATGTTGGCGTGCGCACGCATTGGTGCAGTCCACTCTGTCGTTTTTGGGGGCTTTTCTCCTGAAGCGCTTAAAGGACGTATACTGGATTCCGATTGTCAGGTCGTCATCACAGCAGATGAAGGGGTTCGTTCAGGCAAACAAATCCCATTAAAAGCGAATACCGATAAGGCGCTTGAAGGTTGCCCAAATGTGCATACGGTATTAACCATTAAACGTACAGGGGGGGATATCAATTGGCACGCTGATCGTGATGTCTGGTATCACGAGGAATTTGAAAAAGCCTCAAGTGATTGCCCCTGCGAAGAAATGGAAGCCGAAGATCCTTTATTTATTTTATATACCTCAGGTTCAACAGGTACCCCTAAAGGGATTTTACACACCACCGGCGGCTATTTGCTCTATGCTGCAATAACCACGAAATACACGTTTGACTTGCAAGAAAACGATATTTATTGGTGCACTGCCGATGTCGGCTGGATCACTGGCCATAGCTATTTACTTTATGGCCCGCTCGCCAATGCAGCAACAACGGTCTTTTTTGAAGGCGTCCCAAACTACCCTTCAGCTTCGCGCTTTTGGGAGGTGGTGGATAAACATCAAGTGACCGTGTTCTACACCGCTCCCACCGCCATCCGCGCCTTAATGGCCGCGGGTGATGAGGCAGTGACTAAAACATCACGTAAATCATTGCGGTTATTAGGCACTGTCGGCGAGCCGATAAACCCTGAAGCATGGCAATGGTATTACAACATCGTCGGCGAAGCACGCTGCCCAATTGTTGATACATGGTGGCAAACAGAAACCGGAGGCCATATGCTGACACCGCTTCCCGGTGCAACAGCGCTTAAGCCCGGCTCAGCAGCTCAGCCTTTCTTTGGTGTAAAACCGGGACTGATTGATACCGAAACGAATAAACTCATTGAGGGTACTGGTGAAGCCTCGGGTGCCCTGGTGATGATCGGTTCATGGCCCGGACAAATTCGCTCAATCTACGGCGATCATCAACGCATGGTCGATACTTACTTTAAAGACTACCCGGGCTACTATTTTTCAGGTGACGGTGCACGCCGTGATGCGGACGGTTATTATTGGATCACTGGACGCATGGATGATGTCTTAAACGTCTCAGGACACCGCATGGGAACGGCTGAAATCGAATCTGCATTGGTACTCCATGACAGCATCGCCGAAGCAGCAGTGGTGGGCTATCCGCACGATATTAAAGGACAAGGCATTTATGCCTATGTCACGGCCATCAATGGTGTGGAGTATACCGATGAGCTTAAAAAGGAGTTGGTCGATCTTTGCCGGCAAGAAATTGGCCCAATTGCCAAACCTGACATCATTCAATGGGCACCCGGTTTACCAAAGACCCGTTCTGGTAAAATTATGCGCCGCATTCTACGTAAAATTGCCGAGAATGATCTCGACTCACTGGGTGATACCTCAACACTCGCCGATCCGGCGGTTGTCGAACACTTGATAGAAAACCGGGCAAATAAATAAAAATATTGCGAGTCACTAAGGTCTGTTGATCTTTCGAAGATTGAATTCTTTTCATCGAACAGTAATGCACTGTCATTGCGAGAAAGCACTAAAAAACACGTTTTTTTAGTGCTGACGTGGCAATCTCATGGGATAATTATCGATGCCATAAGATTGCTTCAGTCACGTTGTTCTTTCGATGCCAGAACGTGCAGAGCACGTTAAGGTAATACTGACGAACCGCGATAGCGGTTCATTAAGTACAATGACGTGGTTTTAATCAAGCGTTAATGGTTTTTATAACCTATTGTTTTTTATAATTTTTATTAATATTTTCGAGGCGATAACCTCACCATAAAACGTTAAATGAAAGATCAACAGCCCCTAATGGTAAAGCTTAACAAAACTTCTACCTTAGTGACTTAATCCGACGATCAACCCGATCTTGCCAACCCGTGCCCTGGGTGATATCAAACATATGCTTTAATACCTCACGCTCCGAGGGTTGTCTGACAGGGCGAATATTAAAATCCCCTTTTACAAAAATCCCCGGTGTTACATCGGAGATTTCATATGCACCAACGTACTTCAAGGCGCCCGGCTCAACATTAATAATCCACTGATATGCGGAACGTCCTCCACCATTAACCAGGGTGTAATTAAGGTTCTTTGAAACAAAACGAGAAATATAATAATTACCTGGCTTCAGGTTTTCAGCCACAAAATTACCATTGCGAAAAATCATTACACGTGGAGGAATAACAAAAGGCGGCATATAAAAACGGCCAAATTCACGTAACTCAATTTCCGTCACTTCATGCCCAGCAATCGTAATATGCCCAAAAATCATGGCTTTTTCTGGTGATTCAACCTCAAACGGTGGTTTGGGCTTAAGTGCACAGCCGACAATACTAAACAGCATGGCCAGCATGACAATATGTTTCAATAACCGCTTCGTACTCATTTTCATCCTTTATGCCTACTAAAAAAGTATCAGTTTTCAATAAGATAAAAGCAGAATTCATGCCAACCAGCCATTAAAATTTAGCTCGGATGCACAAAAAAAGGAACCCGAAGGTTCCTTTTTTAACAATCAATATTTATTTCTAAATATTAATCTTCAGCGGTTACCGCTTTCATACTTAAACGGATACGACCTTGCTTATCGATTTCAAGCACTTTAACTTTAACGGTTTCGCCTTCAGTTAACTTGTCGCTCACATTCTCTACACGTTCTTCGCAGATTTGTGAAACGTGAACTAAACCATCTTTACCCGGTAAGATTGTTACAAATGCACCAAAGTCCATTAATTTCGCAACTTTACCTTCGTAAACAGAACCCACTTCAACATCAGCAGTCAATTGTTCAACTTGACGACGCGCTTCTTCAGCTGCTGCGCCTTCGCTTGAAGCAATTTTCACCATGCCTTCGTCACTAATATCCATTGTTACGCCAGTAGCTTCACAGATAGAGCGAATTGTTGCACCGCCTTTGCCAATGACATCACGGATTTTGCTTGGATTGATTTTGAAAGTCACAAAACGTGGAGCGAAATCAGACATCACTTCACGCGGCTTATCAAGAACAGCATTCATTGACTCAAGAATCGTTAAACGACCTTCTTTTGCCTGACCTAAAGCAATTTCCATAATTTCTTTAGTGATGCCTTCTATTTTGATATCCATTTGTAAAGCCGTGATACCATTTTCGTTACCAGCAACTTTAAAGTCCATATCACCTAAGTGATCTTCATCACCTAAGATATCAGTTAGAACAGCAAACTTGTTGCCTTCCTTGATTAAGCCCATTGCGATACCGGCAACGGGTGCAGCTGTTGGCACACCTGCATCCATCATAGAGAGACTTGAACCACAAACTGACGCCATTGAACTTGAACCATTTGATTCTGTGATTTCAGAGACAACACGTAGGCTGTATGGGAACTCTTCCATATTTGGCATGATACCCATAACGCCACGTTTTGCTAAACGACCATGACCAATCTCACGACGTTTTGGCGTACCCACACGGCCAGTTTCACCTACTGAATAAGGGGGGAAGTTATATTGCAACATGAACGGTTCGCGGTATGAGCCTGTTAAAGCATCAATGATTTGTGAATCGCGTTCTGTACCTAACGTTGTTACGACTAAGGCTTGAGTTTCGCCACGTGTGAATAGAGCTGAACCATGTGCACGAGGTACAACGCCAACTTTAACCGTAATTTTACGAACTGTTTTAGTATCACGACCATCAATACGCGGTTCGCCATCTAAAATCTTAGTACGTACAACTTTACTTTCAATCTTTTCAATCGCTTCACGTACTTCTTCTGCTGAATGGCCATCTTCTTCTTCAGAAATAAGCTTTTCTTTAACAGCAGTACGAATTTCGCTTAAGCGCGTGTAACGCGTCATTTTTTCACTGATGGTATACGCTTCTTTGAAGTCAGCTTCAGAGGCAGCAGATACATCAGACATTAATTTTTCATTTTCTGCTGGAGCAACCCAGTTCCAGGACTCCGTGCCTACTTCAGCAGCAAATTCTTTAATTGCGTTAATCGCAACCTGGAATTGCTCGTGACCGTACATTACTGCACCTAACATCACGTCTTCAGAAAGAAGTTTTGCTTCTGATTCAACCATTAATACTGCATCAGACGTACCAGCAACAATCAAATCAAGATCTGATTCTTCTTTGCAAACTGTTTGTGATGGATTCAAGATGTATTGACCATCTTTATAACCTACACGTGCTGCACCAATTGGACCGTTAAACGGTGTGCCTGTAATAGACAATGCCGCTGAAGTACCAAGAAGAGAAACAATATCAGGAGTAATATCCGGGTCTAACGAGATAACAGTACAAATGATTTGTACTTCGTTAGTGAAACCTTCCGGGAATAATGGACGAACTGGACGATCAATAAGACGCGCCGTTAATGTTTCGTTGTCAGTCGGACGACCTTCACGCTTGAGGAAACCACCAGGAATTTTACCTGCTGCATATGTTTTCTCAGTGTAGTCCACTGTCATTGGAAAGAAATCACGACCTTCAACTTCTTTCTTTGAAGCAACAACGGTCACTAAAACAACCGTGTCACCCATACTAATTTTTACCGCACCTGTTGCTTGGCGGGCGATTTCCCCTGTCTCAAGCTGTACCGTGTGATCACCAAATTTAAATTCTTTCGTTACAACAGCCATGAAGCTTCCTTATATTTTTTAAAAAGGTTGGACAGGGAAATCAATTTTTATATTTATGTTCGATGTTACTTACGCAGACCTAAACCTGAAATCAAGTCACGGTAACGTTGAACATCTTTCCCTTTAAGGTAGTCGAGTAACTTACGCCGCTGGCTAACCATGCGCAATAAACCCTGACGAGAATGATGGTCATGAATGTGCTTTTTAAAATGACCTGAAAGATCATTGATTTTAGCTGAAAGTAGAGCCACCTGTACTTCAGGTGATCCAGTGTCTGAGTCTGAACGTTTATAGTCGTTCACAATTTTAGCAGTCATTTCTGCGTTTATAGCCATTACAAGCTCCTCTGTGCATAGTTTTAGCTGGAAAATAGAGCGCGCATTTTAACCGTTGAAGGGGGGCAGTGACAAGTAAAGCCGCAGTAAATAATTGATAAATACGCAAAAAAGTGGTTTTTAGCGTTTATTCAATGCTGATTATCGAACACGAACAATCGATTGGGCTTTACACGTCCATCGGACAGAATTTCGCCAATGCCAAGAAAGCCTTTTTCCTCAGAAAATAAGCGTACCAAACCTTCTGTTGGCGCATTGGGGACTTGAACCGCTTGCCCACGGCAAATATAAAATGCCGCATCAGCCGAGAGATCAATACTGTCCCAGTCATTCAGCGCTTCTTCGGCGGGCATTAAAATACTGTCCAGCTCGTCAAAGCCCGTTTCTTGCGCTTTTTCAGCTAATTGTTCAAGTTCTTCTAAAGTGATGCTCTCTTCTAAATGAAATGGACCACTTTCAGTACGGCGTAATGCACTAAGATGTGCACCACAACCAAGTTGTTCACCAATCTCTTCGGCTAAAGTACGGATATACGTTCCTTTAGAACAATGTACTTCAATATCAATTTCATCACCTTCGTGACGCAAAATATCAATAGCAAAAATATGTACCGGACGCGACTTACGCTCAATCGTAATACCCTGGTGTGCGAGTTTATAAAGCGGTTGGCCATCGACCTTAAGGGCTGAATGCATGGGGGGCGTTTGCTCAATATCACCCAAGAAAGGTTCAATCGCGGCTTGAATTTGTTTCATGCTGTAATTTTCAACCGGGCGCGTTTCAATAACCTCACCTTCAGCATCCGCTGAAAAAGTTTTGACACCCAGTTTTAATGTCGCCAAATAGACTTTATCTGCGTCTAATAGAAAACCAGACACTTTAGTCGCTTCGCCTAAACAAAGTGGCAATAAGCCGGTCGCTAAAGGATCAAGACTGCCTGTGTGCCCTGCCTTCGCCGCATTATATAAGCGTTTAACGATTTGAAGAGCTCGATTTGATGTAATGCCGAGTGGCTTATCGAGTAGTACTATGCCGTTAATATTACGGCCTTTACGACGACGTCCCATTATTAAGGCTACGCTTTGCCATCGTTATGATCGGTACCGGAATCATCCTGATCATCATTATCACTCATTCTATTTTCCGGGTTTTCCATTCCCATCGCTTTATTAATTAAAGCAGATAAATCATTACCATAAGAAATTGATTCATCATATTTAAAATGAATATTAGGCACAATGCGAAGTTGCATACGCTTGCCCAATTCATGACGTAAAAAACCTGATGCACCTTCTAAAATTTTAACCGTCTCAGCAATCGACTGCTCTTTAGTTTGTTCGCCTTCACCCTCTTCACTCGCATCAAGCACAGTAAAAAAGATATTTGCATGTGACATATCTTTACTTAGCTTCACGGCCGAAATTGTCACCAACCCCAAACGCGGATCTTTAATCTCTTGCTGAACAAGCTGCGCCATCTCACGTTGTATTTGCTCACCAACCCGGCGTGTGCGACTGAAATCTTTAGGCATAGTAAATAATCATTTAGGTTATAAAAAGGAGGTGTTGATTTTAAAGGTTTATAGTAAAACTAAAAATTCGCTCAAGTTACGCTGGCAAGGCATAAGCAAGTGAGAAAGCGGAATGTACAGTTAGTACATGAGCATTTTGAACTTGCTTATAACGCTGTCCAGCGTGACTTCAGCGGATTTTATAAAGTTCGTGCAACAGAAACTCTTTCGTAAACTTCTATTTGATCGCCTGGTTTAACGTCATTGTAGTTCTTAACACCTATACCGCATTCCGTACCCGACTTCACTTCCTGAACATCATCTTTAAAGCGACGTAATGATTCAAGCTCGCCTTCATAGATAACCACGTTGTCGCGTAGTACACGAATAGGGTTAGAGCGTTTAACCGTACCTTCGGTCACCATACAACCGGCAATCGCACCCAGCTTTGGTGATTTAAAGACATCACGCACTTCAGCAAGACCAACAATTTCTTCTTTAAACTCAGGTGCAAGCTTACCACTCATAGCCGACTTCACTTCGTCGATTAAATCATAGATAACGCTGTAATAATGGAGGTTAATACTTTCTTCATCAATTAAACGTTTCGCAACGGCATCGGCACGCACATTAAAACCAACAAGAATAGCATTTGATGCCATTGCAAGGTTAGCATCAGACTCGGTAATACCCCCAACGCCGCTGGCGACGATGGACACTTTAACTTCTTCCGTAGAAAGTTTATTTAATGAATCAACAATCGCTTCAGCAGACCCTTTTACATCCGCTTTTAGTACCACGTTAACCGTACTAACATCACCTTCTTCCATCTGGTTAAACATGTTTTCAAGCTTGGCCGCTTGTTGACGTGCTAGCTTGGCATCACGGCTCTTGGCCTGGCGATGGGCCTGTACTTCACGTGCTTTACGTTCATTTGCAACAACCGTTGCTTCATCACCAGCACCCGGTGTTCCTGACAAACCCAGTACCTGAACAGGAATGGCAGGCCCTGCTTCTGTTAGCTGTTCACCATGTTCATTCATTAATGAGCGAACACGACCAAACTCAAGCCCGGCTAATAAAATATCACCTTTCTTTAACGTACCTTGTTCAACTAAGACCGTTGCAATTGGACCGCGTCCTTTATCTAAACGTGATTCAATTATGGCGCCTTTTGCTGGCGCATCTTTTACCGCTTTAAGCTCAAGCACTTCTGCTGTTAATAATACTGACTCAAGTAAATTATCTACACCTTCGCCCGTATGCGCAGAGACATTGACAAAAATAGTATCACCACCCCAGTCTTCAGCAATAACGCCTTCCTGAGAAAGTTCATTTTTTACCCTGTCTGGATCTGAGCCTTCTTTATCAATCTTGTTGATTGCAATAATAATAGGCACATCACCTGCTTGAGCATGTTTAATGGCTTCACGCGTTTGTGGCATAACGCCATCATCTGCAGCGACAACAACAATAACAATATCCGTTACGCCTGCACCACGTGCACGCATTGCGGTGAATGCCTCATGTCCCGGTGTATCTAAGAAAGTAATTTCACCATTTTCTGTTGCAACATGGTAAGCACCAATGTGCTGCGTGATACCACCGGCTTCTCCCGAGGCGACTTTTGCTTTACGAATATAATCAAGTAAAGAAGTTTTACCGTGATCAACGTGTCCCATAATCGTTACAACGGGTGCACGTGTTACTGATTCAATATCGTCAACAGAGTCTTGTAATGTTTCTTCAATGGCATCGTCATTAATAAGCTTGTAAGTATGTCCCATTTCCTCAACAACAAGGGCTGATGTTTCCTGATCCAATACCTGGTTAATCGTTACCATGGTACCTAAATTCATAAGGACCTTAATCACTTCGTTAGACTTAACCTTCATTCGTTGAGCAAGTTCACCCACCGTAATGGTTTCCGGAATAGCAACTTCATGAACAATTGTTGCAGTAGGTTTTTGGAAACCGTGTTCTTCAGAAGCTTCAACCACACCGCCACGACGTTTTGGTTTTTTCTTCTTGCGATTACCCGATTTATCAGAATTAACATGTAATTCTTTACGTCCGTAACGTGTATCAGCTTTATCCGCTTTTTTATTCTTACCACGCTTCTCTTTATCGCTAGTCGTCGTCACTGCTGATGCATCGGCTTGTTTCTTTGCTTGCTCTTCAGCTTCTTTACGTGCGGCTTCTTCTGCTGCTAAACGTACTTTTTCTTCTTCTGCTGCTGCTTTTGCACGCTCTTCTTCATCTTTAGCTGCCTGACGTTCTGCTTGCACTTCATCAAGTTTGCGTTGTTCTGCATCTTTTATCGCTTGTTTTTCTGCTTCAATGGCATCACGTTTGGCTTTTTCTTCTGCTGCTTTTGCTTCTTCTTCTTCTTCGATAACGCTGCGCTTAACGTAAGTTCTCTTTTTACGTACTTCAACGACAACAGACTTACCTTTACCATGTGTCCCGGTGACTTTAAGCTCACTGGTTGACTTACGGTTTAATGTGATTTTCTTAGGCTCTTTTTTCTCGCCTTCTGAACTATGCTTTGCTTTCAGGAAATTCAACAAAGTCATTTTTTCTTCATCAGTAATATTCGATTCTGCGTCGGATACTTTTACGCCAGCTTCTTCCAGCTGTACCAGTAACCTGTCTACGGAAATGCCTACAACATCAGCAAATTGTGTAACACTAACATCTGCCATTCTTCTACTCCTACCCTCAGTAACTTTTGTTACTGTAATTAACCGTTATCTTCTTCTGCAAACCAAGGTGCACGCGCCGTCATAATCAAGGCACCCGCTGTCTCTTCGTCCATGTCATCAATGACCATCAATTCATCAATAGATTGTTCTGCTAAATCTTCCATGGTAATAACGCCAATTGCAGCCATGTGATAAGCCAAATCAGAATCCATACCGTCCATTTCTAACAAATCTTTTGCAGGTTCAACTGCTGTTAAATCTTCTTCTGAGCTGATTGCGCGCGTTAACAGGACATCTTTAGCTCTTCCACGAAGTTCTTCAATCATATCATCATCAAATTCTTCGATTTGTTGAAACTCGCTCATGGGTACATAGGCCACTTCATCAATAGAAGTAAAACCTTCCTGAACTAAAATAACGGCAACTTCTTCATCAACATCCAATAAGTCCATAAAGACTTTTTGTGACTTAACCGCTTCTTCTTCGCTCTTCTCATCGGCCTGTGATTCAGACATGACATTTAAGGTCCAGCCTGTTAGCTCACTGGCAAGTTTAACATTTTGACCACCGCGACCAATCGCTTGTGAAAGCTGATCTTCTGCAACCGCAATGTCCATCACTTCGGTATCTTCATCGACAACAATCGATTCAACTTCAGCAGGTGACATCGCATTAATCACAAATTGGGCCGCATTATCATCCCACAAAACGATATCAACACGTTCGCCGGATAATTCATTTGAAACCGCCTGAACACGTGAACCACGCATACCAACACAAGCACCTACAGGATCAATTCGCGGGTCATTACTCTTTACTGCAATTTTTGCGCGAGCACCGGGATCACGTGAAGCACCAATGAGGTCAATCAGCTCTTCACCCACTTCAGGGACTTCAATTTTAAACAACTCAATAAGGAACTCAGGCACAGTACGGCTCACAAATAACTGAGGCCCGCGAACATCAGTGCGAATTTCTTTTAATAAACCACGAATACGATCACCCGGGCGAACGGACTCACGAGGAATCATATCTTCACGTGGAATAATGGCATCAGCATTATTGCCTAAATCAAGGAAAACATTACCGCGCTCAACCCGCTTAACCACGCCCATCACGAGCTGACCAATCTGATCCTGATAAGCATCTGCCACCATCGCACGTTCAGCTTCGCGAACTTTTTGCACGATAACTTGCTTGGCTGTTTGTGCTGCAATGCGTCCAAATTCAATGGATTCAACCTGTTCTTCAACAAAATCGCCAATTTGAATCTCTGCATTTTCGAATTGAGCAGCACTTAATGTTGTTTGACGATCACCCATTTCAACTTCGTCGTCTGCAACCACTTCCCAACGGCGGAAAGTATCATAACTGCCATCTTTGGGTTCAATTTGTACTCGAATATCAACATCATTGTTGTAACGTTTTTTTGTTGCTGTCGCTAACGCAATTTCAATCGCTTCAAAAATGACTTCTTTAGCCACACCTTTCTCGTTGGATACCGCGTCAACAACCAGTAAAATCTCTTTGTTCATAGTCCTGAGGCCTCTGTCTAAACAACACGCTCCGTGTCGCAGTTTGTAATACTAAAATTAAATGTCGCTAATGATATTTGCTTTATCAATATCATCTATTTGTAACTGAAAAATTTGCTCTGATTCTACATCTTTAACATTGATGTCATCACCCTCTATACTTTCAATCACACCGGTTATTTTTCGCTTACCTTCTATAGCATGGTAGAGCTTCAACTTCACTTTACTGCCAACAAATTTTTTAAACTGTTCAAAATTAAACAGTGGTCGATCAATCCCTGGGGAAGAAACCTCTAAAGTAAACTGGCCTTTAATGGGCTCCTCGACTTCCAAAACACCACTCACCTGATGACTGACATCAGAGCAATCTTTCACCGTAATGCCATTTGCTGAATCGATATAAATCCGCAACACAGTATGTTTTCCCATGGGCAAGTGCTCAATTCCAACCAGCTCATAACCTAAACCTTCGACAGCAGGCCTAAGTAATTGAGTTAATTTGTCTTCACGACTCTCCGGCATAGCGCACTTCTTTCCTCTAGAAAACAAAAAGTGGGCTCAAGGCCCACTTTTTAAATTAGATATTTCGAATCGGATTATACCACTATAAATATGAAGTGCAATCCAAATACAGCTGAAAATACGGGTATTTTAGCGCATAATCATTTTTCCACCATCACTTTGACCGTATTACCATTACCACCATATTCAAGCGACGAAAAATAAAGTTGGTTTGCCATCGCAATACCCCGGCCGTGATTATCCATAACGCGGGAAGTATTAAATTCCATAAATTCATCCCACTCAAAACCATCGCCCTGGTCAATAATCGTAAAAGTGACACTATTATCATCATTGGCAATATCGATACTTGCAAACACATCCTTGTACTCAGGCAAAGCGAGGCGCTTTTCAATTTCGCTTTCCCACTGGTCGGTTTTACGTAATTCGGACTTTTCATCATAGCCAATATTCAAATTACCATGTTCTACCGCGTTAATCATCAATTCACTCAACCCCATCGCGACCTTGTCTGGCTCATCACAGGAACAGGCAACAAGAGATGAAACAGCTTTAATATCTTCCAGGCTACGAAATTCAAAATGTGCATTTTTTAACAGTTTAATTGACGAGCGAGTAACGCTCAGACTTTTGAGTAATGCTTTATTAAAACTACGATCTTTAACCGCTGTTTTAACAACGGAATGAAGGAATTCGCGCGTAAATGGTTTTGTTAAATAATAATATGCACCCGCTTTTAAGCCCTCGAGAATATCTTTTTTACTCACCTTCGCGGTTTGTAAAATAACAGGAATATACTTTAAGTCCGGATGAGCGGACATTTTTTCAAGCACTTCCATACCCGACATTTTAGGCATCATACGATCAAGCAAAACGGTGTCGTATTTATCGGGTGCGGCTTCAAGCTTTTCCATTGCCTCTACGCCATTATTTGCCGTTTCAATAATATATGACTCATCCCCTCCTCTCAGATATTCTTCAATAATATCGAGATTTAGAGGCTCATCATCAACAACTAAAATTACAGGGGAATCCACTTATTAATAACTCCAAAATCATTGTTTAACCGGTTTTATTTTTAAGATATAGCGGCTAAAAGAGTAATTTCTTAACTAAAAATAACTATTTTTGCCGTATAAAGACCAGCGACATACATCGCCCACACACAAAAATGCTATTTATTCCTTTTTTGGCCCCGACCTGGACGAAAATATTGTTGGTTATCATAATACGCCTCAACAGCATTATTATCATCCCAACCCGGCAAACCTAACAGAGGAAAGGGACTCAAATCCTTTGGTTTAACGTAGCGAACCCCTTCGCTAAACAGGTTTGAGAGTTCTGCATCAATCCAGTCCAACTGTTGTTGGTTACTTTGATGCAATAAGACTTCACTTGTATGAAATAAAATGCAGTTTGCTGTCATTCCAACATAGGGTGATAAACCTTTCTCATACAAAGCATGGCCGAAGGTTATCAGCTTTAGTTTTTCGGCTAACTCATGACGCCGTTGCCAAAATAATTCTTTCCACTTAAAGTCCCTGATTAGTTGCAGCAAAGACTCATCGCTACACAAAATAACCGCGCCGCCTTCATCAAATAAAGACAACATATTTTCAATTGGTGAACGTCGGCCTTGTGCGGCATTATTTTCGATACGCGCTTGCGCAGATGGAACGTGAACAGAGTTAATAACGGCCTTGGTTTTCGGAAACATAAACCAGGTTAAAAACTGAAAAAAATCATGCCAGTTTTCAGTCCTCGTCTGCACTTCCCCCGTAAGAAAAACACGTGGCGCATAATGCTCATGAAAATGCCCTGGTTTACCATCCTGGGGGACAACCTTTAAGGTTTTTCCCGCCAACGTTTTTATTGGTTGCGCTAATCCATCTAAAACAGCCTGGTAATCTTCAAGTGCAGGCCAGCCTTGTTCGAACTGAGAAAAATTTTCAAGCCAGGGTTTTAACGGCGTAAAAATAGGAGAGAAAGATGAAAAGTTTACATCCCATTTTTGAACCGAGTCTATTTTTTGAGAAAACATAATAATGCTTTAAGGCGCCAGACGCTCATGACACCATTCACCGGCATCATTTATAGAGTAACTAAACCTGTCGTGTAAGCGGCTGTCGCGTGCCTGCCAAAACTCTATCATAGTCGGTTTAATACAATACCCGCCCCAAAAAGACGGCAAAGGGATTTCGCCCTTAGAAAATTTTTGTTTCATTTCATCAAACATAGCATCGAGCAAGGCACGATTTTTTACCACCTTACTTTGATGCGAAGCCCACGCACCTATTTGACTACCACGTGGACGCGAAAGAAAATATTTAAGTGACTCTGCGCTTGAAATTTTTTCTGCTATTCCAGTTACTTTGACTTGTCGCCCCATGGAATACCATGGAAAAAGTAAACTAACCTTATTATTTTTTTCAATATGCTGCGCTTTACGACTGGAATAATTGGTAAAAAAAACAAACCCCTTTTCATCAAATGACTTTAACAGCACTGTACGTTGCAACGGCTGACCTTCACTATCCACTGTTGCCAATATCATCGCGCTGGATTCAGGTTGATCGGTTTCACTGGTTTCAACGTACCAGTTTTCAAACTGTTTAAATGGGTTAGAATTTAAAGCTGTGCTTTCTAAGCCTTCGGCCATTAATTTGTCACGTAACTGTGAAGTTTTTAAAGATGTTGGATATGTATTCATATTCATTTTTAGTTCTGCGGCATTAAGGGGTTGCAGTTATTTACAACCACTTTACCTTGCAACATATTTCCTTTGGAGTATTCAGTAAATAAACATTTATTTGTTTTTGGATCATAATTCTCAATCCACAGGTTCTCGTCTTTCCAGGTCGCGCCAATATGATGTTGCCCATCAGGCACAGTTAAAGACATGACACCACCGTATTTTTTCACAAAAATTTGTTGAAAATGGAAATAATACGCACCCCAACCAGTGATAAATACGATACCTGCAGCAATAAAGGCATATTTCCATTGATCGATTTTGTGCCCCAGAAAAACCAATAAGGCAATAATTAAAGCAAAAACCGTAATCCAATATAAATAGGTGATCATAATACTTTCCCCTGTGACAAAACTATTCTGCTAAACTGAGCATTTCTGGTCACCAATTATACCCTTATCGCCCGCCATGTCTTCAAACACACAAATAATTTTAAGCACCCTTAATGCGCGTTATATACATGCATCGCTTGGCTTGCGTTATTTATTGGCAAATATGGGGGCGCTACGTTCTCAAACTCAGCTTGTTGAATTTATTATCAATAGCCGCGCTATTGATATTGTTGAAAATTTATTGCAAAACGACCCAAAAATTATTGGTCTGGGTGTTTATATCTGGAATGCGGAAGAAACCTTACAGGTTGTTAAACTGCTTAAACAAGTTTCACCACAAACCATTATTATTTTAGGCGGCCCTGAAGTCACCTACGAAACGGATCAACAGGAAATTTGCAACCTGGCAGATTATGTTATTACCGGTCAGGCAGACATTAGTTTTAGAAAAACGTGTGACGACTTATTAAAGAACAGGAAACCTCTGCAAAAAGTTATTAAGGCAGAGCATTTTAAACTCAACGATATCATATTGCCTTATCGTGAATACGGTGATGAAGATATAAAAAACAGAGTTATCTATGTTGAAGCTTCACGCGGTTGTCCTTATAAATGTGAGTTTTGTTTATCTTCATTAGATAAAACCGTTTACCCTTTCGAACTTGATTTATTCTTAGCTGAAATGCAAATACTCTTTGAACGAGGTGTGCGTAGTTTTAAATTTATTGATCGTACTTTTAATTTAAAAATTGCGACCAGCATTAAGATAATGGATTTCTTTTTAGACAAGATAGAATCCAATAAGATCTATTTACACTTTGAGCTTATTCCCGATCACTTACCTGAAAAATTAAAAGCCGTCATGCAACGCTTTCCGGATGATAGTTTGCAATTCGAAATCGGCATCCAAAGCTTAAACCCGGATATCCAGAGTATAATCAGCCGCAAGCAGGACGATAATAAAGTGGCTGAAAATATGACCTGGATTCGCCAGCAAACCTCTGCACACATCCATGCAGATTTAATTATTGGTTTGCCCGGAGAAACGCTTGATAGCTTTGCCAGGGGATTTGATCAATTAGTCGCAATGGACCCTCATGAAATTCAGGTTGGCATTCTGAAACGATTGCGCGGCACGCCCATTATTCGTCATAGCGAAGAATATGATATGCGTTATAGTCCAACAGCACCGTATGAAATTTTAAGTAATAATATTATTGATTTTAAAACCATGCAAAAACTAAAACGCTTTGCGCGTTACTGGGATATGATTGCTAACTCAGGTCGATTTAAACACAGCAAAGCATTACTACTGGGCGACAAGCCCTTTGAAAATTTTTTAAGCTTAAGTGACTGGTTGCACGCAAAAACAGATCAAACCCACAAAATTGCTTTACCACGTTTATTTTCGTTATTACGTGCCGCAATGGTTGAAAAATTAAACCTGAATGAAAGTTTAACCGATGAATGTCTGCTAAAAGACTTTTCTGAATCCGGCATTAAAGGCCATCCTAAATTCTTACAGCAAAATAATCATAATGCTATAAAACAAGTTAAGCGTCGCTCAGAATCCAGACAACAGCGTCATAAATCTCAACTCTAAAATATAAATATAAAAAAGACAGACGAAAAAAAACCCCGTACTAGCTGAAGGCTAAACACGAGGTTTCTTTCAAACCACAAATGTAATTGAATTTATACAGTTACGTTTGAAGCTTGTGGGCCTTTAGGGCCGTCTTCTACGTCGAAAGTCACTTGTTGACCTTCAGCAAGAGTACGGAAGCCATCACTTGCGATTGCAGAGAAATGTACGAATACATCTTTACTGCCGTCGTCCGGAGTGATGAAACCAAAGCCTTTAGATTCGTTAAACCATTTAACGTTACCAGTTGCCATATTGAAATTACCTCATATAATTTTTTTTAAAAATAAAGTGTTACAAATCTTACAAGGAAATTAACAGGATAAAACGTCTGACAAGAACCAGTAAATTGTAGCGAAAACAATTGTACCCCTTTTTTTGAAAAAAAACACCATATCCACCCTATTTCTCCAAATTTCTAAAAGAATTCCATATGAATTTTTTATTACAAAAAAGCCCTAAACACCTAATTTTTATGAATACATTAGAATTTTCTAACCTTTTATCAAAAACTGCTATATAATAAGCACTCACATTCGGGTGCGCATCGGTCTGCACCTATTATTGGTCATCCAGTGTTACCCAGCTGAAATCGCCATAAAACACGCTAAACGCAAGTTTTCGCCTACGACCGTCCCAATCAAAATGATTCGGGTAGGCCTATTCTCATTATTTGGAGTACATCTTCGCATGTCATTTGACTCGCTCGGCTTATCGGCCGAAATACTTCGTGCTGTATCTGAAAAAGGCTACACCACACCAACCCCAATTCAACAACAAGCTATTCCTCTCGTTTTAGAAGGCCGTGACTTGATGGGGGGGGCGCAAACCGGCACAGGTAAAACAGCCGGCTTCACCTTACCTTTATTACAGCGCCTGCTTGATACCACTAAACCGCATAAAGGCCGCCGCCCTCTTCGTGCGTTGGTACTCACACCAACACGTGAACTTGCGGCACAGGTACACGAAAGTGTGCAAATCTATGGCCGTCACCTGCCTCTTAAATCAGCCGTTGTTTTTGGTGGTGTCAGCATTAATCCTCAAAAGATGAAACTGATTAAAGGCCTGGATATTTTAGTTGCGACCCCGGGTCGTTTGCTTGATCACGTTAGCCAGCGCTCAGCCGATTTATCCAATATTGATATTCTTGTTTTAGATGAAGCCGATCGCATGTTGGACATGGGCTTTATCCACGATATTAGGAAAGTACTCGCTTTACTGCCTGAACAAAAACAAACTTTATTGTTTTCAGCCACCTTTTCCAACGACATTAAAAAATTAGCGAATAGCTTACTTAACAATCCGGCACTTATTGAAGTCGCACAAATCAATACGACTGCTGAACGAATTCAACAAGTTGTTCACCCTGTTGATAAAGGTCGTAAACGTGAATTACTTTCATTTCTCATTGGCTCAAATAACTGGCAACAGGTCTTAGTCTTTACCCGTACTAAACATGGCGCAAACCGTTTAGCTGAACAATTAGGCAAAGACGGTATTCCTTCTGCCGCCATTCATGGCAATAAAAGCCAGGGCGCAAGAACACGTGCGTTAGCTGATTTTAAATCCGGCAAAGTACGTGTGTTAGTTGCAACCGATATTGCAGCACGGGGTATTGATATTGATCAGCTCCCTCATGTTGTCAATTTTGAGTTGCCAAACGTTGCGGAAGATTACGTACACCGTATTGGCCGTACCGGCCGGGCGGGTAACGAAGGTGAAGCCATGTCTCTGGTCTGTGTTGATGAGCTTAAACTTTTAAAAGACATCGAACGCTTAACTAAAAATGAAATACCTAAAGTGACAATTGAAGGTTATGACGTTGACCCGTCGATTAAAGCTGAACCGATTCAAAATGGGCGTGGCGGACGACAGCAACAACCAAGACGGCGTAGTGGTGGAAATAGTAATGGTGGTAGAAATGCTTCCGATAATAATTCTGCTAAAAAACCATCACGTAAGCCAAAAGGTAAAACGTCAGGCGATCGGTCATCAAATGGTAAACCTGATTCCCCCTGGGCCAAAGCATCAAAAAATAGAGCTCACTCGGGGAATAACAAGAATCACCGTCAAGCCAACTCATAAAATTGCTGATGCTTAGCATGCAAAGACGGGGTTAATCCCCCGCCTATCAATTTCAATAAATGTTTTACTTTCTGTAAGCATCACCCCGGTTATTGCAAGCATATCTACCTCCTTCCATAAACTTATCAAATATAAGTCTATACAAAAATATCAGGAAAATGCGCAATATTATCTTCAGGTATATCCCTTTCTGCCGATAGATGTAGGTATACCGTATTATTATGTCCAGGGAGATGACATGCATACATTTTTGTATTCAATAATTTTACTCTTCGCAATACCGCATACTACTGTAGCAACGGAAAAGCTGGTCTTTACAGGAATAGAAGGAGCCGTGAATTCAGATATCGGCATGGACGTTTTAAGCAAAGCGTATTCGAAATTAGGTATAAAAATTATGTACCGCCCTTTACCCGGAGAGCGGGCATTAAGAGTTGCTAACTCAGGCAAAGTGGATGGCGAAGTCTTTCGCATAGCGAACGTTCAAAAACGTTATAAAAACCTTATACAAGTTCCCACCCAGATCAATATCCTTCCCGCCATAGCGTATACAAAAGGCAAAAAAATTAATATTAATGGTTGGCACAGCCTTAAACCTTACCGGATTGGTATACAGGTAGGAATAAAATTTGCTGAAAGAGGCACTAAAGGTATGAACCCAACACGTGTTGATACAAATGAACAACTTTTCAAAATGCTCGACAGTGGTCGAATTGATTTAGCCGTTGCCGCGCAAAGCAATGGGTTAAAAACGCTAAAAAAATTAAATACAAAGCAAATATCCGAATTAACACCGGCGATCGTAGAATATCCACTTTATCATTACATACATAAAAAAAACGCTCACCTGGTAAATAAATTAAATGCCGTTTTAATAAAGATGAGCCTGCAAGGTGAAATCAAAGCAATACGGGAAAATCATCTTAAAAAGTTTAGCCTGGATAAATAAGACCCCAGAACATGCTATCTGTTAAATTAAAACATTCTGTTATCACCCGCTTACTAAAACTTGTGTTTGGCTCGTACCTGATAATCACCGTTATATTAACAGCAATTCAAATGTACACCGAATACAAGTTGACCGAAGACTCTATACGTCAGGAAATTGAAAAACTGCCCAGCACCTATGGCCCAAGTTTGGCCAATGCACTATGGACATTTAACGAGGAATCACTACACACTTTGCTTATAGGCATGCATGAAATAGCGGCGGTGCAAGGTATTAAAATAAGCTATGAAAACGAAATTAGAGCAATCGGTAGAATTATAAAAAATGATGGCAGCCAATCTATTTATAGTGCTGAGAATAAGGTTATGCAAGCTGATAATACTTCTCTGCTTAATTCATTAATACCACTCTCATTCCCCATTTTTTTCACCGAAGAAAATAACAAAACCTTTAAAATAGGAACTGGAACAATTTACAGCAGTTCAAAGGCAGTATTTGAACGTGTAAAAAACGGATTTATTTTAATACTGATTAATTCATTTATAAAGACGTTTCTATTATGGCTGATACTTTTTTATTTTATAAAAAAAATACTGGCTGCCCCGCTTCAGCAACTTACTGATGCAACTCAAAAAATAGATATAACCAATTTATCATCCAGCACAATATCTATTAACAACAAAAAGCATGACGAATTATACCTGTTAGAAAAATCATTCAACGCCATGATAAATTCATTAGCTAAATCCAAAAAAAGTCTTGATGAGCATCAAATCAACCTGGAAGACGTCGTTAAAGAGCGCACTAAAGAATTAATTGGTGAAATTGAGGTGCGTAAAGAAGCGCAGGTTATTGCTGAAAATGCTTCAAAATTAAAAGATGCATTTATGGCTAATGTAAGTCATGAGCTACGTACTCCCATGACAAGTATTTACGGAATGGCCTGTTATCTTGAGGCAACCGAAAAAAATTCTGAAAAAAAATCACAGCTTAAAGTTATTAAAAATAATTGTGAACGACTTATTTCTTTAATCAACGAAATACTGGATTTTTCAAAATTAAAATCTGATTCCACAGAGATCAACGCGCAAAAATTCAATTTAGAAAAATGCGTATCCAGCGCTGTCGATATTTTAAATATATTAGCTCAGGAAAATAATCTTGAAATAAAATTCACACTAAATAATACCCCCACAGAGATATATGGAGATGATGTAAAACTACATCAAATACTCGTTAATTTAATAAGTAATGCCATAAAATTCACACCATCAGGTTTAATCGATGTTAACGTATCCATACTTGAAGGCCATGATGACTATTTGCTTTTTTCGGTAAAAGACACGGGTATTGGCATAGAAAAAGATAAACAGGACAGTATCTTTAAAGAGTTCGTACAGGTTGATGGCTCAACTTCACGTAAATATGCCGGTACTGGACTCGGTCTGGCAATTGTGAAAGGTTATGTTGACATGATGGAAGGGGAAATCTGGATTGATAGTGAAAAAGATATTGGTAGCACTTTTTCTTTCACTCTTCCAATAACCTATCAAAATAGTTCAGCTTCTTAACAGCAAAGTATATTCCCTCATCACATTCTTATGCTGCTATCATTAGTATAATTCACCTATCAAATAAATTTTATGAAAAAAATAGCTGTTTTTGTTGATGTACAAAATATTTATTACACAACAAGAGATATCTTTGGGCGACAATTTAATTACCGTAAACTTTGGCAACAACTGTCCCTACAGGGGGAAATTGTCTCTGCCACCGCGTATGCCATTGCACGTAATGATGATTCACAAATAAAATTTCAGGATGCACTGAAATATATAGGTTTTACAGTAAAACTCAAACCTTACATCCAACGTAAAGATGGTAGTGCAAAAGGTGACTGGGATGTCGGTATAACCATAGATGTATTAGAAACCGCCAAACACGTTGACACCATCATATTACTTTCAGGAGATGGAGATTTTGATCTGCTTCTGAAACACGTCATGTCGCACCATAACGTGATAACTGAGGTATATGGTGTCCCTGAACTTACAGCACGCTCTTTAATTGACGCCGCCAGCCATTTTAAACCTATAAATAAAGAATTATTACGCTAAGTCTTATTCTCTCTGCGCAAGAATAATGGCATAATACGCGGCTTTTCCCACTTCGATAATTCACTGGATTCCCACATTGATTACTACAGCAAATATTACTATGCAGTTTGGCGCCAAGCCCTTATTTGAAAACATTTCCGCGAAGTTTGGTAACGGTAATCGTTACGGCCTCATCGGTGCCAATGGTTGTGGTAAATCGACCTTTATGAAAATTCTCGGTGGCGATCTGGAAGCCACTTCGGGTAATTTTTCAATCGACGTTAATGAAACACTCGGTAAACTTGGTCAGGACCAGTTTGCTTTTGAAGAATACTCCGTCATTGATACTGTCATCATGGGTGACGCAAAACTTTGGCAAATCAAACAAGAGCGTGATCGTATTTATTCTTTGCCTGAAATGAGCGAAGAAGAAGGTATGAAGGTTGCTGAGCTTGAAACCGAGTTTGCCGAGCTTGATGGATACACCGCGGAATCTCGCGCGGGTGAATTATTACTTGGTTTAGAAATATCTGAAGAACAGCATTTTGGTTTAATGAGTGCTGTTGCACCCGGCTGGAAATTACGTGTGTTATTGGCTCAGGCTTTATTTGCTGATCCTGACTTTTTGCTATTAGATGAACCCACCAATAACCTCGATATCAACACTATCCGTTGGTTGGAAAACATTCTGAATGAACGCAAAAGTACCATGATTATCATTTCGCATGATCGTCACTTTTTAAACAGTGTTTGTACCCACATGGCTGATTTAGATTATGGCGAGTTACGACTCTACCCCGGTAACTATGATGACTACATGACAGCATCAACCATGGCACGTGAACAACTGCATGCCGAGAATGATAAGAAAAAAACACAAATGGCTGAACTACAAGCCTTCGTCAGTCGTTTTTCTGCTAATGCCTCTAAAGCAAAACAGGCAACTTCCCGCGCTAAAAAACTGGAAAAGATTGAGCTTGCCGAAGTTAAAGCTTCAAGTCGTAAAAGTCCTTTTATCCGTTTCGATCAGGATAAAAAGTTATACCGAATTGCATTAGAGTTAGAAGAAGTCAGTAAAGGCTTTGATGGCACGCTTCTCTTTAGTAATTTAAACTTATTAGCCGAAGTGGGTGAACGAATTGCTGTCATTGGTCCCAACGGTATTGGTAAAACAACATTACTACGTACTCTGGTACACGACATGGCACCGGACAGCGGTACGATTAAGTGGTCAGAAAATTCAAACATTGGTTACTATGCACAGGATCATTCGGGTGACTTTGAAACTAACATGTCCCTGTTTGACTGGATGAGTCGCTTCAAGCAACCCGGTGATGACGAACAAACCGTTCGTGGTGTATTAGGTCGAATGCTCTTTTCACAAACTGATATCGATAAGCCAGTTAACAAAATATCAGGGGGTGAACAGGGTCGTATGATCTTTGGTAAACTGATGATGCAACACCCCAATATTTTAGTGCTTGATGAACCGACCAATCACCTGGATATGGAATCAATTGAAGCGCTCAATCTTGCTTTGGAAAATTATGAAGGCACACTTATTTTTGTCAGCCATGACAGGGAGTTTGTCTCTTCACTCGCAACGCGTATTATTGAGCTATCTGCTACTGGCATTAATAACTACAGTGGCACTTATGAAGAATACTTACGTGATCAAGCAGCCGCTGGAGCATAAATATGAAATTACTCATCCGTAATCTTTCCCGAACGACGACAGAAAAAGAGTTACTTCATTTGTTTGAGCCCTTTGGCACAGTACAGTCTTGCAATCTGGTCATAGATAAAGATACTGGTAAATCGAAAGGATTTGGCTTTGTAGAAATGCCAAAACAAGGAGATGCCAAAGCGGCAATGAAAAGCATTAACGGCAAAGAAATTGCGGGCAATAAACTCCGCGTTAAAAAAGCAGAAAATAAATAAGCATGCAAGACAGCGATGGCAAAGTACGTAAGCAAGATCCTTTGCATGGTATAACCTTAAAAACCATCGTTACAGAACTGTACGAAAAATATGGTTGGGAATCACTTAGTCAAAAAATCAACATCAAATGTTTTACCAATGACCCCAGTATTAATTCAAGTTTAAAGTTTTTACGCAAAACAGACTGGGCACGAAAAAAAGTCGAGCAATTATATCTAAAACAAAAATAACGCCATAGATAAAAGAAAAAACATATGAAAAATAGCGATAAAATAAGTATTCATTATTTCACTGATATTCTATGTGTCTGGGCGTATCTTGCACAGATTAGACTCGATGAAGTCATCAAAAATCATTCTTCAGATATCGAAATTATCTATAGCTTTATGCCCATCTTTGGTCATACCGAACACCGCATTGGTGATGGCTGGAAAGATAAAGGGGGCTTTGCTGGCTTTTCCGAACACCTGCATAAAGTTTGTATAGACTATCCTCATATTGAACTGCACAAAGATATTTGGAAAGTAAATACACCTAAAACATCCGGTACCAGCCATTTATTTATTAAGGCGGTGCAAACTTTAGTTGAATCAAACGATATTAATAATGAAGCTCAGGAAAAATTTCAACAACCTTCGCTTGTTGAAGAACTCATTTGGCAAATTCGACTGGCATTTTTCCGGGATTTAAAAGACGTTAGCAATATGGATGTTTTAATGGAGATTGCATCATCATTAAACTTACCCACTGGAAAAATACAAACCGCTTTAAATAATGGTAGCGCCCTGGCTGCTTACTCGCGTGATATAGAAATCAAAGATGAATTTAATATAGAGGGAAGCCCAACCTATATCCTGAATGATCGCCGTCAAAAACTTTATGGCAACGTAGGTTACCGCATCATTGAAGCAAATATTCAGGAAATATTAAACAAACCCCATGTTGAAGCCAGCTGGTGCTAATCATTAGAAACGACCATGACAATCCCTCATATAAATACAGACAAACTAAAAAAAATTATAGTACAGGCTGCTAAATCTGAATTACTGCCGTATTTTGCCAATATTGCACATAGCCTCAAAACAGATAACAGTATCGTTACCGCAGCAGATATTGCCACTCAGAAAAATATCACTCAGCATTTAAAAGAACTCTGGCCTGATATACCTTTGCTAGGCGAAGAAATGACTCCAACGGAACAGGAACAACAACTTAACTCAGATAAAGCCGTGTGGTGCCTCGATCCGCTTGATGGTACCAGTAACTTTGCCGCAGGCATTCCCTACTTTGCAATATCACTGGCTTTACTTTGTAATGGTAAAGCCATTTTAGGTATTGTTTATGATCCAATCAGGGATGAATATTTTCAAGCGCAATATTTGACTAATGACTTAAGCGTTACATTAAATGATGAACCATTAAATATTCAAGCGAGTGCTCGTACTCTTAAAAGCGCAATGGCGATGATTGATTTAAAACGTCTTCAACCACAACTTGCGGCACGAATAGCCACTGAACAACCCTTTGCATCGCAACGGAATTTTGGTGCTTCAGCATTAGACTGGTGCTGGCTTGCTGCAGAAAGATGCCATATTTACTTACACGGTAACCAAAACATTTGGGACTATGCTGCCGGTGAACTCATCTTTCGTGCAGCAGGCGGATATTCTTCAACATTACAGGGTGAAAAAGTATTTAAACACGTTTTAGAAAAACGTTCTGTGGTTGCAGCGATTGATGAAAAACTCTTTAAAGAATGGTCTCATTGGCTAAAGAACTGATCACTCAAATGAGAATGTTTCATAACGGCTTATTTTAACCGCGTTGTCCCACCAGTTTTGAGGCAAACCCGCCTTCGCTTTTAAGTGGTTTAAAAAATTTTTTTTATCCGGCAACTGTTCCCAAACAGCAGGTAAAAAGGTGCCCCGATTATAGTCAAACTCAAGCATCAAACCATCAATGTTTGGACGAATTTGTTGTAGTAAGTCTTTCTCACTTTCAAAGTTCATTGGCTCAGGTTTTCCCAGGACAGAAATATCAATCTCAAGTTCATCATATTCATTTTTTTCAAGTCCGGGGAAACGAGGATCCTGAAATGCTGCGGAAAATGCATGTTCAGCAATATCATTAATCAAGGGTTGATGTGCCTCAAGAGCACCAATACATCCGCGTAACTGTCCCTGTATATGCAAGGTTACAAAACTGGCTGCATGTTGCCGTAAATCTTCAGAGTAATCAGAAGTCGCTATTTGCAACGCGCAGCCCTTTTCTAATCCATGCTGAATCGATTGACGTGCAACTTGCAGGCAAACTTGTTGATCGCCATAACTTAAACTAATGGAAGACATAGGCACCATAACCTACCACACGACTTTTATCACCCGCCGTGTCGCCCGAATTTCGTAAATCAAGTAACTCAGCAGTGAGCCCTTTTTCCTGCGCTACCGTTATCATCCCTTTTAATCCATTGCGACCACAAGCATCATCGTAACGAATTAAATCAGGTTTTAAGTTTTCTATGGCATCACTTGTAGCACGATCAAGTTGTTTTGCTTTAGAGTACTCATGATAATGGCTCAAATCGGAACTAATAATAATTAAGGTATGCTCATCACAGCTTTCATTTTTACCACACCACAACTGTTTAATCACTTCGGCCACTTCATGACGGTCAGCATCGCCAACCACGATCGGTATTAATGAGAACGAACCAAGAATTTCCTGTAAAAAAGGCAATTGCACTTCGAGACTGTGTTCTTCACTGTGAGCCCGATCTGAACGAATAACCTGAGAGAGATGGGAAAGTTGCTGGATGCTATCTTGATCGATGGCAATCATGCCCAGAGGCGTATTGAAATAATCTGCTTCCGGTACCGCTAAACCCGAAAAAGCAACACGATGCGAGGGTCCGAGCAATACAATACGGTTTATTTTATCTTTAAAAGGAATGAGTTGATTATAAGCTGTTGCAGCAATAGGCCCCGAATAAATATAGCCCGCATGCGGCACAACAAGCACCTTTGGTTGTTGATCAACTTTATCATTTGCCTGTGCCAGATAAGCTAAAACATCGTCTTTAAGAGTCTTTTCATCCGCAGAATAGAACACTCCAGCTACGGCAGGTTGCCGAATTTTATGCATAACAACAGTCTCCTACTCTTATTGATAATAATTATTACTTAACTATTATTATAATAAGGGCGATTTGACCACTTGCAATAGCAATATAGTGACAATACATAGACTATATAAGTGAAACTAAATGGGATTATGATGACGACTTCATCTGACATTGATACCTCTGTTGTTAAAACAAAATACTGGCATACACTCGATGATGGCCGTGTGCAGTGCGATCTGTGTCCGCGTGAATGTAAATTACACGAGGGGCAACAAGGTCTGTGTTTCGTCCGCGCTAATCGAAATAACGAGCTTGTTTTAACAACCTATGGACGTTCAAGTGGATTTTGTATCGATCCCATTGAAAAAAAACCCTTAAATCATTTTTTGCCCGGTACACCTGTTTTCTCTTTTGGCACGGCCGGTTGTAATTTAGCCTGTAAATTTTGTCAGAATTGGGATATCAGCAAATCGCGTGAAATGGATACCTTAGCCGATGCAGCCAGTCCGGAGATGATTGCAAAGGTTGCAGCAGAGCATGACTGTAAAAGTGTCGCCTTTACGTATAATGATCCCGTTATTTTTCATGAGTACGCCATTGATGTTGCTAAAGCATGCCGTGAAAAAGACATTAAAACCGTTGCTGTAACAGCGGGATATATTAGCCCGGAACCTCGTGTAGAATTTTTTCAGTGGATGGATGCCGCTAACGTCGATTTAAAAGCCTTTAGCGAACGCTTTTATCACAAAATTACGGGAGCTCATCTTGAACCTGTTCTGGATACTTTAAAATACATTAAACATGAAACAGATTGTTGGCTGGAAACCACCACGCTGATTATCCCGGGTGAAAATGACTCTGAAAAAGAACTCACTGAAATGTGTGAGTGGGTCGTCGAAAATTTGGGACCCGATATGCCTATGCACTTTAGTGCCTTTCATCCTGATTTTAAAATGATGGACTACCCATCAACATCTCCCTCAACCCTGACCATGGCCAGAGACATCGCCATGAAAGCGGGCATCCGCTATGCTTACGTGGGCAACATACATAACAAAGATGCAGACAGTACCTGGTGTCACCAATGTGGTGAGCTTTTAATTGAACGTGACTGGTATGAGTTAGGCAAATGGAATATCAATGCCGAAGGTTGTTGTGCATCATGTGGTACTAAAGTGGCAGGGGTTTTTGAAACAACACCCGGCCACTGGGGTGCCAAACGTTTACCATTAAGAATGAAGTATTAGAAAAAATTATCTACTGTTCTCTCCTTCCAAAAAATTTCACATTACCGGGTAAAATATAGATCAACCTTACCTTTCACCCTGTTTAATATTAAACGGTTTTGTTTTTTGTTAACACGTTTCTTAGCATTTTTAATTTTTAATAATTTCCAGCTCTCAGGTATATTTAACACAAGGCCATTAATCGAAGTCGGTGCATTCAATACTAAATGATGTTTTTTGCCAACGCTTAAAACATCCAGCGTTACTTTATTGCGCGCGGACCACCAGTCTCCAAACTCACCCACTTTACCAAACCAGGAAAAAGGTTTTATCGCTGTTACAAGTCGCTTTTGGAAATCCAGTTTATGACCCAGAATATTCGGATGGATAAGAACGACATACAAGCCGCCATAACGACTTATCTTATGCGCCAATTCAACAGCTTGCTCTAACCGATCACCCATCTTAGGCGGCAACTCATCTTCTATCGTTATAGGAAACTCAAATATTGATGTTTCACTATAGTTATCGCGATTGTAGTTAAGTTGAAAGGGTAAGTGAGTCATCGAAACATTTGCAGTGACAGATGAACTATATCGGTAACCTGTTGCTTCTAATGATTCTGGCAGTGACAGTGGATTGCTTAAGTGTCCGGGTCGAAATGAAACAACAATGTTATCCGGTAAAAAATAATCAAGCAAAAACTTACTTACTCTTAATTCGCCTAAAACAGATCCATTGTATGTTTCATTTTCATCCTGAACATAGGGAACATAATCTGGATATTTTTCATCGCCGCTACCGGGCTTAAATATCTGGAAAGATTGGGAGTGTGATACTGAGTGACTGCCTACTTCAACATTTAAGGCTTTGAGTTTTTTTAAATTATCTATATTTTTATTATCGAAAAATATTTTATCATTCCAGTCACGAATATACTTGGTTTGAATAAAATGTGTAGCAGAGACATTTTCATCTGACTCGTGTCTGGCATAGACCAGGGCATTTTCAAGCGACTTATTATAATCAATGTCGTGTGTAAGAATCACACTAAGATTTTTCCCATCGGGTACTGTACCTAATGTCACTGCTGCAGGTTCATGCCGTAAATATATTGCTTTAATTAATCGTAATAGATTATCGACTGATGACTCAAAGCCATTTGCGTACGTTTTTGCCACCGTACCTAATCGACGGTTATATGCTTTAAGAAGATAAAATCCAATATCAAAACCTATCGCATAGGTTTCAGATTTATTATATTTGTTATAAACGATTGCAGCAGAATCATCATTATAAATGGCTATCGGTTTATGTTTTGGAGCCTGGTATATATGAGTACCAAAAGACAACTGGCCTTTATTTTTTGTGCTTAATTTAATGCTTCTAAACCCAACATCCATTAAATCTTTTGTAATTGGGTGCACAGGTTGAAGCTCAACTCGATTATTATCAACTGACGATTTAACCGATTTAAAGCCAAAAATGGATGCCAGACCACCGCCAAGTACATTGACAGCGATAAGATTCCCACCTTGCTGCGCATAATCAGCAATTTTTTTTAATTTCTGCTGTGTTAATAATTTTCCTGATATCCTCGGATAAACAAGCATTACTTTATGCTTCAAAGCTTTATCAATATCATTAGTAATGCGAAAAGGGACACCAATTGTTTTAAGGCCATGTACTACACCTAACCAGGAGGAATCAGGATCTGTCAGAAAAATGACCAAACGATTTGAATCACCTGATTCATAGTCACGCCAGTTTGCCGTTGCCGGACTTTTTATTGCTGTTATCGTATTAGGACCAGAAACATCCTTAAACTTGAAAACTTTGCTGGAGTGAATCCAGTGCTCACCAAATAAGTAAGGGTAAGCAAATACAAAGGTAACAGTGATAAAAACAAGTATAAAAATGACCTGAATAATTCTGCGTACTGTATTTTCATTCATCGTAACTATGTTTCATCGAAGTCAATATTTAAGGGTATCGTATTTGCATGATACATTTAAAACCCAACAACAATAACATTAAAAAAAATGAGCATTTAAAAATTAAGTATATCCTGCGAAGTATGGTAAATTAACACAATAAAGACATATTAACTGAGGCCGTTAAATATAGTATGTATATTGAACAAACCGCCCCCTTAACCTCAAGTAGATATATAAAATGACAGAAGCAGCAAGCGCTGAAACCGTATTGATAATCGAAGATGATGATCAGATCGCTTATCTTTTAACCTTTATGCTTGAAAGAGAAGGTTATACCGTTGTTGCTGCGACAGATGGCCAAATTGCACACGATCTTATCAATAAAATTGATCCACCTAAACTGATTTTACTAGATGTTATGCTACCGTTTATTGATGGTTTTGACTTGATAAAGTTAATAAGAAATAAACCTGACTGGCGCGAACTGCCTGTCATTATGTTATCTGCAAAATCACAAGAAAATGACATTGTTCAGGCACTGGATGCCGGAGCAAACGATTATGTAGTTAAACCATTCCAACCTATGGAATTGTTAGCACGTATTAAACGGCATTTGTAATGCAAATCGTATTTTCGCTTCGATTACTAAAAACAGTATTTTTTATAGGGCTGACTTTGCCCTATCAAATCCTTGCAGCTGAAAGCGGTGAGAAAATAGAAACACAGAAATTATTTGAAAATGTATTAACGATATTTGATAGCAATAACACTGTTAATAATCAAACTGACTTTAAACAGCTGCTTAAACATCATCGCCTGCCAAAAGTAGAACGTATTCTCCGCAGCAAAATAGCTGTCACAAAATATGATCCGGAAGTACACTTTCAACTGGCGCGTGTTCTTTCCTGGCAAAAAAAATATCCCGATGCCTTAGAAGAATATGACAGATTATTAAAAAAACACCCGGGCAATAGTGATTACCTGCTCGGCAAAGCCCAGACATTACATTGGGACAAACAAGATAATGCTGCATTAGAAATTTTAGAAACTGCACGATTATCGAGCCCCGAACATCTTGGCGTATGGAAATTACAAATCACTATATTGCAAAATTCCATACGACAAACAGATAAAGACAAAGCAGAAATTTTACGTACACAAGCTATGTTACGATTTCCTGCCGCAAACTGGTCCAGCACGACAATTAGTGCTGAGGAAGATATTTCATTTACAGAGGTTGAGTTCGGAACCAGCGTCGACATTCTGGATGGAACTTATGATAATTGGTCATCATATTACCTCAGCGCTGAGCACCAATTCCAAAACAGGCGAAAAATATATTCCGTTATCACACAAAGCGAACGCTTTAAACTGGTCGACAAGGAACTATTAGTTGGATTTTTTACCCCCATTAATTCCAACTGGAATTTTTTGATAGATACTTCTATAGCACCTGATAATAAAGTGAGACCTAAATGGTCCACATTTGTCCAGTTACAACGCTCATTCAACTACGGCTGGAATGCTTATCTTGGTCTACGTAAAACAAAATATGATAAAACTGATACGCAAGCGTTTAGTTTTACTATAGAACGATACTGGAAGAATTTTCGTTTTGACTATACTGCTTTTGCCACCCAGGTCAGTGGTCCTGCCATAACAACCGAAACATTAATAACAAACGCACTGGGCGGCGACTACTTTTATGACGACAAAAGTTATATCGGTGCTGCCGTTACTTCGGGTAAGGAGCTGGAATATAATGGCACCGCTAATCCACCCAGAAGTGAAGTTGATGCTCTGGTTATAAGGGGGCGGCATTGGCTCAATAATCACTGGGCCGTAAATTACTCACTATTACAACATACTCAAGGAACTTTCTACACACGCTATGGCTATCGAATCGGGCTCCGTTACCGTTACTGAGCAAATAACAAACGTTGCCATTTATTCCGCAATAGGATTGTGTTTAATAGTGCTGCTGCTAATTATACAGGTGATATTTTTACGTATACGGTTTTTATCACTAGATAAACAACATAATCATCTGGTAAAAAAGTGGCGCCCAAAATTAACTCAAGTCTTGCTGGGAGATAATTCTACTGCACAGGTATTACCTCGTAAAGAAACATGTATGTTTATTGAAGAATGGAATCGTATGTTTGTTTCGATACGTGGAGACAATCTGACACCATTAAAAAAGCTGGCAGCGCGTTTTAGAATCAATTATTTTGCACGTAATATGCTTAAAAAAAGCCGATTACGAAATCGATTACTTGCCATTGTTACATTAGGTAACATGCAGGAATATTCAGCCTGGGATGATTTGATCGAACTGTTAAATGATCCACATCCGGTGATTTCACTTACTGCAGCACGTGCTTTAATCCAGATAGACTCTAAACATGCAGTAGAACACATTATACCTATAATATTAAAACACGATGACTGGACCTGGTCGAATGTTGCAAATATTTTAAGACAAGCCAATCCATTACATATATGTGAGCAGCTGACAAAACTTGCCGCCAGCGCACCGGTTGATAAGCAACCCGGATTATTACGCTACCTGGAATCAACACACTGTTTACAACTCACCAACGTCGTTAATGAAATATTGTCTACGACAAAAGATGATCGTGTCGCTTCTGTATGTCTTCACATAATATCCGATCCAAGCTCATTAAATGACATAAGAAAGTATACCTCACACCAACGCTGGCACGTGCGCATGCATGCAGCATCAGCATTGGGACGGCTAGGCAGCCAGAAAGATCTTATAACACTATTAAATATGACAGAAGATGAAAACTGGTGGGTGCGCTACCGCGCTGCTCAGGCTATCGTTCAATTACCAAAGCTGGATCTTGATAATCTAAAAAAACTCAGAGATAACAAAAAAGATAAATATGCGCGCGACATTCTGACTCACGTGCTTGCCGAGACAGAACAATAATGAATTTAGAAACATTTTTCCTGTTTAGTCAGTGGTTTTTTATATCTTATTTTATACTGCAAGCCGGCTGTTATTTAATGCTTAACTTTAGTGCTATGATCAGTATTTCAAGATACATGGGAGAACAATCTCTGTCAAAGTTACAGGGAGCAGCAGCAGCAGATGTCATGCCCCCGATAAGTTTAATTGTGCCTGCGTATAACGAAGAATCAACTATCATTAACTCTATCCAGGCATTATTACAGTTAGATTATCCGGAATACGAAATTATTGTTATCAATGATGGTTCTACAGACAATACATTTGAAACAATCATCGATTTTTTTGAGCTAAAGCCCTTTCCAGAGGCATATCGGCAACGTCTGAAAACCCAGCCTGTTAAACAATTTTATACAAATAAACAGCGTCACAAACTTCGTTTTATTGATAAAGAAAATGGTGGAAAAGCAGATGCTATTAACGCCGGGATTAATGCTTCACGGTACCCGTTATTTTGTACCGTCGATGCTGATTCCATATTGCAACACAATAGTCTGCAACGAATAGTTCAACCGTTTCTAGACAATCCAAGTACCGTTGCTTCTGGTGGTACAGTACGCGTCGTTAATGGTTGCAGCGTGAAAAAAGGATTTATGTACAAGGCGGGCTTACCAAACAATTACCTTGCTCTCTTCCAAATCGTGGAATACATACGTGCATTTTTATTTGGACGGCTGGGATGGTCACCAATGAATGCACTATTAATCATATCGGGGGCATTTGGTTTATTTCACAAAGAAACTGTTGTTTCAGTTGGCGGCTATTCTGCTGATACCATTGGTGAAGACATGGAGCTTGTTGTACGCCTGCATAGATTATTACGAAAAAGAAATCAAAAATACCGCATAACCTTTGTTCCGGATCCTATTTGCTGGACAGAAGCGCCTGAAAATCTTCGTGTTTTGCAGCATCAACGTATACGTTGGCAACGCGGCCTGGCGGAAAGCTTATCTAAAAATATGGGGTTATTATTTCATCCAAAATCCGGTGCTTTGGGATTTCTTGCATTTCCCTTCATGATGTTTTTTGAATGGCTTGGACCCGTGGTAGAAGTATTTGGTTATATTATTATTACTGTAGGTTTTGCAACCGACTTCATCAACTTACACACCTTCCTTGTTTTAATGGGGATTGCTGTTGGCTTTGGTATATTACTTTCGGTTACTGCATTACTGCTAGAAGAAATGTCGTTTCACATATACGAACGTCCTGTCGAACTATTCAGGTTGTTTTTAGCCACCATTGTAGAAAATTTTGGCTACAGACAATTAAATTCAGTCTGGCGCTTAATCGGATTAGTTCAGTGGGTTGTCGGAAAAAAAGCGGCATGGGGTGAAATGACACGCAGTTCAAACTGGCAAAAAGACCAGTCATCCAGAGCGGATGATTAAAATACATATCTATCAAACTATTCAAGCAATTATAATAATTTACTGTGTATATTCACCGAATACCATTTCATAAAACGTATTCCGTATAGCCTGAGTGTTTTCTCTAAAAAACTGGTACTCCGCATGAAGTTGCGGTTTATTAATATCAATAATAATTCCCCATAGGGGTTTGCTGCTAACGGGCAACATGCTGTATCTGACATCAGCCAAAACATTGGGCCGTGATACATCATATGCAATAAAACCATCAGAGAACTGACTAAAACGTTTAATATCAGAATATAAAAATGAGTCCTTATTCAAATTAGGGAACTCATTCTCAATAACAAATTTAGCAATAGACATACCCTGATAAACTTTATTATCAGAAAAATAGCCAACTCTAATAGCATCGATATAAAACCGATTATTGTATTCATAGACCGAGCGCCACAAAACCTGGTTCGCCAGCGTTGGTTTAACGATATGCTTAGTGATTAAATGGCCCCGACTTAATGCAAGTTCGGTTGCTACGGTTTGCGCACGTTGTAATTGAATAAAACCGGATGAAAGATAAACACCACAGAATATCAATCCCCAAACAGCAATTTTTTTATCTTTTTTACGTAATCCAATAATTAAAGTTACTAAAAGAATAGCGGTAAAAATGGGATCAACAATCGAAATAATATTCCAGGCAATACGTTCATTCGATAAAGGCCAAAAAAGATGTGTGCCATAACTGGTAAAAGCGTCCAGCAGACCGCTCATGCTGTAACCCGCGAGACAATACAAATAAAGTTTTTTTACACTGATATAGCGTTGTAAAAATGGCCACAAAACAGCCATCGCAATGGCTGCCCCCAAAGGAATAAAAAATATCGAATGCGTAAAGTGGCGATGAAATTCTATATTAAGTAACGGATCCGTTGCTGAATAAATAAAGATGTCTGCATCGGCTAACAAACCGGCAAACACACCAATAAAAGTGGCAAGCTTCTTCTCTGTTTTTGTAGCAATGGTCTGAGCTAAAACGCCCCCCAATACACCTTGTGTCAGAATGTCCATTAAAAATTTCTAATAAACTATACTGTTATTTTTTTTCTGACATCATTGATTTTAGATCAGCAAATGGATTTTGTGTCGCTCCACTTGCTTTTCCTTCGCTGGTCGAACTTCCCATATGTGCCTCAAGTTGGCGCTGGTGCTCGTTATCATGGCAATATAAACACAGCAATTCCCAGTTACTACCATCAGCAGGATTATTATCATGATTATGATCACGGTGATGAACCGTGAGTTCTTGCAGGTTTTTATGGTTGAATTCACGACTACAACGGCCACAAATATGAGGATACATTTCTAAAGCGCGGCCACGATAACTTTTAGCACGTTCATCCATTGCTTTTCGCGCATCAGCGATTGCTTTATCCAGTTTATTTTGGTCGATTGTTGCCATATTACTCCCCTATTTCATAATCTGAGGGATCCCTCACGAAATTTAACAAATCCCGTCATTGCGAGGAAATACTTAAAAACAGGTGTTTTTAAGTATTGACGAGGCAATCTCCATTTTGTAATGCTTCATAAAGAGATTGCCGCAGTCATTTTATTCCTTCGCAATGACAACGTTTTATTCTAGTATTTATGCCTATATTGTTGAGTCATTGTTTTTGATCAATTTTTTAATTGAGATTCGTCAGTTTCATAACTCACTTGCAAAGAATGACTCTCTCCTGCGGCAAGAGTCACTGTATCGTCCGCAGCGTTTGCAGATTCCACACAAAGCATTTTTAAATAACCGTCTTTACCCAGGTCTCCCATTTTATTGGCAACTGCTTGCCAGGGATTCCAAACAACAGTTGATTCACTGCCCTGTTTTTTTATGACTAATTGTCGGTTTTTATCATCAATAATAATATCATCTGCTGAGTCTAAATAAATGCGATCAACTTCCCCGCTAAAAACCAGCTTACCCGTTTGTTGTTTGCGCTTAAATTCATCAGTCTTATCTAAATAAGTTTTTCCATCCAAACCATGTACTGCGGTTTCCCGGACATCAGCCACAGAAAAATAAGTATGTAATGCCTGCCCCAATATAAACGTTTCATGACTGTTATTTGTTGTTGTCAACTCAAGAGATAAGCGCTTACCAACGGTAACCTTATATATAACAGTGGTAGGTGTGGGCCATAATTCTTCTGTGTTAACCGATAAAGTGCTGGTATCCAGTTTAAAAGTAATTTGTGTTTCACCACTTGCAAGTGCTGCGGTATCAATTACCTGCCAAAATACCGTTCTGGCAAAACCATGAGCCGGTAATGCTATATCTGAATTGTGATTTTCATCCGCCGCACCAAACCACGGCCAACATATGGGGATGCCGCCACGGATAGACTTCTCTCTGGCAAAAACAGCATCATCTGAAAGCCAAATAACTTCACCTTCATTATGCGGTTTCCAGCTTAAAATATGCGCACCCTGTAAACTAATCCTTGCGCAGGCAAAAGCATTGGCTATTTCTATATGGGGAATATCTGCATTGGTATTTACAAAACCAACAGAGTTATCACCCAGGTCATATGAAAAATTTTTATTTAATGTATCGATTATTTTATTTATTGGCATGATATTTATATCGACTATTAAGCACTTTTTATCACACGAAGTTTAGCATTAATAAAATCAGAGTGATTAACAAAAATGAGATCAGAAATACGCCTGACTAAGAGCTCTTCATAAGGATCTATATGGTTATCGGCATATGCAATCGCCCATAGGTTTTCAATAATTTGAATTTTTTCAGGCTGAGAGAAGTTCTTTGCAATCAAGGTTGTAAACTGATGAAAATCAACGGCTTCTTTAATTTCATCGTGCCCTAACTCAAACAGCTCATGGGTTTCATCTTCTGAAAGGTCAAATGTTTCTCGTAAGCGCTGCTTTAATACTTTTTCCTCTGCCTCATGTGTTTCACCATCATTTAGCATCATCTCAATCATCAACGCTGCTGTTGCTAACTTTAAAGCATGATCGCTATCTTGTTCTTTATCACTACTAATTTTTTCTTCAAAGAAAGATTTAATTGCTTTTAGCATAATACAACCTGTAACATTTTAATTTAACTCCATAAATTTTAATTCTATCACGCTATATCTCACCAGACTTAATTCCACCAGACCGCGAAGCCTCGTTTACGCAGGTGTTCACCGAGCAACGCTTCTTTATATTCAGCTTCTTTTCGGGTTGCAATTGGATTATATTTTTCAAAAAGTTTGTAGCGAAGACGCAGCCCGTATTTTTTGGCATAACGATTCGATTTTACACCGGCTTTATGTTGATCAAAACGTTCATCCGGAGATTTTGCCGTTTGCCCGACATAAACACAGGGATAGTCATCAATATAATCCGGATTCATCTCACGAAATTTTTTCACATTAAGAACATCTTTATCTAAATCGACAACATAAAGACTATACCTATTTTTTTTCTGTGCCATATCAGTTTTTTAGTGATTCGTTATTGACGTTCTTATGCGCTTTAATACAAAAGATGATAAAAAACGAATTCCAATTATCATACCCATCAATATCATTGATATTACTCAGCTCTGTTTCATTTTTTAAGTAATCAACCGTCTTAGAGATATGCTCATCATCAATGCCATTTAACTTAATGACATCAATTGTCGCAGTAGAAGGCGACCATTCACTTAGTAGCTTAGACATATCAAAAACTCATTATTTTTATTCAGTACTCAATATACACCAAAGTAACATAGAGATAAAAAGCCATATCAGCCTCTATTTTGTGAAAATTAACCAAGTTTTCAATATAAAGTATATTAGCTTTATCTAATCTACTATACTGTGCATTTCACAGTCAAAAGAAAATAAATTATGCCTCAAATTGAACCTCATCATATTGTCATCGTTGGCGGCGGCGCCGGTGGACTTGAACTTGCCACTCATTTAGGTAATAAAATTGGTAAACGGAAAACGGCTAAAATTACCCTATTAGACTTTAATCGCACCCACATATGGAAACCGCTGTTACATGAAGTTGCAGCCGGTACTTTTGACTCCTATGAGAATCAAGTGGAATACATTGCCCAAGCTAAAAGTAATCATTTTGAATACCGTCAAGGCCGCATGTATAAGCTCGATCGAAAAAGCCGTACCGTTTTTCTCGAACCCACCTACGGCGAGACTGGCGAAGAGATTATCCCTGAAAGACAATTTAACTACGACACTCTCATCATGTCAGTTGGCTCGGTCAGTAATGATTTTGGTATTGAAGGGGTCCGTGAACACTGTATGTTTCTGGATACGAAACAACAAGCACAGTCCTTTCAAAATAGTTTGTTAGAAACCTATATCAAAGCTAATACGCAAAAAGTCCCGATTAAACCGGGTCAGTTAGATGTGGTGATTGCCGGTGCGGGTGCCACCGGTGTTGAGCTTTCTGCTCAGCTTTATAAAGTATCGCGCTTATTTACCGCTTATGGATTAGATCATATTAATCCTGCCCAAATTAAGATTCACATTGTTGATGCTGCTGATCGAATTTTAACCGGTCTACCGGTGAATTTATCCGCAGCAACACACGCCGAGCTTACTAAGCTTAATATTAATGTTATAACCGGTGAGCGGGTGGTAAAAGTAAATAAAGACAATCTGATCACACATACAGGGAGAGAAATTCCCGCTGCCATTAAAGTTTGGGCAGCAGGCATTAAAGCCCCCGACTTCCTTAATGATTTAGATGGCCTGGAAACAAACCGCATTAATCAGTTAGTTGTTAAACAGACCCTGCAAACAACCCATGATGAAAATATATTTGCCATGGGTGACTGTGCACAATGTGCCTGGCCGGAAATGGACAGTTATGTACCTCCCCGAGCACAATCTGCTCACCAGCAAGCATCGTTATTAGCGAAAACAATTTGTGCCCGAATTCGTAACAAACCACTACCTGAATTCAAATACAAAGATTATGGTTCTTTGGTTTCACTGGGCAAGTACAGTACGGTGGGAAATTTAATGGGTAACCTGACAGGCAGTGTCATGGTCGAAGGATTTTTTGCACGCATGATGTATTTATCATTATATAAAATGCATCAACTCGCATTATTTGGTTTTTACCGCACCGCAATGCTAAGTATTGCACACACTTTACGCGCAACGGTCGATCCCAAAATCAAATTACATTAACTTAAATATCAGTCATCATTCCAACTAAAGCTAGACAGGAATGATAACAGTTAAAATTATATTTCTGCATTATGATAAACGTTTTGCACGTCGTCATTATCATTTAACATGTCCATAAATTTTTCAAACCATTCGACATCCTCACCACTTATCTTTGTGGTGGCTTGAGGAATAAAAGTAATCGTATCCGTTTCAAATTCAACATCATCACCCAACATGGCAACTAAAGCGACACGGGTTTTATTATATTCAGTGTGAGGAGAAAAAACGGTTATCTTATCATCTTCTGCTTCAACATCAGTCACATCAACATCTGCTTCTAACAAGGCTTCTAAAACAGCATCGCCGTCATCACCTTTAAATGAAAAGACTGAAAGATGATCAAACATATGGGCAACCGTACCCTGGGTACCAATCTTGGCATTACACTTATTAAAACACAAACGTACATCATTGAAGGTACGTGTACCATTATCGGTTAAACAGTCAACAATGACATTAAAACCACCTGAACCAAAACCTTCATAACGTGCCGGAACAAAATCTTCACCTGCTCCGCCTTCTGCTTTTTTAATTGCTTTTTCGATTACGTGCGCCGGAACCTGATCTTTTTTTGCATTATCAATAATACGCCGTAATGATAGATTACCATTTGGATCGGTACCGCCATTTTTAGCGACAACATAAATTTCACGGCCATATTTTGAATACACCTTTGCTTTTGCATCAGATGTTTTTGCCATTGATTCCTTACGGTTTTGGTATGCTCTTCCCATCTTAATTCAACCCTTTAATAATCGTATTTAATGTTGTGCTTGGACGCATCACTTGTGCAACGAGCTCTTTATCTGGATAATAATAACCACCAATATCCGTCGTCACACCTTGCGCACTATTCAGCTCATCAACAATTTTTTGCTCGTTACCGGTTAATTGTTCTGCAATAGGGGTAAATAACGCTTTTAACTCAGCATCCTCGTTTTGCGCGGCCAATGCCTGAGCCCAATACATTGCCAGGTAAAAATGACTACCGCGTGTATCCAGTTCACCGACCTTACGTGATGGTGACTTATCATTATTTAAAAAATCACTGTTAGCTTTATCTAAAGCAGTCGCTAATGTTTTGATTTTTGCATTATCTGTTTTATTCGCTAAATCTTCCAGCGACACCGCCAGCGCTAAAAACTCACCTAATGAATCCCAACGTAAGTGATTTTCACTGAGCACCTGCTCAACGTGTTTAGGTGCTGAACCGCCTGCGCCTGTTTCAAATAAACCGCCACCGGCAAGTAACGGGACAATCGATAGCATTTTTGCACTGGTACCCAGCTCTAAAATTGGAAATAAATCGGTTAAGTAATCACGCAGTACATTGCCCGAGACAGAAATCGTATCTTCACCCGCTCTGACACGTTCTAATGTGTATAAAGTGGCATCAAACGGCGACATAATTCTGATATCTAAACCATTGGTATAATGTTGTTTTAAATAGGATTCAACTTTTGCAATCAACAGGGCATCATGTGCACGTTTTTCATCTAACCAAAAAATGGCGGGCTGTCCGGTTAAGCGTGAACGGTTAACCGCCAGCTTTACCCAGTCTTGTATTGGCAAATCTTTAGTCTGGCACATACGCCAGATATCACCTTGCTCAACACTATGTTCAAGCAAGGTTGTTCCTGCTGCATCGGTAACACGGACTTTACCATTTAGCGGGATCTCAAACGTTTTATCATGTGATCCATATTCTTCCGCTTTTTGTGCCATTAAGCCAACATTACTGACATTACCCATGGTAGTCACATCAAAAGCACCGTGCTCAATGCAAAAATCAATCGTTGCCTGGTAAATGCCGGCATAGTTACGATCAGGAATCATGGCTTTGGTATCATGCAACTTACCATCTTTGCCCCACATTTGGCCGGAGGCACGAATGGCGGCTGGCATCGAAGCATCAATAATGACATCGCTTGGAACATGTAAATTCGTAATCCCTTTATCTGAGTTGACCATTGCCAGTTCTGGTCGTGTTTTATAAGTCGCCTCAATATCGGCTTCTATTTCTTTACGCTCTGCTTCAGGCAGGCTGGCAATTTTGCTGTAAACGTCACCCAAACCATTTCGCGTATCAACACCCAGTTTTTCAAATGTTGCCGCATGCTTTTCAAATACATCGCTAAAATACACATTCACGGCATGACCAAAAATAATTGGATCTGACACCTTCATCATGGTGGCTTTCATATGCAATGAAAGTAAAACACCTTCATCTTTTGCATCCGTCATCGCCGCTTCAAAAAAATCACACAGCGCATTGACGCTCATAACAGAAGCATCAATAATTTCACCTGCTGTTACCGGTGTGTTTTCTTTTAATACAATGCTATTACCATCATCAGCAATCAGCTCAATTTTCACATCTCCGGCAAACTCAATAACCGCTGATTTTTCAGTTGCATAAAAATCACCTTCAGGCATTGAAGCAACATGTGATTTAGAGTCACTTCTCCACTCGCCCATTGAATGAGGATGTTTTTTTGCATACTCTTTCACCGGCCCGGCAACACGGCGGTCTGAATTACCTTCGCGCAGAACAGGGTTCACCGCACTGCCCAATACTTTGGCATAGCGTGCTTTAATGTCTTTTTCTTCATCAGTTGCAGGATTTTCAGGAAAATCCGGAATGTCATAGCCGAGAGATTTGAGTTCTTCAATCGCTGCTTTTAGTTGTGGTAACGATGCGCTGATATTGGGCAACTTGATAATATTTGCATCCGGCGTTTTCGCCAGCATGCCAAGCTCTGCCAGTGCATCAGCTTGTTGTTGTTCGACGGTCAATTTCTCAGGGAAATGCGCCAAAATACGTGATGCCAGCGAGATATCCCGCGTTTCTACAACAATATCAGCGGCTTTGGTGAAAGCCTGAACAATCGGTAAAAAAGACGCCGTGGCTAATGCTGGCGCTTCATCAGTTTCTGTGTAGAAAATCTTGGATGTGGACATACTAAACTCGCAAATAAGGTGGGAACCAACCCACAAGATTCTCTATTATATTTCAGATTGCCAATCGGTTCACGTCCTGGAACACGCCATATGACAATAATCCACATCTGGTATATGCTAATCAGGTACCGTAATAAAACAGAAAGCATATTATTCATGGAGGAGACAAAAATGCGCAAAAAATCCCTTTTAAAGCTACTCATCATCCCTTTAATGCTCAGCATATCGTTTTTGGCGCAGGCTGAGGCGCGCTATAGCAAACTCTATATTTTTGGTGACAGTCTCTCAGACACGGGGAACCTGGCCTCAATTGCCGGTGCTTTTCCTCCCCCCTTTTTTAACAACCGGATCAGCAATGGCCCTGTCGCTATTGACACCTTAGCGGCAAAATTGGGGCTCAGCGCTGATGCCTCTCTGCATTTACTCAGCATGAATGCAGGTACTAATTACGCCGTCGCAAGTGCCAGAGCCTCCCGAAACACGCCGTTTGATCTTAATACACAAATACTCAGCTTTCAGGCTAACCACGGTTTCGTCGCTCCAAGCCATGCATTGTATGTGATTTTTATCGGTGGCAATGATATCTATGATGCGCTTGTATCAGGCGACATCATTGCCGCAAATACGGTCATTCAAACGGCAATAACAAATATTGAAAATGCCATCAAAGAATTAAGTCAAATTGGTGCGCGCTCATTCATGGTTATGGATGCTCCCGATATTGCCTTATTACCTGAAACAAAAACAATTGCTGCAGTAATAAATAATCCAGACTTGCTCACTCAAGCAACACTATTATCAGAAAGTTTTAATGAACAATTACATAAACGAATTAAACAGGTTAAGCATGAAGAAGACATTAGTATTACAGAATTCAAACTGAATAAACTTTTTACTAAACTGCTAAAGAAATCGACTAAGTTAGGCTTTAGCAATAGCAGTGATGCGTGTTTCAGCACCGTTACTTATACATTTCATACCGACTGTAATTTTGGTGCAAACTTCGATCAATTCTTTTTCTTTGATGAAGTACATCCTACCGCACGCGTACATAAATTAGTGGGTGAAGCCATGTATAAGAAACTACCTCATAAAAGTCATCAGAAACATCCCGACTAAAATAAATAAGCCAAAGAACCATTCGCTCTGTTCTCTGGCTTTTTTAGTTAAAAGCAGACACAAGCTACTAACGGGAAGAATGCCGAGAATTGATACTCCGTACTATTATTCCTTGCCTCCATCCCTTATATTATAAACCCAGTATTAATTACTTTACCCAAAACGGAGAAATACGCATGGAATCACCCGCTATCTTTACACTGATATTAGTTGGCTTTGTTTTCTTAACAATATTCAAAGGCATTCGTATGGTTCCGCAGGGTTATCAATGGACTGTTGAACGTTTTGGACGATATACCCGCACGCTAGCACCTGGCTTACGCTTTCTTATCCCATTTATTGATAGCGTAGGCTTTAAACAAAATATGATGGAACAGGTTCTTGATGTAAATCCACAAGAGGTTATTAGTTCTGATAATGCAATGGTCACAACCGATGCCGTTTGCTTTTATCAAATAATGGATGCGGTGAAAGCATCTTATGAAGTCAATGATTTGGATCGTGCATTGCAAAACTTAATCATGACCAATATACGTGCCGTTTTAGGTTCAATGGAACTGGATCAAATGCTCTCAAACCGAGATCGTATCAATGGCGACTTATTGGGCAAAATTGATGAAGCAACTAACCCATGGGGTATTAAGATCACACGAGTTGAAATTAAAGACATTACTCCACCACGTGACTTAGTTGAGTCCATGGCAAACCAAATGAAAGCTGAGCGAGATAAGCGTGCACAAATACTCAATGCAGAAGGTGAAAAACAAGCTGCGATTGAAGTTGCCGAAGGTCAAAAACAATCACAAATTTTAAAAGCAGAAGGTGAAAAAGAAGCTGCATTTCGATTAGCTGAAGCACGTGAACGTGAAGCAGAAGCGGAGGCAAAAGCAACTCATATGGTTTCTCAAGCAATTAGCAAAGGTAACCCACAAGCCTTAAACTATTTTGTTGCACAAGAGTACACCAAAACACTAGGTAAAATTGCAGCTAGCGATAATCAAAAGTTAGTACTAATGCCACTAGAAGCATCAAGTGTGATTGGTTCACTTTCGGGCATAACTGAATTATTAAACGAAGTTAAAAAATAAGTAGGGCTAGATTTATGGAATGGTTAAATGAAATATCATCATGGCATTGGGCTTCACTTGCAATAATTCTATTGGTGTTGGAAATATTGGGGAGCGCTGGATTTTTAATTGGCTCGGCAATTGCCGCATTTTTAATGGCAGCCATTATAGCTATAACACCTGATATGAACTGGAAATGGCAACTTGCTATTTTCAGTACTGCAGCTGTTATATTTAGCCTTATTTATCTAAAACGTTTCGCGAACTTTAATGAAAAAACAGATCAGCCCAACTTAAATAACCGGGCAGCTCAACTTATCGGTAAACGATATACCTTGACAGAAGCCATAGTCAATGGACAGGGAAGAATTCAAATCAGCGATACTTTTTGGAAAGTTAGTTGTGATAATGATTTAGAGGCAACAACTCAGGTTGAAGTAACCGGGGTTGATAGTATGACTTTAATCGTTAAATCAGTTGAAGCTTAATTACTGTAAGAGCTGCCAGTTCACTTCAGTCTCACCCTTCTGTGCTGCAATATAAGCAGAGTCACCGCTGATGCTCACCGACATATCCATTGTTCGTTCGACTAAACAGGCTAAACTTTGAATTTCCTGCCAATCAAATTTTATAATCGTTGCCTGTAACTGCTTTATCTTTCCTTGAAACTGTTTCCACCACACATCTGCTTTTGAATTAAAACAATAAACTTTTACGTTTTCAGCAAGACGACAGGATTTTTTAATCCGCTCAACAGAGGGTTCGCCTACATCAATCCAAAGTGTTGTATTCTCATCATAACTACGAACCCACAAATCAGGTTCATCAACTTCACTGAGACCTTTAGTAAAAGTAAGTTGATCCTGAGCATTGATACAATACGCTAAAACACGTACCATCATTCTTTCAATCGTTTCAGAAGGATGTAAGGCAACGGTTAAATTAAGCGTATCGTAATAATGACGATTAAGATCAGACAGCGAAATACGAAATTTATAAATAGTTGGTTTAATTGCCACTCGCTGTTACACCTTTAAATTTAATCATTCCAGATAGCGGTAAAAACAAGCTCTACCGGTTTGTTTTGTTGTAGCCAAATATACGCATTCTGTTTATATTCAAGCGCTAAAGATTCAGCCTTCTCTTTGCTTATACCAATAATAAAAAAACTTTCTTCTGCTGGCCATGAAGAATCTTGCCCCTCACCAAGAGCATCATAATAGATAAAATTGTTTTTGATTAAATACCGGGATAATGCATCATTTTGTTTTTTATTTTCAACCGCAGTCGTTTTATGACTACGGGGATTCCATGCCGTTAAAATCGCACCATAGTGAATATCGTTTTTTTCTAACAAAGCGCTCATGCCCTTCACAGGCGGTTCCGAAACTTTGACAATATAAGTCTCACCTGCAAAATACACAGAATATCGTGTATTTAAATAAGCCCGTACGAGAGTTTTTTTACTCATGATAACCATCTGTATTTTTTGGCTTTTATCCTACTTGATAAAAAAAACTATTACTATAAAGATACAATAAATAACATATTGAACCGACAAAATGAGTAAAAACACTTTATAATTGGCTTCATTTTCGAACCACCTAGCAGCCATTCAGGAAACATCATGATTTTTTCATCTTTAGACCTTGCCCCCGAAATTCAACAAGCGATAGATGCTTGTGGCTATAAAGAAATGACCGCAATCCAAGAAATGGCAATTATACCGGCTCGTAGAGGAAAAGATATTTTAGCCAATGCACAAACCGGAACAGGTAAAACGGCCGCTTATTCATTGCCCATTTTGCAATTAATGCAGGACAAACCTCAGGCGACATTAGATGGAAAAACACGTACTTTAATTTTAGCTCCGACACGAGAGCTTGCCGAACAAGTTGCCGAAACCATTACCCGCTACGCACAATTTATGTCTCTTTCTGTTGTCGCATTATACGGTGGTGTCAAATTAAGCGGGCAACAGCAAAAACTTAAAAGCCCTGCGAATATTATCGTATCAACACCGGGGCGTTTACTCGAGCATGCAGAATTAGGCAATGTCAATCTAAGCAAGGTAGAGTTTCTTGTACTCGATGAAGCTGATCGTATGCTTGATATGGGTTTTATTGATGAGGTCACGGCTTTATTAAAGAAATTGCCCAGGAAACGTCAAACATTACTCTATTCCGCTACCATGTCAGCAGAAGTTAAAAATCTCGCACATAAATTATTAAAAAATCATGAAATCGTTAGTGTGGCAAAACAATATGCCATTGCCGATACGGTTGATCATGTTGTCTACCCTGTCGCGGAACAACAAAAAGCCGAATTATTTGTTGAGCTAATTGAAAAACATAACTGGTTTAAAGTGCTGGTCTTTACCAGTACAAAATTTCAGGCCGACACACTTAAAGATAAACTCAAAGATGCAGGCATTAAATCAGATCTGTTTCATGGCGATAAAAGCCAGGGTTCACGCCGTCGCGCTTTAGCGGCTTTTAAACAGGATAAGATTCAGGTATTAATTGCAACTGAAATTGCTGCGCGTGGATTAGATATTCAAGATTTAGATCATGTCGTGAATTATAACCTCCCCTATTTAGCGGAGGACTATGTACACCGTATTGGTCGAACCGGCCGAGCTGGAAATAAAGGACAAGCTATTTCGTTTGTTAGCCGTGAAGAAGAGCGTACACTGCATAGTATTGAGCAATTAATAAATGCTAAAATCAAACGCATTAAAATTGCAGGCTATGAAGTAGGTAGTCGAGATGCACTTTTTAAAAATATAGAAAGTAGTCATCGTCCATCTCGCTCTAACAAAGCAAAACAAATTAAAAATATTCATAAAAAATTAGATAACGCAAAAGCAGCTAAAAAAAACAGAAAATAAAATTTTGACAAAAAAAAGCAGCAAAATAATTGCTGCTGAAAGGATCACGATTAAGTGATTGTGAGTTATTTGACTTGCTGTAAGTGACTTTTAACTTGAGCATCAATACTATCAATATAAATTTCAATAGCGAGTTCAGCGACCTGGCGACTTAAAAATGGACCTTGATCAACGCCTTCCCGAGTACTAAAAAACCATTCGTGAGCAACTGAAAACAAACGCTGTGTCCGGTAGGTGAGCGCCCTGCCTTTTTCGTCTTTTCGAGGACAACATAAATTTATCTTGTCATTAATGGTTGCATATTGCCCTATCATACTTTAAACCTTTTTTAAAAATGCTGAAGTCTTTATATCTTGTAAGTGACTAATCACTAAATTAGTCATGCCACGTTTAATGCAGTTTGGACAAGCAATCTTATCTTCAGCCAGTGTTTCCCATCCATCTTTAACCGCATCGCTATGTTCTCCTTCATACCAACTTCTGCCATCAGAATTTCGTCTATCGAGATAACCCTGCTCTTTTACTGTACGAATTCCTTGAGGGTTACACACATCACAAAATGTAAATATTCGTAAGCTCATAACTTTTTACCAACTACTGAAATTCATTCCTCATCAAAACAAGGCTACTATAGCCACCCTGACAGAATATGGCTGTGGCATTTGTCACTCTAGAATGACTAAATACATGCTTTTCTTTACTCTCCATTTTGTCTTACCAAAACCGGTTTAGTTAGGTAAAATATGGAATCTATTCATATAAAGCATGGACAATCTATATCTCCGAAGCAAAAAATGATGTGGTTAATCCCACTGTTATGAAAACAAGTGACTGTCCTTACAAAAAATATGGTATATTTGCTTATGGTTCCTGACAAAGGCATATATTGATGAATGATGTGATTAAAATCAGCCCTGCAAGCTTAAGTGCAATAGAAGCATTTAGTGGCTTACCAAGTAGTGACTTTGATGTGATTTCTCAGCGTCTTAAAGCCAACAACTATAAATCCAACCAACATATCATCACCTTGGGCGATCACAGCCGCGAAGTTTTCTTTATAATCAGTGGCACGGTACGCATAACAATCTATACTTCCGGCGGCAAAGAAGTCAGCTTTAGAGATATGCAAGCTGGACAAATGTTCGGTGAATTATCGGCTATTGATGGTCGGGCACGTTCTACCAATGTTGTCGCTTTAACCGATGCGGTAGTTGCCAGCATTCACGCTGACACATTTTTCAAATTATTGGCTGACTATCCTCAAGTTAATAAATTCGTACTACAGCAATTAACCGGCTTAATTCGCAAATTAGGCGATCGCATTGTTGAATTCAGCGCCTTGTCGGTAAAAAGTCGAATCCATGCAGAATTATTACGATTAGCAAATAATAACAAACGAAATGACAATACGGCTGAAATTATTCCCGCCCCAACTCATCAGGATATTGCTAACCGTATAAGTACTCACCGTGAAGCCGTTTCACGGGAAGTGAGTGAATTAAACAAAAAAGGCATTATTAAACGTAATGAAGGTAAGCTTCACATTAAAGATATTTCAAAATTAGAAGCACTGCTTGAGAATTAGTAAATATAAAAGCAATAAAATTAGAAATAACAAAAATAATCATCATTTATATTAGGGAAAGGGATAACCATCATGCAACTGAATAACTCAGAAAGTAACCTGCTTGAATGTCTGCCAGAAAAAAACCAAAACATCTCAATCGAACTTAATACTTATTTTGATAGTCTTCGACAACGAGGTGATACTGAAGCCGATGCATTAGTTAAAGAAGTCTTTGGACAACCTAATCAAAAAAACCGAATTGCGTTTAATCACCTTTTAGACATTGCAGATAAGTTGGCAGAAAATCCAGAACTTGTGCTTAATACTGATACCGAAATTGCACAAGAATTAAAAGACTATCCAGAAAAACTAATTAAATATTTTAGCCCGGCAAAAGCACCGGACTGGGTAAATGAAGAAAAACTAAACATAAGTGGGAAACTTTGGCAAAAAGATATGCTTGCCATCATTAGTGTTCTTTACTCCATTAGTCTTCCCGCTTGCTACTTAATGAAAAATGGAATTCCCGCACTATATCAAACAGCCAAACTCACCTCAAAGCGTTATATTTACCAACGAATATATGAAACCGGTATTATGCTGGATGCTGTACTTTCTCCAAATGGTTTAAATGTCGTGCACGACATTGATCATTCCAGTGAAGAACACTTTGCCGAAGCCATGAATAAAATTGATCCAAATGGACAATGGAAAAAACGTGGTAAAAGTATGGTTCGTAAAGGTGCTGAAGCAAACCACATTAATGTAAAAGAATTAGAGCATCAGCTAAAAAAATACGATACCGAGAAAGAAGACTCAAGTCGATATATATATGGAAAAGGTTATGTTACCGCAAAAAAGGTGCGTTTTTTACATGCCACCATGCGGTTTATGCTAACCAATCCAGAACTGTTCCCGGCACATACACACATTAAAGACAAAAAAACATTTACCGATGCAATGAGTCATGTTGAAGAACCTTATGATTCAACGAAGTTAGGTGTTCCTGTAAACCAGGAAGATCTGGCCTACACTCTGCTAACATTTGGTTATTGTATTGCAACGGGGTTAGAAAAATTAGGACGTAAATGGGAGCTAAAAGAAAAAGAAGCTTTTCTTCATACCTGGAAAGTTATCGGTCATACCATTGGTATACAAGATAACTTAATGACTGATAATTGGGATGAAGCTGAAAAACTTTTCCATACTATTCAAAAACGCCAGGCTGGCAGCTCAGAACAAGCAAAAGTTTTAACCGGTACGCTACTCAATTTCTTCGAAGACTATTTACCCGATTATTTTAATATCAATAAAGGTATTGCTGCACGTTTAATACGAAAACAACTTGGTGACAAACAAACAAAAATGATAATGCCGGAAGAGTATATTAAGGCAAGTAGCGGTATCCTAACCGTCATATTATACAGCATTGGCATGCTTGTCATAAAAACGTATTATCGTGTGCGCAGATTCCTTTACAAACTTCCTTTTATTGCAGTGTTTTTTGAAAAAACATTTTATGATACCGGAATCGAACTGGTAAATAGCTGGAGAGGTGTTTATAGCCGCAAGCCTTTTTATATTGCCAAGACCTCAGATAAGTGGCAGGTAAAAAAAGGAGTAAACCCATTTTTTCTCACTAAACTTAAAAGCTGGCGACAAAAACTCTTTAATACCGTTGCACTTGGTATAGGTTCGGTTATAGCCTCATTCATTAGCAGCCTTATCTACGCAAGCTCAGTTTTCATTCAACGACACGATTATGAAAGCATTAGTGGCTGGGTCAGTATTGGATTAGTCACTTTTGGTATTCTTGTCTTACGCTACCGCGTTCGCAACGTCAGTCAAAACCGCCCTTTAATCGAGGATCATCCCCGTGTTGAAACTACCAACAATTAAGCTTAAATATAAATGAACAATGCTTAGGAACCCTTAAGTTCCTTAAGCAGTAATTCAGCATCCTTTAAATCTAATAAATCATCCGCGCCTTTTATTTTTTCACGTGCTTGCCTTAATAACATTAAAGCAGATATTTTATTATTGGTTAATCGCGCATGACTAACAGCTGCACGCAGCAGCAGCATTGGACTATTTTGTTCTTTAGCGATGTCGATCGCTTTAAGTATATTTGATTCTGCAGCACTTTCATCATCCATGAGATGATAAGTTTCCGCCATTAAACGATAAATATCGGCTAACCAGAATTTTTCACCCGTTTTTTCTGCCAATGCGATGGCTTCATCCAGACAGACTAAGGCGCGATTTAATTCTTTTGTTTGTAAACAGGCATCAGCTTCTATTGAGAGTTGCAATGTCTGACTCAAGCCTGCACCGGCACCGCGGTAATTTTGCAACCCTGTTGCCATCATGGTTAAACCTTGCTCCGAATCGCCAGCAGCAACTTTTGTCCAACCTAAAATAACAGAGCCTAACGTAACCCAGAAAAAACCTTGTTCTAATGACAAAGAAATAACTTCATTGGCGAGTATTTCTGCACTATCCGTTTTACGTAGCATATAATGTAGCCAGGCAGAAAAATTTAATGCATAAGCAAGACTAAAAGGATGTTCTAATTTTCGGGCTAAAGAAATGGCCTCAGCACTTTTATCTAATGCCTGATCAAGCTCTCCCATTAGCCAAAGTGTTAACGCCGTGTACACCAGGTTACCGACGCTACTGTCCTGACCACAAATATAGGTAAATGTGCGATCTCTGTCTAAGCTATCAAGTTGATCCGCTTTTTCCATATATGAGTAAGCGACTTTAACATCGCCGATAAAATAGTGTGTCAGCCCTAATGCAACCGTCGCTTCGAGTTGCATTAGTTTATTATCTTTATTCTCGGCTGCGGTTAGCATCGCTTGTGCATGTTCTTTTGCTTCATCAAGTTCGCCACGAACAACATAGAATGCATACTGCCCCCACAAAATGGGGAACTGCTCAGGAATATCGCCTGTTCTGTTCAATAATTCACTCGCGCGGTGAAAAACAGTTTCAACTTCTGGCGAGGCATAACCCGTGGTTGCACAATAAGCAGCGCCAACGGTTGCGCATAACCGTAATTCACGTAATGTATTATCTTTAGTCGCGGGCAGTTTTTTAAGTAAGGCTATACCCCTTTTAAAATGACTAATCGCTTCAACATTTGCAGATTTTTTTAAAGCATCTCTTTCTGCCAGTAACCACCAGTCAATGGCTTTTTCAAGCTGGCCAGCTTCAGTGTAATGATGTGCAATATATTCAGGTCGTTCTTTTATAACCTCGGGATAACGTTCTTCCAATACAGATGCAAGATTTTTATGGGATGTTTGTCGATTTTTTTTCAACATCGAGGACATTGCCGCATCATGAATTAGCGCATGTCTAAATATATAAACACTTTGTATACCAAGGCCGCGTTGTGAAATAAGTTCTGCATCAATAAGTTGATCAATATATTTATAAATATTTTCTTCATCAAAATCTGAAATAGCTAATAACATATCAAAACTAAACTCACGACCAATAACTGAAGCGAGTTGTGCAATTTTTTTTGCTGCTCCCAAATTATCTAATCTTGCATTTAACAGATCCTGTAAAGTCGAAGGAATGCTCAGTTCTGATAATTCTCCGGTCAACTCATAATGTTCATCATATTCAGTAACAATATCAGAATTGACTACCATTTTGGTAAGCTCTTCGATAAACAATGGAATACCATCTGTTTTTGCCACAATTTCATCTAATAAAATTTTGGGTAGTGCTCGTCCATTAGTTATACGATCTACCATCGATACAATTTCTGATTTATTCAAATGTGTTAAATTAAACTGAACCAAATTTGAACGTGAGTACCAGGGGATAGAAAAATCAGGCCGGCAGGTTAAGAAAATAAATATTTTATGTGTCTGTTCCTGTAGCACCAGCATATCCAAAAACTCTAATGTTGAAGGATCCAACCAATGTAAATCTTCCACCACAAACAGTAATGGGCGTTCCTGAGACAATTTTTGAATCAGCCCAAACACCATTTCCAATGTTTTTCTTTTTTTAAGTTCAGGTGATAAAGCAGGTTCTAAATAATTATCTGTTAAAGGTAAGTTAAGTAAGGAGGATATTAATGGAACATAATCTTCAAGTCTAAACTCATACTTTGTTAATAATTTTTCCACTTTATTAAAACGAACAATAGCAGAATCATTATCAGCAAACGAAAACATATGTTGCAACATTCCGATTATTGGACGCAAGATACTTGTTTCAGAAAAAGCCATCCCGTTCGCGCAAAGATAATGATGATTTGAGTTATTCAGCTGTTCGATAAAAGCCTGCATTAATCGAGACTTACCAACCCCACCCTCACCTTTTAACAGTACAACTTGTCCATCACCATTCGTTGCCTTAGTCCATAAGCGTGATAATTGTTCCATTTCATTTTCGCGACCAACAATAGGTAATAAACCACCAAGACGCAGGGCAACATCGATACGGTCTCTCGCATCGTTTTCCCGGGTAACCTGATAGACATCAATAGGTGTATTGATACCCTTGAGTTTATGTTGGCCTTGAAATACAGTTTCAAAAAAACCTTCTATTAAACTCAGCGTTGTTTCTGTAATGAAAATAGTATTTGGTGTAGCGAGGCTTTGTAAACGTGCCGCAATGTTAGGTGTTTTTCCTAAAGCAAGTTGCTCTCTTTGTTCACCTGTTCCAATTTCTCCGGTAACAACAAGACCGGTATGTATACCTATGCGAATATTTAGTTCAATACCCTTTGTAGTTCTAGTGAATTCTTTATTGAGTGTTTTAATCGCATCAAGACAACCCAATGCACTATATACAGCACGACGAGGATCATCTTCATGTGCGCGTGGATAACAAAAATATACAAGAATACCATCTCCTAAATACTGGGCGATGTGTCCACCATAATGCGTTATCACCTCTGCACATGCTATTTGATATTGTTGAATAATATTATGAAACTCTTCAGGATCGAGAGAGTCAGAAAGTGCAGCGGAATCAGCTAAATCACAAAACATTACCGTAAGTTGTCGCCTTTCAGCAACAGCAGCCGCATCACGCGTTTTTATTGATCTTTTTTTAGAAGGGGCTGTAACGGTTTTTTCGTCTTTTTTCTGAAGATCGCTACCGCATTTACCACAAAATTTAAAATCTGCCGGATTTGAAAAGTTACAGTTTGCACATATCAAAGGAAGCATACTGCCACATGCACCGCAAAACTTCATTCCATCAGGATTTGAAAACTGACAATCCCCACAAACACTCATATTCTTACCTTATTATTATTTGAGCTACTAATTATGAATACATACTCAAATCATAAGATACACATACATATTATACTTATAATTATTTCCTTGAGACCGCCATATTTAAATTCCCTTTCATAAATATACAATTCACATCATTCTACCTAATAATATGCTTAGCTGTCATTAACATCAGTCAAGCCAGAAATGGCAAATTTTCTTAAATTCGTGCAACCATAACGTTGAATGTGATATTTCAAATATAGGAGATGCCATTAGACTATGACAGGTTGACTGTTTATATGCCACTTAAGATGTTTTTTCATAACATCATTAAATAACGGACTTGTCAGCAATGCCTCTAACCACACTTGTAACTTTTTATATTCGCTTTGATCAAACCAGATTTTATCAACATAGGCAAATTGGCGTATAAAAGGAAAAATTGCCATATCCAGCATCGAGAGTTTGTCACCCGCCAGGTACGCGTGTTCATTTAGTTTTTCTTCAAGCCGTTGTAAAAATTCTTCTCCCTTTTCACGGTAAGTTTCCATTGTCTGCTCAGGAAATCGATCGGCATATTTATAATGATCCAGGTGCTCTTTAAACTCTGTATCATTAAATTCGATAAGTGAAGAAGCTTCCCTGTAATGAGAGTACGATAGCCAATTATCAGGGTCATTCTGCTTTAAAGCCCACAATATAATATCGAGGCTTTCATCTATTACTGTTCCATCAACAAGCTGTAGTACAGGAACAGTTCCTTTAGCTGAACAAGCCAACATTTCTTTTGGTTTATCCGCCAAAACAACTTCACGTAATTCAACCTGAACGTTGCTGACTTTAATTGCCAGACGTGCCCGAATAGCATAAGGACAACGACGAAAGGAATAGAGTATAGGTAACTGTTCCATTATTCTTCGAATGACTGAAAACGCGCAATCCATGCAAGCGCTAGAATCACCATAAACGTTGCAGCATTTGCCGGAACTTGTAAATTAAAATCGACAAAACTATGAATACTCAATGCCAATATTGCCATGGTAGCGGTAAAGGCCAGCCCGATCATTAGTGACTCACGGCGTAACGAGAGAGCCTTGATTGCACTGTATAACGATAACAACACGATACTGATTAATAGCACGATACCGATAATCCCGGTTTCAGCGGCAAACTCTAAAATATCGTTATGTGCATGATAATAATGCGGCTTAATTTCAAACCCACGGTATTTGGGAAAGATATAATGATAGGTTCCCCCACCGGAGCCAGTAATAAAATAATCACTCCACTGATTTAAGGTATATAAAGCTACCTCATCACGCTGTTCAGTATCGGTACTGATCTTTTCTAATCGCTCAGCAACTTTCTCTAATCCAAACCAAGAGCTAACAATTAACAAATCGATAATAATAATGCTGACAACTAAAAATAGCATTGTTTTACGTGCATGGAGGGTTAGTTTTAAGGCTAACAACGCAGCGACAGTAAGACTGATAAAGAATGCGGCATTGCCCATTCGAGAATGAGTTAATACTAAAGCTATGGTACAAAGTGCAATATAGATACGAAGCTGCGCTTTTTTGCTTAATAATAATTGAACAATTTTTCTGCTCCACTGTCTCACTGTACGCAAGGTGTTTTCTTTTCCTAAGCCAGCAATCAACACACCAATACCCACCGCGATTCCCATATTTAAATAACCAGCTAAATGGTTGCGGTTAATAAATGTTCCCGTTGCAACGCCAATATAGGCATATTTCTCAAAAAAGAAACCGTACTCTATACCTGACAAGGTCATCACACTGCCGTACATTGCTTGAAACAGTACGCTATAAATAATGGCCCATGTCAAAAAATTAACTCGCGCACGACTATTTATAAATAATAGTGTAAAGATAAAAATAGTGTAATAAAAAACACTTTCAACAAAAAAGGAAAAAGATTCATGATGATTTTCAGACAAACTTAGCCATTGCACATCAGGTAAAACCAGTTGAACTGAAGCAAGCCGGGCTGGAGAAATCAAATCAATTAAAAAAACGGGAAGTGGAATCAACTGTAAAATTATAAAGACAAGGTAAGCTATAAACAAATAATGAACTACTTTTGTTTTTAACCAGATATCTGAAATTATTAACTTACCTTGCCAATATCGAAAGACTAAAATGGTGGCTAAAATAAACAGCCAAATTTCAGCAATAGACAAAAACCAAACACGTGCACTGGCAACGGGAAGTGGCATCCATACAAGTAAAGCGACAAAAAAATAAAAAACTATACTTTCACTGTTAAATTTATACTTATTTTTTGAAATCAACATTCTATATTTGTTTTTTCTCTTTAGGCCCGACCACGTCTTCTATAATATTTTTTAGTTCTTCATGCCACTTAAAATGATTTGCAGTTTGTTGAATATAGTCAGGTACCCTGCCGTTAGATTCAACCGTTTCCTTAATTCTTCTAATCACTTGCTGCTGCAAAGTAACGGGCAACCCTTTCCAGTTAGCCAGACTAACCCACAACACTTTATGTAAAACATTTTTTTCCCACGGTCCGTAGGATAGCGCATTTGATAATGCCACTTTCACCTCATCACCAAATTCAATTTTTAAGGTCTTCGTCATAGCAAGATTAGCCCAGGCATCTGACCAGGTTGGCCTGAGTTGCAGCGCCTTTTTATAGAGCGAAATGGCTATGGCCCGGTTTTTTAAAGCAGACTTATTCCAGATGGGTTTTTGATATGCCTTAAAATCATAAAGGGCTGCAAGATAAAAATAATGTTCTGCATTATTTGAATTATTTTCAATGGCAGACTGTAACCTGGTGGCTGCCACTTGCCATTTTTTTTCAGAAAAAGGTTCCTTATTAGCCGCCCACTTTGTCATTAATTTATTTGGTTGAATAACAGACACGGCTGTCATTCCCCAGGATGAAGTTAAATAAATTGCGACAAAAAGGAAAGTAATGAGAGAGAAAAAAATTAAGTTTTTTAATACAGAATGTGGTTTCAATAAATATTTTATAGACCTTAATGAAATCATTATCAATTAAACTCTATTCACTGACCACTGAAAGATAATTTGTATTTGAAAGAAGCTTTTCTGGTGCATCATGGACTAACGACCATGATTTATCTTTACCAAAAAGTTCTTTAGCCCGCTCATATCCCGCATTTAAATCGGGTGGTCGGTGAAAGTTATTATGACTATCTGTTGCCATAAAATTCACAAGTTCTTTCTCTATCAACTCAATAGCACAACGTTCAGATTTATTACTAAATTTCCCCAGTAAGCTCGCCGAGGTTATTTGCACAAGACAACCGGCCTGAACGTACTGTTCTAATAATTCAACATTAGTTTGAAATTCACGATTACGCTCCGGGTGAACAATGACCGGTACGATATTTCGTTGTAGCAACCACTTAATCAAATTAATCGTACCCATTGGTACTTGCCCATGCGGCATTTCAAGTAAAAATGCCTTTTTTTCATCCCATATACCTAACCATGGGAAATCGTCACGTTGTAATAAAGGCATAATTTCAGGTCCAACACGAACTTCAGCAGACAACCGTAAATTAATAGTAAAACCATTTTTGGCAACAACCTCTGAAAATTTTTCAAACTCGTGCCGAAGAGTGAGCACTTCATTGGTATAACGCGGTGGACGCATATGTGGCGTTAAAAATTGCGTGGTTACGCCATCGTCCTGTGCCAGTCGTAGTAACTCTAAGGCATCATCAATGTTTTGAGCACCATCATCGACCGCAGGTAAAATATGACTATGAATATCAATCATGATACAGACACATCAAAATAAGTAAGCATTAAGCTTTTTCTGGTTCGTTGCCATAACCGTAACCATAGGAGTAGCCACCATAGCTTTCCATTTTCTCCAGATTTACCTGCTGTAATACCACACCAAGCGGTTTAACATGGGCTGTTGCGAGTCGTTTTACTGAATCTTGCGCCATTTTGTGCGTGGTTGAATCGGCTTTAACCACCAAAATGACTTCATCACAAAGCGTTGCTAAAATCAGAGAATCACTTACGGGCAATAAAGGTGCAGAATCAATAATAATATGATCAAACTTCTCTCTTAACATTAACATCATCTCAGAAAACTTCTTTGATGATAAAAGTTCAAGCGGCTTAGGCGCCGTTAACCCGCTACTCATATAATAAAGATTTTTTACTTTTTCATCCTGAATAATACACTCATCCAGGCTAACCTCACCTGCTGCTAACTCGGCTAAACCCACCAGACGAGATTGGGATAAAACATTGTTACTAAATTGTTGCTTACGTAAGTCGCCATCAATCAATAACGTTTTACCTGTATGACTAAAAGTTAAAGATAAGTTACCGCATAATGTGGTTTTGCCCTCGTTTGCCACGGATGAAGAAACCATAATCATTTTAACGGGGTCATCAATATTGGCAAACATCACACCTGTTCGAATATTATTAAGCGCTTCGGTAAAAGCGGGAGATTCAAGCTCAGAAAAAGTATGTCGCTCCGGAGCATGTTTCCCGTCATACGGTATCAGCGGCAACATACCCAACAAAGGTAAACCTAATTTTTGCTCAACATCTTCAGGTAAACGGAAAGTATTTTCTAAATACTCTAATAAGAACGCGAGTAATACGCCTAAAAATAACCCTGCAAAGAGTGCCGCAGCGACGATAAGTTTTTTCTTAGGTTTGCTTGGGAGTAGAGCCGGTCTTGCATAGTCAACAATCGTGACATTGGTGACTTCATTATCACCCGTGCTACTGGTTTCTTTAAATCGTGTCATAAACACATCATACAATTGACGATTCGCTGCCACATCACGTTCCAGCTTAGCCAGTTCAAACTCTTTAGCCTGATATGCACGAGACTCTTCTGCAGTTTGTTGACTTAATGCTTTGAGCTTTTTCACGTTCGCTACAGCGTTTTCATAGCTACGGGTTACACCATCAATCACTTTATTTACTTCCCGGTGTAAGCGTTGATCTGCAATCTTTAAATCTGACTTAACAGAAATCATTTTCGGGTGTTTATGGCCATAGCGCTCAGACAGTTCTGATACCAATCGAGCTAATTTAACTTGCTCCTGTTTAAGCGTCTGAATAAATGAGTTGTCCAAAATAACCGGTAAAGACTCCAGGCTCTTACCACTATTTTTAACCTCAAGAACCTGTTGGTACTGAATTTCAATTTCAGCACGTTGAGCCTGAGCCTTAATCAATGCTTCTGTTATTCCCCCCAATTTACTGCTTGTTATGTTTGCTGAACTTAGTGTGTTCACCAAACTTTCTTGTTGCTGATAATTGCGTAAGATTTCTTCAGATTTTTCCAGCTTTTGTCGCAATTCGGCTAGTCGTTTATTTAACCACTTTGAGGCATTTTTATTTAATGCTAATTTCGCTTCAAATCCTTTTTCAATATAAGCATCTGAAATTGCATTCGCTATTTTTGCTGATAAAACCGGATCGGGTGACTCATATGAAACATTAACAATTTGGCTATTTTTAGCCCCCTTTACAGACAAATTATCTGATACTAAACCAATAAGCTTTTCTCGTAACAGTAGCTTTTGCGCTTTATCATGGTTTATATTCTCAACATCTGTAATTAAATTGCGAAATGAACTTGTTTGCTCTTCCTCATTGAGTTGAGGTATTGCTTTCAAAAAAACAGGGTGTTTGTCAAGTTCAAGTTTATCGATCACTGATGAAATGACAGAACGACTGCCAATAATGTCGTATTGAGTCTGGTAGAAATACATAATGTTGCTGACCCCTTGTAACGGGTCAAGTGAGACGACTTTAGGTGCATTCGGTTCAACTAAAATTTTAATTGTTGAGGTATACTGCGGTGTAATAGTAAATGCGGTTAAAACACCAATTAATGCGGCAACAAAAGTCAAACCAAAAATGGCTTTGATACGACGTTTAATAACATACCAGTACTCGAGTAAGTTTATCTCTTCGTCATGCGACTCATCAAAATTATGTCGTGGTAAAGCTTGATTATGCTGTCGTAACTTTTGAGTAGAAACGTTTATTGGAAGCGGTTCAATCTGACTCATTAAAAGAAACTCTCATCAACGGTAATGATATCACCCGGATTAACTTCATCATTTAATCCTACCTTGTGCTTTTTATCGACAAACTCGCGTTCAAGAATAATACTGCTCTTACTCGCCCGTTCAGTAAAGCCCCCCGCAATGGCAACCGCCTTTTGTACCGTTAAACCATCAACAAAGTTATATCCACCGGGCTTTTTCACTTCACCATTGACGTAAAAGAGACGATATTCAACTACCGAAACAGTTACAACCGGCTTTTTTAAATAACCATCTTTAAAACGGCGAATCAGATCACTTTCCAACTCTGCAACCGTCATCTTTTTCACCACAATTTCACCCAGCAGTGGAAAAGAAACAGTACCATTTGTCCCGACACGCACTTTCTCGAGGCTTAAATCTTCTTCACCAAAGATATTAATCGAAAGTAAGTCGCCTGAACCAATTTTATACCCTTGTTTATCAATAGCATGGGATAGCGGCGAAAGACTGACAAGGAGCATCAACAAACTAATAAAACGTAACATGTAAATTAATAACCTCTTCAGAGTAAAGTTCAGCAAAGCAAGTTTTAAAAACAATCGTAGCCTATGTGAAAGGCCCACATAGGCTACAAAAAAATCAATACTTAGTTGTTAAAGGAAAGGGAGCTCCTTAAACTGATTATCTACTTGCTTTCGCGCAACAATGTTGCAGTAAACATGACTAAGTTATCAGTATAGTCTAAGGTGTTATCTGATGAGTCACGGTCAGTATTTTTGTATGACAAGCCAAAATCTAACCAACGACGGAACTCATACTTCACAGCTAAACCTGCAGACGTAGTATCATCTTTACGCCCCCCGGAATACTCATCAGTCGTTGAACTTAGATCAACATTTAGAGCAAACCTGTCACTAAAGTCATGTTCCCAGCCAAGCGAACTCAACTGTGAAGTATAGAAGCTATCCGCATAATTAGATTCCTGAGGTGCCTCTTCGACAAACAAGGTGAAACGGCTGTGTTGTTTCGGTGACCAAATCATGCTAGCAGAATAACTGCTACCATCACCATCTGTTTCAGTAGCAGCATCAAAGTTCTTATCATAGGTACCAATCTTAAACTCGCCTGTTGTTTTACCTGTAATATCCCAGCGAACACCCGCATGGTATAACGTTTCAGTACTGTCTCTCGTGCTGTTTAAATAATCAAAATCATTCTCTTTAGCTTCAACAAATACTTTAGTTTTACTACTGACATTGTATAAAGCACGAACACCAACAGCAGCAACACGACGATCACGCGCATCTTGAGCATTATTGGTATAGTCAATGTTTGTTATTTTATAATCTAACTCCGCCTGCATTTTTGCAGTGTCAGCACCAAAAACGAAACCCGCGAATACACTGTTTCTATCTAATAACGTCACATCTCCTGTGGTAGCAACATTTGAAGTACCACGAGATTCATGCTCATTAGAATAATCAGCAATTAAATTAATATTCACAGCTTTAGAAAGATCTAATAATAAATCAAGGTTTACCAGATGGTCGTTATAGTTTTCTTTAGTAAACTTATCATACGAGGCATAAGAACCGCGATAACCAGCAGAAAGCTGATGCTTACCGAATGCGGTTACAAACCTTAGGTCTGGTGATACGGTAAAAAAGGTATCACTTGAACCGCTGGCTTCTCGAAAAAGATTGTCGTCAGTGGTGTAACCGGCAGCGACTGAGGCCGTAAAACCCGGTTCCACAGCAAATGAGATTGAAGAAAATAATAATGCCGATGTGCAAACAAGAGCCATCCCAGCTTTGTTAGAAGAGTTCATAAACTTAATCCTTTAGTTAGTTATGTTTAACTATAAGTTTTTATAATTTTATCTTAGATATTATCAACCCTATGCTAACGAGGGGGGAGGCAGCAATCGGATTGAAATACCGGTATTTTTACCACTTACTGTTATTAGATAGGACTGCCAGCTGTGCCACCTTGTTGGGGATTTACAGGCACTGGTGGTGGTCCTGGTGGTCGTGATGGTGGTCGTCCCGGTTGTTGTGCTATTTGCTGTCCAGGTGTTTGAATTGCTCCTGCTCCTGCTGCTGCTCCTGCTGCTGAGGCTGTAGTCACGACGGTGGGATCCGCACCTGCAGTAATAGCAGCATCTGCAATTGTTGTTTGTTGTAATGGCGCCGCTGCAGTTGCGGCTGAGACGATTCCTGCTGCCGAATCTGGAAACCGGGCAATCCCTTCAGAAACAGCTTCATGAGCTCTTTCTGGCGATAAGCTAGCAACTGTTGATGTAATGTCTTCAATTTCCTGCCCCGCATCAAGTGCGTTTTGTACAATTTGCGTCATCGGCAAACCTGCGGTTAAATCGGCTTGTACATCCGCCGAAACAAGTTGATAAGGCATCGCCAAAAAGATGGCAAGTACCAGTGTTTTTATTTTCATCTCTTAATCCCCCCAGTTAAATAGTTCATTTCTGACTACTAGCTCACACTTTACACCCGTTAGAAATAACCCGCAAGCACATATGGATATATACTGCTCAGTATCCGTGATAGCGACCTTGACACGGAACTGTTTTGAAAACCCGTTGAAATGGCGTATTAATAAGCTGGTTTAAAGAGGCTTACTAATCTATTCTATTGCCTCATATCTGCTGGCGATATAGTGTAGAAAAGCCACACAAATAGTGGCTGCAATAATTGCTGCTAAAAAATCATAAAAGTCCGGTACTCTGCCCGGCAAAAAGCTCTGATGCCATTCTTCTAACCCCGATAGCAAAGCGACAATCCCCACGATATACCTTGCCCCCTTCTGCCCCATAATAATCCATAACATCACTGCTACAGTTGCGCCGAACAGGGCATGCACGAGTTTATCAAACGGCACCGGCACCAACCCCACCGCAATGGGTTGTTCAGCAAACCAGTAAGCTAAAAGCAAGAGTAAAAAAAATCCTAAAAAGGTCATTATTTGAAGACGAGTATTCATATCCTTAGAATATAAGCATATAGCGAAAAGAAAAAGCTGCTGCCTGGCTCATGGCTTGTAAGACAACTAACAGCTCATCAAAAACTATATGGTATTTCCTCCTTATACATTAACTAAATCTTTGCCCGACTTTTTGCACTGAATAATTTTTTTAATAGAAGGTAAACTCGATCAGGAAAATCCGTCCAATGGGGTGCATAACAGGTATTGTTCCAAATCCAGCCTGGCAATCTTAACCAAAAATAAAGCGTAGCAGAATAACGAATAATTGCTTGCTTTAATGATTCGCTTACTCCATCTAACCGACTACACGCGCCACCGACGTTTATAATTCTTTGGTAATGAAATGATTTTTTATTTTTATATGGCACAGCCTTAGGCCATGGCAGTTCCATCAAGTGACAAGCCAAAGATAAATAGCTTAGAAACTCCGGTTTCATTCTGTTCTTTAGCGCGACGTTATACCAGTCTTCCCAGTTAATGTTGTCTCCATACCGTGACACTAGAGCCGCAAATTCAGCAAGTTGTAATAAAGATATTGTTCCATACAGGAACTCTCTGTGGGGAAGCAAAGCATGGAGTGTATTTAATAAAAGCCTGTGATGAGGATCCAGAATAGCTGTTTTGTGCTTATTGTAAACAACCGCTTGTTTGTTTTTCCATGCTGCTTTACTGGTGAATATTCTGCCTCCTTGACCAAAAGCGGGTTTAAAATGGATTTCTACAACGACAGGGCTATCCGCTTTTATACGCACGTTAATGTGGTGATGACGTTCACTCGTAGGTTTGTTATTCAACACCCTGTTTTCATCAGGTACTTCCGCATACTGCAATTTGTCCAGAATAGTTTCACAACCGATTAACGTTGTCTTATCCACAAGAATATCCATATCCCCCATTACGCGCGCACCGGCAGAAAGATATAACTCATCGACAAAAGTGGCAGCCCCTTTTAAAAGAAGCGTTTCTATCCCCTCTTTTTCAAACTCTGCCAGTAACTCTGTGAGACCTGACTGGAAATCCTGGTTCCGCTCTGCATTTGCATCATAAATTAGCTTGAGGTAATGCTGAAAATCTTCGGGGAAATATTCAAGTAAGCCATCTTGTTCTAAGCGTGAATACCATAACGGTGTGCACATTTGAAGATTAGCCTGTAATAACAAAGGCCCCAGCTCTAATTGTTGATGAACAATGACATTTTTAAGTTTGTTAAGTGTTTCTTCGCTTTTGTCGGGCGCTAAAAACAACGCCAACAAAGCATAGGTATTATTAAGAGGCAGTTGTTTCATACATTCATCCAACATTAGAATCAAATAGATTCAATGGCTGTTATTGCATCATCGAGATCTGAAAACAGCAACTCATAACACGGCGTTTGTTCAACTAAACGAACCATTGCCTTAGCATCTTCTAAAGTCATATCGCGTTCCGATGAACCCGTTGCAGCCAGTTTTTCAAGCGCCTTCGACTTATCCAACATTAAAAGTTCTGTTGTCGCATTTTCAGTATATCTGGGAAAAATTAACTCCGTTATTTTAGAGCAAGTTAATTTATCGACTATATTTTCTTTTGCTAAAACTATCCAGCGAATTGAATTTTCATACAAGTCCTGAAAAACAGGCAACCCAGAGATAGCAGGATAAAAAGCTAATAAAGGTGTAAATGAACCACTACGAATCCTCATGGGAATAGGTAAAGGGGTAATAGAAAGATCGTCTAAATCAAGCACCGCAAGCTCATCGGTAATACACTGCCAACCACACGCGGTTAAAGCAACGCTAAGCGTAGTTTTTCCACTACCTGAATTTGCAGGCAGGACTATCGTCTTATGTCCTTTTTTCACAGACGCAGCATGAAACATCAGTTTGTTCAGAGCAGACAAATGTTTTGCGCATTGTGAAAAAAAGATAAAGTGGATAATGGAATCAAGCTGTAAACGATCAATCGCTTTATAAACACATTGACCATTAAGATAGATATCGACAGCATCATTTTTTTCTTTTGAATTCAGAACAAAAATATTTTGATTTATAGACTCGTTTTTTTCGCTGAGAAAATAATGATAAAGCTGCCGGAAGTTGTTTAATAAATTTTTATCTGGAAAATGGATTTTGCAGGTAAAGCCGTATGCTTCTATCTGGCAACAATTATCAGAGTTTGAATAATCTACACTGTCAATTGATTGCCCGTTATGTATAAAAAGGTCGGTTTCTTTTATGATATTTGGTTGGGAGGGATGACTATCTCCAAGTAGGCCTTCATTCTCAAAGTGGCTAAGTATTTTATTTAAATCAAACTCTGCGGTTTGTGAGCTAATGGAAAACCTGTCTACAATATCACTAACTAGCTTTTCTTTTGAAATGCCATCAGAAAGACTAAGCCAGATATAAGAAGCTAAAGGGTTGAGCGCCCATAGACGCTGAATTTTGGGATAAAATAACGCACCACCATCACAAAAAGGGATAAATGAAATTTCAGTGGCAGGAAAAAAGTGTGTTTCACTCAAATTATGGACATTTTCCTATAGGCTTACCCTTCTTATTCACTCGACAATCACCGCCGCCACTAGCGGCATGAGCAGCTTTATCAACCACCATAGAAAGCATTACAGGTGACATATAGACTGCATACTGACTCTTAGATAAAAAGGTGCGACGCTCCTGACTTAATAGCGCTTCTTTTGTTAACTCTTTTTTATTTTTAACGGCCATTTTTTACAACTCTTCATTCGAATAAACTTCAAGAATTGTAAGTCATCAACCCTCAATCATCAATCTCATAATCCCCGCGGCCGTGCCCACGTTCGTGCCCACGTCCATGTCCGCGCCCATGTCCATGTCCATGTCCATGTCCATGCCCATTTCCGCTTCTCGCATGCGCATTTTTGTTCACGACCATTGAGAGCATTAATGGGCTCATATATGCCGCATAGCGACACTTCGCTAAAAAATGTCTGCGCTCTTCTCTAATTTGTTCTTGATTTGTTAATACTTTCTTTTTCTGAATATCCATTTCTCACTCCATTGAGAACCATACTAAGATTAAGTCACCAAATAGTTATAACTGTAGTCATAACTGCCATAACTTTTTATTTTCGCTAAATCGGCTTGTTGCAATACAACGCCAACGGCTCGTAAATGCGCTAACTTAAGCCGTTTACACGATTCTTGTGCCATTTTTTCTGTTGTTGAATCTGCTTTAACAACTAAAACAATTTCATCAGCCAGACTTCCTAAGATAAGTGAATCACTAACAGAGAGTATGGGAGCAGAATCAATAATAATATGATCAAAATTATCTCTTAACATATCCATCATGTCTTCAAACTTCTTAGAGGATAAAAGTTCAAGTGGGCTTGCAATGTTTAAACCCTGGCCTATGTGGAAAAGATTATTCTCTTCACCATCTTGAACGATACAGCCGTCAAGAGACGCCTCTCCTGCTGCGAGTTCCACAAGCCCTGGCTTTTTTGTCTCCCCGGCAATACTTTTACTGAGTTGCTGTTTACGTAAATCACCATCAATCAATAAGGTTTTACCTGTACGGCTAAAATTACATGCCAGGTTACTGCTTAAGGTCGTTTTGCCTTCGTTTGCGACAGAAGATGTCACCATAATCACTTTTACTTGCACATCAATATTAGTGAACATTAAGTTAGTACGAATATAATTCAAACCTTCAATAAATGCTGAAGATGTGTGTTCAGAAAAAGCATAGCGCTCTGGCACAGCCTCTAATATATTCTCCTTCGACAACATGGGTAATATACCTAACAAAGGTAAACCCAGCTTTTTTTCTACCTCATGAGGGAGACGAAAAGTATTCTGTAAATACTCAAGCAAAAATGCCAGCAACACGCCCAGGAAAAGCCCTGCAAACAAGGCAGCAGTAATAATTAATTTTTTGTTTGGTTTACTCGGGCCTCGTGCAACTCTGGCTTTGTCAACAATATACGCATTACTAACAGCAGAGTCACCTGCCACACTCGTCTCCTTAAACCGCGTCATAAATAATTCATATAACCTGCGGTTAATTGAAACGTCACGCTCAAGCTTCGCTAACTTAAACTCTTTAGACTGATAGCCACGCACATTTTGTTCAGTTGCTAAACTTAAAGCTTGTAACTTTTCTACACTTGCTTTGGCAACATCATAATTATGCGAAAGACCGTTGATGACCTTATTCACTTCTTTGCTCAAACGACGCTTAGCGACATCCAAATCAGCAATAGCAGAAATCATTTTCGGGTGTTTCTCACCATAGCGTTCAGAAAGCTCTGAAACCTGCCGTGCTAGTTCCACCTGCTTTGATTTAAGCTGTTGTATAAATGTGTTCTTTAACACAACGGGTAAGGACTCTAAATTTTTACCGCTATCTTTAAGTATTTTAACCTGTTGCTTGAGAATTTCTGCCTCTGTAAGCTGTTCCTGAGCCTTCATTAAAGCGGCTGTGATGCCGCCTAATTTGCCACTAACCATACCGGCAATACTTTTTGAATCTACCAAACCCTCTTTATTCTTATATTGAAGTAAAGCATTTTCAGATAACTCTAACTTTTGCCGTAAATCAGATAATCGTTTATTTAACCATGCAGTAATGTTTTGGTTTAAAATGAATTTTGCTTCAAGCCCCTTATTAATATATGCCTCAGCAATCGCATTAACAGCCAGAGCAGATAACTCCGCATCGGGCGACATATAGGTAATATCAATAAGCTGCCCTTCTTTCAGCCCTTTAACACTCAAACCACCCTGAACCATATCAACGACATCATCACGAAAGCGTTTATTTTGTTTTTCTAAGGTTTTTTGATCTGCTATGGGTTTTTCAACTGTGGGGTTGGAGCCTGTGATTAAACTCTTCCAAAAACCATTATCAGGCGCGCTTTCACCATTGGCCAACGTCGGCCCTATGAAAAAAGGATGTTGCTCAAGCTTTAACTTATCAACAGCCGCCCCAACAACTGAACGACTCTGAATTAAGGCGTACTGAGTTTCATAAAAAAACCAGATGTTACTCCCCTGCTTGGCTTCAAGTGAAGTAACGTCAGGACTTTCAGGTTTAACCAGAATACTCACCGTTGATGCATACTGAGGTGTAATACTAAAAGCATATAAGGCACCCATCAAAGCAAAAACGAATGTAATACCTAAAATTGCACGGAAATGGCGTTTAAAAACCAGCCAGTATTCAAGCAAATTAATTTCTTCATCAAGAGATTCATTAATCGCCTGTGGTGGCAGAACTGATCGACGCCGTTCATTAACAACATGCAATGAAGGTGGTGATGTTTGACGTTTAGCTTCAGTACGATTCATAAATGTACTCTAAAGTGAATTTTTACCCATACTAATATTACTTATTTATGATAAAGCCACAACCGCAATAAGTTTTATCCTAATATACTAACCTACTAATTATACATGGAATATCACGTTCTATCTGCAAAAGTAGAGTTAGAATGTTAAAGAATGTGAATTTATTCTCATTAATCGAATGATTTATATAACGCTTATTGCTAGCTTAAATGAATCTAGAATTATCATATATAAAGTAAGACATACGCATTTAATTTACCAATATAATCGAAGTGATAAGAGTGGTGTTAAAATATAATAAATAATCTAGACTTGTTCTAATATTTTACTTTAAAAAAATATGCGTTCCCTAGAAAGCGAGAATATAGAATTTAATTTTGAGATAAAAATTACGACAAATCAGGCCGGTATGCATGACTAAAGACTCCCGATTTATGACTAACGACTAACAACATAAAGCTGCTCTTAATTCTTCTTCAAACAGCTTCAACACTGCATCATGCCCAAGATGTTCAACAGCATACTCCCTTGCCTTTTTCCCTAACACCAAACGTTGTTCCTCATCCAAAACTAATTTCAATATTGCTTCAACAAACAAATCGGTGTTTTCAGGTGGAACTACGATACCCGCTTCCTCAAGAACTTTAGCAATTTGTGTTCCTTCAATTGCCGTGGCTAAAACAGGTTTACCACTAGCCAACATCCCCGTTAATTTTGAAGGTAAAACTAAATCAGCTACATCAGCTTTCTGTGGCAAGAGATGCACATCTGCCATATTCAATAAATCATTTAATTTATCTAAAGGCTGTAAAGGTAACCAACGTATATTATTAAGCCCATTTGCCAACTTGGCTAAACGTGCATAAGCAGCACCTTGCCCACACATAACGTAAGTTATATTTTTTAACTCGGTTAATTTTCGAGCTGACTCCATAATGATTTCCAAGCCTTGCTTTTCCCCCATGTTACCGGAATAAAGAAAAACAATATTTGATTCAGGTATATCTAACTCCTTTCTATAAGGACTCGGTTTTTGGAAAGGATAAATATGTTCAATATTGACCCAGTTTGGAAATAAAACTTGTTTATTTCTACCAATGCCTTTGTTACTAAGTTGGATCATCATCTGTTCAGAAATTGTTGAAACACTATCAAAGCGATTCATTAACCAGCTTTCAATTTTTAAAACTAACCGACGCAACCATGATGACGTTAAAAGACCTAAATCAAATGCTGCATCTACTTCAAAATCTTGGACATGTAACCATGATCGAGCACGACAAAGCCATGAGGTTAATAAGGTAGCTGGTGCGCAGAATAAAGGAGGTTCAACAACTAAAATAATATTAGGTCGCCAAAGTACTTGAGACAACATAATAGGGAAACTAGAAAGTCCGAAACTGGCTAAATGTAAAATACGCTTTAAACCCGAAAGCTTACATGGCACCCAAAGAGGACAACGAAAAACGTTTACACCATTGATAATTTCTTGTTTATAACTAAAAGATGAATACTGATTAGAAACTTTCCATTCAGGATAATAAGGGGGAGCAGTCACAACACGAACTTCATGTCCTTGCTGAGATAGCCATTCTGCCATTTCACCAGAATATTTTCCTATCCCTGTTAACTCTGGATGATAATTTAGACTGTTAATTAATATACGCACTTATTAATTTGTATTAGATTTTTTAAAAAGAAAATCTGCCTGTATTGCTTTGCCATTATGGTCATAACACATATTATAAACACCGCTTAAAACAAAATTCTTTTTATGCAGGAAATCAATGACTTCACTTGCAAATGCCTGGCCTTCATATAATTCAATAAATGAACACTCAACATAAATATACATAAACTTATCTAAAACGGTCATGCAACCTTTTAGCACTTCCAACTCATAACCCTGCACATCAATTTTTAATAAAGACTTATTAGAAATATCATCGATTTTAATCACTTCACTTAGTGGCAGCACAGAAGTCGTTCTGACTTCACTCTCCCCGGTATGTGGAAACAGCTCATATTGATTGTGACCTATCGGTAATAATGACGAAGAATCATCTCTTTCGGACACATGTATTGTCATAATCTCATTTTTAGAGCCAATAGCGCATCGATGCAGAGTAATATTTTTATCATCGATAAACACTGATTCAAATATTTTGGCTGGTTCATCAAGTGGCTCAAAAGAATGAATGCAAGCCTTTGGAAAAAGCTTTCTAGCAATTAGTGCAAACTGACCTCGATTTGCACCAACATCCACCACATAATCACATTCTAAATTTCTTAAAACAGATAAATGTTCAGTGCCTGCTGCACACCCTTTAAATAATGCCTTTATAAAAAAGGGTTGAAACAATATTTTTATTAATTTTAGAGCTTTAAAGATCACTATATTTAGATTCCATGTTTTTATATAAAAGATTTTTCATTTTGGCTATATCACCAGGAATTTCAGCCATAATCTCTTAAACCTTTAAGTCAACTACAAGCCTACCTGATAATTAAATACACCACATAGATAACGATAATAAAAAAATACTTTTACAATTACGATTTTTTGCAAATCCCTTCCCTTAATCATTTATTTTCTCTAACGATTTCTCTAACGATTTCTCATACATTTTCGCATCTACCAAAAACCGATACCAAAGCGTCTGCAGTGTTAAATATATCAATCCTTCCTTACCATCTAAAAATCCTAGCTTGAATATGTATCTATAAAAAAAGAACAAAAATGGACGTACTAATATTGGTATACCGTAATAGAAATGACGCAATCCACGTCTGTGCTTTACTGCATCTCGAGATCCAAACTCTGCATCTACAACACCGTCCTTGCTTGGAGATATAATTTCATTAACTTCCGCGTTTGCCCATTTGTTATGCCGTGACACCCACTCAGTCAACGACATACGATGATCATCGATAATGGGATTACGAAGACGACCAGTTGAACCACTAACGTAAAAATGCTGATCGTACTTACGTAGTTCACATCGACCCTTACCTTTTTTGAAGAGCCGCATATGAAATATGGGATATAAGCCACCATGCCTAAGATCCCTACCCATGAAACGTATTAAACGTGGTATATAATACCCATCAACATTTGACTCAGCCCCAAGTTTGAGCAACTTGATTTCCCCTATTAATGAATCAGATAGAATTTCATCCGAATCAAGATGAAGTTGCCAACCATGTGGAAAATCGAGGTTTTCGATTGCCCAGTTACGCTGTTCACCATATGATAAAAATTCGTGTTGAATAACCTTTGCACCAAAATTTTCAGCGATCCGAATAGTACTATCTGTACTATATGAATCGACTACACGAATATCGTCTGATAAACATTTAGCAGCACGCAATGTGTTACCGATAGAATCTTCTGAATTAAACGTTAAAATAATGATAGAAATCATTGGTTATTTACTCCCAAAACCTTTGAAGATCCATTTCTGGATGAAACTAATTTTTTATAATGTATTTCCAGTTGAGCACCAACCGTCTCCCAGTTGAACGTTTTTTCAGCTTCATGACGTCCATTTTCCCCCATTATAGATACCAAAGCGGGATCCATTAATAAACTATCAATTGCTGTAGCCGTGGAATCAACATCACAGGGTACAACAACTCCTGCATTCGCCGCTTTAATCTCATGCCAAATGTTAACTTTATCTGATATAACAACGGGGATCTTCATCCCCATGGCCTCGACCACAGATATCCCAAAATTTTCAGTATATGATGGCAAAACAAATACATCCGCTGCAGACAATACTTCCCACTTTTCCCTTCCCGTCACAAGTCCCTTGAAAATCACACGATCAATAATTCCCAGATTTTTAACCCAGCCTCTAACTTTCTTACCATACCCTTCATTATCAGGGCCAACGACAAGTAAAACTGCATCTTTAGCCTTTACCTTCTCAAAAGCATTAACCAAAATATCAAGTCCCTTTTTAAAATTGATTCTACCGAAGAACAATACTATACGTGCCCCTACAAGTTTTGGATGTTTTTTGAAAAATATTTCCTTAAATATTTCAGGTTCGTCTGATGGAAGATCAACACCATTAGGAACAATCATACCGGGGCGCCCGAAACAATACTGAGCAGCAAGATCTTGTTCATCATTAGAAGTAAAGTGTATTGCTGCAGCACCTTGCAATGCTTTATTTTGAAACACCCATTCCATAATACGTTTTCTGAATCGGTGTCTAGAATACAAATATGGATCTAACGTACCATGTGGACGAACAATATATGGAATGTTATTTTTCAGACATACATGACTTGCAACCCAGTCATGAAACAAATATAAAGAATGAATATGCACTACATCAAACGAAGTTATATCATCGTTCAGTGCTGCACCTAATCGCCATGACGCACCCCAAAACCTTGGGCGATTTAACTGGAAATAGCGTATATATACTCCATTAGATATTTCTACCTGATCACGTCCTATGCTAGTTTCTTCACTGATATCTTGATTTGTCGTATAAATCCAGACTTCATGACCAAGCGCAGCAACTGCGGCTGACATATGCAAGCATGCTAGGGAAGGACCACCTGATTTAACAGATAAATTCGCAATAACATGTAATATTTTCAAGTTTGCACCAATTACTATTTTAATTTTTTGTCTGCCTGACCAAAAGATACATTAGGAATACCCAACGCAAGGCATAATCAGAAACTATTCACTATTAAATCTATTACTTAACAAATAAGATAAAATTTAGCATATTAAATTACGCAGCAACCACACTACCCTTTGTTTACTAGTACTTTAGCCTTGGTCACCAAAGTACTTGCCCATCGCTTCGGCGTGAACTGCAAACTCAGTCGATAACTGTTTTCACCCATTATATTTCTTTCATTCTGGGTTAACGAAGCATAACGCAGCATAGCCTGAGCCAATTCATCTGCATCCTTAGTTTCAATAATGTAACCGTTATAGCCATCCTGAATTAGGTGAACCGATGCGCCAACTGCATCAGAAACAATCATAGACATCCCAGCTGCAGCTGCTTCGTGCACAACCAGCGCCCATGGCTCAAAAGTACTTGGCAAAACCAAGCAACTTGCTTGTAGAAGTTCATTAGGCAAATCACCCGGTTGACGGAAGCCTTTGCATTCAATTCCTTCAACGCCATCAATCAAAGCCTGCAAAGACCCAGTACCGTAACATTTGAGCGGCCAGGGTTCTGAGGTATTGTTGCGATATCGGCGATAGGCATCGACCAACACATCTAGTCCCTTCTCAGACGAAAACCTGCCGACGAAAACGAATGAGCGCGGCTCCGATAATAATTTCTTCCGTTCGAAATGAATCTTGGAGAATTTCTCATGGTCACAACTATACAGTCCGCGTAAAATTCTCTCCTGCTTAAACCCTAGCTTACGCGCAAAAATAGCTTGCCGTTCCCCTGCAACAAAAAAAGCTTCACAAATTGGGTGAAGATATAACCGTGAAGTAAAAACACCCAACCATTGCCTTGGTTTCCCAAGCCATTGTCTGTCTGATGCGAAGATACGAATAGCTCTCCCCTTAAAGTGTTTAAGGGTTTTTCGGTAACCTGAGTTGTGCCAGTTAACACACAGAATCACTTCGGGTCGAAAGTCCTCAAGATTCGAAATCAGTTTATTCCCATCCACATTGTTTTCCCACTGAAAACGATTTTCGATCCAGGAAAAAATATCTTCATCGAACGGTGCATCTTCAGAAATCTGAATATTTGATACAAATAATTCCACTCCCTCGGTTCCTGCCAATGCCTTAAGGCAAGCATTCATATAACCTGATAAATGCGTCCACAACACAGCAACTCTCATTTATAATGCCTCATACGTGTAAAGAGTTTGGTTAATGTGACTCTCGGATACATAACCAATTTTTCAAGCCGATATACTTTCGCTAAAAGTTTATCAAAAAAATTCTCACCTCTTCCTGTCACCTTTTTAAAAATACGATTGCAATCTTTTTTGTATATATCGCTTAAGTTTCCAGAACCACTAATTGATGTGTTATATATCCTAAAAAGAGCAAGATCTTTATGAAGTATCCCAAACTTTTGATGGTGAACTGCCATATCTAAAAATAACTCTCCATCCCAACAAGTTCGATTATCTTTATTAAAACCATCTGTTTCCAAAAATGCCTTTTTTCTAAAAAAAGTACTTTGCTGTAGAAATGTCACCGCACCATATACATATAACCGTTTAGAAAATCGTGTTGGTTGGACTCTCTTCATTACTCGATCTTCAGCATCAATAATAGAGCCACTTCCACAAACAACATCGACTTCCAAATTTTTCTCAAAATAGTTAGAAACATTCCATAAACTTCCCGGAAGAAGTGCATCATCGGCATTTATAAAACCAAAAATTTCACCGGTTGCACAGGAGAAACCGTTATTCAAACCATCTGCAGGCCCACTATCCTTTTCGAATATAACTTTGGTTATTTTACTGCGATACTTTTCAATAATTTCTCGGCTTCCATCTGTAGAACCTGGGTCAACCACAATATATTCTAAATCTTTATAACCTTGCTCAACAATTGACCTAATTGCTAGCTCCAAAAATGGTGCTTGATTAAAAGAAATGGTTACAATTGAAATCTTCACTTTATTCCATTCCTTAATATTGGATATTTTTTTGGTAACATTAATGCAAACATCATGAGAGTTAAAGCATATGCCACATGCAAACGTGCTTCCGCACCGAAAGGCGAAAACGGAATATTCCACAGCATGTTAAAAGCAAAAAAAACTATTAAAGGCGCTAAATTTGAGTTGCTAGTAAGAGTTGCTATCAAAGCACGAATTACGAGAATTAAGACCCAAAACCAAAATATTGCTCCAATAAAACCTGCTTCCACCCATGCACCCATAATATAAGAATGAGCAGGTATCAGATCACTTTTAATTTCTCCTGGTACTTTATACCCATACTTACTAAGTGCAGATATCATGATATCTACATATTTTGGATCCTTAGCCCAGGAACCATGCCCAATGATTGGTGAATCGATAACGGCTTGGCTTGACGCAAGAATTTCTTTTCGTCCGCCTAATAATATACCCAGTTCTCCAGAAGATTGAAATTGATACTTTGCACGTGCTTCTGCACCAAACCAGTTTTCATTTACACCATAATCGTAAATTAAAATGATACTATAAATCGAAACAATACCCAGCATAAAGAGTGTTATAATTTTACTTAACTTAATTTTTTTAATATTAAATTTATTTGACTGTTTTAAATAAAGAACCCCTCCAGTCAGCAGACAAATTAAACCAAGCGAACGAAAACCCATATAAAAATTTAATATGCCCACACTGAATATAATTGCCGGCGAAAAATATTTCCATTTTTTAAAAAATCTAAGTTGCGAAAATAAAATGACAAAAAGTGTAAATGCGGTGCCATATCCAAACTTCCAAGGATGACCTTGAGCATAAACATTGGGACTTAAGAAATAATCTAATATTTGCCCTGCTGCTATTCCTGCGGCAAATAGATAGAGTCGCTTTTCTTTGCCGTTGATATAGAGATAAATAGTTAAAAAATTCAGCAATAGAAAAATAATTTTCGACCAACCTCTACTCCAATCTTCAAAAGGCGTTTCTCTAATAGCATCAGTTAACATGAGGGCACAAAGCCAAGCTATACCGAGTAAGATAACTTTTCTAGGTAGCTCCTCTTTTAACATTCTTCCTCTAGTTGATATCAAAAAGATGGAAGCGGTAAGAAGAATCACCTCTGGTAAAAATAAGCGACCTATTAAGGTAACTTCAATAAACATCAGGCATGGGATAATAAATGCCACACTATCACCTATCCCTATAAAAATGTTTGATGAACGAGACTGAGTATTAATCATCAGAATCATCTGCCTGCATTAAAACATTTTCGTATACATTAAATATATTTTCACCATACTGATCTTGAGTATAGTCAGTTCGTATAAGCTCTGAATTAGTTCTTCCTATATTTGAGATAGTTTCTCTCTCCATTATCAGGCTTTGTCTAATCGCCTTTTCCAATTCATCTACACTACCTGGTGACACCAATGCTCCATGGAAACCATCTTTGATAATAGATCCGCTATTCGGGGTTGTAATAACATAACACCCACATACCATTGCCATAAAAATAACCCGTGCTGAACCTTCTGCCAAAGAAGGAAAAATAAAAATATCTGCCTTACTCATATATTTAGCCAAATCAAGACGTGGCAAAAACCCAGAAACGGTCACTCTATTGTCCGATAGAAATGTATCAAACTGTTCTTTTATAGCTGGAGTAATAGATCCAATAATTTCAAGTTGCCACGGTAAATCAGTAATTTTCTGCAGTGCCCGTATAAGAATTTCACCCCCCTTTCGCGCGCCCAGTTCTCCAGCAAACATAAGTTTTATTGACTCCTTAGCTACTGACTTAGAAGCACATTCTGGAATGGCATGTAAAAACTCTTTATCAAGGCCAGTGTAAACTACATGAACACGGCCAGGTTCCCATCCCTGGTTAATAAAAGTCTCCTTTACAAAATCGGAATTGACCAACACTTCATCTGCTTGATTAATATCACTCAAGACATTTGACCAAAACTTGTTCATTGGTCCAGCTTCTCCATTTACCGGTAAGCGGCCCTGATTATTTATAAGGTATTGAAGAACAGCAGGGTGAGCAATAGAATGGTCGCATAGAGCAACCATTCCTTTCTGCTTTGCGACTTTAACTGAATTATGACCATACCCTGACCTATAATGATAAATATTCGCTTTTGAATTTTCTACTATCTGAGAAGCCTGCGAACCATATAGTCGTAGTGCAATATCATTTACCCACTCAGAATATTTGGTAGTTTTAGTTATATTCCGGATAATTACACCTGTTTGTATAATTAACTCAGGAAACCAAAGAGGATGAACCAACGCTTCAGGGATTAACTCTTCTCTATTAAGTAACCGCTTAACTCCTCCAAACCGTGAAAGCCCTAGAAATGAAATCAATTTTTTTACTTTTCTAGTAGGATAACCAGCAGTAATAAAATCAACTAAAATTTTTCGATAATTAGCTTCTTCCGCTGCGGGCCCAAGGATAAACTTAAAATGCCCATTGGAAATAATAACTTTCATCATAAACGTGAGAGCCCTTGCAGCCATGAGTATGTCTTCTCTATACCCTGCTCAAGAGTTATTGAAGGTGCCCAAACAAGTTCTCTCTTTGCACGACTTATATCAAGATAGTTAACAGGTACATCTAATGCACGAGCAGGTGTGTAATTGACCATTGCTTTTTTTCCAGTCACAGCTTGTATTACATACAAGATTTCATTAAGAGAACTAGCAGTCCCACTACCTATATTATATATTTTTGAAGGTGATTGATTTTCAACCAATTTAACAAAGCCATCTGTTAAATCACTAATATAAAAATAATCCCTGGCAACCTCACCATTGCCCCATATTGTAATCGGCTCCCCATGCATCACTTTCCAAATAAAAACAGTAACCGCTCCCAATCCACCATTGGGATTCTGTCGTTCACCGTAAGGATTGGAGATGCGTAAAATCGAATAGTCCAAGCCATGAAGATGATGAAAAAGATAGAGGTACTTCTCGATAGCCAATTTTGTAATACCATAAGAACAAGTTGGATTGTTTGGATGAGTTTCTGGAATAGGTAGGGATAATGGCTCTCCGTAAACAGTTCCCCCCGATGAAGCAAATATAATTTTTCTTACCCCCATATCTTTAGCAAGTTCAAGCAAACGAACTGTACCTGCAATATTAGTCTCAACATCATAAACTGGTGCCTCATTCGACGAGGTAGGAATTGTTGTACTGACTAGATGAATAACAATATCAATACCCTCAAGAGCATTAGTGATATCAACCGTATTCGTAAAATCACCACTAATAAACTCTATATGCGCCATTGCTTCCGAGAGATTACCTGTGTCAATTCGAGGCCGATCAAATACTCGTACTTTATGCCCGAGCACAAGTAACGTGTCGACAATGTGCGAACCTATGAAACCCGCACCACCCAAGACTAAGCAATTCACAAAACTGCTCCTAGGTAATAAAAATAAAAGTTATTCACGATATAAAATTATCATTTTTATAAAAACTATAGTCGAATCTTGTTTTATAGAAGAGAACAAAACCAGATGCTTTTAAATCTGCGATAGCTTTTAATGTTTTTTTTCTTTTTATGCTTGGCATAAAATGGTGAAACTCTACACAAATCTGCTTAATATCAAGTGAGTCTTGGAGAATACTGTCGATTACTTCATATTCAAAACCTTCGATATCCATTTTTAACAAATCAACTTTTGAATGCCCTCGTTCTTTCATAAGTGATGATAAGTTACGGCACTGAAACCCAACTGAAACATCATTTTTACCAGGTATTCGAAAAGAGCCCTCTTGCTCCTGTTCTGGATGAGCAAACTGAACAGTTCCAGACTTTCCAGAAAAACCTACTGGATAAAAATGAATTTTTTCTATCTTATTTTCACCTAGCTCCATAGTTTTTTCTGCTGTAGGAGAGGGATCGAATAATTCTATATTGACATTAAACTGAGAAACTAAAGCCTTCTCAAATGAGATGTCGTGGCCAACACCAGCCGAATAAATAATAGAGTTATCATCAAGATTTGAAGTCAAAACATGCCACGAATTACCCTCTCCAAGACATTCAATATCAGTCCATTTTTTGCAGTAAAAAGAATCGTACTGCTTTCTTCCCCATAATCTTAATAACTTAATAATGCTCATGTACAGTTCCATAAATGTTAAAATTTAAAAACGAAATACGTTTACTAGCCGAAAACCAATTTTCTTCCGCAAAGGATGCATCCAAAAAACGGGGATTATCACAAAAATGCATATTGCCAAACTCAAACCAGCTTTAGCTAAAAATCCGTTGGGCACTTCCAAAAAAGAGAGTACAGCCCACCCCGCCACCAACCCAATACCACACGTAATAAATAATGGTTTGCTTTCATATGGGAACAACTCTGCAAACGGTATGTGATGGTCTCTGTGGTAGCCTAAAATAATGAGGCTACTCCCTACCAACATTGCCATACCATATCCCAACGCAACCCCTACCCCACCCCAAACAACGCCTAACAAATAACCTAAGGCAACATTAAGAGGAGCTATTACAACGAATGACCAGGTATTCCAGAACATTAAACCGGTACCTAGATTGATGAAGTATGCCGGTCCTGTAAGCGTGTTAAGCCAATATACTACGGATAAAATAGTGGCATAAACAATAAAATCCTGCTCATAATGCCCAATCCAGAGTTCGCCGGCCATAGGCGTAACAGCTACCACACCAGCAAATAGAGGTAATGCGAGGAAAAACACTACACGGTAGGAATCCAAATACAACTTCCTAATTGCTTCCGGTGTATTTTCATGAAGATTAGCGACTTGAGGCACGATGACTTGATTTGCCGACACCAACAGCGACCTGAACTGCGTAACCATTCGATTGGCCATCTCATAATAAGCTACTGAGCTCAATCCACCGAATTTTGCTATCAGCGCTTTAGTAACCGGATCAACCAACATACCAAAAATAGAAATGACTTGAAAATTAAAACCATAATGAAACATCTCACGAAAGAGTGAATAACGCCACTTTAAGGTAAATACAGGTAATGAAGGAAGTTCCCTCCGAAGAAACGCTCCTCCAAATAATAGCATCAACATACCTTGACCGATTTGCGCCCAAGCCAAACCTATTAGTCCATGCTTAGATACCCATACCCAAGCAAGTGCCAAAAGAAACACGGTAGCTAACATGGACACCAGTACACGTAAATCAATGCGCTGGCAACCATCCAGCCCGGACAAGAAAACACCAGATACAGCCCCAATCCACACCGATACCAGTGCGTAAGGGAGTATTGCAAGCGCACTTTGAGTATGAACTGGAACTATCTTTTCTATCAGTAATACAATTAGCGGATAGCCACCTACAAGAACGCACGCTAATACGACACCAATGGTAATGGCTGTAGTTTGGATGACTTCAGATGCTTTGTATTTTTCACCACGTGCAATATATTTTGCTGTGTATTTTACCGCACTTGCGGTAAAACCCATTTCGCTGATTCTTGAGGCAGACGCAGTGGCCAACACGATAGCCCAGATACCAACCTGCTCAGAGCCAATTGTCTCCAACAAATAGCGGTACAGCAAGAAAAGAACGCCCCCTGAGACAACCACTTGAATAACTGCCATAAGAGCATTTCTGGTTAAGCGGTTGCCGCTCATTTTTCCACCATAAATGGCGTTCCAATGAGGTAAGTCTCAATAGATTTCTGGGAGGGGTCGAACAGCTGCCCCACTTCAACTACTTTAATTATGCAGGCTTGAGTTTCCACAGTAATAATTATCTTCGAAACTATATCCATTTTTTTACTAGTCTCATATCTTGTTGCTGTTTTTAAGGTACCACTGATAGATACCGTTGAGCCCTTCTTCCAAATCAATATTATAGTGCCGGCACATTGCGGTTAAACTTGGCGGTTAAACTTGGCGGTTAAAAACATATACCATATATTCACAATATTATATATTTTTTGTTTTAATTAAATTATCAAAATAACTTATTGTTGTTTTTAGCCCTTCGTCCAGTTTAATGATGGGGTTCCAACCAAGTTCTTTCTTTGCTAGCGTGATATCAGGTTGACGTTGTTTAGGATCATCTTGTGGTAATGGATTTAAACTCAGCTTAGATTTTGAGTTAGTCATTTCTATAATTTTTTCTGCAAGCTCTTTAATAGTAAACTCTACTGGGTTACCTAAATTAACTGGACCAGTAAATTTATCTGTTGCCATTAAACGAATAAAACCATCTATAAGCTCATCAACATAACAAAATGAACGACTTTGTGAGCCATCACCATAGATAGTGATATCTTCACCTTTTAAAGCTTGAATAATAAAGTTAGATACGACACGTCCATCACAAGGATGCATATTTGGTCCATAGGTATTGAATATTCGCGCAATTTTAATTTTAACTTGATTTTCTCTATGGTAATCAAAGAATAAAGTTTCAGCACAACGCTTACCTTCGTCATAACATGAACGAATCCCAATGGGATTGACATTACCCCAGTAATCTTCTGTTTGTGGATGAACATGAGGATCACCATAGACTTCACTGGTTGATGCCTGCATGATTTTGGCATTTTGACGTTTAGCTAAACCAAGCATGTTAATGGCACCTAATACGCTGGTTTTATTCGTATGAATGGGATTATGCTGGTAATGAGGTGGCGAGGCAGGACAGGCCAGGTTATAAATTTCATCAACTTCAAGATGAATGGGGAACTCAACATCATGACGAATGAGTTCAAAGTTGTGCTCATCCATTAAGTGCTCAATATTATCTTTGGTGCCAGTGAAAAAATTATCCAAACAGAGGATTTCATTGCCTTCTTTTAATAATCTCTCACTGAGATGTGAACCTAAAAATCCTGCTCCACCCGTTATAAGAATACGTTTACGATGATAATTATCCATTTGTTGCATCCCGCCCAATTGATATATAACTATAACCTAGCTTATGCATATATTGAGGTTCATATTGATTACGACCATCGAAAATTACATGCGAATTCATTAATTCTTTCATTTTTTCAAAATCTGGATTATTAAATGATTTCCACTCAGTTACGAGAACAAGTGCATCAACATCGGGGAACACATCATACTGGTGTTCTACTAATTTTAGATGACCATTTTCAAACCATTCTTTAGGTAACTCTTGTTGTGCGATCTCGCTGGCAACGGGATCATAGGCAATAACTTTAGCTCCTGCTGCGATTAACTCGTGTAATATGACTTTAGAAGGTGCTTCACGCATATCATCTGTACCGGGTTTAAATGCTAACCCCCATAATGCAAATTTCATCCCACTTAAATCTTTTCCATAGCGCTTAACTATTTTTTCAAACAAACGTAATTTTTGCTGATTATTGCGTTGTTCAACTGCTTTTAAAACCATTGCATCATAATCAACAGAATTTGCAGTACGTATTAATGCTTGTACATCTTTAGGAAAACAGGAGCCACCATAACCACAGCCAGGATAAATAAATGAAAAACCAATGCGACTATCAGAACCAATACCCTGACGCACATTTTCAACATCAACCCCTAAAATATCACACATGTTGGCAATTTCATTCATGAAGGAAATCTTTGTCGCAAGCATCGAATTCGCAGTATATTTTGTCATTTCGGCATCACGGATCCCCATAGTGATGATGTTTTGATGGTTACGCATGAATGGTTTGTACAAGTCGTGCATGAGCGCTGCCGCTTCATCTGTTTTCGTACCAATTACTACACGATCGGGACGCATAAAATCTTCTATTGCAGCACCTTCTTTAAGAAATTCGGGGTTACTGGCAACATCAAAAGAAATATTGATATTTCGTTTATCCAGTTCACCTTGGATTGCCGCAGTCACTTTATCTGCTGTTCCAACAGGAACAGTTGATTTATCAACAATGACTGCATAACCAGTCATATGTCTTCCAATATCACTTGCAACGCCTAATACATACTGAAGATCAGCAGAACCATCTTCACCAGGGGGAGTACCTACAGCAATAAAAACTAAATCGGCGCCGTCAATAACATCGGCTAAAGAGGTAGTAAAAAATAACCTTTCTTCCTTAACATTGTTTTTGACTAGCTCTTCCAGGCCAGGTTCATAAATAGGCAGAATACCTTTATGCAGATTGCTTATTTTTGTATCATCAATATCAACGCAGATAACTTTATTTCCACGTTCAGCAAAACATGCACCAGTAACAAGGCCAACATAACCTGTGCCAATTACTACTATTTTCATTGATGACTCTCTTTCGTATATATTGTTTTGAACCAATCATAGGTTTTCTTTAGACCTTCTTCTAGTTCAATATTATAAGTCCACCCCATTACTGTTATACGTGTCACATCAATTAACTTTCGCTTAGGTCCATCTGGCTTACTGGCATCAAACTTCAGTGCACCTTTAAAACCAACCACACTTTTTATGGTTTCTGCCATCTCGCGTATAGTGACATCTTTACCGGTGCCTACATTAATGTGTGACAACATCGGTTTTGTATTGGTCTGATAAGTTTCTTCATCAAGTTCTAATACAAATAATGATGCCTCTGCCATGTCATCGACATATAAGAACTCACGCATTGGGGTACCACTGCCCCATACAATTACTTCTTTATCGTTGTTTATTTTTGCTTCATGGAAACGGCGCATGAGTGCGGGAATAACATGTGAGTTTTCTGGATGAAAATTATCATTAATGCCATAAAGATTGGTGGGCATGACTGAACGAAAGTCTGTGCCGTGCTGGCGGTTATACGACTCACAAAGTTTAATACCTGCAATTTTTGCAACGGCATAAGGCTCATTGGTGGGTTCTAAAACATCGGTTAATAAAGAATCTTCACGCATGGGCTGTGCAACCGCTTTAGGGTAAATGCAGGTGCTGCCTAAAAATAATAATCGGGTGACATTATTTTTATGTGCTGCATCGATGACATTGGCTTCGATCATTATATTCTTATAAATGAAATCCGCTGGGTAGGTATTATTGGCATATATGCCGCCTACTTTTGCTGCGGCAAGAATGACGTATTCCGGTTTTTCTTTTGCAAAGAAATCTTGAACCGCTGCCTGATCCGTGAGGTCGAGTTCTTTATGTTCACGCGTTATAAGGTTAGTACAACCACGCGCTTCAAGTTGGCGCACAATGGCTGAACCTACCAAACCACTATGACCCGCAATATAAATCTTAGATGTTTTATTCATTATATTTTTATAAAATTATGCTACATAATTAACAAAATTTTATTTACTGCCTCATATTTCAACTGATACCTGTTTCAAATCATACTTAGGGCTATCTTTTAGTAGAATTTTTAGTTCATCTTCATTTTTCAAATACAATGTATTTCCTGAGTCACAGTTTTTACCATTAATAGCCGATAGTGTTCTATCAAATGGTAAGTATCTATACGGCCTAAACCCATAACTAAGCATTAATTCATGCAGAGTGTTTTCATCAAAACCATATCTTCCACCACTTCCATTAAGCTCCATAATAACACCTAGCAAAGAGTCTTTTGTTAATGTATTATGCGCGCCTTTAATAACATTTGTTTCAAACCCTTCAACATCGATTTTAATTAATTTCGGCTCAATATTTTTTAATATATCATCAAGCTTTTTAACTTTTATATTAATTATTTCTGTATTCTCTTTCTCTGACTCAGCTATAACGTGATTCACGGTATCAAGGTTAGAGGTGAATTTTATCTCACCTTCATTCTCACCAACCCCAATATTTAATGCTGTTATTCTATCTGAAATATCATTAAGATTTATATTGTCTTTTAAGTTAGCAAAAGTACTTGGTATGGGCTCTATCGAAATACAACGTGCACCAACTGCTGAACCAGCAAGTATGGAATATGAGCCAATATTTGCGCCTACATCAACAAAAACATCTTCCTTTCTTAATGCATGTAATACAAAAGCCATATCTTCGAACTCATGAAGACCAGTATAAATATTTAGTGTTGCACCAGTCATTCCAGGTAGAACTAAAAGCCGGGAATCATTAACATAATCAACAGCCACTGCTCCTATAGAAATACGACTACCAATTTGCCAACGCAAGTAACGTAATAGTGCAGCTATCTTTTTGCCTTTATTCAGTGGATGACTTAACACATATCTTAAAAAAATAATTTTATTAATGATTGTACGCATAATCTTCCTTAAGTTAACTCAAACACACCTTTTATATTAATTAAGCTTTATCAATATCCAGCCACAATCATTTACTCATTGTAGTTAAAGGCCTTGAAACCATGCTCTTTAATTAAGGCATCTCGCTTGGCCAACTCAAGATCGTTTTCCATCATCTCGTGTACCATTTCTTTAAAGGTGATTTTTGGTTCCCAGCCGAGTTTTTCTTTTGCTTTTGATGGGTCACCTAATAGTGTTTCTACTTCTGTTGGGCGGAAATAACGCGGGTCGACTGCAACAATGCAGTTGCCTGTTTCAATGTCATAGCCTTTTTCATCTGCGCCTTTGCCTTCCCAGCGAATTTTCTTTCCTATGTGATCATAAGCGGCATTAACAAAGTCACGCACTGAATATTGCACCCCTGTGGCAATACAAAAATCTTCTGGCTTGTCTTGTTGTAACATTAGCCATTGCATTTCAACGTAGTCTTTTGCGTGGCCCCAGTCTCGTTTTGCGTCCATGTTACCCAGATATAAACAGTCTTGTAGATCTAAACTAATACGCGCCAAAGCACGGGTAATTTTACGTGTTACGAATGTTTCACCACGAATGGGCGATTCATGATTAAACAAAATACCATTACAGGCATACATGCCATAGGCTTCACGGTAATTCACCGTTATCCAGTAACCATACAATTTTGCTACGGCATAAGGTGAACGAGGATAAAATGGTGTGGTTTCTTTTTGTGGAATTTCTTGTACTTCACCATAAAGCTCTGAGGTGGATGCCTGATAGAATCTTGTCGTTTTTTCTAAACCAGCAATACGTATTGCTTCTAACATACGTAATGTACCAAGGCCAACGGTATCAGCTGTGTATTCAGGGCTTTCAAAGGATACCGCGACATGACTTTGTGCCCCCAGGTTATAAACTTCTTCAGGTTTAATTTCTTGCATTAAACGAATCAGGTTACATGAATCACTTAGGTCACCATAATGAAGAACAAACTTCTGATTCTCGACATGCGGGTCTTGATAAAGGTGGTCAATTCGATCGGTATTAAAAGAAGAGGCACGGCGTTTAATGCCATGTACTTCATAGCCTTTACCGAGTAAAAATTCAGCCAAATAAGTCCCATCTTGACCTGTCACGCCGGTGATTAATGCTTTTTTCATAATAAATTCACTTCTTTAGTCATATTGCTGTTTAATCCAATTTTGATATTCACCTGACATTACTGAACGCCACCAGCTTTCATTATTTAAATACCAATCTACTGTTTTATTAATACCTGTTTCAAAACTTTCTACTGGTTTGTAACTTAGCTCATTCTGACTTTTATCCGGGTCAATGGCATAACGGCGATCATGGCCTAAGCGGTCTTTAACATACATAATGAGATCTTGGGCTTTTTTACCTTGGCATATGGGCGCATTAGGGTATTGTTTTTTTAACTCTTCATTTTCACTGACTTTTTGGTCTACTAAATCACAAACCAAGTTCACAATGTCAATATTTTCCCATTCATTTATACCACCAATGTTATAGGGCTCGCCTCTCCTTCCTTTTCGAATAATAAGATCAATCCCTCTTGCATGATCGTCTACATACAGCCAGTCACGAATTTGTTGCCCATCGCCATAAATAGGCAAGGCTTTGCTTTCTAAAATATTGGTTATAACAAGTGGTATCAATTTTTCAGGGAACTGGTAAGGACCATAATTATTTGAACAGTTCGAAATATTTGTATTTAAACCATAGGTTTCCTGATAAGACCGCACAAAAAAATCAGATGAAGCTTTGCTTGCCGCATACGGTGAGTTCGGTGCATATGGCGTATCTTCTCTGAAAGGTGGATCGTTGGACTTTAATGTCCCATACACTTCGTCCGTTGAAACATGCTGAAATAAATGTGCCATATCCGGGTTTTCATCCAACCAGAATGTTTTAGCGGCCTTTAATAACTCATGAGTGCCTTTTACATTTGTTTCAATAAAAGCATCGGGGCCGGTTATGGAACGATCAACATGTGATTCTGCTGCGAAGTGAACGATAGTGTCAATTTTTTCTTCACGTAATAATTTGACTGTATTGTCACAGTCTAAAATATCACCATGCACAAAAATAAAATCCGGGTTGCCTTCTGCTGGCTGCAGGTTTTCAATATTACCTGCATAAGTTAATGTATCGAGTACCACAACTCGATTACCTGGATATGTTTTCAACCAATAATGGACAAAGTTTGCACCAATGAATCCAGCACCGCCGGTGATAAGTAAATTATTTGGTGTATATATTTCAATGTTTTTCATTATTACTCTTAACTTAATCTTAGCTTACTTGATTAATCTCATTAAATATTCACCATAACCACTTTTTAATAAACGACTTGCTAGTTCTTTAAGTTGAACAGCGTCAATATAACCTCGACGAAATGCAATTTCTTCTGGACAGGCAATTTTAAGCCCTTGTCTTTTTTCTATGACATGAATAAAGTTTGATGCTTGTAATAACGAGTCATAAGTGCCTGTGTCTAACCAGGCAAACCCACGCCCCATAATTTCAACACTTAAATCTCCTCGTTTAAGATAAGTTTTATTAATATCCGTAATTTCAAGTTCACCTCGAAGAGAAGGCTTAATCTGTTTAGCAATATCAACCACATTATTATCATAAAAGTATAACCCGGTTATAGCATAGTTACTTTTAGGATAATCAGGTTTTTCTTCAATGTTAATGGCATAACCTTCATCATCAAAATCGACGACACCATAACGTTCTGGATCTTTAACATAATAACCAAATACTGTCGCCCCTCTTTCTCTCTGCATAGCATTTTCTAGTATTTTATCTATACCACTACCATAAAATATATTATCGCCAAGTACTAAGCTTACATTATCATTACCAATAAACTCTTCAGCTATAATAAAAGCTTGTGCTAAACCATCAGGGTTGGGTTGAACTTTATAAGTAATATTTAAGCCCCATTGCTTTCCTGAGCCTAATAAATTTATAAATGATTGTTGATCATGTGGCGTAGTGATTATTAGAATATCCTGGATACCTGCCAACATTAATACAGACAAAGGATAATAGATCATCGGTTTATCATAAACAGGGATCAACTGCTTACTTAATGAATGTGTTAATGGGTATAAACGTGTGCCCGAGCCACCGGCTAGAATAATGCCTTTTGTTTTTTTTGTCATATTTTAAATCGTTAACCGTTAGTCATTAAAAATAGTCGTAAGTCTTTTTTGACCTACGACTAATAACTTTGACTTTATTTTAATAAGCCTTATCAGAAAATAAAATAAATACCGTTTGAAAAATGATTTTCATGTCTAAGCCCACCGACCAGTTATTTATGTATTCAAGATCATACTCGACACGACGTGTCATTTCTTCGACTGTTTTGGTTTCACCGCGGCAATTGTTCACTTGCGCTAACCCCGTTAAGCCGGGTTTGATATTATGCCGTGCCATGTAAGATTTGACTTTATGGCTGTAAAAATCATTATGTTCAACGGCATGCGGCCTTGGCCCAACCAATGACATCGTGCCATTTAGTACATTCCATAATTGTGGTAATTCATCGATGCTGGTTTTACGAATAAACTTGCCCACTTTGGTAATACGCGGGTCTTCTTTCGATGCTTGTGTAATTTCCCCATCGCTTTCTTGATGCATGCGCATGCTGCGAAATTTCCAAACGTTAAAAACTTCGCCTTGCATGCCGTGGCGCTTTTGTTTGAAAAGCACGGGACCTTTTGAGCTCAATTTTACCGCAATAGCAGTGGCAATGAGTAATGGGCTTAAGGCAATAACAGCGAGAATGGTCAAGCTGTAGTCGAGTACTTTTTTTGAGTTGCCGCGTTGCCCATTTAATGGCGTTTCGGACAAGGCAATAAGCGGTACATTGCCAATTTGTTTGATGCTATGGTTGATTAGAGTCATATCGAATATGGGCGGCACCCAATGCACTTCGATATTTTTATCTAAACTTTCAATTTGCAGTTTTTCTAACATACCCATTTCAGTAATGGGTAACGAGATATAGATAATCTTAATGTCATTGTGCTTCACGATCTCATCAAAGCCATCCAGTCCCCCCATTATAGGAATAACTTTCGTGTCCCAGTTACTAAGATTCTGTGTATTATCATCTAACACACCAACAATATTTTGTTTTAACCAGGGGTTATCATTAATGCGTTCTGCAAGATATTGACTAACCTCTCCCGCACCTATAATCAGCGCTTTTGCATATTTTTCTGAGTTTTGTATTTTGCGCATGTAAGTACGAAACAGAGCATGCGCCGCCACTTGTGACGCACCAGCAACAAAAAACCATACCAACAAAACTTCACGTGAAAAAGTGGCTGTTTGTTTAGTTATAAAGCCAATGGCAACTAAAGACAGAGTAACAAAGAGCCATGCACGAAAAACACTGAAGGAGTTTTTTATAAGGGTTTTATGGCTTCGATATAAGCCCTTATTGTAGTAGACCAGAATCATTAACAAAGTGGTGATGATCGTAAAGGTGATGTAGGGTTCAGAAAAACCACCTGTTTTATTGACCACAAGGGCATATAAAATTGAAAGTGTCAGGAGTAAATCAATCGCGAACTGTACAGCAGACGAAGTCAATGCATGATTCTGCAATAAGTTTCTCGTTTTTGTTTTCTGTAAAAAAGCGTATGAACTTTTTGCTGTGTGTTCAACTGACATGATATGACCCCTCATTCACTTCCAATAATGAAAATACCGCAGCTGGTTGGCATAAATCCAACAAAATGATGGCTATCGACACATTTTTATTATTATTTTTGTGCTAAACAGGCAATAAATCGATTGCTTGCATATCAGGAAACAATGAAAGGGGGAGGAAATTTTGCATTGCTTCTAACTAAGCCGCTACGCCAAATTTTGTGACGCAGTTAACATTTTATGACAATTCTAAATTAGATCAAGGATTAAAACAATATATTTCATGAGGCTATATGCCCCCTCTGTCTCGGGGGCCCGATATAGAGGGTTAGGATTATAATAAGTTCATTAGTATTCAGTAACTTGGCCAACAAAATAACCTTGCACTGCATTAATACCAAGCTCTTTGAGTACGATAAAATCTTCTTCTTTTTCGACAAATTCACCAATGACCTCAATATCGAGGCCATGAGCAATTTGACAGAGAGATTGAATGAAAAAACGGTTATCTTTGTTTTCACTAACGCCATTCACCAAACCACCGTAAATTTTGATGTAGTCGAGTTTGAGGTCATGCAAATAACCAAACGGGGTAAATGCCGTACCAAAGTGGTCCAACGAGAATCGACAGCCGAGCGCACGGAAATCACTAACCAGTTTTTTGAAATAGTCCACATTTGAGCTAACAACATACTCCGATGTTTCCAATACTAACTGTTTAGCCACTTCTGGCTCACTTTGTAGTTTTTGCAATAACCACTGTACAAAATCATTGTCATGGAAGGATGAAGGTGAAATATTTAAGCTGTAACTTTCATCAGACTCTTTTTCTTTTAGTTGTTGTATAAAGATTTCAATAATATTTTTATCGAGCACTGGCATTAAACCCATTTTTTCAGCCATGGGAATAAAGTTCATTCCTGAAACTAAATCGCCCTCTTGTGAGAGTAACTTGGTAAAAATTTCATTATGAATTATTTTATCATTTGCAAGAGAAATAATCGGTTGTTGGAAAAAACGGAAACCTTGTTTTTCTATGCCTTCGCGCAATGTTTTTGCCCAGACTTGTGCGCCATAATTTAAGTGTGATGACTCTTCATCATCCATTCTTAAAACACGGTTACTAGCATCAGCTGTCTGATTCATACTTTTACGTAGGGCTAAATCTGCTTTTGATAATAAATCTTTAATACTAATTGTTCCATTACGTTGTGAATACCATGCACCGCCAATATGACAGAGATCTGTTTGTTCCTGATTCACACTACCTAATGGAATTTGATATGCAATATCATTGGCCAGTTCATTACTGTCAGCAATAACACTATTGGGTAATAAAATAGCAAATTGCTCACCTGAAGTACGTGCGACAAAAGCATGTGGGAAGTTTGCTAAACAACGTGTAATAACATCCGCAACATAATTGATAACAGCATCACCTTCCTGGTACCCTTTTTCATTATTAATTTCCATCAGGCCTTTTATACGTACAAACAATAAAGTGGCTTGTTCAATTTTATTTTTTGCGTTAACTGTATATTCAAGTCGCATATCAAAACCACGTCGATTGGCAAGCCCCGTTAACTTGTCGGCGTAAGCTTCTTTTTGCACCCGTTCAATAGTGTCTGTTTGCTTGGTTAACATGCTTTTAACTTTTTCAGACATTTTATTCATTGCGATAACAACACGTTTTAATTCTCGTGTTTTCGGGATGTCTTTTAAGATAGGAAATTCACGTTGAGTAATGGAAATAGCTTGTTGTTCAACAAGTTTTAACGGCAATAAAATATAACGTAAAATCAAAACAAAGCTAATAATTGCCAGAATAAACGAAAGTAAAAACCAGTTAAAAGTTTCAATCGTATTACGCCATAATTCTAAATAGGCATAACCTGGATGACTACGCACATGAATTCGTGCAGCTTGTTTCCAGCCACTAGAAATTGTACTTATCGCTTCTGGCGTTTCTAAAGGAATATACTCTATAAACCAGGCAGGAACATTTTCGACCTTAACCGGGATCTTGCGTTCTATAATAGGTGTTCCATCAATTGCGACCAGACGAACCTCACGGTAATAACCACGATCGAATATCGCATCGATCATTGAATTCATTAATGCTGTATCTTTATTTTTAAAATGCGGCGTTAAAGACAAACCGAGAGAACTGGCTGTATCTTGCGCATGTGATTCAAGTTGATGCGTAAGATAAGTACGCGTATTATTTATGCTAACCGTGAGAGTGCCAACAAATAATATGGCAAATACAATTGAGATAATAATAATGAGTTGTTTTGATAAAGTCATAATAAATTAAGTCATGGTTGAGTTCTTTAACTATATAAGTGTTATTTGCTTAAGTGAAGCAAAGCTTATCAATTAGCCTGATTTTTAATTCTCAAACCAAGGTCTCGCCATAATTTAATACGGTCAGAATTACCCACACGGCGGCCTTTTCCCCGTTCTTTTGATACCCATAAACCATCTGCATTAAAACTGTAAACCGGGACTAAATCGGTCCGGCTTGAAGCGAGTTTAATCTCATTAATTAAGTTATCAAGTATAACGGGCTCTGCATCAGGGGTGGGATAATAAGTTAAGACCATGTGTGCCTGATTGAGCTCGACGGCTTTGACGTACATAATGCGCATTTTTTCTACCGGTACGCCCATTTCTTTTAGAGTAAAGTACTTTGCGATTGAAAAATCTTCACAGTCCCCGCCGTTTGTAGATAAAAATTCGACCGGTGTCGCCCAATAATCTTCCGTTTTCCAGTGGTCAATGTCGTTAACAAAACGTGCATTCTGATTAAAAAAAGTATTGACCACCTCAAGCTTTTCTTTTTCATTCAGCTCAAGGCCATCATATAACACGACCGCCTGCCAATTCAGTAAGCGATCTTTAGCGGCTTCACCGTATGTTTCGGATATTTTGCTGAGCAGTTTTTCACTTAGGCCCAAAACATCTGCCGTAAGCCAGCCGATTGCGATAAAAAAAAATAATAAAACGAATGTTGCAAGTTGTTTTTTTATTAAACGATAACAGAGAACAAAAAACGACCAAAATGAAGCAATATGCTGAAATAAATCAAATGATGAAGATGGAAACATTTTTTGCATTTTTTAGGGAAAACCTGATTAACAAACTCATCTATCTTATCGGTTATTTATCTGAAATTCTTTAAAATATAACTTAATCGTTTTCTCTCACCTTTCTTCTCAGGCGTTTATCCCTTCCCCTTTTGGTTTTTTCATCCATACGACGTGTTCTTGATGCCTGAGTGGGTTTGGTTGAGATTCGTTTTTTACGCACCACGGCCACACTTTTGATTAACTCCTGCAAACGTTGTAGAGCTTCAACCCGGTTTTTTTCCTGAGTGCGATAGCGTTGTGCTTTAATGATCACAACACCTTCTTTACTGATCCGCTTGTCCTTTAATTTTAATAAACGGGTTTTATAAAAATCAGGTAAGGAGGAAGATTTAACATCAAAACGTAAATGGATAGCACTGGAAACTTTATTCACATTTTGCCCGCCCGCCCCCTGCGCACGAATAGCGCTAAGCTCGATTTCAGCCTCATCAAGACTCACGTTTTGGGATATGACCAGCATGCGATATGGTACTTTTTAGGGGTGCTCACTTCAAGCAAACCTTTTATCATTGCGACGACTGCATGGACGCAGGAGGTAGAGTAACGCATGAGCAGTTACCGAGCGAAGCGTGGCAATCCCACATAATTAGCTCAGAAACAGTAGATTTCTTCATTGCTACGCTTCTTGCAATGACAAAAACGGGCAATAAAAAAGGCGCACTGAGTGCACCTTTTTCAGACTTACATTCAGCAAACCCTTAAGAAATTTTTGCTGTAGATCCGCCTTTTTTACCCTGGTTATCAACCCAAGAGATTTTAACGCTGTCGCCCTTTTCTGCGCCATTAAAATCAAATGAAAGGAATGGGTTTTTTGAAACGCCCGGTCCCCATAAACAGGTTAAAATATTTTTTCCATTGTGTTCACAGCTCACTTCTGTAATGTAATGTCCAGGAATCTTCTTACCTGTTTTTTTGTCTTTGCGTAAACCAGTTTCCATTGGGTGGAAGATAATCGCTTTAATCGATGTATTTTTTCCATTGTCCCAAGCACGAATTTTCATCTTTCTAGCCATGATAATGTCCTCAATAAATTCTTTAAATCAAAATATACGATTAACCGCCGCAACCACCTAAGGTTACTTTAACGCCTTTTTTCGCGGTATAGAGTTTGCCGTTTGACTTAACAACAGCAACAACATCCGCTGTTTTTGCCATTTTGATACGACCCGTAATTGAGGTTTCCATTTGATTAGACAAAATGTAACTTGCAGAAAGCGGAAATGCGTTTACCGGCACATAAACTGAGATACTTTCTACTTTAGGTAAGGTTGTTTTTACCTTAAATGAGACTACCGCACCATTTTCAGCAATATCAGGTGCATCAACGGTAATATCTGCACTTGCAACAGGTTTGGCCTCACCTGTCATGGCATTCATTGCCACATCCAATTTTGTCGCATTGAACGCCTTTGCTGGCCAGGCAGCAAATACAGTGTTTGGTACTAAAAGACCCGCCCCAGCAGCAACAGCAAGCGTACTTGCCGCCATACCCGCTTTGAGGATGATTCGACGCGATGTATCCATCACAAGACTCCTTACAAACAGTAAACTCGTGAGTTGACTGTAATTAATTGTTATAAAGCGCTGTCACTTAATCTTTTAAACTAAGCAATAACACATCGTTATTATGCAAATTGCAATTTAATTTATGACTCTGAAGTTATTGTATCGGCATTTAACCAGCCCGTCTTTATCTGAGCAAAAAATTCTCCCAACATAAGATATAATGCAATTAATGGTGCAAAATGCGACTTTCATCAAGGCATTATTTATTAGATTGTTTCTATTAAGGCTTGCTAATACTACATCTACTCAGTAGAATGCGCCCATCGATTGCGGGGTGGAGCAGCTCGGTAGCTCGTCGGGCTCATAACCCGAAGGTCGTAGGTTCAAATCCTGCCCCCGCTACCAAATTAAGCAGTACAAACAAAGGGTTACAGTTTACACTGTGGCCCTTTTTTGTTATTTTGACACAATAAAGACGCATCTCATTTTTACTTTTTGCGTCAAAAGAATTCTATACCTTATATGTAGTGTTTATTGTGTCAATGGAGCTATAGCTAAATGGCGACCTTCCGAAAGAGAAATGGCAACTGGACAGTTAGTGTTCGCCGCAAAAATTATCCTGAGCAATACGCCACTTTTGATACTAAAGTGGAAGCCGAAGATTGGGCTAAGAACATTGAAACTCAAATGCGAAAACGTGCATTTGTAGATACGACATCAGCAGAAAAAACTACTCTAAAACATATCCTCGAACGCTATAGTGATGAAATTTCTATTCAAAAAAAAGGCGTTGTTCAGGAGCAATCAAAAATAAAAATGATCTGCAAGCATTCTGTAGCGGAAAAAACGCTTGCAGGATTAACTACTTCAGATATCGCAGAGTATCGAGACAATCGCCTCAGTGGCTATGGTGATATTAAAGCTGTCAGCAAAAAGACCGTACGTGAAGAACTAAATATAATTGCCCATTCAATCAAAATTGCCAGCTCAGAGTGGCACATTAACTTACCGCGAGGAAACCCTGCCGCTGATGTTCGAAAACCAGCAGCGTCAAAAGGTGCGCGTGACCGCAGACTAATCTTAAATAAAGATAAAACAATATGTGAATACCAGCGACTACTGAAAAGCGCGAAAAAAATCACTCCCATGGAAGAAGCTATTACTTTAGCTATTGAAACAGGAATGCGCAGATCAGAACTAGCAGGCCTTATGTGGGAAAATGTTGATTTAGAAAACCGTGTCGCACATCTCCCAAACACTAAAAATAATGAAGCACGTGACGTACCATTATCGAGTCAAGCCGTTAAAGTTTTTCGAAAACTAGAAAAAAATAAGCAAGAAGCGAACGAACCAATACTTAATATGTTTCCGGATTATATTACTCATTCATTTATTAAAATTTGTAAAAATGCAGATATAAAAGATTTACGTTGGCATGACTTAAGGCATGAGGCGACAAGCAGGTTTTTTGAAATTGGTTTATCAGCAATGGAAGTAGCATCAATAACTGGGCACAAAACATTGCAAATGTTACAACGCTATACACATTTAAAAGCTATTGATTTAGCGAAAAAATTAAAATAAATTGAATAGTGATTATTTAATCTTTATCTGATTTTATTTTGCCCCTAAATATAATAGCCTTAACCATTACCAACTTGACATTTATTTTTGACCCTTGCTCCCTGCGATTTACCATAATCCCCGTTATGCGCGCTATTTAGGGGACGTTTTCCCTGCAACTTACTGAGAAAACGTCTGCAAAAAGTTTACTTTTGCATTTGTTCGTATATACTTGTTCGTATATACTAAATTTTATATATTATTTTAGAAATATCGTTTTGATGGCATTTTTATACTTCAAGATAAAGGGAGGACAACATGGCCTTACAATTTTACGAAAGCCCCTTTCACGTCACCCACCCAGAAGACGTTGCAAGCAAAATGACAATGAAAATGGATCTTTCGATCATGCTTTCAGATTTAATCACCCAAAAAGGGTGGTCGCAAAAAGAGGCGGCCAAGAACCTTGGTGTTACCCAGCCAAGAATATCTGATTTAAACAGTGCGAAGATTGACAAATTCACGCTCGATGCGATGTTTGATATGCTCGATAAGCTGGGTTTTCACGCTGCGTGGGATATGCCAAACCTAACTGAAGCAACTATCTCAATCAAAAAAGAAGCGGTAGCTTAACGTCCCGCTTTAAGTTCTGCTTTAAGATCTTTCAATCTTTGCTCAGCCAAATCCATCGCTTTTTGATCAACGCCATTAGTCGTTTTTTTGAAGGAATGAAGCACCACAACAATATCTTCATATTTGGCAATATAGATACATCTAAAAGCTGGACTACCATTAATGATTAATTCAATCGCGCCTTCACCAACCGATGAACCTAAATGCTTTATAGCTAATTCTGGTTTTTCACCAAATTGAACTCGGCGCAGATCTTTTCCAAACTCATCCTGAATTTCTTCAGGTAAATCTTTGTATTCACGCTCTGCGGCATTATTCACAAAAGCAAATTTTTTCATTTTCTTCCTGTTTTTAAGCTTCTTATTTGATTAATAATATCATTCATTAAGCAAGAAGACATTTTATTCAAATTTAAAAAACTTGGTATTTAACTCAAATAAGTAAAATTATTAAATTAATGATAGAGTGATTTTGTGAAAAATATGAAAACAAAACCTGCCAAAAAAACATTGACGCTAAAAGAAATATTAGCCCAATGCCCACCTGACGCTATCGCTTTATCTGATGAAGATAAAAGGTGGCTTCATGCTCCAGCTAAAGGCAATGAAATACTGCCCCCTTATAATAAATAGATGGGGATATACAACGGCGATCCCCTGCGCTATCGCCTGACATTGGTTGCTTGTGTGCTAACGTTTCCCTGTCGGCTTATTCTGCCCTTTCATATTTAATTATGCTTTCAATTTTGTACTGGTTTATTAAATAGCACTGTTATCTTTTTATCCACATTTTTTTGCGGGGGGTTCCTTATTTAACCCCGAAAAAGCACAAAACTGTGGATAAAAAAATAATGGACTAGGCGTACTGAAGCTGTGAGAGATTCCGTGTGCACAGCTCTTTGAGGCGTGTGGACAAGCCATTAGCAACATGGAAACGTTGCTAACAACTTGACGCACACTCTGCACACACTAGCCTGGCAATAAGTAAATTTTTAAAAAAATAAAATCCTAAATAATTTTTAATCCACTCCCCATCGAATTAAAGCTTTTCTGACCGTCTCCGGGGACACTTTTCGTTTTTTATGTTTCGCGTGAAGGGCCGCAATTTCATACGTGCTATGGCCATCTTTTCGCAGTTCAAGAATAAACTCTTTGTTTTTTTCCAGTTTGAATGCGGGTCCTGCTTTCTTTCTTGCGCGCTTTTTTAATGCCATTTATATTACCCATAGTAAAACAATAATTATTTTGTTCTTATCTTATTTTAATCTTAAATAATAGCTTTAACCGTTAATAATCTCGTAACGGTTATTGCTCATAATAACTAAAAAAACACCTTGATTTGTCTGATCAATTTGCTAGTATATTATACATCACCAACGGCCATGCAAGGTGAACCGCGAAGCGTCTCTGTGGGAGAAGGAGCTTATGCGCGGCTGGTCAACCGCAAAATCAGGCGAGGCTTGTAGCCTCGCCTTTATTTGTGCTTATCGACAAAAAAAATAATCCACGGAGACCGCCATGAAAAAAAAAACCAGCACCACTCTTTTATTTTTAGCTTTGTTCCCGCTCGGTATGATTATTAGCACGAGCATCCAACCAAGCCAATCCCTTTATTACTACTTTACCTTCGCATTACGCTACGCTGTGTTTTTCTTGACGCTTTACAAATGGGGCTCTTTATCAGCTTGGGCAGCCAGAAAGTGGTTAATCTATCTAAAAAATAAGACTATAAACCAAGCGGACTTAGCTCGATTTATTGAGAACAAAAAATGGTGGTTGGCTAGCATAATGCTGAGCTATGAAATTTTCATTCAAGTTTTATATTTCCTGCGAGTATTTTAATCGTGGGTGTTGGCAGTCACTTAGAACTTTATACCACCATGTTTGGTTGGATGATTTACGGCCATTTATGGAAAGTTATCACTACAACAGGCATTGTTGCTTTACCGTTTATTGTAATGATTATTGAAGATTGGAAACAATCATATGAGACAACCGATGATTCGCCGCCAGTAGAAACCTCTCTTAAGCGAATTGAGCTGCATATTTATACCTCCTTGGTGGTTATATTGATTGCTTGCGCTCCGTTCTGGCCCTTAAAAGCAACGGTATTAAATTATACGCCCCCACCTACACCGAACAATCCCGATCCCAACCCCATTAAACGTGCAAGCAAAAATAGCTCTTACGTGAATACTCCGATGGCTCAAATTGACGAGGTAAAAATCCCGCTAATTTGGGCGTTAACCATGAGCGCAACCAGCGGAATTAATCACCTTGCTATAGACAATATTCCGACAGTAGAGAACGTTCGTTCAGCGCGGGCTTATTTGGGTGCGATGAAATTAAACGACCCCGAACTTGCACAAGAACTTTCTTTGTTTACCTCTCATTGTTTTCAACCTTCCCGCGCAAAATTTAAAACAGGCGCGCACAGCCCACACTACGATGAGGAAGTAAAAGAAATTTTAGAAGAGCACGGTGTACGAGACCCAGAGTGGATTGGTTCACACATTTATCAAGAGATAGAGGGGCTTTATAAGTCATGCCCTGACGCTAGAAATTGTGGGGCAGGTTTTCGTGCGAAGAGACCTATTAAGGGATGGCCGTATGAAGCGAGCCGAGATGCTATGCTGCTCGACAGACCAGAAGACCCTCCTCCGCATTGGGGTAATCCAATTTGCCTTGAGTGGTGGACGGATGAAACGAGAGGGCTTAGGGAGCGTATATATGCTGATGCAACATTGTTAGATAAGACATCATCGGCTGTTTCCGGTAGCTACAGAGATACGCCCATTGATAATCTAGCAAGACTTTGGAAAATAAGCACAACTGACCACGCGTTTAAAGATGCTGTTGTTAAACGTATTTTAAATAATAGCAGCTATAACATGATTCCAAATGATTATGCATTTGCGGCCAACTCTCAGGTGTATGGAGAAGATGGCCGTGATGATGTTACTAAATCTTTAATGTATGGCATTAAGTCTGCGTTAGCGGGTGTTGGAACGGCGTATGAGGGCGTTGCATTTAGCGTTAAGGCAACCGTGTTGCTACAGGCGATGGTGATGATTCAGGCTATGTTGCTTATGGCGGTATATATGTTTCTTGGTTTTATGATGGTTGCTGCAAGGTTCTCGATTCAGGGAATGGTTGTTGGTGCTTTGGTTATCTTTACGATTAAGTTTTGGTCGGTGCTTTGGGCTTATGCATGGTTTATTGATCAAAATTTAATACTAGCCATGTACCCTAATGAAAGCAGTTATTTTGAATTTTTCTCAGGCGGCGGTGGTGGTACTAAGCGAATGTTGCTCGATATGATAACGCAGGGGCTTTATGTGATTTTGCCAACGACTTTTACTATTTTAATGACTGCGGTAGGCGTTCAAACCATGGCTAATGCTAACAAGGGATCGAGTGCAATGGGTAGTGATTCTGGTACAGATGATGCAGCAAGCCAAAGCGGAAGTTCAGCAATCGGTGGGACAAAAGCAGGTGGAAAACATGTATGGGGCAATAAGAATAAATAGAAAAAAGTATCTATTCGCAATGTAATTCTACCTACCCATTACTACCGTTCATGTTATATTTATAAAAAAAGGAAATTTAATGTCATATTTAAGTAAATGGAGTTTATTGTTTGAGTTTCATAAAGCTACTCACAGAGCAAAAATTATAAGCTCACTTTATAAATCCAAACCAATAAAAGAAAAATGGCCATATTATTTTGCATTTGGAACTTATTTACTCATTTCAGGATCTGTAGCCTTTATAGCACCAAAATCAATTTGGCCAGTGTTCGTTATAATCGTAACAGCTTTTTTAACATATCTTTGGCTAGAAACTAGAATTGCAAAAGAATACAAATACTTATACATAGAGAATAATTTAAAAGCACATCCATTTTTTACACGCTCTACTTATGTAAGTTACCTACTTTTTTCTGAAAAATTAAATAACTCAAAATCTTTTGAAAAGGAAGATATAAAAACTTTAATTAACTGGCTTAATATTCAATATGAAAAAACAGATGTTTTTTCTTTTTTTAAAACAAGTGTTATATTAAGTGCTATTACCATCCTAGTAAATATTGTAATTAAATATTTAGAAATGAAAAAGTTAATAAACCCAGAGCTCATCTTTACAATATCATTTTTAGTATTTTCAATAATATGGCTCTCTTGGATTTTATCTGAGGCTATTAACAGCAACAAAAAGAAAACATCTGAAATTAGTCGCTATATAAAATGGTGGGAGCTCGAAGAATGAATCATAAAAATTATTTACATCTGCAGGGCAAAAGGCATACTTTTCATCACTCGTATGCGAGAACATAGTTTTAGCTTCAATATATTCAATGGTAATTTATTTGATCTACAAAAAGCATTGACTGCTATTGAAAACCCAGATATTAGTATTAAATTAATGACTCAAGACAATCAACAAGAAGTGACCAAGCTTATAGAGAAGTTAATAGATTATTCCATAATTTTCTTGCAGCAGCTAAAACTTTAATTGAACATACCCGAATGTTTATTGACAAAAATTATAAAAAAACCTCTTTACAACAAGCTTATTTAGAAAAAACATCTTCTGAATTTTCCCAAGATGAAGTTTGCCGCTTTGTCCAAGATTTACGTAATTTTATGCTTCACCTGGGCCTGCCACACAGTCAAATAACATTAATAATAGCAAACTTAAAAGAAGGCCAAAACATAGATAGCCCAATTATCCTAGATATAGAAGAGCTATGTAATTGGTCTAGGTGGTCATCTAGAAGCAAAACATATCTAAATATGCAAAGCAAAGAAATAAAATTATCTACAATAATTTCTCAATACGGCGATAAGATAACCGAATTTAACCAATGGTAAGATAAAAAAATACAAAAATATCATTCTAAAGATTTGAAAGAGTTGAAGATATTACAAAAAAAGTACAAAACATATGAATCAAGCAACTAGAGTATATTCGATTGAAAAAGGATATTTTTCAGAAATTCTTGAGGCTACGGATCTTAAGAGTCAAGCTCATGCAAGAAAACTCGCGCCATTTGTAGATGAAAACCGTGATTTGTTATATTGGGTAGGCTGGGGAGCACAAAAAAAAAATGGTAAACCTAGAGTTGCCCATTTCAGGCACTACCCGAGAAAAAGTCAAACAATAAAAAAAATTGTTTCTGATGAAGTAAAATTAAGAAAGATTCGCTCGGGAGAAAGTAAAAAACATTATAGTGCAAAAATTTCCGTATTAGAATTATTGAAGGATCTTCTTAGTCAAAAAAAACATCTACCTTGGGCATTTAATGATCCAGAAATATCAGAATTCTCAATGTCTGGAGATTTTCTAGCTGGGGCAATTTCAATTGAAAAAGAGTATGAGATTTCAACACCGCTAGGGACCGATTATAGATTAGATATAGCTATTTTAGGTAAAACTATAATGAAAAAACCCATACTATTAGCTGGGATTGAAATTGAATTCACACATAAATTCGGTTTTACAAAATCATTAATATGTAAATCTCTAGGGTTTCCCTTAATAAGTATAGATATAACAGATGTAGATTTAAAAGATATTAATATTGAGTGGGCAAAAAAAATGTTAATGGAAACTAAAAGAAATAGCTCAGATGGTTTTAGAAGAAACTACATATATATTCACAGAATGTTAGCTACCATATATCTTGATATACCAAGAAAATTGAAACCAGAATCTAAACATCAATATATTATCTTCACAAAGGATCAAGATAAGTTTTTAAAGCTAATTAGGGTACTTAAGGATTCGTTAAAATTAAGTGATAAACAGATTATCATCTCTCCAGTTACAGATAAAAATAAACAGTTACATGTTCAAGTAACAAATGCTGGGAACTTATCAGGTGAAAATTGGAGGGATCATAATCCTAAATCATTTATTCAATTAACGACTGAAAAACCTTGTACAAAAGCTGGTGATCTTTATTACTTTCATTTAATTTTAGCCTTTTTATGCAACTCGCATTTTGATTGTTTGGTTGGGTACAAGTATGAATTAGGCAAAAAACATAATGAGGGAGATCCTTTATACTGGAAAATGGGAAGAAAAGTAGACGGCAACCATACATTTTTTCAAGTGGCACCAAAAAGGTTGAGCGAACCTGTACACAAAATACTGGAACACGTAAATAAAATTAACAGCTAACAAGATAATCAATTGTTAGGTTTAGAGTGCATAATACAGAATAAATAATTGAGAAATAATTCGGATGAACAGATGCATAAAAAAATGATATCTTGTCACAAGGTGCTAAAAATCAAATCCAAAGCAGTTGAAAAAACCATCATTAAAAATTAAAAAATCGTTCAAAAAATGTAAAAAACTACTCCTCCCTTCACTCAAACGTTAGAGGTATAAAAAATATATGGCCTTCCCAATTATGTTCTATACGCAAGTTGGAACCATCATAGCTTTTGTGGTGGGCTTATTCGTATTATACCGTCTACTGGTTAAAAACAAAGATGCAACAATTCAACTATTAGAAAACAAAATTTCCCAATTAAATGAAAAAATACAATATCAAGGTACTGATGTATTATCAAAAAATCTTGAAGAAAGAATATCGATCCTTAATGCAGAAATTGAACGGTTAAATCAAGATAAAAATATCAATAGAGATCTTATAAAAAAAAGAAAAAAAGAGCTTTCTCATTCCAAAGAAATATACGATAGGCTCCAAAAATTAATTAGCCACAGAGCTGGGCTTACGTATTCATATTTCTGCCCTGAGTGTAATAAACCAACTATTGAATATGCAGAAGCCAAAATAGAGTTTAGTGCAGAAAAAAAAGAGCATTACCTTGTAAAGTATTCTTGTGGTTATTCTGAGCTTAATAGTGAAAAAACAACTAATTGCGAAAACACCCTCTCCTAACAATCAACCCTAGTATATATCCGAAAAATTACATTTTTTATATTAACTCACCTCCAAATATACGAGACAAGATACAGGTTTCCATACTCAATCATCATACCATCCGATAGGGTCTTCGCCCATATCGTATTTTCCCGTCCGCCAATTCCATCTATAATGTTCTGGTTCTTTTTTCGATGTTGCTGGAGCTTTCGTAGCTCCATCGATGGCACCATATAGAACTTCAAATAAAAATTTCAGCGTATATCTTAAAAACTTCATCATTAATTCTGAAATATTCATAATCAACCTTTACTGCTCATTTCCACTTTTTCTTAGATAAATAAAGAAAAAAACCATTGTTATAAATTAAATTCATTAATAGCTTGTTGTTTCATCTATATCTATTGCTAAAGGATTTTCATGCTGCATTTCATAGCATTGATTCCTTATGTTAAATTTATATAGTTTATAAGGCGGTTCTTTATTCGACGTAACGTTTTCTTTTTCGGCCAAGCCTGCATCTTCACTGTCACTTAAAAAATTAGTAATAAGTTCAAAGGTTACTTTCAACGCACCTTTTAATAACTTCATTATCAACTCAATATAGTTCATCATTAGTCCTATTTTAGTTCTCTGCATCAAAAAATCATTTTTGGTTATTACTTAACTTACGTAATTTTTTTTAAACATATTTTCCAACTCAGATCCAGATAACGACTTTAAACACTTTATACCAATTTTTTAAAATATCCTTTCGGCTTAATCTGTTTTGCCTGCGCTTTCAATATTAGCATATCGATATACTCGCTGATATTTTAAGTCAGGCTAAAAGTATAGCACTTAAAAATTTCTTTACTGCCCTTCTCTAATTTTTTTAAGATAAATAAACTCCTTGTATTCGCTAGAGAGCTCTTGCCTACCCCACATTTCACATTTGCAAACCGGCAATCATCTATTCACTAGCTTTTATTTGCTTTCAGGTAGTATATCAAGTGGGGCACCGTGCCCCACTAGCTTTTATTTACTTTCAGATAATTCATCAAGTGGGGCACCGTGCCCCACTAGTTATTATGTTTCTTGAGAAACCATCTGACATATGAGATCACATCATATTACTATCCCAAAGTTTATCAGCGAGATGATGCACCATATTGCACGTGGGACAATGCACCTTATCTCATCGTTGATTCACATAACAACCAAAGATTCCCTCTTTCTGCTTCCCTGTTATTTGATCCCCAATCAGCTTTGCTTCAACCAACGCTACATGGATTTCACATGCCGCCACCTATCGGTGCCAACATGTTTCACCATGCTCATAGCAGTCGCTTCTGCGCGATAACTCGCGCAAAAACTCCCTGTCGTCGCATTTGCTCCTCCTTTTAAATTTTGTTTACTTATTCGCTTTGCTACTAAGCAAACTCTAGGTCGCAGTCTACGACTACGACCTAGAGTTTGCTATATCAACGTTTTTCGTATTAATACGCAACGAAATTAACGCAACAGTTGTGTGTGTCCATGAAAGCAGTTATTCTGCTTTCATGGACACACAACAACTGCTAAACCAATTGGATCAAAGTAAACAACAACGCCGTCGAGGACGACGTCGCCGTTTCACCCACTCACGTCTTGATCGCTATCGCGGCGAACTCACTGTCCTACGCAACGAGGGCAAAGCTTCCTATGCCGATTTGGCTCACTGGCTTCGCCAAAACCGACGTATTGTTGTAACTCCCTCAACAATCTGGCGCCGATTTAAGAGATGGGAAGAAGATGGCTAAATCACTTTCAGAACAAGCAAAAAGCTGGCTGTGGTCTATTGCCAAAATCGGCGAAAGCCGTCATGAGCTTTCAAGTAAAGATGGCCCTCACATTACTTCGATTCGTGCCTTGAACAATTCTGCTTACGCGTTAGCCAATGCAGCTAAATGGGCAGGCGTAGACCGCATCAAACATATGACACCAGAATTGGCTCGTGAATATCTTAACCACCGCAAAGATTTCCTAAATCCACAAGGCAGGCACCTTTCACAAAAAACTCTAGATCTTGATCGAATTGCATTACAGCTCTCGCCTTCAATTGCCTCATCAGAAATCGACCGAGTGATGCTTGAACAGGAGGAGAGGGAGCCAGAATTAAATATTGAACAAGACACATTTGTTCCATTATGCGAACAAAGCCGGGCGTACACGCCCGAGCAAATTCGGGAAATTGCTGAACATCAAAATGATAGAAACGGCTTGGCAACATTAATTGCTGCTAATGCAGGACTGCGTGCTCACGAACTATTAACTTTACAACGAGGTGACGAATCAAATGGTCCATCGAACACCCGAACATGGAGCGACGAGCGATTCCAAGGCCGTGATGGCGTGTTATACACAACAAAAGGTAAAAATGGTCTTGTGCGTGAAGTTATGATTTCTCGTCACCTGTCAGACCGGCTTGAAGAACGCCGGTTGGATGAACCTAAAGATGTAACAGATCGAGGCGTACACTACTCCCAAATTTATAATGTTGCCGGGGGACAGGCTTGGAGTTCATCTTTCGGGCGCGCTTCAGAACGTATTTATGGCTGGTCAAACGGAGCACACGGTGTCCGACATACTTACGCACAGGAACGGCTAGGTGAGTTGCAAGATAAAGAAAAAACATTCAATAAAAGTCGGGAAGTGACGAGTCAAGAACTTGGCCACTTCCGCCCAGGAATAACAGAGACTTATTTACGTTAAGTTTTCTTCAGACCTGACAGCCTTAAAAGACTGGTACGTAACAACGTTACGAATAGTTTAAACACTTCTGTCTGCTTAGGTGGCAAAACCTGAGCAAAGGGATGTCCTTAGAAAGGACAAAAGGTAGCGCGTAATGTGCGCCAAACAACTACACTTAAAATGTAGTCGTTACTTCTTTGAAGCACAAGCATAATTAATCATTACCACCAAAATAACGGTTAAAAAAATGAACATAGTAAATTTTAAAGAGTATAAACAGCTCCGTGACGAGAAGATCGCCATGGTGGAACATCAACAATTAGAAGATGAAAATTGTATTATTGAAAAAATGAAAAAAGCGATTGAAGCAGGAAAGTTGCGACTGCCAAAATAATTAACCGTTTTTTTACTCATAATGGTTAATCTATTGTGTTGTCCAGCAAACCTATTTAAAGTGAAGTTTCATTCGATTAACGCACGATACGCGGCTACCTTTTACCTGTCCGTCAGGTCATTAAAATAACGGGCCATTTTATTTGAACACCCAACCGGGGAAATCCCGCTGGGGTATTTCTCTAAAAACTAATTATTTGAGGAGAAATACGATGGAAGCAATGTTATTTCAATTAGTGTTTTTTGTTCTTTTTGCGGGCTATATTTTTATTAATTTAGATTCAAGATTTGATAAAAAACCTGTTCAGAAAAAAACAAAACCAACAGTGCGTAGTGAAAAAAAAGTGTCTTCACAGACTTCTTATCACTGCTCACCGGGTAAATACACTGTTACTACTGTTCAAAAATGAAAACAGATAAAGCCCCTCACGGGGCTTTATTTTTTGCTATGCTTTAAATATGAAAAATAATCCATTTATCGAAGGTTTTATTCAGGGTGTAAAAGAAACACCTAAAGGCTATTTTGCGCCAATTGTTGCACTCTGGCGGACGCTTGTTGAAACCACTGAAGATCTAACGTCTAAAAAATAAAGAACTAATTAATAAACCAGTACTGGTTTATTAATTAGCTTGTAGGTTTTTTATTTTTTGTGAGCGTAGCGAGCAGCTAACGTTTTTTTATCCGGTGATGGAAAAGTGTGGATTCTTTAAAGTTAAACATTGGTTGAAAAAAGTAATTAATCTTTTTTTTGGTAAACGCTTTTGATTTTAATCTTTTCAATGGTGCTTTTCCTTATTGTCTTGTTCTTTTGTTTTTGTATATTTACTGTTTGTCTAGACTTCCTGAGAAGCGATTTAAGCCACTAATGATTTTTTGTGGGATTATACGGCTTTTCCGAATAAACTCTTCGTAAAAGGTTTAAGCGGAGCTGTGGTGGTTGTGAAATATGCTTACTGAGATTTTTTATTTCGATTTAAGTTTTTAAGTTTAGTTAAGAGCTTTTAGTATAACTAAGGTTAAAGAAGGTTAAAAAAGGTTAGTAAAATTATAAACAAAAAAAATACCGTTATATCTCAATATGTTACAGTTAAAAATTGCTTGTAGATAATATCCATAAATACGACATTTAATATCTATAAATACGAGGTTTAGTACCTATAAATACGACACGAATATCTATAAATACGACACTTAATATCTATAAATACGACACTAAATATCTATAAATACGACACTAATATCCAAAATACAGCCTTAATTAGCTCAATATCTTTTCTTTTTCTTAAAAATAGTTATTTAATTGGGTTTTTTGACTTACATACAAAATCAAATTAGCAAATTTGATATCTGTCTTTACGACACTTGTTTCACCAATCTAATACGAGACACCCTAACTAAATTATTGTTTATACTGCATTTTTTGAGAAACCCAACATTTACCAATTCATCTAAATACCCTCTTAATTTTTGTTTAAATTGAGGAAGCCCAGCTTTTGCATCGCAGAGCTTTTGAAGATTTTCTACTCGAACAGGATGTGGAATTTTGTGGCTAGAGAAATATCCTTGAAGCTTTTTTGCCGTCGGGGTTAGCATCATACGCTGCTCCCACTCCACTTTCGTGAAACTCTTCTCACCAAAAAGCATCTTCATCTCTTCATCGACCCAAACCCTCCAAAGCTTTGTCTCCCTCCATTCATATTTTTGAATTAAAGAAAAACTTATGCCCTTGTCGGGCAGCATATCGAGAGTCCGCTCTTTTGTTTTAAGGGTAAGATTTGTGGCGCTCATTCTCGATAAACATTTTTTTAAGCGCCTATAGTGCGTTTCGGAAGGCCTTTGTATTATTCCTGTTTTTTTGCTTTTCGACCACCCAAGCGCTTTGATGAAGGAATAAGGACTGAATTCTACGGGTTCACCTAAATTATGTGCTCGCGCTAAATGCATAATTTGAAGCCAGACATCCTCATCACTTACCCGCAACTCTTCCCCCCTGTAGGTTACTTCAGCCGTGCCAAGCGAAAAAAGAAGCACATCTTTGAACTGAGCTCTCTCACCTCTATCTTGGCGAGGAAAAAATAAAAGACACCTAAATAACTCGTTCGGGCAACTTCGCTCCTCCTCTGCCCATGACATAGTGAGCTGCTTGGGGGAGCAGGCAACGCGATTTTTTATTTTTTCTAGGGTTGAGCTGAGTTCAGATGCCGCTTTCTTCTTTAATATTTTTGGCTCACTCATAATTCACCTCCTATACTAACTACATTACGCGGCCTACCTCTTTTTTTAGGGCCTGTTGCACTAGCAGCAAGCCCATCAATATATCGAGCAAGCTCACTCATATGAACAAGTCTTCGACCTCCTTGTTTAACTGTCTTAAGTTGAATAGTTTTTTTGCTAATTCCAACACGAAGAGTTTGAGTGGTTATAGATAATGCTAACGCAGATTGAGTTAAGTTAAGAAAAACTGAACCAGGATAATTTTTCTGAAGTATTTCAAGAGTATTCATTAGCATAAATAATTCCTCTTGATCGATTGAGAATTAACTCTAAGAGCTGCATTAAAGCTAAAAAAACCGAAAACAAAGTCAAACATAAAATGTGTTTTCTTCACGTCATTACTCCGAAATAAATAATCGACAAACGAAAAAAGGGCGAGGCCACATAAATGCGGCGCTCGCCCTAACGAGTTAAATAATGACTGACGGTTACTAACTGCTTCTAAGCAATTAAACCGATGCGCCTCTCATGATAAGATCACAGTCGCGGACGCTAGTTTCCATTATGCTAGCATTTTGATCGTAAAAAACAAGTTGTTTTTGGCTTATTATGGGCAACAACCGTTACGAGACTCTTAACGGTTAAGCCTGTTATATAAGGTTAAAACAAGGAAAAAATAAAAAAGTATTATTTAACTATAGGCAATATAAACGGCATTAAAAAAGCGCGCAAGAAAGTAGGCAGGCCCCGCATTCAAATTGAAAAAAACAAAGAGTTTATTCTCGAGCTACGAGAAGATAGTCATAGCACGTATGAAATTGCCGCTCTTCATGCAAAACATAAAAAACGAAAAGTCAGTCCGGAGACAGTCAGAAAAGCTTTAATTCGATGGGGAGTGGATTAAAAATTATTTAGGATTTTATTTTTTTTAAAATTTACTTATTGCCAGGCTAGTGTGTGCAGAGTGTGCGTCAAGTTGTTAGCAACGTTTCCATGTTGCTAATGGCTTGTCCACACGCCTCAAAGAGCTGTGCACACGGAATCTCTCACAGCTTCAGTACGCCTAGTCCATTATTTTTTTACCCACAGTTTTTTGTTTTTTCGGGTTTAGTGAAGTGCTCCCCACAAAAAACGGCGGATAAAAAACAATAGTGCTGTTTAATTTTACCAGAAATTACTATTTAATATTGATTATGGCTGAAAAAGTGGCTTTTACCCATTTTAGCGACTAATTGAAGTCATACTTATATCGTCACCACAACGCCCTGTGCGTACTCTTCGGCAGTTAACTCATACTACTGATAATTTCTCTTTTTACGCTTCCAATAGTTATTCCAACCTTCTCTGGTCACAGCTAAAAATATACCAAGAACAACACCGATTAAACCAACTAAAAGTTTTTCATTGATTCCTAATTCCTTAATTTTATCTCATTGACTCTAATATTATTCTCTAGCAGTTTTTATTAAGTCTTGTACTGATTTTGTTTCAGGTTTACTCAATGTTATCTTTGATTGATTGTAAGTAAATATTACCTTATTGCCAACCACCTTAAAACCGCCCATTGGAGATTGTTCTATATTGCAGTTGTTAGCATACTTGCAAGTATCATCAATACTGACACCAACTGACCAGCCTCCTTGAGTATAGCTACTTCGACAATATCAGAGGTTTCGGCATGTACATTTGGATTTAATCTCAATCTCATTACACACCCTGCTTCTGTTGTTAATTCCTACATTCTATATGGGGATAATATTTTGTCATTAATTGGCCACCTAACAAGCGGAGGACTGCTTTTATACGAATCAACTACAAGTTTCAGATACGAAACATTTTCTCTCCCCCTACAGAATGATGCGTATGAAACTAGCAACATTATCTGGATTAATGTGTATTTACACTCTAATCGCCAGACTCTCTAAGCTAATTAGCTACATTTTATAAGATCATAATATTGTTCATATAAGCATCAATTAATAAGAATAATTTAATTTTCGTTCATATATTGCTTTATTTGTTCACATATGTATTAATATGTTCATATAGACAATATAAAGAATTAATAATGAAGCATTTACACGAAATACTTAAAATAATCGAAGGTGGGGTTCAGCAAAAATCAGATCAAGTTTCTGCTTTTGCCGGATTATTAGCCAACAAACTGGAACAAGTTGGTGAGAATAAAGCTGCAAATAATATTCGCAAGCAACTTCAAAGTAATAACAAACCAACCTCATCCCCTGATTTTTCTCCTACAGGCCTTACAGCTGTTCAACCGATACCAGTAGATAAAGACAGCAGATTATCATTGGCAGATACTACATATCCACTTGATGATGAGGTGCATATACAGTTAGAGAATGATACTCAAGAAACAGTAGAAGAATTTTTAAGATTTGTTAAACATGCAGATCAGTTAGTTGAGGCTGGTGTTGGTATTAGCCCATCTATGCTAATTTACGGCCCTCCTGGCTGTGGAAAAACAGCTTTAGCACATTATATTGCTGCCAAACTTGGTATGCCTCTATTGACAGCCCGTTGTGATACATTAGTTTCATCATACTTAGGCTCTACATCAAAAAATATTCGTAGCTTATTCGATCACGCATCGGAACGCCCATGTGTTTTATTTTTAGATGAATTTGATTCACTTGCAAAAGCTCGAGATGATCAACATGAGCTCGGAGAACTTAAACGAGTTGTAGTTAGTTTATTACAGAATATTGACGCTCTTCCGCAAAATAGTATTTTACTTGCTGCTACAAATCATGAAAATTTGTTAGATTCTGCTGTATGGAGAAGGTTTTCTTATCGATTACAAATCCCATGGCCATCTAAAGTAATTAGAGAATCCCTGCTAAAGCAATATCTCAGCGAATATAAGTTAGATAATCTTAAATCATTAATTCAGGCTACTGAGGGTATGAGTGGTGCTCTCATTCAGCAAGCCTGTCACTCAGCTGTTAGAACAGCTGTTCTTGAAAAATCAAACAACATTGATGATAGTGAATTATTATGCAAACTTATTCGGGCCCAACATCATAGTATTTTTCAAAGTAATATCAGTGTTGAAGAGAAAGTTATAAAACTACGAGGAATTAATACAAAACTATTTACTACAAGACTATTAGGTAAATTGTTTAGTATATCTACTGGAAAAATTTCTCAGATTATCAATAGATAGAGGATGCGATCATGGGAAAAAAGGATTATCCGATTCAAATTATTGAAATTAGGAATACAGATCATAAGCCCCCTCCTGATTCAATATCTATAGATCACAAAGTCTTTGGGGAGGTTACACCGACTCTTCGTCAGATATTAGCAAACCAAAGTAATTTATTATTAGAATATTTTCATCAACACTTTAATCAGTGGTCAGACATTCCTGCCGTTGCAAAAGTAACTCTAAAGGAAGAAGCACTAGCTAAAAGTCATAGGCCAATTGCTTTATTTACATCAAGAACCTGCCCAATTATTGGAACATTAGATTTTGGTGAGATTCTCGTTAGTGTTACTCCTAATGGTTTAACAAATTTATCTAATCGTATCCTTGAAACTGAAGGTAAAAAATCTATAGCTAATATTTCAGCTATCGAAAAAATTGAACCTTATAAACAAGAAGATCGTTTGCAAGGACTTACACAAGATAATTTTTCGCAGTATGCTAAAAATAATATCAGCTTGAAATTACATGCTTTCAGTCATGGAAATGAAACGACAGATGTATTAATAAAAAATGCATTGATTACATTAGCAAATGAATACGGTATAGAACTAGAAGAAATACATTATGGAAAACGTCAAACTTTTCTTAAAATGTCAGCCGCTAATGACAATGCAAACAAGATATTTTCTTCTTTTATTGGACTACAATCTTTATCACCAATGCCGAGTTATCGGCCCGGAGATTTTCAACTACAGACAACTTCTGTTGGAGATGCAGATGTAACTCTTTGTCCACCACCACTTGATGATCATGAATATCCTGTTGTTGGCGTTATTGATTCTGGTATATGTAAGAAAAGTACGCTTCTTTCTCCGTGGATTATTGCGCAAGAACACTACGTACCTGAAACCCTCCAAGAGAATAGTCATGGAACAATGGTTGCTGGATTAATTGCAAATGGACGTTCTTTAAATCATAGTGATCAACGCTTTCCTATGGCTCAAGCTAAGATAGTTGATGTTGCTGTTTTTGAGAAAGGAAAAAACCTCGAAGAAGACAATCTGGTTACAATTATTGAAGAAGTTGTTGAAAAGTACCCTAAAGTAAAAGTGTGGAATCTTTCACTTGGTGGAGCTACCGCTGTGCCATATAATGAATTTTCAGACTTTGCTTGCTTCTTGGACGAAATGCACGATACACATAAATGCTTGTTCGTTGTTGCCTCAGGAAACCATCATCATTTACAATCTTGGCCACAAACAAGAGATTTTGGTGGTCAAGATCGCGTATCATCACCTGGTGATTCTATTCGCTCGTTAACAGTAGGATCAATAGCAAATAAAGCAAATCCAAACTCATTATCGAAAGCTGAAGAACCATCACCATTTTCACGTTGTGGGCCAGGGCCAAACTATATTCCAAAACCAGAAATAACACACTACGGCGGCAATTGCGCAGCTAATGAAAGTTATGCACAAACGGGAATTCTTTCTTTAGGACCTAATAATAGCCACTTTGAATCGCTTGGTACTAGTTTTTCTGCACCTTTAGCCAGCGCTCAAGCGGCAGTACTTTGGCAACAGCTTGAAACAGGAGAGAACCCTTGTATACCCGAGAGAGTAAAAGCGCTAATGGTTCATTCCGCATTGGTTCGTTCTCAATCTGTAACGACCGACACACTTAACAATTATGGTTTTGGTCAACCTGGCGACGTAATAGATACGCTTTATTGTGATCCCAATACAATAACTTTAATGTTTGAAACAGATTTAAGACATGGAGGACATGAATTTGAACGCTGGCCACTACCCATACCAGACTGCTTAACGACAGACGATGGAAAATTTAAAGGTGAAGTGTTAATGACCTTAGTTTATTCACCTATGATTGATAAAAATTATTCTTCTGAATACTGTCGCACTAATGTAGATGCCGCGATGGGCAGTTATAAACAAGATGATGATGGTACTTATCACTTTAGTAGTTTAATCCCCGTAGCTCCTAAAGATCTTAGTCTTCTTTATGAAAAATTTCGAATTGAACATGGTTTTAAATGGTCTCCAGTAAAGGCCTATCACAAAACATTTCCAAGAGGAACAATGGTAGATACTTGGCGCTTAAAAATGAAAGTGACGAGACGTGCTGAAGAAGCTAATCCGGGTTATCCTCAACGCGCTACTCTTTTACTTACATTGAGATCAACAACTCCCGAACAACAGGTTTATAACGAAGCTATCATTAAAATGAATCAGGCCGGCTGGATAATGCATAATATTGATCAGCATCTTCATATTAAAAACTAAGTATTAATTTTAAAATAGAAAAATGTACGTTTATGAATAAATAACAGACAGAAATAAATCATGACTTACATTTCACCAGAAGTTCTCTTGAATGATTAGATAAAACTTATGCATACTTTTTAAATGCAAGCTCACATAAAACTGAAAACATACTCAAGATGAAAAATTATTTTAAATATTTTTGTTACCTGAGCGCATGTAATTGTTAAGGAATTTATTTAGTTAACTTCATATTTAATGTATGTGAAGCATATGGGTGAAACTCAGGCAACATACTAATAATCTGGCCATCTTCAAACCGGTGATGTGCAATAGAGGGAAACAGTTCTTCCGGAACAGGATAATTGGCATTTGGATTATGAAACATCGACAATCCTTCTCCCCATAACTCCTCACTTTCTTCTGTAACCTGATATCTAAATACTTTTGGGAGAGTGGCATTAGGATTATGGTCATGGCGTGTGCCCATGCGATACATCATCACATTAGGTGAACCGAATCCCGCCTGCCTTCCAAGCCGGTTGAATTTCGATATCGTACCGCTGGCTGAAAATAATATCGCACTTATATTCTCTGAGTTAGGTTGAAAAAAATAACCAGATGGTATTTCTTTACCTCCTACTTTATGTGTTTCTATCTGTATGGGTTCAATAACTAGTTCTCCATTGTCATCAAAATGGTGTTCGTGTCGTACACCATATAAATAATTAATAAGTGCTGTTGAACTCCACAGCATTGATTGATCATCGTGAAAATCGGCAATTGCAAAAACTATGGGATTACCAGCAACATGGGGGAGTTCCCAGTATTTTTTCATTAATTTTGAATATAGCGGACTACCAAAGCGGATCGGCATTGCCTCTTGGTGCTCTTCAAAAATATCCGTTGGTGTATTTTGGCCTGAAGGTTCTTTAAAAAAACTTATAGAATTTTCTTTTTTTCTTCCGACTATTACTGCTTCTATTGCCACAGTTTTTCCATATTTTGTGACCATAAAATCTGGAGCATTCTTTGTTCTATCAATGAATAATTGTTCCTCAACTAAATATGAATTTATATATAACTCCCATAATCTAGCGTCGAAGCCTGTAGACTGAAATTGCTCTACGAAATTACCATCAATATCAACGAAATGTGGCATCATTTCGTTGATAATACTTCTAGCAGATAAAAATGCTTCTTCTTTAGCTAGTCGAGTGAAGTATGGATGCTGTTTCTGAATAGAAACTATAGGTTCAAATAGATCAATTTTGTTACCAGGTTCCCCCTGAGAAAATATTTTTTTCCCTGTACCAGTGTGCCACTTCATAGCTCCATGTAGCCAAGTGATCGCTTCTTCCTCTGTAACTAGCGATGTTTTTAAATCGATAGTACGATAAGCAGCATTCTCGTCTCTAGCCATAATAATTGCTACATAGTCATCATCAATAGTATCTAATAGTAGAATTCCTAAAATACTTTCGTCATCATTAGCGAACCAGCTAAGCTCTCTACTTATGTAGGCTGCCGCAGGACTGCGGGAGTGTGCAGCCAGAGCGTTGAAACGCTTTTCATCTAACGCTGAAATTTTGATTTCATTCGAAACCACAGAAGTACCTTAAATGACTAATATTTTAGTTAATATTTATGCTAATTTTGATTCTATATCAAATTTCGCTAATAACCAGCGACTAAGAACTGGTGAATAACAAATATTATTTTCAGACTAACCAAGTTTTGAATTCTGACACAATTCTGACACACCAATATACAATATTTATACAACAACATCTTTCATGACGAAGTCATAAAATACCTACCTCATTGATATATATATGAAAAATATCGTAAACCATTGATTATAACGCTGCGTTAACGGGCTCATAACCCGAAGGTCGTAGGTTCAAATCCTGCCCCCGCTACCACATTGATAAAAAGCCTAATTTATTCAATAAGTTAGGCTTTTTTATTGCCCGTCTTTTATTTTACTAAAAATAACGAGGCAAAAAAAAACGGATGCCGCAGCATCCGTCTCAAATATACGAGGAACTTAAGCTTATGGCTTAACGTACATGTAACCTTTTTGTTGTAAAAACGCAACTTCAGCAACGCCTGAAGGAATAACTTCGGCATTTTCGTTAATTAAGTTTTTGTTAATTTTCTTGCCACGAATCGTATTTGCACAAATTGTGAATTTAACACCACGGTTTGCTAATGAAGCAATAGTGTCAGCAAATTGATATGGTTTGCCCGTTTTTTTGTTTTTCTTACCCATTGCACCATCAACCATTGCGAAAGCACCTGAGCTATGCGTAACAACAATTAACTCGATGTTATCGTCGCCAACAGCATTTAAGTGATTTTTTACATTACGCAAAGCACCTGTTGCAGTGTGGATGTTGTTAATGTGGTAAACAACTTTTGATTTCAAATAACCATTTTTTGCTGAACCATCTTTAGCCGGGCCTGCTGCGAATGCAGATGTTGCGACTAAGCTTAATAAAGCTGAAGCTACGATTATACCTTTTTTCATTGTGGACTCCTCCAAATATTATATACACCCTTCGCTTGCGGAAGGCTTTGTATTAATTAGAATAACTACCCTTACTTATACTGTAAGCTTTGTAGCGCTTCTTCATAATTAATACCCCTCACTATAAGTTTATCTCAACTTCATGCAACTACTATTCGCGCTGTAATGCAATATGCACCACTTTTTTTTATAAGGGTATACAAATTAGCTTTCACTCTCGCTAACATCATAGCGACGCAATTTACGCCATAAGGTTGTTTTATCGATACCGAGTGTTTGCGCTGCCTTGGTCTTTTTCCCTTTAAAACAGCGCAATACATGACTGATATACTCATGCTCAAGTTGCTCTAATGACATAAGGTGCTCATCTGAAAAATTTAATGTCCTATCAACATCACCTGATTCAAGTTCATTATTCCCGCTCCAATGTAATGTTTTGTCCTCAGAAAGAATAACCTCTCGTTCAATAATATTGCGTAATTCACGAACATTTCCTTTCCATGATGCATCACAAATTAATTTAAGAGAGGCCGCATCAAAACCTTTAATATCACGCTCATATTGTTCCGAGAACTCCCTGATAAATTGCTCGACCAGCGCAGGAATATCATCACGGCGTTCATCAAGCCTTGGCACATAAATATTTACGACATTTAAACGATGATAAAAATCATGACGTAACTCTCCGTCTTCTAACGCCTGCTCAAAATTTCGATTGCTTGCAGCAATAATACGAACGTCAATATCCACTTCTTCTGAACTACCAAGACGTTTAATTTTATTGCTTTCGATGGTGCGCATTAGTTTAATTTGCATCGCATCAGAAATATTACAAATCTCATCCAAAAATAAAGTACCTCCACTTGCCTGTTCAAGCAAACCTTGCTGTCGTTGATCTGCGCCAGAAAATGCATTTTTCTCATGCCCAAAAAGCTCACTTTCCAACATGTTTTCATTTAAAGCCCCACAATCAACTGTGACAAAAGGAGCATCTTTGCGTGAGCCGGAATCATGTAAAGCTCGGGCAACAAGCTCCTTTCCCGTTCCTGATTCACCGCCAATAACGACATTACAATTAACATTAGCCACTTTTTCTATGGTATTAAATAGAGAATGCATAACAGGAGTATCCCCCACCATACCAAAACGATTATTCTTTTTACCTAAGCGACGTTTTAATAATTTATTTTCAGTCTTAAGCCGTACATTTTTCATCGTACGATCTAACATCAATTTTAATTCAGTAAAGTCAAAAGGTTTTTTAATAAAATCTGTTGCACCACGTTTCATTGCTTCAACAGCATTTTCAACCGATGAATACCCCGTCATCACTAACACGGGAATATCTTCATCAATATTGCGAAGCTCTGACAAGAGTTCAAAACCATTCATGCCGGGCATACGAAGATCGGTAATTACTATATCTGCATCAGACTTTGCAAAGGCCGCAAGGCAATCTTGGGCACTTTTATAAACCGAACAACTGTAGTTTGCATTGTCACAATTTCGTTTCATAACACGACCTGTAACAACATCATCATCTACAAACATTATCTTAATTTTATTATCCGACATGTTGCGCCTCTAAATAATCCATTGCCTTTTTTCTCATTTTATTTTTTTTGGGTAATATAATAAGAACCTTTACACCCGTTTTATACCCTGTAACATTTTCAATAGAAATATTACCGCCATGGTGCTTTATAATTCCATAGCTTACAGACAAACCAAGTCCTGTGCCTTCACCTTCAGATTTTGTGGTAAAGAAAGGGTCAAATATTTTAGAAAAATCTTTACTGATAATGCCTGTTCCTTGATCGATTATTTCAACAAAATACTTACCACCTATTTCATTCGCATTGATCAATATTTTTGTTTTCGCTGGCGAGGCTTGTATGGCGTTTAGTATCACATTCACTAAGACTTGTTGTAATAAACCCGCATCCCCTTCCATAATGAGATTCTCTTTTAAGTTTGATACTAAATTAATTTCAGAAGACTCAATACGATGATGTAATAGTTCCAGTGTTTCAGTTATAAGGGCAGATAAATTAAAGGCTTCATAACTAGGCTCATTTTCACGCGCAAAATTTAATATACCCTGAACAATGCGTGCACAACGCTGCCCTTCTTTCTTTAACAAGACAAGGTCATTTTTAGTATCTTCATCAGCATCTGGCAATGATTCTTCAATCAGGGAGGCCAGAGACATAATATTCATAAGCGGGTTGTTGATTTCATGCCCAATCCCAGCGGCAAGCTGCCCAATAGCGGCCAGCCGCTCAGATTGACAAGCGGCACGAACCGCATTTTCTTTTTCCTTTTCAGTTTCTTCGAGTGTTGTGGTCAGGTAATTAAATGCTTTTCCAGCTAAACCAACTTCATCATTAACCGGCCCCTGGTAACGTACGCCTCGTTCACCATCAGCAAATTTTCGAATAATCTCTGCTAAAAGATGTATCGGTTGTGCCAAACGTCCGGAAGCCCACACCGCAAGCAATAAACTGATAATAACCAAGCCAGCAACAAGTAACCAAATTGACTGACGCATATTATTAATAGACTCAAATATTTTTTCACTCGAGGCTTCAATTACAAGCAACCATTTTGTATTACGATCTTCAAAGGGTGAAATTGTTTTGTAAAAATACATTTTTCCATCGTTATGAAAAATAGAACCATATGATTCATTTAACTTCGTTTCATTCCATTCCTCAGTGCTGACTTTATTTGAAAAACGAAAATTTGTGTTAAGTTGATTTGCAAAACGTTTTTTACTGTCAGAGTGGTATAGATAGATACCGTCACGTAATTTATTTTTATTAATTTCAACAATGTAACTATTAGCCGGGTAGCCCGTCATTGCAGATTGAACAGCAGAGTCTAAACGTGTTCCCCACATATTCACTACCAGTAAACCATGTAAGTTATCCACTTCATCTCTGACAGGTACTGAATAACGAACCATTGATGGACAAAAATCATCACCAAATGTCACCTGGCCTAATTCAAAATCTGAAATTGAGACCTTTCCGTGTTGCGCAGATTTTATTGCTTCTTTAAAAAAAGCTTTAGGTGATTGATCTGCAATATAGAAACGATTATTTTCAGTATCAAACTCTTTTGCAGCAACCGGCTTGCCCTCTTTCACTTTAACAAGAGATTTTCCTGATGCATCAATAAATCGAAGTGCTTGAATGCTCGGTACTGAGTGTTGGTAATTTAAAAAGAACTGCTCAAGGTTGTCGGCATTCTTATTGTAGAGTTCTATGTCTTTATTGGGCTCAACACTACTTGCAAAACGTTGCACAGCAGGAACACGCGACAAGCCATTTGCGATTGATTTTTGATTATTGAGGATAAGCGTGAGTTCACCCGCCATTTTATCCAGCGAAGCATTAATTTCATGCTCGGTGCGCAGTTGAACTTCCTGTTCCATTCGCTCAACTACACCAAACTGCAAAATGAGCAAGGGAACTGTGGTTAATAACGAGATAGCAATAAAAAATTTATGTCTTAGCTGCATTTAGCAAAAGCCCATATAATTGCAAGATGCAAACAATTCTAATTGAGCTTAAGCAGGAAGACAATCAAAAGGCTTAAATAAGCACTTACTCGCTAAAAATAGGCAAACTCAACTATATTTTTGTTTCATTTTGCAATAAAAGTAGTTGTTTTCTGTTTATTTGCTTCTTTGTAGTAAGTGCTTGAGATCAAAGCGATAAATAAAGCCGGGTAAAGCAAAAACCAGAAATAAACAAAAAGTAGACGCGTAAAACTCCCAGCTTTGAGGATATATATCAGAAGTGAATTTTTTCTCTAAACCCAAAGCCACCCCCCCAACCAGAAGGTATAAAACAAACCACTCCAACAGGCTCAGCCAAACAGGCTTTATTTCTGATTTCAACGGGAAAAGTCCAAAAAAACGTTCACTAATCCAGGGAAGATTAGCGGCAATAAAGGCAATAATAACGAAAATAATAATGGCGGTGCTTAACATAATGGCTCTATTTATGATTCAAATTTTAACGAAGGCGTATTCTAACGTATTTTTTACGCTAAAAGCGGAATCAAATTACGACAATTTTATCCTTTTTACTCGCCATAAAAAAACTAATTACGACATAACCGCCTGTTTACAAAGCTCAAGTAAGCTGTCTGGCATTAAACCAATAAACAAAATTAAGGCAGCATTTGCTGAAAAAACCCAACGCAAATCCGTTGCACATTCAATGGGAGCCGTTTCTTCGGGCTTATCAAAGTACATAACCTTAATAATGCGTAAATAGTAGAAAGCACCAATAATAGAAAAGACCACCGCGACCAGTGCCAACCAAAGTAAATCCGCTGAAACAACCGCTTTTAATACCGATAACTTTGCCCAAAATCCAACGAATGGGGGTACGCCTGCCATTGAAAACATAATAAACATCATCATAAAGGCAAACCATGGACTACGTTGATTTAGCCCTTTATAGTCAGCAAGTTTGTCCGCTTCAAAACCCTTACGGCTCATGATGATAATGATACCAAAGCTTGCCATCGACATGAGAACATAGGTAATAATATAAAACATTGACGCTGCAAAACCTTCCGCAGTACCTGATAAAACACCTAACAACAAAAAACCAATATGTGAGATAGCTGAATACGCCAACATTCGTTTGATATTAGTTTGTGCAATCGCCACAATATTACCGATTGCCATTGATGAAACGGCGAGAATAATAAGTATGCCTTGCCATTGAGTATGCAACTCTAACAAACCACCGACTAACAAACGCATTAACATGGCAAAAGCCGCAATTTTTGGAGCTGACGCAATATAAAGTGTAACCGCCGTTGGTGCGCCCTGATAAACATCGGGTACCCACATATGAAAAGGGACTGCACCTAGTTTAAATGCCACACCGACAATGACGAAGACCAAACCGAAAGCAAGAATAGTTTTATCCGTTACCGAGCTAAGTTGCTGACTGATAACTTGTAAATCTAAGCTGCCTGTTGCACCGTAAAGCATCGACATACCATAGAGCAACATACCGGATGCAATTGCACCTAACACGAAATATTTCATTGCTGATTCTGAGGCAATACTTGAATCACGTTGTAGTGCGACCATGGCATAAAGACAAAGTGATAAAAGCTCTAAGCCGAGATACATGGTGAGGAAACTACTGGCCGAAATCATAATCATCATGCCAAGCACACCAAACAAACCCAGTACAAAATATTCGCCGCAGAAAATATCACGATCTTTTAAATAATCTTTTGAATACAAAAAAGTAACGAACGTTGCAATGTAAACACCCAGTTTTAAGACTGAACTCATTGGATCGGCAACAAAAGTATCACTGAAAAGATGGACGGTCGTATCACTAAATAAATTTAATGTTAAGAAAAAAGCGATAACTAAAGTAAGTTGAGATAATAAATAGGTAATATGCCGGTTTTTTTCACTAAGAAATAAATCAACAACCAAAATAATACACGCCATAGAAAGTATAAAAATTTCTGGTGTAGCCAAATGTATATTGTTTAATAATATAGCGGTCATTACGTTGCTCTCAATTCACTCTTATAATTTACTTTGCATGATATGTTGTAATAAATTCACAACAGTAACATCCATCACTTCTACCAGAGGTGCCGGCCAGACACCAAACAACAATACGGTAAAGGCAAGTACAGAAAGGAAGAAGAATTCACGTTTGTTAATGTCGGGCATAGTTTTTACAGCCTCATTAACAACCGCACCAAAAATAACGCGTTTCACCATCCACAAGGTATAAGCGGCACCAATAATTAAAGTCGTTGCCGCGAGGAAAGCATACCAGAAGTTAGCCTTAAAGCTGCTTAAGATAACCATAAACTCACCAACGAAACCTGATGTACCCGGTAAACCAGCATTTGCCATGGCAAAGAACACCATAAAGGCAGCAAATTTAGGCATGTGATTCACAACACCGCCGTAATCTTTAATTTGACGGGAATGTAAACGGTCATACATAACACCAACACAAAGGAACATGGCACCTGAAATAAAGCCATGTGAAATCATTTGCACGATACCACCCTCCATACCGAGGGCGGCACCCTTTAAGTCGCCGCTGTTTTCTAATATCTGGTATGAAATAAAGAAGCCAAGTGTCACGAATCCCATGTGTGAAATAGAGGAGTATGCGATCAACTTTTTCATATCTTGCTGCACTAAAGCAACAAAACCAATATAGACAACCGCAATTAACGATAAGCTGATCATTAACCAATCCAGCTCATGACTTGCATCGGGCGTAATCGGTAAAGAGAAACGTAAGAAACCATAGGCGCCCAACTTCAACATAATCGCAGCAAGGATAACCGAGCCTCCCGTTGGTGCTTCAACGTGTGCATCGGGTAACCATGTATGTACCGGCCACATTGGTACTTTAACGGCGAAGGCTAATAAGAAGGCAATAAAGATTAAAATTTGCGCTGTTAAGCCAATTTTAAGTTGATGATAATCTAAAATTTCAAAACTGTTGCTTTGTGAATATAAATATAACAAGGCAATTAACATAAAGACCGAACCGAAAAAGGTATAAAGGAAAAATTTAATGGTTGCGTAGACTCTGTTTTCTCCACCCCAAATGCCGATAACGATAAACATCGGGATAAGCATGGCTTCCCAGAAAACATAAAATAATGCAGCATCTAAGGCTGAAAAAACACCCACCATCAACCCTTCCATGATTAAGAAGGCCGCCATGTATTGCTCTACCTTATCTTTAATCACTTCCCAGCCGGCGATAACAACAATAACGGTCATAAAAGTCGTTAAAACAATCAATGGCATAGAAATGCCATCAACACCTAAGTGGTAGTTGATATTAAAGGCACTGATCCACGGTGTCATTTCTGAGAACTGCATTGCAGCAATTGTGGTATTAAATTCTGTGTAAAGAGGCACCGAAAGTAATAACGTAACAATGGATATTGCTAAAGCAATAAAACGGGTATTTACACTTTTTTTGTTTTTTGCAAGCGCAAGCAGTAACAGGCCGCCGATAATCGGTGTCCAAATAACGAGACTTAATAATGGCCAATCTGAAAACATACTAATAATCCTTAACCTTTTTTATGATTTTATTGTTAAAGAACAAATAAACCCATCAGTACAATTAAACCAATGATCATTGCAAACGCATAGTGATAAAGATAACCGGTTTGGATATGACGAATCACACTACTAATATAACCCACCGACTTTGCTGAACCATTGACAACCAGACCATCAATCAGCTTCACGTCACCCACTTTCCAAAGTAACTTACCTATTGATAAGCTACCACCTGCAAAAACAACTTCGTTAAATTTGTCAGCGTAATACTTGTTATCTAATACTTTATGTACAAATGATAACTTTTGTTGGAACCATTCAGGAATATCCGGGCGCTTCATATATAAGAACCACGCAACACCGACACCCGCTGCGGCCAATATTGGGCCAGGTGCCAGGACGTGTAACCCCATGCTAAACCAGCCATGGAAATATTCTTTACTTAGTTGAGCTAAAACATCGTGTTCAGGCAAAACAAATATTGCATTGCCGAAGAAATCACCAAAAGCCATATCACCAACAAAAATAGCCCCGATAACAACAGAAGGAATCGCAAGTAAAACGAGCGGTACCCAAACAACTTTATCCGTTTCATGCAGATGTTCACGAGTATGTTCATCCATGCGTTCCTTGCCATGGAAAACAAGGAAGTACATACGGAAGCTATATAAAGCAGTAATAAACACACCGGCTAATACTGCAAAGTAGGCAAAACTCGAACCAGCAATTTGAGACTGTTGTACTGCTAAAATTATTGAATCTTTTGAATAGAAACCTGAGAAGAATGGCGTACCAATCAAAGCCAGCGAACCAATTAATGATGTAATCCAGGTGAACGGCATGTACTTACGTAAACCGCCCATTTTGCGCATGTCTTGCTCATGATGCATGGCGATAATAACTGAACCCGCGCCTAAGAAAAGCAATGCTTTAAAGAACGCATGTGTCATTAAGTGGAACACACCTGCCGCATAGGCTGAAGCACCGAGTGCAACCGTCATATAACCCAGTTGTGATAACGTTGAATAAGCAACAACACGTTTAATATCATTTTGAATTAAACCTAAGAAGCCCATGAATAGTGCAGTAATGGCACCAATGACTAAAATAAAGCTCAGTGCGGTTTCTGAAAACTCAAATAACGGCGACATTCGCGTCACCATAAAGATACCTGCGGTAACCATTGTCGCAGCGTGGATCAATGCAGAAATTGGCGTTGGGCCTTCCATTGAATCCGGTAACCAGACATGCAGCGGTACTTGTGCAGATTTACCCATTGCCCCAATAAAGAGAGAAATACAAATTACTGTCATAACTGACCACTCATGGCCAGGGAAGATTTCCATTTTTAAATCTTTTACACCATCAACACCCGCAAAGACAGTCGCATAATCCAGCGAACCAAAATACATTAATATGCCGGCGATACCGAGCAAGAAACCGAAATCACCTACCCGGTTCACTAAAAAGGCTTTCATATTGGCATAAATAGCCGTGTCGCGTGTATACCAAAAACCAATTAAAAGGTAAGAAACCAAACCTACCGCCTCCCAACCAAAGAATAACTGCATAAAGTTATTCGACATAACCAGCATTAACATTGAGAAAGTAAATAAAGAAATATAACTAAAGAAACGTTGGTAACCGGGATCTTCTTTCATATAACCAATGGTATAAATATGAACCATTAATGATACAAAAGTCACAACAACCATCATCATTGAAGTGAGTTGATCAACCAGGAATCCCACTTCTAAGCGTAAACCATCAACCACCATCCAGGTGTAAACGGAGCCATTAAAAGTCGCGCCACCATCAATGTTAATGTGTTTAAAAACATAGAGTGAAAGCACGCAAGAAATGGCAACGCCAATATTAGTCGCCCAATGCGCTCCCGCGCGGCCCACTTTTTTACCAAAGAAGCCGGCAATAATCGCACCAATGAGTGGCGACAATACAATCCAGAGATAAATATTTTCCATATTATCTGTCACGCTCTACCCCTTCATGGTATCTAATTCATCGACATCAATAGTGCGCTTGTTACGAAATAACACCACTAATATAGCCAAACCAATTGCTGCTTCTGCTGCAGCAACCGTAAGAATAAAGAAAACAAAAACCTGGCCTGATAAATCCCCAAGAAAGTGAGAAAAAGCAACGAAGTTAATATTTACAGATAACAGCATCAGCTCGATCGACATCAAAATAATAATAATATTTTTTCGGTTAAGAAAAATACCGGCGACACTCAGGCTAAACATAATTGCGCCTAAGGTAAGATAGTCTGATAAAGCAATCATAATAAACCTACTTTGTCTCTTCTGAATTCATTTTAACCATACGAATACGATCATTTCGTTGCACAGCAATTTGCGCGTCAGGGTTTTGGTATTTAGTTTTTGGACGACGACGTAATGTGAGTGCAATAGCCGCGATAATTGCGACTAATAAAATCACCGCTGCAATTTCAAACGGATAGACATAAACCGTATATAAAATTAAACCCAGTTCACGTGTATTATTATAATCAGCAGCCTGTCGTGCCGGAGCAGCAAATTGTTCTAAACCAAAATGTTCTACACCAACTACTAGAAACATCATAACGGCCATCGTTACCAATACAGCAAGACCAATCGGTAAATATTGAATAAAAGCCGCCCGCATTCTGGCAACATTTATATCAAGCATCATGACAACGAACAGGAATAAAACCATAACTGCGCCAACATAAACCAGCACCAGCGTAATAGCTAAAAACTCCGCTTCGAGCAACATCCAGATGGCTGCGCACGAGAAGAACGTTAAGACAAGAAACAACGATGCCTGAACCGGGTTTTTCACGCTGATCACCATTGATGCGCTAAACACCATAATGCCAGCAAATACATAAAAAACGATATTTTCAAATCCCATCATCTAAACCCTGTTACTAATTATGATTAACGGTAAGGTGCATCAAGAGCACGTGCCGCTGCAATTTCTTTTTCGTACTTATCACCTATCGCAAGTAAACGTTCTTTTGTCATATAAAGATCGCCTTTTTTCTCGCCGTAGTATTCAAATACATGTGTTTCAACAATTGAGTCTACCGGGCAGGATTCTTCACAGTAGCCACAAAAAATACATTTTGTTAAATCAATGTCGTAACGTGTGGTACGACGCGAACCATCATCACGCGGTTCTGATTCAATTGTAATCGCTAATGCGGGACAAACGGCTTCACATAATTTACAGGCAATACAACGTTCTTCTCCATTTGGATAACGACGCAATGCATGCAAACCACGAAAGCGCGGTGACAATGGTGTTTTATCATCCGGATATTGCAGAGTAAACTTACGCGCAAAAAAGTAACGCCCCGTTACATTTAAACCTTTAAGTAATTCACTTAAAGATAAACTTTTAATAAATCGAATAAGTCCTGACATATTGACTCTCCTAAGCCGCCACGCTAAACCAAGGGCCTAGTCCACCCAGTACAAATAAACCCACTACCAATATCCAGACGATCGTAATTGGAATAAACACTTTCCAACCTAAGCGCATAATTTGATCATAACGATAGCGAGGGAACGTAGCTCGGAACCATAAGAATAAGAAAAGGAAGATAGACATTTTCGCAAAGAACCAATGTATACCATCACCCAAGATCCAACCTAAAACAGGAATTGACAATATTGAATCTGATAACAAACCATGGAATGGAGATAACCAGCCCCCCATAAACATAATGGCCGTTAACGCTGCAATTAGAATCATATTGGCATATTCTGCTAAGAAGAATACCGCGAAAGCCATACCCGAATAATCAACATGGAAACCCGCAACGATTTCAGATTCACCTTCGGCAACATCAAACGGCGCACGGTTTGTTTCTGCTACACCCGAAATAAAATAAATAACAAATAACGGGAATAAAGGAATCATAAACCAGTTAAAGAAACCATATTCACCACTTTGTGAATTTACGATCTCGCCTAAATTCAAACTGCCTGAGGCAATCAATACGCCAACTAAAGCAAAGCCCATCGCAATTTCATACGACACGATTTGTGCTGCAGAACGCATGGTTCCTAATAAGGCATATTTAGAGTTGGACGACCAGCCCGCAATAATAACGCCGTACACACCGACAGATGTTAATGCCAACACATATAATAACGCCGCATTAACTTCCGCCAACACTAAACCTTCACCAAAGGGTAAAACAGCCCAGGCCGCAAGCGCAGGCCCTAAAGATAATAAGGGTGCTGTTAAAAATAAATACTTGTTTGCGCCGGTAGGAATAATAATTTCCTTAAACATCAGTTTAAGTGCATCGGCAATAGGTTGTAATGAACCGCGTGGCCCCACCGTTGTCGGTCCCATGCGTACCTGCATCGAACCAATAACTTTACGTTCGGCGAGAGTTAAGTAAGCAACACAAAGCATTAACGGAACCATGATGACAACAATTTTCAAGACGATCCAAATAACCGTCTGCATCATGTCAGGTAACATATGAAAATAAACGACAACCCATTCCTGAAACAGTGATGCTAGCCAATCAATACTTGTATTTAACCATTCCATTTATCGTTCAACTCTTCTCTATTAACTTTTAATGTTTAAGGTTATTTCAGAATAAGCCGCATCAAATACATCAACACCCTGCACACCTTGCGGTATGACGACACAGTTATTCGGCACTGAATCTTCAACATGTACTCGTAGCTTCAACTTAATATTATTTTGAGTCACAACAACACTATCATCATCATGAATTTTATTTTGTTTTGCCGTCTCTGCATTAATAATCATACAAGCAGGAAAAGCATCATCTGTCAGTTGTAGTGCTTTTGCTCTACGCACTACGCTATCGGTTGCGTAAATGGGTAATAAGCCAATACGACTAATCGCATCTGTTTTATTTGCCAAAGATGAAGGACAACGCCAGCTCATCTTATTACTTGCATCGATCTCACCAACTTTTTGTTTTGCCTCATCACGAACATCTTCAGACGTAATAAAGTCAAAACCCTCTAATTCAAATATATTTCCGAGAACTCTCAGCACTTTCCATGCGGGACGTGTTTCTTCAAAGGGGGTTACTGCACCGGCAAAGCTCTGCCAAGTGCCTTCAGCATTGACAAATGTTCCTGATGTTTCACTAAATGGAGAAACGGGTAGTAATACATCAGCATACGATTTCATTGCCTCGGTTGCATAAGGCGACATTGAAATCACAAAATCAGCGTCATTAACCGCTTTCATTGCAGAAGATGGATTTGCACTATCAAATTCAGGCTCCACATTTAAAAGAACAAAGGCATTCATGCCTTTGTTTAACATCTCATGTGCTGTTTTACCTGCTGATACTTCACCACCACAAGTACGATGAGGTACTACACCTGTTAACCAGGCACCAGCTGCATTTGCACCATCAGACAATGTGCTCAGTACTGCCCCACTCAATTCAGCAATCATATTCGATAAAGCACGCAAGTCGGCAAACTGTGGTTGTAACATTGCCTGCGTTCCAAGAATAACCGTTGCCTTCTCTGCACCATGTAAATGCTTTGCGATATCAAGATGTGCATCACTGACCGTGACATTATTGAGTAAAGCCGCTAAACCATCTGCAGCATCTTTACCTGTTAAGGTCAAAAGCGCCTTAGTAATACCTGCAAGAGAATCTACCATTTCAGCCGGTGAAGTAACCACCTGTTCTTCAAGATCAAAATTAAAATCAAAATCAACCGCATTCACGGCCATGATTTTTGCACCACGACGTGACGCTTTGCGTAAACGGTGTGAGGCAATGGGTTGATCTTTACGAATCCATGAACCGACTAATAACACAGCATCGTTATTTTCTAATTTAACAAGCGACTGACCTAATGCCGGAAACTGTGGCGCGATATCCTGATCACTAAAATCCGACTGACGTAAGCGATGATCAATATTATCCGTTCCTATACCACGCATTAATTTTTGTGCCAGGTACATTTCTTCTACGGTTGCTGAAGGTGAAACCAGGGCACCAATATTTTCTACACCGTCTTTTTCAATAACGGTTTTCAAACCTTCATAGGCATAATTTAATGCCGTCTGCCAATCAACTTCCTTCCAGCTGTCACCTTGTTTTATCATAGGTGATTGCAGGCGATCTTCATGTTTTAAACCTAAATAACTAAAGCGATCCCTATCTGAAAGCCATAATTCATTAATACCTTCATTTTCATCTGGCAGCACCCGCATCACTTTATTGCGACGCGTTTCAATTTCAATATTTGAACCTAAACAATCATGTGCAGAAATACTTTTTGCCTGGTTGTTTTCCCACGGACGACCGGTATAACGATAAGGTTTTGAGGTTAAAGCACCTACAGGGCATAAATCAATAACATTGCCCGATAGCTCAGAAGCAACCGCACGTTCGACATACGTGCCAATACGCATATTTTCGCCACGACCCGTTGCACCGAGTTCCATGATACCGGCAACTTCCTGACCAAAACGCACGCAACGTGTGCAATGAATGCAACGCGTCATTTCTGTTTCAATTAACGGACCAATATCTTTATCAGCAACAACACGTTTTTGTTCTGTGTAACGGGAAAGATCCTGACCAAAACCAATGGCGATATCCTGCAATTCACATTCACCACCCTGATCGCAAATTGGACAATCAAGAGGATGATTAATGAGTAAAAATTCCATAACACTTTGTTGTGCTTCAAGCGCCATGGTTGATTTTGTAAAAACTTTCATGCCATCAGTAACAGGTGTTGCACAGGCAGGAACAGGTTTAGCCACTTTTTCAACTTCAATTAAACACATGCGACAGTTGGCCGCAACAGAGAGTTTCTTGTGATAACAAAAACGCGGAATAGTGATGCCGGCCTTATCAGCCGCTTCAATCACCATGGCTCCATCAGCTACCTGAAGCGGTTTTCCGTTAATTTCTATATTTGCCATCTTTTATCTCGTTCAGCTTTTTTATTATGTCGTTATCTAATTAAAAGTTTGTCCCCTCCCCCTTAAAGGGGGAGATTAGAGTGAGGGATTTTTTCACCCCTCCCCCTAGCCCCCTCCCGAAATGGGAGGGGGTACTATTCTTTCTATCCCCTCCCATTTTTGGAAGGGAACTTTTCTTTCCATTCCCTCCCCCATTTCGGGGGAGGGTTAGGGTGGGGGATTTATTACTACCCTCGACAATTGCTCCTGCATAGTTCTACCTTCGCCCGTCCATGGGCTCGTCCCCCTATAGCCCCCTCCCGAAATGGGAGGGGGGAACTTTTTCTCTTCCCTCCCCCTTTAAGGGAGAGGGAATAAAATCAGACCATGCACTTCTTGTGATCAATGTGATACTGAAATTCTTCCCGATAATGTTTTAAGAAACTCATTACCGGCATCGCCGCAGCATCACCTAATGCACAAATGGTTCTGCCACCGATACGATGTGCGACATCATTCAGTAAATCCAAATCTTCCTGTACACCCTGACCATGTTCAATACGGTGCATCACTTTTGCTAACCAGCCCGTGCCTTCCCGACATGGCGTGCATTGACCACAGGATTCTTCAAAATAAAAATGTGAAAGTCGTGCTAACGCACCGACCATACAGGTTGTTTCATCCATGACAATCACCGAACCGGCGCCCAGCATACTGCCGGCTTTAGAGATCGAGTCATAATCCATATCTGTTTCCATCATAATTTCGGCAGGTAAAACCGGTGTTGATGAACCACCTGGGATAACCGCTTTTAATTTACGACCATCACGCATGCCACCTGCCATCTCAAGTAACTCTGAAAAAGGCGTGCCTAATGGAATTTCAAAATTACCGGGCTTGTTAACGTGGCCAGAAACACTAAAGAGTTTAGTACCACCATTATTTGGACGACCTTGTTCTAAGAACCACTTACCCCCCTTTTCTAAAATAACGGGGACAGAAGCGAGTGTTTCAGTATTGTTTATTGTTGTGGGTTTACCGTATAAACCAAAACCTGCCGGGAAAGGTGGTTTAAAACGAGGCTGTCCTTTTTTGCCTTCAATTGATTCAAGCAAAGCGGTTTCTTCACCACAAATATACGCACCTGCGCCTAAGTGCGCATAGAGATCAAAACTAAAATCAGAACCTTGTACGTTTTCGCCGAGGAAGCCGGCTTTATAGGCTTCTTCTAATGCTGATTCAAACCGTTCATAAGGTTCCCAAAATTCACCACGAATATAGTTATAACCTGCTGAAGCACCAATGCAGTATCCCGCAATAATCATACCTTCAACTAATTGATGAGGGTTATAACGTAAAATATCTCTATCTTTACAGGTACCCGGTTCGCCTTCGTCTGAATTGCAAACAATATACTTTTGACCCGGCGCAGTACGGGGCATAAAGCTCCATTTCAAACCGGTAGGAAAACCTGCACCACCACGACCACGTAAAGCAGACGTTTTTAACTCTTCAATAATATCTTCAGGTGGAATTTTTTCTGTAAGAATTTTTTTCAGCTGCTCATAGCCACCTACACTCAAGTAACTCTCGAGTGACCACGGTTTGTCCATGTGTAGGGTCCGAAAACAGACTTCATTCGCCATTGGCGTAACTCCAACCTTATTATTAATTTTGTTTCGTTTACTTAACTAACTTAAGTTTCATTCTATTTGCTTAAGCTAGTAATGTTATTCCCCCTCCCAGCGGGAGGGGCTAGCGGGAGGGACATGATTAATCACCCCACCCCAGCCCTCCCCTTAAAAGGGAGGAAAATCTATATTCATCTGGCTAATTGACATTGAACTTCAGCCAAAACTTTTAATTCTTTAACCGCAATATATTTGCCGTAATGAATTCATTTTAATCAAGCGAACTGATAATTTGATCTAACTTCTCTTCAGTCAGATTCTCATGATAGGTATCACCAATTTGTAACATCGGTGCATTGACACAGGCACCCAAACATTCAACTTCTTTTAAAGTGAACCGACCATCAACCGTTGTTTCGCCCAGTTTAATGCCTAATTTTTTTGTTAAGTGACCCACCACAGTATCTGAACCACACAACATGCACGAAATATTCGTGCAAACACAAATCTTATGTTTACCAACAGGTTCTAATTCATACATAGAATAAAATGTTGCTACTTCATAAACTGCAATGGGGCGCATATCTAAGTATTCAGCAACCGCATCCATTAAGTCTTCAGTTAAAAAACCACGGTTTTGATCCTGTGCAATACGCAGTGCTGACATAACGGCAGATTGTTTTTTATCATGTGGATATTTGGCTATCCAAACATCAATCTCTTTTAATGATGCTTCTGTTAGTAAATGTAATTTACTTTCTTCTTTTTTCTTATAACCTATCATCGGTCAATTTCTCCGAATACAACATCCATCGTACCGATAACCGCAACCACATCGGATAACATATGACCGTTTGTCATTTCATCCATTGCTGATATATGTGCAAAGCCAGGTGCACGAATTTTTAAGCGGTAAGGTTTGTTTGCACCATCTGTTACCAAATAAACACCAAACTCCCCTTTCGGATGTTCAACCGCGGCATATGCTTCGCCTTTTGGTAAGGTGTAACCTTCAGTAAATAATTTAAAGTGATGGATCAAGGATTCCATATCACCTTTCATATTTTCACGGCTTGGTGGTGTTAATTTATGATCATCCAGCATCACCGGACCTTCCGGATTTTCACGTAACCATTTCGCACACTGTTTAATGATTTTATTCGACTGGCGGAATTCTTCGATACGCACAAGATAACGGTCATAACAATCTCCGTTTACACCAACAGGAATATCGAAATCCATTTTGTCGTAAACTTCATACGGTTGCTTCTTACGTAAGTCCCATTCAATACCTGAGCCACGTAACATTGGACCGGTAAAACCAAGTTGTAATGCACGTTCTGGTGAAACAATACCAATATCAACAGTACGTTGTTTCCAAATACGATTATCCGTTAATAAGGTTTCATACTCATCAACATGAGCCGGAAAACGTTCGGTAAAATCATCAATAAAATCAAGCAGCGAACCTTCACGGTTCTCATTTAATAACTGGATTTTTTTATCATCAATGTATTTAGATTTTTTAAAGCGAGGCATGCGATCAGGCAAGTCACGATATACGCCACCAGGACGATAATACGCTGCATGCATACGCGCACCCGATACGGCTTCGTACATATCCATTAAATCTTCACGTTCACGGAAGCAATACAGGAACATGGTCATCGCACCCACGTCTAATGCATGTGTGCCTAACCACATTAAGTGATTTAAGATGCGCGTAATTTCATCGAACATGACGCGGATATATTGCGCACGCTCAGGCGCTTCAACGCCTAATAATTTTTCCAGCGCAAGAACATAACCATGCTCATTACACATCATAGACACGTAATCGAGTCTATCCATGTAAGGAATACTTTGATTAAACGGTTTATATTCCGCTAATTTTTCTGTACCACGATGTAATAAACCGACATGTGGATCAGCGCGCTGAATAACTTCACCATCTAACTCTAAAACCAAACGCAACACACCATGCGCAGCAGGATGTTGTGGCCCAAAATTCAATGTGTAATTACGAATCTCAGGCATTGCTGCTTTCCTCTTCTGTTATGCGATCGGCATAACGGTGATCATCACGAATAATACGTGGTGTGTTAACCCGGGTTTCAATAGAAACAGGCTGGTAGATAACGCGTTTTTTATCTTCGTCATAACGCATTTCAACGTTACCGCATAAAGGAAAATCTTTGCGGAAAGGATGCCCTACAAAACCATAGTCGGTCAAAATACGACGTAAGTCCGGGTGACCATCAAAAATAATCCCGTAGAGATCAAACGCTTCACGTTCAAACCAGTTGGCACCATTCCAAACATTTACGACCGATGCAATTTGTGGTGGCTCACCATCAGCAAAAACACGAACACGAACACGGTGGTTATTTTTTACGGATAATAATTGATAAGTCACGGCAAAGCGTTCGCCATCCCATGCGCCATCAGCATATTCACTGTAATCAACCCCACATAGATCAATCATTTCTTCAAAAGCAAATTCAGCTTCATCTCTTAAAGCGGTACAAACCTCAATTAAATTTTCTTTTTTAACCACAAAGTTAAGCTGCCCCACGCTGACAAAACATTCGTCGAACTTACCTGCAAAACGGCTGCGCAATGAATCTGCTAACTTATTATAATATTCAGACATAGTGGATTTTTATACTCGCGCGATAGTGTTGGTACGGCGAATTTTATTTTGTAACTGCAAAATGCCGTAAATTAACGCTTCGGCAGTGGGTGGACAACCCGGAACATAGATATCGACAGGAACAACACGATCACAACCACGCACAACGGCGTAAGAATAATGGTAATAACCGCCCCCGTTTGCACATGAGCCCATTGAGATAACCCAACGTGGTTCTGCCATTTGGTCATACACTTTGCGTAAAGCCGGTGCCATTTTATTTACCAATGTGCCTGCAACAATCATCACATCTGATTGCCGCGGACTGGGACGAAAAATAATCCCAAAGCGATCTAAATCATAACGTGCCGCAGCAGAGTGCATCATTTCAACTGCGCAACATGCAAGTCCAAATGACATCGGCCACATAGAGCCTGTACGCGCCCAGTTAATGAGTTTATCAGCAGAAGTGGTAACAAACCCTTCGTTTAGTTTGCCTTCGATCATTCCCATTCCAAAGCTCCTTTCTTCCACTCATAAATGAAACCAATCACAAGAATGCCAAGGAAAATGGCCATTGCGACATAACCAAACATGCCAATATCTTCAAGCACAATAGCCCAGGGAAAGAGGAATGCGATTTCTAAATCAAAGATAATAAAGAGAATAGCAACAAGGTAGTAACGCACATCAAACTTCATACGTGCATCACCAAAAGCTTCAAAACCACACTCATAAGCAGAGAGTTTTTCACTGTCGGGTTTGTAAGGCGAAAGCATAAAACCCATCGCGATCATGACTGCACCAACCGCAAGGCCGATAATAAGAAATATTAATACTGGTAGGTAATTCTCTAACATTAAATCTCCAGCCTGCCTTTATATGATAAATGATGACTGTGCTTGAGCTGTTAAAACAGCCTCTTTTTGTAATTTGTTATTCATTTTTGCGCAAAAAAAGTACAAGACTTTTTTAAAAGGTGCGAGCTAGTCTAGGCTAGCAGTCGTTTATGTGTCAAGTTTAGTTAAATCTGTGAACGCCATATTAATCAATAACTTATATGATTATTTGGGGGGGTATAAAAATTTTCGTTTAATGATATTTTTTAAATATGTGTATGAGTCTTTAATGTACAAAATGACTCATTAAATTTCATTCATTTACGAATTATATCTCGCACGTATAGACATAAAAAAGCACCTGACTCAATGAGCGGTGCTTATTCATATTTGGTGCCGATGGCCAGACTCGAACTGGCACGGGTCTCCCCACCACCCCCTCAAGGTGGCGCGTCTACCAATTTCACCACATCGGCTTAAAGGGTAGTACCTAGTCTGATACTGGTACGTCTGATGTTGATTTTGCAGGTTTCGTTTCGATTGCTGCAGGCACATCTGATTTTTGTTCTGTTACGGTATCAACAATACTGGTTGGATTAACCTTTTGTGTTGAAATATAAGCAAGCGATAGACTTGTAATAAAGAAGATCGTCGCCAGTACCCCTGTTGCACGGGTCAAAAATGAGCCTGAGCCTTCGCTACCAAAAACAGTAGAAGATGCGCCACCACCAAAGGCCGCACCGGCATCCGCGCCCTTACCATGCTGAATAAGCACAAGCGCAACAACGCCAATAGCAACAAGAAGGTGAACAACAAGAAGAATATTATGTAACATAATTTTTTAACTCTTAAGTGTAATTAGACTGGCGCAGTACAGATAGCCAAAAAGTCGTCTGCTTTTAAGGATGCACCACCGATTAAACCACCATCGATATCTGCCATTGCTAACAACTCTTTTGCATTACCTGCATTCATGCTACCACCGTATTGAATGCGTACTTTTTCAGCCACTGATGCATCTTTTTCTGCAATCATTTTACGAATAGCTGCGTGTGTTTCCTGTGCTTGATCGGGTGTTGCTGTTACGCCGGTTCCGATTGCCCAAATAGGTTCATAAGCAATAACGCCTTCAGCAAGTGCGGTAACGCCTGATTTTTCAATAACCGCATTGATTTGACGGGCACAAACATCAATTGTCACGCCAGATTCGCGTTCCTCTAAAGACTCACCAATACATAAAATCGGCTTTAAACCTGCCTGACGTGCCACTTCAAATTTCTCAGCCACTAATTCGTCTGTTTCACCATATAAAGTACGGCGTTCAGAATGACCTACAATCACGTATTCGCATTTAAGGTCCAGCAGCATATCGGCTGAGATTTCACCCGTAAAAGCACCTTTTGCTTCTGTGCTAAGGTTTTGACCACCCCAAGCAACCGCTGAACCCGCTAACTGTTCTGAGACATCAGCAAGATAAATGGCAGGAGCGCAAACCGCGACATCAGCTAATGTCACATCAGCCATTCCAGCTTTTATGCCGTCCAGTAATTCTTTAATACTTGAACGTGAACCGTTCATTTTCCAGTTACCGGCAATAATTGGCTTGCGCATGCTTAATATCCCCTAAATTCAGCGTCGAAATACGTTTTTTGTATTGTAAAATAGCGGCGAATATTAACGTCGAAACGCCGATAAAGCAAGATAAATAGGGCACATATGGCGATTGGGCTATGCTATTTTCCGGCTATTTCCCAGTTATTTCCAGGCTCCAATCACAACAATGTGGTGAATTCTAGCTTGAAACTTTTTTCACCACATCAGCGAGTTTTTGAGCAACTGATTCAACAAGCTGCTGGTCCTGCCCTTCTACCATCACCCGAATTAGTGGTTCCGTGCCTGACGGCCGCAATAATACCCGCCCGCTATCGGCTAGCTCGGCTTCGGCTTCATTCAGTGCGGCTTGAATTTCAGGCTGGCTCTCTAAATCAGGCTTTTCAGTGACCCGCACATTAATCAGTAACATCGGGTATTTTTTCATCCCCGCAGCCAAGTCTTTTAAGCATTTACCATGTTCAACCACCGCGGCGAGCACCTGTAACGCAGCAATAATGCCATCCCCGGTTGTTGTTTGATCCAGACAAATTAGATGCCCCGATGATTCTCCCCCCAGCCGCCAGTTTTTCTCCAGCAATTGCTCCATAACATAGCGGTCACCGACACCGGCGCGACTAAAGGGGATTTCATGTTTTTTAAAAGCATGTTCTAAACCCAGGTTTGTCATGAGCGTGCCCACGACTCCCCCTTTTAATGCCCCTTTTGCATATTTTGACATTGCCATAATATAAAGCAGCTGATCACCATCAACCAGTTCACCTTCATGGTCAACTAAAATTAAACGATCACCATCCCCATCAAAGGCAATGCCTAAGTCGGCTTCATGCGCTAACACTTCTTTTTGTAGATTTTCCGGATGAGTTGAACCAAAGCCCGCATTGATATTCATACCGTCAGGGCGATCACCGATGCTAATAAGCTCTGCACCTAACTCGGTAAAGACTTTCGAAGCAATATGGTAGGTCGCACCATTGGCACAATCCACGACCATTTTAAGATCATTTAAATTTAATTCTGCGGGAAACGTATTTTTACAATATTCTATATAACGACCTGGCGCATCATCGATACGTGATGCCTTACCCAGCATAAGAGAATCGCAACACACTAACTCTTTTTCCAGCTCTGCTTCAATGGCATGTTCAACCTCATCGGATAGCTTTGTGCCTTCGGCCGAGAAAAATTTAATGCCATTATCACTAAAGGGATTATGCGATGCACTAATCACAATGCCGGCTTGCGCTTTTAATGTTCGCGTTAGGTGTGCAATTGCCGGAGTAGGCATTGGTCCAAGTAAAAGAATATCGACCCCAGCAGCAGATAAACCCGCTTCTAATGCAGACTCAATCATGTAACCTGAAATACGGGTATCTTTACCAATAAGAATTTTGCTGCCTTTTTCTTTACCCAATACTTTACCAATTGCCCAGCCTAGCTTAAGCATAAAGTCTGGCGTAATAGGATGTGTTCCTACTGCACCTCGAATTCCATCCGTGCCAAAAAACTTTTTCTTCATTTTAATCCCAATAATTATTAATCAATATTTTTAACTGCCGTACATAACTTTAAAGCATCTACAGTTGCTTTAACATCATGTACACGAAGTATCTTTGCATCCATCCATGCAGCAAGTGTTGCCAGAGCAATGCTGCCATATAAACGTTGATCCGCGGGCGCGTCATTAAGTACCGCACCGATCATACTTTTTCTTGAGACCCCGACTAACAATGGCACGTCCAATTCAGTAAATTCATTAAGGTGTTTAAATAATGAGAGGTTATGTTGCAGATTTTTACCAAAACCAAAACCAGGATCAATACTAATATTATTTTTATTTATTCCGGCAGCAATACAGGCATCAATTCTTTGTTGTAAAAATTCTTTGACTTCACTAACCACATTTTTATACGACGGAGTATGTTGCATAGTGCGAGGTTTACCCTGCATATGCATAATACAAACTGGCACATTTAATTCAGCGGCTAATGCCATAGCACCATCAGCTTGCAGGGCATTCACATCATTGATCATGGATGCCCCGGCATGGATAGCTTGCTGCATCACTTGCGTTTTGCTGGTATCAATTGAAATAGGAATATCTGAAATTTCACGGATGGCGTTTATTAATGGAATCACACGCTGGCATTCTTCATCCACCGAAACATCGCTGGCACCGGGGCGAGTAGACTCTCCGCCAATATCAATAATATCAGCGCCCTCTAAAATCATTTTTTCAACATAGCTCAATGCAGCTTCTTTTTTAACAAAGAGACCGCCATCAGAAAAAGAATCAGGAGTGACGTTTAATACTCCCATTATTTTTGCTGTCGAGCCTGGGGGAAAATCTAAAATTTCTTTCATTATGATCCTATGCACTATAAAGAGTCACATTTTACTGCCGATACAACATAAGTTAAATCGAATTTTATCACTTGTTTTTCACATGTATTTATAAGGTATCACCAATGAATAATTTTAACATCTCAGATTTATCCATATTTCTTGTTGAGCCCTCATCCACTCAACAAAATATCATCAGCAACTACCTAAAAGATTTCGCTATCACCGATATCACCTTATTTGATAGTGCCCGTACTGCGCTCAATGAGTTAGCAAACTATAAGCCTGATTTGATTATTAGTGCATTATATATGGAAGATATGAGTGGTACGGATTTAGTGCAGAATATCCGTGAAAATGAAAATTTTATAGATATCCCTTTTATGCTCATTTCAAGTGAAACAGATTTCCACTACCTTGATCCTATTCGTCAATCTGGCGTCATCGCAATATTGCCTAAGCCATTTCAATCAGAACAATTATTAGCCGCATTAAAAAACACCGTTGATTTTATAGCACCCGATGAAGATGAAGATCATTTTGATTACCAGCAACTTAAGGCGCTAGTAGTCGACGATAGTTTTACTGCCAGACGACACATTAGTCGGGTATTAACAAAACTAGGCATACAGAATATTACCCAGGCTGAAAATGGTAAAAAAGCAGTGGAATTGATCAAAGAAGAATATTTTGATCTTATTGTCACCGACTATAATATGCCTGAAATGGATGGGCGTGAACTCGTTGAATTCATAAGAACTGAGAGCTCTCAGTCTGGCATCCCCATTTTAATGGTATCAAGTGAAGCCGATGAAAGTCGTTTAGCTGCAGTCCAGCAAATTGGTATATCGGCTGTTTGTGATAAACCCTTTGAGCTCGAAAACGTTAAACAAATTTTAAAACAAATGCTCAACTAACGAAAAAATATGACATAAAAAAAGCGCCAAATGGCGCTTTTTTACAGACAACAAAAACTTAACGTTAATGTTCTCCTGCCGGCCCGCCAATCTTACTATCAGAAGCCGGCTTATCTTCTTTAGAAGACTGAGCGGTGTTATTATCATTATCACTTGAATGATCATCCCAGCCTTTTGGTGGCTGGGGTGTTTTACCCGCCATTAAATCAGCAATCTGATCTTTATCAATTGTTTCATACTTCATTAACGCATCTGACATAGCATGAAGAATCTCGATATTATCTTTCAGAATTTGTTCTGAACGTGCGTAGTTTCGATCAACAATATTACGAATTTCTTCATCAATAACATGAGCTGTTTCATCAGAAAGGTTTTTATGTTGTGTTACAGACTTACCTAAGAATACTTCACCTTCTTCTTCACCAAACACCATTGGCCCAAGTTTTTCTGATAAGCCCCACTGAGTTACCATGTTATGTGCAAGTTCAGTTGAACGTTGAATATCGTTTGAGGCACCTGTCGTCACTTTTTCTTTACCAAAGATCAGTTCTTCAGCAATACGGCCACCAAACAAACTTGAAATCTGACTCTCTAAACGTTCTTTAGAGTAACTGTAACGATCTTCTTCAGGCAAGAACATAGTTACACCCAAAGCTCGGCCACGAGGAATAATCGATACTTTATAAACAGGATCATGTGATGGAACTTTTAATCCGACAATAGCGTGCCCTGCTTCATGATATGCCGTGAGTTTTTTCTCATCGTCATTCATCACCATTGAGCGACGTTCAGCACCCATCATAATTTTATCTTTAGCTTTATCAAACTCATTCATTTCAACTAAACGTTTGTTATAACGTGCAGCAAATAAAGCAGCTTCATTAACAAGGTTAGCTAAGTCTGCACCAGAGAAACCAGGTGTTCCTTGTGCAATTACTTTCGCGTTTACATTATCGGATACAGGTACTTTACGCATATGTACTTTTAAAATTTGTTCACGACCTAACATGTCAGGTAACGGTACAACCACCTGGCGATCAAAACGTCCCGGACGAAGTAATGCAGGATCAAGTACATCAGGACGGTTAGTTGCTGCAATAACAATTACGCCTTCGTTACCTTCAAAGCCATCCATTTCAACAAGTAATTGGTTTAAGGTTTGTTCACGCTCATCATGCCCGCCACCTAAACCGGCACCACGATGACGACCAACCGCATCGATCTCATCAATAAAGATAATGCATGGAGAATGTTTCTTTGCTTGCTCAAACATGTCACGTACGCGTGAAGCACCAACACCCACAAACATTTCTACAAAGTCTGAACCTGAAATGGTAAAGAAGGGCACTTTAGCTTCGCCGGCAATGGCTTTTGCTAAAAGCGTTTTACCAGTACCAGGAGAACCCACCATTAAAACACCACGTGGAATTTTACCACCGAGCTTTTGAAATTTAGCGGGATCACGTAAGAACTCAACCAGCTCGCTTACTTCTTCTTTAGCTTCATCAACACCAGCAACATCGCCGAAATTAATTTTAATCTGATCTTCGCTGAGTAAACGCGCTTTGCTTTTACCAAATGACAAAGCGCCGCCTTTACCACCGCCGCCTTGCATCTGGCGCATAAAGTAAAGCCAAATCGCGATGATGATTAAGAAGGGGAATGAAGAAATAAAGATTTGCATCCAAACAGACTGTTCTAATGGTTTTGCCTTAATCACAACACCACTTTTTAACAAATCACCAATCATGGCTTTATTGTCTGTTTCCGGGCTATAGGTACTGAACTTTGAGCCACCTTGTAATGTGCCATTAATAACCCGCCCCGTTAACATAACCTCGGTTACCTGGTTTGAGTTAATGCTTTTAATAAAGTCTGAGTAGCTGATTTCTTGTGTCTTGCTATTTGTTGTCAGGTTACTAAAAACTGACATTAAAATAACGGCTACAACTACCCATAAAATGATATTTTTGACTAAATCGTTCAATGTATTCCTACCTTAAAAAAACAAACTTACTTGTTTAAAACTGAGGTTAATTTTAACCTTTCTTAAAGCCCTTCGCCATCAAATATATTTCTGACGAACGTGCCCGGGAAGCTTTCGGTTTACGCACTACAATCTTAGCAAAATGCTGGCGTAATTCCTTCTTATATTCATCTATTCCTTCACCGGAAAAAACCTTAGTTAAAAAGGTGCCTCCCGGTTTTAGAACGTTTGTGGCAAATTCTAGCGCGAGCTCAGCCAAATACATCATTTTTGGCTGATCTATCGCCTTTGTACCACTTAAATTGGGGGCCATATCCGAAATTACAAGGTCTACCCACTTCCCCTCTAATGATGCCATTAATTCATCATACACAGCTTGCTCGGTAAAATCCCCTTCAATAAAAGTGACATCTCCAAGCGCATCCATCGGTAAAATATCTAATGCAAAAAGGCGGCCAGAATCACCAATCCGTTTTGCCAGTAACTCACTCCAACCGCCGGGGGCAGCGCCTAAATCAACAACCGTCATGCCTTTTTTTAGCAAACGATCTTTGTCGTCCATTTCAATAAGCTTATAAACGGCACGCGAGCGATAACCTTCCTGCTGTGCCCGTTTGACATATTCATCACTGAAATGTTCCGTTAACCACTTATTGCTTGTTTTCGATCTCGCCATAATTCACATCGACTTTTTATATTCAATTGTGCCAATTATACCTCTAATAGCCCGTGATTTATCAGGGCAAGCGCGGTAAACTACCCGCCCTTCGGCTTCCTCAACTATCAGGTATTTTCATGAGCAACGAAATCACAGACAAACAAATCATTTTTTTGCGCAAAAGTTGCCACCATATCAAACCCATTGTCTCGGTGGGTAATGCAGGTTTAACTGAAAACGTCATGTCAGAAATTGAACTTGCCTTGAATCACCATGAACTGGTCAAAATGAAACTTAGTGGCAATGCTGATGAACGTAAAATGATGTCAGAAAAAATTGTTGCTGAAACAGGTGCAGTGTTAGTTCAAAGTATCGGTCATACCGCCAGCTTTTATCGTCAGGCAGATAAACCCGTCATTACTTTACCTAAAATTTAACTCTCGTTCTGAATCTCTTTTTTTACCTAAGCCGGCAATAACCAAAACTAAACCGGCCAAACTATTAAATAAAAATAAGACTGAAGCGATTCCATGCAAGCGAGCAAATTCTGGCCGGTTTAGCTCTGTCAGACCTGCCGCCTTTAATTCAGCCATCATCGGCTGTAATATATATTGCCCAATAATAATGAGTACAAGCATGGTTAAAATTGTCATAAGCTGCCAGTGACGAAAATGAAAACCACGTTGAACAACAATATTAATCATTAAAGCGATAGCAGAAAATATTCCGACATAACTCATAATGCTAAACAGTTGACCGGCAACGTTTCCGGCAAGCTGTTTATCGAGCATTTGAAATAAAACAGGCGCAACAATATAACCAATGGCCCACATGCCACCGACCCATATTGTTAAAAGAATTTTTTCGCTAATCTGAAACATAATTTTGAAACCTAACGCAGAGGCACAAAGAACGCAAAGGGACGCAGAGTATTAATATCACTTTCTTAACTGCAACTTTTTTACGTATAACGATAAATTTTAATTCTAGAATAAAATTTAAAATGTCTTTCTTTGCGTTCTTTGCGCCTTTGCGTTGAAATCTGTTGACCTTTATTTATAAGATACCGCTGTAATTTCGTATTCACGATCACCACCGGGCGCATTGACAACAACTTCATCATCAACAGATTTACCGATGAGTGCACGCGCAATCGGTGAAGTAACAGATATTAAATTCTTTTTAATATCCGCTTCTAATTCACCAACAATCTTATATGTGACGTCAGTATCTTCAGCAACATCAAATAAATCAACCGTTGCACCAAAAACGATTTTATCGCCAACACGTTGGCCAATTTCTATTACATCAATAATTTCTGCATTTGAAAGAGCTGCCTCGATTTCCTTGATTCGACCTTCGGCAAAACTCTGTTGCTCACGCGCAGCATGGTATTCTGCATTTTCTTTTAAATCACCATGTTCACGCGCAGTTGCAATTGCTTCAACGATACGAGGACGAATAACAGTTTTTAATTCTTTCAATTCAGCGCGTAAAATTTCTGCGCCCGTTGAGGTCATTGGTGGTCGACTCATCACTCTTCTCCTAATGAATATCTTGTAAGCGAGTCACTTCGCTTAAATCTTTATGTTCTAATGCCAAACAAAGTGCTTCACCACCCGCAAGAGTAGTGGTATACGTTACTTTAAACTGTAATGCATTACTGCGAATAGTTGCAGAATCTGCAATCGCCTGACTACCTTCGGTTGTATTAATGATTAAATTAATTTCTTCATTCTTAATCATATCGACAATATGTGGCCGCCCTTCCAATACTTTGTTGACGTACTGACAATCAATACCGGCTTCTTCAATCACCTTAGCGGTACCATTGGTTGCTACGAGTTCAAAGCCAAGCGCAGATAATTTTTTAGCAATATCAACAATACCTGCTTTATCCATTTCTTTAACACTTAAGAAGGCTTTGCCTTTTTCAGGTAATGCAACACTTGCGCCTAGCTGAGCTTTTGCAAACGCTTCAGCAAAAGTTTTACCCACGCCCATGACTTCGCCAGTTGATTTCATTTCCGGTCCTAAAGCAGGATCAACACCCGGAAATTTATTGAAGGGGAATACCGCTTCTTTAACCGAATAAAAATCAGGGACAATTTCATTTAATGCATTTTGTTGTTTTAAACTTTGCCCAACCATGCAACGTGCAGCAACTTTAGCTAACGGACGACCTGTCGCTTTTGATACAAACGGTACAGTACGTGATGCACGAGGATTAACTTCCAATACGTAAACTTTTTCACCCTGAATCGCAAACTGTGTATTCATTAAACCCACAACGTTTAATGCTTTCGCCATTTTACAAATTTGTTCGCGCATCGTGTCTAATACAGTGTCAGACAAATTATAAGGCGGTAATGAGCAGGCCGAATCACCTGAGTGAATTCCGGCTTGCTCAATGTGCTGCATGATGCCACCAATTAAAACATCTTTACCATCACAAATTGCATCAACATCAACTTCAACCGCATCGTTTAAGAAACGATCTAAAAGTACAGGAGCATCATTTGAAACACCAACTGCTTCAACCATGTAACGACGTAATTCTTTTTCGTTATAAACAATTTCCATGCCACGACCACCCAGAACATAAGATGGACGAACAACAAGTGGATAGCCTACTTCGTCTGCTAATCTTGCCGCTGTTTCCTCATCACTTGCCGTTCTATTGGGTGGCTGTAGCAAATTATTTTCTTCAATCATTTTCTGGAAGCGTTCACGATCTTCCGCTAAATCAATTGAATCCGGTGAGGTACCAATAATAGGCGCACCTGCAGCTTCTAAATCACGCGCAAGTTTCAGCGGCGTTTGTCCACCGTATTGAACAATAACACCTTTTGGTTTTTCAAGGTCAATCAGTTCGATAACATCTTCTAATGTTAACGGCTCAAAGTATAAACGATCAGAGGTATCGTAATCAGTCGAAACCGTTTCAGGATTACAATTGACCATAATGGTTTCATAGCCATCATCACGCAGTGCTAATGCAGCATGTACACAGCAATAATCAAACTCAATACCCTGGCCAATACGATTAGGGCCACCACCTAAGATCATTATTTTATCTTTATTTGTCGGTGCGGCTTCACATTCTTCTTCATACGTTGAATACATATATGCCGTATTGGTTGAGAATTCTGCTGCGCAAGTATCAACGCGTTTATATACCGGGCGAACATTTAAATCGTGGCGTTGTTTGCGTAATGTTTGTTCATCAATATTTAACAGCTTAGCTAAACGACGATCAGAAAAACCTTTACGTTTTAAGAAACGCATCCGTTTCTCATCTAGCGTTTTTAAACCCTGCTGTTTTACTTCTTCTTCAAGTTTTACAATTTCTTCAATTTGAACCAAAAACCATCTGTCGATAAACGATAAATCAAAGATCTCATCTACAGTTAGGCCGGCACGAAAACCATCTGCAACATACCATAGACGATGTTCACGAGGTGTTTTAATTTCCTGTTTGATAATACTTAATGCATCTTCAGACTCTAAATCGATAATTTCATCAAAACCATCAACACCAATTTCTAATCCGCGCAATGCTTTTTGTAATGACTCTTGTTGCGTACGCCCCATCGCCATCACTTCACCCACCGACTTCATTTGTGTGGTTAAACGATTATCGGCTTTCTTAAATTTTTCAAAAGTGAAACGTGGAATTTTTGTTACAACATAATCAATCGTTGGTTCAAATGATGCAGGTGTCGCACCACCGGTAATATCATTTTGTAATTCATCCAGCGTATAACCCACTGCGAGTTTTGCTGCGATTTTAGCAATAGGAAAACCGGTTGCTTTTGATGCCAGAGCCGAAGAACGTGAAACACGGGGATTCATTTCAATAATGATCATGCGACCATTTTTGGGATTAAGCGCAAACTGTACGTTTGAACCGCCGGTATCAACACCAATTTCACGTAACACAGCTAACGAAGCATCACGCATAATTTGATATTCTTTATCCGTTAACGTTTGTGCTGGTGCAACAGTAATAGAGTCGCCGGTATGCACACCCATAGGATCTAAATTTTCGATAGAACAAATAATGATGCAGTTATCTTTATGATCACGCACCACTTCCATTTCATATTCTTTCCAACCCAGAATAGATTCTTCAATCAATAATTCATTGGTTGGTGAAAGGTCTAAACCACGTTCGCAAATTTCAACAAATTCTTCTTTGTTATATGCGATACCACCGCCGGAGCCGCCCATAGTAAATGATGGGCGAATAATGGTTGGATAACCCACCTGTGATTGAACCTGGAAGGCTTCTTCCATGCTGTGTGCAACAGCCGCTTTTGGCATGTCCAAACCAATTTTCAACATCGCACTACGGAATTTGTCACGATCTTCTGCTTTATCAATCGCTTCACGATCGGCACCGATCATCTCAACATTAAATTCTTGCAAAACGCCTTCACGATGTAGATCAAGCGCACAATTCAATGCTGTTTGCCCACCCATTGTTGGGAGAATAGCATCCGGTTTTTCTTTTTTAATAATTTCTGCAACGGTCTGCCAGCGAATCGGTTCGATATAGGTTGCATCCGCCATTTCAGGATCAGTCATAATCGTAGCAGGATTTGAGTTGACCAATACAACGCGATAACCCTCTTCCTTTAACGCCTTGCAAGCTTGCGCACCGGAATAATCAAATTCACAGGCCTGGCCAATAACAATTGGGCCGGCACCAAGGATTAAGATACTGTTAATGTCTGTTCTTTTAGCCATAATTCTCTTCTGTATAAAAATTTTTAACCGCAAAAGTACGGAGAAAAATTGTCATTGCGAGGTGAGTAAAACGAACCGTGGCAATCTCATAGTAAATACTCTTTTCTGGAGATTGCCACAGTCATTTTATTCCTTCGCAATGACCGTCTAAATTTAGAACTGTAGTTCTTTAACTTTTATTCTGGTCAATCAAATCAATAAAGTGATCAAACAATGGCGCAACATCACGTGGTCCTGGACTTGCTTCGGGATGACCCTGAAAACTAAACGCCGGCACATCAGTACGATGTACACCTTGTAAACTCTGATCAAACAATGAACGGTGGGTTGCTTTTAAATTTTCGGGCAATGTTTCCTCATCAACCGCAAAACCATGATTCTGACTGGTGATCATCACTTCACCACCATCAATATCTTGTACCGGATGATTCGCACCATGGTGACCAAATTTCATCTTCATGGTTTTTGCACCACTCGCAAGTGCAAGTAACTGATGACCTAAACAAATGCCAAATGTTGGAATGTTGCTGGGTAAAATTTCCTGAATCGCCTTAATCGCATAATCACAGGGTTCCGGATCACCGGGGCCATTTGAAAGAAATACACCGTCTGGTTTCATTGCTAACACATCTGCCGCGGGTGTTTGTGCAGGTACCACTGTTAAGCGACAACCGCGATCAACTAACATGCGCAAAATATTACTTTTCACACCAAAATCATAAGCGACAACATGGCGTGGTAAATCGTTTGTTTCTTCTGGCAAGCCTTTATCAAGCGTCCAACTGCCCTGCTTCCATTCATATTGAGAGTCGGTGGTCACTTCTTTGGCTAAATCCATACCTTTTAGGCCAGCGAATGCTTTCGCTTTCTCAATGGCAGCGGCTTCATCAATGCCTTGATCGGAATGTGCGCCCGCAACGATGCAGCCGGACTGCGTGCCTTTCTCACGCAGAATGCGTGTTAATTTACGGGTATCAATATCAGCAATTGCGACGACTTTATTGCTGTGTAAATACTCTTCAAGAGAAACTTCATTTCTCCAGCTACTCGCCATTAATGGTAAATCTCGAATAACGAGGCCTGCGGCATGTACAGCAGCAGATTCGGCATCTTCAGTATTCGTACCCACATTGCCAATATGGGGATAGGTCAACGTCACAATTTGACGAGAATAGGATGGATCCGTCAGGATTTCTTGGTATCCGGTCATGGCAGTATTAAAAACCACCTCGCCGACAGTTTCGCCTTCAATACCAATGGATTCACCGTAAAAGACGGTACCATCTTCAAGTGCAAGTAGGGCCGTTTTTCTCAAGTAAACCTCCATAAGACAGACGTGTAAAAAAGCGGGAGGCGCTTTTGGACGCTCCCGCTAGGAATTAGGTGGCCAGAGATGTGTTTCAGACCAAGAGGATTATACCCAAGGGCATGAGAAGTTTCTAGATTAGAGACGGCATTTAGTTGTTTAAATCCAGCACGTCCATCATATCAAATTCACCCTTTTTTCCCTTAATCCAGCCAGATGCACGAACCGCACCACTGGCAAAGGTCATACGACTTGAGGCTTTATGCGTGATTTCCACCCGCTCACCAATATCCGCAAACATAACCGTATGTTCACCAACAATATCGCCTGCTCTTATGGTTTCAAAACCAATGGTTTTACGATCTCGCTCACCACCAATCCCTTCACGCCCATAGACCGCGCATTCTTTCAGGTCACGACCTAAAGCACCGGCCACGACTTCCCCCATGCGCAAAGCCGTTCCTGAAGGCGCATCTACTTTATGACGGTGATGTGCTTCAATCACTTCAATATCAACATCATTCCCCATCACGCGAGCGGCAATATCTAATAACTTAAGCGTTAAATTAACACCCACACTCATATTCGGCGCAAAAACAACACCAATATCATTTCCGGCATCAGTAATCGCTTGTTTTCCAGCATCATCAAAACCGGTTGTACCGATCACAATATTCTTACCGGTTTCCCGACACACAGCCAGGTTTTCTAAGGTCGCTTCTGGACGGGTAAAATCAATTAACACATCAAAATTAGCGGTGGCAGTCTTCAAACAATCCGTCATAGGAATATTGAGCGTTCCAACACCCGCTAATTCACCCGCATCGACACCCAACATTGAACTACCCGAGCGCACTAAAGCAGCCCCGAGTTCAAAGCCTTCTGTTTCAGTGACGGCCTGAATTAATACACGGCCCATTCTGCCCGATGCACCCGTGACTGCAATTTTTGTCATTTCTATTCTCCAAGAAAATTCTTAACTGTAAAACAATACTTTTTCCCCTGCGCGCAGATTAACGCAAAGGTGCAAAGAACGCTAAGTAAAAGGTGCCTGTATTTAACTCTTTTTTTCTTAACTTATTAGAAATGAGGCGTTTTATAAAATACAACTAAAACAAAAGAACCTTTGCGAACTCTGCGCCTCTGCGTCCTCAGCGATTAATGACCAAGTATTTGATTCATATACACTAAGATCTTTTGAAGATTGAATTCTTTTCATCAAACGTAATGCTCTGTCATTGCGAGGAAGCACTAAAAAAACACGGTTTTTTTAGTGCTGACGCGGCAATCTCATGGTTAATTATCGATATTATGAGATTGCTTCAGTCACGTTGTTCTTTCGATGCCAGAACGTGCAGAGCAGGTTAGGGTAATACTGACGAAACGCGTAGCGGTTCATTAAGTAATGCCAGAACGTGCAGAGCACGTTAGGGTAATACTGACGAAACGCGTAGCGGTTCATTAAGTACAATGACGAGGTTTTATTCTGGCATTAATGTTTGTTTTGTTAAGTTATTTTTTTTAAATTTTTAATCCCTAAGGACGCATGGCCTGAAGGAACCCCACGATACTAGCGATTAATTACCAAGCATTTATATACGATAAGGTATCTAGTCTATTTTTTTGAATAAATTTTTCCAGGACTTCTTTTCTTTTTCTTTTCGTTCCGCCTCTTCTTCTAGCGCCAGCAAACGTTCTGCTTCTTCTAGTTCTTCCTGTCGTTTCTTTAAATCTGCCTGAATTTTTTTACGAATTTGCTCTTTATCTTCTTCTTCAATATCGAGTTTAAAAAAATCCGGGTTATCACGTAAAATATATTTTCCTAAACCATCAATAAATTCGTCTGTAATATGGCGGTCTTTAAAGATATGTTTAACTATCCCCGGCTTCTCAAAGTTACTTAGCGCCATAATAATCGACGAATTTTCTACATCCGCCTGAAAAACTATATTTATAGGAAGCGGGCCAACAACTTTAAATTTCGCGCTGATAAGTTCGTAGTTTTTATCTTTGTTATCGGTGCGATCAAATTCAACACGATAACTATTTAATACTTCAGTATAAGTCTGAATACGCTTCTGATTCTCTAACTCAAAAACCAGCGGCTTATAGAATTTACAATAAAAACGAAGATTTATATTTTTTGCTGTGGTATTGCTATCAATGGTAACGCGGTAATCACTTTGTTCAAACTTTTGTTGAGCACCATCGGGTAAAATAGGGAAAGAAGCGGTAGTGGTATGCTTTATATAATTAAGATGTGTAATAAACTCATTCAAAAATGTATAAAGCTTCAACATTTTTGGGTTTATATTTTTTGTATAATATTCAAGAAGCTCGGCCTGGCGCTGCTGCTCTTGTACGATACCCGCTTTTTGACTCTCCGATTGGTTCTTTAAATCATCCAGTATGCCCATACTTCATTAGTCCGTAATTTGTTAGCAATAAACTACTCATTGTGATTTGAATCCACTTTCTATTCCTTTGGGGGCAAAAGAAACAGAAAGACCAAATTTCAGACTAAGAATAGCAAAAATTATTAGCTCTTCATATCCTCGAAGAACTTTTTAACGCCTGCCACCCAGCTTGATGCTTTCGGGCTATGGTTTTTTTTGTCTTCTTTAAGTGACTTATCAAATTCTTCAAGCAACTCTTTTTGTTTTTTGGTGAGATTGACCGGCGTTTCAACAATCACCTTACACATCAAATCACCCACCGCACCACCACGAACAGACTTAACACCTTTACCGCGTAAACGGAATAATTTTCCTGTTTGTGTTTCTGCTGGAATTTTTAATTTTACCTTACCACCTAGCGTAGGGACGTCTAGTTCTCCGCCCAAGCTGGCTGTTGTAATAGCAATCGGTACTTCACAGTATAAATCACTGCCATCACGCTGAAAGATTTTATGTTCACGTACAGACATTTGCACATATAAATCACCTGCGGGGCCACCATTCTCACCCGCTTCACCTTCACCGGAGAGACGAATACGATCACCATTATCAACACCGGCAGGTACTTTGACCGCCAGTGTTTTATTCTTTTCAACGCGACCTTGTCCGTTACATGAATTACAAGGATCGGCAATCATTTTGCCCGTACCATTACAACGTGGACAGGTTTGTTGTAGTGAAAAGAAGCCCTGTTGCATGCGCACCTGACCATGACCACCACAGGTGGTACAGGTTGTTGGCTTGGTGCCTTTTTTCGCGCCGGTACCGCCACAGGGTTCACACGCGACAAGTGTTGGAACACGAATATTAACCGAGGTGCCACTAACCGCTTCTTCTAAATCAAGTTCGAGGTTGTAGCGCAAATCTGCGCCACGGTATACGCGCTGCCCACCTTGACCGCGAGCGCCGCCACCACCACCGAAAATATCGCCAAAAACGTCACCAAAAACATCACTGAAACTTCCACCGCCGTGACCGCCCCCCATACCTGCGGACTGATCAACACCGGCATGTCCAAACTGATCGTAGGCTGCACGTTTTTGTCCGTCGCTTAAAACATCATAAGCTTCTTTGGCTTCTTTAAATCTGGCTTCTGCCGCTTCTTGATTATCCTGGTTACGATCGGGATGGTGCTTCATCGCTAAGCGTTTAAATGCCTTTTTAATTTCTTTTTCAGTAGCATTTTTTTGTACACCCAGAACTTCATAATAATCGCGTTTTGACATAGTTTTTACTTCTTAAATTCGTTAAAAAAAATAATGCTTTTAGACTAACCTTTCCGTCATTGCGAGCCCGTTTTTTATAGGCGAAGCAATCTCCAGAAAAGAGCTCTACATCATGAGATTGCCGCGGTCACTTTGTGACTTCGCAATGACTGCAAGTTTACGTTATAAATTTAAAGTTGCGCAGTCTCTTAAAACCAGAAAAGGCCACATGAAAATCATGCAGCCATTTTCTGGAAAATAAGTTTGTTAGAACTTATTTTTTGTTGTCATCAACTTCTTCAAACTCAGCATCGACAACATCATCATCAGCTTTTGCCTGTTCGCCACCTGCTGCAGCCGCATCCATGTCTGGAGCAGCACCTTCAGCTGCGCCCTTTTCAGCATATAAACGTTCAGCCATTTTACCTGATGCTTCAGTTAACGCTTTCGTCTTTTCTTCGATAGCCTCTTTATCTTCACCTTTAAGAGCTTCTTCCAGGTCTTTAATTGCGGTTTCGATAGCCTCTTTTTCGCCAGGCTCTAACTTGTCATCACCCAACTCTTCCATTGATTTCTTAGTTGCGTTGATCATGCCTTCTGCTGTGTTACGTGCAGTAACCAGCTCCTGGAATAAACGATCTTCATCAGCATGCGCTTCAGCATCGGCAACCATTTTTTCAACTTCATCATCAGACAAACCCGAAGACGCTTTAATGATAATAGACTGCTCTTTACCAGTACCTTTATCTTTCGCAGATACATTCAGTATACCGTTTGCATCAATATCAAAAGTTACTTCGATTTGTGGCGTTCCACGTGGTGCTGGTGGAATGTCCTGTAAATCAAAACGACCTAGTGATTTATTGGCATCGGCACGCTCACGTTCACCCTGAACAACATGAACCGTTACTGCAGATTGATTATCATCAGCAGTTGAGAATGTCTGGTTCGCTTTAGTTGGGATAGTGGTATTTTTATCAATAAGCTTGGTCATAACACCGCCCATTGTTTCGATACCTAAAGATAGAGGTGTTACATCAAGTAACAAGACATCTTTAACATCACCACCTAATACACCACCTTGAATTGCTGCACCCATGGCAACAGCTTCATCAGGGTTAACATCTTTACGCGGTGCTTTACCAAAGAAAGCTTCAACTTCTGCTTGTACCTTAGGCATACGTGACTGACCACCAACCAAAATGATGTCGTCAATTTCAGAAGCTGATAAACCTGCATCAGCTAATGCTTTCTTACAAGGTTCAATTGAACGTGCGATCAAATCATCAACAAGTGACTCTAACTTAGCACGCGTCACTTTAATGTTTAAATGCTTAGGACCTGATGCATCAGCCGTTATATAAGGTAAATTTACATCTGTTTGTTGACTTGATGATAATTCAACTTTCGCTTTTTCAGCACCTTCTCTTAAACGCTGTAATGCAAGAGGATCATTACGTAAATCAACGCCCTGTTCTTTCTTGAATTCTTCAACCAGGTAGTCCATTAAACGCATATCAAAATCTTCACCACCTAAGAATGTGTCACCATTTGTAGATAACACTTCAATTTGATGGTCGCCATCAATGTCAGCAATTTCAATAATTGATACGTCAAAAGTACCACCACCTAAATCATAGACGGCAACGGTGCGGTCACCTTCTTGCTTATCCATACCGAAGGCAAGTGCTGCGGCAGTGGGCTCATTGATAATACGCTTAACATCTAAGCCTGCAATTTTACCGGCATCTTTAGTCGCTTGACGCTGCGAGTCATTAAAGTAAGCAGGAACAGTAATAACCGCTTCTGTTACTTCTTCACCTAAATAATCTTCGGCAGTCTTCTTCATTTTCTGAAGAATACGCGCAGATACTTCTGGAGAAGCCATTTTCTTACCATCAGCTTCTACCCATGCATCACCATTATCTGCTTTGATAATTTTATAAGGCACCATGGAAATATCTTTTTGTACTTCTTCATCGTCAAAACGACGGCCGATCAAACGTTTTACCGCATTGATGGTGTTTGTTGGATTCGTTACTGCCTGACGTTTTGCAGACTGACCAACTAATACTTCGTCATTCGCGAAAGCAACAACGGAAGGAGTTGTACGATCGCCTTCTGCATTTTCAATAACTTTAACGCTACCGTTATCCATGACTGCGACGCATGAATTGGTAGTACCTAAATCTATTCCGATTATCTTACCCATTGTATTACTCCGCTTGTGTGTTCTGTAAATTACTTAAATTCTTTAACTGGTTATTTAATAGGGGCATTTACTTCGGCTTCAAGCCCATTACGTAAAATTTCCCGTTTTTTTCTATTCTTCGTCAGAACTGTTACCACTATTTGCAGACGAAACCACGACCATTGCCGGACGCACTAAACGTTCATTAAGCAAATACCCTTTTTGCATCACATCTATAATGGTATTGGGTTCATGTTCTTGCGAATCAATCATCGTCATTGCTTGATGGTGTTCAGGATTAAACTCTTCGCCTTTTGGATGCACGCCTTTGATGCCAAATTTTTCAATGGCGGTTTCAAACATTTTTAATGTCATTTCGGTGCCTTCGCGCAATTTGGCAACATCTGCATTTTCATCTTGTGCTGCAGCAACCCCCATTTCCATTGAGTCAATAACAGGGAGTAATTCTTGAGCGAATTTCTCTAAGGCATATTTGCGTGCATTAGTTAGCTCTTTTTCTGAGCGACGACGGATATTTTCCATCTCTGCACGCGCACGCATTAATTGCTCTAAATTATCTGCGGCTTGCGCTCTAGCGTCTTCTAATTGCTTTTCTAAACTGTTTTCTTCAGCTTCAGGCGCTACCGTGCCTTCTTCCTGTTCTGCTGCTGTTTCCAGCTCACCTTCTACGGCTTCATCAATTTCAACATCTTGGCCTTGATCTTGTTTTGTTTCGCTCATTCTTAACTCCGTAAAAATAATATCTGTAGCGTATATAAGGACAATATTTTTGAACTCAAGAGGAAAATGGCAGGAATTCGTAAAAAAATGAAGGGAGTATAAAGGAGCGTTAGTAGCTCCTGACAAATCTCCACCAAATCATTAAAAATCGCCTGTCTTTGCGAAAGAACAAAGTGACTGAAGCAATCTCATGATTGAGAGGGTTAACCATGAGATTGCCGCGCTTCGCTCGCAATGACAACAAACAGCCTGTCTTTGCGAAAGAACAAAGTGATTGAAACAATCTCATGATTGAGAGGGTTAACCATGAGATTGCCGCGCTTCCTCGCAATGACCTATACGTAAAATTTTGCAAAGAACCCTCAGGGTTTGTTCTTGTGACTATCCATCAATGAGCCGAGTAATTTGGCGGTAACATCAACAAGTGGAATGACTTTGTCATAAGCCATACGGGTGGGGCCTATGACACCCAGCACCCCAACTACTGCTTCACTGACTTTATAGGGGGCAGTGATGACTGAACAGCTTTCAAATGCCGAATAGCCAGACTCTTCACCAATAAAAACCTGCATACCTTCAGCGTGAATGGATTGATCAAGCACATGTAAGACATCCCGCTTGGCATTAAAAGCATCAAATAAATGACGCAATTTTTCCATGTTTGCCATTTCAGCATATTCCATCAAATTGGTTTGCCCTGCCATGACAAAATCATCATTATTCTGCTCAGACACCACATTATCGGCCATCTGAATGGCCATTTTCATGATGTGCTGCATATCATCGCGTTCTTGTTTCATGCTTTCTAAAACCGCCTCACGAATTTGCGATAAATCTTTGCCAACAAACTCCTGGTTCAAGTAATTTGCCGTTTGCGTTAGCTCAGACTCCTTGAACGCACGATCAGTATGAATCACGCGATTTTGTACTTCTTGCTCATTCACCACCAGAATTACCAAAATCCGGTTTGAAGTAAGGGGTAAAAACTCGATATGGCGTAAAATACACGCATCACGACGAGGAAGTGTTACCACGCCGGCCATCTTCGTCATACCCGATAACATCGAGGAGGCTTTCGTTATTAAGCCTTCTTGTGAATCATCTATACCCATTTGCTGGCGTAGATTGTCAACAGCTTTACCGCGTAAGGGTTTAACCGTGACCAAATTATCTACAAACAAACGGTAACCCTGTGGTGTGGGAACACGTCCTGATGAAGTGTGGGGTGAAATGATCAAGCCGAGATCTTCCAGATCGGCCATCACATTTCGGATGGTAGCAGGACTTAAATTGATTTTTTCACTATTGGATAAGGTTTTTGAGGCAACGGGCTGTCCATCATTAATATAGCGCTCCACCAGGACTTTAAATAACTGCTGAGCTCGTTCATTAAGGTTGTCTAAAGCGGAATCTGTTGCCACGTTTTATCTCTTTCAGAATTGTCGTTCAAAATCATAAAGTCGCACTCTAATCATCGCAGAGCTCGTGTAAATTAGCTGATTTATATATTTAAGGTCAAGCATTTACCCGCGTACAAAGAAAGCTGATGAGCAAGTTGCATATTACAGCTTTAAAAGTAAGATTGGCCTATCTAGTCCCACTTGTGCTAATTTAACCCTACTAATTTATAATATAAATAGAATAAAATATCCTCATGAGTAAAAAGCAAAACAGTTTCAACACCATCGGCTTAATTGGGAAGTTTGCAGATACTAGTGTCTCGTCTACCCTGCTCAAGCTGGCCGCTATTTTAAAAGAACGAGATTGTACCGTTTTACTTGATCGAGAAACCTCTCGAAATATGGGCGAGCACGATCTTAAAATTATCAGCCGCCATGAAATTGGAAAACAATGTGATCTTGCCATCACAGTCGGTGGTGACGGTACATTACTTGATGCTGCTCGTGGACTAGCCAATTTTGAAGTACCGTTACTTGGCATAAATCTGGGCCGTTTAGGTTTTTTGGTAGATGTTTGCCCAGATGAAATGTCAGAGCGCCTAAATGAGATATTGGATGGTGACTTTGAAGAAGAGCACCGTATATTACTGAACACCTATATCGAACATGATGATAAGCCTAGCAGTGAAAGTGATGCTTTCAATGATGTTGTGGTGCATAAATGGGAAGTTGCCCGTATGATCGAAACCGAAACTTATATAAATGGTAAGTTTCTTAACAGTATGCGCTCAGATGGTTTGATTGTTTCAACTCCGACCGGTTCAACCGCCTATGCGCTGTCAGGTGGTGGTCCTATTTTAGAACCCGATATGGATGCCATGGTACTGGTTCCCATTTGTCCGCATACTATGAGCTACCGTCCTATCGTTATTGGTGGCGATAGCGTAATTGAAATCATTGTTAAAGAAAATCACAACTCACATGCTCAGGTTACCTGCGATGGTCAAATAAATTTAGGTGTTGTTTCAGGTGATAAAATGACCATAAAGAAAAAAGAAAAAGTGGTGCGCTTAATTCACCCGCGCAAACACAACCACTACGAGATACTAAGAGCGAAACTCCATTGGGGAGAACATTTCTAATTCGGTAATAATGTAAAGACAGGTAACGGCACTAAACACTCATCAAAATGCTCATGTACTTATTGTACATTCCGCTTTTTCATCTTGTTTAGCTTGTTCTATATCTTTACATTAATCCTGAACAGGTGTTTTTAAGAAAAAACTATGCTGACACATATTCATATTTGGAACTTCGCCATTGTTGAGGCACTCGACATTGAGCTTGAATCCGGTCTTTCAGTCTTAACCGGTGAAACCGGCGCAGGTAAATCTATATTGCTGGATGCGCTGGGTCTGGCCTTAGGTGATCGCGCAGACAGTACTGTGATTCGTCATGGTCAGGAACGCGCCGAAATCAGTGTGACCTTTGATACCAGTAAAGCAAAGAATGCAGAAAGCTGGTTAAAACAGCATGAGTTAGACAGTGAGCACGAATGTATTATTCGTCGTACTGTTAACGCAAAAGGTCCATCAAAAGCTTTTATTAATGGCAAACCCGCGACCTTACACCAGCTGCGTGAACTTGCTGAAATGTTGGTGGATTTACATGGCCAACATGAACATCAATCATTATTGAAAGCCGATGTTCAGCAACAGTTGCTTGACGATTACGCCAACCATTCTGATTTAGTAAATCAAGTCACAACTTCTTTTAAACAATGGAACAAACTCAATAGCGAATTTAAGAAATTAAGCTCAGCTAAAAACGAACAGGACCATCGTCTTGATTTATTAAAATATCAGGTTAATGAACTTGAAATACTGAATTTACAAGTTGGTGAATCTGAAAAACTTGATAGCGAATATAAACGTTTATCGAATGCAAGTTTGTTATTACAAACAGCAGAGCAAACACTGCAAGCTCTGGAAGACAATAATAAAGGTGCTATCTCGCAACAACTTAGTCACTTTACCTCAGAATTAGAACAACTAGCTAAAACAGATAATGAACTCAATGAAATATCAACATTGCTCGATAATGCAATGATCCAAATCAGTGAAGCAAGCAGTGAACTTCACCAATATATTGATAGTTTAGAAATGGATCCTCAACGTTTAAGCTTTCTCGATGAACGTATTAGCAGCATTCACAATCTGGCACGAAAACATCAGGTTGCACCCGATGAGTTACCCACCTTATTTGAACAGCTAGAAAAAGAATTAGATGCTATAGAAAATGCCGACATCCATTTAGAACAACTACAACACGAAATCTCTCAGGCAGAAACGGACTATAAAAAAGCAGCAAAGGCATTAACAAAAAGCAGAACAAAAGTAGCAAAAATACTTTCCAGCAAAGTCAGTGAAAACATGCAAGAACTCGGCATGGAAGGAGGCGCCTTTGAGGTTGCACTCAATGAGTATGATCATGATTCATTCCATAATAACGGTAACGAACAAACTGAATTTCTCGTTAGCGCAAACCCCGGCTCTCCGGCAAAATCATTAAGCAAAGTAGCCTCAGGTGGTGAAATATCACGTATCAGTTTAGCGATTCAGGTGATTGCCGCTGAATCCACTCGTATTCCAACGCTGATTTTTGACGAAGTCGATGTCGGCATTGGTGGTCGGGTTGCAGAAATCGTCGGCCTGAAACTCAGGCAGCTAGCACAACATCGCCAGGTCATTTGTGTGACCCATTTAGCGCAGGTTGCCGCCTTAGGCCAACATCATTTACAGGTCAGTAAACAGTCCGACTCCGCGACAACCATTAGCCAAATTAACTATCTTGACCAAACGCAACGCGTTAATGAACTTGCAAGAATGATGGGCGGAATTGAGATTACTCAACAAACCTTGTCTCATGCCGAAGAAATGCTGGCAAAAGTGAGCAATGGCTAGTCTGGCCTTTATTTGTATCTAAGAGTATCATTCGCCTTTTATTATTATGTATCGGAACTAAAATGAGAAAAACATCTCTTTTGCTTATCTCACTATTTTTCAGCCTGTTTCTTGCCGGCTGTGCCTACAAACCGGATGTTCAACAGGGTAATACCTTTGATCAAAAAATGCTTTCACAATTAAAAGTGGGAATGACCGAGCAACAAGTTGTTTTTGTGATGGGTAATGCTTTATTAAAAGATCCTTTTCATGAAAACCGTTGGGATTATATTTATAGCTATGCAAAAGGCCTGGAAAAAGCAGAACGTCGTTTACTCACCTTGTATTTTAAAGACACAATACTAGAAAAAATTGATGACAGCCAAATAAAGAAAATAACTTTAGAGTAGTTACTTCTTTTTGGCCTTACTTAATGAACCCTCTTCGAGGTTTCGTCAGTATGACCCTAACCTCCTTTGGTCGTTTTAGCCTCTTTCTTTTCAGCGCGTTTACGCCGGGACTCTTTTGGATCGGCAATCAACGGGCGATAAATTTCTACCCGATCTTTATCTCTTAAAACTTCATCGGCTTTAACCGCTTTACCAAAGATACCCAGTTTATTTTTTGCCAGATCAATCTCAGGAAATTTTTCCAACACCCCCGAAAGTTTTACCGCTTGCTCGGCTGTTGTACCTTGTTCAACATCTAACGTGATCAACTCCTGCTCTTCAGGCAAAGCATAGATCACTTCAATAAATATTTTTTCTATACTAGCCATAAACTGTATCCGCACGTTTTATAAAAGCATCGACTAAACTGTTAGCAATTCGGCTAAAAACAGGCCCTAATGTTACGCTAATTATTTTGCTGGAAAATTCAAACTCTAAATTAAGTGACACCTTACAAGCATTTTCACCTAATGGTTCAAATAACCAAACACCCTCTAAATTTTTAAAAGGCCCGTTCACTAAATGCATTTCAATTTTTTCAAAAGCCGTATTTTTATTTTGCGTGGTAAACTCTTTATTCACACCACTGTGAGAAATAAATAAACTGGCTTCTACATTTTTTTCATCCCGCGATATTTCAGTGGCTTTTCCGCACCACGGCAAAAATTCGGCATAGGCTTCAATATCATCGATCAGCCTGAACATTTGTTCTGGTGAATACGAAACCAGAGCACTTTTACTAATTGTGGTCATAAATTCTACTTCGATTTAACACTTAACGACTTTCAACTTCTCGTTCGAGTTCACCGCTTTTAAGTTTAGCAAGATAACTCGATAATGCTTCCTTTACTTTTCCATGCAACACATATAAACCAATAAAATTAGGTAAGGCCATACCTAAAATCAATAAGTCACTAAAATCAAGAATATTGCTTGCGCTGGTCACCGAACCAATAATAACAAAAACAATAAAAATAATTCGATAGGCCATTGCTGAGCTTTCACCAAACATATATGTCCAGCAACGCTCACCGTAATAAGACCAGGAAATCATCGTACTATAAGCAAACAACACCACAGAGAGAGATAAGACAATCGGGAACCAGGAAATTGCCGAACCAAAAGCAACCGAGGTCAATGCTGCACCTTCTTTATTTGCAACCAGTAATACCGTTTCCGGGCTATTATAAACGCCGGTAATAATAATCACCAATGCCGTCATAGTACAAATCACAACGGTATCAATAAAAGGTTCCATGAGTGCGACAATTCCCTGACGTACAGGATATTTAACTTTTGCTGTCGCGTGAGCAATCGCGGCTGAACCTATCCCCGCTTCACTGGAAAAAGCCGCACGTTTGAAGCCTTGAACTAATACGCCAATTAATCCACCTACGCCTGCGGCGGGGGTAAAGGCTTCGGTAATAATTTTACCGATAGCATCAGGAATCATGGCTGTATTACTTAAAATAATCCAAAGGCATGCTAATACATAAAGACTAACCATAGTTGGAACAATCGCTTCAGCTGTATGGGCAATACGGCGGATGCCGCCGATAATTACGATAGCAACGAGTGAAGCCATAACCATTCCATAAACCCAGGGTTGCTCGGCAAAAAAAGGAATTTGTAATTTCACGGCTGATAGCGACTGGCTAACCTGAAAGGCATTGCCCGCTCCCAGAGAACCGCCAATCGTCATGACACAAAAAATAATAGCGAGAACTTTACCAGTTTGCGCCCACCCTTTCTCCGCCAAACCCCGGGAGAGATACTCCATCGCACCGCCCATGATATGGCCATCTGGTCGCACTTCCCGGTACATTTGCGCAAGTGTGGCTTCGGTAAATTTTGAAGTCATCCCCAGAAAGCCTGCGATAATCATCCAAAAAGTGGCACCTGGACCACCTATCATTATCGCAATAGCAACACCGGCAATATTTCCTAACCCCACTGTGGCCGAAAGCGCCGTGGTCAATGCTTGAAAAGAGGTCACTTCGCCTTGTGCACCGGCAACAGCATATTTGCCGCGCAAAATATGATAAGCATGACGAAACATACGTAAGTTAATAAAACTCATGCGAATGGTGAGAAAAATCGCCCCTACCACAAGCCAGCCAACAATAAACGGCATATTAGCTTCACCAGGCATAACATCGAAAAAGAAAACAGCAGCTAAATAACCATTAATGACACCAAATAAATCATTTAAAGTTGATGATCCTGCGGCAGGTTCAGCCGCCACCACAACCATACTGAAAAGCATAAGCATTAACCCAAAACTAAATTTCTTCATGCTTTTGTGTATTTTAGGCGTATTTTTCAATTTCCTTCCCCTGTTTTTATTAACTTTTATTGGGTAGTTTTGTCTATTTATCATCATAATCTGAAACTAGATCCTACCTTATACTATTAAATAGCATCTGTTAAGAACGCTAATCGTATAAGACTTAAACTGCCAGTTCGATAATTTCCCTGTATAATCTCGAATATGAGTAAACCGAAAAAAGACAAAAAATCCGAGTCAAATACCATCGTGCTGAATAAAAAAGCACGGCATGACTTTAGCCTGGGCGATCGTTTTGAAGCAGGCATTGTGCTTGAAGGCTGGGAAGTCAAAAGCCTACGTGCGAAGAAAGTTCAAATTCGCGATAGTTATGTTTTCATTAAAAATGGCGAAGCATGGTTGAGTTCTACAGTTATCACACCACTTGAGACCGCATCAACCCATATTCATCCTGAGCCACAACGCATGCGGAAACTGCTATTACATAGAGATGAAATTACCAAACTTGTCAGTGCAGTCGAACGAAAAGGATTTACTTTAGTGGCAACAGCTATGTATTGGAAAAAAGGCCGTGCAAAATTAGAGGTTGCATTAGCGAAAGGCAAAAAAGAACATGATAAACGTGCATCGGAAAAAGATCGTGACTGGAAACGGGAAAAAGCAAGAATGCTTAAATCATCTTAAAATTAACTTTCAAAAAATTTCATAACCGCATCAAGTTCATTAAAGACCTCTTCCACTCTGCCGCTGATATTACTGAAATTGCCTTTTCTTAGTGAGTGCTCAAAATTCTCACATATTAAAAACAAATTGTTTGCTCCCATAGTGCCGCTACTACCCTTCAAGGTATGAATATTTATTATTAGTTTATCCATATCAGCTTGTTCATTTTTAATATTGTTTTTTAATTTTTTACTTTTTTCAATGAAAGTCAAAACAAGTTTTTTATAGCCGTCATCACCCATTATACTTTTCAAACTGTTGGTTTTCTCATCGTCAACATTACTAATGGAAGGGGAAACGAGACTATGATTGTTTTTTTCTTCACTTTCTTTTTCAGAGATTTTTGGCACCCATTTAGATAGCATTCTTTCAAGGCTGTCGGCAGAAAAAGGTTTTGACACATAGTCATCTATACCGGATTCATAATATGAGACAACAATTTCAGGCAAAACGTTTGCTGTTAAAGCAATAATGGGTAAATGATGACCAGAAGACTCAGATTCCCGGTATTTAGCCGTTGCCTCGCAACCATCCAATACAGGCATATTTATATCCATAAAGACAATATCAAAATCTCTTTGCTGCATTATGTCAACGGCTTCTTGTCCGTTATTAACAATACTAATATCACAGCCCATACCTTCGAGAAAGCCTTTAGCAACCATTTGATTAACTTCATTATCTTCAACAACTAAAACCTTTGTAGACATTTTATTCTCGTTAATATTAGCGCCCGCAGTATAAACCGGAACAATTTCACCTGAAATAGTTTGAAGACAATTATAAACGTTATCAATTTGCAGTGGTTTAGTGATGTTCAAATTAGTTCCGTGCATATCTTTATTAACTTCATCACATACTATAACCACCTCTACATTATACTTATCAAGCTCTTTTTTAACAGTTATTTTTTCAAAAGCATTATCATCTATGTAATTTTCATCTATAAATAGAACATTTTTATATTTTTTATCATCTTCATTATCTTCCAGCTTGCTAATAACATCTGTAAATACATCATAAAAATCACAACTTAAATTAATAAACTCAAATATAGATTTGGTAGCGGGTCTGATTTTTACATTGTTACTCAGGTATATGATATTTAAATTATTTTTATTCAGAGCATATTTTTCAGAAAAATCGGGCACACGCTTCATTTTTACATTAAAATAAAATTCACTGCCCTCACCTAACACTGACTTCACATTAATACTCCCTCCCATCATTTCAACCAGTCTACGGGATAATGTTAAGCCTAATCCTGTCCCTCCAAAATAACGAGAAGTGTTTACATTCGCCTGTTCAAAAGACTGAAATATTTTACCTATAGCATCTTTTTCGATGCCAATACCGCTATCTTTTACACTTACTAAAATTTCTATTTCGTTATCATAAAGCTCTTCAAGTTTCACCGTTAAGTAAATCTCACCTTTTTCAGTAAATTTTTTTGCATTTCCAAGCAGATTTATGACTATTTGCCAAAAACGTGTTTGATCGCCCAAAAGAAAAGTTGGCAGAATAGGGTCTATTGACACAATTAGTTCAATACCTTTTCTTTGAAGTTCTGTTGAGAATAATGAAACCAGCTCTGAGATTGTATTTACCAGATCAAACTCTTCTTCAACTATAACTAACTTTCCTGATTCGACTTTAGATAAATCAAGAATATCATTCAGAATAACCAACATATTATTACCTGAATTTTTAGCTGTTGTTACATAATGAAGCTGTTTTTTGTTTAATGGTGTATCTTTTAAAAGATCCATCATACCTAAAACACCGTTCATTGGCGTCCTGATTTCATGACTCATATTTGCTAAAAATTCTGAGCGTGCCTGACTTAACTGCTCTACGCGCTCAACTGCGGATTTAAGTTCTTTCGTTCGCTGACTAACGGTGACCTCAAGATCTTTTGCATGATTTCTTAATTGTTCAGCCAGATGTAAATTATCAATATTGAAAATCGTGATAGATAAAATAAGTTGCAATATATCAACCAATACACCGCTTACCTCTCCCTTGTTTTTTGCATTCGCAATAAACATTCCGTGTATTCGACGTTTAGTCGACAAAGAAAACAATACCTGGTTCAGGTTTGTAGCTGGCCCACTAAATACTGTAGGTCGGTTTGTGTTTAGAACCCAGGCGAAAGTACCATTATTGATATGCCCTTCAACATCTTTGTCTATAGATTCTCTGGCACTTTCCGGAAGACAATACGTTTGCTCAAATTCAATAAGGTTCTTAATTTCATAAAATGCAAAAGAATCAAAATAATCCAGTTTTTTTAATTTCTCAACTAATAATTTAAGAACATCGTCATCAGTACAATTTTTATTTAAAGACAAAAGATCATGGCTAACATTAACAATGGAAGATATCCCTTCATGCATGAAATGATAAACATCTTTAATACTTTGATTTTCACTCATAAAATTAGCCAAGGATAAATTTTACTGCTTCAGAGTGCTGAACATGTAGCTGTTCGACAGCTAAATCTAAAATCTCCACATCCAATTCCAGGGAAAGCCATGCTTTCTCGTTTAAGGTTGGTACAAATTTTTCACCACTGGCACCGAATTGAAGTGCATGTGCCATGATATCGGCTACGTGAATGATACTTGCTCCCAGGCTATCTCTTGGTGCAATGGAAGGGATATGGTGATAACAAACAGAAGATATGACCTCTTCAGGTAATTTCCATTTTGTTAACAACATTGAACCGAGTTTTGCATGGTCAAAACCGATTACTTTTTTTTCAACTTTATGCATCAATTCTTTTGTTTCGTTACATTTTGAAATAACAGTAGAAGCATATTTTGGTGCTTCTACAAACAATATCAGCTTTCCAATATCATGAAGCAGTCCCGCAGTGAAAAACTTTTCAATGTTTTGTTCATGCCGATATGCTGCCAGTATACGGGAAGCAGTCGCAACAGCAATGCTATGTCGCCAAAAATGATCCATATCAATAATGTCTTGAGGAATACCTTTAAACATTGCAACAACCGAACAACTTAATATGATTTCACTCAGCTGTTTATGACCAACAATAGTAATAGCCTTTGATATCGTGTCAATTTTAGAGGGAAAATTAAACAATGCACTGTTAGCAATCATCAACACTTTTGCTGATAAGGCAGAATCTTCAGAAACAATCTTTTCAAGATCGTTATTAGATGTTGCAGGATTTTTGATTGCTTCGGCAAATTTCATTGCAACAGCAGGCAAAGCGGCAACTTTAAGCACTTTCGTTATAATGCGTTCCGCATCTAAAGGCAAAATTAAGCTCCTAATTGCTCAACGAAAAACCGCACCGAAACTTTGTACAGTTCATTAATAAAAGGAACTTCCATGTTATTGTGAATAAAGCGTTCCTTCACGGCCCCTTCTATTGCCGTATATGCTTCGGCAGAAATCTCAATTTTATCTTCCATTTCAGGCATTTCATTCTCATGAATTTCTACGCTAATCACACCCCAAGCACTTAAAGCTTTAAGGTGTTTTTCATTTAAAATACAACCTTCACCTAATAAAAACCGCCCATTAGGATCACAAACATCCGCAATAAGCGTCATTCCAACCTGCAGTTCTTTTACTTTAATTTTTGCCATCAGAATTTCACCTGAAATGTAGTATTACACGCGATTAACGTTAATTCCCCGCACATATGAATTCTATCGACATTTTTCAGGATTTCTTTAGATAATTTGGGAGGAAACCTTTAAATATGGAACCAATGCCCATAGTATAAAAACAGACTTATTTGGAATTTTTCGTTAAAATAGAGTCTAAGTACCAAGGGGGGCGACACGGCTTCGACGTGGATATCGAAACTTGAGGTGCATGCCGAGTGACAGATTAGCTCGTAAAACTAGCTGTAACACTTATAGTTGCAAACGACGACAACTACGCTTTAGCTGCCTAAACACCAGTTTTAAAGCCTTCTGCCTGGTGAGTGCTTATGCTCCCAGATCACAGGAGTCACTAACATAAGATCGCGAGTGAAGTACGTCTGGGACGGATCCGCTAAAACTTACCAGACTCACCGTATGTGATCCCTGTCTGTCGGGCAGCAGCCGGTTAAATTTAAAGACAGAATAAGCATGTAGAGCTGATAGCAGAGGATTTGCGGACGCGGGTTCGATTCCCGCCGCCTCCACCAATTCAAATGGGGATATTTTTATCCCCATTACTCTTTCCTGAAACTACGCCTCGGCAGTTGGGAAACTGTGAGCATCCCCAGAAAATATTTCCAGCGTTACGGCCTTTTTTTGCGGTACGTTTAATCATTTTTTGGCTGCAAATGGGACATAAAGGTTCGATTTCAGGCATTTCTGGTGCTGATTCGGATTCGTTTTTTGTGACGTCTGTGTTCTCTTCTGAATTACCCTCTGCCAGCGATTGCATGAGTACACCAATCATATGTGAGAGATCGGTTCCATTAATGAGTAATAGCTTTTTCCCTAATGAAAAATCCAGCGCTTCTTCACTAAAATTTTCTGAAGAAATAATGATACCTTGTTTTAATTTTTTCTCTTTAACAACGCTATAAAACTCAGAAACGATGGCTTCATCAATTTGTTGTTCTCTCCAATTTTGGTAATGCACATAGCTTGTCTCACTATTTTGCATGAGAACAAGGTCAACATTTGCATGCTCAGGATCTTCATTTTGATTAATCGAATAGCCGCGCTGGTTGAATATTTTGTGCAGCAGTTTTTCAAATTCTGGTTCGGTTAAATCTGTTAATACGCTTGAGACATCAGCAAAAGGTGTTTGCTCAACCTGATCTTTTTCTTTAACAGAAGAATCCTGCGCGCTTTTCAGCCAGGGTAAGCTTGATACTGTTTTTAATATTTTTGTGAAAAATGATTTTTCTTGCATATTAAGATAATCGTAACATTTGTTAGTCTTATAATCATAATAAATGACTCAACAAACATGCAACAAATAAATATAAGGTAAAATTTTAAAGATTTGAAATACAAAAAAATGGAGCGTTTTGCCCCTCCCTCCCTCTGAATAGAAAGGGAAAATTTAGGCTATTTAAGAGGCTTTATCTAACCGGTGCATCATACAAATAAGCTCAACTTCAGACTGACTTAAACCGCAAACATTCATAATGTCATCAACTGTTGCACCGGTTTGAGCCATACGAATAGCCTGTTCATAGGGTTGACTGGAGCTGTTGTAAAAATCAACCGGCATATTTTGATTAACCGCGCTAACAAATTGTTCCGTCGCATTAGCTGGTGTCGGTTTATTGCGTTGCTCCCGTTCAACCTTCAACACCCGGCTGCCAACGCCGATCGCAGCATTAGCCAGGGCATGCAAATCTTTTTCCAATGAAATAATTTTTAAGGTTTGTTTTTCATTTTTTTGATGCTGTAAACGAAGAAAAAATAAATTTATAACCAGAAAGCTAAGAACAGAAATTATTAACCAATTTACTTCGGCCATATAATGAAGATATTCACTAAAAAATTTTAATTGTTCCATGTTAACTCTCTCTGGTCTTTTTTGTTAGTTTAAACATACTCATCGATATGATTTCCGGAGCGCCCTGCTTCGTTTTCGTTTTGCTTGTCTTTATGTTCTTTATTTCGTTGGTTTTGAGAGTTTTTTTTACGCAAGCCAAATTGTTCTATAGCTCGACTCGGACGAGCGGGCCACAAATTTGTTATTTTATGAAATCCCCCTATATCTGCCATCTCACCATTTAATGACTTGCTTTATTGCCTCATTACATAGATGCAATATCCTGCCATTCCTCATTAGATAATAATTTATTAACATCAACTAAGATTAATAACTCATCCTCACGGCTGGAAACACCTTGAATATATTTTGAGCTTTCATCATTACCAACATTTGGAGCAGACTCAATTTCTGATATTTTCAAATCAACAACTTCTGCCACACTGTCAACTAAAATTCCCACGACGTTACTCTCAGATTCAATAATAACAATTCGTGTTTCATCATCTGCTTCCACATCGGATAAACCAAAGCGTCTGCGTGTATCCACAACCGTGACCACATTGCCCCGTAGATTTATAATACCGAGAACATAATGAGGAGCGCCGGGAACAGGGGCAATTTCAGTCATTCTCAATACTTCTTGTACTTGCATCACTTTTATCCCGTACTTTTCACCATCAAGATGAAAAGTGACCCATTGGATAACCGAGTCTTCAGTTGCTTCAGACACATCATTCATTTCTAACGCTCCTATTTCTCCAGCTTGAAAATAACGCCAAATATCTGGCATATCTTCGCGCCTATTACTATTTCTGCATTTACTATGCCAAGTTTGCCTGTCTAAACGTAAAACGCAGCCTCATTAAATATCATTCATTACTTTTCAGCATTGTGGCAAATCCTTCAGCATTCAATAATGCACACATATGCTCAATCACTGTCCCAGCCAGCCATGTTCGGCTATTATCCGCTGAGCGCCAGCGCACACCTTTGGACTCTAAAGTAATAACCTCACCAATTTTGTCGCATGCCAGACCCCACTGGTGATTACCAATTAAAACAATATGCTTAACCCTTTGACGGGCTTTATCAGCAACAAGTTCAGCCTGTTTATTGGAGGGAAAAACCATTTTTGCTGTGTCAATAATGGGAATTTTATGTTCTAAATGCTGCAAAATACCCATGTAAAAATCAGCATGTCCAGGCATTTCTGTTACCTTATCCGTCCACTCAACGACACCACTTAACTCAACAAGAGGAATAGCCAGCTTAAGGCCAGCAACGGTAAAGAGTAAAACCTGAAAAGGCTTGTTCGCCCACTCAGCATGCTCAGGCAGCATATCCTGTTGCTGCTTAACCTCAGTCTGCCCGCCGTATTCTATCTCTTGAATTTTAATATCATTTTCAATAAGAGTACTTTCATCAACTTTAACTTCCGTGCTTACCGGTGTAGCAACCTTTAATGTTGTGACATCAGCGGTAACGTTCTCAGCAGGAACAATCGTTTCAGTCTCTAATTCTGGCTCGCGTAAAAGAGAGTCTAAAAATAAAGAGATAGCGACTTTTTCATCGACCAGAACATTTGTATTATGATTACTCATATTAAGATGCCACCAGCTTCAGGTGTGACACCCGAACAGGGTTAAGTAAGAAGTCCAACAATTCTTTATAAGCAATTGCACCTCGGGTTGATTTATTCATTACCGAAATAGGTATACCTTTTCTACTGGCTTCCCGAAACTGAGTGTCAACGGGTATCACTGAGTCCCATACATTATCATGATATTTTTCTCTTAAGGCGCTTAAACTTTCTAATGATGCACGTGTTCTGCGATCATACATAGTTGGGATAATGGTTGACAGTAAGGGGGTTTTTCTTGAACGAGTTACCATGCTTAAAGTGTTCATCATTCTGTCTAAACCTTTTAGCGCCAGAAATTCGGTTTGCACAGGTATCAGTAAATTTTCACAGGCCGCGAGTGCATTAACCATTAAAATCCCTAACATCGGTAAACAATCAATTAAGACGTAATCAAAATGATCCTCTAAGGCAAGCAACGATTTTTTTAAAATCAGACCTTTACCTTCTTTTGCACCTAACTGGCGATCCAATGTTGCTAACGCAGTTGATGCGGGTAGCAGTTTTAAACGTTCTACAGTGGTATCGGTAAGCACAGAAGAAACATTTTTATAATCAAAAGCATCGTATTGAAAAAGAGTATAGATACTTTTTTCCATTCCATCCGGATCAAAACCAAAATAAGACGTCATAGAACCCTGAGGATCCATATCAACCAACAAAACCCGGTGACCTTGTGCAACTAAATGCCCGGCAAGTGAAACAGCGGTTGTTGTTTTTCCAACACCGCCTTTTTGATTTGCAACTGCCCAAATTTTCATCGCGCACCTTCCTTTATAACCGTTGATACAGGTGCTGTCTGTTTCTCAACATCACGCCCACCTCTATCTATTTCTGCAATTCGACGTGCATTTTTATCTGCCAAAATAACAACTTTTACTCTGCGGTTACTTAACCGGCCTTTAACTGTTTTATTTGTTGCTTTGGGACGATATTCAGCATAACCAATAGATGACAAGCGTCTTGGTTCAACACCATAGCGGGTAAATAAATGTACAACACTCGCCGCACGTGCAGCCGACAATTCCCAGTTTGATGGAAACTGCTCGTTACTAATCGGTACATTATCGGTATGACCTTCAACATCTATTGAATTAGGTAATGTTTTCAATACCTCTGCCAGCGCCTTTAGCGCGGGATAAGCTTCCTCTTCCAGCTCTGAGTCTGCGCTTGCAAATAAAATATTTGTATTCATTTCAATTTCAACCCAAAGTTTATTTTGAGTTACATTAATTAAACCTTTTTTAATTAATGGATCAACGGCCTTACTTACCGTTTCAGCAATTTGTTTCATTTCATGTTCGTAAGTCCGTACTGACTTTGGTAAAACATTAATCGGCTTAGCAATAATAACCCTGGATTTATGTTCCGATAAAACTTTACTTTTCTGACCAATCTGAATAGGTTCAGTCGATTTAGGCGCCACCTTAAATGCCGCGTTCATCGTATCGGTAAGAACACGATATTTACCTTCATTAACAGAAGATATGGCATACATCACAACAAAAAAAGCAAAAAGTAATGTTACAAAATCGGCATACGACACCATCCAGCGTTCTGTATTTTCAGAGTCATCTAATATCGCTTTTCTTTTTTGCATAACTCATCCAAACGACTTAATGAAGAAAACCTAAAAGTTTTGTTTCAATATTTCTGGGGTTCTCACCTTCTGCAATTGAAACAAGACCTTCAACCAGCATGTCATTAAATCGTGATTCAGCCATAACAATACTTTTTAACTTAGTTGCTGCCGGCAAAAAAACAAGGTTTGCCAAAGCAACGCCATAAATTGTCGCAACAAATGCAACCGCAATACCTGAGCCTAATTTACTGGGATCAGACAAATTTCCCATCACTTGAATTAACCCTAACACTGCACCAATTATGCCAATTGTTGGACTATAGCCGCCCATGCTCTCAAACACTTTTGCTGCCTGAAAATCAAAATGCTCTTTAGTCTGAATATCTACGTCCATTATAGAGCGAATTGTTTCGGGTTCACTACCATTAATGAGTAATTGCAAGCCTTTTCTTGCAAAAACATCCGCTTCTTCCTCCTCCAGGTTTTCTAATCCTAGTAAACCTTCGCGTCTTGCAATATTGCTCCATGCAATGATTTTCCGAATAATTTCTTCACTATTAAATCTGGGTGTAAAAAGCATCCACCATGACATTCTTATCGCACGAAGAAAGACTTTAATGGGTGACTGCAGCATGACCGCACCCAATGTTCCCCCTATAACGATTAATGCCGCTGGGCCATTGATTAATGCTGTGATTTGTCCGCCTTCGAGTTGTTGTCCAACCAAAATAGCGGCAATACCAATAATTAAACCCGCGATTGTTAGGAAATCAATATTCATACACGTTTAATTATCGCTGCTGAAAAATCATTAATACTCAATATATTATCTGCTAAACCTGCATCAACAACAGCAGCAGGCATACCGTAAACAACACAGCTTTCTTCATCCTGAGCCCATATTTCAGAACCAGAGTTTTTTAATAAGCGTGTTCCCTCACGGCCATCAGCGCCCATTCCGGTTAATATAATTGCGAGCGTATTATTTGGATAAATATTGTTAATAGAACGAAACGTAATATCAACACAGGGTTTGTAGGTTAGGCTGGGCTCGCCCTCTACAATTCGAACGGTTGCATTTCCCGCTCTGCCTTCAATAAGCATTTGCTTTCCACCAGGTGCTAATAATGCCTGCCCTGCCTGCAACTTATCACCATTTTCGGCTTCTTTGACTGAAATTTTACAAAGCTGATCAAGTCGTTTAGCAAAGGCCGGGGTAAAGGTGCCTGGCATATGTTGAACCATTACAATTGGCTTTGAGAAATTTTTTGGTAGACCAACTAAAACATTCTGCAATGCTAAAGGGCCTCCCGTGGAAGTACCTATTGCAACTAAATCAATTCCACCTGTTTTATTGATTCTGGGTGATGCTGTCTTTACTGCGGCAGTAGTAATATTGCCTTTATTTTTAACCGACGATTTTACGGAAGAAGAAGGTTGTTTCTTTAACGATATTCTTTTCTTTGCAATAGCCTGAACACGTTGGCACAGGAGTTTTTTTGCTTCATCCTTATCTTTTGAAATATCTTCAAAGCGCTTAGGTAAAAAATCTAAAGCGCCTGCATCAAGCGCATCAAGCGTTGCTTTTGCCCCATCCATGGTTAAGGATGAAAACATAATAATAGGCGTGGGCGTTGTTGCCATTATTTTTTTGGTTGCACTAATTCCATCCATGACAGGCATTTCTATATCCATTGTAATGACATCAGGTTTTAGCTCTGCTGCTTTATCAATTGCCTCTTGGCCATTTGCTGCATCACCAATCACCTTCAATAAAGGATCTTCTTCAAGAATTTCTTTTACACGACGACGAAAAAATCCTGAATCGTCTACAACCAATACTCGGGTTGTCATTCACATATCCTCTCTTAATTTAATTTTATTTTAATACTAAGTAATTATTCTAAGCATACATCTTCATTAAGCCAGGTATATCAACAATAAGAGCAATGCCACCATCACCGGTAATCGTTGCACCGGCTAAACCAGATATACCATGTAATAAAGCGCCTAAAGGTTTGATAACAACTTCTTCTTGTCCAATTAACTCGTCAACAATGAAGCCGACTTTTTGCGTACCAATATGAACAACAACAACATGCCCTTCTTTTGGTATTGCCGCAGCACTTTCACCTTCTACCAACCAATTATTCAAATAATAAAGTGGTAATGTTTTTCCGCGCACCAGAACAACACGCTTACCATCCATAATATTTGTTTTAGTTAAATCAAGGTGGAAGATTTCATTAACATTGACCAGAGGTAATGAGAACAATTGATCTTTTAAACGCACCATTAACGTTGACATAATCGCTAAAGTTAAAGGTACCTTTATACTAATAACAGTGCCTTTACCTAACTCAGAGTCTATTTCAATAGAACCATTAAGGGAGGTGATACCTGTTTTAACTACATCCATACCGACACCCCGGCCAGATATATCCGATATTTCCTCTTTGGTTGAGAAACCTGGTGCAAAAATTAAGTTATAGCATTCAACATCGGTTAAACGCGATGCAGACTCTTCATCATATAAACCTTTACTAATTGCAATATTTCTTAAAACATCAGCATTCATACCACCACCATCATCGGTGATAGAAAGTAAAATATGATCGCCTTCTTGTGAAGCAGATAAGGTAACGGTACCTTGAGCAGGTTTACCATTTTTCTGTCTAACATCTGGCATTTCAACACCATGATCAACAGAGTTACGAACCAAATGCACTAATGGATCGGCTAATGCTTCAACTAAATTTTTATCTAAATCAGTATCTTCACCAATCATTTCCAGCTTGATATCTTTCTTCAAACTTCTCGCCAGGTCACGCACCACTCGCGGGAAGCGACCAAATACTTTCTTGATAGGTTGCATTCGCGTTTTCATCACTGAACGCTGTAAATCAGCAGTAACCAAATCTAAGTTGGCAATTGCTTTGGTCATTTCTTCTCCCGCAGCATCACCACCTTCAGAACCTAAGCGAGAAATACGATTTCGTACCAATACCAGCTCACCAACCATATTCATAATTTCATCAAGGCGACTGGTATCAACACGAACCGATGTATCGGCTGGCGGCTTTTCTTTTGCCGCAGCTGGTTTTGTCTCTTTTTTAGCAACGGGTTCTTTCTTAGCTTCAGCAACTGGAGCAGGTTTTTGCTCAGCTGCTTTGGGAGTTTCTTTTTTTGCCTCAGCGGGTTTACTTACAGCACTCGTTGCAGATTTACCTGCCCCGTGTAAATCATCTAATAAAGCATCAAATTCATCTTCGGTGATTTCATCGTTCTTTTTATCCTCTTCATAACTACTCGTAGCTGGCTTTGCAGAAGACGTCTCATTTGAAGCATCAAAACTTCCCTTACCATGAAGATCATCCAATAATGCTTCAAATTCATCTTCGGTAATTTCATCGTTCTTTTTATCTTCTTCATAGCTACTTGTAGCAGATTCTGTTTTTTCAGCTGTATCACTTTTACCATGTAAATCATCTAATAAAGCTTCAAACTCTTCATCCGTAATTTCATCTGATGATGTCGCCGCAGCACCAGACGAAGCGTCCTCTACTTCAGAAGCTTTAACTGGTTCAGGTTCAGCAACAGCTTCTTCAGGCTCCGCTACCCCTTCTGTGTCACCAGATATAATGCCTTCTAATGCTGTCAATAAAGTTTGTTCAGCTGCTTGCGGTTCTTCCCCACTACGTAAAGCATCAAATTGTGCGTTTAAAACATCCAATACAGGTAATATTGTGTCCATAAGATGATTATTAATTTTGAGTTCATCGTTACGCAACATATTGAAAATATCTTCTGTGCGGTGACAAATCGCAACCATAGCATCAATAGAAAGGAAGCCGGCACCACCTTTAATAGTGTGGAATCCACGAAAAACTGCATTTAATAATTCAGAGTCTTCAGGGCTATTTTCTAATTCCACCAACTGCTCATTGAGCTGTTCAAGAATTTCACCTGCTTCTATTAAAAAATCCTGTAGTAGTTCATCATCCATAGCAATACTATTCCAAAGTAATCGTTAAAAGCCTAAGCTCGAAAGTAAATCATCGACTTCATCCTGCCCGGATACGGTATCTGCATGAGCAAGCCCGGGTACGGGGGGGCCATCCAAAGAATGTTTATCACCTTCATCTTTTATTTCTGAAACTTGTGGTGCCCCCGTTAATTTAATAAGGTTAATTAGTTTATCCTGCACTTCTTCAACTAAAGTAATAACCTTTTTAATAATTTGTCCTGTTAGATCCTGATATTCTTGTGCCAACAAAACGGAGGTAAGATGATCTTTAACTTTAACAATATCTTTAGTTGTTATAAAAAAATCATTAATGTCTTTACTTAACTCTCTAAATTGTTCTGCAGATAACTCTCTGTTTACAAACTTTTTCCAACTATCATCTAATGCCAGCGCCTGTTTATTGAGTGAGTCACAAATAGGAATAGATTCCTCCACAGCTTCCAGTGTTTTATTCGCAGCTTCATCTGTTTTTGAAATAACATAATTCAAACGTTCACGGGCATCGGGGATACTATCTTCTGCTAACTTACTAATTGAATCGTCGACACCAAAATTCGAGATAGCGTCGTGAAGCTCACGCGTTAACTTGCCCATATCCTGATATAAATCAGTTTCGCGTATGGTGGTTAATTCATCGATAATTTCAATAGCATCAACTTCATTACCGTTTTCCATACACATTAATAAATCTTTAACGCGTGCAATGTTGTCATCGGTAATTAGTTCGTTTTCTTCGATCATAATTTATAAACCCCTTGCTGGTCTCAACCAATACGAGCGAATATTTTTTCAAGTTTTTCTTTTAAAATAAGCGCAGTAAAGGGTTTTACAATATAACCGTTAACGCCAGCCTGAGCGGCTTCAACAATTTGTTCTTTTTTCTGTTCAGCCGTAACCATTAACACCGGAATATTTTTTAAGGTTTCATCTTCATCTGCACGCACGGCTTTTAAAAGATCAATACCTTGCATGCCCGGCATGTTCCAGTCCGTCACGAGCAAATCAAAACCACCCGATTTTAACATCGGTAAAGCCGTCAACCCATCATCGGCCTCACTGGTGTTATTAAAACCAAGGTCACGTAATAAATTTTTTATAATTCGTCTCATGGTCGAAAAATCATCAACCACAAGAATTTTCATATTAGTGTCCACAACTATCCTCCGCAGTACACATTTAATTAACTAGGACTTATTTGTTATTAAAACCAGTCGTATCTCTAGATTGTTATGATACTTATCGGCTGATTTTAAAATTTCTTAAGGAATGATAAGAATAATCTTAAAAAAGATTAATATCCTGTATAGGATATTTAAAACGAGGGAAATTTACTAACGGAAAAGACGGGAAAGATAGAATAAAAGTAATGTTAATTACTCAGGATTAGACATTCTTGCCTGTAATCGAATAACAGCCTGACTATGAACCTGGCTAACACGTGATTCACTCACCCCCATTACTGCGCCAATTTCACGAAGATTTAGCTCTTCATCATAGTAAAGTGCCATGACTAAGCGTTCACGTTCAGGTAAGCCTGCAATCGCTTCAGAAAGAAGGCGCTTGGTATCGTCGCGCTGCATACCATCAACAATACTAATACTGGTATCAGAAATACTATCCAGCATAGTTTCGCCTGTATTGATGCTGCTATCATCCACACTAAGCACTTTATGGTAGCTATTGTCCTGGAGAATTTTGTAATACTCCCCCAAACTCATATCTAATGTTTCTGCAATCTCTACATCACGTGCATCACGGCCATGTTTATTTTCAATTTCACGAACAGCTTGAGCAACTTCACGTGCTTTACGATGAACTGAACGTGGTGCCCAATCATTTTTACGAATTTCATCCAGCATAGAACCCCGAATACGAATGCCGGCATAAGTTTCAAAGCTTGCGCCTTGTGTCGCATCATATTTTCCAGTAGCTTCTAACAGACCTATCATACCCGCCTGAACCATATCTTCTAATTGAACACTATCCGGTAATCGGTTGATTAAATGACAAGCAATTCTCTTCACCAGAGGCGCGTGTCGTTCTACCATATCATCAGTATAGTTAGGTTGTTGTACTGCGTAAGCTGCGATGCCGTTCATGGCAGAACCTCCAATGTTGTTCCTGACACTAACTTTTCCACAAAAAATTCCAGGTGTCCACCCGATGAAGTCGGTATAGGCCAACTGTTTACCTTTTTTGACAATGTTTGAAAAGATTGTGCTGCACGACTGCGAGGAAACACTTCAACGACAGCTCTTTGACGCTTTACGGCCTTTTGTAATTGTTCGTCATAAGGAATATGACCAATATAATCCAATGCAACGTCAAGAAAATGACCCGACACCTTTGACAGCTTGTTATAAACTTCACGTCCCTGTTGTGGACCAGGTACCATATTGGCTAAAACCTGAAAATGAAATATACCATGCTCTTTGTTCAGCAACTTTATTAATGCATAAGCATCCGTAATCGATGCCGGCTCATCACAAACAACAATAATCACTTCTTGTGCTGCCCGGGAAAAACTGACTACGCTATCAGAAATTCCCGCAGCAGTGTCCACGAGCAAAACATCAATATTATGTTTTAATTCACTAAAGGCACTAATTAAACCAGCATGTTGTGCAGGTGACATTTCAGCCATATTTTTTACCCCCGAAGACGCGGGGATAACTCTTATTCCACTAGGCCCTTCAAGTAAAACATCTTCTAAGTCACACTCGCCATTCATGACATCCGAGAGGTTTTTTTCTGAATGTAGCCCTAACATTACATCTATATTTGCCAAACCAAAATCCGCATCCAGTATTGTCACATCCTGCCCCAAATTGGCAAGTGCAATAGCAAGATTCACAGAGACATTTGTTTTGCCAACACCGCCTTTACCACTTGCAATAGTGAGTACTCGAACTGGGTGAGGTTTATTCATACGCTTTATTCCTGAAGCTTTCGGCTTTGGTGATAAAAGGGAAACAATTTCAGCTGTGTCCATTTGCAACCATTCCGTTTGTTGTTAGTGATGTTAACTCATCCTCTTTATCTATAGAATCCATATGCTGCATTATTGATACACTACGGCTTACAATGCTAAGTGATCTTGCAATATGCAAGTTTTCCGGAACTTGCTGCCCGTCACAAATATAGGATATGGGTAAGTTATTGTCGATTGCCGTCATTAATGCCCCCCCCATACTTGTAGACTCATCGACCTTAGTCAAAATACAACCAGATAAATTCATGTCTTTAAACTTAGCACCCGTTTCAGTTAACACACCACGTTGGCAGTTTGTTGCCAGCGTTAAATAAGTATTGATCGTCGGTAAACCTTCTCCCTGCAACATTTCAAATTGTTTGTTTAACAGCATATCACGCTGACTCATACCTGCGGTATCAATAAGAATCAGCTCTTTATCGTGCAGATCATTAAAGGCTTTTCTTAAATTTTCTATATCACCCGCAAGCCGAATTGGAACACCCATAATACGCGCATAACTGCGTAACTGTTCATGTGCAGCAACACGGTTATTATCGGTTGTTATAAGAGCAACTTTATGAGGCCCATGTTTTAAAATATATCTGGCGGCAAGTTTTGCTATTGTTGTTGTTTTACCAACACCGGTTGCACCAACCAGTGCTACTACACCACCTTTATCAATAATGTCATTTTCTCCGACAGGAATGCGTTGCGCTAACGCACCTAACGCTATTCGCCAGTTATGCTCAAAATCATGTTTTTCATTAATTTCTGCTGTAATTTCCCGGGAAAAAGTTGCACTTAAACCTAATGAGGTTAGGCGTTGTAGTAAACGTGCACGCAAAGGATGATATTTAACTTCATTTCCCCAGCTTAAATCTGAGAGTTGGTTTACTAACAAGCCTTTTAATGATTTAAGCTCAGACTGCATTGCCATAAAAGCGGGCTCCTCAGTCCAGAGATGTTGTTTATTATTCTGATATGCTTCAACACCTATTGAATGAGATTTAACTTCATTATGCTGCCTTAAATCAGATTGTTTAATGTTGTTGGCGGTAATAGTAACTTCATTGGCAATTTTTGCCATTGCCGATAATTTATTAGTAACTGTTTTATTTGCAAGCGGCTTTGTTTTTGGAATATTCCGTGCGTAGCGTAAATCATCTAATGCAGCTTCACGATTGCGTTGCGCGGCTTGCTTTTTCTCTTTTGTTATAGCAGCCACATCATTTTTACTTTCACTTTGAACGTTATTATTTAAAACAATTGTGTCCTCAGTAGAATTCATTAACGAATCATCATAATCAACAGCAGCAACAATTTCTATGCCGCCTTCAACACGGTTATTTGATAGTATAACTGCGTCAGGCCCGAGAGTGGAGCTTACTTTACGTAAAGCCCCTCTTATGTCTTTTGCTATAAATCGTTTTATTTTCATTTTATTTAGCCTCTAATATTCTGAACTATAAGGCACCACTGTTTGTTACTGACCAACCGTTGCAACAATACGAATATGCTTGTCACTCGGAACCTCGTTATAAGACAACACATGTAAACTGGGAATCGAGTGTCTTACAAATTTTGATAACATACTTCTAATTAAAGCCGATACCAGAAGAACTGCAGGTTGTCCCATTGCTTCCTGCTTCTGAACACTCTCTTCCAGCGCAGTAAATAATCGCTCTGCTAAACCAGGCTCAACACCACCAACGCCATCTGCCTGTACTGCTTGATGCAACAACTGTTCCAGATTTGAATCAAGAGTAATCACTGAGAGTTCAGCCGCCATGCCATTGATTTGCTGGACAATCATGCGTCCCAACGAGGTGCGTACTGCTGAGGTCAATTCGTCAGGATCCTGACTTCGGGTTGAGTGTTCTGCCAATGTTTCGGCGATCGTACGAATATCTCTAATCGGGATGCCTTCTGACAATAAACTTTGCAAGACTTTAACAATAATGCCGAGGTTCAAACTATCGGGAACAAGGTTTTCAACTAACTTAGGTGCTACACCTGATAGCTTATCAAGCAAATGTTGTACTTCTTCATGCCCCAATAATTCATTGGCATGTGTTTGTAACAGCTGACTTAAATGTGTTGCGATTACCGTATCCGAATCGACCACGGTATAGCCTAAGGTTTGCGCTTGATCACGTTGTGCGCTGTCTATCCATAAGGCTTCTAAACCAAAAGCAGGATCTTTTGTCTCGACACCTTCAATTGTTCCGTAGACCTGGCCTGGGTTAATCGCCATCTCTTTCTCCGGCTGGATATCTGCTTCGCCGACCGTGACGCCCATTAAACTAATACGATACGCATTAGGTGGTAGCTCCAGGTTGTCTCGTATGTGCACTGCGGGTATAAGGAAACCTAATTCCTGAGATAGTTTTTTACGCACCCCTTTAATGCGCGACATTAATTGTCCACCCTGTTCTTTATCGACCATAGGGATAAGCCGGTAACCGACTTCTAAACCTATTGTGTCTACCGGCGTCACATCGTCCCAACTTAATTCACGCCCCTCTTTCATTGGCTCTATAGCATCAAGAGAAACTTCTTTTACAGGCACTTTTTCTAATTTTTGTTTGATAAAGTAGGCGCCCGCGGCACTAACGATGGCAAGTGTTAGAAAAGCAACGTGCGGCATACCGGGAATGATACCCATTACACCAAGAATAATTGAGGTTACCCCAAGTGCTTTTGGATTTTTAAAGAGCTGGCTAAGCACTTGCTCACCCATGTCTTGGGTACTTGAAACACGTGTAACAATAATACCTGCCGCAGTCGAAAGTAATAAAGCGGGAATTTGCGCAACTAAACCATCACCAATTGTTAACAGTACATAATTTTTTGCCGCCACAGCAAAGCTTAAGTCATGCTGAAGCATACCAATAATAAGTCCACCCAAAATATTAATCAGAAGAATAAGTATTCCGGCAACCGCATCACCACGAACAAACTTACTGGCACCGTCCATAGAACCATAAAATTCAGCTTCTGAACTGATGTCATCACGACGCTGACGAGCATCATCAGCATCAATCAGGCCGGCATTTAAATCAGCATCAATTGCCATTTGTTTTCCTGGCATGGCATCCAGGGTAAAACGTGCGCTTACTTCAGATATACGTGTTGCGCCTTTGGTAATAACAACAAAATTAATAATCACCAAAATTGCAAAAACAATAATACCAACGGCATAATTTCCCCCTACAACAAACTCACCAAAGGCTTTAATAACTTGTCCTGCAGCATCTCCTCCCGTATGACCTTCAAGTAAGACCACCCGGGTTGAAGCAACATTCAAAGCCAAACGTAAAAGAGTGGTAACAAGAAGAATGGTCGGAAATAAAGAAAAGTCCAATGGACGCAAACTATAAATTGTAACTAACAATACAACCAAAGCGAGAGAAATATTAAAACTAAAAAAAACATCAAGCATGAACGGCGCCAAAGGCACCACGATCATAGCCATCATAATCATTAATAGAAGAGGCGCACCTAATCCGTTACGACTAATGCTTCTTACACCATTTAAAAAAGCTGTTTGTTCTGCCACACTCTTTACCTTTTATTAAACCAATTCATTCGAGCGTTAATCAAATTGCATGTCATCGGGAATGGGAAGATTGCCCATCTTGTGTTCTTTGTTATATGTATTCCAACGTGGGTCGGTGCGCAGCTTGAAGATATACGCCAGGACTTGCGCAACAGCTAAATAAAGTGCAGCTGGAATTTCATCATCAACTTCTGTTGTATGGTGTAAAGCACGTGCTAACGGCGGTGCTTGTAAAATAGGCACTTCATGCTCACGCGCAATGGTCCTTATTTGCATTGCAATCATATCGACACCTTTAGCAACAACAACCGGTGCCGCCATATTTTCCTGATCATATTTAACGGCAACTGAATAGTGTTCGGGGTTGGTAATAATAACGTCAGCTTTGGGCACTTCAGCCATCATGCGGCGTTGTGCTAATTCACGTTGCACATTTTTGATTCGGCCACGAACATCAGGGTTACCTTCGGTATCTTTATTTTCATCTTTAATTTCCTGGAAAGTCATTTTTAATTGTTGTGCGTGATCATAAATCTGGAATGGCACGTCAACTAATGCAATTAAAACCAATGAAGATGCGATAGCTAAAAAAGACCAAATTAACAAATTAGCCATATGAGGCAGGGCCTGAACTAATGGTTCTGAACTCAGCCCTAAATAAACATCAATTTTTGTATACAAAAATAAAACTGCTGTCGTACCGATAATGATAAATTTTATTAACGCCTTAATGAGTTCAACAAATCCTTTCTTTGAGAAAACACGTCCCATGCCGGTAACAGGATTTAATTTATCCCATTTAAAAGCGAGCGCTTTGGTACTAAAGTTTACTCCCCCCATCATTAATGGACCTGCAATAGCAGCAACAACCATTACTGCAAAAAAAGGCGATATCGATACCAGCGCTTCTATGATTGCCGTTTTCAACATTACAGGCATAGCTGTGATATCAAAAATATTTTCCCGACTAATATTTAAGTAACGACGAAATAAATCTAAAAAATTCTCAACAATACCGGGTCCAATAAACATGATGCTTGAACCCGCTATTAACATCATAATCATCGTGTTTAATTCACGCGAAGCAGGAACCTGGCCTTTTTCCCTAGCTTGTTGCAGCCGTTTCGGGGTCGGGGCTTCGGTCCGTTCTTGTCCGGTATCTTCAGCCATTATTTAATGCCTAAGATATTTTGTATAAGATGATAAGCCTCACTAAAAAGTGAAATTGATTTAGGTGCAATGTTAGGTAAAGTAATCATTACCAAAGCAAAGCCCAGTAACATAGTAATAGGGAAACCTATAGCGAAAATATTTAACTGTGGTGCAGAACGCGTCATCACACCAAACGCGATATTGACAACTAACAAAGAGGCAATAGCAGGTAAAGCAATGGCTAAACCTCCGGCAAAAATATTTGTTCCCCACCGTACAACCTGCATAAAATCATCTGCGACTAAACCTTGGGCAGAGATAGGCATTGTTTTAAAACTTTCAGCTAACACTTCAAGCAAGACAAGGTGCCCATTGATGGCTAAATAAATCAGCATCACCATAATAGTGTAAAATTGACTTAACACGGGTGATTGCGCTCCATTTTGTGGGTCAACCATTAAAGAAAAGCCCAACCCCATTTGCATTGCAACAATTTGCCCACCGGTTATAACAGCACTAAATACAAGCTGTACGGTAAAACCAATAATTAGGCCGATAAGAACTTGTTGACCAATAACTAAAACCGAAAGCGGATTGAAGACATCAATTTCTGGCGCAGGGAGCATAGGTACGAGTACAGAAGTAATTGCAAAACTTGTTATAATTTTAACTTTAATAGGTACTGTGCGCGTCCCAAATACGGGGGATGCCGCAACCATTGCTGCAACCCGAAACAAAGGTAACAGGTATGCTCCGATTAAAGTTGTTATTTCTGTTACAGAAAAAACCACGATCAGCCCACTAAGTACGGGATATCGCGTATAAGTTGTTGAGTATATTCCATAATTAAACGTAACATCCACGGCCCGGCAAACATTAAAGTAACAACGGTAATAATTAACTTAGGAATAAAACTTAATGTCATTTCATTAATTTGAGTTGCTGCTTGAAACATACTCACCATTAAACCCACTACAAGCGCAGGAATAAGAATCACAACGATCAACAATAATAAAACCTGCAGGGCATACTGGAAAATGGTTAATACATCTTCGGGACTCATATATTCCTCACTCAAATATAAAAACTTGAAGCTAACGTTCCAACAATAAGATTCCAACCATCAACTAAAACGAATAACATTATTTTAAAAGGTAAAGAAATAACCATGGGGGATAACATCATCATACCCATGGACATCAAAACACTCGCCACGACAAGATCGATTATTAAAAAAGGGATAAACAATAAAAAACCAATTTGAAAAGCGGTTTTTAGTTCACTGGTAACAAACGCGGGGACTAAGACAGAAAAAGGAACATCTTCATGAGAATTAAATTTTTCATGCCCTGCAATTTGTGTAAAAGTCACAATATCTGATTCACGTGTTTGACCAAACATAAAATGACGTAAAGGTACCCCTGCTGCTACAGCGGCATCTTCCATAGATATTTTCTCATTTAAATACGGCTGTAAAGCTTCTGTATTAATCCGGTCAAAAACGGGAGCCATAATAAAAAAAGTTAGAAACAAAGAAAGACCAATCAGGGTTTGGGATGAAGGTGCCTGCATCAAACCTAATGCCTGACGCAAAATAGATAGAACAATAATTATGCGCGTAAATGATGTCATCATCATTAATGCTGCAGGGAGTAATGTTAATACAGTCATTAACATTAAAACCTGGATACTTACACTATAAGCCTGCTCACCCTGAGCATCTGTTGTTACAGTAATCGCTTGTAATCCTGGCGCAGCATAAATTTCATGTAAAGGAATTATCCAGGAGACAAAAACAGCTAATAAACTTATAAAAATTTTATTTTTATAATTCACAGCTTACCTCTGGTTTTAATTGCAGCATGTAACTTATTAGCAAAACCAGATGATTCATTTACACCAGAGCTTTGACTCGAAAGAATAGGTTCATCGAGAATATGTAAAGTACGAATTGAGCCCGGCGCAACACCAACAAGAAGTTGAGTTTCGCCTGCCTGAACCAGAACCACCCGTTCACGTTGCCCTACTGATATTCCACCGAGTACTTTTAAGTCACCTGCTGACATTCCGCTCATCTTTCCCATACGGCGCATGAACCAGGCCATACCAAATATAAGGGAGACAACAATAAACAAACCAAAAAACATCTGTATGTAATTGCCAGCACCAATAGGCTCATTGGATAATGAGCTTATTTCCTTGCTCTCTACCGCATATACAATATGGGTAAAGCCCAGAATAAAAAAAGATAGCACAAAGCGCATAAATGAATGTCCTGCTATTGAAGTTTCCGAACGCGTTCAGATGGGCTGATAATATCGGTTAACCGTATACCAAATTTTTCATTTACAACAACAACTTCTCCATGAGCGATTAATGTGCCATTAACAACAACGTCTAATGGTTCACCTGCCATACGGTCCAGTTCAACAACAGACCCCTGATTAAGTTGTAATAAGTTTCGTATGTTTATTTTGGTACTACCAATTTCCATTGAAATCGTAACGGGAATATCCAGAATGACATCCAGATTAATATCTTCATCAGAAACAGACTTCGCGGTATTTTGCAGCTGATCCATTTCTACTTTTTCAGCCTGTAAAGCTGAACCTGGATCAGCACTCTCCATATCCTGGCTGGCACCTTCACTCGGAGAGTCCATAGGAGTACCAGCCTCTTCCATTGCCGCAGCCCAGTCATCCATTGAATCATCGGTATCTTCGATGTCATCACTCATGATTATTACCTTCTAAATTTTAAAAATTACTTTTCTAAAAACACAATTTCTTTATCGGCGTTATTATGTTCAACAACTTCAACTATCTGTATCGCTTTACTACCCCGGTGTTCACCCACTTTTCCGCGTAAAACAGGAATATCTTCTGCCCGCAATGTGACCAGCTCTGGCATATTAATAGGTAAAATATCACCTTCTTTTAATTCCAAAACCTCTATAAGAGGAATTTCGACATCAGCTAACTTGCAAGTCATATTCACTTCTGCAAGGTTTATCTCTTCGCGCAAGGAAACAACCCAACGTTCATCTTTATCTGCGATATCACTTGCAATACCTGCATCTAATAAATCCCGAATAGGCTCAACCATTGAATAAGGAATGGTTACCTGAAAATCACCGCCACCACCATCCAATTCAACATGGAAAGTGGAAACAACAACGACTTCTGTTGGGCTGACAATATTTGCAAACTGCGGGTTAACTTCCATACTATTAAATTCAAAATCAACATGCATAACAGGACTCCATGCATCTTTTAAATCTCTAAAGGCATCTTCTAAAACGATACTCACTACGCGCTGCTCTGTTGCTGAAAATTCACGCCCTTCAATTTTTGCATGACGACCAATACCACCGTAATAATTATCAACAAGAATAAAAACAAGCTTTGGATCAAACACACATAATGCAGAACCGCGTAATGGATGAATTTTTACGATATTTAGACTTGTCGGAACAAACATGCTTTGTATATATTCTGAAAACTTCACCATCTGTACACCACTCACTGAAATTTCAGCTGAGCGTCGAAGCATATTAAATAAACTTATACGAAAACTACGCGCAAAGCGTTCATTTATCATTTCAAGTGTTGGTAAACGCCCCCGAACAATACGATCATGTGCAGCAAAATCAAATTCACGAGCAACGCCATCTTGTAACTCAAGGTCATTTTCTGTTTCTACATCACCATCATCAACACCATGTAAAAGCGCATCAATTTCATCCTGTGATAACAGTTCATTCGCGGACATTTTTATTCCTTACTGCATAATAAAACTAGTAAAATAAATATTTTCAATAGGACCTTTTATAACATCGTCCTCTGCTTCTTCATTCCCTGCATCTTTGGCTTTAGCTTTAGCTGCTGGTGCAGTCTGGCCTGCAGATACCACCACTTTATTTATTGTGTTTAATATTTTCTTTTGTAAAGTCAGTTTTCCTGCCTCTTTGCTCAGTTCCTCAAAAGACAAACCACTGAGAAGAACTAAAATATCGTTTCGAATAACCGGGTTATACGTCGCAATTGTTTTTAAAGCATCTTCATCTCTTGTTGCTACTTGTATATCAACTTGCAAATAACGCACTCTCGAACCAGGGCCAAAATTCACAACAAATTCTGGTACCAAAGTTAAGTAATGTATTGGCAATTTACTGAGATCAACCTTTTCACTTTCTTTAGCAGAATCACCATCGTCAGCCCCAAGGAAAAACCAGGCGGCACCGCCACCCAGTAATAAAACAACACCTGCAATTGCGATAATCAATACTAATTTACTTTTTTTGGGCTCTTCGACATCAAGCTCTAGTTCATCTGCCATTTTAAATTCCCTGGTATGCGCGGCTTTACATTCATAATTGACACAAGTATTTATCTTGTTTTACATAATGCAAAACACATACCAGCGCTAAGAACTTAGAGTAAAGCCTGTTAAAACAATAAGTTAAAAGATATATTTTTTAGAGTGCCAATGCATTGACGACTTTACAAAGATACAACCGACAAATTCATGACCTTATGAAAAGGCACCCATTGATACTACATAATATTAATTTATAGCCTATATATAGACTACAGAAATGTGAAGATGAATCACGAAAAGTAAATACCTCACTTCTCTCTCGCAGGCTGAGGGAAATAAAACTAACTAAATGACTTAAAAAGTTGTTCGCGGTAATAACGTAATTCATTGATTGAATCACGAGTGTCCTCTAAGGCAAGATGCGCACCTGATTTTACAACGCCTTTAGCAATATCCGGGGCCCAACGTTTTGCAAGCTCTTTTAGAGTACTAACATCCAGGTTTCTATATAAAAAAAAGTTTTCCAATTCTGGCATTAAACGCGCCATAAAGCGCCGATCCTGACAGATGCTATTACCGCACATAGGCGATGCGCCTTTAGGTACATATTTGCGTAAAAAATCAAGTGTTTGTTGCTCTGCATCTGACACGCTTAATGTACTTTTCTTTACCCGCTCAGTTAAACCTGAGCCACCGTGTTGCCTGGTATTCCAGTCATCCATGCCAGACATAATTTCGTCACTTTGGTGTATTGCCAGCATTGGGCCTTCGGCTAACTCATTTAACTCGCTATCGGTCACAATGGTCGCAATTTCAATAATAACGTCATTCTGAGTATCTAATCCTGTCATTTCGAGATCGATCCAGATCAAATTATTTTCGTTTACCATGGTAAAATCACCCTTTATTTTTTATGAATATTACGGCAATTCTGATTCGCCCTATTCGTGTAGTTTTGACTTGATAATCATTCTAGCAAAGGCTAACCTGCCTGCCGATCCTAATATTAAACAATATAGTGGTAATTATGGAAACTCTCAGTATTTTATTTGTTCTTGCTCTGCTTTTATCTCTGGTTCTTCAACTTTGGCTATCTAATCGTCAAACAAATGAAGTCGCCAAAAATAGAGCGGCCGTGCCTGATGCTTTTTCCAAACAAATTACTTTAGAGCAACATCAAAAAGCCGCAGATTACACAAAAGCAAAACTCGCAGTTAATAAAATTGAACTTTTTTATGGTTCCATTTTACTGCTTGTCTGGACATTAGGTGGCGGTTTAGACTGGATGGATACCTTTGTGCGTAGCCTAGGTTATAGTGAAATCACCACCGGGCTTTTCGTCATCTTTGGCATTTTGCTTATTTCTGCCATTATAGACTTACCCTTTACCCTTTATCGTACATTTAAAATCGAACAACGTTTTGGTTTTAACCGCATGACTGCTGTACAGTTTGTCAAAGATATGCTGATGCAAACAATGCTTACTCTGGTACTCGCTGTGCCTTTGGTGGCTGGAATATTATGGCTAATGCAGGATGCATCTCCACTTTGGTGGGTGTATGTTTGGGCAACCCTGCTAAGTTTTGGACTTTTAGTCTCATGGATTTTCCCCACTTTTATTGCACCTCTTTTTAACAAATTTTTACCCTTAGAAGATGCGGTACTTCGCGAACGGATTACGGCACTCATGGATCGCTGTGGTTTTGCCAGCAATGGCATTTTTGTTATGGATGGTTCAAAGCGTTCCAGTCATGGAAACGCTTACTTTACCGGCTTAGGGAAAAACAAACGTATTGTCTTTTTTGATACCTTACTTGAAACATTAGAGCCTAACGAAGTTGAAGCAGTATTGGCACATGAACTTGGTCACTTTAAACATCATCACGTTCGCAAAGGGCTTATTTTAAATGCCATTATCACGCTTGTCGGTCTCGCCATTTTAGCCTGGTTAATTAAGCAAGATGCTTTTTATCACGCACTTGGTGTCAGCCACGCATCAACCTATATGGCATTAATTTTATTTAGTATGGTCATGCCCTTATTCAGTATTTACCTTCAACCAATAATGTCTTTTCTGAGCCGAAAACATGAGTTTGAAGCGGATGACTTTGCCTCAGAGCAAAGTAAACCCGAAATATTGATCGCAGCGTTAGTAAAGCTTTACCGTGATAATGCCAACACACTCACCCCGGATCCATTGTATTCTGCATTTCACGACTCACATCCGCCTGCACCCGTGCGTGTTGCGCATTTATCAGCTAAAATAGGTTAAAATATATACGATATTAAGGGGGAGTTAAGAATGCTGAATCGTTTACTTGCTTACTTTGGTCTTATTGCCGGTTTCATTTTTTTAGCGTATCCCGCACATGCCGATATTAACAATGGCAAAGAGTTGCATGATGCAAACTGTACAAGCTGTCATATTGATCTACAGGGTGGCGATGGTACAGGTATTTATACGCGTGAACATAAGCGGATCGAAACCTATTCTGCCCTAATAAAACAAGTAAAACGGTGTCGTGATAGCTTAGGAGTGCCCTGGCCAGAAGAACATGTTGATGATGTTGTTGAATACTTAAATAGCACGTTTTATAAATATAAGAAATAGATCCCGTGAGTCAAGATATTTCGAATCTGCATAAACAACATTGTAAAAATATAGGCGCAGCTCTTCTGTTGACTAAAGAACAACTCAGTACGTACCTTGATGAATTCCCGCTTTGGTCCCTATCAACAGACGAAAAACAAATATCCCGTCAGTTTAGATTTAACAATTATGATAATACGCTTAATTTCGTTAATGCTGCAGCAGAAATTGCAAAACTTGAAAACCACCATCCTCATATTGAGTTTTCTTACAATACATGCACAATCCATTACCAAACACACTCAGCAAATGGTATCACTCTCTATGACTTTATTTGTGCTGCCCACATTGAACAACTTTAATGTATGAGTGAAGTCATACAACACCAAGGCACAGTCATAGCAACGTATCGCCGCTACACCTTAGCTAAAGATAAAAAGAATAAATTAATACAATGCCAACAACGTAAATCTGTTGGCCAGGTTGTTTGTGGCGATACTGTTTTATGGCAAGAAGAAGGGGGCGGGACGGGTGTTATTACCGCCATTGAACAACGTCACTCAATATTACAGCGTCCTGATATCAATGGTAACTTACGTATTATTGCTGCAAACATTGATCAGGTATTTATTGTTGTCGCAAATAAACCTGAACTGAATGAAGGTTTAATTGATCGCTACCTTGTCGCATCAGAGAACAGTAACTTGAAGCCGGTTATTTTACTCAATAAAACAGACCTGTTTAGTGAAAAAGAATTTTTAGATTTAAAACAGCGCCTGCAACTTTACCAGGATATCGGTTACAGCGTTATTTATACCAGTGCTAAACAGAAACATGGCCTTGATACATTAAAAACACTGTTAAAGAACAACAATAATATTTTTGTTGGCCAGTCTGGTGTGGGAAAATCGTCGTTAATTAACACACTTCTCAAATCAGATGCACGAATTGGTGAAATTTCTGAAGCAACAGGCAAAGGAAAGCATACCACGACCACAGCCTATCTTTATCCATTAGAAAATGAACAAGGTTATATCATCGACTCGCCAGGGGTACGCGAATTTGGCTTAACAAAACTGTCTGAACAAGATGTTTTTTATGGCTTTACTGAATTCAGAGATTATCTTGGCAGTTGTAAGTTTAGGAATTGTGCCCACAACAATGAGCCAGGTTGCGCTTTATTAAAAGCATTAGAGGAAAATAAAATCAGCCTGCAACGTTGGAAAAGCTGTAAACGAATTGTTGAGTCACTCAATGAAAAACGCTATTAAACATTCAGGTTTTAACCGATTTTTTTATTTTTTATTTAACGGTAAAAGCAACACCATTGCCAGATTCCACTTTGCCTTCATTTTTTCTAATCGAATCTAAAGTTCCTTTTTTCATAACAATTATACTAATACGTCTATTTATTGCGCTGCGTGAATTGCTTTTTTCAAATAATACCGTGTCGGCTAATCCAACAACACGCCCTATTTGCTGTTCAGATAAACCACCTTTGACAAGCTGACGGCGTGCGGCATTTGCACGATCGGCAGATAATTCCCAGTTACTATATTGCTTTCTAAGCACTTCACCATCAACCGTTTCATATTCAATAATTCCTTTACCAAAGGCTGACACATCGGTATGCCCAGTAATACTAATTTTATTCTGAGGGTGTTTAGCAAGCGTTTTTGCAACTTCTTGTAAAATGACCCGGGCATACGGTTTTAATTTTTCACTACCAGAAGAAAACATAGGTCGTTTTTCTTTATCAATTATTTGAATACGTAAACCTTCCGGCATTATTTCTAACAATAATTGATCTTTAAACTCTTTAAGTGTTTCACTTTTTTCAATGCTTTCTTTTAAATTAATCAGAAGTTGGTCAAGTAAAACCACCTCTTTAGCCGTTGCGTCAGACGATTCTTTACCGCCATCACCAAGATCTTTTATTGCTTTGGATTTTAAGCTTTCTGCTAATTTTTCTTCTGCTGCAATAATAATTTTTTGTTTTTCATTATCAGATTGTTTGTTAAGTTTTTCACCTTCACCGTGCGGAATTTCTTTAGTCCCCCCTAACTTAATCATACTCGTGCTTGCACCACCGGGGCCGATTAATGGTGAGGGTGCTTTAAACATATCGGAGATGCCGCCGCGCATGGCCTCATCAGTAATCCCCAACAGCCAAAGTAATAAGAAAAAAGCCATCATTGCAGTTACAAAATCTGCGTAAGCCACCTTCCATGCACCACCATGATGACCGCCACCCTTGACGATTTTCTTGATGACTATGGGTTGTTTTTTATCGTCTGCCACTTAATCGTCTTTTTTAATTATTAGTACGAACAAAAGTTACTTTTGTCCTTTAACATATTCTTCAAGCTCTATAAAACTCGGTCTTAAATCACTGGTTAACGCTTTACGTCCAAACTCAACCGCAATTTGAGGAGTATAGCCATTCAGTGTGGCAATAATGCAGGTTTTTGCACAACCAAATATGAGTCCTTCTTCCTTCGCCTGTTCACCCATAGAGGCTGCCATTGGACCAGCAAAACCATAGCCCATCAAAATCCCCATAAACGTACCAACCAGTGCAGCACCAACATGATGTCCTAATACTTCTGGCGGTTCACTAATGTAGCCCATAGTAATAACAACCCCCATTACCGCCGCAACAATACCAAAAGCCGGTAAACCATCAGCCATATTTTGTAATGCGTGACTGGGTGCTTCGGCTTCATGGTGATGCGTGTCTAGTTCAAGATCCATTAACGCTTCTAATTCAAAGGCATTCATATTACCGCCCACCATTAAGCGTAAGTAGTCACAGATGAAGTCGACCAAATGATGGTTTGCATAAATTTTAGTCGCAGCCTTAAAAATATCGCTGTCTTGCGGCTCTTCAATGTCCGCTTCAAGCGCCATCAAGCCTTCTTTTCGCGCTTTGGAAAAAAGGTTAAACATTAAACCTAATAATTCCATATAGGTCTCTTTTTTATACTTTTGTCCTTTGAATAAACCTAAGATACCCTTGAGCGTACCGAAAACGACTGTAGCAGGATATGCAACAATAAAAGCACCGATCGCACCACCCAATATAATGAGGATTTCAAAGGGTTGCCATAAAGCTCCAAGAATACCACCTGCAGCGAGATAACCAGTAATAATACAAGCACAAGTAACAACAAGCCCAATTATAAATTTCATATTACTTAATAAACCTTAAAATTTGTCTAAAAAAAGATCAGCCCACAGCAAAATTTCAATATCGCTATAATTTGTATCGACCAATAGCGATATTTACTTTAGAAATTTATTCATTTGACCGATATATATTTCAAGTAATTTAGTTGTTTTTCAGGCATTCTTAGGTAATTGCACAATAAAAAAGTGGAAAATACAATTTTAATTGGAACTGATGAATATCTTGGGTCATAAATGGTCAATAAAAAACTAAACAAATGGGTTAAGCTGGCGCAGAATAATTCTATACCAGTGTTGAAGTATACCATTGAGGAACTAAGAAGCCTGTGTCGAAAGGAAGATATTCCCGTCAAAGAAATTACCCATGTTGTTGAACGCGATCCCGGTTTAGTCATACATGTTTTACGTACCGCCAATAACCGTTCAAAAGGACGTCTGTCCAGTGAAATAACGCATGTAAATCAAGCTTTCAGATTAATGGGAACAGATCAGCTCACGAAATTGCCCGATGCGCTACCTGCAGTAGGTGATGTACTCGATCAAAAGTCAAAAACCCGATTACTTGCGACCTTTGACAGGGCCTACCATGCCGCACGGTTTGCTACCGATGCCGCGGCACGACGCAGAGATATGACACCCGATGAGGTTTTTGCCGCCGCTCAATTGCATTTTTTAGGTGAAATGGTGATAGCTATTCACGCACCAGAACTGCTGGAGCAGATAGCCAGCTTGACAAAAGAGAAACATATTTCATCAGAGGTGGCTCAAAATATAGTGTTAGGGTTTAGCTTGAACGAACTCACTCTCAAAATTGCCGAAAGCTTGAAATTTCCTTCATTAGTCATTGAGACCTTACATGCGGAAAATGCAAAGTTCCCCAGGGCCTACGGCATTATGTTAGGCGTCCAACTTGCACGAAATATTTCTTATGAAGGCTGGTTCAGCGAGCACACATTTAAAATACAAGAAGAAATTGCTGAATGGATGGGTGAGACGGTGAACCAAACGATTGCCAGAACACATGTTATTGCTGCCGAGATAGCACGAGAAATACCACAGTACGATACACCACCACCAGCACGTCTGTTACCACTTATTATAAAAGAAGACCTCAACGATAAAATAGATGAAGAAAGTAATACTGCCATTTGCCTAACGCCACAACTAGACGTCTTACGAGACGCCGTAAAAATGATGTCATCTGCCACTCCAGAAGACATAACGAGCGATGAATTTATTCAACAAGCAGTGTCAGCAATGTATGACGGTATCGGTCTAAACCGTGTCGCTTTCTATTTATACGATAAGGAAAAAAAGGCACTACAAAGCCATAGCCTGAAAGGGACTGAAAACGATCCCATCTTCAACCATTTTGAAATCAAGCTTGATGGTAAAAACATTTTCTCTTTATTACTGCAAAAAAACAAAGCTGTTTCGATTAATGAATCAAACCATGAAAAATTTTGGCCTCTTGTTCCTGCTGGCTTTAAAAAAATTATCGCAACGAACTCTTTCGTTGCAATGTCAATTTTTATAAAAAACAAACCCTACGGAATTTTTTATGCAGACAGACATTCTTCCAGCTGTGAAATAGAAGAAAAAAGTTACAACTTTTTTAAAACACTCTGCATAAACTCGACAAAGGTTCTGGAAAAATTACTATAATTAAAAAACTTGTCGCCCAGAAAAGGCGTGAGAGAGTGTGCTACTGTTAACATATTCGAGTTCGCCACCAACAGGCACACCGTGTGCGATACGGCTTGCGGTAATCTGTCTTGCGTTAACCATTTCACTAATATAATGAGCCGTTGCTTCACCTTCTACCGTGAAATTTGTTGCCAATACCACTTCTTTTATTTCACCTTGATCAAGTCGCTGGGCTAAAATATCTAAACCAATATCTTCAGGGCCAATTCCATCTAAAGGAGATAGATGTCCCATTAAAACAAAAAACAAGCCTTTGTAACTTGTTGACTGCTCAATCACTTGTACATCTGAAGGTGTTTCAACAATACACAGTAATGTTCGTTCCCGTTTTGTACTAACACAGATATCACAAACCGCTTGCTCACTTAAGCTACGACATTGTTCACAATGTCCCACTTCTTTAACCGCTTTATCCAAAATCATACTTAAATTTTCAGCACCGGAACGATCGCGTTCAAGTAAATGATACGCCATACGCTGTGCAGATTTTGGCCCTACGCCGGGTAAACAACGTAGCGCTTCAATCAATTGATTTACAAGTGGACTACCGGACATATTTTAAAATGGAAGCTTCATTCCACCGGGCAAATTTAAACCTGCCGTCATACCCGACATTTTATCGGATGATGTTTTTTCAACCTGACGCACAGCATCATTAACCGCCGCCGCAATTAAATCTTCCAGCATATCTTTGTCATCAGAGAATAAACTGTCGTCAATAGAAACACGTTTAACATCATGTCGACATGTCATAACAACAGAAACCATGCCGCCGCCCGATTGACCGGTCACTTCAATATTTGCCATTTCCTCTTGCGCCTTTTGCATATCTTCCTGCATTTTTTGCGCTTGCTTCATCAGATTGCCGATTCCGCCTTTCATAATACTACCTCGTATATTTACTGTTTAATTAATATTTAATTTTATGAATCAATGGGTTGCACCGATTCAATATCAACGTGAGCATTAAATGCATCCATAATGTTTTTTACATTATCATCATTTACAATTGAATTTTCTGCTTCAGATTGACGCTCTTGTTGTTGCCGACTACTTCGTGCTGCCGGTGTTTCTGTTTCAGTTTGTGCAGTCTCAATACTGACTTTAATTTTTACCGAAAAATAATCCGATAATTTTTCTTGTAATTGCTGCTCTCGTTCAGACGTTAACATTGCCGCATGGGATGGGGCTACCGCCAAATATAACGTTGTATTTTCTACTCTAACAAAGGCACTATGTTCACCAAGTTGCTTTAATATTCCCACAGCATTTAATGATGAAATAACTTCATGCCAGTTCGACAAGCATAATTCTGACAAGTTTATTTTATTTAATGATTTTGTTGTTGCCGCAACCGGCTCTGCTTTAGCTGTCGGCTCTGCTGCTGATAACTCTGGTGCTATCGGCACAGCTGTAGCAGACGCTGGCGGTTCCTCTACTCGCTGAGCTTCAACAGGCTTTGATTTTTCATACGTTTTAACTTCAGCACTACTCGGTGCCGTAGCTTGCGAAGCATTTGTTTTATTTAGCGTATTTTTAGTTGTGCCATCATCAGGTCGAAACGCCAACATACGCAATAAAACCATTTCAAGCCCATTACGTTGATCAGGCGCAAGCGGTAAATCACGGCGACCGTTCAAACCAATTTGATAATACAATTGAATATCTTCTGCACTGAGCATGCTTTGTAATTTTAGCAAACGTTCTTCGTCACCCATTGTATATTCATAGGCATCAGGAATTTGTTTTAGTAATGCCAGGTAATGTAAACAGGTAATAATTTCTGCAAGCAACGCTGAATAATCAGGCGCTTGTTGCGCGAGTTCTTGTACCCGTTGAATTAATAGTTGCCCATTGTTTTCTGCTAAGGCATCTAATAAATCATAAACATAGTGTTGTTCAATACTACCTAACATTAAACGCACATCAGCATCGTCAACCTTACCATTTGAAAAGGCAATGGCTTGATCCAGTAAACTTAACGCATCACGCATACTGCCATCTGCGGCACGTGCGAGTTGAAACAGTGCAGCAGACTCAAAAGAGACATCTTCTTTCTCTAAAATGTCTTGTAAATGCGCTTGAATACGTTCAATGGATATCCGTCGTAAATTAAACTGTAAACAACGTGATAAAATGGTGACTGGTAATTTTTGTGGATCTGTCGTCGCCAATAAAAATTTAACGTGAGGTGGCGGCTCTTCTAATGTTTTCAGCAAAGCATTAAAACTGTGCCCCGAAAGCATGTGAACTTCATCGATCAAATAGACCTTATAACGACCACGTGTTGGTGCGTATTGTACGTTATCCAGTAATTCCCTCGTGTCTTCGACCTTGGTTCTTGAAGCGGCATCGACTTCAATTAAATCGACAAAACGACCTTCATCAATTTCCTGACAGGTGGCACACTGCCCACAAGGCGTTGAACTAATCCCTTCCTCACAGTTAAGCGATTTCGCAAGAATACGTGCAATCGTTGTTTTACCCACACCGCGTGTGCCCGTGAACAAAAAGGCATGATGTAGTCGCCCGCTGTCCAACGCATTACTTAAAGCGCGCAATACGTGCTCCTGCCCCACCATTTCAGCAAAGCCCCGAGGACGCCATTTGCGTGCAAGCACTTGATAGCTCATGTAAATCCCTAAAATCCGAATTTGAAGCGAATATTGTAACTCAAAAATTCCCATTTTCCTTGCTCAAAATAGCAACAAAAGGGCAGGAAAAAACAAAATAAATTTAACACGAGGAAGGAAAAATTAAGGTGGCGACCTAGACAAGCCACACCCCGGCACACAAGTCCACCGCTGTGGCTGCTCCCTTCCAGGCCTGACCAGGTTCACGGTTTATTGTTGCGAGGGGACCCATCTAAGTCACCATAGAGGTACTACTAAAACGGGCGTGATTATGAGGCTTCGTGATTGATGGGTCAATGTATAGTAAGAATTTGGACATATTTTGATCAGGCAAATAAAGAACCCGATCAGGTTCTTTTTTAAATATGGCGGACGACTGCATGGAGGCAGGAGGTAGAGCAATGCAGGAGCAATTGCCGAGAAGGAGGGATTATTCGGGCTATTGCCCTCACCCCTGCGGGGCTGCCTTCGCTGCGCTGCGGCATTCATCAGTGTTCCACACTGATATCGAACCACCTGATTTATTTCTCGGGTTCGAATGTATTTTGAACAGACATAAAAAAAGAACCAAGCTAGGTTCTTTTTTAAATATGGCGGAGAAGGAGGGATTCGAACCCTCGATGGAGCTATAAACCCCATACTCCCTTAGCAGGGGAGCGCCTTCAGCCGCTCGGCCACTTCTCCAATATTTAACGAGCGCAAGGATACTGAAGGAGCAAGCTGAGGTAAAGCCTTTATGCGATTAATCACTAATTTTATTCTTGATTTCCATTTCCATTCGTTTCATTTTGAATACGCTCGTAAATTTCTTCACGATGTACCGAAATATCACGAGGAGCATTGACGCCAATACGTACTTGGTTTCCTTTCACTCCTAAAACCGTCACGGTTACTTCGTCACCGATCATGAGTGTTTCACCAACTCGTCTTGTTAAAATCAACATTCTTATTTACTCCTCAAACAATAAATCTTTAATTACCATTCCACCTGTCCCATGGAAATAGCAGCCTCATTTACTGAAACTTAACGCTGTTATCGACAGCTAACTCAGAAACTTTAAAAAAGCGTTAAATTCTTTACATTCAGTGACAATTAATTTCTATTAAGCGGCTTTTTCTAAGCCAAATGCTGCATGCAGCGCGCGTACACCTAATTCTAAATATTTCTCATCCACAACAACTGAAATTTTAATTTCAGAAGTCGAAATCATGCGAATATTAATGCCTTCATCAGCCAAAGCTTTAAACATTTGGCTGGCAATTCCTGCATGCGAGCGCATACCGACACCCACTAATGAGATTTTAACAATCGTATTATCGCCATTAACTTCTTTAGCGCCTAGCTTTTGTGAGGTATTGTTAAGTATTTCAAAAGCATTATCGTAGTCATTACGATGTACAGTGAAAGTAAAGTCGGTTGTACCGTCTCCACCCACATTCTGAATAATCATATCAACTTCAATATTGGCTTCACCAATTGCCCCTAAAATTTTATGTGCAACACCTGGCTCATCCGGCACGCCTAATATAGTAAGCTTCGCTTCGTCACGATTAAAAGCGATGCCTGAAATAGCAGCCTGTTCCATATTATCTTCCTCAAAAGTAATCAAAGTGCCAGGGCCATCTTTAAACGATGAAAGCACCCGTAACTTCACATTATATTTACCGGCAAATTCTACGGAACGAATTTGCAATACTTTTGAACCCAGGCTGGCCATTTCCAACATTTCTTCAAAAGTGATTTTCTCTAAACGACGCGCATCCGGTACCACTCTGGGATCAGTGGTATAAACACCATCAACATCGGTATAGATCTGACATTCATCCGCCTTTAAAGCTGCAGCCAGGGCAACCGCCGTAGTATCTGAACCACCACGCCCCAGCGTTGTAATATTTCCATGCTCATCTTTGCCCTGGAAACCCGCAACAATAACAATACGGCCTTTATCAAGATCTTTTCGTATTCTGGACTCGTCAATATCTAAAATACGCGCTTTTGTATGTGCGCTATCAGTCAAAATATGCACTTGAGAACCGGTGTAAGAACGCGCATCATAGCCGCGTTCTTTCAACGCCATACTTAACAAAGCAATCGTAACCTGTTCGCCCGTCGACACTAAAACATCATATTCACGAGGATCAGGTTTTTTTGAAATTTGATTCGCCATTTCCACTAAGCGATTGGTTTCACCACTCATTGCCGAAACAGCCACCACAACATCATGACCCGCTTTTTTCGCGGCGATCAGGCGTTCAGCGACGTTCTCGATTTTTTCAACCGAGCCGACCGAAGTACCGCCAAATTTCTGTACGATTAGAGCCATGATTTACCTGTGTAAAAAGGATGCAAATTAGACACTAATTTACCTCAAATTTAAAGTGGCATAGCCGAAAAAGGTCGACTAATAAAGGCTATCGTGCAAACAGCACGTTTAAATATGGGTTTTTAGAGCAATTATTCAGTTTGAGTTTGTACCCAATCAACCACGCTTTTTAGCGCGGCAGGTAAATTTTCAGGTTGATCGCCACCAGCTTGCGCCATATCGGGTCGGCCACCGCCTTTGCCACCAACCTGGCTGGCAACAGAATTCACTAAATCTCCGGCTTTCACTTTATCCGTTGCATCTTTACTGACACCGGCCACTAAACTGATTTTTGAGCCATTAACCGCGGCAAGAACAATCGCCGATGTACCAAGTTTATTTTTCAATTGATCAAGCGTATCGCGTAATGTTTTTACATCTGCGCCTTCAAGACTGGCCGCTAACACGTTAATGCCGTTCACTTCAGTGGCTTGTGAGGATAAATCTGAGCCCTGGCTGCTGGCTAATTTGCCTTTAAGTTGCGCCAGCTCTTTTTCTAAACTGCGATTTTTCTCCACCAACTGGCTAACACGTTCTGACAAGTCTTCACGGCTACCTTTTAACATTGAAGCAATCGCGGTTAACTGGCTTTCACCTTTATTGGCCCAGTCTAATGCATGCTCAGCCGTCACTGCTTCGATGCGACGAACACCCGCCGCAACACCACTTTCACTAATAATTTTAAATAGGCCGATGTCACCGGTATTCGAAACATGTGTACCGCCACAAAGTTCGACCGAGAAATCACTCATTCGAAGCACACGCACTTCATCACCATACTTTTCACCAAACAAGGCCATTGCCCCGCTGGCTTTAGCGGCATCCGGAGTCATAATATTCGTATCAACATGATGGTTTAAACGAATTTGTTGATTCACCAAATATTCAATTTCTTTTATTTGTTCCGACGTAATCGCATCAGGGTGTGAAAAATCAAAACGCAAACGCTCCGCCTGAACTTGCGAACCTTTTTGAGTGACATGCTCACCTAACACTTTACGTAATGCAGCATGCAGTAAATGTGTTGCAGAATGGTTTGCAATAATGGCCTGACGACGTTCACTATTTACCTGGGCACTTACGCTGTCACCCACTTTTAACGAACCCTTTAATACTTCACCGTAATGACCAAATACCGCCTTACCTTGCTTTTGCGTATCAACCACTTCAAATTCTGATTTACCACAGGTTAATAAACCACTATCGCCCACCTGACCACCGGACTCGGCATAAAAAGGGGTTTGTTCTAACACCAACATGGCCATTTGATTTTTTTCGATGGAATCAACTTCTTTGCCATCAACATAAATCGCGGTAATTTTTGATTGCCCTTCTAAGTGTTCATAGCCGGTGAAATCTGTTTCACCATCTATTTCTAATGTGCCTTCATAGCTGCCACCAAAGGTGCTTGCTGCGCGCGCGCGTTCACGTTGTTGCTCCATGGCTTTCTCAAAACCATCCATGTCTAAAGTAAGATTACGTTCACGTGCAATGTCATTGGTTAAATCGGCTGGGAAACCATAGGTATCATAAAGTTTAAACACCACTTCACCAGGAATAAGCTTACCCTTCATATCTTTAATGGCATCTTCTAAAATCGCCAAACCTTTTTCCAATGTTTCAGCAAAACGTTCTTCTTCCTGGTGTAACGCTTTTTCAACTTTATCTTGTGCCGCTTTTAATTCTGGATAAGCATCGCCCATTTCTTTTACCAGTGGCGCAACTAACTTATAAAAGAATGCCTCTTTCTGGCCTAAGTTATTACCATGACGAAGTGCGCGACGAATAATACGACGTAAGACATAACCACGACCTTCATTTGAAGGCAACACGCCATCAACAATTAAAAAACTACAGGAACGAATGTGATCAGCAATCACTTTTAATGAACTGTTTTCTTTGTCTTTGCAGTTTGTTTCTTTTGCAACTGCGCTGATTAAGTTTTGGAATAAATCAATATCATAATTACTGTGACCATTTTGCATAATAGCGGCAAGGCGTTCTAAACCCATGCCCGTATCAACAGAAGGTTTTGGCAGAGGATTTAAGTTGCCTCCCTTATCACGATCGTATTGCATGAAAACTAAATTCCAGATTTCGATATAACGATCGCCATCTTCTTCAGGTGTGCCCGGTGGACCACCGGCAACATCTTCACCGTGATCATAAAAAATTTCAGTACAAGGACCGCATGGGCCAGTGTCACCCATTGACCAAAAGTTATCACTTTCGTTTTTCTTTCCACCTTTTTTATCACCGATGCGGGTAAAACATTTTTTATCCACACCAACCTCATTTAACCAAATATCAGCGGCTTCATCATCAGTGTCATAAATAGTGACCCACAATTTTTCTTTGGGAAGTTGTAAAATTTCAGTTAAAAACGTCCACGCATAATTAATCGCATCACGCTTAAAGTAATCACCAAAACTAAAGTTACCCAGCATTTCAAAAAAAGTATGGTGACGTGCGGTGTAACCCACATTTTCTAGATCATTATGTTTACCACCTGCACGGACACAACGCTGCGATGAGGTTGCACGAACATAATTACGTTTATCCTGGCCAGTAAAGACATCTTTAAACTGCACCATACCGGCATTAGTAAAAAGTAAAGTCGGATCATTACCGGGAATCAGTGAGCTTGATGGGACAATTTCATGTTCATGTCCACTAAGTTCACTAAAAAAGTCGAGGAAGGTTTGGCGTAATTCTGCACTGGTTTTGATGCTGGTTTTCATATAATTATTCTTAAAATGACTAAGTTAGGTGTTCAATTATTATCGTCATGCCTTTGCTGGCTCATCGCATAACGAACTTGTTCTGTTGTAAAGCCTCTTGATTGTAAAAACCGGGTTTGTCGCGAGGTTTCTTTCAAACTATCAGGAGGTTCTAAACCATATTTCTTAAGCCGTACAACCAGGGCACTCTCTTGCCATTGCTGATCACGCTCATTCAAAAGCGCCCCGATCATAGCATCACTTACGCCCTTTTGGCGCAATTCTGAACGAATTTTTAATGGTCCTGAACCGCGATTAATGCGTTGATGAATAAATGCTTCGGTGAAACGTTCATCACTCAGTAAGCCTTGCCCGGCTAAACGTACCAGGGCCTCTGAAATCTCATCGGCTTCATAGTCTCCTTTAGCGAGAAGTTTTTGGAATAACTCCTGGGTAGCGTGTTCACGGCGAGATAAGTAATCCATTGCGGCAACACGAACTGTGCGGATAGGTTTTGGCATCTTGAGTGAGTTTCCTAAATGCGAAGCAATTTAATAATAAAATTAAGAAGCCAAAGTTTGCCGCAGCAGAACTTAAAAAAACTATTTTCAAACTCTTCTTCGCAATGACGTACGATATAGACTTTAAGCTTTGAGTAGCGCCTCTTCAGTGCTCCTTTTCTGCCTTAATGTTCCTCTCCTTGGCTTTTATTTTCAATAAATTCGTCTTTTGCTGCGTCCATTAAAAACATAATAGTATCAATAAAAAAGATAATTTATCAGCAAAAAATCAAAACAGAAAATGCTAAAGCCTGCATGGGCAAACTCAAAGAAAAAAGATAGCATTCAACAAAATTGCCACCACTACCCTCATTAAAAATAAGGAAAAACAAACTCATCTTTTGTTTTTGCCGGTAAGAGGCTCGAAGCTTCTACAGATGCCCCACTGCATTAACTTGCTCATCTTGTTGGGGAAGTAATTACATACCAGTAAAAAAAGTGATAATCATTCACATAAAATATCTCTAATTGATGTGTTTACAGCAAATTTAATCACCATCTCATCACATAGAATACACAGAATAAAATCTATAACTTATTGATATAAAAGAATTATATTGCTTTATTTTTAAACGATTTAGAAAAACATGAAAAGAAATGCACCACTTGACAAAGTTCACTTCGCAATTGATAATGATAATGGTTATCATTTAATATATTGTTGGTTTTTTAATTATGTATGTATGTGTTTGTAATGCCGTCACTGATCGGCAAATTCGTAAAGCCCGTGATAATGGTGCAACATCCATTGAGGATTTATCTCGTGAATTAAAAGTAGCGACCTGTTGTGGGCGCTGTTCAGACTGTGCACGAAAAATACTTTGTGAATCAGCACAATCAACCTCAACATTAATTCCAACATCACTGTCTGCAGATTCTTTCGTTCCCGCATAAAATCGCCAGCACAGACAATATTTGGTTATTTCATTATTCTCAGTTAAAGCTTAGACTCCTGTTTTGAATAGAGTAATTAGTCTGTGGTAGGTTAATAATTTCAGGGGGAAGAAAACAATGAAAGGCAATATCCAGCTTAATCAGGCGTTAAATCAAGTACTAAAAGAATCATTAACGGCTATCAACCAGTACTTTCTTCATGCCCGAATGCTCGGTGACTGGGGATTCGAGTCGCTGGAAAAACACGATTACGATGCCTCGATTCATGCTATGAAAGAAGCAGATCGTCTTATCAAACGCATACTCTTCCTCGAAGGCCTGCCAAATTTACAAGACCTGGGTAAACTTTTGATTGGTGAAGATGCTGCAGAAGTGATCAAAAATGATTTCGATATGGAAAACCGAATCAATACAAGCCTCAAAGCAGCAATCACCCAATGTGAACAAGCAAGTGACTACATTAGCCGTGAGCATCTGGAAAAATTACTTGAGCGCAATGAAGAACGTATTGATTGGGGTGAAACCCAGCTTTCTCTAATTGATAAGCTAGGTATACAAAATTATTTACAATCAGGCATGTAGGGGAAGTCAAAATGAAAGGTAATACTAAAGTTATACAACAATTACAAAAACTTTTGGCCGGTGAATTAGCTGCAATTGATCAATATTTTATTCATTCGCGTATGTATGACGATTGGGGACTAAATGAACTTTATGAACGTATTAAGCATGAAACCGAAGAAGAGATGGAACATGCCGATGCACTGATTCGCCGCATGTTGTTTCTTGAGGCAACGCCCGATTTATCGCAACGTGATGGTCTTAATGTCGGCAGTAATGTACCTGATATGTTACAAAATGATCTTGAGCTGGAATATACTGTTGTGGCAGCACTTAAAGAAGCCATCGCTATTTGTGAAACAGAGCAGGATTTTCAAACCAGAGAAATCTTGGAAAAACTGTTAATGGATACCGAAGAAGATCATGCTTACTGGCTAGAAAAACAATTGGGCTTGATTAATAAAGTGGGAATAGAAAATTATCTTCAGTCCAAACTTTAATCAAATAGTAATCAACGACTGGGCTCTACCTCGCAAAATATATTCTCTATATTAATCCTGCCTGAGCCCTTTTCGCATTAGCGTTTTACCAAACACCCTCCCCAAAAAAATCATCGATCAAACTGGGGGGGGATTGTCAGGTCAAACTTTTAAAACTTAAGCTTCGGCTAAGTCTTCTTCCTCAGCCCCTTTTTCAGGCTTAACATCTTTTGCCTTGGCTTTTTCAGCTTCTATTTCATCTTCTGGCATTGCGGTTGGTAGCACAATCTCACGAATTCTCGCTTCAATTTCTTCAGCCATTGCTGGGTGCTCTTTTAGATAATTACGTACATTATCCTTACCCTGACCGATACGATCACCGTTATAGCTATACCAGGCACCGGCTTTATCAACAATTTCATGCTTCACACCGAGGTCAATAATCTCACCATGACGTGAAATCCCCTCTCCATAAAGCAAATCAAAAACCACTTGTTTAAAGGGCGGTGCCACTTTGTTTTTTACTACTTTGACACGGGTTTCATTACCTAAAATTTCATCACCCTTCTTAATCGCACCAATACGACGAATATCTAGACGTACAGAAGCATAAAACTTCAATGCATTACCGCCGGTTGTTGTTTCTGGACTACCAAACATCACACCAATTTTATGGCGGATTTGGTTAATGAAAATAACTAAAGTATTTGAACGCTTAATATTGGCCGTTAATTTACGTAAAGCTTGAGACATTAAGCGGGCTTGTAAACCCATGTGAGAATCACCCATGTCACCTTCAATTTCTGCTTTTGGCGTCAATGCCGCAACCGAGTCAATAACCACCACATCAACTGCTGCCGAACGTACTAACATATCGGTAATTTCTAAGGCTTGCTCACCTGTGTCAGGTTGAGAAACCAGTAACTCATCAACATCAACACCTAATTTTTCAGCATAAGATGGATCAAGCGCATGCTCCGCATCAACAAAGGCTGCGGTACAACCGAGCTTTTGCATTTCAGCAACAACGTGCAACGTTAGTGTTGTTTTACCCGACGATTCAGGGCCGTAGATTTCAACAACACGGCCACGCGGCAAGCCACCTATTCCTAAGGCAATATCCAACCCTAATGAACCTGTTGAAACAGCATCAATATCATTTAATACACTGCCATCGCCCATTTTCATAACCGAGCCTTTACCAAATTGCTTTTCAATTTGCCCCAATGCTGCTGCTAATGCTTTTTTCTTATCTGCGCTCATATCAGCCATTTTTTCTTCTCCTGTTAGGTATTCACTATTCTTATAATTTCAGTTGCAGCTGTTTTATGTAAAAGACCCTTTGCTGCGATGTGGGTACACTTTAGGCTATACTTTTTTAGATGTCAATACTTTTTACCACCTAAATATAAAATACCATTTAATATTTTTTATTAGCTCCTCTTTTATAGTATGTATAATAGGTGGGTAAATAATAGGGAGAAGAATGTGGCAGTCGATCAATCCGTCAATGGCATAAAGCGCGCGAGCCAACAGCGCCTGCAATATATTGAGCTAATGGCCTACTACACGGGCGTAGTCACACGTGGTGATGTAGCCAAAGCATTTGGGATTTCGGATGCGGCAGCGACCAAAGATCTCAAGTTTTACAACCAGATTGCACCCGATAATCTTATCTACAAACACAATGTATTTGGATTTGTGCCCAGCCAGAATTTTGAAGAAATATTTACCGATCTTGAGCCGCAACAGGTATTACCGATGATTGCGGCTAACCTGCCTTTTATCGGCCAGACGGTTGAGCAAAACCTGTTGTATGGCGTAACAACCGAACAACTTCCCCTGCCACAACGTTTACCGAGCAAAGAAATTGTTGCTCAGGTTATTCGCGCCATTAAACAAAAAACAAAACTGAGCTTTATTTATAGTTCGCTAAGCGATCGCAATAACAGTGAGACACGCATTATTGAACCGCATTCTTTGGTCAATACCGGTTTACGCTGGCACATTCGCGCCTATAGTGAAGAAAAATATGATTTTCGTGATTTTGTCTTATCACGCGTGCAGCAAGCGAAACAGCTCAGTGAAAAAGCCGAGTCAAACCCGGAATATGATGATGACTGGATGGAACACATTAACTTACAACTCACCCCGCATCCAAAACTCAGTGATGAAAAACGCAAAATACTGATGACAGATTATGCCGCAACAAATGATGTGATCGAATTTACTGTGCGCCGCGCATTACTTGCCTATGTGTTACAACGGCTATCCGTCGATACCACTGAAGATCATTCACTCAACCCGAATGCATACCAACTGATCATGATGAACCGGGATGAAATAGAACCTTTTGCAGGCTGGGCATTTTTATAAACAACTATAAATCCCAACGCTTCAAAACAGTATACTGCGCACCTTCAGGATAGGTTTTAGATTCCACCAAACAAAACTGTGTCACCTTACAAGTGATGGGGTCGACTTCTGAAACAGCGGTTTGATGTTTCGCCTTACGCACCAAAGTGACATGAGGTTGATATGCTCTTGTTTCAACGTTAAAACCACAGGGCTGAATATTTTGTTGAAGATCATGCATTAACTCTTTTAATACAGCCGGTATTTCTTTTACCCCTAACCACGCAACTCTGGGACGAGGCCAAAAGCCACATTTAGACAGGTTTAATTCAAACGGCTGACTAATCACCTTTTCAGCCTTCTCTTCAAGGCAGTCCTGAATATTCATATCCGAGGCGCCAAAATAGGCCAATGTAATATGCCAGTTATTTTCAGGCACCATGTGACCCTGACACGGCAGGAAATATTTTAAAATATTCTGTTTAATATGTTGGACAGTTTTGTCATCTAACCAAAGAGCAAAAAAAAGCCGCTTTTTATCTGCTGTGTCCTTATTGCTCACTAATCACTTAACCACGATTTTCATCTAGTAATGCTATAAGCTTCGCTATGGCATATTCTACGGCTTGTTGTCTTACTGCTTCTCGATTATCACCTTTAAATATTTGATGTTCAGAAGCCATGATAATGGGTTCTTTATTTTCTTCTTTCGCCCAGGCAAACCAAACCAGCCCCACGGGCTTATCCTTTGAACCCCCGCCCGGCCCTGCAATACCACTTACCGATAAACTAAAATCTGCATGGCTATTGTTTAGTGTACCTAGCGCCATTTCACAAACCGTCTCCTGACTCACTGCACCAAATGTATTTAATGTTGTTTCAGAGACACCTAACATTTCACATTTAGCCTGATTTGAATAGGTCACAAAGCCCCGCTCAAACCATTCTGAACTGCCCGCTAAATCAGTTAAAACCTTAGCGACCCAGCCACCAGTGCACGACTCAGCAACTGCAAGCTTTTGTTGATGGCGAAGCAAATATTCAGCAACTTGCTCAACTAACACTGTTATTTCATTATTTGACATGATTTTTCGACTAAAACTGGAATTTATCCCATTTATACTCTAAATATAGATAAATTTCAGTTTGGAGTTCTGTGTGGAAATACGTCTCACCCCTTTTTCAAATTTCCCCACAGCCACTAAAAAAAGTGCAAAGCAGACTTATGCTCATTTTCATAGCAAAAAACCCAAAACAAGTATTCATTTAATCGGCATAACGAAAAAAAAAGCAAGCTCACTAGAATTAAATCAAACCCGCTCAGCATTAAAAATATCATCGAAAGTCGTTCCGCTACGAGAAGCAGAAGATAAGAAAGGCATTTTGCTTTATCAGCAAATAGAAAAGAATAAGCTGTTCAACAATGGAAACGAGTTAGTGGGTCGTTTCCATCTAAAAGCATGAAATTACTCTTTATCGTCATAAATTTCTTTAATTACCGCACCGATTTCATAACCCGAGTCATGCCGTTGTTTTACTACTCGCACCACTTTAACATTAGCGTGAAGAGAAGGTGTCAATGCATTTGCAGGCTTAACATTTATTTCAAAAGTACTGTTTTTTTCTAATTCAACATCACTCACAAACATCATTCCGCGCCCACTCAAATTTAATATTTGACCGACTGAAACTTCGTCTGTTGAAGCTGTTTTTCTATATTCAATTTTACAATCAATATCTATACGAATGAAGTCACGCTTTTCATCATACTCTCTTGTCATCGACATCCCCTTTAAGAGTCACTACGTTTTTTCCTGTACCGCCATAACTTTATGGGATGCAGCTGTTAACTGCAAGTTTTCTATTATTTCAAGTACTTACATTACACTTATAGTATGGGTATACGCTCCTTCACTTGAATGCAGTATACTTACGCGCAATGACAAAAATAAATAAACAAACATCCCACACCCCCATGATGCAGCAATATTTGCGCATTAAAGCAGAGCATCCCGAGACGCTACTTTTTTATCGCATGGGTGATTTTTACGAGCTTTTTTTTGATGATGCGCGTGAAGCGGCAAAACTATTAGACATTACACTCACCGCGCGTGGTGCCTCTAATGGCTCACCTATTCCCATGGCCGGTGTGCCTTATCATGCTGCCGATACTTACCTTGCGCGTTTATTACGCAAAGGCATGTCGGTTGCAATTTGCGAACAGGTCGGTGATCCCGCTACATCCAAAGGCCCGGTTGAACGTAAAGTCATGCGTATTGTTACCCCGGGCACGGTGACTGATGAAGCCTTACTTGAACAGAGGAAAGAAAGTTTAATCGTAGCGCTTTCCTTAAACACTAAAGACCCTTCAGAGTTTGGACTCGCCATACTCGACATGAGCAGTGGCCGCTTTTCCGTTTTGCAATCACAAGGTGAAGAAGCGTTGAGCGGTGAATTACAACGTTTACGTCCCGCAGAGCTTTTAATTAGCGAAGATGTTGATGCCAGCCTATACCAACATCGCGTTGCCACCGTAAAACAGCGTGCACCATGGCATTTTGATAACGAATCTGCTGAACGCGAACTGTGTGAGCAATTTTCAACAAAAGACTTAGCCGGTTTTGGTTGTGCCGATTTACCTATGGCCATTTCCGCTGCAGGTTGTTTACTGTCATATGTAAAAGAAACTCAACGTGCAACGTTACCCCATATTCAGGCGTTACATACCGAGTCGCGTGAAGACTGTTTACTGCTTGATGCCTCGACCCGACATAACCTTGAACTCAGTGAAAGTATTTCAGGCCATGAACAAAATACCCTAAGTGCTATTTTGGATCACACCGCAACCCCGATGGGCAGTCGCTTATTACACCGTTGGATTCACAGGCCACTACGTGACCATCAAATTTTAAACCAACGTCAGGAATCCGTTGAATCTATATTAAAGACGCAAACCTATACGGAACTCCATGATATCTTACGCGGCATTGGCGACATTGAACGCGTACTGACCCGTGTTGCGCTCAAATCGGCCCGGCCGCGCGATCTGTCTTTATTAAGAAATTCTTTATCTCAACTTCCTACGTTACAAAAAAGTTTGGCTAAACATCACGCTGAGCATTTGAAACAGCTCAGCCAACAAATTAGCCAACATCCTAAAATACACGCACTATTACAAAAAGCGATTATCGAAACACCGCCGTTATTAATTCGCGACGGTGGCGTAATTGCAACAGGCTATGACAAAGAGCTTGATGAACTGCGTAGCCTGCAAGAAAATGCCGGCGGCTTCTTGGCTGCGTTAGAAGAAAAAGAGAAAAAAGAAACCGGTATTAATGCGCTCAAAGTCGGTTACAACCGTGTGCATGGTTACTATATAGAAATTAGTCGCCTGCACTCCGATGTCGTGCCCGAGCATTATCAACGTCGACAAACCTTAAAAGCCGCCGAGCGTTTTATTACGCCGGAATTAAAAGCCTTAGAAGACAAAGTATTAAGTGCCAATGAACGCGCACTGGCAAGAGAGAAAAGTTTGTACAGTGCATTGCTTGATGAACTTGGTTTATCGTTGGTCACGCTACAAAGCTGTTCCCAGGGTTTATCTGAACTGGATGTATTACATAATCTGGCAGAGCGTGCAGATAGCTTGAACTATGTACGGCCTAAATTAATTAACAAAACAGGCGTTAAAATTAACAACGGTCGCCATCCGGTTATCGAACAAGTACAAGATGCACCTTTTTCACCCAATGATATTTTATTAAACAATGCACAATATTTACATTTAATTACTGGCCCCAACATGGGGGGTAAATCCACCTATATGCGACAAACCGCCTTGATTGTTTTAATGGCCCATATTGGCTGTTTTGTCCCGGCAGATAGCGCAGAAATCGGTAATATCGATCGTATCTTTACCCGCATAGGTGCTTCGGATGATTTGGCCAGTGGCCGTTCGACCTTTATGGTTGAAATGACCGAAACCGCGAATATTCTTCACAACGCCACAGCAAATTCTTTGGTGCTGCTGGATGAAATTGGTCGTGGCACCAGCACCTATGATGGTTTATCACTGGCCTGGGCGTGTGCCGAGCATATTGCGAATAAAACAAAAGCACTCACATTATTCGCGACCCATTATTTTGAGCTCACCACCCTGGCCGATGAGCTCAGGGGTTGTATTAATGTTCACCTCGACGCGGTGGAACACGGTGATACCCTGGTCTTTTTACATAAGGTTAAACCCGGCACCGTAAATAAAAGCTATGGCTTACAGGTGGCAACGCTAGCCGGTGTCCCACGTGAAGTGGTGGACAAAGCAAAGGCAAAATTGCAGCAGCTGGAGTCTGAGCGGCAAACTGGCGCAAATAAAAAACCGGTTAAACCAGTCAACATGACCGCGAAAACAGCAGAATCAGCACTCGAAAAATTTGTGCAAAACATGCAGCCGGATGAGCTCTCTCCGCGAGAAGCACTAGAAGCGATTTACCAGCTTAAAAAACTATTGTGAGTCGAATTTAGACGAATTTTGCTTTATCATAGCGGCATTAATTTTTCAGATATCCCGCTTTCAGGAGTCCGCAATGACCTACGTAGTAACCGAAGACTGTATTAAATGTTTACACACAGACTGTGTTGAAGTCTGTCCTGTTGACTGTTTTCATATTGGTCCGAACTTCATGGTTATTGATCCTGACGAGTGTATTGACTGCACCTTATGTGAGCCAGAGTGTCCGGTCGAGGCCATCTTTGCCGAGGATGAACTGCCCGAGGGCATGGAAGTTTTCATTGGACTCAATGAAGAATTATCTCGTGAGTGGCCAGTACAAACCGAGATGATTGATGCTCCTGCAGATGCCGATGAGTGGGCAGGTAAACCCGATAAACTAAAACTACTCGAGCGATAGACAGTCCCTTCCTTTATGGCGCGAGAACATATCACCCTCATTCCTTACGGTGACGATCCTCTCGCCCTACTCGCACAACATTTACTCAATGACTACGCAGAGCAGCTGCCTGACTTAACTCAGGCAACGGTTCTTTTATCTGAAGCCCATGCCGCAAAACGCCTGCGTCACTTATTATTACAACAAGCCGAACAACGTGGCCATGGTGCGATACTGTGTCCGCAAATTTCAAACATACGTGACTGGGCTAAGCGACAGCTTAATAAATTTCAAAATAAACCCCATTCAATTTGCGGCCAGCACCAGCGCGAACTAATTTTATTTGATGCCTTAACTCAACATAAAGACTTACTCGGTAGCGGCAGCCCCTGGCATTTAAGTAACGATCTCCTCAGCTTGTTTGATCAACTCACCTTAAACCAAAAATCACTGCCCGATAACTATGATCAGTTTGAAAAGGAAATAGCGCAAGCCTACGGACTCACAGTAGAAGAATTTCCCGCCTTAGGACGCGAAGCCAGTTTAGTCTATACCTTATGGAATGCCTGGCATATGCAACTCAATGCTGAAGAGGTTATCGACAATGAAGCCGCTTTTTTGTTAGGGCTCAATGCAGACATTGAACACAATACAAACACGCTTTATATCACAGGCTATCATCAATTTTCGGCGGCAGAACAAAGCTGGTTAGAACAGTTAATACAAAAACAACGTTGTCAGCTTTACCTGCATGGACAAACACGGTTAAGTGAACATAAAAATGACTACCACCCCGATAGTCCGATAAAAAAAATACTCAGCTCATTTAATATTGAAACTGAAGCAACAGAAAAAAATAACTATACACAATTTATTACGCAATGTTTTGAACAAGAACAGCAGGCCTTTAAAGAACGCGCGGCTGCATTTTCCCAGCATGATAAAAACGAAATAAAAAACAAACTTAAAATTTTATTTTGCAAGGGCCATGAAGAACAATCACATGCGGTTGAATTGCAGGTTAGGCGTCTATTGCTGGCAGGAAAAACGAATATTGGTATCGTCACCGAAAACAGACGGCTGGCACGTCGAGTGCGCGCCTTATTAGAACGTGCCGATGTGCCCTTGCATGACCTCGCGGGCTGGGCACTTTCCACAACGCGTTCAGGCGCGGTGCTTGAACGTTGGCTGGAATGTATTGAAGAAGATTTTTCTTTTTTGCCCCTGCTCGATCTATTAAAGTCGCCCTTTATTTTCAGACAAATAGATTCAAAGCTGGTTAAACATGCCGCCTATCGACTCGAGCACGATATTATTCGCCAGGAAAATATTGCACGAAACTTACAGCACTATAAAAACAGCATTCAAAAGCGCGCAGAAAAATTAAATTGGTCATCCGATATCAGCGGCGTGTTATTACATATTCTCGATAGCTTTGAAGCAGCCAACGAACTGTTAAAACCCTTATTAAAAGGGCAACACAACGCTTTAGAATATATCGAGAAGTTGATAGCGAGTTTTGAAATATTGGGTATGACCGGGTTACTCCAGCAAGATGCCGCCGGTTCGCGGGTGCTTGAAATGTTAGACACCTTAAAATACAGTGCGCAACAATATTCATTAGAATTTAAATGGCCTGACTTTAGAACATGGTTAGGCCGTAGCTTAGAGCAGTTTGTATTCAGCCCGGAACAAGAAAACAAACAACTCGGCAGCCCCGTCACCTTAATGGGTTTGGGGCAAAGTCGCTTACAACAGTTTGATGCCCTCATAATTGCCGGCGCTGAACATGAACATTTACCGGGTAAAACAAACCTGACCCCGTTCTTTAATAATGCCGTACGACAACAACTTAATTTAAGCAGCACGCAAGAGATGTTAAGCGAACGTTTTCACCACTTCCGCCGTTTGTTAGAAGCTGCACCCGAAATATTAATCACCGCCAACGATGAAGAGAACGGTGAAGAAGTTCCTCTTAGCCCCTGGTTAGAAATTATTCATAACTTCTACCAACAGGCATTTGACACAACACTAGAAGATGAAGAACTAAAAAAATTAGTCACTCGACCAGAAACCTTTGTCATACGTTGTAGCGAACACACTTTACCCGAAAAAATAAATGCAAGTAAAGCAACCTTACCCAAGGCATTAGTACCAAAACGCTACTCGCCCAGCAGCTATCAAAAGCTAATAGATTGCCCTTACCAATATTTTGCCGCCTACGGATTAAATTTATCCCCCAGTGAAGATGTACAAGAAGCCTTGTCAAAAAGTGATTATGGTGAACGCGTACACCGTTGTGTAGAAGCCTTTCATCAGGATGTAAGCTGGCTCGCCGGGCCATTTAAAGAAACGCTAAATCAACAACACCGTAATGCGGCTATCGAACTATTAAGTGAAATTGCAAAACAGGTTTTTGCCCGAGATATTGAAGACAGTTTTGCCCACAGAGGTTGGTTAGAGCAATGGTTAAACCTTGTTCCTGAATATATCGACTGGCAAATTAAAAACTCAGAACAATGGCAGTTTTATGAAGCCGAACATAAAACAAAAATCGCATGGCAAAATGAAACTGAACTCAGCGGCCGCCTTGATCGCATCGATCAAAATAAACAAGGCTTAAGTATCATTGATTACAAAACTGGCCAGTCAGCCAACCTCACAGAAATTGAACTGGGCGAAGCGGTGCAACTCCCCTTTTATGCGTTACTTGCCGAAGCGGAATATAAAAAGCCGGTTAACCAGGTCAGTTATCTAAATCTGGATAAAAAAGTAAAGTTCGGCACCCAACTCGAAGGAGATACACTCGACACAATCAGCCAACAGGTTGCTGAACGGCTTTCTGAATTAATTCAGGAAATGAAACAAGGACAGGAACTCCATGCCTGGGGAACAGAAGCAAAATGTCAGTATTGCAATATGGAACGACTGTGCCGAAAACAAGCCTGGGAGGTTTAACTAATCGCATTCAAAACAATCTAGCCGATCCAGTTATCCCTTTTACCCAAAAAACTTTAAGTCCAATCCACATACACCATTTTGCTGAATAATATTTTATATCGCCAATAAAATTTGTCGAAATTGCCAATCTAGCAACAATGGATTACGTTATTTCTCTTTTAAATATTGTGTAATAAACTCTGGACTGCGGTTAACTAATTTATCATCAGGATAATACTTAATATACCTTTCAGCATGCTTCACCATCCAAAGAACAGCATCAGCATTAACACCATACTGCTTTAATTTACTTGAGAATTTATTCCAGAAACGGAAAATAGATAAATCATTCATAATGCCACTCCTTAGCAAAGATGATAGTCGCCAGTTCTCCATGAACCTGCTAGGATTATGAGTAAAATAAAATTACAACAATATGCCGCTTGCGTCCTAATTAACTGTTAGCTCCATAAAGGAAAGTTATGAGTTTCGAAAATATGACAGAAAAGGAAATCCTAGGTATAGCCACTCCTATCATGGATAATTTAATGGAAGCATCAACCAATATTGACTATGAAAGACACATACAAGATTTTAGCGATAGAATGAAAAGCATAGTAACAAAAGAACATCTTGAGATCGTTTGTAGGCAATACCAAAATGAAAAAGGCTTTTTTTCAAAAAGAGAACCTATTGCAGTATTCAAAAGACCTGATTCAGCGGCAATTATTTGGAAACAATGGTTTTCTAAAGCTGAAGGCGAGTTTGTAGCTGAAATGGTATTAATCAAAAACAATAATAGATACCTAGTAGATCATGCAATGGTTTTTTAAAAGAGCTAACAAAGAAATCAACTTTTTTGGGGTATGGTCAGACGCGCAAAAAGCCGCGCGCCGATTATTAAAAACGCTATGTGTAACCAATCCACGAGTATAGCTTGTTGAAAAAGGTATTATTCTTAAACTCTGACGGCTACGTACATGCTCTAATGTTATTGGCAATAATACTAGCTGCAAGCTCTTTTCCTGTGGGTGCAGCGATTACAAAAGAATTACCGCCCGAAATTTTAATGTTCCTAAGATTTTTATTAGCCTCAGCTTTGTTTGCCCCATTTGTTTTTATTAAACATGGAATAAAACTTCCTTCTCGTCGTGCTCTGTTAAATTACAATATTTTAAGTATTCCATTAGTTGTGTTTTTTTGGTGCATGTTTGAAAGTCTAAGATACACAAGCATCTTGAATACTGGTGCTCTTTATACAATCGTGCCAGCGATTACAGCCGTTTTTGCTTTGTTAATAAATCGAGAAATGACGGGGAAAATTCGTTCCTTTGGTCTGCTTTTAGGGACAATGGGCGCATTATGGATTGTATTTAGAGGAAATTTAGATTCCTTTTTAGGACTAGAGATAAACTATGGTGATTTCATATTTTTGGTCGGTTGTCTGTTTCTTGGTCTATACAACCCACTAGTCAAGCGAACTTATGAAGGGGAGCCAATGGAAGTCGTCACATTTTGGGTTCTTCTGTCAGGGAGTGTATGGCTTTTAGTTGTATCTTTAAAAGGCATTACACATGTGCATTGGCTTAATGTTGAACAAAATGTTTACCTCAGTATTTTGTATTTGTCTCTATTTTCAACGCTAATTACTTTTTTTGTTATTAATTTTAGCACTGTGCGTATAGGTGCAACTAAAGTTGCTGCATATGGGCTTTTAACTCCTGTATTTGTCATCATCATGAGCATATTGTTTGGAATGGAGCCATTTGAAACAGTCACTATTCCTGGGCTATTGCTAATTTTGGGTGCAATGTTTCTAATACAAAGAGATGGTATTAATGAAAAAATCAAAAAAACATAACAAATCATTTAAAATGGACGCCGCAAAGAACCGCGGCGCCCTTTAATTCTAACGTTATATTTAAATGAAATTAAGCGCATTAATTATAGGTTTAATTTTAGGAGCTTTAAGCTGGGCAGTAGTACCACTTGTATCAGATAATTTTGAACCATTTGATAGCGGTATAGGATTCCTAATTGGTCAAATTGCTATGTCAGCGGGCGCATTATACTTTGCTTATTCAAAAGGTATTAAAAACATTGTACTTTACATGTTAGGTATCTATGCAGGCCAAAACATATATGCATACATATTTGGTACATCAGGCACAAGATTATGAGCAGGGTTATTACTACTAACATCAATAGCATTATGCGTATTCCCATTAATAGCGGCTATTTTTGGTAAATCAATAAATGTACTATCTAACAGAACAAAAAAATATAACAAGTGATTGTGATATCAACTCTGTCAATTTTTCACTATAACTCCCATTCAACCTAATCTCTCACCATTACATATAAGCTGGTAATAAACTTTCTCATATAGACAGTTATTGCCACTTTTTTATCTTTTCCTTCTACCACTAACTGTTTGTAAAATGATTTAATCACCGGATTACCTTGTCTCACACTTAAGGTGACCATGTATAAAACAGTTCTTACATTCACTCGACCACCTTTATCTTTCCATTGTCTCTATAAATCAGTGCAACACCGACATTTATTGTTGTTTTACTCTGCTTTGGGTTTGTCATTTGGACTCGTCCTTGCTAAATTCGAGCTTGAAGTTCATTCGACTGCTCGAGTTAAAAAAACGGATCGGCTCAACGCTCATGCTTGTTAGCGTTCTTTTAAGAACCGTCACTCATAGAGCTACTGAACCGGTAACTTGCGCTAACAGGTTACGGGCTTCACCTTACAATAATTTGGATTTAATAGGGATGATTGAACCATACAAGCACATCAAAAACGTTCGTTGTCACTCGCAGGGACTTTTTAAGGCGGTACTCTCGCTTCTCTTTTAAAAAGTCCTTTAACTTAAACATTAGCCATATAAAACAAAAAAGGAAGTAGTAATGAAAGGAAGTATTTTTAAAATATTCATAGCTAAAAATGCAGGAAGTAAAACCCAATCTATATCATCTGCATCAGTCGTTGCGGGAAAAGGCATTGAAGGTGACCGTTATTATAACGGCAAAGGCACATTCTCAAAAAAATTAAAAAACAATCCTGCTGTAGAACTCTCTTTAATTGAAAAGGAAGAAATTGATAACTTTAATATTACTTATAAACAAAATCATAAATATGGTGATCTCCGTCGCAATATAGTAACTGAAGGTGTTCGACTCAATGATTATGTTGGTAAAGAATTTACTATTGGGAATATTAAGTTGAAGGGCATAAGATTATGTGAGCCATGTCCTTATCTGGCTGAAACTGTAAACCCCTTAGTCTTACCTCATTTAATTGGTGTTGGTGGTTTACGAGCACAAATCTTAACTGGCGGCACAATTAAGCAAGGGGATATTGTGTATGACTAACAAAACAATTAAAAGGAAAAACAAAAGCCGTGCTCCGCACGTTTTTGGATACCCTTTGCTTATGTCGTTAACTGGCTAAAAATAAAGGAGCAGTAATGAAGAAATCATCTGAACCCAAATATGTGCCAGCATTGGGCTACCACTGGCTTACGCCCTACTACGACGCTGTTGTCGGCACCACTACGCGTGAGCGCAGTTTCAAGCAAGCTCTCATCAAACAAGCCCGCTTCGCCCCGGGGCAGCATGTACTAGATCTGGCTTCTGGAACAGGTACTCTGGCAATATGGATAAAACAACACCAGCCTCAAGCCAACGTTACGGGAGTAGACGGTGATCCTGGCATTTTATCCCTTGCGTCGCGTAAGGCACAAAAAGCCAATGTCTCTGTGCAGTTTGACCACGCACTGTCCTACAGCCTGCCGTATTCGGAGGCGCAATTTGATCGGGTGGTGTCAAGTTTGTTCTTTCACCACTTGTCGTGGGACAACAAGGAACGTACTGCGCAGGAATTGTTCCGGGTTCTCAAACCCGGCGCAGAGTTACACGTCGCTGACTGGGGGCGCGCCGACAATACTTTGATGCGAGGGTTGTTTCTGTTCGTTCAACTTCTCGATGGATTCAAAAACACTCAAGATAATGTGTCGGGTAAACTCATCGCACTTTTCGAACAAGCCGGGTTTGTTGAGGTAACACAGCGACAAACCTTCAGCACCATCTACGGCACAATGGCGCTCTATAGTGCAGTCAAACCCAGCTAACACGGCGCTCAACATGACTCACTTTGTCGGTGCTTCGCGTTTCATAGCTCGCAGGTTAGTTTGGTGTTATGTGTAAAATGAAAAAACTGGAGAACTTCATGAAATCAAAATTTATATATATTCTATTTCTCATGGTTTCTATGCCTGCATATTCCAGTGATATTGAATTAGAGAAATATATTCTTTCCTTCGACTATGCAGCGAGAAAAGAAATGAAAATAGATAGTAAGGGTCTTATCAAGCTATTAAAACAGGGAAAGGCGCAACTAATTGATATCAGGTTTACAGAAGAGTATGCTGCCTGGAAAGTTGGACCGTCAAAAAATATACCACTTAATGAACTTCCTACCAGACTTAAAGAACTTGATAAAAACAAAATAATCGTAACCGCCTGCCCTCACAAGGACCGAGCAACTATAGCAATGGTATATCTTCGTTCAAAAGGAATCAGAGCTAAATACTTAACTGATGGCCTAATTGGGCTTGCAGAGAATCTTCGTGGTGATAATGCTAAAGTATTCATTGAGTCACTTTAAACTAATAGCATTAAAGGCACATAACACATCGGTGAAGTTGTGTGTCATAAAACAGCACACACTCGACCGTGCTAAACAGTCAGTCAGACCACTTAACTCAGCACTAGTACGACACAATTCTTACTATGGATGAAATTACAAAAATAATACTCTATACGTTATGTGCTGGCGCCTGTATTCCTATTGGCGGCCTGTTCGCATACCATGAAAAAATAAGACCCAGCTGGCTGGAAAATGAATTCCGGCATTCAGTTATCGCCTTCGGTGGTGGCATATTACTCGCTGCTATTGCTTTGGTATTAGTTCCAGAAGGTACAAAATATGTAAATCACTCAGCATTAAGTGTCATTTTATTTCTAAGTGGAGGTATATTCCTTTTTATTATAGAACGTATTTTAGGTTCCCGTCGCCGAGAAAAACCACAATTTACTGCAATGCTTTTAGACTTTGTACCTGAATCTTTGGCCTTGGGTGGTGCCTTTGCAATTGGGGCGCAATCTGCACCTTTATTAGCAATTTTTATTGGACTGCAAAACTTACCGGAGGGATTCAACGCTTTTCGTGAATTACGTTCTATACCACAATCGAGCGCGAAACATATATTAGGGCTTATGTTTCTGCTTGTTCCAATAGGTCCCATTGTTGCTGTTATTGGATGGGTTTATTTTAGTGACAACATTCCACTATTAGGTGCAACGATGCTTTTTGCCTCTGGCGGAATACTTTATTTAATATTTCAGGACATAGCACCTCAATCACGTATGAAGCGTCACTGGGCACCGCCTTTAGGTGCAGTGTTTGGTTTTTGTTTAGGAATGTTAGGTAATAATATAGTAACAGCTACTTAACAAATCACTCAAACAGGGTGCGAAAAAATCACGCGCCTGTGAGCTCAACCGTTATAAACTATAAAACCATGGAAGAAATAATTACAGGAATAATAAAGGGGACAGGCTTACTAATAAGAGCCTGTATAGAAAGTGGAATCTGGGAAGCCAGCATTCGAAAACCAGGGAAATTTTTATTAAAAATAATATGGCCACCTTTTTGGTTTACCCCAATTTCATATAATGGTTCATTCCTTACCGTTTCAGGTATTATTTTTTGGTGCGTAATAGCATATGCTTATTATTACCTTTTTAAGATTATCGGCTTATAACAAGCTTTTGACTACTCAGTTTTATTGAACCTGCCAAAAACTAATTTGGTAACAAGAAAAAAACTATCATGACTACTTCACAATTTACCGGGTTATTAAAATAAGCATTAGTCATTAATAAGGCATTCATAATTATTGTATTTATGAAAGAAACCATAACTATTCACAGAAAGATGTCTGATACAGACGAAAAGAAAGCAGGATTAAGTATTTTGATTTTTAAAACCATTATAAAATAGCGGCATTATTTTTTTTGGTTTCACCATATATTGCTTTAAAATATTATGGGACAATAGTTATTTTAATAAGGTACGGCAATTGATTTACAAAAGCGGTTCTTTTTTATATTTTTTCCTCAGCTGATCCTAATTGCTATAAAATAAATAAATTTTCAGGTGTGTAGTAATGAAGATCACTCAATTGAGTACTATTTTTGTCATCACAATGTGTATTTCGACAACTGTTACAGCAAAAATAATTAAGAACAAAGAACCTAGAGATGTTGAAATAGGTATAGGCGGAAATATCAAGCTTGAAAAACCAAGCAGAACCAAGCTGGAAGAGAAATTCGACTGGCACACTCACCTGCTTGTGGAGAGTCTTTATATTACTGAAGGCCGTGATAACCTCTCAGGTAAAGGCATCGCCTCTATCTCTTCAGAATTTAACTACAAAGATATTAGTATAGTCCCCTGGGTGGCAAAAAGTATGACTTCAGACTATACAGAGCTGAATCTGAACATTGTTTATGCGATAAAATTACTTGATGATCTTGAAGTATTTGCTGGATATAATCATATTCAGTCCCGCCAAGCCAGTATTCGCTCGGAGGATAATGAAATCAGCCTCGATCTCGTTTATTTTTATAAAAAACGCTTTCAACTTTTAAGTAGTCTGTATTATTCATTTGATGCCAAGGGTTCCTTTATGGAACTTGCACTTAAAAAAGGCTACCGTATAAGCCAGACACGGTCACTCGATATTCAGGCGACGCTTGGTTTTAATTCTGGTTATATCGCTGATGGACATAACGGTATGAATAATTTGCAATTACGCGCTAATTATTCTTATCAACTTATGAAAGAAATGGATGTATACGCTTACACAAGCTATAGTCTGGCAGTAAACCGGGATACTAAACGTTATACAGGCGACGAATTACTACGCGATGTATTCTGGGGTGGTGTGGGTTTGAGTTATCGGTTCTGATAAAATTTTCACAGAAAAACTTCCCCTCCCCCCTATTATAAAAATAACCAAACAGCGTACTTCCATAACTGCTGGCAATAAAAAATGAAAATATTTTTATATCAGTAGAACAGTTTATTTTGTTCTAAAATAATTATCTTGCTGAGCGCAGACAATTGATGATGCAGAATGCATTAAAGGAACACTTGAAAACAACAACCTTATAATAACCGCATGCGATGCTAAAAAAACATAGGTATAGCATGTTCTGTTACAGAACTATATTATTCTTATTAACGCGCATAAAAAGCTATTAAATTAAAGAAGATAATAATTATGTTTATATCAACATTACGCGCAAACATTCACTAACCTTTTAACAGTTTATTCAATAACCAAAGCATGCATTCGATTCACTCTCTGATAGCTTATTAAAATTTAGTTATAGTAAGGTAAAAAATTGAAGAAAAGAAAATATAACACTGTAACTTTTAGTATTAAAATCACTTATCACGCCTTACATTCACCAAGAGACAATATTTTTATTTTTTCTTCCAGATGATTTTTTATAATATTTATATCCCTTTCTTTTTGTTTTACGGTGTTTAATTTATCTTTACATACTTCAAGCATATAATCAGCAGAAACCAGACCTTTATCTAAATCTTCAATTAATTTCTGAATTTCTTTAAGTGTAAAGCCAAATGTTTTTCCCTGTTGGATGAGCATAATTCTATCCACAGTCTGCTTGTTATAAATTTTATAATTATTTGTCTCATCACGTGTGTGCAGATTATGTATTAGTCCCTTTTTCTCATAAAAACGAATTGTGTCTCTAGTGCAGCCTGTAATTTCAGCCAGTTCTCCAATCAGCATATATTTTTACCTCGTATTTGTTTCTTGACCATGGAGTATAGTCCGTGGTTTATAATTAACAATAAATATTAATAATTTATTTTTGAGCAACACACAAAAATCACAAAATAAAAAGTTATCTGCAACCATATAATGTAACAAACCCTTAACTTTATAATTTTTCTCTGGACGAGACATATGAAACCATATTAATGCCAGTCTGTTAAGTGATTTACGTGCTGTTGAAAAGTCATCATTTTCAATGTTATTTACATAGTTAAACAGGATATTCAGATGTGGATATTTATACAAAAACAAAAAATATTTTTTATTAGATGGCTAATACTGATTGTCAGTTTTTTTGTACTTATAGTACTTATCTTACTTAAAGATGGTTTTCAAAACCTTACCAGTGATCCATATCAGCAAACAACACAATTATTTTACAACTGGGATCAAGTGTTTAAAAACCCTACAGATGTAGTAGTAACAACTCTCGTTACAGGAACAGCTGAAGGTGATCGGTTTGTAGTTTTAGATAAGACAGATCCAAATATAAAAAATATTAAGAATAGATATGAACCGTCAGTTATTATGTCTCATTGGCTTCGGCATCCTGTTAAAGGAGATTTTTTAATAGATGCTGGCCTGTCAAAGACATTTTCAACTGGTACAGGAAATTATAATTATTTACTAAACCTGATTTTTTATTTATTAGATGCAAAATCAAAACAGTCAGCTCATATGGACGCAGTCTCTCAATTGGCTGTAAGCAATGTGACACCAAAAGCTATATTTTTAACACACCTTCATGCTGATCATACTTCTGGAGTTGCCGATTTTGAAACTTCGACTGATGTTGTTTTTGGAAAGAATGAATTAACTTTTATACAAAAAGCAATGATGGGAAAACACTTATCAGGTAAAAAATTATTTTCTATTGATTTTGATAATGCGGCCTCCATGCCCCCCTTTGATAAGGCCGTGGATTTATTTGGCGACGGTTCTTTTTGGGCAATATCAACTGCCGGGCATTCACCGGATCACATATCATATCTTGTCAATGAAAAATCAGGTGCCAAGTTAATTATAGGTGATGCGGCAGCTTATTATGCCCAGTTAAAGCACAAAATCAGACCCACTTCAGGTGTCTATAATGTGGAGTTGGCGATTGAGCATCTTTCACAGTTAAACACATTTTTAAATCGTTATCCTAATGTAAAAATGCTTGTAGGGCATGAGCTTGTGATACAGAAAAGATAAGATAAAAAATCGTTAAACCGGATCTGCACGTGATCCAAGTGTAAATTATAACTGTATTTTTATTTATGGAGAAAAAAGATGCCTACCGTATCTGTTAGTATTGATGTAGCCGACATAAAACAGGCCATTACTTTCTATTCAAAAGCACTTGGGTGCGAAATATCACGTAATTCACCAGAAATATCCGTAGTTAAGGCTGATAACATAACTATTTATCTACTGGAAAAAGCAGAAAATACGAATCCTCTGCCTTCCGGATCAGCTTCACGTACTTATGAACGGCACTGGACACCAATACATCTCGACTTTGCAATATCAGATCTCGACGGGACACTATCATTAATTAAACAATTTGGTGGTTCACATGAAGGTAGTGATTCTGGAGACTGGGGCTCAATTGCATATTGTTCCGATCCATTCGGAAATGGCTTTTGTTTAGCTAAAGTTAACTGATAACATAAAAGGTAAACAATTCATCAAGCTAGTAATAAAGTTATAATCAAAAGTCACATTAATAGAATATTAAATAGCTTTGACTCCCTCCAGTGAATTTTTAAACTCAGTGATGGAAAGAAGTTTAAAGTCATCGTCTAATATTTGAATTTTTTCTACCCTGTCGCAACGAAATGTCCGTACATCATCACGCAAATGATCCCAGGCTAATACGTACCAGACAGGATAACTGAGCAACAAAAAGTGAGGCTCAATGATGCGCTTCGTTTTTTTACCTTTTTCATCACTGTACACAATCGCAATTCGATGTAGCATTAAAAATGCCTGGTGAATCTTCTCAACTATTCGACGATTGGGTGCATTAAATTCTGATAATACAAACTGAGAAGCTGATTCTGTGATAAGAATACGGGCTTTTAGGCCACTAACCTTTCTTTTCATTGAGGGTGAAAAGGAGGCCATCAGTTTATGCCGTACGCTTGTCAAATGTGCCATAAAAAGAGGTGAATTCATTTGTTCAGTAACTGCCAGGCTTATCAGAAGGTCGACCGCTTCGGAATAATTAAGGTTGATACGTCCTACCCCCCAGTGTCTATCCAAACGTACCCCACCGCCACGCCCAACATCTGTATCAATAGGCAGCCCTTGATCTTTTAATACCTGAATATCACGATTAAGCGTCCGTACGCTGACACCCGTTTCTTTAGCGATCTCACCAATGGTTGTCGGCTTATCTGATTTTAACCGGGCGGTGATAATTTCCAGCCGTTCGATTCGGGTAATAGTTGAAGAGCGAGCCATACAACAAATATGACATAAAATGTCATCTTTATCCATATACTACTTTTACTTAGTAAACTTAACGATAAGGAAAAAACAATGACAAATCCTGTAACAATAATCGCACCGATAAAACTGGCAAACGGTATAACTGAGCCAGACCTTCTTCTCGCCTCAGATCGCTTTCAAAAAGAATTTGTCAGCAAGCAGGACGGTGTCCTTCGACGTGAACTCGTTAGAACAGCAGAAGGACAGTATATCGATATTGTCCAGTTCCGCAGTGCTGAAGATGCTCAGGATGTAATGAAAAAAGAAAAGGAATCGCCAGAATGTCATGCGTTTTTTGCCATCATGGACATGGAAGGCATGGAAAACACTGAAATTGAATTACTGCCCTCTCTTGTGACGTATACTTAACCTATACGATGGGACTGCCTGATAGCAAAAATTACCCTCGTATCAGATAACGTTGTATTATAAACAAGGTGCACAGCACTTAACACTACATGGACTTTAAAAGAGACGCTAATACTTGTCTTTTTAAAGTCCGTTTAACTAAAACGTTAAAAACTAAAAAGAATCGTAACCATGAAAAAATATAAAGGTGGATGCCACTGCGGTGCAGTCAAGTTTGAGGTGGAAGCAGCAGAAGATCTCGAGGTTTCTGAGTGTAATTGCTCCATTTGCTCAAAATCGGGGTACTTACATTTAATTGTCGAGAAAAATAAATTTCATTTGCTCACCGGTGAAGACAATCTGGCCAGCTATACTTTCGATACCCATGAGGCGAAACACTTATTTTGTAAGACCTGTGGTATTAAATCTTTTTATATTCCAAGGTCACACTCAGACGGCTTTAGTGTGAATGTAAGATGCCTGGATGACGATATAATAAAAAATATCAATATAGAGCAATTTGATGGAAAAAACTGGGAAGCCAATATTCATAAACTTAAACCAATAAACACTGACTAAATCGATAGAGAGTTTGGTTTAAAATATCTAAGTTTTAAATCTAGTTATTTAATAAAACGAATAAAAAAACCTGAGTTGGTGTTCATAAACGCTGAAAGCACCTGCCAAAACCGCACATAGCTCACTTGTGTAGGAAGCAGGCTTGAGGTATTTAAATTGATTTTATATTAGTAAAAATTATTCTCTGATACAAAGGAACCAACACCTAATCACAGGAAAAAAAGCTCGTCATTGCGAGGGAATAAAATGACTGCGGCAATCTCATAATACCTCAATATAAACTTAAGATTGCCGCGTCAATACTAAAAAACACGTGTTTTTCAGTACTTCCTCGCAATGACAGGCAATGTTAAATTTTGTAGAGATATCCCAGTCTCTAACACCTAAGCCTGTCAACACCCACTTACTTGAGAATCAAAATTAGAGTGTCCACCACTCCCCCAGGTCGCACTAGGGTTAAAAAGAGCATTTAAGTATGAAAAAGAAATAGAGTCACCCGAATTCATATTTATATCAATTGCCAACCCAACTGTACCAAAAGGTACACCATTCATTTGAGAGTTAGATGGGCTGATAACACCTGCCGCTATTAAATTATTTTGCTCCATAGATCCAAGACTATGACTTTGATGCGAACCTCCACGACTATATGCTTTTGCCACGAAAAAGGTATTTCCTGTTGGCAGTCCTTGCCATGCAAGAACCGAATCAATGACGTCAAGAGTAATACTGCCACTGTGTGATACACCCTGATTATTTGAAGCATAACCATCCTCCGGCTCAATAGAATTAAGCCTTGATGATCCTCTAGAATTATGAGCTACAGCTGAAACAGCAAACATTAAGCCATTAAATTCATTACGCGATAAATTTGTATTTTTTTCAACAATATCGCCTACAATTTTTTGTTTTGCTTTAGTCACATATGAATTAACAACACGTGTAAAAAAGTTATTATGACCCTGAGCATATGGTGGTTTAAAGTTCATCTCACCACCACTAGCCACATAAGAAAAGGCTATACTCATTGCAAATGCTTCAAAAGGATTACCGCCAGTTATATCTGCCATATATGCTGAGAATGCTGCCCCACCTGCTGGACCACCAAAGTATGAAGCAGCAACTGAAGCAACATTTCGTAATGCCTCATTTTTCAGCAACGCTTGTTTAACGCTATTTTTTACTTTTGTAACCGCTTTATCAACAAGATTAACTGCTCGACTAAAAACTTCGTTCACACTTTTTAATGTGCGGACAGCAACCTTTGTCACAGCTCTAAAAAAACCTTTCAAAAAATGCCCGGTTGGATCGGTATACGACAGTGGGTTGTTATTTACATAGGTATAACGATTAAAGCCTTGGGTCGACTGTGGGAACTGGACAAACACATCCGGTTGTAAGAACCGACCGAGTTTTGGATCATACATACGGGCGTTCATGTTGACTAAACCAAAATCATCGTGCATTTCATGGCCAGTGAAACCACGTGTGGTTAAGCTGTTAATCGCTGCACTGGCTACAGCCCAGCTCAAGGCATCACGACGTGCACCAAAGGCATCAAAGCTGGTGCTTTCTACCACAGCCCCAGTTTCATCTGTGATCACATCAGTTGAACCCAAATGGTCTTTAAGTAAATAACGTGTGTCATTGACGGCATTAGAACGCTCTGTGACTAAGACCATCGCACCGGCGGTATTGATATAGTGTTTATTTTCAATAACACCGTCAGATTTATTAACCACTTCATAAAGTTTACCAAGGTAACGCGTAATCGTGAGTAAGTTATTATTACTGTTGGTTTGCTGGATGCGGTTATGATTGACATCGTAATCAAAGCTTGAACTGACAACGCCTTTTGTCATTGTTTTAATTTTGTTAAACGAGGTGTAGGTTAAAGTACGACCATCCCCATTGATTTGATTACCATTGGCATCATAAGCATATGTTGTACCTCCAGCCGTGGTCACAGCATGTGGTCCGGCAGTACCAGCACCGTAAATGTAGCTGCCTACTCCTGTTTTACTGGTGATGTTGCCTATACTGTCATAAGTGAACGATTGTGTAGGTTGACCTGACAAGGTTGCCGAGGTTAAGCGGTTTAACACATCATAAATAAAAAATTCATTCAGGCTTTTATTACCATCATGTCGCGACGTCAGGTTACCTAAGTCATCAAAAACATATGATAAATTTTGTACTTCTGTGCCAGAAACACCCAGACCCGACTTAATACCTTCAAGCCGCCCTGTTTGCAGACTAAAGAATTTAGTCGTGGTAACACCATTGCCTAAACTGTGTTGATTGACCCGACCAGCATCGTCAACGCCAGTGGCTTGCCAATACAAACTATCATTTGCGGCATTACGTACTTCACTCAAAAAACCTAAAGTGTTATAAATATTTTTAACACTAAGACCACTTGGATAAGTCGTTGAAGATATACGCCCAAGTGAATCGTAGGCGGTTTGCATAGTCATGCTGACACCTGAGACAACGGTCGTTGCATCATATGCGCGGCCTAATGCATCATATTGAATAGTTTGTGTAAAACCATTAACCCCCACCACTTGAGCAAGTTTGCCGACCCCATTTGCTGCCGTGTCGTAGAACCATTCACTAACGCCTTCAATTTCAGTCCGTTTTGTCATACGGTTTAATAAATCATATTCAATAATCGCTTCTTGTCCTTTGGCATCTTTTTGCCAAACAAGTTTTCCAAAGACGTTATAGGCATATTCCCAATGCCCCATATCAGGATCATCCATCGATATTTTATGACCGCGTTTGTTATAACTCATACTTGTCGTGTTACCCACAGCATCCGTTACACTTGTTAAATAACCTAATGCATCATATTGGTAAAAATTACTATTCGATGCCGCATCTATTGATTGGATTAACTTGCCTTGAGTATTTTTTACTTTTTTGGTGACCTGTCCTTTATTATTAATATAGGTCGTAGTTAAGCCGGCATAAATTACGCTAGTGCTACTCGCATCGGGGAACGTCTCTTGCGTATTACGGCCTAAAACATCGTATTGATATGTGTGCCACTGCGCAGTAGCGGCACTAAAATACGGTAATGAAGTACTCACCACACGGCCAAACTCATCGTAGTTAGACGCTTTATAAATGGTTCGACCATCAAATGCAGTAGACTCTTTCATTACCTCTCGGCCAAGCATGTCATAATAAATCGTAATGGGTGATGAACCAGAAACAGTTTTACTGATTTGTAATGGAGAACCATAGGCACACGTTGTTTCACAAATCGTGTAATCCATTATTGTCCAATTACCATCAGCACGATCTTCGCGCACTTTTCTTCCTAAAGTATCAAATGACCATGTTGTGGTTAAATTATTTGGCCCCGTTAACGATGCCACTTTACCCCAACGCGCATCGATCACTTTTGTTTGACTATGTCCAAGCGCATTACTTGATGTAATGGAAACTGTAGGGTTAGGATTAAATAAACCACTATAATCGTAGTTATGTGTTGTTGTACGAGGGAGTATTCCGGCACCACTAACTGTAACGGAGGTTTTGTTACCATACGTATCATAGGTATTAGTTTTAACCAGCTCTAAATTTGGAACATTCGGTTCAATAATTTCTTTTGTTAATAAACCTGTTGCCGGATCATACTCAAAGCGAGAACTTCGTGTTAAACCCGATAGATCGGTTGGCGTTTTGTTGGTAACAGACGAACTTTCAAGTTGACCAATGAACCAGTTAAATTCATCTTTAGGATAATATGTATTGTTATTTGTTTTTGTATGACCATCATTTGAATCAACAATCACTTGCACTACATTGCCATCAGCATCATATGATTGGCTTTTTGTAATTTGCGCAACAAAGCCACCACCGAGCTCATAAGAGCTTTCAGAAGATGAAATAAGCTGTGGACTAAATCGGTTAGTGCTGCTAATAACCGCATCAGGGTTACCGTTTAAAATATCTTTCCAGCTATTGGTGGTTTCACTTATCGGCGTTCCATTAGCAAGCTTTGTGGTTGTGCTATCGACTAAACCGGTATACGGAAAGTCTTGGCGATAATAAATTTCTTTAACAATGCCTGTTTGAACATCTGTTGTTATTTGTTTCGCAAAGCCTAATGAACCGCGACCTTTTAAATGAGAGCGTAAGCCTTCATATTTATACGAGTGGCTATATAACCCGCCGATACCGTTTGATTTGCTTGATGATGAAACAACATACCTGGGTGCTTGGACTTCGCGAATTGGGTAAGTCGATGTGGTGTACTTCGTGTATATGGAATTATCCGTGAGAGGTTTATAGGTGATGTTTGTTTGTTCGCCAAGTCCATTTGTTATAGACGACAACTTATCAGAAACTGAGAAATTAGACACTCGCCCAGCCCATCGTCTTGCACCAAGATTATCGTATTGTAAAATTAAATCGGCTACACCATCGCCTGTCACATCTGTTAGTCCTGAAACTGTTACGCCTACCGTGCTTGTCGCAGTCCATGTTTCTTTATTAACAAACTTAGTTCCATCTGATGCAAATACTGCCCAATTTCTTATCCCAAGATAATCATATTGTAGAGTTAAATCAGCTAACCCATCGCCTGTCACATCTGTTAGTCCTGAAACTGTTACATCAGCTGTACCGGTTGCGGCCCACGTTTCTTTATTAACAAACTTAGTTCCATCTGATACAAATACAGCCCAGTTTCTTATACCAAGATTATCATATTGTAAAATTAAATCAGCTAACCCATCGCCTGTCACATCTGTTATGCCTGCAACGGTTACATCGGCTGTACCGGTTGCGGCCCACGTTTCTTTATTAACAAACTTAGTTCCATCTGATACAAATACAGCCCAGTTTCTTATACCAAGATTATCATATTGTAAAATTAAATCAGCTAACCCATCGCCTGTCACATCTGTTATGCCTGCAACGGTTACATCGGCTGTACCAGTAGAAGTCCAATCTTCAGTGCCTTCAAATTTATTGGCAATAGATTCTAACCAATCAAATGAACTACTAAGTTTGCAAATCGAACCTGCATCACATTCTGTGTATTTGGTTATTTTTGACTTTCCTGTTGATAAGCTGTACAGATAATCAAGTTGATATTTTTTTATATTACTGCCATTTACAAATAAATTGATTTTTTGTAACCGTTTTAATGTAGTAATAGTACTCCCCAAGATAAAACTATTTTCAATATCATTTCGTGTTTCAAAGCTAAAACGAACAGACAAACTCGGCGTTGTACTTACATAACCATAATCAATACGATCAATATGATAAAAACCATTGGCATTATCTTCAAAATAACTAAACGTCATTTTGTTGCCCGTTGCATTACTTACTAGGTTTACTGCCCATGTTAAAACATCGCTTTTACCTTGCGCTTCGATTCGAGAATCAGCACTAACCCCATACTCCATCACCTGACCGGATTTTGACCAGACTTTAAATGACGCGGGGCCACTACCTGCCACCCCATTTGAAATAATTTTTGAGTATGTTGCGGTTGCAGTTTTGTATTCAGTGCCATCGGCACCATAGACACCATTTACTGCCACTAAACGTTGTCCGTTTAAACAAAAGCGATCCTGATTAGAAAAATTAACGCCATGAATTTTCCCATCTTGTGCCAGGTTTTGTGCACAGCGGGAAATTGCAGATAAACCACCTAATGACCAACCCATGCCTAATATGCCGTTACCTGACTGACTATTGTAGTTAAGTGACAAGCTGGGTTGCATGCCATTAATGCCCGGCGGAACCTCTAGAGGAATGGAGTAGGTTGCTGCGCCTTGCGCATCAACATCAAAGCTACCTAATGTTGTGCCGGCATGATGTACCGCAGCATGCACTAATGTCGATAATGAGGCGACAGTAAAAACGAATAAAACCAATATAGATTTATTAATAGACGATAACATGACCAACTCCCTTGCGAGATTCTTATTATTATAAAATTATGTGCGTTATGTGGGGGTTGGAAACCTCGAAAAGGTTAGCTTACATTTATGTCAAAATCAACTGACCAGGACTGAAAATCATTAATGAAATTTATTACAATCTAAAATTTCTACTCATCGGCCAGGCAAAAAAATAGGCGACTCTAAATATAGAGTCGCCTTTTACAGCCCCTTTCAGGATTATCCTGCCCGCCTTTTATTGCGAGCAGATTCATCTGCTAAACATAAGTATATTTTACCTAAGCGGGTCAACATCTATGACATACCTGCGTATCGCATCAAAATTAATGCATAACCCATTGTTTAAATTATAAATCCCCCACACAATCGGGATACAGATAACTCATTTATAACACTATTTCTTTAGTATAGTGAGGTGTTCGTCAATTCATTCTGAGCCTGCTAGTATTGACAGGTAACAGGGATCAATGACTTAAATAGTATTCTACCTAATGCAGGTAAAACACAGGCTCCCATCTAATTGACCATTGAGTTTATGAAATAGAAAAAGTTTACATAAAGGAGTTTCAAATACTACGACAAAATTTATACGTTGTTGGCTGATAGATAATGCCGGTATTGTAGTACAGATTTAAAGAAACATACTTAACCTTGTGCTTAATCCGTAAGGAAATATCCAGGTCCGAATAATGTCAAATAAAACTAACATAAATTTTTCTAAAGCCTATTTTCCCATTGTAGTCACTTTGTTTATTGGCATCACAATTACTTTAGTGGCTTCTATTACAGCCCGCCAGCAAGAGAGATCTATAGCAAAATATGAATTCACCAAACGCGCAACTGATGCAGCACGAACAGTCAATAATCTTTTTGCAAACAGCATAAATGCCACAACGTTTCTGGCTGCTTTTATTAACAGCTCGGACAAAGTCGAACTGGACGACTTTCATTCTTATTCCAAAAAAATTATTAAAACTCATAAAGTTATTCAGGCATTAGAATGGATACCAAGAGTTGAAACAGATAATCTTGCCAGTTTTGAAAAAGAAAACAGGCATTACATAGCCAACTTCGCTGTTACCGAAAAGAATGATAAAGGCCATATTTTTCCGGTATCGAAACGAGAAGTTTATTTTCCAGTGCAGTTTGTTATTCCACTGGCCGGTAACAGGACGGCAATCGGCTATGATATTTTTTCAAATGACACAAGAAAAGAGATGCTGCTAAAAGCAGCCGAACAAAATGAATTAACGGCTTCAGGCAGAGTGAAATTAATTCAGGAAAAAGAAAATTCATTTGGTATTCTGGTTACTATGCCCGTGTTTAAAAACAGCAACATAGCTGTGTTACCACTTGAAAAAAATAAAAATTTAAGGGGATATGCTCTCGGTGTTTATCGTGTCAACGGCATTATAGAGCAGTCATTATTAAAGGGCTCCTATATCCCCTCATCTTTCAGATTTATTGATGACTCATCTTCACCTGATAAGAGCTTGCTTTATATAAGGGAACATAATGCCTCTCCTCAAAGCGACTGGTTCAACTATGTCGAGCGCATTAATATAGCGGGCCGACGCTATATCATTCAAATCAGGGAAAATCCGCAGGTTTTTCTTTCCCAATACAGTATCAGCACTTTTATTATGTTGGCTGGGCTGGTAGTTACAGCGTTAACCAGCATCTACATATCTGTTATAAGAAGGAGAAATGAAGAGCTGTATAAAAGTAATCATAAATTAAAAAAAGCGGTGGATGAAATAAGAGCTCTACAGGGGATTATTCCAATATGTTCATATTGTCACGCCATTCGGGATGATGAAGGCGCATGGAATAAAATAGAGGAATATATATCCAGTTATTCTAATGCACAGTTCAGCCATGGGATCTGCCCAAATTGCCTGAAAAGTGAACGCAAGAAGTTCAAGGAAAACTAAAACACATAACAAGCTCATTCGACTGTTCGAGTTAAAACGAATCGACTCAGTGCTCATGCGTGTTAGCGCTTTTTTAAGAACGACCAACCATCGAACTACTGAGCCAATAACTTGCGCTAACCAGCTAACGAACTTCACCTTACATTAAGCAGAAAGTCATTATGTCTATATCAATCCTACATGAACTGCAGCTGACTTTTGAGGTTATCGAATAGCAATATTTATGTAATGGTAATGAAAGTTTTAGGTCAGTACTTTAGGTTTTTGACGTGCTGTTTATAATTAGGTGCATACTGTATTATTTAGGTAAGTATTCAATCAAAAGAGCCAGGCCCGATTGAAATGACTATCATTGCTTACCATATTATCGCGCTAAAAAAACAACCATTGAACATACCGTTTCACTTAAGCAGCTGCAAATAATCTAATCCTGTTGATTTTCATCTTACTAAGCACATTAAACGAAGGCATCAACCACAAAATCAACAAAGGCACGTACTTTTGCGGTAAGGTATTGTCGGTGTGGGTACACGGCATACACATCAAATTTTATTTTATCGTAATCCTCTAAAATAATTTTCAGCTCACCATTCGCCACTTCCTGTTCACAAGTAAATAGCGGTAACCGTGTTATGCCAATACCCTGTACCGCCATCGCAACTTCAATCGCTGCACTATTACACATCGCACGAGGATCAACCGTGACACTAGAGCGTACGCCGTCTTTGTAAAAATCCAATTGTGCTGGTGTCGGCAATAGCGAATAGGCGATACAATCATGCTGCGTTAAATCTTCAGCCTTTTCCGGGCAACCTTTGCGTTTTATATAATCCGGCGATGCCACAACAACCGCTCTGGACGAAGTGAATTTTCGTGCCACCAGATTGCTATCTTTAATTTCACCAACCCGAATCACCACATCATAACCTTCTGCCACCACATCGATGAGACGATCATTAAATTCCACTTCCAGTTTCACTTCGGGATAGCGGTGCATAAACCGTGATAAAACATCGAGTAAATATTGGGAGCCAAAACTGACGGGGGCATTAATGCGCAGCAGACCGCGCGGTTTGTCCTGCAACTGGTTAATGGAACGTTCAGCGTTTTCCGCATCAATCACGATCTGGCTGCAACGCTCATAATAAGCGCGACCTGCATCAGTCAAGCTGAGAGTACGCGTGGTACGATTAATCAAGCGGCTACCTAGACGTTCCTCCAAACGCGTGATCTCTTTACTCACGTAGGAGGTGGAATGCCCCAACGCCCGCGCCGCCGCAGTAAATGAGCCCGCATTAATCACCCCGACAAATACGGCCACACCATCTAATAGATCAATATTTGCAATTTTCTGGCTCATCCCCCCTCCTTTTACATCGTATTTGGAAATAATGTTTTTCTATATACCACATTTATCAACATATATTAACAATCTACACTGTTTCCATGTTATCTCATAAGTAGACACAACAAGACCTATATTTGGAGACCGTTATGAAAATACTCGCATTCGCTGCAACAAGCAGCACAAAGTCGATTAACAACCAGCTAGTTAGATACGCCGCCAGTCAGCTTGCCAGTCAGTATGAAGGCGCAAAAACAGAGATACTCAACATCACTGATTATGAGCTGCCCTTATTCAGCGAAGACAGAGAAGCCGAACTCGGCCAGCCTGATCTGGCAAAAACGTTTTTGGATAAGATCGGCAACAGTGATGCTCTCCTTATCTCCTTTGCCGAACACAACGGCTCGTACACCGTGGCCTATAAAAATATTTTCGACTGGGCATCACGCATTAATCAAAAAGTATTTCAGAACAAACCCATGTTATTGCTTGCCACATCACCTGGTCCTGGTGGTGCATCCAGTGTTCTAGCATCAGCCACTGCATCAGCGCCCTTCTTTGATGGTGAAGTAAAATCCAGTCTTTCCGTCCCCAGTTTCTACGACAATTTTGATAACGAACAGGGCCGCATCACTAACAATAAAATTAATACACAACTACTCAGCGCGATAAATAGCTTGCTTGAAAGCACAACCTCAGCAATACAACAGACCAGTTAAAACGAAATGTAAGGAGAATACGATGGAAACCTTAAAACGCAACAGTCTCAAGGAAGGTGGATTTGCCGGTTTAAAAGAGCATCGCCTGATAAAAGACCCAAAGCTCTTTGGCCCACAAGAAAACAATGACGGTAGCTGGCCCGGCCTGGGCAACTTTGTCTATCTTGCTGATGCCCGCTTTATGCCACATGGTGAAACGCGCATGCACAGTCATCATGAGCTGGATGTTATTTCTGTCATGGTCGATGGGCGGATCGCACACCAGGGATCTTTACGACATGGCAAAGATTTATCAGGAAATGATGTACAGGTACAACGTGCTGGCGGCGAAGGCTTCTCGCATAATGAAATCAACCCAGACGATGACTGGAATCGTTTAATTCAACTGTGGGCATTGCCCGAAGTTGCCGGACAAGCAGCAGACTATAAAGTATATCAACCTGCAACAGGTAAACTCACACGTATTTATGGCGGAGAAGATAACAAGCAATCCGACTTTCCAGCAAAAACAAAAATTGATATCGCAGTCCTTAGTAACGGGCAACAAATAAAAGTAGATGAAGAGTTTCTTGCCTATATTACACGCGGCAAAGGCATTGCTAATAATGAGCCCGTAGAAGATGGTGACTTGATTCGTGGTAATTCAATAACATTTACAGCAAAGGACAATGTACAGCTAATCGTTGTTCACGCGGTGTAAATACAATGTGTAAAAGTAAACCAGTGTTATCGCCAAACCGTCACGTAATAGCCGCCTTCACCTTCATAACATTATTGCCACTGGTTTACACCATTCCACCATGGCTAATGCGTAATGTAACTGATAACCATTTTTTTGTTACAGTACTTGCGCTTGCGATCATTGTCCCTATCGTTTCATATATCGCATTACCGCTTTTATTTAAATCGTTTGAACGATTAAATAAAAAATAGCGGCCTCGATTAAAAAATTGACTTCTAACCTAGCCATTTCCAAAACGCCGAAGTCTGCACACGCAGCACCTATGATGCAGACCATTTTATTCTTTACGAATAACAAAGGCTTTCTCGGTAGTGAAATTAGCGATACTGCGATGGCTGGTTTCAGTCTAATCTTGTTCCTTATGATAAGTTGTCAGTTCCTTGTTCATTGAACTTCCCCTTATGAAGTAATACCTCAACACATAATCCACCTATGAAATTTTATATAATATTTATCAGACAAAAAAATAGGCGACTCTAAATATAGAGTCGCCTTTTAAAGTTCCTTTCAGGCTTATCCTGCCTGCCTTTTATTACGAGCAGATTCGTTTCTAAACTAAGTATATTTTACCAAAGTTAGTCAACATCCTTGCTTCTGCATACTAATCCATTTTGTTGCTTCCCTTAGGCGCTCCTGCCTAACGCACTTATCCTTATGCTAGTTCCAATATTATTTTTACATTTTACAAAAAAGTGGGGGGTGCAGTAAGAGTAACAGTCTGCGGCAAAGAGACAAGCTATATTTATGAAACTATGATCTATTTCACACTAAATACTGTTATTTGTAATATAAGCCGTAAACATTAAGTCATTTTCTCTGTTTCAGGGGCTAAATAAGCAATAAAGATTAAAACTCTCTATCTGAATGCCGGCATTTTCGATAAAATTAAGCCTTCATTTTAGTATCAGGCATTTCATGACCTCATTAGCACAACTTACCGGCCACACAACCGTTCAAGCATCTGCCGGAAGTGGTAAAACCTACCTTTTGATTAGCCGTATTGTACGTTTATTATTGAGCGGTGCTGAACCGGGTAATATTTTAGCCATCACCTTTACCAAAAAAGCGGCTAATGAAATGCAAACGCGCTTATTAGAACGCTTATATGAGTTTGCAACATGTGGTGAGGCTGACTTAGAAAAATTATTAAGCGAACTACAACTTAAAGCAAGCAAAGCATCCATCACACACGCACGTGGTTTATACGAGAAAATATTGCGCAGTGAGTCTCCGGTTAAAACATCAACCTTCCATGCTTTTTGTCAGGAGCTTTTACGCCGTTTTCCAATGGAAGCGAATGTTGCCCCCGGTTTTGATTTATTAGATAAAACCAACTTGCTTTATGATGAAGCCTGGCAAGCTTTAATGATGGCTGCAAATAAAAATTCAGACCTTGCCAGCGCCTTAAACCTTCTCTTTAATGAATTAGGTTTACACAATGCGCAACGCTCCCTTAAAAATTTCCTTGAACACCGTAGCGATTGGTGGGCATACACCACTGAAGAAGCTGAACCTGTTCACTATGCTCGACAACGCTTGAAAAATCAGCTTGATATTGATGTCAAGATTGATCCTGTTGCCCATTTATTTAACGATAAAAATAATATTGCATTAATTAATGAGTTTCATGTTTTATTATGTAAACACGACACCAAGAAAAATAAAGAAGTAAGTGATAACATATACATACTCATTGATGAAAATATTGGCCAGGAGGACTACTTCCATCTTTTAAAGCAATGCTTTTTAACCAAGGCCGGTACGGTATTAGTTCGTAAAGAAAGCAATGTACAAGAAAAGAAAATGGGCGCAGAGGGACAAGCACGTTTTCTCGAATTGCACGAACTACTTAGTCAAAAGATAATCGAAACAAATTTAAAACTTGCCGCAATCCGTACCTTTGAAATAAGTTCTGCATGGTATCTAGCGGGTCAGGCTTACCTGGATCATTTTCAAAAATTAAAATCTGAACAGCGATTATTAGATTTTACCGATCTGGAATGGCAAACCTATTTATTACTCAATCACAGTAATAATGCATTATGGGTTCAATATAAGCTCGACCAACGCATTGAACATCTTTTGGTTGATGAGTTTCAGGATACCAACCCCACGCAATGGCGACTTATTCTGCCCTTGCTGGAAGAAATAGCCGCAAGTGATGATGAACGTCAACGCAGTGTTTTTATTGTTGGCGATGAAAAACAATCTATTTATCGTTTTCGCCGTGCAGAACCGCGTTTATTTCTTGCTGCCGAAAAATGGTTACACGATAAACTCGATGCAACGACCTGCCCACTTAGCCATTCATGGCGCTCCAGCCCCGCAATCATAAATTTTGTCAACAGCGTCTTTACTCAGGACAAAATGAAGGCTTTATTACCCAATTTTATTGAACACGATACTCACCGTAAAGATTTATCCGGCAAGGTGACTTTATTGCCTTTGTCATTAAAAGCGATCAATAAGCCTGATGACAAAGATGAAAACACCGTTCAACCACTACGCAATCCATTAACCACACCGCGTGAAGAATTCATCAGTGAGCAATATTTTAATGAAGGTTTAATGATCGCGGATAAAATTGAGGAACTAATCAAAAATAGAACGGCTGTTGCAGATAAAGGTGGACACCGTGCAATCAATTACCAGGATATTATTATTCTGCTCAGAAGCCGTACTCATGTCAGTGATTATGAGCGCGCATTAAGACAAAGAGGAATCCCTTATATTGGCGCCAAACGAGGTACATTACTTGAATGTCTCGAAATTTCTGACATGATCGATTTATTACAATGGCTCATTTTACCCTTTGATAATTTATCACTTGCCGGGATTTTACGTTCTCCATTATTCAATGCCTCGAACGATGATCTTATTGCGATAAAACAAGCCGGTAAAGGAACATGGTTTGAACGGCTAGGAGTTTATGTCACACAAAACCCGCAGCACGAATCCTTATCACGCGCTTACCAGTCACTTTTTAACTGGCAAGAAGATGCCAGCAAACTGCCTGTACATGATTTACTCGATAAAATTTATAGCGAAGCAAATGTATTAGCGCGATACGTCGCCGCGTTCCCGTCGCATTTAGCACTGCGTGTTTCTGCCAACCTTAATCGTTTTATCGAACTCGCATTAGAAATGGACAGCGGACGCTATCCAAGTCTGACCCGCTTTTCTTCATGGCTTAATGAATTGCGGCAAATGGAAAATGAAGCCCCCGATGAACCGGTGACATCAAATAATGAAGAAAATGAACAACGAGTAAGAATACTCAGTGTGCACTCGGCAAAAGGCCTGGAGGCACCGGTTATTTTTCTCGTCGACAGCGCAAATAGCCCGGCAAATAAAAAAGCCTATTCCACATTGATTGACTGGCCTGCTGATGCTGATAAACCCGATTACTTCTTATTAACCGGCGCTGCACAAAAGCTAGACGAATTCAGCCAACGTTGCCTTACAGAGCAGGAATATTTTGAGCAACGGGAAGATGCTAACCTGCTTTATGTTGCAGTAACACGTGCCAAGCAGCAGCTTTTTATTAGTGGCAGTGAATCCACAAAAAAAGATCTGGGCTGGTATGAAAAAATTTGCTCCGCCTTTGATTTAAATTGTAAAGAAAATGAAATAGCAGTGGTACTTGAATCGTTAGAAAAAAACGAAATTATTTCTACCCCAACAAAAAAAGAAAAAGAACATTCTGTTGTTATTTCTAAAGAACTCTCTTCACCGATACTTATCGAAAACACACAGCTGGATATTTCACCGAGTCAACAAACCTCAACGCATATTAAAAACACAGACGCTCATGAAGAAAATACGCAACGCGGTATTTTAATGCACCAAATGCTTAATCATTTAAGCCGTTTTCCTGACGCCGATTTAATCTCGTTTTATAGCGCTGATATAAATCGCTTTAAAAAAAGCGATTTAGAAAATTACTGGCAAGAATGTAAAGCTGTCATAGAAAACAAAGAATTCACACCTTACTTTAACGATAAACAATATGAAAAAGCCTATAATGAAGTCCCTATCCAGTTCAAACATGAAGGGCAAATGGTTTATGGTATTATTGATCGCCTGGTGATTAACAATAACACTGCAACCATTATTGATTATAAAACCCACCCTTATGTTAATGATGAAAATATGAGTTCTATTGCACAATCTTATCAGCAACAAATGCAGTTTTATCAAAAAGGTGTTCAGCTATTGTGGCCAAACCACACAATCATAACGACATTAATCTTTAGCGCACAGCAAAAACAATACAACTTTGATTTTTAATTGGAAAAAACATGTCTAATATTATTAATATTAATGAAGAAAATTTTTTACAGGAAGTCATTGATACATCTCATCAAACACCTGTCTTAGTTGATTTTTGGGCGAGCTGGTGTGAACCGTGTAAAACGTTATTACCTATATTAGATAATCTCTCCGAAGAATATGCGGGACAATTTCGTCTGGCTAAAATAGATGTTGAGAAAGAACAAAATCTTGCAAACCAATTCGCCATTCGCAGTGTGCCCACCTTAAAGATGGTGATTAACGGTCAATTTGTTGACCAGTTTGATGGCGAGCTATCAGAGCACTCCGTGCGTGAATATATTAACAAACACCTTAATGCAAAAAATGATACACCTTTACAACACGCTATTCTTTGTTACCAAAACGGTGAAGTTGAGCTTGCCTTAGAAAAAATGCAGGAAGTTCTTCTTGCTGAACCTCAGAATCCGATGGTGCGCATTGAATTTGCCAATATTCTAATGCGTGAAAAACGATTTGGTGATGCACAGGATTTACTGCAAAGTTTATCGGATGAAGATAAAAACAATCCGGCAGCGCTTGCCTTAATCGCTCAACTTGAATCAATAAATGTCGTTATCGACGCACCTGACGTTGAAAGCTTACTTGAAATAACAGAAAAAGATTCAAAAAATTACCTCGCAAGAGAACAACTTAGCGCACACTATATCCTGCGAGGTGATTTTATTTCTGCAATGGAACAACTTTTGGAAATTGTCCGCAGGGACAGAACATACCATGACGATGCCGGACGAGCAGGTTTATTAAAAATATTTGAAATATTAGGTAATGAACATGAGCTTGTTACGCAGTATAGAAGAAAGCTAGCGCAGGCCTTAAATTAATATTATGTTACGTCCATGTAACCTTAGCTTATTTATTTTCTGTTAATTTCTGCGATTAAACCTTCAGCAGGAACATAACCAGGGATAATTCTGCCACTCTCTAAAATAATCGCAGGGGTGCCGCGAATACCGATACTTTCGCCAAGAGCATAGTGTTTTGCAACAGGATTGTTACATTTTTCAGCCTGAACATTAAGACCCTTTTTAGAGTTTGTCATCGCCTGAACTTTATCTTTGCTACACCAAACCGCTTCTGCTTTTTTAAAGGCAGAAGAACCTATGCCGGCACGCGGATAGGCCATGTAACGAACTCTAATTCCGGCTTCATTATAATTTTTAATTTCACCGTGTAATTTACGACAGTAACCACAATCAATATCTGTAAAAACGGTTACCGTATGTTTTAAACTGCTATTGCCAAAAACGATCATAGAGTCTTCGCCCATATCCTTAACGGAGGAAGCAACTGAACTGTTTCTCACATCTTGAGACACATTGACCTGCTCAACCATATCAATTAAGTCACCGTTAAAAATATAACGTCCATCTGCGCTGGCATAAAAAATACGCGGCGGCATTAAAATTTGATACATGCCGGGCACAGGTGATTGACTAATATTTTCCGGGTTAAGCCCATCAAATTGTTTTGTAATGTTTTCACGCGCCTTTTCTAAACTTATTTCAGCAGCAAAAACAGCACTACTCATAATAGATATAGCAATAATGTTTAATACTTTAGTTGTTACATTTTTCATTAAACTGATAACCTTAAAAATTTAAAACCTGAAAAGAGCTATTATAACTGTTTCAGCTGCTGAAACAGCAACTGATTCGACCACAATAAACAGATTTTGTTCAATTCATTAACCACGTGGATGGTGCGTACTGTGTAGCGTTTTGAGTCTCGCTTTTGCGACATGGGTATAAATCTGAGTAGTGGATAAGTCACTGTGCCCCAACAGCATTTGTACCACGCGTAAGTCGGCTCCATGATTCAGCAGGTGTGTGGCAAAAGCATGGCGTAAGGTGTGAGGCGAAATATCAGCAGAAATGTCTGCTTTTTGCGCATAACGTTTAATTAAGTGCCAAAAAGCGTGCCGTGTCATGCCGCCACCTCTATTGGTCACAAATAACGCATCCACGACTTTACCTTTTAAAAGTTCCAGCCGTGCTGTGGTGAGGTATTTTTCCAGCCAATTTAACGATTCTTCACCCAGTGGAACCAGCCGCTCTTTATTTCCCTTGCCGGTTACGCGCACTACACCTTGTTGCATATTCACTTGCAGTAATTGCAAGCCAACTAACTCACTCACCCGTAATCCGGTCGCATATAAAACCTCAAAAAGTACCCTATCTCTTAAACCTAAAAACGTAGAAATATCTGGTGCATTCAATAATGAATCAACATCTTTTTCGCTCAATGTTTTCGGCAGTGCGCGCCCAAGTTTTGGCGCATCAATAAGCGCAACAGGATCGACTTCAATTTTTTTCTCGCGCAATAAATAGGCATAGAATCGTCTTAAACTTGAAAGAAATCGTGCCCGGCTCGTCGCACTAATCTGTTTTTTTTCAAGCTCCGCTAAATAGGCAACAATAGTCTCCCGTTCTGCCAATATAATTTGATTCTCTGCCGCCCTGTTCTCTTCATCTGCACCTAACCAAAGAGAAAATTTGCTCAGATCACTACGATAAGCGCTCAATGTATTTTCACTTAAACCGCGCTCCATCCAAATGACGTCAATAAACTGTTCGATAATTTTAGGAGTGGTACTTTTGCTCAAACTTTTACACCCTCATGTTTTAATAGCCAGCGTTTAATGTCTAACTGTTTTCCACCGGTTTCACCCGCGTAGCCTCCAATACCATTAGCAGAAATAACACGATGGCAAGGAATAATAATTTGGATGGGGTTTTGGCGGCAAGCATTCCCAACCGCACGTGCACTTGAATTGAGTCGTTTTGCTATTTGACCATACGTGCGTGTTTCACCAATAGGAATTTTACTCAGCTCGGCCCAAACTGATTGTTGAAAATCGGTACCTTTAGGAAAAACAGGAATGGAGTTAAAACTCCTTGCTGAAGAGAAGTATTGCTTTAACTCAGCGATGACGTATTTTCCCATTTTTGTAACAGTATTGCTTTCAGGGAGATTCTTGTCTGCAACAGCTTGCCGCATAACCAGCGCAGAGAGCCCCTGCTCATCACAACATAAGGCTAAATCGCCTATTTCTGTCTCCATTAACACGCTTATTCCAGTATCCATAAAACAACACACTATAAATGTAATAAATTAGGCATAAATATGAATTTAACACAGAATTTAGCCTGATAAATTAAAGAATTTCCCTATTTAGCCGAAGATAAAGACAAGAACAAATCAAAATTTTTTTACTCTGGAGAGTTATTTAATGAAATTTTTATCGCTTATGTTCCTGTTATTCGTATCTAGTCCATCTTTTGCTGCCGGAGGCGGCGGTTCGTCCTCACCCTTTATTGCGCTAAATCCCCCGATTATCGTTAATATTATGGATGGCCAATATATACGACATATGCAAGTTATTATCGAAATTAAACTTGTCGATCAAACCAAATCGGACAAAATTGATTTACACAAAGGCCCGCTGCGCCATTCGTTGATTTTATTACTAAGTAGTCAGGATGCAGCCACCATTAGCAGCTCAATAGGAAAGGAAACTTTACGGAAAAAAGCGCTAGAAACAGTGCAAAAGGTAATGGAAGAACTCGAGGGCGATCCTATAGTTGAAGCGCTTTACTTTACAAACTTTATTATCCAATAAGAAAGTTTATTCTTCTACGACAAAATCAGATTCATCAGGCTGTTTAACTAACCAGAGCTTTTGTAGTTCAGCCTTTAAAACGGCTCGACGTGTGGGATCTTTGGTCACCGCCAGCAAACCTTCATACAACGCATGTGCATCCTGCAATAAAGAGGCTTTGGTTAGCATTTCTGCAGCCTGATAACGCGCAGTTTGGCCCCAGGGATCAAAACCTATACTGTTATTATATGTTGCCGAGCGTAAATACAATTTTGCCGCCGCTGTATATTTTTGCAAAGCCTTTAAAGATTCAGCCATCCAAAAATATATTTCACGCTGTGATTTTTCCGCATTATCTTTTTTAGTAAGCATATCAAACAACAAATAGGCAAACTCATGTTGTTTTATCGTTTGCAAATCAAATAATACCTGTAAAAAACGATCCAGTTGACTTGCGCTTAGTGTTTCATATTTATCCAGTAAAACAACTAAAGCATCGACACCCTCCTTTGCTTTACCACCTAAAACAAAAATACGCGCACGTTGTAATTGCCATTGAAAATCATCAATACCCGCAGGAGCAACTTTAATCGTCGCCATTAAATCAGAGGCGAGTTCAATGTTAGAGCGACTCAATGCAATATTAATCAGGTCATAACGTATTACTGATGGTAAGTCACTGATAGTTTTAAAATATTTAGATTCTAAAAATAACTTTTTAATAAGTTGTGCGCCACGTTTACGTTTATGCATTAGATTAAGAAATTCTTTTGCTGCTTGTAAACGTGCCTTATCACTTTGCCCCTTAATAATGACCAAAGCATATAGTGAACGTGCTTTTACTTTGTGTTTTTTTTGCGCTTTTGCCGCAGCTTGTAACCACTGTTTATCATCGCCGATAAGATATTGCTGACGGTTGCCCAGATAGAGTGCATATTCAATATATGCATCCCATAAAGTATCAGCATTAAAATCAAACAAACCTAACGGCAGCTCTGCCTTTTTATAACCAGCTAAAACATGTTCCAGAGCACTTGTCATAGTTGGACGATCAATATTTTTTTTCGCTGCTTCAGCAACAACTGCCCGCAGCATAAATTTTAACTGCCCGTTCGCTTTTTTAGAACGCATTTGGCGTACAGCGGATTTTAAAACTTGTTCTGCTGGTTTTTCTTTACTTCGCAGTTGTGCTAATAGATACAACATACCACCTTGCGGATGCTGAGTATCGCTTTTTAATAGTTCAACGGCTTCGTCTTCACGTTGATTGATTAATAGAATTCGTGCATATAGCAAACGATCTTCGAGTTGACTACTATCGTAATCCTGGTAATAACGCTGTGCCGCCAGTAAAGCATCTTCTTTGTCAGCACTAATTAAATAACTTTCAATGATTCTTTTTTGCCATTTCGGCAACCACTGTTTTTTAATGTTTATATCTTGTGATGTAACATCCTTTTTTGGCCAAATTAAACTGAGTAAAATCTGACGGGCTTGTTGCGCTTTTTTTAAAGCAAGTAAAGCATCAACCTGCTTTGTCTTTGCCCAAAAATAAAACTCATCAGGCAATTTATATTCATCCGGCAGATCATATTCATAAATATCGACACGTTGTACCGTAGCTTTCCAGCGCTGGCCTAAGGTATAAATTTTCAGACGCTCACGCTCCCATTCTAACCAGGCTGTGAACTTGTTTTCATCAAAAACAAGCTGCTGTTGTTCAATAAATTTTAGCGCTAAAGATACTGCTCCAGTTTCAGCTATAACTTTAACTTCGTTTATATCATGCGATAAAAGATCAGCGGCTACAGTGTAGGAGGGATGAAAAATAAAAAGAGGAAAAACAAAAAACGGGTAGCACTTTCGCACTACCCGTTTTTTAAAAGAACTTAGCTTGTCCGTAAGCAACATTCTTATTGTAAAAAAGTTACAGCTATTAGCTTAACTTTTCTTTAATACGTGCTGCACGACCCTGAAGGTCACGAAGATAGTAAAGTTTAGAGCGGCGTACATCACCACGACGTTTAACTTCAATGCTATCAACCACCGGTGAATAAGTCTGGAAAACACGCTCAACACCTTCACCATGTGAAATTTTACGTACTGTAAAAGCAGAGTTAAGACCACGGTTTTTAATCGCAATACAAACACCTTCAAATGCCTGTAGACGCTCGCGTGTGCCTTCTTTTACTTTTACTTGAACAACAACTGTGTCACCAGGTGCAAAGCTTGGGATCTCTTTGCTCATTTGTTCTTTTTCAAGTTCTGCGATGATATTTGTATTACTCATGACTTTCTCCAAACTCTTTCAGAGTTTATTTAAATGTTTTCTTTATGCTCGCGGATAAATTCCGCTAATAACTTCTCTTGTGCCTGTGTCAGGGTTAACTTCTCAAGCATATCCGGTCTTCTTAGCCAGGTGCGACCTAAAGCCTGTTTAAGACGCCAGACCTCAATGTTTTTATGATGACCGCTCAATAAAACATCGGGTACGGCTTGCCCGTCTAATACTTCCGGACGAGTATAATGAGGAGTATCGAGCAAGCCATTCATAAATGAGTCTTGTTCGGCAGATTCCTCATGCCCTAATGCACCGGGTACTAATCGTGTTACACCATCAATCAATACCATGGCTGCCAGTTCTCCGCCGCTGATAACGTAATCTCCAATCGACCACTCTTCATCAACTTCGCTGGCTATGAGTCGTTCATCAATACCTTCATAACGACCACATAATAAAATAAGTTCTTTGTGTTCAGCTAAGCTTTTCAAACCCGCCTGATCTAACTTTCGACCTTGCGGTGATAAATAAATCACTTTCGCTTTATCGCTTAACACTTTTCTGGCTTCACCAATCGCATCACGCAATGGCTCGACCATCATGACCATACCGGGACCACCTCCATAGGGGCGGTCATCAACTGTGTTATGTCGATCATCAGTAAAGTCACGGGGATTAACGGTCCCCAATTGAACCAGTCCTTTTTGGATGGCTCTGCCGGTCACACCATTGTCTGACACAGCACTGAACATTTCTGGAAAAAGCGTCACCACTTCAATGTGCATGCTGACTTCTCCCTGCTCAACTAAAATGTAGCGTTTTAAAACTCCGCATCCCAGTCAACAATCATAAAACTTTGCTCAAGATTGATTTCTTGAATCACTTCTTCGAAAACAAAAGGAATTAAACGTTCGCGTTTTTTACCTGTTGTCTCTTTTTCACCCTTTACTACGATAACATCGTTAGCACCGGTTTCTAACATTGAACTAATTTTGCCGAGCTCAATGCCCTCTAAATTCTTTACTGAAAGTCCGATCAAATCATTCCAGTAATACTCACCCGAAGCGGGGGTTGCCAACTGTTCGCGTCTTATGGCGATTTCTGAGCCAATTAAGGTCGCAGCAATGTCTCGATCATCACAGCCATCTAAATGCGCAATCACACCTTTGCCGTGAGACTTCCCCGAAAGCAACTTAAATTCCTGCCACTGCCCGTCGCGTTTTAAATACCAAGGGGAATATGTCAGAATATTTTCTTTCGGTTGTGTATTAGAAAAGACTTTCAGCCATCCCTTTACACCAAACAAACCATTGAGTTTGCCTACAGGTACCCATTGCTGTTCTTGATCATCGGTACTCATAAGCAATTTCAAACCATTAGCCAGTCAGATACTGGTTAATGGATTAAAGCAATTAAGCTGCTTTTTTCTCGTCTTTCAATAACTTAGCAACGCGCTCAGAAGCTTGAGCACCTTGACCTAACCAATGATCAATACGATCATTTTCTAGGTTTAAACGAACTTCCTGACCTTTAGCCAGTGGATTGTAATAACCCAAACGTTCGATGTAGCTGCTATCGCGACGTGCGCGGCTGTCAGTTACTACAATATGATAAAAGGGACGCTTCTTTGCGCCACCGCGAGCTAAACGAATGGTTACCATTGCGCTGTATTCCTCGAAAAATCTAAAATTAGGGCTGCTTTTTGTGCAAAAAATAACCCACTCACATAAGACGGCGCATTTTACTAGAAATCACGGAAAAGTGAAGGGCTTAGTGCTCTTTTAGTCGAAAAAAGACGATTTAAAACTGTTTAAATCCAAATCCCTTTTAATATTGGAAATATATGTCGCTCGAACCGAGTAAATACAGCATTGGGGTGCTCTGAGAGTGAAGTACAAGCTAAAGAACAAGGCAAAAGTTAGCGAAAAAGCGGAATGTACAATGAGTACATGAGCATTTTGAGTTAACTTTTAACGCCGTAATTTAGCTTGTACTTCGCTCTCAGTGCATTCCAGGAGGGAGTTGTCCTTTCATGGATCTCATCATCTTCGCCATACCCCCACCCTTCATTTTCTTCATCATTTTCTGCATTTGGGTAAACTGCTTTAATAAACGATTCACATCCTGCACCTGTAGCCCACAACCCGCGGCAATCCGCTTTTTACGTGACCCTTTGATAACATCGGGGAAATGACGCTCTTTGGGTGTCATTGAGCTAATGATCGCTTCTAAATGCAGCATTTTTTTATCGTCTACCTGATCCATCGCACCTTTGGGGATGTTTGGCATTCCTGGCAGTTTCCCCATTAGGCTCGCAATACCGCCCATATTCTTCATTTGCTGCAATTGCTCACTGAAATCTTCTAAATCAAAGCCTTTCCCTTTTTTGAGCTTCTTCGCCAATTTCTCTGCTTTTGCATGATCGATATTCAGCTGAGCGTCTTCCACAAGACTCACCACATCACCCATGCCTAAGATGCGTGAAGCAACACGCTCGGGATGGAAGGCTTCTAAGGCCGACATTTTTTCACCAACACCAATAAACTTTATCGGCTTACCCGTGATATAGCGTGTTGATAAGGCTGCACCACCGCGTGCGTCACCATCGGTTTTTGTCAGAATGACACCGGTTAGCGGTAGTGCATCGTTAAAGGCTTTTGAGGTTGTGGCGGCATCCTGACCGGTCATGCTATCGACTACAAACAAGGTTTCCGCTGGAGTCACGGCAGCATGTAAACGCTTAATTTCATCCATCATGTCATCATCGATATGCAGACGACCTGCGGTATCGATAATCAAAACATCATTATTTTGAATTTTGGCTTCTTTTATTGCTGCATTCGCAATATCAACCGGATCTTGCTCAATCGATGAAGGGAAAAAGTTAGCACCCACTTCAGTAGCAACGGTTTCTAATTGCTTAATAGCCGCAGGACGATAAATATCTGCACTCACAACCATGACAGATTTTTTATGTTTTTCTTTGAGCAGCAGAGCGAGTTTTGCGACCGTTGTGGTTTTACCTGCCCCCTGTAGGCCAGCCATTAAAATAACGGCAGGTGGTGTCACGCTGAGGTTTAAGCTTTCATTTTCCTCTCCCATAATAGCCGTGAGTTCATCACTCACCACTTTAACCAGTGCCTGGCCCGGCGTCAGACTTTTTAAAACATTTTCACCCAGCGCTTTTTCTTTGACATGACCAATGAATTCACGCACAACGGGTAAGGCAACATCGGCTTCAAGTAATGCCATGCGTACTTCACGCATGCTGTCTTTAATATTCTCTTCGGTTAAGCGCCCCACACCACGTAAATTGCGGACTGTTTGGCCAAGACGTTCGGATAAGCTATCAAACATGGTTGTTTGTTCCTACTAAAATACGTTCTAAAATATGATCAAATTATACTTAAATAATGCCCGGGTAATAGCGGGCATAGAATGGGAATTATACGGTAAAAATCTGATTTTTGGATAATTTATGGAGTGTATGAGATTTTATCGCCGCCTCACATTCAGAAAAGATTTGCTCTTCTGCACCCGGCTTATTGTGGCTGATATAGACATCAGCATCATGCTTGAGTTTTACTAAATCAGCCGCTAATAACTCCGCACAATAGTGCTTGGACAACTGACAAAGTTTAATCTCTTTATTGCTAAAAGCGGACTCAACAAGCAATAAATCTAAGCTTGAATGTTGGTTTAAGGCCTGCCAAAAATTATCGTTGCTCGTTGTATCACCACTAAAAGCAAACGAACCCGTTGCAGATTCAAGCCGATAACCCACTGCTGGCACAATATGGTTCACCGCGATCATTTCAATTTTTCGCTGATTAATTTTTGTGACTTCACCTGGCTGCATGACTTTATACTGCATCACAGGGCTCTCAGCATTCGGCAAACGTGAGAAGTCTGGCCAGATAATATTATTAAAAATATGCTTTTTTAAGGCATCGATAGTCTCGGCGAGCCCGTAAATAATAATCGGCTGTTTAATCTTATCAAAGATCGTATCAACCAGGAAAGGGATACTGGTGACATGGTCGAGGTGCGAATGAGTCAAAAAAATGTGGCGAATAGAGGCCATTGCCTCTAAACTCAAGTCTCCGAGACCTGTACCGGCATCAATTAATACATCTTCATCAACCAGTAATGTTGTCGTGCGCAAGTCCTCACCAACACCACCGCTACACCCCATGACCTGTAATTTCATTAAATCAATACTTCCACAAGTTAATCCTAAACTAAAGCTATCCCTAATGGCGGGTATTTTGCCACAGCCGAGTAAAGCAAAATGCTACTTATGTCTCAAGTTATCCACATACTTTAAGCTATATATAAGCACACTTAAACAAATACGGGCATAAAATCAGAAAAATTATCATAGGCTGATACTTTGTACGCATATAATAGCAATATTTTTACTGCAAGCCGAGATAACGTCTTCTCAGTTGCGCCACCTTGTGCGATCATAGCTGCAACATGATGACTTTAAACCTAACAATATCGATTTTTCTTTATGCTGCAGCAACAGCTATGTTGTTGAAACAGTGGTTACACAAGAAAAATGACACCACAAATATTGCATTGTACTTTGCCGCCGCCGCTGTCATTTTTCATGCTGTTGCAATCTATAATATTATCTTCACAACTCAGGGTGTTGATATAGGTTTCTTTAGCGCCTTAAGTTTTACCGCAGCATTAATGGCAACATTATTAGTCGTTGCCAGTTTTACTTTACCCATAGGCTGTTTAGGATTGCTGGTTTACCCTTTCGCTATAACGACACTTGTGTTGCGAGCAAGTAGCGAACAACAACACCTGTTGACTGATGCTTTGCAAGCAGGTTTGCAAACACACATTCTCTTTTCACTGCTGGCGTATAGTCTTCTTAGTATTGCTGTTGCTCAGGCCATGCTTTTATATATACAAGACAAGTATTTACACAATAAGCACCCTTCTGGTTTCTTACACAGTTTACCGTCTTTAGAAACCATGGAAATTTTACTCTTCCGCATCATCGCCTTAGGCAGCATCGCACTGAGTATTTCCTTATTAAGCGGCTTTATTTATCTTGATGACATGTTTGCGCAACACCTCGTTCACAAAACCATTTTATCTATTATTGCATGGGCTGTTTTTATTCTTTTATTGTGGGGCCATTATAAATTTGGTTGGCGTGGAAAGATGGCTATCAAATGGAGCATTACCGGTTTTGTCTTTCTTATGCTGGCCTACTTCGGCAGTAAATTTGTGATTGAACTGGTTTTACAGCAATAATAGTGTCATCGTCTACTCACTTTGTAGGTCTTGTTTATTGACTAATGGCTTGACACTTTAAGCTGTTAACCCTTTAATTAGACTATTGTCATAACAAAAGGTTATCCCCTCTTTGGATATTATTTCTACTGGTACACTTTTCAGCGTACTTTTATTCCTTATTCTTGTATCTGGATTTTTCTCCGGATCTGAAACAGGCTTAATGAGTCTGAATCGTTATCGATTACGCCACCTTGTGGACAAAAAAAATAAGGGCGCGATACGGGCATTTAATTTATTAAAAAAACCGGAAAAATTAATTGGGCTGATTTTATTAGGTAATAATTTTGTCAATATTCTTGCCTCTGCTATTGCAACCATTATCGGTATCCGTTTATTTGGCGAAGCAGGTGTCCTCGTTGCAACCGTTATACTAACCATTATTGTGCTTGTTTTTGCCGAAGTGACACCGAAAACAATAGCTGCGATGCACCCTGAAAAATTTGCATTGCCCGCAACACTAATTTTAGAACCTCTTCTGCGTTTACTTTATCCTTTTGTCTGGTTTGTTAATCTTTCATCGAAAATTATTTTTAAAATTTTCGGCATTCAACATACAACCAGCAGTGACAAATTAAGTAGTGAAGAATTACGCATAGTGGTGAATGAAGCAGCAACCATGATCCCTAAAGGCCATCAAAAAATGTTACTCAGTATTCTCGACTTAGAGAAGGTCACTATCGATGACATTATGGTGCCAAGAAATGAACTTATTGGCATTGATCTTGATGATGACTGGTCAGACATCATTAAACAATTAACCGAAACCCAACATACCCGGCTACCTGTTTTTGAAGGTGATATCGATCACATTATTGGCGTTATTCATATTCGTCGCGCTTTGCGTTTTTTCCATATGGAAGATGCAACAAAAGATGACTTTCGCAAAATTATTCGTGAAGCCTATTATGTACCGGCAGGCACACCTTTGAATACTCAACTGCTTAACTTTCAACGTAAACGTCGCCGTTACGGAATGGTCGTTAATGAATACGGCGATATTCTTGGTCTGGTAACACTGGAAGATATTCTTGAAGAAATTGTTGGCGAATTCACCACTGATCCTTCATCAACACGTAAAGATGTGCATATTAAAGAAGATGGTACCTACCTTATTGATGGCAGCATTACCGTACGAGAATTAAATAAACTGTTACATTGGAAGTTGACTACTGAGGGGCCTAAAACGCTCAATGGCCTTATTATTGAATACCTTGAACATATTCCAGAACCTGGCACCAGTATGCTACTCGATAATTATCCGATTGAAATTATCCAAACGACAAAAAATGCTGTTAAAACCGTATTAATCGATCCAAACTGGAACAAAGTGGAGCAGCCCTTAGAAGAAGTATAAATACAGCAAAAAATGCTTTTTCTTTTTAAGCAAAACGGACATACGGCACAATTTCCACTCCCTGCGGTTATACAATAAAACGGAAAAAAGACTATAATTCTTATCAAATCGCAATATATTTGGAGGACGATGTGTCGAAACTGACACTATCATTTAAAGGTAAAGTGTTAAAAGTTTTTCCCGTAATGGTGGGAAGCATGACGCTTGGCAGTCATCCAGACTGCAATATCCATATCGATAGTCTTGCTCTACAGCCACAGCACTCAAAAATTGATACCAAGAATAATGAATCTGTTATTTATGATATGGATACAGAAGAAGGAACCTTTGTCTCACACACAAAAATTACTGGTTCACAAATATTAAAAGATGGCGATATCATAAATATTGGTAAACATACACTCACCTATTCATTTTCCGAAACAGAGATTATTGAAAAAAACATCCCCAAGGAAGATGCAGCAACTGTTGCCAAAACAATAGAAAAAAACCAGGGCTGGCTACAAATAATGAGTGGCTCAAACCTGGGTAAAACCATGAGTTTGAACAAAGCCATGACGAATTTAGGCAAACCCGGAATTTCTACTGCCGTTATAACCAAGCGTCAAGATGGTTATTTTATTTCACAATTAGAGGGTAACCATCCTCTATTAATCAAAAACAAAACCTTAGGCGAAAAAAGCCAGCAATTAACTGATGGTGATACCATTCAGATTGGCAATATAAAAATGCAATTCTATCTTGAATAAAAAGTTAACCCTGATTTATTTTTTGGAGATCTATAATGCCTGATGAACAACGTCATTTTACTCGCATTCCATTTAATGCATTAGCAACTGTGATAAATTCTCGCACCGCAAATAAAAAAACAACCGAACTCATCGACATTAGTTTAAAGGGCGTACTGGTAAAACGTCCTGCTGACTGGCAAGGTCGTGCAGGTGAACACTACACTATACATATTCCTCTGGCAGGAAAGGAAGTTGAAATTAACCTGGCAGTTATAACTGTTCACGTTGATGACAAGCAGATTGGCTTTAAAACAGAACATATGGAAATTGAAACAGCAACACATTTACATCGTCTGGTTGAATTAAACTTAGGTGATGAAACTTTACTTGAGCGTGAACTATCTGAACTTATTAATGCCGGTTGAGTTTATTCGATTGCATTTAAAGCATCATCTAAACGTGTCACAGCAATCACTTCCATGCCTTTTATTTCTTGTTGCGGCATATTCCCTTTTGCCACCAATGCTCGCTTGAAGCCATGTTTCGCCGCTTCATGTAAACGTTCCTGACCATTTGGAACCGGACGAATTTCACCTGCTAAACCCACCTCACCAAACACAATCACATCATTTGGCATAATTCGATCGCTTAAACTTGAAACAACCGCAAGAATAACCGCAAGATCAGCACCTGTTTCGGTAACGCGAACTCCGCCAACAACGTTAGCAAAAACATCCTGATCATGCGTAACAATACCGCCATGGCGATGCAGCACTGCAAGTAACATTGCGAGACGATTATGTTCTAAACCCGTGGTAACCCGTCTTGGATTACTTAAATGACTTTCATCAACCAAGGCTTGCACTTCAACAAGTAATGGTCGGTTACCTTCTAAAGTCACCATCACCACACTACCTGGTACGGCTTTCTCATGTTGTGACAAAAAAATTGCTGAAGGATTACTGACATCACGTAAGCCTTTTTCTGTCATAGCAAACACGCCTAACTCGTTCACAGCACCATAACGGTTTTTAATTGCACGAATCAAACGATAGCGGCTACCGCTGTCACCTTCAAAATAAAGTACAGTATCCACCATGTGTTCTAAAACACGCGGCCCCGCTAAACTACCTTCTTTAGTAACATGACCGACCAGAAATATTGTTGTTTGGGTTTGCTTGGCATAACGAACAAGTAAGGCAGCACTTTCCCGAACCTGAGAAACACCGCCGGGGGCAGATTGTATTTCGTCGGTATAAATTGTTTGAATCGAATCCACCACCATGACCTGTGGCTTTTCTCTTTGTGCCGTATTTAAAATATCTTCAACCCGTGTTTCAACTAATAGACCTAAGTTGTCTGTTTTTAATCCAAGTCGTACTGCCCGGGCACTCACCTGCTGTAATGATTCTTCACCTGTAATATACAAAGGCGCTTGTTCAGCCCGCGCCCCTAACTGAGTTAAAATTTGTAATAACAAAGTGGATTTACCAATCCCCGGATTACCTCCGAGTAAAACAACCGAGCCCGGCACTAAGCCTCCACCGAGCACGTGATCAAATTCCTTACTTCCTGTTTTAAAACGACTGACATCACTTGCACTAACCGAATCTAACCGTTGAACTTTTAAGCCGTTAGCTTCACCGGCAAAACCGGCATAACGCGTTGTACGGGATGAGGCCGCAGGTGTAGACGTTATTTCAACCAGAGTATTCCATGCACCACAATCACCGCATTGACCCGCCCACTTCGGAGCCTCAGAACCGCAATCGGTGCAGCTATATAATATTTTTGCTTTTGCCATGAGAATTTTACTTTACTGTAACTGATAATATTAACGATATTAACATGAATAAATTCTTGTAAAACATCAAATTAGTGACCCATGTTTCATGCCTTTGTCATTTGAATAAGATAGAATATACAACACTATTAGCATCAAGTAATGGAATTTAAGAATGTCTTGGTTTAAAGATATTATAAAAAACAAAAAGAAAACCTTAGCACACCGCTCCGAGGCTTTACTCACTGCGCTGGCAAAATCATGCGTCTATGCCTGGGATGATCCGGATGAACTCGACCAAATATTACAAGATAGTTTAAACATGTTGCCTTACTGCGAACTTATCTACGCAGTTGATACAAATGGAACACTTATTTCTTCCAATGTAGATGCACATAAAAAAGACACGACTTTACGGGGTCGGGTTTTAAGTGGTCGTCCGTATATGGAAAAAACCTTACCCTATAAAGGTTTTACCATGTCACCTGTTTATATAAGCACGCACAGTGGCAAGTCTTGTATCACGGTGATGCAATCAGTGACTGATGGCGATCAGGTACTTGGGTTTATTGCCGCTGACTTTGATGTTGAAAAACTGCCTGTCGATAAAAATTTAAAAAAAGAAGACACTAAATGGCAGCAATATAAAGGCGATCCTGCTATTCGTGGCACACTCTTTATGCAGGAACGCGTACAGAGTGCGATGGACAAGCAGTTAGATAACGTAACAGAAATTATTAAAGAAATGATGATGCATCATGGTATTTTTCACTGCAAAATCCATTATTCAAGTTCGCGTGTTTCGTTTTGGACGATGGAAAACCCCTATGATTATCATATTCATTTGTTAGATGACTTAATCGATCCTGAACGCTGTCTGGCCTATTCACGACAAGAATACCCTGATATAGCAACGGTGCCACAAAATAAAATTGCTGAAGTTATGGATATGTTAAAAATATTACGCAATATGGATGAGACCGTATACTTACGTTCAGCTTCTTTTAATATTGTAAATGGTATTGTTGGACTCACTTTTTCTTGCGACGGCTCGCATTACATGAGCTATACAGAATTTCTTGAGTGGGATTTGGATAAGTGGTTTGGGCGCAAAAATGCCGAAACAGAATAATTTAATGGAATTTTATTCTAATCAATATACTTAAACTCAACCCGGTTAGTCACGCCACACAATAATTCATAGGCAATGGTGCCAGCGGAATCAGCAATGTCTTCTATTGCTAAACCCTCTCCCCATAAAATAACCGGATCATTAACTTTTGCATTGTTCTGTTCACTCAGATCAACGCAAATCATATCCATCGAAACGCGGCCTAATATCTGTGAACGATTGCCATTGACTAAAACCGGCGTCCCTGTTTTAGCGTGCCGGGGATACCCATCGCCATAGCCTATAGCAACAATGCCGATGGTCATATCCTTATTACAAATATACGTTCCACCATAGCCAATAGCTTCGCCTTGTTTAACTGTCTTCACCGCAATCAGTTGAGATTTTAATGTCATAACAGGTTTTAAATTGTGCTCGCTTGCTGTGCTATTAATAAATGGAGAAACACCATAAAGCATAATACCCGGGCGGTTCCATGATGCATGACTTTGTGGCCAGCCTAAAATAGCCGCGGAGTTAGACAGACTCACTTCACTATCAGGTAACTCTTCGATACTTTGATAAAAGACTTCAATTTGCTTTAATGTTTTATCATCATGCTTATCATCTGCATTGGAAAAATGCGTCATCAATGCAATATTTTTATCCACACAATGGCATTGTTGAAGTCGACGATAGACTTCAGCAACCTCTTCAGGCCTGTAACCTAAACGGTGCATACCGGTATCAATCTTGATAATAATATTGATTAAGTTTGATTCAAAACTTTCAAGTAAATTAAGCTGTTGTTCGGAATGAATAACGCTGTCGAATTTATATTGCACGATCAACTCAAGTTCTTTTGTAGAACTAAAGCCTTCCAGTAACACAACAGGTTTAGCGATGCCGGCTTCGCGCAATTCAATCGCTTCGCTAATACGTGCAACGGCAAAGGCATCGGCATCATTTAATGCTTGAGCAATTTTCACCATCCCATGGCCATAGGCATTCGCTTTTATAATAGCAATACAGCGTGATTTTGCTGCGGATTTTTTTGCGACAGATAAGTTATGTCGGCAGGCAGAAAGATTGATGATGGCTTGCGTCATTCATAATCCTCATCATAACCACCCGTATTCGTATGATTCTCAAAGCGCGTATATTGCCCAAGAAAAGTTAAACGTGCCGTTCCAATCGGACCATTACGTTGTTTACCAATAATGATTTCGGCGGTGCCTTTATCCGGACTATCATCGTTATAAACCTGATCACGATAAATAAAAATAATTAAATCCGCATCCTGCTCAATCGCACCCGATTCACGCAAATCAGACATGATGGGGCGTTTGTTTGGACGTTGTTCCAAACTACGGTTAAGTTGCGATAAGGCCAAAACAGGAACGCCGAGTTCTTTTGCCAGGCCTTTTAAAGAACGAGAAATTTCTGAAATTTCTGTGGCACGGTTTTCACCGTTGCCTTTCGCTGATTGCATCAACTGTAAATAATCGATCACGATCATGCCTAAACCATGTTCGCGATGAATACGCCGCGCACGTGAACGAATTTCCATTGGATTTAAGCCCGGCGTATCATCGATAAAAATGGGCGCTTCATTCAATATCCCCACCGCCGATGTTAAGCGCGGCCAGTCAGCATCATCCAATTTACCGGTACGAATTTTATTTGAGTCAATTCGACCCAATGATGCCATCATACGCATCACCAGTTGATCACCCGGCATTTCCATACTGAATACCGCAACAGGCTGTTTGTGCTTAATCGCCGCATTTTCTACCAGGTTCATAACAAACGAGGTTTTACCCATTGAAGGTCGACCCGCGATAATAACCAGATCGGCTTTTTGCAAACCCGAGGTCATATCATCAAAATCATCAAAGCCGGTTGGAATACCGGTATACGCATTATCACTTTGATATAACTCGTCGATACGATCGACCGCTTTCACCAGTAAATCCTGGATCTTTGCATAACCGCCTTCAGCACGGCCGCCCTTTTCGGCAATTTCAAAAACCTGACTTTCAGCCATATCCAGCAATTCAGCACTGCTACGACCATCAGGGTTATAGGCCGAGTCCGCGATATCGGTCGAAACACGAATAAGCTGGCGCATCACGGAACGCTCACGCACAATTTTTGCGTACGCTTTAATGTTTGCTGCGGTCGGGGTATTTTTTGCCAGTGAACCCAAATAACTCAGGCCACCGACATTATTTAATTCATTGCGAGAGTCTAACCACTCGGAAAGGGTCACCACATCATAGGGATTATTTTCTTCCGCTAAATCAAAAATGGCACTGTAGATTAAGCGGTGATCAGCACGGTAAAAATCGGCCTCCATAACGACATCAGAGACTTGATCCCATGTCGCATTATCAATCATCAAACCGCCCAATACCGCCTGTTCCGCCTCAAGAGAATAAGGCGGTAACTTTAAGGATGCAGTTTCAGCATCCATCGGAAAAGCTGAATCAGGATATTCTGGGACGTCTTGTTGCATGGTATTACCTAACAATTAAAGTGACTGGAAAGAATATCACGATCCCCCAAATAACATTGATCAATTTATAGCAAATTAAACAAAAAAAGGCTGGTTAAAAATTAACCAGCCTTTCTTTAAAAGCGTAAGTGCGTCTAAAATAAAATTCCACCTGTCATTGTACTTAATGAACCGCTATCGCGTTTCGTCAGCATTACCTTAACCTGCTCCGCACGTTCTGGCACTACTTAATGAACCGCTATCGCGTTTCGTCAGCATTACCTTAACCTGCTCCGCACGTTCTGGCACTACTTAATGAACCGCTATCGCGTTTCGTCAGCATTACCTTAACCTGCTCCGCACGTTCTGGCACTACTTAATGAACCGCTATCGCGTTTCGTCAGCATTACCTTAACCTGCTCCGCACGTTCTGGCACTACTTAATGAACCGCTATCGCGTTTCGTCAGCATTACCTTAACCTGCTCCGCACGTTCTGGCATCGGTGGAACAAAGTGGCTGCGTCATAAAACCGTATGGAACGATTTTGAACACGCAAAGCTTGATCCGAAGGATCAGCATGCCTGAAGTTATCTCAAAGTAATGGGGTACAACCATGAGATTGCCGCGTCATAACCGAAAACTATTGTTTTCGGTTATTTCTCGCAATGACAGTGCTCGCTTTTAAATTATTCAGCTTCTACCGTTAACGCGATAGCCTGTGCCACATCTGAATGAAGTTGGAATGAAACTTCAAATTCACCTGTATGACGAATCGCTTCTGGTAAAGAAACTTCGCGGCGTTCAACGGTAATACCTGCTGCTGCTGCCGCATCAACGATATCCGTTACACCGATTGAACCAAACAATTTTCCTTCTTCACCGGCATTCGCTTTAATAGTAATTGCGCCAACAGCAGCAATGGCTTCTGCGCGAGACTGAGCAGTTGCTAATACTTCAGCAGCCGCCTTTTCGAGTTCTGCACGACGCGCTTCAAAGTCTGCAATGTTTGCAGCATTTGCTGGTACCGCTTTTTTGCTTGGCACCAGGAAGTTACGGCCATAGCCAGACTTCACGTTTACACGATCACCAAGGTTACCTAAGTTCGCAACTCTTTCTAATAAAATGACTTCCATCTTTTTACCCTCAATTTAGACCCGGTTTTTTTACCTGGTCTTTAATTCAAATCATCCTGTGCTTTATTTGCACATAAACGAAAACGTAAATTTAACCAATTATCTAACAAACCAATAACTGCTACGAATAATAAAACTATCGCACCGTGTTGCAGTGTAAGTAACATCATGACGTATACGCCAATGAGTAATGACGGGCTTAACTTACACTTCGCCACAAGGCTATGAATCACAGATAAACCCTGAAACATCATTAATACAACGGCAACAAAAAACAGGTTTAACGCTATTTCATTTCTGCTTGCGATAGCAGCTACCGTTATCACCAATGCAACATTTGTTGCAACCTTACCAAAACGTAACTCACGAAACTCTTGTCCAAACCCTTTTGGGTTATATAACAAGGCTTGCCAGTAACGGGCTAATAACAAACTTAATATTTGCAACGCTAAAAATAAAGCAACCGCTGATCCTGTCATAATTTCTGACATAAAGCGCCAAAGCTTTTCGGTCTCTGGCCCTTCTTGAATCTGCATACCCGCTTGTTTTAGCATGGGTAACAACTCAGTATTTATTACTTCGTACCAATACGCTGCCGGATCAGTAAAGAAATAAAACCCTAATACGATCAAACAGCTTAATGCCGCAGCTACAACAATGGCGAGTGACATTGATGTTTTCAGTAACACGACGCTGGCTAATAACCAAACTGGCAACCAAAACTTTAATGCTAACTCTAAACCTATCGCAGCTTGATTTAATGCTATCCCAGTAAAAACAGCGAGTACCACTGTTGCTGCAATAAGATTAATCAAACCTTCGCGGTAGCCATGAACCAGTGTTACCAGGGCAACAGCGGCTGTTGTAAAAATGGCTAGGGGTGAAACGATTAATGATAACAGTGCCAGACTGACGACTGCACCAATCGCTTGTACCCGACCATGCATAATAAAACGTGCTAAAGCGCGCATGGTTTGTTACAGACTCTCTTAATCGTGAGAATCAGTGTATGGCAATAATGCAATATAGCGTGCACGTTTGACCGCTGTTGCCAGCTGACGTTGGTAGCGTGCTTTTGTACCCGTGATACGGCTAGGAACAATTTTTCCACTTTCAGTTACATTAGCTTTTAATGTTGCTAAATCTTTGTAATCAATTTCTTCAACTTTATCTGCAGTAAAACGGCAGAATTTTCTACGACGGAAATGACGTGACATTGTGCGTCTCCTTATTAAATAATTTAGTTATGAAACTGCTTATTCAGCAACTTCAGGTTTAGCTTCTTCGGCTGCATCCGCAACAGGTGCAGCAGCTGGTTTTTCTTCACGGCGAGGACGATCATCGCGACGCTCTTCAGTTTGCGCCATTGGTGAAGGTTCTGTAATCGCAGCTTTACGACGAATAACTAAATTACGAAGAACAGCATCATTAAAACGAAAAGCCGTTTCTAATTCATCTAATGTAGCTTGATCACATTCGATGTTCATCATTACATAATGAGCTTTGTGAATTTTTTGGATTTGGTAAGCCAGTTGACGGCGTCCCCAATCTTCTAAACGATGGATAGTCCCTTTAGCATCTTCGATCACTTTCTTATAACGATCGATCATTGCTGGAACCTGTTCACTTTGGTCAGGGTGGACCAAAAACACGATTTCATAGTGTCTCATAGCGCTCCTCGTGGCTATAAAAGCTTCCCGAACAATTCGGTGAAGCAAGGAGTTGGCTGTCCCAATATTTACACGGACAGCAAGGGCGCGATTTTACTGAAAAAGTGGCGTAGGTACAAGGAAAAGGCGCTAATTAACATTAAAATCAAGTAATTTAACGCAGAGGGCGCAAAGAGAGAAAATCCGTAAAACCCGTTTTCGTGTTTCATTAAGTGCAATGACGAGGGTTGAGTCGATTTCGTACAGATTTTCCAGGAGCCGGGCCTAAGAGACCTCCCCCTCAAAATTTAGTGTTGTAGGTCATTACGAGGAAATACTGAAAAACACGTGTTTTTCAGTGATGACGCGGCAATCTCATATTCATAACGCTTCAGCATGAGATTGCTTCGGTCATTTTATTTCCTCGCAATGACGAGGGTTTAATCAAGTATTAATGATTTCGTAGGGGTTTTTCAGGGCCTGGGCAATCCCACAAAAGGTGCGACCGATCATAAGCGTAGCCGTTCTCCACTCGCCATGACTGATATTTTAAAGCCCTATTTTTCCTTTGCGTTCTCCGCACTTAATGAACCACTATGTGGTTCGTCAGTATTACCCTAACCTGCTCCGCACGTTCTGGCATCGTCTTTGCATCCTCTGCGTTAAAAGGCCTTTTATAATTTTGCTCTCTGCCTGACTGCTTCATAAAGACAAACTCCCGCACTGACCGAGACATTGAGGCTTTGAACGCTGCCTAGCATGGGTAATTTGACTAAAGAATCACAATTTTCGGCAGTTAAACGGCGCAAGCCCTTCCCTTCTGCGCCTAAAACCAGTGCCAGGGGACCGGTTAAATCAGCTTGATAAATTTCTTGCTCGGTTTCCAGTGAAGTGCCAGTCATCCAAATGCCGTCTTGCTGTAGTTCTCGCATGGTACGCGCTAGATTGGTCACTTGAATAAAAGGCACAGTTTCAGCTGCACCACAGGCAACTTTTCGTACGACCGAGGTCAACCCCGAAGCTCTGTCTTTGGGCGCAATAACCGCATGGACACCTGCGGCATCGGCGGTTCGCAGACAAGCGCCCAAATTATGGGGATCTTGCACGCCGTCTAAAATGAGCAAAAAAGCAGGAACGCTCAAGCCTTCGAGCAATTGGGTTAAGGTTTTTTCGTTTCCCGCCGGTGTGTCTTTGCTTAGGGCAACCACTCCCTGGTGATTGGCATTTTCACCCACCAATTTATTTAAAACCTCGCGCTTTACCCGCTCGGGTTTTACATCTGCATCATGTGCTAATTGTAGGATCTTTTTTGCTTTGTCATCACGACGGGAATTTTCCAGCCACACGTTTGAGACCATTTCTGGCTCACGCTCTAGGACCGCTTGAACCGCGTGTAAACCGTAGATGTAATGTGTGTTATTTTCTGCCATAACGACTTATTTACTTTTTCGTTTTTTTTTTCTTTATCTTTCTTTTTCTTTTTCTTTTTCTTTTCAGCGATTTTCTTTTTCGCTTTTTTATTCAATTTCTTTTTACTGTGTCTTAGCCTGTTACCATCGGCATCTCTCTTACTTGATGCTGTTTTCTTTTTACTGCTTTTCTTTTTTCCGGACTTTTTCTTTGATGTTTTAGCAGCATCTCCATCTGTATCGTTCTCTCCTGCCAGTTCTGCCTTTTTCTTCCTTGATGCTGTCTTACGGGGTGTTCTTTGCGCGGAAACCAAATCAAAGTCAATTTTCTTATCTTCCAGATTTACTTTAGCAACACTGGCAACAATATGATCACCTAAACGGAAAGTTTGTCCCGTACGTTCACCCACTAAACGATGATGTGAGGCGTCAAAGTGATAATAATCATGTTCAAGTGAAGTAACGTGAATCAAACCTTCCACGTAAATTTTATCCAGCTCAACAAACAAACCAAAACCGGTCACGCTGGTAATGGTGCCTTCAAATACTTCGCCAACTTTATCCATCATAAATTCACACTTGAGCCAGTCAACTGCATCACGTGTTGCTTCATCTGCACGACGCTCAGTTTGTGAACAATGTTCACCAAAGGCGCGCATGGTATTTTCAGTATAGTAATAACTTTCGGCGTCACCGCCCCGAACGATATGACGAATTCCACGGTGAACTAATAAGTCAGGGTAACGTCGAATTGGTGATGTAAAGTGTGCATAGGCATCGTGTGCCAAACCAAAGTGACCATTATTATCCGGCGTATATACAGCTTGCTGTAAACTGCGTAGTAAAACCGTTTGAATAAGATGCATGTCTGGGCGTTCTTGGATAGACGCAAGTAGTTCAGCATAATCACCCGGCACAGGTTTTTCTCCGCCACCTAACGTTAAACCCACTTCGGCTAAAAACTCTTTTAAACCTTCTATTTTCGTTTCTTTTGGACTTCCATGAACACGGTATAATGCAGGTACCTTATTTTTAAGTAAGAATTTAGCTGCACTCACATTCGCTAAAATCATAAACTCTTCAATCAGTTTATGTGCATCATTTCGTACCAAGGGAACAATTTCATCGATCTTACGATCTTCACCAAAGACAATACGTGTTTCAGTGGTATCAAAGTCTATCGCACCCCGTTTTTTACGGCGTTTAAGTAAGACATTAAACAAAGAATGCATTTCTAATAATTGAGGTACAAAGTTTTTATATTCTTTGCGTAAGTCACTCTCATTGTTTTCAATAATTTCGGCAACTTTGGTATAGGTAAAACGGCAATGTGATTGCATTACTGCTTCATAGAAATTATATGACGCGACTTTACCTTTTTTATCCAGTTGCATGTCGCAAACCATACAAAGACGATCTACGTGCGGGTTCAATGAACATAAACCGTTTGATAAAACTTCTGGCAACATAGGAATAACACGTTCAGGGAAATAAACCGATGTACCGCGTTCATGCGCTTCTTTATCTAAAGCAGTATCACGTTTCACATAATGAGAAACATCGGCAATTGCAACGACTAAACGCCAGCCATTATCATTTGATTCAACAAAAACCGCATCGTCAAAATCACGCGCATCTTCACCATCTATAGTGACCAAAGGTAAATCACGAATATCGACACGGCCTTCCTGATTTTTTGCTTCTTCAGGTACTTCTGCGGTTAAATCTTTTATATCCGCCAGAACATCATCAGACCAGTTTGTGGCTATGCCATGAGAACGCATGGCGATGTCAATTTCCATACCCGCAGCCATGTGGTCACCAAGTACTTCTGCCACTTTACCCACAGCTTGACGGTGACGCGTTGGCTCTTCAACGATTTCGACTGAAACAATTTGACCATGATGTGCTTTGCCAACATTGTCTTGTGGTACTAAGATATCATTGCTAATACGTTTGTTGTCGGCAACGACATAACCGACACCACTTTCAATAAATAAACGGCCAACAATAAACGGGTTTGCTCGTTCAAGCACTTCAACCAGGGCGCCTTCGCGACGACCTTTTCTGTCAACACCTGCAATACGAACAATGGCCTTATCACCATGAAATAAACGACGCATTTGAAATGCCGTTAAAAACAGATCATCACTGCCATCTTCCGGGCAAAGAAAGCCAAAGCCGTCGGCATGCCCAATGACACGTCCTGTAATTAAGTCCATTTTACTGATTAAGGCGTATTCTTTTTTACGCGTGAACATGAGTTGACCGTCACGTTCCATCGCGCGTAAACGACGACGTAATGCTTCAATTGCATTTTCATCGTCTAATAAACCCAATAGTTCTGTAATCGCTTTTCGGTCAAGAGGCTTTCCAGCAGCTTCTAGTTGCTCAAGAATATATTCGCGACTCGGAATTGGATTATCATATTTACTGGACTCACGCTCAGCGTGTGGATCGACGGCTTTTTTATTGTCAGTTGGATTAGTCATATGAAGGAAATTTTAGTCCATTAATTGATGGCAAGTGAGAAAAAATTGATTTTACTATAAAAATTGAATGACTGCTTAACTATCAAAACCTATGGGAGGTAAAATATCTCATTTATCTCCCTTAAACCGAGGATTTTAGGCTGGCCACATATTCTTCAGTCTGCTTTAGGACTTTTTCAATGTCATCTTCATCCATATTTAAAAGTTTTGCTAGTTCAGTATCGGCAAGAGCGGTATCGTCATCATCAACTAAGCTATAACCTAATTTTCGAACCATCAAGTTCGCAAAAGAGACAATTTGCGTTGTCTGGGAGTGTTTTGCCATATTGCCATCATCATGATGCGCTGCGACAACATCAATAAAATCTTTTGGCATATTCCACTTTTCTACAATGGCCTTACCAAACTGAACATGCAACTGAGAAACCGTGTCATAAAGACTTTTCTTATCTATTTTTCTTTTTTTTGATAATTCAAACAATATTGTAAACACAACAAGTTTTCCAATGTCATGCAATAAACCGATAGAAAACATTCGTTCCGGATTACTCGCTTCAATTTTTAACGCAATAAATTTTGCACAAGAGGCTGTTGCAAACGAATGTATCCAAAGTAAATCCAGCTTTTCTGCGAACACTCCTGTTGACTTTTCGAACATGCTTTTATTACTAATGACAACAATCAAATTGCACACATCCTGAAGCCCAATACGTGAAATTGCACCTTCAATAGAATCAAAACCTTTTCCTGCATTATAGTGTGCCGAATTTGCTATGCTAATCAATTTTGAACTCAATGCAGCATCCAGAGAAATAAGTTTGGATAATTCACTAATAGAAATATCGTTATTCTTAGATAATTCTGCCGCTCGCATACCAATATCCGGCATTACCGGGAACTCAATCTCTCCTTTTGCTAATCGTTTAGCAAGCAGGCTAATAATATCCTCCTCGTCCTTCTTTTCTGATACATTTGGAATATATGTACTCTCAGCCAATAAAGATATCGCCTTTTCAATAACAGCACTATTTTCAAACGGTTTAGCAATATAATCAGTAACCCCCCCTTTCAGAGCTTCCACCACACTGCCTTTATCGCCTCTGGCCGTCAGCATAATGAAAGGAATGTCTTTCAGGTTTTTTATAGTTCTCACTTTTTCAAGTAATTCTACTCCTGTCATTTTCGGCATGTTCCAGTCTGAAATAACTATATTAAAACCTGTGCTTAACAATGCATTTAATGCATCTTCTCCATTATTAACAACTTTAACCTCAGCCCCGCTAATTCCCTTTTTCATTATTGCGGCTAAGGCAAGTGCAATATGATGCTCATCTTCTGCAATTAAAATATTCGCTTTAGTTACCATGATATGTCACCAAGAAAAAACTATTCATCAAGTAATTCATTTAATTTTGCACGCAGTTCTCTGGGGCTAAAAGGCTTTGTCATAAAGTCAGTTGCACCAACATTAAATGCCTTTACTTTATCTTCAGTTTGTCCAAAAGCAGTTAATATAAGTATTTTAGTCTGCTCCATTTCAGGTCGTTGACGCAGTTTTTTGCATACATCATAGCCTGTCAAATTCGGCATACCTACATCTAACACAACTAAATCGGGAATATCTGCACACGCAGTCTCATATGCTGCAAGTCCATCATCCACCATTTTATACTGATAACCTTCTTTAACCGCTGCATAACGAATAGATTCTCTGATATTAGGCTCATCATCACATATAAGTATTGTTATATTAGAATGAGTACTCATACAATTTCCTGTTTTCTCTGTTTCTGATTAGCCTGAAATTCAACTCACAGTATTTCATTATGCAAAGGTAAGTTAAATATAAAACGGCTGCCTTCACCAATAACACTTGTCACCCATAACTTTCCTTTATGATGCTCAATAATATCCTTGCATATAGCTAAACCCAAACCACTCCCCCCTTTTTCTCTGGTTTCAGAGTTATCAACCTGATGAAAACGATCAAAAACATTACCAAGTTCATCCTCCGGAATACCAATACCAGAATCTTGAACGGAGATTTGAATCATTTGTTGGTTATCTGACATATGTTCAGTATCCCCAAGAACCTTATTGAGTGTTTTACTAATCATCTCTGCTTGAAAGGGTTTATCCAAAAAAGAGCTTATGTTGTAATCTAACAAAGATTTCAGAACAGAAGCATCACTATTAGAGCTGATTGCAACAATTGGTAACTTTTTAGCAAATTGTCGTATACGTTCAATTAACTCAACGCCACCTATATCAGGCATAACAATATCTGTAATCAACAAATTAACATGTGTACTTTTATCTTTTAAAATCTCTATTGCCTTTTTTGCTCCATCACATAACAGAGTATTCATACCTTTACCCTGCAAAAACATTTCAAGATATACCAGACAAGTTTCATCATCGTCGACAACAAGAACAGTAGGGTTTTGTACAACCTGCTTAAGCTCAAGCGTAACATTACCCTGCTCAGTAAATTTATATGCGTTTGATAAAAGATTAGTAAGAACCTGTTTTACTTTATCAGAATCTACATCAGCGACCAAATCATCATCACTTACTTCTAAATGTAAATTCAAACCTTTATCCATATATGACTTAGAAAACAACTCTATTGTAGTAGCAGATAACTTTTTCAGGTCTGTTTTTTCTATATTCCATGTTGTTTTACCTGCATCTATTTTTTGCAAATCTAAAACATCATTAATCAAGTTTCCTAAACGAACACTTTCTGAATTTATAATAGAAAGATATTTGTTGCGAGTATCAGCATCTAACTCATCAAAATCATCCTCCAGTATTTCCGCAAACGATTTTATTGAAGTTAAAGGCGTGCGTAATTCATGCGATACAATTGAAACAAATTCAGATTTAATATTATTAAGCTCAGACAGTTCTTTATTAGCTTTTCGTAATTCATATGTACGACTTTCAACCTTGTCTTCGAGCTCCTTGGTTAACAATTCAAGAGAAGTATTATTAACCTCCAATAAACCTTCTGTTTCTTTTTGCGCAGAAATATCCGATTGAATTGTGACATATTCATACGGACAACCTTTCTCATCTAAAAAAGGCACTATTGTTGTTTGCATCCAATGTCTGTTTTTCTGTTTATCTTCGCAAACAATTTCACCATGCCACGACTTTCCGGTACGGGTTGCTTTCTTCACATCCTGATAAAATTTTTTTGTATAATAACTACCTCTCAATATACTTGAGTTTTCCCCTAATAATTCTTCAGGCTTATAATGCGTCATTTTAAGTAATTTATCATTAGCATATTTAATGTTCCCATCCGTATCAGTGATCGTAACAATCGAGTGTTCATCCAGGGCGCGTTTTTGCGTTTCCAGGTCTTGTATACCTTTTTTAATTACGGCTTCTTGTGATGCAAGACTTAAAGATGTTTTATTTAATGCTATGAATAGTTTTTCTATTTCAATTGATTGATGGCTGACAGGAAGTTGTTCCCCGCTCTTATTATCAAGCCGGGATGAAAAATCAACCGCTTTTTTTATCATGCTCAGCGGTTGACGCATAGCTAACAATAAAAACAAACTAATAAAAACGGACAAAAGAGTGCCGTCAAATAAATAATTTTTTATTCTCTCATTTCTATGTTTTTTTGCAGATAATAAACTATATTTTATTTTCACCCAACCTATATGCTTTCCAGCTTCAATAGGCATCCAAATATCCATATATTCATCATACTCAATCAATTTATAACTATTTTTTTCGGGAACCTGAATATTAATTAAAGAATAACGCGGCTGCACTACCTCTGGATCCTTCTTGCTTGTAACGACATCGCTAAGAATTTTCCCCAATTCATCAGAGACTTGTATATCAATAATATCCGGGAACCCGGCTATTTGTAATAATAAATTTTCAAGTGAAGAGTAATCACGGGTAATAATATGTTCTACACTGTTAATGGCAATATTATTAGCAATAACTTTTGTTTCTCGTTTCGCTGTGTCAAAAATAAAACCCAACTCTTCTTGCGCTTCATGCACAACATAAAAGGGTATTATGAGTATCATCACCCCAAAACAAACTAAGGCAACCTGCCTGTCAAGTCTCTTGGGGAAAATGTTATGCCACATATTATTTTCTAAATGGCTGAATAAGGTTTCTGACTACATCATATTCAGAGTCACTTGTTGCAACAAAACCATCATATTTTTTTCCCATCGATTTAATAATAAATTTATCTTCCGTATTGGAAACATCAAGTTTTAAAAAAGCTTGTTTAATTTTCTTTAGTAGTTCCGGGCTTACCTTATGGCTGGCAGTAATATTATAAGGAGGCAAATGTGCTGAACGATAAATAATACGCAAACCTTTTTTTTCCCACTTAAACGCTTTCGAGTCTTTTAAGATACCGGCATCAAAAATACCTCTGACAACACCGCGTGCGATATTGTCATAGTGACCAATAAACTCATATTTTCCTAATTTTTGTAACGGTATTCCCGCGCCTGCAACCGTAGCACGTTGCAACAATGCAGCAGGGTCACCAAAGGCAAATGATTTTCCAACAAGATCTTTTACCGTTTTTACCGGGCTGTTTTCTTTAACAACAATCATTAACTGAAACGATGCTTTTCCTTTAGTAATCATTTTTGCCACAATTTGGCTACCACCATCATCGTGAGCCTGGGTATATGCAACAGGAGTTAAGTAAGCAAGATCAACTGCGCCTGTAGCAACCTCATTTATCGCTCTTGTCATATCTGATGATAACTTTAGTGATACAGGACGATTAAGTATATGAGATAGATATGTTGTTAATGGTAGTAATCGTCGATGCATTACAGAAGGGATATCTTGTGCAACCGAACCAAATTTAATTTCTGTTGGTTCTGCTATTACATTTAAATTGTATATAAATAAAAAGATAATGATTAATGCTTTATATTTCATAAGGTTAGCCTTAATAAATATCGTTCGGTATTAAGTGTTATCTATGCTATCGGTCAATATTGATAATCCTTTAATAAAAGTCCGAAAATTCATGAAGTTTATTACTTACTATATTTCCAACTACCTGATAAATATACAGTTATTAAGGTAGCGTTTTATATTAAAGTGACGGATGACGTGGCAGAAGAAGCCATATTTGTACAGGAAGCAATATTTCGCGCGTACCTTAAAGCTTACACAATACGGTAAATGTTTTTCCATCGTTGGAAAAAAAGGCTTTTTCACTTAAACCATGAATAAGATTTAAACCACGGCCATAAAGAGAGGACTCTGAAAGGAGTAGATTATTACCTCGAAATCCATTACCGCTATCAGTCACTTCAAGCTGTAAAAAATAACCTTCATTTTTATTAAAAAACTTAAAATAAAAAGTAATAAAAGCGGATTCTAATTTCTTAACTTCTTCATCGCGATTGGTATAAAAATCTATGAAATCTTCACTGTTAGATTTGTCTGCGCTTTCAAGGTTCAGAATACTATGATCAAGTGAATTAAAATAAATTTCCTTTAGTAAAACATACAGCATACCTTCATGCTTTGAAACACCGGGAAGTCCTGATAAAATATTAGTTATTTTTCGCACAGGGTCAACGGTCACCAGATCATTATCTGTAAGTTTGATAGTTAAATCCCAGGGCAAAAATGTTTCATTAGTGGTACTCAGTACTGCTTCTTCAAGCTGTTTTATTGTGCCGCAATTTAATTCAACCAAAGTAATGTCGTCATTTTGTTCATTATTTGAGGTAAATCTACTTAATTGATCTAACACTGATGAAAAACGATAAGACTTTTCACTCATGAGTGTATTTTTAAGTCGGTTATCTCCAAACAATTCACCTTCAGAATTTTTTGCTTCAGTTACACCATCGGTATAGAGGTATATTTTATCGTTCTCCTCCACTGTAACAACCTGAGTTGAGGCGTCAAATTCATCATCAGACAAAATACCCAGGGGCATGTGTTGAGATTCAATAAGCCCTTTTAATTCCCCTTCTTTACTAAACCAGTAATTTTCAGGCATTCCTCCCATCCATACTGTTAAAATATTTCCCGATGAGGTTAGTTCCAGAATACTTGCAGTCAGGAACATCGTTGAAGGTAAAATTTTTAATAGTTGAAAATTTATTTCTCTTGCAATTTCAGCAACAGAGGCATTTTCAGAAGCCATTTTAAAAAAAATCATTGCAACAGGTAGTGTCCCCATTGCCGCTGTTAAACCATGGCCGGAAAAATCACCTACAATCATATACAGGCTGCCTTGTGGCCCTCTTTCAGAAAGAAGTACATCACCATTAAATACCGACATCGAGGACATGTGATATTTAATAAGGTTAGCATCCAGAAAACTTTGTTTAATCGAACTTTCAAAAAAATGTTCTATAAGTTCCTGCTCATTAATTAAATGCTCATTTAATTGTGTTAGCGATTCATTTTTAGCGCTTAACTGCTTGCTAAGCTCTCTAATTCTAAGGTGAGCAGTAATTTTTGAGGACAGAACAGAAAAATTAAAAGGTTTACTAAGAAAATCATCTCCACCTGACTCTAATGCTGTTGCGAGATATCCTTCCGAAGTTAAAGCCGTAATAAAAATAATAGGAACATGACCTCCCGTCATTTTTTCTTTTAAAATAGCTGCAGTCTGACAACCATCCATACCTGGCATCATAATATCCAATAAAACTAAATCAATTGAATGCGTATCAAACATTTCAATTGCCTCTTTACCACCAGAGGCTTCAATAAGATTATAATCACCCATTACTTCCAGTGATTGACGCAACAAAGAACGATTTATAGCGATATCATCAACAATAAGAATTGTATTCATATTATGCTATGTTAAACCTGTTGTTTAGGTTAGTTATTTTAAACACTTTACTTACAATTTCATTTGCATTAATCAAACTGATGCAATTATTTTCCAGTTCCAAATCTGTTTGCATGCCTAAAATCATACCAATGGCTGAACTGTCAATTGTTGTAGTTTTTGATAAATCAACAGTAACACTTTCTATTTTTTGCTTTTCATTAATATATTTAGATTTAAATTCTCTGGCCAATGAATAATCGAAATCGCCCTCAACAAAAATAGTAAGGGCAGTATTATTTTTAGTAAATTTTGATGTTATTGCCATAGTACACTCCAATAATAAATTTTAGTTCCAAAAAATAATTTCATATCCTATATAAAAAGCATAATTTTTATTAAATGTGTCGATAAAACAATGCCGTTATTAATTATCACATACTCACCTCATATAATACATTGTTCATATTATCTTGCTAAAACTGACTTTGTAGCCACGTTGCCACACCTGTGCCTCAAGTATAAAAACTATTTGACTATAGTTATTTCAAATTTTTATCAATAGTTTCTAATAGTTCACTAATCTTTATAGGTTTAGTTATATAAGCATCAAACCCTGCTTCCAAACCTTTTTTAATATCATTTTCCATCGCATTGGCACTTATAGCAACAACAGGTATATTTCTTGTGTTTTCTTCCCGCTGTAGCCGGTCAAATACTTCATAACCATCCATACCAGGGAGATTAATATCTAAAAGAATTAAATCCGGTTTCTTTTCGACAATAAGTTCTAACCCTAATATAGGATTATGAGAACTCCACAAATCAATATTACTTTTGCCAGAAAAAATTTTTGTAACTAACCTAAGGTTGGCAGGATTATCTTCAATATAAATCACACTATATTTTTTCTCATTACCTGTATTATTTACTATAAATGTTTCTTCTACATGTTTTTTACCGGGTTTTTCATAAACATGTACCAACTCTACCCAAAAAGTACTACCCTTACCTTCTTCACTTTCAAAACCAACTGCCCCTCCCATTAGCTCAACAATATCTTTTGTAATGACAAGACCTATACCGGTTCCTTCTACCTCTGTTTCTTCCGCTCCTAAACGATTAAAAGCAGTAAATAAATATTTTTGCTTCTTCTTACTTATTCCTGTTCCTGTATCTGAAATACTAACTTTTACTTTCCCATCGTAAATACAACAATCAATGTTTACAGAACCATCATCAACATTATATTTCACCGCATTACTTAATAGATTTATAAATATTTGTTTTAAGCGTGTATAATCACCTCTAACAATATAGTGCTCCAGATTATTATCTGAAGCATCTTTTTCTTTATTAAAAAAAGATATAGTAATACCTCGTTTTTCAGCTAAAGGATGAATTAACTTGGTTGACTCCCTCATAATATCACTTAAATAAATATTTTCGATCGACAGGTTTATTTTTCCTGCTTCAATTTGTGCAAGATCCAACACTTCATTTATTAATCCTAACAGATGCCCACTTGCTTTTAATATTTCATTTACGTTTTCTATCTGGTTTTTACTAAGCGTTTTTTCACTATTTAACTGTAATAATTGACCAAAACCCATAATTGCATTCATAGGTGTCCTCAACTCGTGACTCATACTTGATAAAAATTGAGATTTTGCATTATTTGCTTCTTCAGCTTCTTGTTGTGAAATAATAATTTTTTGTTCATTTTCCTTTATGGCTGTAATGTCACTATGTATTCCTACCATTCGTACTGCTAAATCATTCTTATCTACTTCAACAACTTGTCCCCGGGAAAGAATCCATTTGTACGACTTATCTTTACAAAGTAAACGGATATCAATATTGTATTCTTTTTTATTTTTAGCCAGATAATCATCTAATGATTGTTTTACACGCGGCATATCATCCGGGTGAACTAATTTTTTAAATGTATCAAAAGTATGTGCCAGTTCATTTTCTTTATAACCCAGCATATTCATCCATAAAGGAGAATAATTAACAACATTGGTTTTCATGTTCCAGTCCCACACACCATCTCCAACCCCCTCAACGGCAAACTTAAAACGTTGCTCGGAAGAAAAAAGTTTTTCTTCTGCGATTTTATGTTCGCTAATATCCTTTGTTACACCCAGCATGTGCAGTGCTACACCTTTTTGATTGCGTATAACATTACCACTTGCATGTATCCAATGAATACTTTTATCTGGCCATATTATTCTGCACTCTATGTCATAATCTGCATTATTCTCTATACAATTTTTTATCGCCTCTGTTACGATAACGCGATCATCGGGGTGTATTGCTGCGATAAAGTTATCATATGTTGCATCTGTTTTTTCTTTTTTATAGCCAAGTAATGGCCATATTATATCTGACCAATATACCTCACTTGTTTTGATGTTCCAGTCCCAGGTGCCTATTTTTGCAAACTTTTGACTTTGTTTTAAACGTGCTTCACTTTGAATAACTAAGGTTACATCGGTACGCGCTGATACATATTTATATGGTTTCCCCATATCATCCAAAAATGGAACAATGGTAGATTCAACCCAATATTCCTTGCCTGACTTACTAAAGTTACATATCAACCCTTGCCATACTTTACCATTTGCAATGCTATTCCACATTGATGTATAAAAACTTTCAGGATGATAGTTTGACTTCAGGATTCGGTGATTCTGGCCAAGTAACTCTTCAGCACTATAGCCGCTTACCTCACAAAACTTTTCATTTATATATGTAATATTTCCTTTAATGTCTGCTTCACTAACTATATTGTGCTCATTTGATGTTATTACCTGAAACTGACTTTCCCTCAATGAATGTTTTAAATCTGAATTAATTTTATTAATCGCACGTGAACGCTGTGCCTTCAACCTTATTGTTGAAACTAAATGTGCATCGGAAATGGATTTAAGCGTAAAACTTTCTCCACCAAGATTCATTGCATGTAATTGAGCATCAATATTTGACTCGGAGGATAAGAACATTATTGGCGTTAATGCAAAACTATCATCCTGACGAATAATTTTCGCAATTTCCGGACCACTGCATTTTGGCATATACACATCTAAAATTATTAAATCTGCTTTAAATCCATCCAGTGCTTCCAGTACTTTAAATGGATTGCTTATTGATCTTACTTCCATGCCGGACTCTACAAGAACGGCTTCATAATATTCCAGTAAATCAACATCATCATCAACCAGCAATATTTTATATGGCTTTATATTGTCTGGTTTTACCAGTCTCAATAATGTCTTATGTAATTTATTGATATCGACAGGTTTGCAAAAATAACGTTGTGCTCCTGCTCTTGCAGACGCTAAACGTGCTTGCATATCATTATGTTCAGAAATGAACACCACTGGAGGTATATGCTCATATTCTTTTAGCAACTGTGATATAACATCCTCAACTGAACTATTACCTTCATTAAAATCAAGATCCATAATTATTACATCAGGCTTTTTATCAAAAAAAGCGTTTACAAAATCATTAACATTTAAAAAAAAAATTACAATGAATTTGTTTTGTTCTAATTTAAGTATCAAACTTTGTGATAACAACTCATCATCACTAACAAGGTAAATTTTCTTGCTCAGCTCATTATCCTGACATTTTTTATCTTTACTTTGTTTAATATAGTGTGTTTTTGAAGGTTGCCAATTTTCTGCTGTTGATTTTAAAATTGATATTTTTTTACTTATGATTACCTCTGTTTCAGGAGGTATAAACTTTACTTTTATCAGGTTTTTTAATATGTCTTCTAATTCTCTGGCAACAGAACTAATGACTACCGCCCCCAATGGTCCTGCTGTACTAACCATAGAATCTACAAGTTGATGGCAAGCTGAAAAATGAACCTCTGTTACTTTTTCTTTTAATAGAAAATTACACTGTTCTTCTATTGCTTCAATTTTATTCAACAGTGTTCGTTTAAACTCCTTTTGAAGGTTAGCACGCTGCTCTGCGGTATTGTTTTTGCTAACGCTTTCCATACAAATTCTCTAAAATTTTATTTACAGTCAAACTCTCCCTTATATCGGCATAATTAAAATACTCTTTAATACTTGGAGAAATTTAAAGTGAAATAATTAGCGGACTATTTTATTCGTGCATAAATCAGATTTATTTAATTTTCCCATAAAAAAAGCCTGTTAAAACAGGCTTTTAGTGAACTATAACGAAGGTTTTGCTAATCGTATGGGTGCCTTAACACCATAGTATCGACGCGATCAGGGCCTGTTGAAATAATATCAACGGGGACACCAACGACGTCCTCTATTTTCTTTATATATGCCTTGGCATTTTCAGGAAGCTCATCGTAATTTTGAATACCAACAGTGCTTTCTGACCAGCCAGGCATTTCAATGTATTTTGGTACACATTGTTCGTATGCATCTGCGCCAATAGGCGGTGCATCCACTTCCACACCATCATGATCGTAGCCGACCGCAATGCGAAGTGTTTCAATACCATCCAGGACATCCATTTTGGTTAAGCAAATACCGGTAAGTGAATTGATTTGTGCAGAACGTCGTAAGCAAACGGCATCTAACCAACCACAACGACGTGCACGCCCCGTTGTCGCACCAAATTCATGGCCTTCTTTTGCAAGATGAGCACCGATGGGATCGTCAAGCTCTTCGCCATCATACAATTCTGTTGGGAAAGGACCTGCACCAACACGCGTTGTATATGCTTTGGTAATACCTAAAACATAATCAATATCTTTAGGGCCCACGCCAGTACCGGTTAATGCGCCACCCGATGTTGGGTTTGATGAGGTGACATAAGGATAAGTACCATGATCAATATCAAGTAATGTGCCTTGCGCACCTTCAAACATCACCTGCTGACCGTTGGCTCTCATATCATGTAACATGCCGGTCACATCAGCCACCATTGGACGAATGATTTCAGCCATTTCTAAACCGTAATCCAGCACTTCTTGAAAATCAACAGTCGGTACTTTGAAATAATTTTTTAATGTGAAATTATGATAATCAAGCACTTCACCTAAACGTGCAGCAAAACGTTCACGATGTAACATATCACCCACTTTGAGACCGCGACGTGAAATTTTATCTTCATATGCGGGACCAATACCACGTCCGGTAGTACCAATGGCCTTTTTGCCACGCGCAATTTCACGCGCCTGATCAAGTGAAATATGGTATGGAAGAATCAGAGTACAGGCCTCACTGATATATAAGCGGCCATCTGTATCGACACCGCTTTCTTTTAGCATATCAAGCTCTTTAACCAGCGCATCCGGGGCTAAAACCACACCATTACCGATCATGCACTTTACGTTATCGCGCAAGATGCCCGATGGGATCAAATGTAAAACCGTTTTTTTGCCGTCAATCACTAATGTATGACCTGCATTATGACCACCTTGAAAACGTACTACGCCATCCGCACGTTCGGTTAGTAGATCAACGACTTTACCTTTGCCTTCATCACCCCATTGAGTGCCGACAACAATGACATTCTTACCCATAATAACTACCTGTTATTTAAAATTTATAAATCTTAACTTATTCCCCCTCCTTGAAGGAGGAGGGACAAAAATATTTTAAAAAATGACTACTGAACTTTCCAGCTTGAACCGTCTTTAACTAATTCACGATCGCAGCCCATATCTTTTGCACGACCTGTCTGATTTGGCAAGGCAGACACCACTTTTTCGCCTTTCTGGCGCAGTTTGGAAATTACCTTGTGCAATTCGGCGTCATTGTCCGCGGGTGCATAAATTGCCGCAAGCTGATTATTTTTATGCGTGGATAATGAAAGTAATGTTTTTAAATCGGTACTAAACCCCGTCGCCGGACGCGCACGACCAAAGACTTCACCGATATCATCATATCGACCGCCCTGAGCCACTGCCTGGCCACGAGCTGCAACATATGCAGCAAACACCATTCCGGTATGATAGTGATAGCCGCGCAATTCAGCCAGGTCAAAATTCACTTTTAAGTTGGGTACACGTTGCTTGAGTAACTCAGCAATATCGGTCAGTTCACGTAATGCGCTTTCAACGCCTTTACCTGCTTTAGCCAAAATAGACGTTGCTTCTGCCAATATAGAATTATCACCATTTAAACGTGTCAGAGCAGCAATGGCAGTTGCAACATTTTTCTCAAGCTTCCACTCATTTAGGTAATCTGAAATTTCTGTATTCGCTTTACGTTGCAAGCAATCGAATAGCGTTGCTTCTTGCTCTTCGTTTAAACCAGCTTGTTTAACCAGTTCACGATAAATACCGACGTGCCCAAGATCAATAAAAGGACTTTCAACACCAGAGAGAGATAATGTTTCCAACATTAAAGTAATAACTTCAACGTCACTTTCAATTCCGGCATGGCCATATAGCTCAGCTCCCACTTGCAATGGACTACGCGAACCTGCAAAACCGTCACTACGGGTATGTAAAACCGTACCGATATAACACAAGCGTGTGGGAGTATCGTGGTTTAACTGGTGAGCATCTATGCGCGCGACCTGTGGCGTCATGTCTGCACGAACCCCCATTAAACGTCCGGTCAACTGATCGGTAAGTTTAAAGGTTTGCAAATCTAAATCATTACCTGTGCCGGTTAATAATGACTCTAAATATTCAATGAATGGAGGAATAACTAAATCATAACCCCATGATTCATAAGTATCCAATAGCGTCCGACGTAGTTGTTCAAGTCGCTTTGCCTCTTTCGGCAAAACTTCTTCAATTCCTTCGGGTAATAACCAACGGTCTGTATTATTCATTATATTTTTAAAAATTATTATTAAGTTAAGAAGTAAACAACAACAGCACCAACTGACATACTTATTAATCCCATTACACGTAAAGAGCCTTCATCGAGCTCCCGAATTGTTGTCATCGTTTTTTTGAATGCTTTTGGATTAAGTGCTGGCATCAAGCCTTCGATAACCAGCACTAAACCGAGTGCGACCCATAATGTATCCCACATTTACAAGCTTACTTTGATTTTTTAAAGTACTTGAAAAAATCAGAACTCGGATCAATAACCATCATGTCATTTTGTTCATTAAATGATTCTTTATAGGCAATCAAGCTACGGTAGAAAGAGTAAAACTCGCGATCTTTCGTGTATGCCTTCGCATAAATATTCGCAGCTTTCGCATCACCATCACCACGTGTTTTTTCTGCTTCCCGGTATGCATCAGCCAGGGTAACGGTTCTTTGTCTGTCGGCATCGGCACGAATTTTTTCTGCCGCCTCAGCACCACGTGAACGATAATCTTTAGCTACACGAGTACGTTCTGCTTCCATACGACGGTAAACGGAGTTACTAATATCTTCACTAAAATCGATACGTTTAACACGAACATCAACAAGTTTAATACCAAATTTTTCAACTTGTACGTTAGCAACTTGTGTTGTTGCATTCATGATCTCGTCACGTTCACCAGAGATAACTTCTTTAATGGTGCGTTTACTAAATTGATCACGTAAACCCTCATTTATAACCGTATATAAACGTTCCGCAGCAACCCGCTCATTACCACCTGACATCGATTTATAAAATGTTTCGACATCACTAATTCGCCATTTCACAAAGAAATCAACATTTACGTTTTTCTTTTCTTTCGTTAAATAAATTGCAGGGCGAGCATCTAAGGTTAAAATACGTTTATCAAACTTTTTAATATTATTGATAAAGGGGACTTTAAAATAAATACCGGCTTCATAATCTGACTTAACAATTTCACCTAAACGAAATTTTAATACCAGTTCTCGTTCATCAACAATAAAAATTGACAACAAACCACCAATTAAAATAACTACGGCTGCAATTAAACCTGAAGTTTTAATATCAAACATGATTAACGACCCTCCCGGCCACGTAAGCTATCACGTGAACGTGACGTACCATTATTACCTGTTGAGTCAGGTAAGGACTGTCTCAAACTTTCTAAATCACTATCACTTAATGATGAACCTTTACGCGACTGTAAACGATCTAAAGGTAAGTACATCAAGTTGTTGCCTTTCTTTACATCAATCATAACCTTATTTGAGTTTCCTAAAACTGATTCCATGGATTCTAAATAAAGTCGTTCACGCGTTACGATAGGTGCTCGTTTATACTCTGTTAAAACTTTTAAGAAACGTTCAGCTTCACCATTTGCTTTTGCAATGATTTCATCACGGTAAGCAGCAGCTTCTTGTCCCATACGTGCTGCTTTACCACGTGCTCTTGGTAAAATGTCGTTTGAGTAAGCTTCTGCTTCATTGACCAAACGTTCTTTATCTTCACGCGCCTTAACCGCATCACTAAAGGCATGTTGCACTTGTTCCGGTGGCTGGGCATTCTGCATATTTACATTGGTGACAACCAAACCTATTTTATAACTATCAAGAATCGCTTTCATTAAGTCTTTAGTTCGGGTAGCCACTTCTAAACGGCCGTCTTTAATAACAAAGTCCATGTTATTTTTACCCACCACTTCACGCATTGCCGTTTCAGTAACCTGACGCAACGTTGTATCAGGATCTCTGACATTAAAGACATATTCTTTTGCATTGCTCACCTTATATTGAACAGCAAACTGGATATCGACAATATTTTCGTCTTGCGTCAGCATGAGCGACTCATGCGAAGTACCACCAATATTGATACTACGAACACGGTCAACATCAACAATCTCAACTCTTTCAACAAAACGCGGATACCAGTGAGGCCCCGGTTCCGTGATGCGCTCAAACGCTCCCATACGTAAAACAACGCCTTGTCGGCCTTCATCGACGATATAAATACCGGATAAAGCCCAAAGTACAACTAAAATGGCCGCAATAAAACCAACACCTTTTGCGCCACCTGCGCCTGATGAAGAGCCACGACCTCCACCAGAACGACCACCTTTACCACCAAAAATGCTGGTGACTTTATCGTTTAATTTTTTGAATACTTCATCTAAATCAGGCGGGCCATCATTGCCCCCCTTATTTCCACCCCATGGGTCTTTTGATCCATTTCCATTCGAACCGCTTCCACCGGGTTCATTCCATGCCATTTCATGATTTTGTACATCAAGATCTGGCTGATTTATTTTTGATGAGTCTTGTTTCGACATTATAGGGCTCGTTTTTTTTAGATTTAAATTACGTTTAATTTAACGTCACACACAAAGGATGACATTCTATTGGGGTTATGCCTCAGCCGCAAGCTGGACTTGGTAGATCTTGGGGTTGGGACAGCTGATTTTCAACAATAAATTGCTCAACCGACTCATATTTAACTAAACTTTCCCAGTCGGCGCGCCTTAAGGTGACATTCATCAACCAACCACCGGTTTTCTGGGTTTTATCTTGATTAACCGCACCCACTTCAAATAAGCGGGCGTGTAATTTGCCCGCCGTCGCAGGGAGAGCCAGAAGCTGGTTGACCATGTCGGTGTTGACCCGTTCAGCAATGGCTTCATTAAGTAAATGCAGCCCCTCACCCGTTAAGGCAGAGACCCAAACCCGTATGGGTATGCCGGCTTCATCACGATCGATACGCGGCGAAAAACCGTCCATTAAATCTATTTTATTGAAAACCAATAATTGAGGACGATCCTCGGCTTCAATTTCATTCAATACCAGATTCACTTGATCAATATTGTCATCGCGCTCTTCACTCGAGGCATCGACCACATGCAGTAATAAGTCCGCATCTTGTGTTTCTTTGAGTGTTGAGCGAAAAGCCGCAACAAGATCATGCGGTAATTGGCGAATAAAACCAACCGTATCGGCCAGTACCACGGGGAACCCCGCGGGTAATTTTATTTTACGTAATGTGGGATCCAGAGTGGCAAAAAGCTGATCTGCAGCATAAACCTCCGCATGGGTGAGGTTATTAAATAATGTTGATTTACCGGCATTGGTATAACCTACCAGTGAAATCGTGGGTACATCGGCTTTTTTACGCGCCCGGCGACCTTGCTCACGCTGTCGCTGAACCTTATCTAAACGTGATTTAAGCGTGCGAATACGGTGGCCGATTAAACGTCGATCCGTTTCAAGTTGTGTTTCGCCTGGGCCACGTAGCCCGATACCGCCTTTTTGGCGTTCCAAATGCGTCCAACCACGCACCAGTCGCGTTGATAAATGGCGTAACTGTGCTAACTCAACCTGTAACTGGCCTTCGTGACTGCGTGCGCGTTGCGCGAAAATATCTAAAATTAAGCCGGTACGATCGAGTACCTGACATTCAAATAAGGCTTCAAGATTACGCTCCTGCACAGGGGAAAGTTCGTGGTCGAAAAGCACAACATCGGCTTCCAGATCGCAAACAACCTCTTTTATTTCTTCGGCTTTACCCGTACCAACAAAATAGCGCGGATGCGGCACAGTACGTGAGCCGGTAACGACTGCAACAGGTTCAGCGCCAGAAGAAACGACGAGTTCTTTGAATTCTTCTAAGGACTCTTCGTCGAATCCGGTATGCAAATTGAGGTGGACTAATACTGCTCGTTCACCGCCTTGAGGACGTTCAAACAAACAAACAATCCTCCAGAACGATGACACACAAATTAAAATAACTAAACATTACCACCACTATGATCCGCAGGCGATTTAGCAACCTCATCGGTTGGCATTTTCACATTTCGTGCCGGTACAACGGTAGATATAGCGTGTTTGTACACCATTTGGCTAACAGTATTTCTTAACAAGACAACAAACTGATCAAACGACTCAATTTGTCCCTGAAGCTTAATACCATTAATCAGAAAAATAGAGACCGGAATACGTTCTTTACGCAAGGCATTTAGAAATGGATCTTGCAAAGACTGTCCTTTACTCATAATTATTATCTCCAAACATTTGTTGTTATTATAGATAGTCGAAAAGACTTGTTATCAAACTACCACCTAAACACACCACAATCTCGCTGACCAATCAGCAGTCAAACCGTTGCAGTAAAACTATTTTCTAACTAATTACTAGATAGGTACTGTTTTACAGTTTTCAAGACAGATTCTTGAATATGTTGTTCAGAATATCGGCTTAAATCATAAATATTTAAGCCTTTTTCTGAGCGAAGCCACGTTAATTGTCTTTTTGCCAATTGACGCGTAGCAATAATGCCCCTTTCCTTCATTTCAGTGTAGTCTATTCTCGACTCAAGGTAATCCCACACCTGTCGATAACCGACCGCTCTTATTGCTGGCAGATCCTGGTGTAAATCCCCTCTTTCTCGTAAGGCCTTTACTTCTTCGATTAAACCTTGCTGCAGCATTAAACCGAAACGTTTTTCAATACGCTGATGTAAAATCGTTCGATCCGAAGGAATCAGCGCGAGTTTGAGTACCTGATAAGGAAAAGGTTCCGCTTTTTGTTCTTTTTGTAGCTGACTCATTGCTTTACCCGTCATCTCATGGACCTCTAAAGCACGCGAGATACGTTGTGGGTCATTGGGATGAATACGTGCTGCTGCCTCCGCATCGACCTCAGATAAACGCTCGTGCATTTTTCCCCAGCCCATTTCCTCAGCTTGTTGTTCAATTTTTTTGCGTGTCGCTTCGTCTGACTCCGGTAATTTTGACAAACCTTCCAGCAGAGCACGAAAATACAACATGGTGCCGCCCACCAATAATGGAATACGCCCTGCTTTGATGATGCCATCTATTTCTCTTAATGCATCTTTTCGAAAACGTGCTGCAGAATAAGGTTCGAGCGGATCAACCACATCCAATAAACGATGAGGGGCTTTGGCGAGCTCTTCTGCACTCGGTTTTGCTGAACCAATATCTAATCCCCGATAAACCAGGGCAGAATCAACACTAATAATATCAAGCGGAAAACGCTCTGTTAAAAAAATAGCAAGATCGGTTTTACCTGAGGCCGTGGGCCCCATTAATGTGATGATTTTTGGTAAAGAAGAAGACATCGTTTATTTAAACCAGGAAGCTAAATCTTTATCGGATATTTGATATGAAACATTTTTCACTTCTGCTAAACCATGTTGCTCTAAATCACGCAACAAGTTATTCCAATCTTCAGGATGATGACTAAACTCATCTTTAATCATTACTTCAATTAAACTCTCAGAAAAACCAACAGCTTTATCCAATGCAAACTCAATAAATTGTTTAACACTTTGTTTAAGGTCGCAGACATTTAACATTGCAGGAACCTGTCTCACCATGACTTCATTTTCACCCAGCACAGCAAATTCAAAACCCAGTTGTTGTAATACATAACTGTTTTTATCTAACCACGCTTGTGCATTCACCTTTAAGGTTATATTAAAGGGAATAAGTACAGGTTTAGAAATTAAGTTTTCTTGTTCGCTTAACGCGGTTTCAATCTGTTTCCTGGTTAGCATTTCTCTCGCGACGCTTAGTTGCACAACAAGTAAGCCGTGCTTGTTTTGTGTTAATAAATAATTATTTTTCAACTTCGAAATTGCCGTGCCTAATGGTTTAGTTAAATCATTATTAGCCGGGCGTTGGTAAGGCACCGATGAATGGGCTGAATAAACGACTGCAGACTCAGAAACCGAAGCACTTTGTTCCGAATTAACAGGAGAGTAACCAGTACTATTAAAGGATTGAGTTTTAGCTTTAAAATCACCTTCAGCTTTACTACCTTGTCCTTGCGACCCATGCGATAGAGCTTCTCGCAAACTATAAAACAAAAAATCATGTATCAATCGGCCCTGACGAAAACGTACTTCATGTTTGGTTGGATGTACATTAACATCAACGTGTTCTGCATCCATTTCAAGTTGCAAAACATAAACCGGAAAACGCCCCGGGTATAGACTGTCCTGAAAAGCTTGTCGCACGGCATGAGTAATCACTTTATCTTTAATCATGCGCCCGTTAACAAAAAAATATTGCATGTCTGACTGGCTGCGAGAATATTCAGCATTTGCAATCCAACCGGATAATTTCAACCCGGCATTTTCATAACTTAATTCAAGCGCCGACTGAATAAACTCTTTATTAATTAAACGTGTTAGACGTTGTCGTTTATTTTCATCGGAATGCGCAGCAGGCAAAGAAAAAACCTGGCGTTGATTATGCGTAAAATTAAAAGCCACATCAAAACGCGCTAACGCAATTCGCTTTACCACATCTTCAATATGTTTATATTCCGTACGTTCCGCTTTTAAAAATTTACGTCTTGCTGGTGTATTATAAAAAAGATTATTCACTTCAACCGTAGAGCCTTGCGGATGTGAGGCCGGAGCCAGGTTAAACTGACCCTCTTTCGCTTTTATACTCCACGCCATTTCTTCGTCTGTATTCGCAATGGGGCAGGATGTTAAAATCAACTCACTCACCGAAGCGATACTGGCCAGCGCTTCGCCGCGAAAGCCCATACTGGCAACATGAATCAAATCATCTAAGGAGCGAATTTTACTTGTGGCATGGGGACTTAATGCTAAAGGTAATTCATCCTGAGGAATGCCAAAACCATTATCACGAACACGAATCAGCTGTGTCCCACCGGCTTTGATATCAATATCAATTTGCGTGGCAGCGGCATCTAAACTGTTTTCTAACAACTCTTTGATCACCGAAGCCGGACGCTCAACAACTTCACCCGCCGCAATTTGATTAGCCAACTGTGTTGAAAGTTGATGAATAGGGTGTCGAGATAAAGGCATAAAAACATTTTAACGCAAAGGCGCAAAGAACGCGAAGGAGACGCAGAGAAAATATTTAATCATCATATTAAAATGACAAGTTTTCTTACATCTTGGTTTTTAAAAACTTTGCGTTCTTTGCGCCTTTGCGTTGAAAGCTTTTGTATTATTAAATAGCAGGAATTCGGTGTATTTTACCAATAGCTAATTTATATTTTTCTTCACAACGCTATTTAACGCAGAGGTTCAAAGTACAATGACAGGTCGTTTTTTTTGTCATTGCGAAGACGTACTAAAAACACCTGTTTTTGGTACTGACGCGGCAATCTCCAGAAATGTACGATCTAGTATGAGATTGCCGCAGTCACTTTGTTCCTTCGATGCCAGAACGTGCGGAGCAGGTTAGGGTAATACTGACGAAACGCGCAGCGGTTCATTAAGTGCAATGACGTGCAGAGCAGGTTAGGGTAATATACTACCTAACGCTCAGCGACCACAACACGATCACGCGCTGCAAGCAAAGTACCGGGAACAGGGTTTGAGCGGAAATAAGCCCGGGTGCCTTTAAATATGGCTCTGGCTAACGCGCGCTGATGTTTGGGTGAACGTAATTTACGTTCTTCCTTGCGGTTTGAAATAAAAGCCGTTTCAACCAAAATTGCAGGACGACCGGCTTTCAATACACGGAAACCGGCTTGCTCAACGGTTTCCTTATGTAAATGATTCACACCTTTTAAACCTGATAAGACATTACTGGCAATCTTATGGCTGTCTTCTAAGGTCGAGTTTTTCACCATATCGGCCAGTACCATATTCAATAAACTGTCATTGCTCGACCCTACTCCACCATTTAAATCTGATCTATTTTCTGAGTTTGCGAGGTAACTTGCTAAATTAGAACTTGCCCCGCGCTCAGACAAAATAAAGACCGAGGTCCCTCTCGCCTTACCGTTTTTAAATGCGTCGGCATGAATTGAGATAAATAAATCCGCTTTGCCGATACGTGCTTTTTTAACTCTATCTCTCAAACCAACAAAGTAATCGCCATCCCGAATCATTAGTGGCTTCATACCCCGCTCACGTTTCACCAACTTCTCTAATTCTTTCGCTATGCGCAAAACAACATCTTTTTCATGCGTGCCACGCTGACCAATTGCGCCGGGATCTTCACCACCATGCCCGGCATCAATGGCAATAATTAAATCACGTTTGGATTTATTGTATTTATTTTGACGCTGTTTTTTAATGGCTTTCTTTGCCACTGTTGCATCCAGCAAGTCAACCACTAAACGATGACCATATGCTCCATGCGGTTTTAAAATAAAACTTTTTGGATTAACGGATGTTTTTAAATCTAAAACAACACGTAAGCCCTGCTTACCACGTTTGGCATAACGAATGCCTTTAATACGGGACTCGTTATACGTAATTGAGGGTAAAGTGCCACTCACTGTGGAATCTTTAAGATCAATAACAATACGCTTGGGTTGGCGTAAACTAAAAACACTATGTTCAACAGGGGCGCTCAAATCAAAGACCAATCGGGTATTGTCCGGTGCCGGCCACATACGCAAACCACGTACTTCAGTAGCCGATAAAATATTCGGCATAAAAGCGAATAGCAGGCTTAAAACCGTAAAAATGTGAAGTCGTTTAATGGACACCTGAATACCTCCCCCCGCTTTTTTTCCCATCGATATGCTAATAATGGATAAAAACCGGACAGTAATCAAGTATTTTTCTATATTTTTTAATGAGATACGTGTTTTATCTCGACTGAATCGAGATAAAACGCTTAAACTATTAAGGCAAGCCTAATGTTTCTTTCCACTTTTTAACGATATTATCTAGCTGAAATTTTTCCTGGCACCCCACTTCTGGCCGTCCCTGCGCCTTCCATTTCAACATTTTTGCAATAACCGCATCTGCATTTGATCCATCGACTAATTGCTCGGTATTACCAATAACTTCATCGGTTGAACCAAAGGCATGCGCAAGAACGGGAGTGCCAACACAGTTCGCTTCAATATAAATCAGGCCAAATGTTTCCGGGTGAACATGTTGAGGATAGAAGACACAAAAGGAATTACGTAAGTGAGCGATAACCTCGTCTTTTGGAATCTTACCAAGAACAGTAACAGAGCCCGAAGAAAGTAATGATTCATCTAAATTATATTGCGGGATTTGCTCTTCATCCGTCCCGGCAATATAAAGGTGGTAATCCGGTGCCTGTTTAAGTAACGCAGAAAAATGGATTAAGGTTTCTTTTAAGCCTTTATTGGCGGTGCTAAAAAAGAATAATTTATTTTTATCGTAACGCCCGTCTGTTTTGGTAAAGCCTTCATCAATAACATTATAAATATACGTCAACGGAATTTTTTTAAACTGAAAAGTGAGTAAACGAAACAACCAGGACAAGCCGCCATTAAGCACTTTATTAATATAATCCTGATGACATTGAGAGACGCAAATAACCTGGGCGTTTGCTTTTAAAATACGGTGTCTGCGCCCCAGCACCTCGTAACTTTGAAAATTATGCACCCAGACAAAGAGTTTGGCATTTGGATACACTGCTCGATAATCGGTCACTATGCGATACTTACGCAAAATAATAATAATATCCGGCACAAACTCGTTGTGCGTTAAGCCTTCACTTTTATGAATATAGTGAATGCCTTCTTCAGTATAGTGCTCGGTGCGATTAAGCTGTGAAATCGTCACGTTATGCTCACGTGCTAATTCGCGTGCAATACGTAATACCGTAGACTCTGTGCCACCCAGTGAATGGGATTGCATGTAATTAAAATCGTAATTTTCTGATGATTTGTTATCAACAATAAGGATGTTCATTTTTTTATCCGTTGTAGCTTTTTATTATTTCATCTTTCACTATTTTACCCTGTTCGGAGTGGGCTTGTAATAATACATTTCGACCCTCGGGCAGGTATTCCAGAGTGATTTCTAAATCTGCTTTTGCCAACCAGCCTTCTCCGCGTTGCGGCCACTCGACCAGACAAACCGCATCACCCGAGAAATAGTCCCGCCCCCCCAGGTATTCTAATTCTTCGGGGTCACTTAAGCGGTATAGATCAAAGTGATATATACTTTTTAAGCCATTCGGATTTTTTTCGGCAGCGCTGACATCATAGCCTTCGACTAAGGTATAAGTCGGGCTTTTCACTTTTGCTTTGGGTAACAGAGACTGAATCAAGCCACGCACAAATGTTGTTTTCCCTGCCCCCAGATCGCCATATAAATATATATTAAAGCCAGCCGGACACAATTCAGCTAAGCTGTGGCCAAAAGCAACCGTGGCCTGTTCATTTTCTAAAAAAATGGGCATTTAAAATCATTAACCTATATTTAATTAATATTGACCAGACGACGAATGGCTGGCATCAGATCACTTGCCAGTAAGCCGCGTTCACCTGCCTCACTAGCGGCAGCATCGCCTGCACTTGCATGTATATAAACACCGGCATTTGCTGCACCGGTGAATGAAAAACCTTGCGCTAATAAACTGCATACCATACCGGTTAAAACATCTCCCATTCCACCGCTTGCCATCCCGGGGTTTCCTCTATCACAGAGATAAGTCTCACCGTCTGAATAAATGAGAGTCCCGTTCCCTTTTAAAATAACCGTACCACCAAATTTTTCTGATAAGGCTTTTACAGCGCTAAATCGATCCGACTGAACCTCTTCTGTTGAGCAACCCAGCAAACGTGCGGCTTCTCCTGGATGTGGCGTCAAGATCCAGTTTTCACGTTTAATCTGTTGATCTGCCAATAAATTCAAAGCATCAGCATCAACCACCAGCGGTTTTTCACTGTTAATAGCCGCCGCAAAGAGTGTCGCCGCCCATTCACTTTTCCCTAAACCCGGTCCAATTGCAATCACATTGGCTTTGTCTATCAAAGCGAGGATATCGTTTTCCTCCTCTATGGGGTAGCTCATAATCTCAGGACGAGTGCTATTAATTATTGCAGCATGTGCCGGACGTGTGGCCAAACTCACCAAGCCCGTACCTGATCTTAACGCAGCTTCACACGCCATGCGTGCTGCGCCACTCATGCCAATATCACCGCCAATGATCAAGGCATGACCAAACAAGCCTTTGTGTGATTCTTTATCGCGTTTTTTAAATATTGAAGTAGCAAAACTTAATCGTTTTGCTGAAGCCGGCACACGCAAAAAAACGTCTTCCGGAATTTGCAGATCATCAAAAAATAGCTGACCACTACAATCTGCTCCTTTCGCTGTTAGCAAACCTTGATTCAGCCCAATAAATGAAACTGTCATATTGGCTTTTACGGCTTCAGTTAAAACAGCTCCACTATCGGCGAGTAAACCCGTTGCAATATCTAACGCCAGTATCGGAGCGCCCTGTGTATTCAGTGTATTCAATGCCTTTACCGCATGCAGCTCATCACCTTCCACGCCACCTTTTAAGCCTGTACCCAAAATAGCGTCGACAAGAACATCCGCAGCAGGAAAACCATCTCCGCTATAGGTTTTGACCGTTACGTCTCTTTCTTCAAGCCGTTGTTTTGCCACTAACGCATCGCCTTTTATTCTATCAGGATCGCCGACCACAAAAACATCAAGCTGTTGCCCTTGCTCTTTTGCTAACCTAGCCAAAACAAAACCGTCGCCCCCGTTATTGCCTGTACCACACACCACGCAGAGTTTTTTTGTCTGCGGCCAATGCTGCTTTAAAATGGAATATGCCACCGCTCCCGCACGCTCCATCAGTACTATGCCAGGGATAGCAAACTCTTCAATCGCGAGCCGATCGAGTTCCCGGGTTTCTTTTGCGGTATATAAATTGTTTGGTAGTTGCGTCATGCGCGTTATCATAGCGTGTATGAGTCAAATTCAGAACAGATCCCGTTCATATAGTGATGAACAACTTCGTCAATTAGCCAAACAAATTAAAGTTTGGGGACAAGAGTTAGGCTTTCAACAGATTGCAGTCACAGATACCAACCTCCATAAAGCAGAAGAAACCTTAAACAACTGGCTAGAACAAGGCTGTCATGGTGATATGGACTGGATGGCGCAGCACGGTACAAAGCGTACTCGTCCGGCTGAATTAATCGAGGGCACACATCGTATTATTACCGGTCGCATGGATTATTGGCCGCCCGATATTGTAAAAGCCGAGTCTATTCTTGCTGACACAAGCAAAGCCTATATTTCCCGCTATGCTTTAGGCCGTGATTATCACAAAGTATTACGAAAACGTTTACAAATGTTGTCGACAAAAATTGAAAATGAAATTGGTGAATTTGGTTACCGAGTTTTTGTTGATAGCGCGCCGGTAATGGAAAAACCACTGGCAGAAAAAGCAGGGCTTGGCTGGATAGGCAAACACAGTAACCTGTTAAACAAAGAAGCCGGGTCATGGTTTTTTCTTGGTGAAATTTATACTGACCTGCCTTTGCCAATTGATACCCCCGCTGAAAAACATTGTGGCACATGCCAAAGCTGTATTGATGTTTGTCCCACAAAAGCAATTACGCAACCGTACGTGGTTGATGCACGTTTATGTATTTCCTATTTAACCATTGAGTTAAAAGGTGTCATTCCTGAAAATTTAAGAACTTTAATGGGCAACCGAATTTATGGTTGTGATGACTGCCAACTTTGTTGCCCATGGAATCGCTTTGCAACTGAAACGCCGGAAACAGATTTTATGCCACGACATCGGTTAGATGACGTGACTCTATTGGAACTATTTTCCTGGGATGAGGAAACTTTTTTAAAGAAAACTGAAGGTACTGCAATCAGACGAATTGGACATGAACGCTGGTTAAGAAATATTGCCGTTGCCCTGGGAAATAGCCTTGAAACGGCAGAGGAAAAGGTAAAAAAAGAAATGATTCAGGTGTTAAAGAAAAAACTCGGCAATAGCCCGGAGGTGGTGAAAGAACATATCATATGGGCATTAAAACAAGCTTAGACTTTAACATCAATCAAGCTGCCTAAAGTGTCTTTATCTGTCTGAACTACTTTGCTTGCCACCGCAACTTCATTTTTTGACTCTTGTAATTTAAGCAAAGGCTGGACAGCATCCTGAACTTCCTGTGAACCGGTCGTTAAGCGTTGCACTTCACCAGCCGCCGCTGCAGCATTCGAAATACCGACCTGCAAACCGGATAATGCATTTGTTAATGTTGATGCCATATCTGTTTTCATAATAGCGACCTTGTTAAAACTCTCTGCATAATACCATTATCTGCTACGACTAAATGCCTTAATATTAGCGGCGGCAAATCAGCTAAATTTTAGTAATAAAACGCGCTTTTACCAACTTATTCTCACTTTTTTCGATATAATTCGCAAAAATTCACAAAACAATCGAAATATGCAAGATAAAACACAAAATATTACCGCGGTTATTCTTGCGGGTGGCCAGGGTACCCGGTTAGAGGGACTCGATAAGGGGCTGATTAAATTGAATAATAAAGCCCTCGTGCAACATCTCATTGAGCGCATTCAACCACAAGTCTCACATATTATGATTAGTGCAAACCGTAATATTAAAAATTACGAAAAATTTGGTCTGCCCGTTTTTAAAGATAATATTAGCGGCTTTGCAGGGCCGCTGGCAGGCATACATAAGGCCTTACAAGAGTCTCAAACCGAGTGGATACTTTCTGTACCTGCTGACAGCCCTTTTATTCCTGCAGATCTTGTTTCACGCTTAAACGAAAATATAGAAGACAATAAAATAATGATTCCTGATGACGGCAAACATTTACAGCCAACTTTTTCCTTAATTCATAAAAGCTTGGCCTCTTCATTGGAAGATTTTTTGCAACAAGGTGAGCGTAAAGCGCGTGTCTGGATGCAGCAACAAAAATATACAATCGTTGATTTTTCGGATCAAGCAGATGCATTTATTAACATTAATACCCCAGCAGAGCTTCAGCACGCAGAACAACATTTATATAAACTATGAGATAATACCCACCATTAATTTAAAGAGTTAATTCACATGAATAAATCTATCCCTGCTTCTTGCGATTCCCCGCAAAAAGAATCGCCCTGGCTTAATGTCAATGATACCATTAACCGTATGACCAGCGCTGTTAAAAAAATACAAAATACAGAAGTTGTCACCCTTCGTGATGCACTAAACCGGGTATTAGCAAAAGAAGTCATCTCAAGCATTAACGTACCGCCTTATGCGAACTCGGCAATGGATGGTTATGCTTTTAACGCTGTCGACCTGCCTGAGTCGGGTGAAACCACCGTCACTATGATCGGAAAATCTTTTGCAGGAATTCCTTTTGATGGTGAAGTTAAACCCGGAGAATGTGTTCGTATCATGACAGGCGCAGCAATGGCAAACGGTACTGACACCGTTATTATGCAGGAACAAGTCAAAGTCGATGGCGATGCTATTACCATTCAAAGTGGTCACTGTAAAAATGAAAACGTACGCCATATTGGTGAAGATATCAAAGACGGCGATACCGTTTTAAATGTTGGTCAACAACTTACCCCAGCAGAACTTGGTGTACTCGCATCGCTTGGTGTTGCAAAAGTGACAGTATTTAAAAAAATTCGTGTGGCTTTTTTCTCAACCGGCGACGAATTACGTAATGTCGATGAAACCTTGGAACAAGGTCAAATTTATGACTCTAACCGCTATACCCTTTTTGGCATGTTAAGTAATCTGGGTGTTGAATTAATCGACATGGGTATTATACCCGATGATCGTACAGCAGTAGAAAAAGCCTTTATACAAGCTTCTGAACAAGCTGATGCGATCATAACATCGGGTGGTGTCTCCGTTGGCGAAGCGGACTTTGTAAAAGAAACACTCGATAAATTAGGTAAAGTGGACTTCTGGAAAATCGCCATGAAGCCGGGCAAGCCACTTGCTTTTGGGTTTGTAAATGACGCAGTATTTTTTGGTTTACCCGGAAACCCCGTTTCAGTTATGGCTACATTTTATCAATTTGCACTACCCACATTAAAAACAATAATGGGACTCAACATAACAAAGCCTACGGTGATAAAAGTTGCCTGTAAAACTGACTTACGTAAAGCGCCCGGACGCACCGATTTTCAACGTGGTATTATACGCACGAATGAACAAGGTGAACTCGTGGTCGAAAGTATCGGCATGCAAGCCAGTCATGTTTTAAGCGGAATGAGTAAAGCGAATTGTTTTATTATTTTGCCACAAGAGTCTGGCAACGTAAGTGCAGGAACATTAGTTGACGTGCAACCCTTTCGGGGCCTGATGTAAAAGCCTGGATAATTGATAATATCATAATGATTTTTTAGCAAACCTTTTTAGGGTTTGCTCTAAATCTTCTATCTTCACTGGTTTGGAAATAAAACCATCTACCCCGGCAGCAAAACACCTGTCCTTTTCTTCTTGCAGGGAACTGGCTGTCAGTGCCACTATCCGGGGTCTATTCTGTCCGTATTTTTCAATGATCTTTTTTGTTGCAGTAATACCATCCATTTCAGGCATCATTATATCCATGAAAATCAATGTAAAATTGTCTACTCCTAGTTTTTCCCTGTCTGCCACTGCATTTAATGCTTCTATGCCATTTTCAACAGTATGACATTCATAACCCAGCTTTTTAATCATCATTTGAATAACTTGTTGATTAGTTGCATCATCTTCAACTAATAATATTCGGTGCTCAAAAAATTCTACACTCTCTCTTTCATCAGTAGCAAAAGTTTCTTTTTTATCGACAACGGTCAATTCTGGTATTGACCTGGATATTTCAAGAGGAATGCTCAAACTTATTATAGTGCCTTTACCAAACTCACTGTCTAAGGTAACAGTGCCCGCCATTAAACTGGCTAGTTTTTTACAAATTGCAAGGCCTAAACCTGTACCCCCATATTTTCTTGTTGTAGAAACATCTGCCTGTGTAAAAGACTCAAACAACTTAGCTTGCTCATCTTTTTTTATACCAATACCTGTATCAATAACCTGAAAAGTGACTTCTGCTTTGTTTTCCTCAATTTCATAAGAAAACACTTTCAACTCAACACAACCACCTGCTTCAGTAAACTTTATCGCATTTGATATAAAATTCGAAATCACTTGTCGAATACGGGTAACATCACCAACAAGATTTGGGGGAACAGAATTATTTATAGTTTTTGTTAATTTAACATTTTTTTGCGATGCTGAATTAGAAAACAGGAAAAGTATATCGGTAGTAAAATCTTCAAGATTAAACACCGACTTTTCTAATTCCAGTTTACTCTCGTCAATTTTGGACAAATCCAGAATATCATTAATTATGACAAGTAAGCTGTCACCGCATTTTTTTATGGTGTTAACCATCGATTTTTGTTTGTCTGACAATTCCGTTTCTTTTAACAATTGCGCCATACCCAAAACACCATTCATTGGTGTTCTTATCTCATGTGACATATTTGCCAGAAATAATGATTTGGCTTTAACCGTTTCTCCCAGCAATTCATTTTCACGTGCTTTTTGTTTTACCAGTCGGTAATTCAACTCACGTAAAGAAGAAACAAAAAAACTAATAAATAACAGTGATAATGCAAAAGAAAAAACAAAACCAGAAATTTTTAAAATGTCAACAGGCGGGTTGATTGCAAAAAAATATTTTGGCACATAATCAAATCCAAAAATAACCATAATAAGATATGTGGCAACACTTGCAGATAAACAAATAATAATTTTATCCATATCTTTTAGATGAAAAAGAATAAAAACGGCAATAGCAATGGGGAAAAAAAATAGCTCAGAACTTATTTGATGCTTAAAAACAAGACTTGTTGCATATAGATAAAGGTTACAGGGTAAAATCAATATTAGTTTTGCAAAGACTATATAACCTTTTTTATAGAAATATAATGTGGCAGGTATAAAAAAAAATACGCCGGTAAGAACAACAGTTGCGGCAACCCAAATACCTTCGGCAACATAAAAAACACTATACGACAGTAAAACAAATAAACCGGCAAGAACTATTTTTTTGAAGGATTTCTCTCTAATAAGTACTGCTTCGTCAAGTTCAATATAGCTGTTACCACTCATCAAAAAAACACCTTTGCAAAAATTAATAACGAAGTTTCATGTATTTGCATAATTTGTATTGTTTCCATATCGATTATTGTTTATATCGACCTTCTTTAAATAAAGTGTAATTTTTCTTTCGATAATTTAATAATTTACCTGTTTTGAAAAACCTAAGATGTAAAAAATATTTAGATTTCAAGCATATTTGAAGATAAGCATAAAAAAACCACGTATTACTTAAGGTTTGACCCGGTAATACGTGGTTTCAATCTGCCGACAATGAGTCTGAAAGCCTCATTGTCATCCATTTGCTAAGTCATGCTTATGCCTGAGCTTTTGCTTGCTCTTCAGCAATTTGTTTATGCACTTCTGCCATATCTAACGCTTTTGCTTTTTCAATCACATCTTCAAATGCGGCTGCCGGCAATGCACCAGCTTCAGAATAAAGCACAACTTGATCACGCATGATCATAAGCGTTGGAATTGAACGAATATTCATCATTGCGCCAATTTCCTGCTCTTCTTCAGTATTAATTTTAGCGAAAACAATATCAGGGTGCTTTTCTGAAACATCAGTGAAAATGGGACCGAACTGTTTACAAGGCCCGCACCACGGCGCCCAGAAATCTAAAATAATAAAATCACTACTATCAATCGTTTCTTTAAAATTACTGTTTGTTAAGTCTACTGTTGCCATGTGAGGCCTCCGACAAAATTAATATGAATAAAAACAAGCAAATACAATATTAGAAAATACTTATATTTTAACTATTTAAGGGTGATATTGCGAATTTCAAGGCTTAGCTAGCTTCCAGGTTGCAATGCTGTTACCTGTCCTGTTTCACGAAATTTTCTATAATCTTCAAGTACTTGAGCATGATCAAAGGCTAATTTAGCGGGCAAACTATCAATATCAAAGATTTGCACATTCTTCGCATCATCCGCCGCTTTGGGCTCACCGCTGGATTCAGCAACATAAACAGCGGTCACCGTATGACCGCGATCATCCCGTTTAGGATCAGAATACATGCCCAGTAATGCCGTCAAAGTCACTTGCATACAGACCTCTTCCCTCGCTTCTCGAATTGCAGCCACTTCTAATCGTTCACCCACATCAACAAAGCCACCAGGAATTGCCCAACCATAAGGTGGATTTTTGCGTTCAATTAAAACAATGGGGCGAGTCGGTTTATCCGTTAATTCAATAATCGTATCTGCTGCGAGTAGCGGAGTTGTTGGTCTGAAGTCAGGCATTAATTCTCCCGGTTTATATTTTTAAAACGAATAATCCGTCGCCGATCGCGTTTATCTGGTCTACGCTCGACAACCGGGAATTGTGCCGCATCCAACTTTCTCTGTGCCGCGAGTGATTCTCTTTTTTGAATACTTTCATCAAGCTCCTTGTAAAGCAGTTGAGCTTCTTTTGCCGGACCACGGCGTATACTTAAGCCTTTTATAATTATTTCAAAGGTAAAAGGAGTCTTGTTAATGCTTAAAGTATCTTTCAACTGTATAACACGCGAAGGCTTAACCCGATGACCATTATAACGAACATGCCCGGCATTAATCGCTTCTGCAGCTAAATGGCGTGTCTTGTAAAAACGTGTAGCCCATAACCATTTATCTAGCCGGGTTTTATCATCAAGCTGAGATTTTATTTCTTTTTCATTTTTAGCTTTTTTACTCATATCCAAACCTGTCACTGTGCTTAATGAAGCGCTGCGCGTTTCGTCAGCATTACCCTAACGTGTGCTACACGTTCTGGCATCCCCATATTTTTTATGCACTGCAATCTATTAGAATTATACATATAACCGTACATATTTCCGCTCTATCTCCCGAAATGACAACATTAAATTTAGAATCATATTGAAAGCTGCGGTATCATTACGCAATGACGAGAGCAACAATCGATAACAGAAATTCTCTGCGCAAACAACTGTATCAACTTTTACCTGCATCGAGTATTTTAGAAACGCCAGAGCAAACGCGTCCCTATGAATGTGATGGTTTGACGGCGTACCAACAAAAACCATGGATGGTTGTTTTGCCTGAAACCATTGAGCAGGTACAAAGCATTATTTCAACCGCCCATGAAGAAGGTGTACCGATTGTGGCTCGCGGTGCAGGTACCGGACTTTCAGGTGGCGCACTGCCATTAGCCAATGGTTTATTACTTAGCTTGGCAAAGTTTAATCAAATTTTAGACATTAATCCTGCAAATCGTAGTGCTGTTGTGCAACCCGGCGTGCGTAACCTTGCTATCTCACAAGCAGCAGAAGAATTTAACTTATATTATGCACCTGACCCCTCATCACAAATTGCCTGCACTATTGGCGGTAACGTTGCAGAAAATGCTGGTGGCGTACATTGTTTAAAATACGGTTTAACCGTACACAATATTCTTCAACTTAAAATTGTCACCGTAGATGGTGAACTCGTGACCATTGGTTCTCACGCATTAGATACTCCCGGATATGATTTACTTGCTTTAATGACAGGCTCTGAAGGCATGTTAGGTATCATCGTTGAAGTCACGGTAAAACTTTTACCTCAACCTGAACAAGCGCAGGTGATTCTTGCTGCATTCGATGATGTCGTTAAAGCGGGTGAAGCGGTCGGTGCGATTATTGCCGAAGGTATTATTCCTGCAGGTTTAGAAATGATGGATAATCCCGCAATACGGGCAGCAGAAGATTATGCACGTGCGGGTTACCCGGTTGATGCCGAAGCCATTTTATTATGTGAACTCGATGGCACGAAAGAAGAAGTCACTGAACAAATACATTTTGTTGAAGAGTTGTTAAAGAAAAAAGGGGCAACCCGTTTACGCACTTCAAAAAATGAGGCTGATCGCTTAAAACTTTGGTTAGGCCGTAAATCAGCATTCCCTGCCATTGGTCGTATATCACCTGATTATTATTGTATGGATGGCACCATTCCCCGCCACCAACTTCCAACTATTTTGAAAAAAATCAATGCGCTATCAAAAGAATATGGTTTATTAGTTGCCAACGTATTTCATGCCGGAGACGGTAATTTACATCCACTCATTCTTTATGATGCAAACATCAAAGGTGAGCTGGAACGTACCGAAGAATTTGGTGGAAAAATTCTGGAACTTTGTGTTGAAGCCGGTGGCGCGATTACCGGCGAACATGGTGTCGGCAAAGAAAAGATTGATCAAATGTGTGTGCAGTTTAAATCACTTGAGTTACAAATATTTCACGACATTAAACATTCTTTTGATCCACAAGAATTGCTCAACCCGGGTAAAGCCGTCCCAACATTACATCGTTGTGCAGAACTTGGCGGCATGCACGTACATGATGGTTTACTTTCTCATCCCGGACTAGAGCGATTTTAATTATGGCGCGGTTTTAATAATGGAAAATACAAATCAAACTCAAGGATTACAAGATCGTATACGTGCAGCCTGTAACGATAAAACCCCACTCAAAATTGTTGGTGGAAATACAAAAGAATTTTACGGTAATGATGTTTCAAAGCAAAACAATATTGAAATACTGGAAACAAAAAATCATCAAGGTATTATAAGTTATGAGCCCAGCGAACTTGTCATTACAGCTCGTGCCGGCACGCCTCTAAAAGAAATTGAAGCGTTACTGGCTGAGAACAATCAAATGTTACCGTTTGAGCCACCTCACTTTGGTGAAGGTGCAACACTCGGTGGAGCAATTGCAACGGGCTTATCGGGTTCACGTCGACCCTTTACAGGTTCAGCGCGTGACTTTGTCTTAGGAACAAAAATCATATCCGGTAAGGGTGATGTGATGTCTTTCGGCGGGCAAGTCATGAAAAATGTTGCCGGCTATGATGTTTCACGCTTGATGGTTGGCGCATTAGGTACACTAGGTTTGCTGCTCGAAATTTCTATCAAAGTTTTACCCCGACCTCAGTCTGAAATAACACAATGCATCTCAATGCCGCAACAAGATGCCCTTATAAAAATGCAGGAACTCAATCAAAGCTCACTTCCCCTTTCTGCTTTAGCCTATGAAAATGAAAAACTTTTTATCCGTTTAAGCGGCGCTCCAAGTGCCGTTAATTCCGCACAAAAAACTGTTGAAGGAGAAACATTAATCCAGGCAGAACAATTTTGGCAGCAGTTAAACGAACACACCCATCCATTCTTTGAATCTGAAAAATCTTTATGGCGCTTATCTGTACCTTACATTGCAAATATCGATTTAAATGAAAAGAGTTTTATTGATTGGGCAGGTGCTTTACACTGGACTCATAGCGATAAAGATGCAGGTGAAATACAACAACATGCTATTGAGCAAGATGGTTCTGCAGTACTGTTTAAAACAGCGAATGATGCACAGGAACGTTTCCCACCATTACAAGCAAAAATAAAACAACTTCAAATTAATTTAAAAACACGTTTTGATCCTTTTGGCATTCTAAATTATGGCCGTCTTTATTCTGACTTGTAACATAAAAATATAACTTATTATGCAAACAAAAATTAAAAAAGACTTTCTCCAGTCTGGCAACGGTCAACTAGCAAATAAAATATTACGCAACTGCGTTCATTGCGGTTTTTGTACCGCCACCTGCCCAACCTATCAAATATTGGGTGATGAACTTGACGGACCACGTGGACGAATTTATCAAATAAAAGAAATGCTGGAAGGCGAAAAAGTCACTCAGGAAACCTTGATACATCTCGATCGTTGCTTAAGCTGTCGTTCCTGCGAAACAACCTGCCCTTCAGGTGTTGAATATGGATACTTACTTGAAATTGGTCGCAATGAAGTTGAAAAGCGTGTTAAACGATCATTATCACAAAAGCTATTACGAAAATCACTGTTAACAGTCTTACCTTACCATAATCGTTTTTCTGTCCTGTTAAAATTGGGACAATTTTTTAGAGCAATATTACCAAAGGCGTTAAAAAAGAAAATTCCGGTAAAAGTTAAACTTTCACAACTTTCATTAAAACAACACAAACGAAAAATGTTGATCCTTGATGGATGTGCACAACCTGCTCTCGCACCAGAAATTAATCATGCAACCAGGAAAGTACTCGATGCCCTGGATATTGAATTAATATCTTTTAGTGGTTGTTGTGGCGCAATAAACCAACATTTATCTGATGAAGAAAAAGCATTAGTAATGATTAAAAACAATATAGATCGTCTGGAAACTGAGTTTAATAGTGGAATTGAAGGTATCGTTATGACCGCAAGTGGTTGTGGAGCAATGTTTAAAGACTATCCTCATCTATTACGTCTCGATAAAATATATAAAGAAAAAGCTGAACATATCGCCAATAAAACATTTGATCTGACAGAAACCATTGATATCACAAGACTAAGTGAAAAACTAAAACCGCAACAGAAAAATATTGCAATACATACGCCTTGTACTTTACAACATGCACAAAAGTTACCCTCAAATATTAAAAGTATTTTTTCCGGCTGCGGCTACCAATTAACGCCCATTAAAGACAAACATCTTTGCTGTGGATCTGCAGGCACCTATTCTATTACCCAGCCAACATTATCAGAACAATTGCGAGAGCAGCGCTTAGCCGGGCTTATAACCGGTCAACCCGACATTATTGCTACTGCAAATATTGGTTGCTTACACCATCTTAATGCGGGCAGCCCTGTGCCAGTTAAGCACTGGGTTGAAATAATTGCAGAAGACTTAATATAAACGTTAATCTCAATTGCCCATCTATCGCATAAATCCCGCTTTTCCAGTCAATGACACCGTGAAAAAATCGCTTTCCCTGTGTATAATTAGCCTTTTCTTACATCAAAATTGATTCCCCCTTATGACTATGAATTTTAGCCCTGCGCCCGGCCCACATGAGCGCCACTTGAAACGTCGTTTATTAAATCCTTTATTTCCCAAACCGGAAAACGAATTAACACAAGCTGATATTGATAATGCTCAGAGAAAAGATGAAGAGTACCTGATGTCTTTCATGACCCATTTTCAATCGGTTGTACAAAAAACAACAAAGCTCGGTAGCAATAGTGAAAGTGATATCGTGCTTGAAATAAAAGAACAGCTCGATGAATGCTATGCAACAAGCTGTGCTATGCCGGGTGATCACAGTAACTTAAAAGGTGCAATAAAAAAACTGATTACAGCAATAATGGCAGCCATTCGCAAAGGGGCTGCCGGGGATAACACGGCATTAAAGAAATTAGATGAAGAGGATACTGCACGCGAACTGCATAATGAATTACACGAACGAAAGCTTATAGCAGACTTAATGTTAGAAAGCTCACCTATACTTGAAAACGAGTTAACCCCAACATTACTCAATGAAGAGTCGGATGATCTTGAAGCAGCACTCCCTTTATTTAGTGCTCAGGAGCTTGAGCTTATTGTTAAATCATCTCAAGACTTACTGGAAAAATTGCGTCAACAAGGACATGAGATACCACTTGCATGGGAACGCTTTCAACAAATTAAACAAGCGCTAGCCACTAAAAATTCTGGATAATTTAAATCATGTCACAAAAGAAAAATGAAATAGATTGCACGGTACATAAAAGTCTAAAAAAAGATGAGACCTATATTTTTATTCCTGAAAGCTCATCCTTAGCCGATCTTCCTGTAGAACTAATGAGCATCTTAGGAAAAACAGAAGAGATCATGCGTTTAGTATTAACGCCAGATAAAAAAATGGCCCGTGGCAAGGCCAATGAAATAATAAAAAGTATTAACAAGCAAGGATTTCATTTACAAATGCCAGAAAAGCCGCACCTAAACAACCCCCCCCTTCCTACACTTAATGAACGATTTTTAGATAAAGACTTATAACAAAAAAATCTTAATTTAAGGCATTAAAATAAGCCCCCCCCCCAAAAAAAAAAAGAGAAAGAGGGGGAAATTAAAGTAAGGCGCTTCTCTGAGCGATACTAACCTTTAAATTGGCTTTTTTACATTATTTTCCACCACCAAGACATGGCGGTGACATTGGGGCACCATTTGTTTCCTCTTGCCATTCATCTTCGGTATAGGTATGAATCGCTAAGGCATGGATAATACCGTTTAACTCTTCAGCTAACGTTGCATTAATTAAACGATGACGTCCAAGTAAATTCTTTCCGGCAAAAACAGGTGATACCACAACCACTTTAAAGTGGGATTCAGAGCCTGCAGGCACATTGTGATTACTGCTTTCATTAATGACTTCAAGGTGTAATGGTTGAAAATCATCAGTCAACTTTTTTTCAATTGTATTTTGTACTTTCATATTTCTACTCATTTATCCTTTTTTGATTCTTTATCTCGTTCATGTTCAGGATGTTCATGATCGTGTTCGTCTTTTTGATGATCTTCATGTTTCAGCTCTGCTAACTCCAGTAAACGTTGCTCCACTTTATAGTTTATTGAGTCTTCAGGAAATGCACCTTTATCATTACGCGGCCCTGCAGGTAAACCCGTTAATAATGAAATGGCCTCATCAACAGTATTAACTGGATAGATAAAAAACTGATTTTTTTCTATTGCATCAATGACATCATCTCTTAATATTAAATGCGGAACATTTACAGCCGGTATAATAACACCTTGCTCGTTGCTGAAACCTTTTAGCTTGCAAATATCATAAAAACCTTCGATTTTTTCATTAATGCCGCCAATTGCCTGAACATTACCCTGCTGATCAACAGAGCCTGTAATCGCTAAAGATTGTTTTACCGCAACGTTGGAAATAGCAGATAATAATGTGCAAAGCTCACCAACAGATGCACTGTCTCCATCAACCGGCCCGTAAGACTGCTCAAAAACTAAACTCGCCGCTAAAGAAAGAGGTTTATTAGTCGCGTAATGAGATCCTAAATAGGATGATAAAATAAGTATTCCTTTAGAATGCAGCGAACCACCTAAATCAACTTCACGCTCTATATCAATAATATCACCATCACCTATACGAATATTTGCGGTGATACGTGCCGGTTGTGCAAATTCAAGCCGCCCTGTTTCAATAACAAATAAACCATTAACGCAAGCAACTTTTTTTCCGCTCACATCAATAAGCACGGTACCTTTTTTGATTTCATCATAAATTCTTTCACGACTACGATCTGCACGGTATATTTGTTTATCGATAGCTAATTGCACATCTTTATCCCGTACTATCGATTGTTTTTCTTTCTTTGCCCAATGATTTGATTCTACCAACAGGTCCAACATACTATGCATATGTGTTGAAAGTTGTGTTGAATCTTCAATCTGTCGCATACCATATTCAATAATACGTTTTACAGCTGGTTGATTAAATGCCATCAGCTTATTCTTACGAATTAATGTTGCTATCACCTGTGCATATTGATTCAACGATTCTTTAGTGCAATGAATCGTTTCAGAAAAATCAACTTCGACTTTAAACAGTTCAGCGAACTCGGGATCATCTTCTTCTAATACATAATACAAAGCACGGCTGCCCACAAGAATGACTTTAATATCAAGCGGTATTGCTTCTGGTTCCAGCGATACAGAATTAACTAATCCTGTGCTATCCCCTAAAAACTCAATATTAATTTTTTTTGCAAGCAATGTTCTTTTTAACGCTTCCCATGAATAGGGTTGTGTTAATAGTTTTTGTGCATCAATAATAAGGTAACCGCCATTTGCTTTATGTAATGCTCCAGATTTAATAAAACGATAATCGGTTACCTGCGTTCCCATTTGCGACACATACTCAACCCGCCCTAATAAATTCTGATAAACAGGATTATCTTCATAAATAACTGCAGCGCCATTATTATTCTTATTATCAACAATTAAATTTATCTCGTAGTGTTGAAAACCAAAAAGGTCGTCGCCGCTATCAAAAGATAGATCAGTTTGTTCTTGCTCACGAAATTCATAAAGACGGTTAATGACATCTTCCTGTACATCCAACAGGTAATTCGTTATTGCTTTAAGTTCTTTATATTTTACTTTTACTTCATCAATCAGGTGACCGGCAGCAAACATACCCACTTCTCGATTTATTTCTGTAATTTTTTCCCTGCTCTCTCTTTGCCATTGGGAGCGTAATCGAATTAAGTTATTCAGGCGTTCTTCTAATACCGTGACAACCTCTTCAAATTTTTTCTTATCATTAGCCGGTAATTTTTCATACTCTTCAGGGCTTAATTTTTTTCCGTCTTTAGCTGCTGCAAATGTTAATTCTTCATCCCCCCGTAAAAACAGAACATTATGCCGTTTCGCTTCTTCAGCCAGAGAATTAAATGCTGCATGAGTTTGTTCTTTTAAAGAATCACGTACTTCCTGTTGTCGGGTGTAATAAAGCTCACTTTCAAATGCATTGGGAATTGCCGTTTGTAAATCTTGCACTAACTGACGCATATCATCGCGAAATTTATGGCCCAGTCCTGGTGGTAAACATATCGCTCTGGGCTTTTGTGGCTCATCAAAATTAAAAACATAACACCAGTCATCTGCAGGGCTTTGTTCTGCGGAAACCTTATCTAAAAAGCGTTTCAACAAGGTATGTTTACCTAAACCTGTTGAGCCCATGAGATACATGTTGTAACCCGATCTATCAATTTCAACGGCAAAAGAAAGGGCTTCAACGGCACGATTTTGTCCCAGTATGCCCTCAAAATCAGGAATATCCTCTGTACTCGCAAAGCTAAACTCAGCCAGTTCGCAAAATGATCGTAATTGTTGAGCCGTTAATGGGGTAATTTGTGACATAAATTTAAAATTGTGTAATATTTGATAAAATTAGCGCTCATTATAGGTTAAACACCCCCTCAAATGTGAATAAAGCACTCATCAAATAAATATTTAATAACCATAATCTATTGGTATATTGACGATTTTGCATTTAGTGTGAACCAGTAAGCAGTTTCCGAGAAAAACACTTAGATTTTACAATTGTTCACCGAAGCCCCATTGTCATTGTGTCTTTAAGGTTTTATGTTTACTTCACTGAAGTCATTGTTTAGGGATAAAACAAAAGAGGAAAGCTTATTATGAAATTATCTTCACGTGCACATTATGCAATTAAAACCGTACTAGAACTTTCAACTCACATTGATGAACCTGTGACTCTCGCGCATCTGGCGCAAGCACAAAATATATCAATCTCTTATTTAGAACAAATTTTCGCGTTACTGCGAAAATGTGACATTGTTAAAAGTGCGCGCGGCCCCGGTGGTGGCTACATGTTAAATAAACCACTAGAGGAAATTTCTATCGCATCAATTGTAAAAGCCGTTGATAAGGTCACAGTTAAAGAAAGTAGTATGGAACCTGAATTTAATAATTCAGATAGCCATGCACTTTGGCTACGACTACTTGACTTAATTGGTGGCTATCTTGATGGTATTAGCCTTGCTGAACTACACAGCTTATATACCACCCCCGATGAACCCCTGCCTGAGACTGAGACTGAGACCGAAATCGAAAAAGAACAGTCTTATCAGGTTGCATAAGCCTTCTTAAACTTTAGCAGATTTTTTTAATAGCGAGGATACATAGTGTCCTCGCTTTTTTATGCTTTATGATATTTTTGCATAAAAATCAAACAAAATACTTGACACCATCTAATATCACCCTTACTTTGTTCTTGCTGTATAAAAAACAACCACTGATAAAGATGCTCACGAATACAAATGTCTGTTTTGTGACCATTATCCCAGCAAACTTAAGATATATTGGCAATAATAATAAAAAACAATTAAGGATGACTGCAATGCACTTAACGCTCCCCCATATAGTTATGATTACTGCCGCGCTACTTATTGCCCACAGTATAATTTGGGCTTAATTCACTTTTACTCAAGCTCCCTTTCGCACCCACGTTAATCAAAACAAAAAGAATTACATTCCTATATAGTCATATTCTTATAAATATTTATTCAAACACTTAAATCTCTTTTAATGATCTGGATCAATTCTTGAAAATTTTGCTGTGTCAGTATGACTATAAATCATTCGAAGGGGAGAAAAATATGATTATGCAAGATGGTGATAAAGATATATTAGGTAATGTGGCAAAGACTGTTATGGTACTTACAGCATTTATGTTTGTAATTATTATTGCGGCAAATATTTTAGCGTGACATTTTTATTGCGAGCATGAGCTTAATTACTGTTAACGGCCTCTGCTCTCCGTAAAGGCCAGGCCGGTTTTTTAACCGGCCATTTTTTAGTTTTTTCTTGGTGTAATATATTCTAATGCCTGACTAGCTTGCTGCACAAAATGCTTGAAACTTTCATAGCTTTCATTATCCAGTTCTCTCCCACTTGGCTTTCTGTCTGCATACACCAGCCCAATTGTTCTTCCAGATAATAACAAAGGCGCCAAATAAAATTCCCGGGACGCCACAACCATACGAATATTTTCACTAACATATAAGTCTGTAGATTCAGACTGACTATCTTCTACCCACACGGGCCTGGCTTTTTTTATAACACGAGAGAAAATATTATCTGTTTGTAAACTAAAATGAAATTTTTTGATGAATGTTTGATTATCCTGGCCTAATGCATATTTTCCTTTTATCGCTTTTTTATCAGAGGTCATCATTGAAAACACGGTACGATCCAATCCAACAGCGCGATAGATACCTTCTAAAACAATTTCTAAAATCATATTAAAATTTGGCTGCTCATCTAACATCCCTGAAAGATCGCGCAACACATTAAGTTGTAATAAAGGATCAGGAAGGGGACAGTTTGGATCAAAATAATGTTCATCCACACTGTCTTTTACTAATTTTTCATCAATGGGTAAATATTGAATAATAGAACTGGCTCCATATATATTAGCAACATCAGCAGATTTTGTTGCATTATCACGTAATACAGACAATATTTTATCTTTATCAACACCGATGTGTTCAGCAATATCATGGGCGACTAATAACGTTTTATTACCATTCCAGCTTTCACTCGTCGTCTCTGAAAGTTTTAATGCCAACACAATATCTTTTATTCTTGGATTATTCATTTTTGGTTTATTGATTACACTGTGTAAAAGATCACTTAAATGCCAGTCACGAGTTAAACCAATGGTTAATTGATTCAAAGTAAAACCTAAAACTTCTTTTTCCGCCATTTCTGATTCAAAACCACGTTGTTCCATTAGCTCTATAATTTGTTCTCCTTCTTCACCAGCAACGCACCAAAAAGTCATCTCACCAACATTACGCAATAAAGCAGCAATAAATATTTCTTCAACATCATCATCACCTCGTTGCTCAGAAAAATAACGCGCCTGTACAGCAGCATGAAATGAATGAGCCATAATTTTTAATGCATGCTCTTTCGCTTTGCCGCTTAATAGCGCATCAATAATAGCCATCGACATACTGACATCACGAACCAAATTAAAACCAAGAAAAACAATCGCTTTACTAATCGTGCTAATCGTCGAGCCGGTAGCATTGTAAGTCGCACTATTAGCTAAACGTAACACCCGCGCGGTTAAATTAGCATCTCTTAGAATAATCCGGGATAAGTCAGATGTTGAAGTCGCATCTTTGGAAATAACATCATTAATAGCCTTTACCGTATAATTAAATATCGGTAATTCATTTTCACTAATCCTTTCAATCCAGTTTTGTAAATTTTCTGACATAATAATGTATAATTTTAAGTTAAGTACCTGTTACCAATATAATCGACACACCGTATAATTTTTTAAACAACCAGATTAATTAAAAACTATAATTGCTTTCGTGGTGAAATATACTCTAATGCCAATCCCGCTTGCTGAACAAAATGATTGAAACTTTCATAACTTTCATTATCTAAATCTCTGGCACTTGTTTTTCTGTCAGCATAAATAATACCAATTGTTTTTCCGGATAAAATCAGTGGTGCCAAATAAAATTCGTCACATCCTAAAATCAGCTGAACATCTTTATTAACAAATTTTTTATATAACGGGTCTTGACTATTTTTAACCCATATTGACTTAGCACTTTTTACAGATTGAGAAAAAATATTATCTGTTTGCAAACTAAAATAAAATTGGCTAATAAAATCCTGATTATTTTTTCCTAAAGCATATTTCGCTTTAAGCGCTTTCTTATCGGCAGTCATTAAAGCAAAAACAGCACGATCAAGGCCAACCCCCCGATAAATACCTTCTAAAATAATTTCCAGTACTAAATTAAAGGTTGGCTTGTCCGCTAAAATTCCTGATAAATCGCGTAAAATATTTAATTGCAATAAGGGATCCGGCTCGGGATAATCAACATCAACGGTATGTTCTTTTGCATCATCAGCTACTGTTTCTTCATCTATTGGTAAATATTTTATAATTGAAGAGGCATCAAAAAGTTGCGCAACTTCTGCACCTGAATGTGCGTTTTTACGTAACAAAGGAAGTATATCTTCTTTTTTTACACCAATGTGTTTAGCCACTTTGTTTGCAGTTGATATTGTTTCTTTACTACTCCAGCTTTCTTTAGATGTCTTCGCAAAATCTAAAGCAAGCACGATATCCTTAATTCTTGGATTATTTATTTTTGGCGTATTGATTGCGCTATGTAATAGATCACTTAAATGCCAGCCCCGCGTTAAAGCGACAGTGAGTTGATCAAGCGTAAAACCAAGCACTTCTTTTTGAGCCATTTTTTCTGATAATTCTTTCTCTTCAATTAACTCAACAATTTGATCGCCTTCTTCACCAGCAACACACCAAAAAGTTATTTCACCAACATAACGCAGCAATGCTGCAATAAAGACTTCTTCTACATCATCATCACCTCGCCGTTCAGCAAAGTCCCTGGCCTGCACAGCGGCATGAAATGATTCAGCCATTAGCTTTAGTGCATGCTCTTTTGTTTTACCACTGAGCAATGCGTCAATGATTGCCAAAGACATACTCATATCACGCACTAAGTTAAAACCGAGATACACAATAGCACGGCTAACAGTGCTAATCGTCGAACCCGTTACGTTATAGGTCACACTGTTCGCAAGACGAAGTACTCTCGCGGTTAAACTGGCATCACGTAAAATAATCCTGGAGAGATCAGACGTAGAGGTGGCATCCTTTGAAACCACATCACTAATGGCATTTACCGTATATTTAAATATCGGTAATTCATTTTTACTAATACGTTCTATCCAATGTTCTAAATTCTCAGACATACCACGCCAAAACCTGTTATTTATTAAAACTTACTCCTAATATAATCGGCAGCATTTAGAGCATCTTTAGCCTTAATAATGTTATTTCTATAAAAATAAAGCGCTTAAAAGTAGCTGGGTAATAAATAACCGTTGAATAAAACGTGTACTAATTTTTACTTTTAGCGACAAATCGATCCAATTGGTTGGCAAATTCACGACGATCACGTTGATTCAAGGGTGGTGGCCCTCCTCCCATTATCTCACCCGTGCCACGCAACTCATCCATCAAATCGCGCATCACCAGTTTTTGTTTTATGGTCTCGATAGAATAAAGTTCACCACGAGGATTAAGCGCATGACCGCCCTTTTCAATCACTTCGGCAGCCAGTGGAATATCTGCGGTAATAATTAAATCATCTTTTTGAATCTCTTGCACAATGTAATTATCAGCCACATCAAAGCCTGATGAAACGCGAATACTTTTAATAAAGGGTGATTTTGGAATCGTTAAACTTTGGTTTGCCACTAAGGTAACTTGAATTCGTGTACGTTCAGCAACACGAAATAAAATCTCCTTAACCACTTTTGGACAAGCATCTGCATCAACCCAAATTTTCATGACAACCTGCTTTTTTATTCATCTTCTAAAACCGAAAGCAACGCTTGCTGAGAAACCGGATGCTGTAACACGCCATGTAAGGTAAACAACTCTAAAAGTTTTGGCACATGCTTCACTTCGTGTTTTTCCACCATCACAATCACTTTTGCCTCAGGTGCATATTTTTGCAGGCTATGTAAAAACACATCCAAATTGCTCACATTGACACCTGCATAGTTATTACCATAGCCGTACATAAATTCAGCGACCACGTAGTCTGGCTTTTGTTTTTTTAACTGAGAAATGGCTTTACGCATGGAGCTGAGCTGTACATTTTCAAAGCCTTGCTTTTGGTACAGTTCAGTAAAGTTTGGGTGCAAAGGTGACTCAATAATGGAAAATACAACTTTTTGGCTCATTTTTACGATCTTCAATGCTAAAATTACAATAAATCAGGTTAAATCATGTGATATCGAGCGCTACAATATCGTATTTTGCTGTAAATTGTCAGTCAAAACAGTATAATGCGCGTCCTTTATTCTCGTCTGCTCCGGTATTTAACTGGATCTGCATTTTGTTTGGCGCTTCGCCATAACCTCTGTTACAGGAACATTTGATGTCTAATACCGACACCTTACCAACTTTTAGTGAATTAGGCCTTTCTGCTTCGGTACTTGAAGCACTGATTGCCATAGGCTACGAAACCCCCTCACCGATTCAGGCTGAAATGATTCCTTATGTAATGGAAGGACGCGATGTGCTCGGACAAGCCCAAACGGGCACCGGTAAAACAGCAGCGTTTGCACTGCCTATTTTGTCACAAATTGATCTCAAGATTAAAACACCTCAAGTATTAGTGTTAGCACCAACACGTGAGCTTGCCATTCAGGTCGCTGAAGCCTTCCAGAAGTATGCAACCAAAATGAAAGGTTTCCACGTTTTACCCATCTATGGTGGCCAGGATGCACGTGGCCAAATCCGTCAACTTGAGCGTGGTGTCCACGTTGTTGTCGGTACACCTGGCCGTGTTATGGATCTGATTCGCCGTAGAAGTTTAAAGCTCGATGCGATTAAAACACTCGTTCTTGATGAGGCCGATGAAATGTTACGCATGGGCTTCATCGATGATGTTGAGTGGGTAATGGAGCAGCTTCCAGAAGAACGTCAGATTGCCTTGTTCTCAGCCACCATGCCAACACAAATTCACAAAATCACTCAAAAGTATTTAAATAATCCTAAAGAAATTGTCATCAAGGTTAAAACCACTACGGCTTCAACCATAAGACAACGTTATTGGATGGTGAGTGGTCATCACAAACTCGATGCTTTAACCCGTATTCTTGAAGCTGAAACTTTTGATGCTATGATTATTTTCGTGCGCACCAAAAATGCCACAACCGAACTGGCTGAAAAACTCGAAGCACGGGGTTATTCATCTGCCGCCATCAATGGTGACATTGCTCAGAACCAACGTGAAAAAACCGTTGAAAACTTAAAACGTAAAAAAATCGATATCTTAATCGCAACCGACGTTGCCGCCCGTGGCTTAGACGTACCCCGTATCAGTCATGTGGTTAACTATGATGTACCTTACGACACAGAATCATACGTTCACCGTATTGGTCGAACCGGTCGTGCAGGCCGTGAAGGTGATGCCATCTTATTTGTGGCACCACGTGAAAAGCGGATGTTGCAGCAAATAGAACGCGCAACCAAACAAAAAATCGAAGCCTTGGAAATGCCTTCAACAGAAATGATTAACAATAAACGTATTGCACGTTTCACACAAAACATTTCTGATAATATTGCCAGTGAAGGGTTAGAGTTTTATGCCAGCATTATTGAAAAATATACCACTGAACATAATATTCCCGCCATAGAAGTTGCAGCAGCATTGGCAAAAATGGTTCAGGGTGATGAACCATTATTATTGTCCAATGCACCCGTTGCACAAAAATCGAACCGTAGTGATCGCGATAGAAATGATCGTGACCGCGGTGATAGAAAAAGTCGTGATCGTGGTTCACGCCGCGACCGCGAAGACAGGGGCGAAAGTAGAGAACGTCGCTCTCACCGGGATCATGGCGCTCATGAAAAAGAAGAAGGTTTACAAACTTATCGCTTAGAAGTTGGCCATGACCACGGTGTTAAGCCAGGTAATATTGTTGGCGCCATCGCCAATGAAGCCGGTATTGATAGCAAGCACATGGGACGCATTCAAATTAATGATGACTACAGTACCATCGACTTACCTGAAGGTATGCCAAAAGATATTTTCATGGATTTAAAAAGTGTGCGTGTCGCCGGTCAAAAGCTAAATATCTCCGTTTTTGGTGAAGAATCTGTAACAAAAAAACGTGAAACATTAAAACGTAAACCACGTAAGGATGGAGATCGTAAACCCTCTTCAAACCGGCGCAGAAAAGAACCGGCACATAAGTCGCGTCGAAAAAAGACAGACTAAAGTCTGAATCCTCACGTCATTGCGAGGTATACTGAAAAAATCACTTTTCAGTATTAACGAAGCAACCGAATACAGTTAAGCAATTACCAGGAGATTGCTTCAATCGCTTTGCTCATTCGATGCCAGAACGTGTGGAACACGTTAGGGTAATGCTGACGAAACGCGTAGCGGTTCATTAAGCACAGTGACAGGCTTTAAAATGAAAACTTTTCTCTCTATTTCATACGACTCAGCAGAAAGCCCGCAAGCCGCAATCGACTTTGCAAAAGCGCACAAATTGTCCTGTTCACCTTATTCTGAAGCTAATTCACTTCTTAGTTTAAATTTTAACAGGGAATATATAGAGCTGCGCGATAACGAAAAAAACATCAGCATTCATATCGACTTTATTTCCGGAGATTTAGCACACAGACAAAAATACGGCGGTGGCCGCGGCCAAAGCATTGCCAAAGCCATCGGCCTAAAACAGGGCACAGCGCCGCCCAGCGTATTAGATGCTACAGCTGGTTTAGCCAAAGATGCCTATGTACTTGCTTGCCTTGGTTGTGCAATGACATTGATAGAACGTTCGCCCATTATTACAGAGCTAATAAAAGATGGCATTCATCGCGCAAAAGAAGATGAACACTTTAAAGCCGTGTTAGAGAAAGGGTTTAAAGTTATAAATCAAAGTAGCATTGAGTATCTCACCAGGCTTGCAAATAAGCCGGCACATGAAAGTTCTCATTTCGATATTGTCTATTTAGACCCAATGTATCCGGATAAGAAAAAATCCGCATCGGTTAAAAAGAACATGCAGATATTACAAAAGCTATTGGGTAAAGATGAAGACACGCAAGAGCTGCTTAATATCGCACTGAAAGTTGCAAAAAAACGTGTGGTAGTGAAAAGACCTAAAGGAGCAGAAAATCTAACCGAACTGAAACCGACCTATACCGTAGAAAGCAAAAAAACACGCTATGACATTTACATTATTCAGTAATAAACAAAGCGACCATCCCTGAAACTTCAGCCAGAATTTTTGACCCTACATTAATTTTCGTTATAGCAACCAGCAAGGAAAATATGTTTCCATATAACTCAATCAATTATCCTTAATCATAAAGCTTTTTGTACTTAACACTATGCCATTCACCACGATAGAAACGCTGTGTTTTCCTGAATAATATTTTCGCGTTGAGATTGGTTTGAAAGAATGCTTTTTAGTTAAGTATCGTTCAGATTCGGCATACTCCCCTTCTGAAATTTTAAAGACCTTTTTTCCTGTTTTATTGTTTTGCCGCACAAACTCAACAATATATTCAATGCGGAGTTTCCCCAGTTTTTTCTTTGTTGTTTGCAAAAAAAATTCAAACTCAATTTCGTCACCCATCTCTATTTCTTTTGTTAGTTTCAATTTTTTAAGCTTAATATCCCCGGGCGTTCTAAAACCAAAAAGCTTAAGAACATCCGCTTCACCCTGCTTTAACAAGGTGCGGCAACCGTGTTTCACCAGTTTGTCGGTTTCTGTACATTGTCCTAACCAAGCTTTAGCGAGTTTAATCACAATCTTAGGGTTGTCTTTTGATATATCATTTAAGTTATTTGCGACACTACGTCGAACGTATTCACTTTTATCGTTTTTTAGTTTTTCTAATATGGGTAATATTGGTGTTGGATCATTTTTAAATTTGGGTAAGCCAATTGCCCATGGTAAGCGAGGTCGGCAGCCTTCACTGGCTAAACGGCGCAAATGTTCATCATCCGAACATGCCCATTTATACATTTGTGCCATCATTTTTTTTTCATATTTAATAATAAAATGACGCACAGGAAATTCTGAACTCGAACCAGAGGTGAAAAAAGCCATGGCAGAAACTGAATTTTTATAGTCGGTTAAGCCACATAACTCAACGAAGTCCGGAAAAACCAAATGAACCAGATCATTACATTGTAAAGAAATTTCTAAAGAAACAGGTTTTAATATTTCGAGTGCTTTTTCATATTGTTCAGGAAGAAAAGTAGTTAAACATTCCGATATGTGGCGGATGCGTTGTTTTAATTCACGTTCTTTCCAATTTTGGTCAAATACTATCCCGATAAACGCTTCATTTTCAAAGGAGCGATATTGTTTTTTTATTTCTGATGCTAATAATATAATCGTTTTTTTGTTAAAGACATCCTTTAATAGTGCAGCCATTACTCTTCCTTACTTCCAGCTTTATTTTTTACTTCTATCCATTGCGACATATACATGGCACTTTTCAGGGTATGGTGACGCAGCATTTTTCCGCTGAAGTTATTATTTCGATGTTTTTCTAAATTTTTTTCAATTTCAATAAATCGCTTTAATAATTTTTCTTCATTTTGTTGTGTATTGAAAAGATTATTTATTATCGAAAAAATATTTTTTTGTTTTTCTTGCCACACATTTTCGTCTGTATAAAGTTCAATAGTTTTATTTACTATGTCATTTTCATTATCAACCATAAAACCCGGCCAATCATAACCGGCATACATGGATTCAGCCCCAATAGAAGTGGTAATGCTCGGTGTTCCGCTTAACATGGCATCGGCGAGCTTTCCTTTCATACCGGCACCAAAACGTAGCGGTGATAAACATACGCGATATTGACTCAAGGTTTCCAATGCATCTTCTGCCCAACCCTTAATATGAAAACCCTGTTTTGGGCTATGTAATTGCTGTGCTTTTTTGGGTGGGTATGAACCGTAGATGTGTAGTTCAGCATTTTTTAATTTTTGCCTTATTAACGGCCAAAGGGTATTTTTCAAATACAAAACAGAATCCCAATTGGGTGCATGGCGAAAATTACCAATGGTGACAAAATTCTCTCTTTCACCATATTTAGACCACTTTTCTTTACACTCCTGCTCATTTAAAGCGTCATACATAAAAGGCACATAAAGCAACAGATTTTCATCTACCTTATATTGTGTTTTTAACACTTCAATTTCGACTTCTGAAATCATTAAACTCAAATCACAACGTAATATACTTGCCACTTCTCGTATTGCTATATCAGTATGAAGCTCAAGATCATTCATTTCGTAGGGATAAATATTATTTTTTAGCGCAGTTTGTCTTGCGTCACGCAAACAATGTAAATCTACTGTTTCGAGCAACTTAATCGCATTTGGACATTCTTTATCAACCCGCCATGAAAACTGTTCTTCCATCATAAAACGATCAAATAACACCACATGGGGATTTAAGTTTTTAACAAATTCATCAAAACTACCATTATTGAGCTCTATCACTTGTTGTTTTATATCCAGGGAAGATAAATCAACCATGTGTTCACTTAGTAGCGCAGGCGAGGCATAGTTGATGTCATAACCTTGCTGTTGAAAAATAGAAAGCAATTGCAACATACGACTGCCGGCAGCAGATGAGTTAGGCTCAGGCCAGACATAACCAATAACAAGGAGTTTTTTCATAGCAACAGTATATAGTATTTATAAAGCATAAAAAAAGGCGGCTATAAAAGCCGCCTTAATGCACTTTAATTAAGTTAAAGCTTACATCGTTTCCAATAGTAATTGGTTCATGCGTGTCACAAAGGCAACAGGATCTTCCAACTGACCACCTTCACTTAACATGGCCTGATCAAATAAGAGATGTGACCAGTCTTTAAACTTGTCATCATCCTGCTCATCACTTAAACGTTTAACCAGAGGATGCTCAATATTGATTTCCAAAATCGGTTCAATATTGGGCACTTCGTGGCCGGCTTGTTTTAAGATTTTTTGCATACTCACTGCCATATCTTGCTGTTCAACAACGAGACAAGACGGCGAATCTGTTAAACGTGTGGAAACACGTACTTCTTTTACTTTGTCACCTAAACCTTCTTTCATTTGTTCCAGAAGTTTTTTGTTATCCTTTTGTGCTTTTTCAGCTTTTTTCTTGTCTTCTTTATCTTCTAAGTCACCAAGATCAAGCTCACCTTTTGCGATATTAACAAATGACTTGCCGTCATATTCCTGTAGGTATGACATCATCCATTCATCAACACGATCGTGCATAAGAATAACTTCAATATCTTTCTTTCTGAACAGCTCTAAGTGAGGACTGTTTTTCACTGCTGCATATGAATCACCCGTGATGTAATAAAGCTTATCCTGGCCTTCTTTCATACGGCTTATGTAATCATCTAGCGACACATTCTCAACATCTGAATCATTTGCTGTTGATGCATAACGGAAAAGCTTGGCAATTTTCTCTTTATTACTCGCATCTTCTGCCGGGCCTTCTTTTAATACACGACCAAATTCTTTCCAGAAGTTGGCGTAGTCTTCCGCATTATTCTTCGCCATTTTTTCCAGGTGGCCTAAAATTTTCTTAATCGACGCACCACGGATGGTATCGATATGCTTATTTTTCTGTAAAATTTCACGCGAAATATTTAGAGGCAAGTCATCTGAGTCCACCACACCCTTAATAAAACGTAAGTAGTTTGGCATTAATTGTTCAGCATCGTCCATAATGAAAACGCGTTTTACATAAAGTTTAATGCCATTTTTTTGCTCACGTTCAAACATATCAAACGGTGCACGTTTTGGTATATAGAATAAGGTTGTGTATTCTTGTGTACCTTCTACGCGGTTATGTAACCAGCTAAGCGGCTCATCAAAATCATGCGCGACATGCTTATAGAATTCTTTGTATTCGTCATCTTTAATTTCAGACTTGGGACGTACCCATAACGCAGAGGCCTTGTTAACCGCTTCTAATTCATCTGTTGGATTGCCTTCATCATCATTCTTTTTCATCGAGATAGGCAATGAGATATGATCTGAATATTTATTGATGATTGAACGCAAACGCCAGCCATCGGCAAACTCTTCTTCGTCTTTTTTCAGGTGAAGAATAATCGTTGTACCGCGATCTGCTTTTTCGATATTTTCTAAATCAAACTCACCTTCGCCGGTTGAAACCCAGCGAACACCGTGTTCTGTGCCTAATCCTGCGCGACGTGTTTCAACAACCACATTATCCGCAACAATAAATGAAGCGTAAAAGCCCACACCAAACTGGCCAATCATTTCGGCGTCTTTGGCTTGTTCACCGGTTAAGTTATCGAGGAATTTCTTCGTACCTGAATTAGCGATGGTACCGATATTGGCAATCACTTCTTCACGGTTCATACCAATACCATTATCCGAAATGGTTACTGTCTTTGCTTCTTTATCAAAATCAATGGTAATACCTAAATCTTCCTGGCCTTCATATAATGCGCTGTCGCTTAATGCTTCAAAACGTAGCTTATCGCAAGCATCTGAAGCATTAGAAACGAGTTCACGAAGGAAAATCTCTTTATTTGAATAAAGTGAGTGGATCATAAGGTTGAGCAGTTGCTTAACCTCAGTCTGAAAACTTAGGGTTTCTTTTTTGGCTTCGACTGACATATTTCTCTCTCAATATTTGTTATTTAAATTGGATTCCCTCTATATATTGGCGAAACCATGGGATTCAAGGGGCTAATATTAAATAATTCAATTTCCAGGGTCTGTTGATCTTTCATCTAACGTTTTATAGTGAGGTTATCGCCCCGAAAATATTAATAAAACCTATAAAAAAAACAACAACTTATCAAAAAACCCATTAATGCTCGATTAAAACCACCTCATTGCACTTAATGAACCGCTACGCGTTTCGTCAGTATTACCCTAACGTGCTCTGCACATTCTGGCATCGAAAGAACAACGTGACTGAAGCAATCTCATGGCATCGATAATTAACCCCATGAGATTGCCGCGTCAGCACTAAAAAACCGTATTTTTTTTAGTGCTTCCTCGCAATGACAGTGCATTACTGTTCGATGAAAAGAATTCACTCTTCGAAAGATCAATAGACCTTAGCCTAACCTCGCAGAATTAAACGAAAATACAACAAAATATGCCTTAAAAACGGCCAAAATAAAGAGCCGTTGTTAACTTAGGGAAGAAATGTCCGCGGGCTAATTTTCAGCATATCCATAATATAGGATGCGACCTCTTCGATTGACATGCTGCTGACATCAAAATACGGGATATTTTGTTGTTGAAACAGGCTTTCGGTCTGCCTTATCTCATACTGGCATTGCGACAATGTTGAATACTGACTATCGGCACGGCGCTTGGTACGTATATTTTGCAATCGCTCGGGAGTCACAATTAAGCCAAAAAGCTTGGCTTTATGCATTTGTAATGCTTTTGGTAATAACAATGAATCCAGCTCTTCGTCCACAATAGGGTAGTTGGCGGCTTTAAGTCCATAATGCATCGCCAAATATAAACTGGTGGGCGTTTTTCCTGTGCGTGAGGCTCCGGTTAAAATAACATCGGACTCAGAGTATATTTTTCCTCCTATACCATCATCAGTTTTTAACGAATAATTAACTGCGTCAATACGCGCGCTATAATATTTGTCATCCCCGATGCCGTGCACCCGCCCCGCTCCCAGTTTCGCCTCACAATGAAGCTCCTCCTCAATAGGTGCAATAAAAGAATTAAATACATCGAGGTGTAAACCTTCAGCACCAGACAGGATTTCACGCAATTCCGGATCAATTAAAGTACTTAAAATAATAGGACGTAAACCCGACTTTTCTGCAAATGAGTTAATTAATGTCAGCGCCTCAGTGGCCTTTTCAGCGGAATCAATAAAGCGTAAGGAATGAGACTCAAATCGGGTGGAAGAAAACTGGTACAGTAAACTGCGTCCCAGCGTTTCAACCGTAATCCCTGTGCTATTAGAAACAAAGAAAACCGCCCGGGAATTTTTTATTTTATTATCCATATTAATTGATTTCTTTACACTGCAGGATTACATTGTATTTATAGCATAAAGTCATAAGTATATGACACCTGACCTGAATGTTTATAACTCTGACACTTATAACACAGTATAACAATATGGTATTTATAAATGACAACGACTAAATACGTTTTATGGTTTGATGAAATAAACTTAACCGACTTAGCTAAAGTTGGAGGAAAAAACTCTTCTTTAGGTGAAATGATCTCTAATCTATCTGATGCCAGCGTTCCTGTACCCGGTGGTTTTGCGACGACCTCTGATGCCTTTTGGTTTTTCATTCAACAAACTCATCTTGATAAAAAAATAAATAGTAAATTAGATAGCCTCAATGTGCACGACGTTGCCGCATTACAAAAAACAGGTAGTGAAGTTCGTCAGTGGATACTTGATGCAAAAATGCCTGAGATATTACAAGATGATATACGCACAGCCTACCAACAACTCATAAAGCGTTACGGTGACGAAGCAACTTATGCAGTACGCTCATCTGCAACCGCAGAAGATTTAGCCGATGCCTCTTTTGCAGGGCAGCAAGAAACCTATTTAAATATTCAGGGTGAAGAAGCCATATTAAATGCAATCCAGGCCGTATTTGCCTCTTTATATAATGATCGCGCTATTGCTTATCGTGTACACCACGGTTTTGAACATCATAATGTTGCCCTTTCTGCGGGTGTACAGCTAATGATACGCAGTGATCTTGCCAGTAGTGGTGTCATGTTTACTATAGATACCGAGTCTGGTTTTGAAAATGCTATTTTTGTTACTTCTTCTTATGGTTTAGGTGAAACGGTTGTACAAGGTAGCGTGAATCCCGATGAATTTTATGTTTACAAACCCGCCTTAGAAAAACAAGACCATGCAATTTTACGTCGTAGCATCGGCAGTAAAAAACAAAAAATGATTTTTTCTGAATCAACGTCGCATGAAGCATCAACACAAATGGTCGATGTTGATATAAAAGAACAAAACACCTTCAGCATTACTGATGATGAAGTGATGTTTATTGCTGAAATGGGTTTAAAAATAGAAAAACATTATGGCAAGCCCATGGATATAGAATGGGCAAAAGACGGTATTTCAGGTGATATTTATATTGTACAAGCGCGTCCTGAAACGGTTAAAAGTCGCACTAATAAAAACGTCTTAGAACGCTATGAATTTGTAACACCTGATAAACCAAAAAATATATTGCTCTCTGGACGCAGTGTTGGCCAACGTATAGGACAAGGTAATACTCGTATCATTTTAAGTGCGAGTGAAATGGATCAACTCGTTGATGGCGAAGTGCTTGTAACGGATATGACCGATCCAGACTGGGAACCTGTTATGAAACGCGCCAGTGCGATTGTCACTAATCGTGGTGGCCGCACTTGTCATGCCGCCATTATTGCCCGTGAGCTTGGTGTGCCCGCAGTTGTGGGAACCGGTGAAGCAACAAAAGTGCTGAAAAATAACCAGGCGGTTACCGTCAGTTGTGCCGAAGGTGAAGAAGGACGCATTTACGAAGGCATCGAAGAGTTTAATATCAATAAGATCGATCTTAAAGAGTTACCAGAACTGCCTTTTAAAATTATGCTCAACGTAGCAACACCAGATCGCGCATTCGATTTTAGTTTTTTACCGAACCATGGGGTCGGCTTAGCACGACTTGAATTTATCATTGCACGAACAATTGGCATTCATCCAAAAGCATTATTGCAATATAATATACAAGAACAATCTATAAAAGATAAAATTGACGAAATCATTAAAGGCTACCCTGATCCTGTCAGTTTCTATATAGAAAAATTAGTCGAAGGTATTTCTTCTATTGCTGCAGCATTTTACCCAAAACCGGTTATTGTTCGGCTCTCTGATTTTAAAACAAATGAATACGCCAATCTTATTGGCGGTAAAAACTATGAGCCACATGAAGAAAATCCTATGCTCGGCTTTCGTGGTGCTTCACGCTATATTAATCCCCGCTTTGAAGATTGTTTCGAGCTGGAATGTTTTGCTATTAAAAAAGTACGCGAGAAAATGGGCTTAACCAATGTTTCAATAATGATTCCTTTTGTTCGTACGCCAGAAGAAGCGCATGAAGTCAGCAACCTGTTAAAAGAAAATGATTTAGGCCGTGGTGAAAACGGCTTAAATGTAATGATGATGTGTGAAATCCCTTCCAATGCCCTGGTTGCAGAAAAATTCTTAAAACACTTTGATGGCTTTTCAATTGGTTCGAATGATATGACCCAGCTAACGTTGGGACTCGATCGTGATTCGGAGTTGGTTGCGAATCGATTTGATGAACGTAACGAAGCGGTTAAAACCTTGTTGAGTATGGCAATTCGAGAATGTAAAATTAAAAATAAATATATTGGAATCTGTGGGCAAGGCCCTTCTGATCATCCCGATCTTGCATTTTGGTTAATGGAACAAGGTATAAATAGCGTTTCTTTGAATCCGGATAGTGTCATTGAAACCTGGTTATACCTGGCAGATAACATGAAAAAACTAGCTTAATGCCGATCCGTTAAGAGTTTTACTTTAATTCCCTCAGGCAGGGGGCTAGGCGGAGGGATAATTAAAATCACCCCACTCTAACCCAGCCCTTAAAGGGGTGGGAACTTACTTTTAAATTTTATTCCCTTAACTAATTGTCATTAAACTTAAAGCTGGCTTTTTTATTAAAGTGCTCAAGCCTAAACTATTTACCTAACACTTCCTTTAAAGAGTTTAAGCAAAAATCTACGCTTTTTCATTTCTCACATACACCATTAAACCAATGCATCAAAATTTCAGATCTTCATGTTAAATAACGCAAACTCAGCAAACCGGAATAAATGAGAACTCATAACAATAGCCATCTAAATACTTATTTTAAACCGGCCATATATACTATTTACCGGTAGCATTTTGGGTAGCGGGCTCAAATAGTTTTAAATATGAACATTTAGTACTACATATTTATAAGTAATTGCTTATTTTATTAAATACAAACCCGTATATTAACCCTTCAAAACATAAAGTATTATCATAATAGCCCGATATACTTTAATGAGGATTGCAGTTTACATACTCCACTTATTCAAAAATGAATTTGATTTAGCCCCTAAATACAATTATGCAAAGGAAACGCAGAAAATGAAAATTAATTTACCACTTACAGGAATTGAGCGCCGGTTAGGAGCAAATGATAAGCTAATCACAACAACCTGTCCTAAAGGAAGTATCACCTCCTTCAACGATGCTTTCCATAAAATTAGCGGATTCGATGAAGACGAGCTAATGGCTAAGAATCATAATGTGGTTCGGCATCCGGATATGCCCGCTGCAGCTTTCGCAGACCTGTGGAATACGGTCAAAACCGGCAGCTCGTGGATGGGTATCGTTAAAAATCGTAGTAAAAATGGTGATCACTACTTCGTCGATGCCTATGTCACCCCTATTATGGAAAACGGTAAGATAGTGGAATACCAGTCTGTACGAAGTTTGCCCGAGCAAAACAATATAGAGCGCGCGGAAAAATACTATAAACGACTTAGAGATGGGAAAGCTCCTTTCAAAAAATGGCTACAGTTCGGTTTTGTTAGCAGAATAATGGCCGGCTTTACTGTAGTGCTTATCGCGACCATTATCTTTGCTGTTTTAGTGGGGCAACTTTCTTTGCTGCATGCTGGCATCGGATTTCTAGCCGGTATGGTTACGTCATACACTCTGGCGCGTCTAATTGCTGAGCCAGTTGTCAGAATGGGTTCAAAGGCAAAATCTATTTTTGATAACGATTTAGCCTGCATGGTGTATGGTGGTTCACTTGATGAGGTTGCAAGGATGCACCTTGCATTGCACATGCGTGAACTACAACTCAACAGCGTGGTGGCACGACTGGATGATTCATCTGAAGAATTGAATCAAATTGTTTCCCACACTTCAGATATTGCCTATCAGGCAAGTGAAGGCGTTGCAGTTCAGCAGTCTGAAACTGAACAACTTGCCACGGCTATGAATGAGGTCTCCTCCACGGTACAGGAAGTCGCGCATAATACGGCAGAAGCAGCAGAAGCAACGCAAAAAGCAAGCGATCAAGTAAACCTTGGTAAACAAGAAGTGACTGTCACGATTAACGGTATCAAAGATGTGTCAGAAGAAGTTAACAGGGCATCCAATGTGGTGAGCCAACTGCAAGTAGAAAGCGAAAATATCGGAACTGTGCTCGATGTCATCCGCAGCATTGCGGAACAGACTAACCTATTAGCTTTGAATGCTGCCATTGAAGCGGCGCGAGTCGGTGAACAAGGTCGGGGGTTTGCTGTTGTTGCAGATGAAGTGCGATCCCTGGCTAGCCGCACACAGGCGTCAACACTGGAAATTCAGCAGATGATTGAAGGTATTCAAAAAGGAGCGCGCAATGCGGTAGCCGCAATGGAAAGTGGACGTACGCATGTGGACTCCAGTGTGCAGCAGGCAGAAAAGACGGGATCGGTACTCGATGTTATTGCTGATGTGGTGGAAACGATTTCAAGTATGACCATTCAGATTGCCAGTGCAACGGAAGAGCAAAGTTCAGTATCTGAAGAAATCAATCGCAATGTGGTGAATATCAACGATTCTTCTGAAAAGAATGCAGCGCTGAGTACTCAGACACAAAAAACCACCGAGGATCTGACGCATTTATCCAGCCACCTGCGTTCGCTGGTATTACAATTTCAAAATCGAAAAACAGGGTAAGGCCTTTGGTTGTTACGATTAATGCAACAGCAGTAAGAGTACAACAAACGAATTAGTGGAGTGCACTTTCCATTAGTCAGCTTAAAAATTATATTTAGGAGGCGCGAAGTCTGATTATCCTTCCTGTTTTAGGTAAGATAAGAGAGTTTAAGATTTGTAATAGCTACACTGAGAGACTGCTTATCACTGAAATAAAAAAGCCAACATTAAGCTGGCTTTTTTATTTATCAATTAAGATGATAACTATTTACCTAACACTTCCTTTAAAGAGTTTAAGCAAAACTCAACATTCTTCTCATTACTTGCATGTCCCATTAAACCTATGCGCCAAACTTTACCGGCTAAAGCACCTAAGCCCGCACCGATTTCAAGGTTGTAATCCTTCAATAATGCCCCACGCACTGCTGCATCATCAACACCATCTGGTATATAAACAGTATTTAACTGCGGTAAGCGAGCACCTTCTTTTACAACAAAGTTAACCCCCATTGCTTCAAGACCATCTTTTAGTTTTAAATGATTATTCATGTGACGCGCCCAGGAATTTTCTAAACCTTCTTCCTGTAAAATAACCAGTGCTTCATGCAAGCCATATAATGTATTCACAGGTGCGGTATGATGATAAGCACGTTTTGCACCTGCACCCCAATAGCCCATCACTAAGCTCATGTCCAGAAACCAACTTTGTACTTTTGATTTACGGTTTTTAATCACCTCTGCTGCACGCTCACTAAAACTGACAGGCGATAAGCCCGGAGGCGCTGATAAACATTTTTGTGTTCCTGAATAAATCGCATCAATATTCCACTCGTCCACTTTTAACGGAGAACCGGCTAACGACGTCACGGCATCAACAATGACCAAACAATCGTGATCATGCGCCAGCTTTGTTAATGTTTCTGCATCTGACATTGCACCTGTTGATGTTTCAGCATGAACAAAAGCAAGAAATTTTGCATCCGGATTAGCTTTTAAAGCATCTTCAACTTTTTGCGGTTCAACAACGTTGCCCCAATCGTCTTCAACCATCACAGCGGTTGCGCCAATACGCTCAACATTTTCTTTCATGCGGCCACCGAACACCCCGTTTTGGCATACGATCACTTTATCGCCTGCTTCAACGAGATTAACAAAGCATGTTTCCATCCCCGCTGAACCGGGTGCAGACACCGGGAAAGTCAGTTCATTTTTGGTCATGAAGGCATATTGAAGTAACTGCTTCATTTCATCCATCATGCCAACAAATTCAGGATCTAAATGCCCTATTGTTGGACGAGCCATGGCCTGAAGTACACGCTCACTTACATCGGAAGGACCCGGCCCCATAAGTGTACGTTTAGTTGGTTGGAACGATGAAATTTTCATAGTAAAACCCTTAATCTATAAAATGGATAAAATGACAAGCGGCCAATTCTATCACCAAGTGCTTTACTCAGAAATACAAATTGTCAAAAAACATACAACAACCTTGCGTAAATTGTTGATATTAATTAGTGATTGTTTACCCGGTAATTTAAAATTTTCGCTATAATTTATCGCTTTAGTAGCCTCTCAAGATTTTATAAGGAATTCTATTTATGTCTACACTCCCTCTTGTTGTTGAACCTTCAGAATTAAAAGAGCATTTAAATAATAATGAAGTTTTAATTATCGATTTATCAAGTCCCGCAACCTATGTTCAATACCATATTGCAGGCGCGGTTTTTCTTAACTACGAATGGATTGTTCGTATCGAGCAACCTCGCATGGGTTTACTGCCCTCTCAGGAACAATTAACAAATGTGTTGAGCAGCCTGGGAATGAAAGACAAACACGTTGTTGTCTATGATGATGAAGGTGGTGGTCGGGCTTGCCGCTTCTTATGGACACTGGACGTTGTCGGCCACAAACGCTACTCCATCTTAAATGGTGGGATTCAGGCATGGACAAAGGCTGGCAATAAAGTATCTTCGGAAATTCATTATCCAACCCCCGGCGAATACAAGGTTGAAATGGACTTTACACCTGTTGCGACACGTCAGTTTATTCTGGATCACTTATCCGATGACAATGTCATGATCTTTGATAACAGAAGCCCGGCTGAATTCAACGGTGAAAAAGTGTTTGCACAACGAGGAGGCCATATCCCCGGCGCCATTAACATGAATTGGACCGATGCCATGGATATGGATAACAGCCGTTGCTTTAAACCAGAAAAAGAGCTGCGAGAGATGTTAGAGAAACAAGGTATAACCCCTGACAAAACCATCGTAACGCACTGTCAAGCTCACCATCGTTCAGCGCATACTTATATTATGCTGAAGTCTCTAGGCTACGAAAACATCAAAGGCTATCCGGGAGCATGGTCAGACTGGGGTAACGAACCCAATACTCCAATAGAATAGTAGGGTCGGAATCTTCAGCGCTTTTGCTTGAAGAGTGACCACAAAAGGTAACGTCCCTGTCATTGCGAGCGAAACGCGGCAATCTCCAAAAAAGTGCTAACCATTATGGGATTGCCACAGTCACTTTGTTCCTTCGATGCCAGAACGTGCAGAGCACGTTAGGGTAATACTGACGAAACGCGTAGCGGTTCATTAAGTGCAATGACGAGCAAAATACATTAGGTACTGCAGGCGAAACGCGCAGCGATTCATCAAGCACAGTGACAGGTCGTTATAGTCTGGTCTTAACAGGCTTTTTCTGAGTTGATATTTTTGACCCGTTTTATTAATAATTTCGTGTAGATTAGTTAAATTCTGCAATCTTTATCATGAGAAGGCTAAGCAGTACGAATCACACCGGTCACAATCCCCAAAATCTGTACTTCTTCATTGCGTAAATAAATCGGTTCCATGCCTGGATTTGCAGGTTGTAGACGTATACCATCTCGTTCAACATAAAACTTTTTAAGTGTCACCGTTTCACCATTAATCATCGCAACGACAGATTCACCATTACTCGCCGTTTCACGCTTTTCAATAACAACGATATCCCCATCTTCAATGTTGTCATCAATCATTGAATGCCCTCTGACTCGAAGCGCATAGCTATTTGTGCGCACCATGCTATTGGGAACAGAAACAACTTCGTTCTCTTCAGATAAAAGCACGGGTTGACCCGCAGTAACATAGCCTAATAACGGTAATTCAGCCAAATCTTCCGACAGAATATCCAGACTTTCAAGTTCAGGCGTCCAAACTTCGCGATTGTTTTTATTTAATCTATTATTTAACTCGTTATTTATTAGATAGTTAACGTTGCTCATTGACTTAACCTCTTAAGAATATTCTCTAACCATACTTATTTTTAACTAAAACATCAAGCTATGTTCGCTAAAAGTTCTCTTTTAAAAGAAAGCAGGTTTTGTCCGCCATAAAACCTTTATGCAGCATAAAAATCCGCTAGAATACTGCGCTAATAAAACATGAACCGGACCTCAAATCATGCCAACTGAAAAAAAGAGTTTTACCAAAGCATATATTTTACCCGTAGCGATTGGCGCTATTAGTCTTATTATTGGTGTTTGGTTAAGCCAGCAAATTTTAATGAATACAAATGATACCCGCATCCCTAAAAATCTCGATGCAACCGTTTTGCCTAATGCCCGTCCACTCATCCGCTTTAATTTAAACGATCATAATGAGGAAGTATTCTCAGCTGCACAACTCAAAGGCCAATGGAGTTTTTTGTTTTTTGGATTTACAAACTGTCCTGATGTTTGCCCAACAACATTAAAAGCCATGCAGGCTATTTGGAAAACCTTACCCACAAAACAAGGTGAACCCGGACACCCTAAACTGTTTTTTATTTCAGTTGATCCCGATCGCGATAAAGCAAAAATGTTAAAACAATATGTGCAATACTTTAATCCTGAGTTTATCGGTGTTACCGGCAAACTTGATGAGCTTGATAAATTAACACGGCAAATTGGTATTCTTTATGGCTACGATGAAAAAGAAGGTAGCAATGATCAGGAGTACATTGTTAACCACAGTGCACAAGTGATACTTGTTGACCCTAAGGGGCGTATGCGTGCTGTTATTTCACCACCTCACGTTGCTAAAGTCATGGCCGCAAACTTTCAAACAATCCGAACATTTTATGGAGACGAATAATGCCCTTATTCAAAAATTTAAGCACTTCACTTTTTTTAAGTTTATTTTTGTTCACAGCCGCCAATGCTGCCAGTTCAATTAATATTGAGAATGCCTGGAGTCCGGAAGCCCCCCCTGTAGCAAAAGTCATGGCGGGTTACATGAAAATTAATAACCTGAGCCAAAAAGATATAAAACTAACATCAGCAAAAAGCCCCCTATTTAAGCGCGTTGAAATTCATCTTACTAAAATGGATAAAGGTATGATGAGAATGATCAAACAAGATAATTTAAATATAAAAGCAAAAAGCTTCATCGAGTTAACGCCGGGGGGATTACACATGATGTTAATTGGAAAATTAAAAGCAGTAAAAGCAGGCTCAACGATTCCGGTAACATTACAATTTGATAATGGTGAGCAGTTAGAAATTAAACTCTATGTAAAAGTGAATGAAGAGCCACAACAAATGAATCACCACCACCATCACTAAAAAACCATAAACTTTTATTATTTTCACAACAGGGAATATTCTTTTGAAATTAAGCGCACGCCTTTTTATTGCTCTGCAACATATAATACCGCAGCACCTTTTATCTAAAATGATGTGGAAGCTAACGCGTTGTGAATACAAATGGCTGTTAAAATTAATACTGCCGTTTTTCATTCGCCAGTTTAAAGTTAATATGCAGGAAGCTAAAAATTCCGATTGGAAAAGCTACTCAAGTTTTAATAATTTTTTTACCCGTGAACTTAATGAAGATGCGCGTGAAGTTTGTTCTGATAAAAAATCAATCATTTCCCCGGCTGATGGCACTATTAGTCAACTAGGCAAAATCAATAGTGACCTTATTTTTCAGGCTAAAGGTCATGCCTACTCACTAACGCAACTGCTCGGTAACAGAGAAGATTTGGGTGAAACATTTAAAAATGGTGAGTTTAATACGATTTACCTTTCACCAAAAGATTATCACCGTGTACATATGCCTGTTGACGGTACCCTAACAGAAATGATTCATGTTCCCGGAGAGTTGTTTAGCGTTAACCCAACCACAGTAGAAAATGTTCCGGCATTGTTTGCCCGCAACGAACGTGTTATTTGTTTATTTGATACTAATGCCGGCCCAATGGCAATGATCTTAGTCGGCGCTATTTTTGTTGGCAGCATAGAAACGGTATGGCATGGCGAAGTCACTCCACCAACCTCTAAAGAAATTCGTAACTGGCTATATGAAGATGAAGAAAAGTCGTTTGCTAAAGGCGAAGAAATGGGACGCTTTAATATGGGCTCGACTGTTATTTTGCTTCATGCTGAAAATAAAACGAGCTGGACTAAGGAACTAAAAGCCGGACAAACTGTTCGCTTAGGCAAAGCAATCGGCTCGATAATATAAATACGGCGTTCAAATTTTTGTGGTCCGAAAAAAACTCGTGCTACAAAATCGCTAAGCCCTGTCAACTGGGAAAGCTAATACATCATTAATATCTTCTGTTCCTGTTAATACCATTAGCAAACGTTCCAGACCCAGTGCAACACCAGCACAATCTGGAAAACCTTCTTTCATGGCCTCAATCAAATGCTTGTCTATTGGTATTGATTGCTGATTATTTTTTTTACGTTGTTGCTGGTCTTTATGAAAACGTTGTTCCTGTTCTGCTGCATCATTAAGCTCGTGAAAACCATTTGCGAGTTCCATGCCATTGATATAAAGCTCAAAACGCTCTGCGACATCATGCAGCTCACCCCTCCTTATTTTTGCTAATGCGGCCTGGCTGGCCGGATAGTCATATATAAACACAGGACAATTTAGTGGTAAGTTTTTTTCCACCACTTCGCTCATTAATAAATCAAGCCATGTGTCCTCCGGAACACCGTCCATTCCAAGTACATCAATACCCGCTGTCTGCGTTACGGTTTTTAGTTCTGCCACTGTTGTGTTAAACGGATCGATGTTTGCAAATTTTATCATTGCACCCTGATAAGTATAATGTTGACTTGGCATTAGTGTTATATCATCCGCTGCAACAAAGCGAATAAGCTCATCCACTTCATGCATTAATGCGTAGTGGTCAAAGCCAATACGATACCACTCTAATAAAGTAAATTCAGAATTATGCCGTTTACTTTGCTCTTCTTGCCTGAAGGCTGGCGTGATTTGATATATAGAACCATACCCTGCTGCTAACAAGCGCTTCATAGCAAACTCAGGAGAAGTATTTAAATAAGATTTTTTATTTTTTTGTTGCACCGCAAAACTTTCAATTGTCGGCTCAGTATTGCCTGCCTGAGAAAGGATGGGTGTTTGTACCTCTAGAATATTTTTTTCAGCAAAAAAAGCCCGCAGCTTAGACAGCAAACGGGCTTTAGTTTTTAACATGTCTAAACTGGCTGTGGGTTGCCAATCACTCATCACTTTCTCAGCTAAATTCCAGGTTCAATCTAAAATATTCAGATTATCTGTTAAGTGCAATTATTTATAACGCCGCTTAGATGAAAAATATAAAACAACATCTAGGCGAAATAGTTTTTGTTCTAGCAAGGCATAAAGGGCTTTGAAAAACGGAGTTGGCATAAAGCCAATGAGTATTTTAAAAACCCTTTATAACGCCGCTAGAGCGAAAAATATGAAGCCTAGATTTATTTTTTGACACGGCCTACATATTCTCCTGTTCGTGTATCCACCTTGATGGTTTCACCTTCATCTAAAAATAAGGGAACCCGCACGACCGCACCGGTACTTAAGGTTGCGGGTTTACCGCCCCCCCCACTGGTATCACCACGTAAGCCAGGGTCGGTTTCTGTCACCTCGAGCTCAACAAAGTTTGGCGGCGTAATCGCAATTGGTACATCATTCCATAAAGTAACTTCACAAACATCTTGTTCTTTCAGCCACTTAATACTGTCACCTACTGCTGTTTCATCAGCTCCCACTTGTTCGAATGTTTTTTCATCCATAAAGTACCAGGCTTCACCGTCATTATATAAATACTGTAAGCTCGTTTCCATCACATCGGCCGCTTCAACAGACTCACCTGATTTAAAGGTTTTTTCGACTACACGGCCTGTTTTCAGGTTACGTAATTTTACGCGGTTAAATGCCTGTCCTTTACCCGGTTTTACAAGTTCATTTTCTGTAATGCTGCATGGATAGCCATCCATCATTATTTTCAGGCCATTTTTGAATTCGCTTGTGTTGTAAGTCGCCATACTCGTTAAACTCTCCGGGAATTAAAGTTGCTGCTAGTGCATAATAAGCCCCTATGATACCGCGAACCGTACCTTGTTGTCAGTCTGCTGAGACTCAAATACCCCTCACCAACCATTGGCAAACGGCTCTGGCACGTGCGTTTCGGGATCCTGCTGAATTACTTGACTATTTAGAGTTGCCACAATCATTATTGGACGGCGCAATCTCTGCTGGCCGCTCTTTTAGCTTGCGCGCACCACGTGGTTATTGCCAGCGCATAGAAAAGGGCAATCCGGATGATCCCCTACTACGCCAAATATTGCCTTTGCAGGCAGAACTCGTTACAGATAAGCAGTTTAATCTCGACCCGGTGGGGGACTTAGCGGCTCAGGAAGCCCCCGGTTTATTGCACAAATATCACGGTCGCGTGCTAATTATCACAACGGCAGTGTGCGCTATACATTGCCGTTATTGCTTTCGGCGCCATTTTCCTTATCAGGAAAACCGTCCGCAACAGAATTGGCAGCAAACAGCTAACTATATCCAACAAAATTCAGATATACACGAAGTTATTCTAAGTGGTGGCGACCCTCTGAGCTTAACCGAGTCCAAACTTAAAAATTTGACCGATCAATTGCTGCACATCCCACATATCAAAACCTTACGGCTCCATACTCGCCAACCTATCGTGTTACCCGAACGCATTAACACTGAGCTGTTAAAGTGGTTAGATACGCTTCCGTGGAAAATTGTCATGGTGGTACATTGCAACCATGCTAATGAAATTGATACTTCTGTTGCGGCCGCATTACTGCAATTAAAACAGCACAACATCACCTTGCTCAACCAGGCCGTGTTGCTTGCCGGCGTTAATGATGACAGCAAAGCACTGATTCAATTAAGTGAAACACTGTTTCAACATCATGTACTGCCCTACTACTTGCATAAGCTGGATAAAGTCCAGGGCGCAACACATTTCAATATCAGCGACAAAAAAGCGCGTGATTTAACACAACAAATGCGTAAATACCTTCCGGGATACCTTATACCTAAATTTGTTGAAGAAATTGCCGGAGAACAATCAAAAACACTTATTCTTTAACCCACAATAAAACATATATCTCCACCAAAATTGTGAACCGCATCACAAAAATAATGAAAAATATCATAGTACAGGCTGCCCTCCTTTTAATTGTGGGATAATCAGGCCTCGCTCATAGACAGAGTGATAACAAACGCATGGAGCGGGATCGTGAGTAACAAAATCGGGCTTAATTTACCGAAACAAGAACCAGCCAACAAAAGTTCTTTTGATATTAGCGCACGCCATTTAGAAAAGTGGATAAATGATCTCCCTGGCGCAAATATCGGTGAAACATCTAAACAATTGTACGCTCTCTTAAAGCAAACAAATCAGGTTAATTACCCTTACCAAAAACGTATTGCATTTCTTGAGTCATTACGTGCCCCCATTGCACATGTAACCAAATCAATGAAAAAACATTTTATTGGCATTAATCTCCCCTTACCCGATAAAAATCAAAAAATTGCCAATATTACCAAAAAGTTATATTTCTATATGGCAACAGGTTATAAAATTGCACTTGAAGATGCTTTAAGTAAAAAGTCTTTTTTTGATAAACCGCCTTTCGCTTTGTTAATACAGCGGAGTATGAGCTATATGGCGAAAAATATTCTTACTTCATTCCAGTCTTACTCACAATTTTCTAACCAGCACTGGAGTGAACTACACAAACTTTTTTCATTTTCTGAAAAAAAGCGCATTCTTAAGAAAAGAATAAATGATGAGCAACGCCTTTATCGCAAAGAAACATCGATAATAGAGGAATACGCCAGAATTTTATTATTGAGCCTCGCCTCGCCATCACATTTACGTCATGGTGAGGCAGGAAAAATCTATGATTCCTTAGAGAAATGGTTAACAGACCCCGTTATTCGGGTTTTAACCGCTGAAGATAAAAAACAGGATCATTTTGTCGATAATCTCACTTGTACTTCACCGCCCTCATCGTTATCTTTTTCACTTGCTAATGGAATGACTGATGAAAATACCTTAAGGGTTATTGAAACCAGAGATCTTTGCAAAAAAGTCGAACAAGAACTCCAACTCACTATCGATAGTAATAGCTGTAACAATAATGCCATCAATATTAAAAATAAAAATTTGCCTTCCGACTTACTTAAGCGCTTATTGGCGAGCTGGAACGTTTCTACTAAGCGGCATTCTCCACGCGAAAGTAAAAATGAAAAAGTTAAAATTACAGTAGGACTCAATGCTGCGCACCAGCTTCTTTTGCAAAAAAACCAAACAAGTGATAATGAGAAACACTGCAACAAATACAATTCTAACTCACATTTCTCAGCAACAGACATAAAAGAAAAAGTAGAGTCACCCTTTCACACTGAAGTGGAAGATGTTTGGGATTTAGTTTACAAGCCCGCAACAATCACAGCATCTCCCGAAATTGAAAGTGAACAAAAAGCCCCGGATTTAAAAAAATATCAAACCGACAACTGGATCATTATTAATGAAAGCGCTAAAGGTTTTAGCTTGAATAATCGTGATGAGTTACATAATAAAGTTCAAGTTGGCGAACTTGTAAGCATATGCCGTCAAACAGATGGAAAGATGATAATGTGGACCATTGGTGTTATTAACTGGCTAAAATTTAATGCTGACGAAAGTCTGCAAATGGGGATAGAAGTCCTCAACCCTAGCTGTGCGGCAGTTGGTATACGAACAGAAACATCCTCGTTACAACGCGCACTCATGCTTCCTGCCTTATCTAAACGACAACAACCTGCTTCGTTAATTACCAGTCCGGGAACCTGGAAAAAGGGGGATAAAATAGCCATAAATATGCAGGGGACAGAAATTCCCGCCAAATTGACTAATCCCATACAAAATACCAGCCTATTTGCCCAATTTCATTTTGAATTACTCCCCGATTCCCCCCTCAAAGAAGATAATCCTTCCATGCAAAATGATCTCAATATGAATAATACCTGGTCATTCATGTAAGTAAGCGTGCTTTAAAAATATTTAAGACTATTATTTGCATGCCGATATGTTTTGTAAGCATAATTAGCATCTATACCGACCTTCAAAAAGTAGGAAAATAAGTGAGCAACGAGAAGCTGTTACGTGTTTTAAGCATATTTGACTCATCAGAAGAAGCTGAAGTCTTAATCAACGTATTACGAAATGCAGGATATATCGTCCGCGATATCCGTGTTGAAGATGGTGAAGATATGGAAACAGCGATTGAGGAAAACCCGCTCGACCTTATTTTTGCCAAGCAAACCTTACCTATGTTTGACGCACAACAAGCCGTTAAAATAATTGCTACCTCTGGCCGTGACATCCCTATTATTGTCATCACTCCGCCGAACGAAACAATGAGCGCGATTGAAACCTTAAATATGGGCGCACGCGATGCGGTCGCCAGTGATCAGGGTGCTCATTTAAAATTTGTTGCACAACGAGAGTTTGATGCTGTTTTAAATCGTCGCGCCTTGAGACAAAACGAAAAATTATTATATGAGACAGAGAAACGCGCACGAAAACTTATAAATAACTCACGTGATGCCATTGCCTACGTCCATGACGGAGCGCACATTTATGCCAACAACTCATATTTAAAAATGTTTGGTTACACGGATTTAGAAGATATTGAAGGTATGCCCATTCTTGATATGGTGAGTAGCGATCAACATTCTAAATTAAAAGAATTTTTGCGTGGTTATGCTAAAGGTCAAATCACAGATAATTCGCTTGATGTTGTCGGCCAACATACCAACGGAAAAACTTTCAATATTACAATGGAATTTTCTAGTGCCAGTATGGAAGGAGAGTCTTGTAGCCAAATAATTATCCGCGATCAGGCGAAAAGTAAAGAACTCGAAAAGCAACTTAATGTTTTAAGTAAGCAAGATCTGTTAACGGGTTTATATAACCATACTTATTTTATAGAACAAGCTGATAAAATGATTTCCAGAGCAATCAATGGACAAGCTAAGGGCTGCTTGTTGTATATCATGCTTGATAACTATGATGATATAAAAGACAACGTAGGAATTTCTGGCCGGGATCTTTTATTATCAGATATAGCAAGCTCACTAAAAGAAAAAGTCTCTCACCTGGGTTTGTTATCCCGTTTTGAAGGCCCCATTTTCACTTTATTATTAAACAAAGCAAATCAAGCACAAACAGAAAAAGTGGCAAAGGGTATTTGTAAACTTGTTCAAAACCATATTTCTGAAGTGAACAAAAAATCTGTCTCTACCACCGTAAGTATTGGTATTACCTCTATTAATGAAACAAGCAGTAATTTAAACGACTGTCTTTCTCTTGCGGAAAAAGGAGCTAAAGCCTCCGAAAAAGCAGGAGGCAATCAATATAATATGTTTAATCCTGCAGTAGAAGAGCTTGCCGAAAAAGAACAAATGAATGCATGGGTAACAAAAATAAAATTTGCCCTTAAAGAAGATAATTTTTACTTACTTTATCAGCCAACTGTGAGCTTACGTGGTGAAAGCGGCGAGCATTATGAAGTCGCTGTCAGAATGAAAGATGAAAATGGTGATGAAATTTTACCTGACGATTTTTTACCTGCAGCGGAAGATAACAACATCATTAACTATATTGACCGCTGGGTCATTGCGCACGTATTTATTTTACTTGCGGACAGAATGAAGAAAGGCATATCCACCCGCTTCTTTATTAAACTTTCTTCGGGCTCGCTAACTGATCTTGAATTTTTACCGTGGGTGACTGAACGCATCAGGTCATTACGTCTTGATGCAGACAGCCTGGTATTCACGCTAAATGAAGCAACGGCACTTAATTATCTCAAACAGGCAAAAGCGACATTTCAAGGGTTACGCTCAATTAATTGTCGTATCTCATTAGAAAACTTCGGCACTGAACAAAATACTTTCCAATCATTTAAACATTTCGATGTTAATTACATTAAGATCGATTCATCACTTGCAGTAAACCTCAAAGACAGTATTGAAAATCAGGAAAAATTAAAAGAAATAGCAGAGAAAGCAAGTGAGCAGGGCGTTCAGGCTATCGCCGCCTTTGTTGAAGATGCTAATAGCATGGCATTATTATGGCAAAGCAGTATTTCTTTCATTCAAGGTTATTTTCTACAGCAGCCGGCTACAGAACTTAGCTATGACTTTGACGAGTGATAACGAATCCTACAAAACCAGATTACGGTGTTATACCCTCTAAAATATTTCTATGAGGGGGGCGCGCGAACGGCCTATGTGTCAACCCGGCAACTGCTCCTCGATAACTGCCCCTGCGTTATTCTAATTAGGGGCGTCCTGCCCGAATGCGTTGCTCTTGAAAATCGCTCCTGCATTGTTCTACCTTCAGCCACTCCTGGCCTCGTATCTTCGCCCGTAGCCCAGACTAACGTCTCAATCTACGATTTCATCTTCTCCATGAGCTCGTCCGATTTTTCGTTAATTTTTGCCTTATACTCTAGCTTCGTGGAATCCGTTTAACGATTAGTGAGGTAAAACCTTTGACTCTATCTGTTCTATTGTTGGTAGTAACCACCCAGCTAGTCTAAAACATGTGAAACTAAACCATCAGCCAACTTAGGTTCAAACCAGGTCGACTTTGGTGGCATGACTTCATTGGCATCAGCCACATCCATTAATTGAGAAAGACTTGTTGGAAAAATAGCAAAAGCAACTTGCATTTCTCCTGAATCCACACGTTTTTCTAACTCCTTTAAGCCACGAATACCACCAACAAAGTCAATACGTTTGTCCCGGCGAGGATCACTGATTCCCAATAAGGGGGCAATCAAGTTATTTTGTAATAAACTAATATCTAAAGCGGCTACAGGATCATCTTCAGGAATTAAATCAATATTCACCTGTAATCTATACCACTGCCCTTTCAGGTACATGGAAAACTCGGTACGTTTCTCAGGTTTGTATAAATCAGCAACCTCTTCTATTAAGAATTTTTCTTTTATTTTTTCAATGAGCTCATCACTTGTTAAACCGTTAAGGTCTTTAATAACCCGGTTGTAATCTAATATTTTCATTTGATTGTCAGGAAAAATAACCGATAAAAAATAATCATGTGATGCGCCGCCCTCTCCTCCCTCTGTTTTATTTCGTGCTGCAGCAATACGTGATGCCGATGCTGAACGATGATGACCATCGGCGATATACAAACATTCCATCGCATCAAAAGTTGAAGTTAAAGTATCAATATCATCATCTTCTGTTACCACCCATAGTGTATGCCTGACACCATCGTCCGCTGTTAAATCATAGGTTGGTGCCGTATCAGATATTTTCGTCATAATCGCTTCCACAACACCGTTATTGCGATAAGTTAAAAATACAGGGCCTGTCTGGGCATTAAGTGCATCAATTTGACGCACCCTGTCATCTTCTTTATCAGGACGTGTAAACTCGTGTTTACGAATTCGATTGCTGTTATAGTCAGCGACAGATGCAGAAACGACCAAACCTGTTTGTTGGTGTTCTCCCATAGTTAAGCGATACACGTAATAACATGCTTTATCATCGCGAATCAAAACATTATCATTAATGAGTTTTTGTAAATTTTCAGCGCCCTTCGCGTACACTTCGGCCGAATATGGATCAGTATCTTCGGCTAAATCAATTTCTGGCTTTGATATGTGTAAAAAACTAAGTGGATGTCCCTTCACACGTTGGCGCGCTTCTTTTGTATTGAGTACATCATAAGGAGGAGCAATAACATCGATAGCATGCTCCGCAACAGGGCGTAAACCGCGAAAAGGTTTAATTAATGGCATTTTTTATCCTTTATTATAGCTATTGTTAAGTCACTGCTTTTCAAGAATATAAATTCTTCTGTTTAAAGGAGGATGGCTGCTAAAAATATTTTTAACACTACTTATTCCACTCACCACTCCTTCTAACGCAATGCTACTTATTCCTAAAGCACTGACTTGTTTTGAAGTAACTAAGTAAGAACTTTTTATCGACAAATGCCGTAATGCGGAAACCATACTCTCTGCGCTATTTAAAAAAGCACTGGTCCTGTCCGCTAAAAATTCTCTCTGCCGACTAAAACGCATCACAACAAAATGTGGCAGCATTCCCATTAACAACATACAAAACCAATAAATAATGCTATAGAAAAATCCACCCTGACTACTACCGCGAAAAATTAAGCGATCAAAAACAATACCGAATAACCGGGCAGGTAACTCTGTAATACTCACTACCAGCCCCTGACTTAGTGCAAGTGTAACCATGTCACCATTTTCAATATGAGCCAGTTCATGTCCAATTACCGCATCAAGTTCACGCTCATCCAGATTCTCAAGCAAGCCACTGCTAACAGCAAAAATTGCTGTCGACGTTCCCCACCCTGTAGTAAACGCATTCATACCAGATGCATAAAAAACACCAATTTGAGGTACTGCAATACCAAGCTGTCGTGATTGTCTTTCCACAGATGTGAATAACCACTTTTCTAAATACGTTGAAGGTTGCTTTATTAAGGTAAGTCCCAACATAAAACGAGCAATCACCTCAGAAAAAATAAATGCAACAAAAGCAGCTAAAATGGCGACTGAAAGTATAAAATAAATAAAGCTATCTGCTTCGATTGAAAGTAGTTTTAAGAAATACTCCATATCCAATAAAAATAACGACAAACCCAGATTCAATAACAATGCCAACAAAGTCACGAAAAGTAGATAAAATGTTGCTTTTTTATTTTTCATATAGAGGTATTGAGTCAATTTATAACCAGATATCATATACTACATTTGGTATATACTTAAAAAATACCATATTTTTTCAAATTATCATAATAATCCAGACTCTATTAACAATTAATTAAATTGGGACTCAAAAATGACTAAACTGGGAAATACATTACTATTTTTCCTGTTGCCAGTATCGAGATTAAAAAACAAGCTCTATCGTTATTTAATCCCCAAACATTTTCCTATCGCTCACAAACTCGCCATAATCATGACTCTACTGATTAGCAGCAGCATGGTTTTACTGGGACTTGTTATTGTTAACAATCAGACGCATCTTTTAGAAAAACAAATGGATCGTTTTGCAAATACGGTGATAAAACAACTTGCAGATAACTCAAAAGAACTCATTATGTCAGATGATGTTCTTAGTTTAATGGTCATCATTAATAACTTAAACTCACAAGACAATATCTTAGGCGCTATTATTTATTCAAATGAAGGGAAAGTAATATCATCATCAGGAGTAAACCCTAAAAGCAGCATTCAGGAATTACAACTTCAGGTTAAAAATGCTGCCGACAAAGGAAAATACAGCCAGCTACAGTGGCAGACTTATACATCTACAGGGAAGGCTATTCAGGCAACCTCATATATTTCTCCGATAATATTCCAAAATATCGTTGCTGGTCATGCCCTTATAACTTTTAGCACCTCTGAAATTAAAAATACGATTTCAGAAATGATTAGAGCCATTGTTACGGCGACCATTATTATGATCATATTAGGAATATTTGTTTCCTTACATATGGGGCGACGAATAACAAAACCACTCGATTCACTGATGAACGTAAGTCATGAAATATCAGAAGGAAATTATCATCACCATATTGTAGAGCGCCGTAATGATGAGCTTGGACAACTTACCGACGCACTAAACTCTATGGCAAGCGGCCTGTTAGAGAAAGAAAAAGTTGAAAGTATCTTTTCGCAATATATCTCAAAAAGTGTTGCCAAAAAAGTAATGGGAAACCTTGAACAGGTTAAATTAGGTGGCAACTATGTTAATGCAAGCGTAATTTTTGCTGATATTGTTGGATTCACTAAACTATCTGAAAACAATCCGCCGGAAAAAATGGCTGCAATGTTAAATGATTATTTTTCATATATCTCTCTTGCCTGCAAAATGTATCAGGGCACCATTGATAAATATATTGGTGATTGCGCCATGATCATCTTTGGTGTTCCAGAACAGGATAGCTCACACAAATTACACGCAGTCTATTGTGCGGTTATGATCCAAAAGCTGATTCAACGTATTAATATTATCCGTGACAAGAGCAAGCAAATGACAGTGACATTCCGTATAGGCATTAATAGCGGTAACATGCTTGCGGGAAATCTGGGTTCAACAGAAAGAATGCAATATACCGTTATTGGTGAGTCTGTCAACTTAGCAGCCAGATTGCAAAGTATAGTCGAAGAAAATAAAATAATTGTAAGCAGTGAATTTTATAATGATCCGGACATAAAGTGGCGATTAGTTGCTGAACAATATAAATCAATTCAATTAAGAGGCATAAAAGAAAAAGTATCTACCTATTTAATTACTGATGTTATTCCACTTTATCGTGATAACATTGATGAGCAAATTAATGAAATATTACGGATAAGACCTGCCGCATAATGAAAAATATCCTGCTTACAATACCTCTTTTTTTACTGATTAATGGCTGCTCTTTACTTTATTCCTATGACGACAACCTGACTCAACGTATAAACCAGTGGATTGAAGAGGGAAAATTCAAAATAGCACTAAATACAATAAGTTATGTGGATTCTAACCATAAGTATTACAAAACAGTGCAACAACAAAAGAAAAAAATAACACGCTATCTTATCAATTATGAGAATGATGCTATCATCAAATCTAATCAACTGGTAACACAAGGGAACTGGCTGACAGCATTAGACTATATCGATCGGGTTTCCGAAAATATACCTGACAATCGGAAAATAATTTCACATAAAAAAAACTTACTAAAGCAACGCGACCAGATTATAAAAAAATACGAAACCAGGATATTAAATCATCAGGCAAATAACCTGGTTGCAAAAATAAGCTTGTATGATGAGATTAATAAAACCGTTACAACAGATGAAGGAAATCAGTTAGAAATCAAAGAATTTTATATTTTAAAAAATAAAGTGATCAAACGACTCACCCTTCAAAGCGAGCATTATTACCGTAAAAATGAATTTGATAAAGCAGAAAATTCTGTTGCACTGGGATTAAAGCTAAGGCCCGAAAAAGAATATTTTTTAAGGCTGAACAAAATAAAAAAACATATTCAAAGTAAAAATAACATTAAAAATACTTTACGTATAAATAATGCTAAAGCCTTGCTAAAGAAACTATCACAGGGATATAGCCGTTCTATACTGAAAGAAACCAAAGAAACAATAAACCAGTTAAAAGAAAACACAAAAAAGACGAACACAGAGCTAAATCTCATATCAGATCTTGAAAAACACCTGAAAATTGGTGTTAAACGATATTTTAAAGCTGCAAGAAAATTATATAGCGAAGAAAAAATACAAGAAGCATTGAGTATATGGCTAAGCTTAAAAAATTTAGAGCCTGACTACCCTAAACTTGATACTTATATAAAACGTGCGGAAAGAATTGTTAAAAAATTAAATAAAATCACTAACAAATAACACTGTTAGTGATTTTGCAATAAACATTACTCTTCTTTTCTTAAAACATCTACGTCGCGTAACTTAGGCGGAAGTTTTTTACCACGCTGACCTCGTTCACCTTCATACGGCGCCATATCGGCAGCTTTCAGCACTTTTGTGCCACCTTTAGCCCGGATATACAGGTGATCCTTTTCATTAATAACCGTTGCTGCTGTTGCAAACTCTTCCCCCGTCTTCAGTTTGGCCGAGGTAATATTAATAATTTTAATGCCTTTACCTTTAGGCATTTGTGGTAATTCAGATATGTGATGGAAGAGCAAGTGACCATCGCTTGATGTCATTGCAACCCAGTCTGTTTCCATATCAGAGACAGGGACTGGTGGCAGCATTTTTGCACCGAGCGGTACCTTAACAATACCTTTACCTTTTTTGTTCTTGGTGATGAAGTCTTCCATCTTACCCACAAAGCCATAACCATGTGTTGTTGCGAGCAAGAAGAGCTGCTCATTACTGCCTGTCATCACACCACAAAAAGTTGCGCCAGGGGGCGCGTTTAAGCGACCGCCTAATGGCTCACCTAAGCCCCGGGCAGAAGGCAAAGTATGTATGGGCAAGGAATAGGTCCGACCTGTTGAGTCAATGGCAATAACAAGCTCATTGGTTTTAGCTCTTGAGTAACTTAAGAGTCGATCCCCTGCTTTAAATGGCATGGTTTCCGGATCAACTTCATGGCCTTTTGCCGCTCTTATCCAGCCATTTTCTGACAAGACAACAGTCACAGGATCTGATGCGATTAAATCAGTTTCTGCCATCGCCTGTGCAACTTCACGCTCTTTAATTGGCGAACGACGCACATCACCATGCTCAACAGCAATTTCTTCTAACTCTGTACGAATCAATGTTTTCATCTTCGTTTTTGAAGCGAGAATAGACTCAAGCTCATCGCGTTCTGCTGCGAGCTCTTTTTTCTCTTTCTTCATCGTCATTTCTTCCAGCTTGGCTAAATGACGTAATTTTAATTCTAAAATTGCTTCCGCTTGAATTTCAGAAATTTTGAAACGCTTCATTAATACTGGTTTAGGCTTATCATTCTCACGAATAATCTGAATCACTTCATCAATATTTAAAAATGCCGTAATTAAACCATCCAGAATGTGAAGTCGCGCCAGGATTTTTTCTAGACGAAAATTAATACGCTTAGTGACGGTATCTGTTCTAAAGGTTAACCACTCAGTAAGAATCGTATGTAAATTTTTGACACCAGGGCGTTCATTCAAGCCTATCATGTTCATATTGGCACGATAGGTTTTTTCTAAATCCGTTGTCGCAAATAAATGCGTCATCAATTCATCAATATTGGTGTCTTTCGCTTTAGGTACAATGACCAAACGCGTTGGATTCTCATGATCAGACTCATCACGTAAATCAACGACAAGAGGAAGTTTCTTCGCGTTCATTTGCGCCGCAATTTGTTCAAGAATTTTGGCAGGTGACGTTTGATGCGGTAAAGCAGTCACAATGATATCGCGACCTTCTTTTTCATATTTAGCACGCATACGGATAGTACCCTTACCCGTTTTATAAATGGCTTTAATGTCTGCGCGTGGTGAAATAATTTCAGCATCGGTTGGATAATCCGGCCCTTTCACAAACTTCATCAGTTCCGCCAGTGTTGCTTGAGGACTTTTTAACAAATGAATACATGCATGTAATACTTCACGCATGTTGTGCGGTGGAATGTCTGTGGTCATACCAACCGCGATGCCCATAGTGCCATTTAATAAAATATGGGGAACACGTGCAGGTAAAATTTCAGGTTCTTTTAATGAGCCATCAAAGTTCGGTAACCAATTAACAGTACCTAAACCAATTTCAGAAAGTAGTAAGTCTGCGCTAGTCGATAAACGTGATTCGGTGTAACGCATCGCAGCAAATGACTTAGGATCATCTGGTGAACCCCAATTACCCTGACCTTGTAGTAGTGGATAACGGTAAGAGAATGGCTGCGCCATTAACACCATGGCCTCATAACATGCTGAGTCACCGTGTGGGTGGTATTTACCTAATACATCCCCCACCGTACGCGCAGATTTTTTGAATTTTGTACCCGCCTTTAAGCCGAGTTCTGACATCGCATAAATAATGCGGCGCTGTACCGGTTTAAGACCATCGCCAATATGTGGTAAAGCACGATCTAAAATGACATACATCGAATAATCGAGGTAGGCTTTTTCAGTGAACTCTTTTAATTCAATATTCTCTATGCCATCAAAGCTTGCAGAGGTATTGTCAGACATGATGTATTTCCAAAATAAAGTTTAATTCAAATAAATATTCGCGAAGTTTACTGACTAAATATCAGCTAGATCGCCTTTTGTTTCTAACCATTTACGTCGATCGGCTGCACGTTTTTTAGAAAGTAACATGTCAACCATTTCTTTGGTTTGTTTTTCTTTGCCTAAGGTTAAACGTGCTAAACGGCGCGTATCAGGATCCATTGTTGATTCACGCAATTGCATCGGATTCATTTCACCCAAACCTTTAAAACGCATAACGTTAATCTTGCCTTTAATTTTTTCGGCTTCAATACGATCCAAAATACCCTTTTGTTCCGCTTCATCCGTGGCGTAAAAAACTTGTTTGCCGACATCAATACGGAATAAAGGGGGTAATGCAGCATAAACATAACCTGCTTCAACCAGTGGCTTATAATGCTTTAAGAACATTGCAATGAGTAGGGTTGCGATGTGCAAACCATCTGAATCGGCATCGGCCAGGATAATAATTTTCTTGTAGCGTAATTTTTTTAAGTTATCTGAGCCCGGGTCAACGCCAATCGCAATCGAAATATTATGCACTTCTTGTGAACTGAGTACTTCAGTTGACTCAACTTCCCACGTATTTAAGATTTTACCGCGTAAGGGCATAATCGCCTGAAAAACACGATCACGTGCCTGCTTGGCAGAACCACCCGCCGAGTCCCCTTCCACTAAAAACAATTCACCGATGTCAGGATCTTGTGAAGAACAATCTGATAGTTTACCCGGTAAAGCAGGACCTGATGTCACTTTCTTACGGATAACTTTACGACCTGCACGCATTCTATTTTGTGCATTATTAATCGCGAGTTCGGCTATTTGTTCAGCAACTTCAACATTTTGACTTAACCAAAGTGTGAAAGCATCTTTAACAATACCTGAAACAAACGCACTACACTCACGCGATGATAAACGTTCTTTCGTTTGCCCGGAGAATTGTGGATCTAATAATTTAACCGAAAGGATATAACTGACTTTATCCCAAACATCTTCCGGAGATAACTTCACGCCACGCGGAATTAAGTTACGGAATTCGCAAAACTCACGCATGGCTTCGGTTAAGCCGGTACGTAAACCATTAACATGGGTACCGCCTTGCGAAGTTGGAATTAAGTTAACGTAGCTTTCAGTAACTGATTTTGGATCTTCGGGTACCCAAACAACAGCCCAGTCAACAGACTCTGAATTACCCGTCATTTCGCCTATAAAAGGCGGATTAGGAACCGACTCGGTTTTCTTACCAAGCTCGTCCATTAAATAAGCTTGCAGACCTTCTTCAAAGTACCAACTTTCTGAATTCTTTTTGGTTTTTTCATCGATAAAACTGACATGTAACCCTGTACATAAAACCGCTTTGGCGCGTAGCACATGTTTTAAATCATTAACCGAGAATTTTTCTGAATCAAAAAACTTTTTATCTGGCCAAAAGCGAATTCGGGTACCGACTTCACCTTTTTTAACTTTACCCAGAACTTTAAGCTTTGTTTTACGGTTACCATCGGCAAAAGACATGTAGTGCTCTTTATTGTCACGCTTAATCCACACCTCAACCTTAGTCGACAATGCATTTACAACCGAAATACCGACGCCATGTAAACCACCGGAGAACTCATAGTTTTTATTAGAAAATTTTCCACCGGCATGCAACTTAGTCATGATGACTTCGACACCGGGAAGTTTTTGCTGTGGGTGGATATCCACCGGCATACCCCGGCCATCATCGGTCACTTCGATCGAACCATCTTTATAGAGCGTCACAACAAGCGTCGTAGCAAACCCCGCAATCGCTTCGTCGACACTGTTATCAATGACTTCCTGAGCAAGGTGGTTAGGACGCTCTGTCTCGGTATACATTCCGGGACGTTTACGGACAGGCTCAAGGCCGGTTAATACTTCAATAGCATCAGAATTATAAGAACTGGACATATTTTAATCAGTTTTTTCGTTAATTATGGGTGGTGGAATCAAATTACGGCAGATTGTACCCGAAAGTAATCGGGCTTCGTCAAGTACTAAATAAACTTAGTGACAATAAAAAGAGGCCGCTATCGGCAGTAAAACCAATAGCAGCCTCACTCTATGAAGATATTTTAAATTTTGAAGTGACTGACCTGTTCTTCAAGATTTACGGCTAAACTGGCCATTTCCTGGCTTGCAACGGATAATTGATCCGCTCCACTCGCAGAACTATCAGCAACCTGGGTGATATTTACAATATTTTTATCTATTTCTTCCACCACCTCACCTTGCTGGCGTGATGCCTCTGCAATGTGCGCGTTCATTTCATTAATCTGCGCGACAGCTGCAGAAATCTCACCTAAGGAAGCCTCCGCCTGAGAGGCCTGTTCTACAGTTTGTTGTGCTTGCTCCTGACCTGATTGCATCGCATTCACAGCATCGCGCGAGCCTTTTTGTAAGCGTTCAATCATTTCCTGAATCTCGCGAGTGGATTCTTGGGTTCGACTTGCCAAGCTCCGCACTTCATCTGCCACTACAGCAAAACCTCGACCCTGCTCACCGGCACGAGCAGCTTCAATGGCGGCGTTCAGCGCCAATAAATTGGTTTGCTCTGCAATACCACGTATTACTTCCAAAACAGAACCAATACTGTCACTGTCTTTCTCAAGTTGCGCAATAACGGTTGCAGCAGTCTCAACCTCAGAGGCTAGGGTGCGAATTGACGAGACTGTAGAAGCCACAATTTGTTTGCCTTGTTCAGATTGTGTATCTGCCTGACTTGCAGAAGAGGCTGCTGTTTCTGCGCTATTAGCGACTTCGTGCACGGTGCTGCTCATTTCAGTCACTGCTGTGGCGACTAATGCTGTTTCGCTTTGCTGGCGTTGTACACCTGTACGTGTTTCATCAGTAATCACCGACATTTCTTCAGCCGCCGCAGAAAGTTGCGAGGTTGACGCGGTTACTTCACGCACAACGCCCTGAATCTTGCTTATAAAACCATTAAATGAACTGGCCAACTGGCCAATCTCATCTTTACCTGACACATTTAAACGTGAGGTTAAATCACCTTCACCTTCAGAAATATCTTTCATTGCATCAACTGCAGCAGTAAGCGGACAGGTAATAACAAAACTCACCAGCCAGGCTAAACCAAAACCAAGCGCCATACCCGCCACGAGCATTGAATAAAGGAATATTTTTGTATTGTGTACAAAACTCAATAAGTCCTGACTCTCTGTTTCAATTAAATTTCTTTGATCCTCAACGAGTAAACCTAAATTACGCTTAATTTTCGCTAACAATAACCCTATTTCTGTGCGCACAAGATGGATATCCGTACGCCATTGACTGCCACCATGAATTTCTTTTGTGGTTTCAAAATTCTTAATAAATTGTTCTCTGATGGTTGTAATTTGATCGATGGCATCAGTTTGTTCAAAGGTTAAAATATCGCCATGATCTTTTTTTATTTTATTTAATTTCAGCCCACTTTGTTCCATGTAAAGATCAAACTCAGCAATCGAAGATTTATTTCTAAAAGCCAAAAAAGCACGAGCACCGTTCATTAAATTTGCCCATGCATAACGCAAATCTTGCAAGTCAGCGAATAATTCACGTCGTTCAACGGAGACATCTTCTTCCATTTCAGAGCCAATGGCCTGTGACATAAGCTGTAATATTTGTTGTGATAAAGGATTAATTTCACGACCAGAATAAGCGACGCCGGGTTTATTCAGCATCTCATTTCCAGCTAACTCAATCATTTTATCTTTGTATGAAGCAAAACGTGTAACATCAGACTTGATTAAAGCCAATAACTCTAATACTTTTGGGTCAGATTTTCCGCTGGCCGTTAACTCGGATAATGTCGTTAAAATTTTACTTATCTTTTTAAAGCCGGATAAATAATCTCGTTTAAAAGAATTCTCGTGGCTAAGCAAGTAATAACCAAGCGCACCCGATGTTTCATTAAGTGTACTCGTCAGTTCGTTTGACGCTAATACCATAGGTTGAATATTATTCACGACATCACCCACACTATCTTCTGTTTTTGACAGTCCAATAGCGGCGGTTATTGCGATGGCAGCTAATATAAGTTGAATAAAGCCAAATCCGCCCTGAATTTTCCAGCGAATAGATAAATTATTCAGCTTCAACTTTGATAATAAAGCGACTGGAGACACCATGATTTTCTACCTTAATGTTGTTAATACTGTAAATAAATGCACATTTAAACTATTTGTTTAAATATTTAGCGGCCTAAATAAACAAAACTTTAATTTTAATGCCTGAGTGGAAATAGGCGGGTTTGAATAATACGATGGTGAACGTAGATAACAACATAACACTTTGTTTCAAAACAAAAAAATCTTGCACAAGCAAGACTTTTTAAAGCGAATTAAAGTAGAGAGTTAGCTAATTTATCACCACGCCCAAGCGAGCAGCAACTTCTTCATAGGCCTCAACAACACCACCTAAACCTTGCCTAAAGCGATCTTTATCCAGCTTTTTACGCGTATCCTTATCCCACAAACGACAGCCATCCGGACTAAACTCATCACCGAGCAATATTTCACCTTTAAAACGGCCAAACTCAAGTTTGTAATCCACTAACAACATACCCGCATCAGCAAAAAGTTTTTTTAATACATCGTTTACCTGGAAGGTGAGTTTTTTCATTTGCTCAATATCATCATCGCTTGCCCAGCCAAATGAACGAATATGATATTCGTTAATCATAGGATCATGTAAAGCATCATTTTTTAAGAAAAATTCAAATGTTGGTGGCGTTAAATCAAGACCTTCTTCAACACCAAGACGTTTACATAAACTCCCTGCACTAATGTTTCGCACCACACATTCAATCGGAAACATGTCCAGTTTTTTCACCACAGCTTCATCATCAGAAAGCAATTTAACGTGATGTGTTTTAACGCCAGCTTGTTCAAGGTGTTCCATGATGAATGCGGTAAATTTATTATTGATCATTCCTTTGCGATCAAGCTGTTCAATTTTTTCGCCATCAAATGCCGAAGTATCATTTCGAAACTGAACAATTAAATGATCTTCATCATCGGTAAAGTAAACCGATTTTGCTTTACCACGACAGAGTTCTGCTTTTTTTTCCATGATGAAATAAACCTTTATTTAACTTTTTAATAATATACACAATTCTAAACAGCTAACGAGAAGCTAGAGAACAAGGCGAAAGCCAACGAAAAAGCGGAGCTTACAATAAGTAAGTGAGCATTTTGAGGCGGTTTTCAACGCCGTAATCTAGCTTCTCGTTAGTTGTGTTTTAATCTACGCCAGTCAAGGCCTTCATCTTGTGAAGCAACATCTATCCACGAAGCCTCCATATCCAACGCTTCGCTCATTTTATCGCGCGCCAAAGCAACTGTATTATTTTTATCACTAATGTGTGACGCCACTAAGTATTGTAATTTAGAGACATCAATATTACTCAATAAATCTTTTGCCTGGCTATTATTTAAATGCCCATAATTGCCAGCAACTCGATGTTTCAACGATGGTGGATACGGACCATTTGCTAACATATTTTCATCATGGTTAGCTTCTAAAATAAACGCATCACATGCTGAGTATTGTTGTTCGATGTAAGGCGTAATCGAGCCGGTATCGGTTAAAATACCTAAACGCCAGTCTCCATCTGTAAAGATAAATTGGCAAGGTTCTTTGGCATCATGTGGTACCGGAACCGGTTGAATTTGAAAACTGTTAACTTCAAATTTTTGGTGTATGTCGATACAGTTCCAATGCTCTAATCCTTCCAGCTTAGCAACTTTCGCTGTGCCCCTGCTGGACCAAACAGGGAGATGATATTTTTTTGACAAACTTGCCACACCTTTAACATGATCACCATGCTCGTGCGTCACAAGTATCGCCGATATTTCTTTAATATCTCGCCCTATGCGTTGCAAACGTTTCTCAGTTTCACGCATAGAAAAACCACAATCAATGAGTATAGTCGTACCATCCGTTTCGACAACGGTGCAGTTACCGCGACTACCACTACCTAAAGATGCGAATTGCACGTTATTAGTCGTTAACTCCAGTCTAAAATGGGTTTAGTTTAAATATAATTTTAAATCAGTTAACAATTGAGTGACAAAACGAATATCTGCTTTCGCACCAGTAGTTTCATAAATACTAATAATGGTCGTACCATTGTTTTCATCGTTAACACTTAATAAATAACGTTTTTTCAATTTAACACTATCACTACTGGAAAAAATATTAGAAAGCCAGCCTTTTTCTTCTTTTACTTTTTCACGAAAGTCATCGGTGATACGTAAATAATATAAACCACCTGAACGATTTCGATCTTCAACCAATAAACCAATACGATCTAAAGCAATACCCACCCGGCGCCAGGTACGCGCAAAACCTTCGTTAACCTGCAGCACCTTAGTTGCATCTTTATCGATGATTTTTGTGCGTTCTTTTGTGGCTGTTTTATTAACTAACTTGATTGATTCTTTTTTACTGATATCGCTAAAAATCAAAAAGCGTTGATACATTTCTGCTTCTAACTCAGGATCAGAAGGTCGCGTTTCCCACCAAACTTTAATTTCAGATAACTCTTCAAATGCATGTTCTTTTAAACCTTGGTGGGTAATAAATACACGGGTAACATCAGGGTTATCTGTTTTCTCCAATCGGGCACGGTATCTATCACGTAAGCCTGTTGCACTAATTCGATTTAATAATTTCGAAAACCAGCCAGTTGGAAGTTCTATTTTATTTTCCAGCCAGTTGGTTTCCATTACTCCAATTGTTTTATCTTCACGTTTAATTTCAAAGCCAACTTCTGCAAAAAAAGATTTTAACTTAGGCCACAAATCTTCAGCACTTTGATTAACTTCTAACCATTGACTTACGCCATCACGAACAACCTTAACACCTGGGGGTTTAGCTGAAGCAATTTTAGTCCCCGCCATTGTGCCGACATCAACATTATTATAAGCTGAATAAGTTGTACCAGAACCGGTTATATTCGGTAATGCCAACACCTGGGTTGACTTTGGCTCAGAAAGGTCAGGAGGAACTACAAGCTTACCATTATTTTTTTGTTTATTTTCGCTGCTATATACCCCTTTCCATTCAGGAGCACTTGAACAGGCGACTAAACTACTTAACAAGGCAACAACTATGACAACACGTAACATATATTTTCCTACTTAAAATTTAAGATAACACTTTTGCCTGGCGCATAGCTTGACGAAGTGTTTCATGATATTGCTCAGAAAAAACCGTAAGCGGTAAACGGATGCCCGCAGGGATTATTCCCATTTCTAACAACGCCCATTTTACCGGGATAGGGTTTGCTTCAAGGAACAGGTTCTCATGTAAGCCCATTAAATTTTTATTAATTAATGCCGCTTTATCACGCTCACCCTTCAATGCCGCCGCGCACATTTCATGCATTTCCGCTGGAGCAATATTTGCGGTAACAGAAATATCGCCTTTAGCACCTGATAAAATGGCTTCCATCGCAGTTGCATCATCACCGCTATAAACATCAAAACCGTCACCGCAACGCGCAATAATGTCGGTAATACGTGAAACATCACCCGTCGCTTCTTTGACACCAACGATGTTTGAAATATGAGATAAACGCTCAATAGTCTCAGGCAACATATCCACTGCGGTGCGTCCGGGAACATTATAAAGAATCTGAGGAATATCAACCGCTTCGGCGATGGCTTTATGGTGCAAATACAAGCCTTCTTGAGTTGGCTTGTTGTAATACGGTGTAACTAACAGGCAAGCATCTGCCCCCGCATCTTTCGCGCAACCCGTTAATGTAATCGCTTCAGTGGTTGAATTAGCCCCTGTACCCGCTATTACGGGAATCCGCCCCGCAACAAGCGCGACAATCTGTTTAACCAGTTGACAGTGCTCATGTTCGTCTAATGTTGCAGATTCGCCCGTTGTCCCTACTGCAACAATTGCATCAGAGCCATTTTTCACATGAAATTCAATGAGTTGAGCTAATGCGGCATCATCTACGCTACCATCCGGTTGCATCGGTGTAACCAAAGCAACCATACTTCCTTGAAACATGTCGAACCCCGTAAAATTCGGAAAAAAAAGAAAGGCAAATGGTACTTGTCACACGCCTTGTAAACAAGTTTCCTGACTAAAATAGATGGCTTAAAGACCAAAATTCGCTTAGATGGGCATAAATAATGCCGCTTCGACAGTGAATGAGGTTCAAGGTATCTTACTCAACATAAAATACTAAAATAAATGGAAATGACAATGAAAGCTCAAGACATGGACAACGAAGATATCGGAACCAGAGAATTACGCATTAACCCCATTGTTCCAACCGAATCTGTCCTTATTGCAACCGCGCGTTCCATGCGCCCACAAAAAGCAGAAGATGCTGCACCACGCGACACACGACAACATGTTGATCGCTGCCCTTTCTGTCGGGGGAATGAAGATAAAACGCCACCAGAGATTACACGAGCGCCAAAAGAAGGAGATTGGGCGATTCGTATCGTTGAAAACCTCTACCCTGTTTTAGGTGATGATCGGCAAAATCCCAATATGATCTTTGGTTTACAGCAAGCCATTAATGGTTATGGCCGTCACGAAGTCATTGTCGATCATTCTCAACACGGCATCGCCATTCACGAAATGAGCCGGTCTCACTTGTCCTTGTTGTTTCAAACATATCAAAGCCGTATGCAAGAGCTGTATGAAAGTGACAAACGTCTGAAATATGTTTTAGTATTTAAAAATTTTGGCCCTGCTGCCGGTGCCAGCATGGCACACACACATAGCCAAATTATCGCAACCCCCGTCATCCCACAAAATGTGCAGGACGAAGTTGAGCACAGTAAAAAATATTACGAAAAACACCACCATTGTATATTCTGTACTTTGGTGGATGAAGCTTTAACTTATGAAGCCACTATTTATGACCGGGACTCAGGAAAAGTCGTTAGAAAAATTGATGTTGGACAATATGTTGTTGAGCGCGGTGAGCATTTTATCGCCATAAAACCTTTTGCCAGTCGTTATGAGTGGGAAGTGCATATTTTACCCCTGGTGCATAACAGCGACTTCATCAAAGCAACGGCAGAAGAACTCGATGACTTCGCAAATGTTTTTAAACGCACAATGCAGCGGCTTGATGCTGTTATTGGCGGTGCACAGTATAATTATTTCTTACACACCGTCCCCATTGATCAACAGTACGACGATTGCCAAAACAGCTATCACTGGCACTTAGAAATTTGTCCACGTACGAGTATTCCATCAGGTTTTGAGCTTGGCTCAGGATTATTTGTAAACACCGTCAGTCCCGAAGAGGCCGCAGTGCAACTCAGTAACATAGTGCTCGATGAAGAGGGGTAACTAAGCTATAGTTAAGTCAATATTTGCACTGATACTTAAAAGTTAAGGAAACATAATGACTGTAGAAGTTGGGAAAAAAGTCCCTGCGTTTAAACTCCCCGCCACAGGCGAACAAACTATCTCTCTTTCGGGTTTAAAAGGGCAAAACATTGTTCTGTATTTTTACCCCAGAGACAATACACCCGGCTGCACTACAGAAGGGCAGGGTTTCCGCGACAACATCGCGAAATTTAAAAGACAAAACTGTGTCATCTTAGGCGTCTCCCGGGACACCTTAACAAGCCATGAAAAATTTAAAGAAAAGCAAAAATTCCCTTTTGAATTATTGTCTGACACAGAAGAAAAACTATGCAACTTATTCGATGTCATTAAATTAAAAAACATGTATGGAAAAAAACACCTGGGAATTGAACGTAGTACTTTTATCATTAATGATAAAGGTGTATTAAAACAAGAGTGGCGTAAGGTAAAAGTCAAAGGCCATGTTGACGAAGTACTTGCTGCAGTAAAAGCGATTAACAAAGAGAAGTAATAATCGAAAAACAGGAGTTTCTATGAAGCCGCGTTTGTTTGTATTAGATACCAATGTATTAATGCACGACCCAAGCTCGCTATTTCGTTTTCAAGAACACAACCTCTTCCTCCCTATGATGGTATTGGAAGAATTAGACAACAACAAGAAAGGCCGCTCAGAAGTTGCGCGTAATGCCCGGCAAACCAGCCGTTTTATTGAAGAACTCATTGCAGATGCAAGTCGGGAACAAATCGAAGAAGGCATCACGCTCAACTCTATTTTCCAAAATGATGACGAACCTACATCGAGTGGAAAACTATTTTTTCAAACGCGTTCTTACCAGGCAACCCTGCCTGATTATTTACCCGGTAATTTGCCTGATAATAATATTCTCGGAACAACCCTTGCCCTTGCTGAAGAATATAAAAACTACGACATCACGCTCGTTACAAAAGATATTAACTTTCGCATTAAAGCCGCTGCACTGGGGATAAAAGTTGAAGACTACCATAATGATCGTGTTTTAGAAGACGTCGACCTTTTATATACAGGTACGATTAATCTTAAAGATGATTTTTGGGAACAACATGCACGCGAAATGGATTCATGGCTTGAAGAAGGCCGTACCTTTTATAAATTACATGGGCCCGAGGTAAAAAACTGGCACCCAAATGCTTTTCTTAGTAGTCAGGATGAAGAACAACCTTTCCAGGCATTGGTTAGAAGTGTTGAGGGTGATTCCGCTGTAATTGAAACAACAAAAGATTTTCAAAGTAATTCAAATTCTGTGTGGGGTATCAATGCACGCAACCAGGAACAAAGTTATGCACTTAATTTACTCATGGATCCTGAAATTGATTTTGTTAGCTTAATTGGTATGGCGGGTACAGGTAAAACACTCTTAACTCTGGCTGCAGGCTTAGAGCAAACCATAGAAGAAAAACTTTATTCTGAAATTATTATGACCCGTGTCACCATCCCGGTGGGTGAAGATATTGGCTTTTTACCCGGAACCGAAGAAGAAAAAATGACGCCCTGGATGGGCGCTTTAATGGATAACCTCGAAGTTTTAAATAAAACGGATGCAGATGATTCAAGTTTCTCGAGTGAATGGGGGCAAGAGGCAACTAACGATTTAATTTCGAACCGCATCAAAATTCGTTCTATTAACTTTATGCGGGGTCGAACTTTTTTAAACCGCTATATTATTATTGATGAAGCGCAAAACCTGACTTCACACCAACTTAAAACCTTAGTCACGCGTGCAGGACCGGGAACAAAAATTGTCTGTTTAGGAAATATTGCACAAATTGATACACCCTATTTAACCGAAACAACATCGGGCCTAACCTATATTATTGATCGTTTCAAGAAATGGGAACACAGCGGACATATCACACTGGTTCGCGGAGAACGTTCACGTTTAGCCGACTTTGCATCTGAAGTGTTATAAGTAACAGGTCAAGAGATTTTAACGCAGAGGGCGCAAAGGAAAAATAAGGCTTTAAAATATCAGTCATTGCACCTAATGAACCGCTGCGCGTTTCGTCAGTATTACCCTAACCTGCTCGGCAGTTTCTAGTTTCTAGTTTCTAGTTTCTAGCATCGAGAAAACAAAATGACTGAAGCGATCTCATACTCAAGCGTTATGAACATGAGATTGCCGCGTCAACACTGAAAAACACGTGTTTTTCAGTGTTTCCTCGCAATGACCTATAACTCTAAATTTCGTGGGGGGGGGATCCCTCTGGCCCAGCCCTTAAATGCCAGAACGTGTCCTCTGCGTTGAAAGCTTTTATATATTTAAACCTCAGAAGCAGTCTCTATTCGCGGCCAGGCGTGAATCACTGCGCTCACCAATGTCGCCAGCGGTATAGCGAAGAATACCCCCCAAAAACCCCACAGTCCCCCGAACACTAAAACGCTGACAATAATCGCAATAGGATGAAGGTTGACCAGCCCAGAGAACAGCCAGGGTACCAATACCGTGCCATCAAGTGCCTGGCTAATGCCAAAGAAGCCGAGCAGCCAGAAAAACTCATTACTCCATCCCCATTGGAAGAAAGCAATTAAGACAACGGGAATAGTTACAACAGCCGCACCAATGTAAGGTACCAAAACAGATAAGCCGACAAGCACTGAGAGTAAAATGGCATATTTAATATCAAGAATAGCAAAACCGATATAGGTCACTACCCCAACAATCATTATTTCCCAAAACTTACCACGAATATATTTACCCAGTTGCAAGTCCATTTCATCCGACACTTGTGTTACAAGCGTTCTGTCTTTTGGCAACATATTACCAAACCATTTCCAAATGCGTTCTTTGTCTTTCATAAACAAAAATACAAGCATTGGTACTAAGAAAAGATAAACCGCTAAAGTGATTAGTCCGGTGATGGAGGAAAGTGATAAACTGACAATATGTGAACCGACACTACTTAATTCATTGTTTATTAACTTAAAGAGCTCTTTAACTTGTTGTTCAGAGATAAATGAATATGATTCGGGAAGTTGTAATAATAGTTGTTGTCCCTGCCTGATATAACGAGGTAGCTCTTTAAACAAATCGCTTAGCTGACTAGACACTAAAGGTGCAATACCAAATAAAATAAAAATCAGGAAGGCGAGGAAAACACTAAATACAAGAATAACAGCAACAATGCGCGATGAACCATGTTGCTGCATTTTACGTACAACCCCCTCCAATAAATACGCAATAACAATAGAGGCAAACAACGGCAGTAACATGTTCCCCATAGTAAGAATAACCGTGGTACCAACAACTAAAACAGCGGTTAAAATAACTGCTTGCGGATCAGAAAAATATCGGTCGTACCATTTTTTGACTAGCTCAATCATTCAATACTATCCCGTTCAAATTCTTCAAGCAGTATATCGTATTGTTTACTAAAAATGCCTTCAAGCTCATCAATGACTTCGACTGCATCACGCCCATGCAGCATATGTTGGCTCACCAAAGCGGCCGTTTCATTGAGAAGAAGATCTTTGTCTAACATCGGATAGGTGCTTGATAAGCGTTTAACGGCAACCACAACAGATTCGGTTTCGGGTCTGGGAATATATTCAGGAGGTGGAATTTCAGTTACTTCAAGCTGGTGCCGCGAAGCAAGAAACTCAGCAAAGTCGAGTAGCTGCTGTGCAACTTCATCAGGAAGGCTGCGGTAAACATCCAGCAATTTTTTTGTGTTTTTTTTCAAGGCTTCGTCGCTACATTAGATAATGGTAAAGCCTTAGTCTAACCCAGATTTAATTAATGCTCATCCGGATTATGAGATTCGCAGTAATTACGTGCAAATTTTAATAATTCATCCATTGCTCGCATACGGAATTTCTGTTTTTGATGGACAAAAGAGAAAGGACGTGTAATAGGTGGTTCGGTTCTAATTGCTACCAAGGTGCCTAACTTAACTTCTTTTTGGATTGTTGCAGAGGAAATGATTGAAATCCCCATGCCCGCTTCAACAGCCCCCTTGATTGCTTCAAGGCTGCCTAATTCCATCCCAATATTGAGATCCGTAGGATTCATGTTTGCTTTGTTCATGCTTTCTAACATCACTTCACGGGTACCCGAACCTTCTTCACGACAAATGAAAGGGTAGTCAGCAATGCGGTTAAGCGGAACAACAGGCTCATTTTCAAGTTCATGCCCTGGTGGCACAATGACAACAAGCTCATCTGTGCGACATTCTTCAACAACTAAATTTTTGTTGGTTACCGGCGCTTCAACGACCCCTAAATCAATCGCATTATTTTCAACCTGTGAAACAATACCATCAGTATTTGCGACTTTTAAACGTACCGCCACATCGGGATGTTCAGCTTTAAAATCACCCAATAAAACAGGCAGCATGTATTCTGCAATCGTTGTGCTGGCACCAAGAATAAGCACACCGCTAATATCGCCCGTTAACTCGCGTACCGAGTTATCCATTTCGGCATAAATCGAAAAGATTTTTTCAGCACTTTCATACACCTTACTACCGGCTGCAGTCAGACTTATCCGGTTATGAGTACGATCAAATAAGCGCGTATTAAATTGTTCTTCTAATTGGCGAACTTGAAATGTCACGGCAGGTTGCGTCATATGCAATTCTTCCGCCGCTTTAGTGAAGCTTAATAAGCGCGCAACAGTGTAAAAAACTTGTAATCGTCTATCCGACATAATCCCTTCTCGGCAGTTTAACTGCCTATTATCTTATTCTATATGCACATTGGCAAAACTTAAGGAGGCGAAGGATAACAGGGTTCAGGGAAAACGTGAATAGACACAAGGGATTAGAAATTAAGAATATGATTAAATTGCAATAATACAGGAAACAAAAGAAGGAAATATCGTACTAATCACATAAAACTGTCGTTTCATGTGAACATACTTCTGCAAAAGCTATTTAATGTCAAATGCTCTCATCAAATTGCTCAACCATCATGCGCAACTCAACAACCAGCCTGGCTATTTCATCACTATTTATTTGGCTTTGTTCTCCGCCACGTACAGTTTCATTTGAATGTTGATTGATTTGCTCAATATTCCGGCTCACTTCAGCCGCAACCGAGTTTTGTTCTTCTGTTGCCGCTGCAATTTGTGTATTCATCTCGTTTATCACACCCACTGATCCAGATATTTCAGCCAGCGCTTCTGCCGACTCTTCAACTTGCAACACACCTTCGGCAGCACGCTTACTCACTTCTTCCATGCTCGCTACTGCTGCAGTCACGCCATGCTGCAGTTTTTCAATCATGTTTTGTATTTCCTGAGTTGAGTCATGCGAACGACTGGCCAGGGTTCGTACCTCATCAGCAACAACAGCAAAACCTCGTCCTTGTTCGCCGGCTCTCGCGGCTTCAATAGCAGCATTAAGAGCGAGTAAATTTGTTTGTTCAGCAATCCCTCGAATAACATCTAATACCCCACCAATATTTTCACTATCGCTCTTAAGTTGTGAAATTGATGATGAGGCGGTTGATATTTCTGCATCCAGCGAGTCAATAATACCTATCGCATCTGTAATTGTTAAAGCGCCTTGTTGAGACATTTCGCTGGCTGAATGTGCAGCTTCTGCCGCACTCGTCGTGTTATTAGACACCTCTTGTACCGCTGCTGTCATTTGATTAATCGCCGTCGCCACCATTTCCAACTCTTGTTTTTGTTGGTTAATATTGACATTTGATGCAGAAATAAGCGCAGAATTACTTTCAGCCTGCTCGCTCAGTTTTTCAGCAGACTGCTCAATTCGTTTTACAACCGTTCTTAATTTTGCCGACAATATGCGTATCGAAAGCCGGATTTGACTGACATCGTCCACTTTTCCGTAATACGCCATCTGCATAACGTTATTATCAACAATATCTTTAGAGCGTTTAAGTAACTTGTTAAAGTCTCGCATTTGGTAAAATGCGATACCTGCCCAGGCGGCACTAAAAACAAACCAGGATGCAAAAGCCGTTATTAAACTTACCCCTCCAAAAGCGACTAACAAAGCCGAAATAACAAACTGTAATCCAACACCACTTAAAATTTGCCTATATAAGTGACTTAAACTTTTTAAGCGAAGTTTTTTACCTGCTGTAATTTTTTTATACAGCTTTTCTGCACGTCGACTCAGTGCTCCAGTCGCCTTGACGCGAGTAGACTCATAAGAATATATTTCACCATTTTTCTTAACCGGTGTAACAAAAGCATCCACCCAGTAAAAGTCGCCCGATTTACAACGATTTTTCACCAATCCCATCCAGGCTTTCCCAGCTTTAATGGTGTCCCATAAATTAGCAAAAGCAGCAGGCGGCATGTCAGGATGACGCACAATATTGTGATTCACCCCCATTAACTCTTCTTCACTAAAACCACTAATATCGAGAAAATCCTGATTAATGTAAGTAATCGCACCTTTTGCATCCGTAGTAGATGTAATCACGGTGTCATCGCTTAACGCAACCTCATTGTCTGTGACAGGTAGATTCTTTTTCATGGCCTCTTCTCTTTTAAATTTACATACCCTTATATATCGTCCGGCAAAATATTTTCTTTAATAAATAATGCCTCATTCTCCGTCTCAAAAATCAATTTATTTCATCTATTTTCATTTTTTTATTCCACAAACAAAGTAGACACAGTAATATCGGGCTAACTTTTCACTTTAATTTGGAATTTTTTCGATGGCGCAATATATCTACACCATGAATCAAGTCAGTAAAATAGTCCCTCCTAAGCGAGCTATTCTTAAAGATATTTCTCTCTCCTTTTTCCCTGGTGCAAAAATTGGCGTTCTCGGCTTAAACGGTTCAGGTAAATCCACCTTAATGAAAATTATGGCAGGGCTTGATACAGAGATTGATGGTGAAGCACGACCACAACCGGATATTAACGTTGGCTATTTACCACAAGAACCACAGCTAGATCCCAACAAAGACGTTCGTGGAAATGTAGAAGATGGCCTGGGGGAAATTAAAGTTGCGTTAACCCGGCTTGATGAAGTGTACGCCGCCTATGCCGACCCTGATGCTGATTTTGATGCGCTTGCAGCTGAACAAGCAAAATTAGAAAACCTGATTCAAGCCACTGATGGTCACAATATTGAGCGCACCCTGGAAGTCGCAGCTGATGCGTTACGTCTGCCGCCCTGGGATGCAGATGTAACTAAACTTTCCGGCGGTGAACGTCGTCGTGTCGCGTTATGTAAGCTCCTTTTATCAAAACCGGATATGTTGCTGCTTGATGAGCCCACTAATCATCTGGATGCAGAATCTGTTGCCTGGCTAGAGCGCTTTTTACACGACTACCCCAGCACCGTTGTTGCCGTCACTCATGATCGCTATTTCCTTGATAATGTCGCTGGTTGGATTTTAGAGCTGGATCGGGGCCATGGTATTCCATGGGAAGGTAACTATTCCTCCTGGTTAGAGCAAAAAAGTAATCGTCTCGAAATGGAGAAAAAACAAGAAGGCGCCCACGCTAAAGCCATGAAACAAGAGCTAGAATGGGTGCGCTCCAATGCCAAAGGTCGTCATGCAAAGAGTAAAGCGCGTCTTGCCCGTTATGAAGAAATGGCCTCTAAAGATTATCAAAAGCGCAACGAAACCAATGAGTTATTTGTTCCTCCCGGCCCTCGTTTAGGTGAGCTCGTTATAGAGGCAAACAATATCAGCAAAAGCTTTGGCGATAAGATGTTATTTGAAAACTTAAGTTTTAATCTGCCCCGAGGCGGCATCGTCGGCATTATCGGCGCCAATGGTGCGGGTAAAACGACCTTATTCCGCATGATGGCCGGAGAAGAACAACCCGATGGTGGTGAGTTACGTCTCGGTGACACGGTGCAAATTTCTTATGTCGATCAAAGCCGTGATTCACTTGATGATAATAAAACGGTGTGGCAAGAGATTACAGACGAACACGACATTATGACGGTAGGAGAATTTGAACTGAATAGCCGTGCCTATGTTTCACGCTTTAACTTCAATGGTTCAGATCAACAAAAACGCGTGGGCGATTTATCCGGTGGTGAACGAAACCGCGTACACCTTGCCAAATTACTCAAAAGTGGTGGCAACGTATTACTACTCGATGAACCCACCAATGATCTTGATATTGAAACCTTACGCGCACTCGAAGAAGCGGTTTTAGAATATGCCGGTTGTGTCGTGGTTATCTCGCATGATCGCTGGTTCCTCGATCGCATCGCCACCCACATGCTCGCCTTTGAAGGTGACAGCCACGTTGAGTGGTTTGAGGGTAATTACGCAGACTACGAAGAAGATAGAAAACGCCGTCAGGGGGATGATGCGCAGCCGCAGCGTATCAAATACAAAAAACTAGATGCTTAGTCACGAATAGTGAGGAGGTAAATTGCTGCGTTGCACCCTCTAATATATCTTAGTGTGGGGCACTACGAAAGCTAACTCAAAATGCTCATGTGCCCACTGCACACTCCGCTTTTTCGTTAGTTTTCGCCTTGCACTTTAACTCCTCACTATCCATGAAGTATAAATAAATACTTAAATAAAACTTGAGGACTGCCGACGGTGTTAGAACTCAGACCAAACTGCGAATGTTGTGACAAGGATCTTCTTCCCGATTCTGAGGAAGCGATGATCTGTAGTTTTGAGTGTACTTTCTGTAGGGATTGCGTCGAAAACGCATTAAATGGTCGCTGCCCAAATTGTGGAGGGAATTTTGTGTCTCGCCCTATTCGGCCAGCTGATAAGTTGCTAAAAAATCCCGCTTCGACAAAACGTGTATTGAAAGGCTAATTTTCAGTATCACCAATCACATTATCCCAACTAATCGTTTTTAACATATCGACCAGCACATCCTCATCTAAAATATCGTCATCTAAATCTAAATCACCCACGCCCGGTTCTGAAACCGTATTAACACACAACAAGTCCCAGCTTTCCCGATCATATTCTGTTACATCGCCATCGTAATACTGTACTTCGATAGCATCATCGCTATCAATCGCAACGACCTCAAATAACCGATTATCAATATCCCTGTACCACAAACCAATCTCGGGATTACTCAATGCAGTAGCCATATTGTTCTCCATAAGCAACTAAAATTAATTAGCACTCACTTACAACAAAAAAGTGGAATCTAACACCTACAACATTAGCACTAATTATAGAATTTGCACTGTTTTTAGAGGGATATGCAATAAATTAGGCAAAACTTAACAACAATAATCTCTAAACCTGAAAAAATAAAAGTTATTATTCAGATCTTTTTCTTTACTGAAAACTCAGTGATAATGGTATTTAATCAAACCTTATAATTATAAAATGAATCAATAATGACAAAATATCTTGGTACAAAACAATTTAGTCATGATGAAGATACATCATGTACAGGCATATTAATTACAAATCTCGGTACCCCTGATGCAGCAACACCTTCTGCAGTACGTCGTTATCTCGGTGAATTTCTCAGTGACCCACGTATTGTTGAGGCAAACAGATTAATCTGGTGGTTTGCCTTACACGCGGTGATATTACGCATTCGTCCAAAACCAGTCGCAAAAAATTATCAAAAAATTTGGACAGATGAAGGCTCACCATTACTGGCCATCAGTAAAAAACAAAAAGCGTCATTACAACAAGCCATCGAACCTCACTTTAAGGGAAAAGTGAAAGTGGAGCTTGCTATGCGTTATGGCAACCCATCAATAAAAGAGGCACTACTTCGTTTAAAGGAAGCCGGTGTACAACGCCTTTTAGTGTTGCCGCTTTACCCTCAGTATTCAGCAACAACCACAGCATCCACCTTTGATGCCATTGCCGATGAACTCAAAACATGGCGCTGGCTTCCTGAGTTTCGTATGGTGCAGCATTACCATGATCACGAGGCTTACATCCAGGCATTGGTCAATAGCATCACCTCTTTTCAGGAAAAAAATGGCCAACCTGAAAAATTACTTTTTTCATTTCACGGTTTACCACAAAAATATTTAGATCAGGGTGATCCTTATTTTTGTGAGTGCCATAAAACCGCCCGTCTTGTTGCTGAAAAACTCGGACTCAAACAAGATCAGTGGATACTCGCTTTCCAGTCTCTGTTTGGACGCGAAGAATGGTTAAAACCCTACGCAAAAAACACCTTAATCAACTGGGCTGAAGAAGGCATTAAAAACATCCAGGTTATTTGCCCCGGCTTTTCAGCTGACTGCCTGGAAACCTTAGAAGAAATACAAGTCGAAAACAGTGACTACTTTTTAAATGCCGGAGGGGAAAAGTTTGACTATATTCCCGCACTCAATGATGAGCCGGAACACATTGGCATGATGGGACAACTGATAAAACAGCATGCAGCTGACTGGTTAAATATCGAAGCAAAAAAAAACCATAAAAACTAAAATAAAAAAGGGAAGCCGAAGCTTCCCTTTTTTTGTAGTAACCTAAGGTTGCCTTAGGCGATACCCGGGTTACCTTCCATACCCACAATTTTTGGTGTGTTGAGCTTGGTGACTTTCGCAACTTTTTCAGAACGTAAGTATTCTGCTACCACATCCCAGATAGGCTCACCCGGTGCTTTCGAGCCCACCGTTGCCCAGCCTGCTACAGTATAGTTTTTATTTGCTTCGATCTTAGTCCCATCATCTAATACCATGTCTGTTACACGCGTATTAAACTTGTTCGTTGGGTTCATGGTGTAATCTAAACCACCTACCCGAACCATATCACCACCTTGCTGATAGTACGGATCATTGTTGAAGAGGTTATCTGCAACATCTTCTAAAATCTCTTTAATCACTGAACCTTTCATTTCACGCACATAGGTTTCTGGGTAAGTAATACAGGTTTGATCCATGACATGATCCATTGTGATGGTTTGCCCCGGCAGTACTGTTGTGCCCCAGCGGAAACCCGGAGAGAGTGAGATTTGCGCTCCCCCCACTTCACGTAATGCATCACAAATTATTTGATCGAAGGTACCGTTGAAGTTACCACGGCGGTAAAGTACCTGATCCGCAACCGCTAACTCTTCAGTTAAGGTCGAAAGATAAGGACGACGCACTTCTTCAATGTAGTTTGCCATTTCCTGATCAGGCTCTAACAAGTTAGAGAATACTGGTAATAATTTATAACGGAAATCTTGTACCTTACCGTTACGAACATCTAACTGCATCGTGCCTAAAAACTTACCGTTTGAACCGGCGTTAGTGACTAATGTCTTACCACCTTTATTTTCAACAACTGAAGGATGAGGAACACCATCATGTGTGTGTCCACCAAAGATAACATCAATACCTGAAACCACGGATGCCATTTTTAAGTCTACATCCATCCCGTTGTGAGAAATAACGACAACAACGTCTGGTTTTTCAGTTGCACGAACTTCATCAACCGTTGCTTGCATTTCAGCATCACGAATACCAAAGGTCCAGTCAGGAATGAAACGACCCGGGTTAGCGATTGGTGTGTATGGGAAAGCTTGTCCAATAACGGCAACACGAATGCCGCCTTCCATTTCTTTAATTGTATAAGGTTTGAATGCACGTTGAGTGTCTTCGTTATAACCTTCAAAGTCGGCAAAGTTATAATCAAATGAGGCATCGTCTTTTACAAAAACGTTTTGACAAACGAAGTCACCTTTAAAATCTTTAACGTTAGAAATAACTTCTTCATCAAGATAAGTGAATTCCCAGTGACCTGTCATAACATCAACACCTAACAGGTTACAAGCACCGACCATGTCTTTACCGCGTGTCCAGTAAGCCGTACCAGAACCCTGCCAGGTATCGCCGCCATCTAATAACAATGTTTTATTTACACCGTGATCAGCACGGATTTTTTTAACTAAAGTACGTAAGTGGGCGAAACCACCAACCTTGCCGTATGTTTTAGCTGCTTCAGCATAATTAAGGTAAGTAAACGCATGCGCTTCTAATGAATCAGGCTTAATACTGAAATGCTCTAATAATTTGTTGCCCACCAAATGAGGAGGTTGACCATATGCGCCACCAACGCCCATGTTTACATTAGGTTCACGAAAATAAATAGGTAATAACTGTGCGTGACAATCTGTCATGTGCATCAACGTTACGTTACCAAATTTTGGAATGTTATAAACATCACCGGGTGCGCTAGCTGCGCTAGTTTCTGAACCTGACTTGCTATCACAGCCTGGTAACATACCTGCAGCAGCGGCCATACCCATGACTTGCATAAATTCACGGCGATTGAGTGACATTGGTACTCTCCTGAAATTTTCTATAGTTATAAATTCGTAAGAATGAAAATAGCCTTAAACCGTTACTGAGGCTGCTTTCTAATAATTATTTTATTTCTACACAGCAACTTGCTATTTCTTATTTACAATAATTATGCCATGACGCAGCCTTGACATAAAGCCAGTAAAAACTAGCCCACAGTAACACGCTCAGGAAAAAAAATATTAATAATTTCTTATTTATCAATTAGTAAGAACATTAAAAAATATTAGAAAAAACTAATATTATTCAATCTGAGGAAAAATAATACTTAAAAAAAGAGTGTTGAATGCATTTCTCATAAAACAGATTGCATAATGCATGCTTCTATTTTTAAGAAAAACGGAACTTGTCCAGCAACCTGGGTTTAAAACGTAGCAAAAATAACACGGCTAAAATGAAGGCGTAAATAAGGGGCTCCCGCAAATCAGCTTTAACCAATAAAAGAAAATGCAGTGAACCCAGGATGGCAATAATATAAATGAGTTTATGCAGTGATTTCCAGCGTCGTCCTAAACGCCTCATCATTTTTTTAGTTGAGGTGATTGCTAAAGGAAGCAGTAATACAAAAGCAAGCATACCGAATGTAATATAGGGTCGTTTTATAACGTCTCTAATCACCTCGTCCCAATCGAAAAAGTGATCCAGCCAGATGTAAGTAAGCAAATGTACACAAACGTAAAAAAATGCGTATAACCCTAACATCCGTCGAAAACGCAAAGGCCATGCTGCCCCCGTTATTCCCCTCAGCGGTGTCATCGCTAATGTGATCAATAAAAAACGCAGCGTCCATTCTCCGGTGCTACGCGTTAAAACCTCAAAGGGATTCGCCCCTAATTCGTCCAAATAAAAATTTCGGAACAGTAAAAAGAGCGGCAATAAACACAACACAAAAATAAACGGTTTAACTAATTTAATCATTTACCAACGTCACAAAAAATTAAAAACAGTTTACATGGATAACCTGAAGCTAGAGAACAAGGCGAAAACTAACGAAAAAACGGAATGTACAATCAGGCCGTTCCCGCACATCCCTGTGCTACTCGGCATTAAAATATCCATATTTTAATATCTGAGTATTTTGAGGAGGTTTTCAACGCTGTTATCTAGCTTCAGATTATTTATGCTAGAAATATTTTTTTAGATCCATACCGGTGTAAAGCGAAGCAACCTGCTCTGCATAACCATTAAACGGTAAAGTCTTACGTTTTAAAAAGTCACCTATACGACGCTCTTTTCTTTGACTCCAGCGAGGATGATCCACTTCTGGATTCACATTTGAGTAAAAACCATATTCTCGTGGAGCGGCCTTTGTCCAACTACTTACCGGTTCTTTATCGGTAAAGGTGATTTTCACAATAGATTTAATACTCTTAAAACCATATTTCCAGGGCACAACCAGGCGTAATGGTGCACCGTTTTGTTTTGGCATCTCTTCACCATATAGCCCAACCGCCATTAATGTTAAAGGATGCATGGCTTCATCCATGCGTAAGCCTTCAATATAAGGCCACTCTAAAACATTTCGACGCTGCCCCACCATTTCGGCAGGACGGTTTAATGTTTCAAACTTAACGTATTTTGCTTTTGAGGTTGGTTTAACTTGTTTAATGAGTTCTGCAAGAGAAAAACCTGTCCAGGGTATGACCATTGACCAACGTTCAACACATCGTAAACGGTAAATTCGTTCCTCTAAAGTATGCTGTTTTAAAATATCTTCTAAATTTATTTTTCCTGGTTTCTCAACTTCACCGGCAATTTCCAAAGACCAGGGGTCGGTCGTTAATGCTTGTGCATTTTTCGCAGGCGAATATTTATCCGTACCAAACTCATAAAAATTATTGTAATTAGTAATTTTGTCATAGCTGGTAAGAGCTTCTCTGGTGTCAAAGGTATTATTTTTATTAAAATCAAGTGCCTTACCGCCATAACCGGCAACCACGGATTGAAGTGGCATTAATGTCGCAGCAGAAACTAAACCAATCGACGATGCCATAAATTTTCGTCTTTCTTTATAAACCTCATAATCTGTAATTTCAGATGACGGGATATCTTGTTTATACTTAATTAACATACTGACTCCTTAATGCACTCAATCGTAGATAAAGCTAAAAATCTGACTTTAGCTGAATAAAAAAGTTCATATTTATAGAGTAACCTTAAAAATTTAAATAGATATCACAAAAGTATCCTTTTATACTGATAATTCACGATAAACTGCTAATAAAATGAGCAAAAAAGAACTCAACACAAATCTGCCCCAAAAATCCATTTTTTATGGGGAATCCCATAATTTCGAAATTTATAACCAGAAATTCATTAAAATCATTTCCAATAGATTATTTGGAAAACAAAGTTATCATTTAAACCTCAGCATGCTTGCACCGTGGCCGGTACAAAACAATGTCACATCATGGCCGGCCATATTAACACTCTTGCTTCTTTATTTATTTTCTTTGATTTTTTTTTATAACATTCCGTTACAACTCAACCCGACAGTTTTATTTTCAGCAAACACGATTATATTCTTAGTTGCTTTTCTTTTTATATACAAGTCAAAAAAAATATTTGAATTTAAAAGCCGTTACGGAGACTGTGTAGTTTTAAGTTTGTTGTATAACAAACCCAATAAAAAAGAAGTTAAAAAATTTATTGATGAAGTCAAACTACGTAGTTTAACCGCAAGTCAGGAAATGGATGTGGATATAACTCAAATGTTAGACATTGAAACTAATGAGTTAAAAAGGTTAAACAATGAAAGAATTATTTCAAGCCAAAGCTATGGCGCAGCAAAAAAACGAATAGATAAAATGGTTTTATAAAATCTATATTTAAATTAAAAAGCAGTCACTTTATAAAGTAAAAGCGACTGCTTTATCATTACGCAAGTTAAGCAGCTGAGATATTATTTTCTTTTTTAGAGAAAACCAGGCCCGTTTCACCTGTATCAACATAAATAATATCACCGGCGGCAAACTTGCCGGACAAAATATCTTGCGCCAAAGGATTTTCTATTTGCTGCTGAATCGCCCGCTTTAATGGTCTTGCACCATAAACAGGGTCAAACCCAGCTTCGCCTAATTTATCCAACGCAGCATCCGTCAATTCAATTTCAATTTGTCTTTCAGCCAAACGATCATGTAAATATTGGAATTGAATATTTGCAATTGAACGAATTTCTTTTTGTCCTAAAGGATGGAATACCACAACTTCATCAATACGATTAATAAACTCAGGTCTAAAATGATCCGCTACCGTTCCCATAACAACACGTTTCATTTCAGCATAGTTTTCATCCGAGGTATTATTTGAAAGCTCTTGTATTTGTTGCGAACCCAGGTTTGATGTCATAACAATAACACAGTTACGAAAATCAACTGTTCGCCCCTTACCGTCTGTCAAACGCCCATCATCCAATACCTGTAATAAAATATTAAAGACATCAGGATGCGCCTTCTCAATTTCATCCAGTAAAATAATTGAATAAGGTTTACGTCTAACCGCTTCCGTTAAATAACCGCCTTCTTCATAGCCAACATATCCGGGAGGTGCGCCAATGAGTCTGGCAACAGAATGCTTTTCCATAAACTCGGACATATCTATGCGTACCATAGAATCTTCAGTATCAAATAAGAATTCTGCTAATGCCTTGGTCAGTTCTGTTTTCCCAACCCCCGTCGGTCCCAGAAATAAAAAGGAACCATTTGGACGTTCTGGATCAGAGAGACCGGCACGTGAACGGCGAATGGCATCGGATACCGCTTGCACCGCTTCGGTTTGTCCAACCATACGTTTGTGAATCACTTCTTCCATTTGTAAAAGTTTTTCACGCTCACCTTCAAGCATTTTGCTCACAGGGATACCTGTCCATTTAGAAACAACCTCAGCAATTTCTTCTTCTGTAACAGAATTACGCAATAAAGTCGTTTCCTGCATTTCAACCTGAGACGCCATATCTAACTGCTTTTCTAAATCAGGAATTTTTCCATATTGCAATTCTGACATACGTGCAAGATCACCCGCGCGTCGAGCCGTTTCAAGTTCCTGACGTGCACGGTCAAGCTCTTCTTTTATATGTTGTGTGCCTTGAACTGCCGCTTTTTCAGACTTCCAGACTTCATCTAATTCACTAAACTGTCTGTCTAAATCATCAATTTCATCTTGCAGATTTTTTAGACGCAACTTGGATGCAGCATCATTTTCTTTCTTTAAAGCCTCACGTTCGATTTTAAGTTGGATTAATTTACGATCCAATTTATCCATTGATTCTGGTTTAGAATCAATTTCCATACGAATACGGCTTGCTGATTCATCAATTAAATCAATCGCTTTATCAGGTAACTGACGATCTGTTATATAACGATGCGACAACGTTGCAGCGGCAACAATAGCAGGGTCACTAATATCAACGCCATGGTGAACTTCATACTTTTCTTTTAATCCACGCAGGATCGCAATGGTATCTTCTACCGTAGGTTCATCAACCAGGACTTTTTGAAAGCGTCGCTCAAGAGCGGCATCTTTTTCAATGTATTGACGGTACTCATCTAACGTCGTTGCACCAACACAATGTAACTCACCTCGCGCCAACGCAGGTTTAAGCATATTACCTGCATCCATCGCACCATCGCCCTTGCCCGCACCAACCATCGTATGTAATTCATCGATGAATAAAATAATTTGCCCTTCTTGTTTGGACAAATCATTCAGTACCGCTTTTAAGCGTTCTTCAAATTCACCGCGAAATTTGGCGCCGGCAATCAAAGCCCCCATATCTAAAGATAAAACACGTTTACCTTTAATACCCTCAGGAACCTCACCATTGATAATACGTTGCGCCAAACCTTCTACAATGGCTGTTTTACCTACACCTGGCTCACCAATAAGCACAGGGTTATTTTTTGTACGGCGTTGTAATACCTGAATAGTGCGACGAATTTCATCATCACGACCAATAACAGGATCCAGTTTTCCTTGTTCCGCGCGCTCGGTTAAATCAACTGTATATTTTTCAAGTGACTGTCGTTGTTCTTCAGCATTCGCATCATCGACCGATTGCCCACCGCGAACATTTTCAATGGTTTTTTCCAGTGCGGCTTTATTCGCACCTGCTTTTTTTAACAGCTCACCCAATGTGCCTTTGTCATCAATTGCAGCAAGAATAAATAATTCACTGGAAATAAATTTATCGTTACGTTGTTGCGCAAGCTTATCGGTAAGATTTAATAAACGAGAGAGATCGTTTGAAAGGTGAACATCACCACTTGCGTTTTCTACACTTGATAAACGCTCTAAGGCTTCAAAGAGTTGTGAGCGCAATACATTTACATTTACACCCGACTGAATTAATAAATGGTTAACGGTGCCGCCTTCCTGATCAAGCAAAGCACTCATTAAATGAATAGGTTCAATAAACTGGTGATCGCGGCCCACGGCAAGACTCTGCGCATCAGCAATCGCGAGCTGAAACTTACTGGTTAATTTATCCATACGCATAATTTATTTACTCTCTTTTAAAATTAAATATAACTGCATCATATATAGGGATATAGTTATTTTTTTCAAGAGCCATTATTCGTTTTATTAATTAACGTCCGGATGAATAATATTAAGTGGCGAACTTACGCCGGGTGATTTAACCAGCCGTACATGTTCACGCTTGAATTCCCGGGCATTTCCCAGGCCACATGAATGCGCCAGGGAATTAACTTCATGACACATCCAGTACGCATATTGCTCTACCCGCTTAGCTTTATCTCCTACCACTAAGCCACGCTGACGATATTTACTATGTGTTGTAATTCCCGTTGGGCAGGTGTCTTTGTGGCATTGCATTGATTGCACACAACCCAAGGAAAACATGAAACCACGTGCACTGACGACAAAATCTGCACCGGCACATAACGCCCAGGCGACTTTGGCTGAATGTACTAGTTTACCTGAAGCAATCACTTTTATACGCTCACGCAGCCCATAAGCTCTTAAAACATCAACAATTAATGGTAAAGATTCTGTAATGGGTAAGCCAACGTGATCTGCCAATATCTGTGGAGCGGCACCGGTGCCGCCCTCCCCCCCATCTACCGTGATAAAATCAGGGGCAAATTCAATACCGCGCCTTAAAATTGCTTCACAGAGTTCTTGTGGAAATTTATCCGATCCTAATACAGACTTAAAGCCAACGGGCTTACCCGTCACATCACGAACACGATTAATCATATTCAATAAATCATCTGCACTTCTGATTTCTTTATGCCGATTCGGGCTACTTGAAACCTGTCCTTCAGGAATACCGCGAATTTCTGCAATCTCAGCCGTAACCTTTGCGCCAGGCAGAACCCCGCCCCGCCCCGGTTTAGCGCCTTGAGACAGCTTGATTTCGAATGCTTTTACATGCTTAGCCACACTGCGTAATTTGTCATCACTCAAATTTCCCTGGGCATCTCTGACACCATACTTAGCAGTACCAATTTGATAAACCAGATCACAGTCCCCTTCTATATGATAGGGAGAGATTCCACCTTCACCTGTATTCATCCAAATGCCTGCAGCACCTGCACCTTTTGATAAGGCTCTCACAGCAGCGGCTGAAATAGCACCATAACTCATGCCTGAAATATTAAAAATAGATTTTGCTTCAAAAGGATACTTACAGTCCGGACCAATAACAACAGGCGGGCTATCCGTAAATTCTTCCTCTAACATTGGATAAGCAGCATTAACAAAGATAATTGATCCGGACTGTCTTAGATCATTTGTTGAACCAAACCCAACTAACCCACCTAAACCTTTTGAGGTTCGATAAATCCATGCACGAGAGGCTCGATTAAAAGGAAGTTCCTCACGATCACCGGCAAACCAATATTGTCTAAAATACTCTCCAGCATTCTCAAACATATATCGAAAGTGTCCAATAACAGGATAATTACGCTGTATTGCGTGCCCTTTCTGATTCACATCATAAAAAAAGACCAAAACAACCCAAACCAAAACAGCAAAAAACAAGTACTGAGCAGCGTCCGCCCATGTAAATTGAATTAAGTAATTGATAACACTTTCGAACATGGATAAAACCTCCGTTTGTTTAATTATTTACTAGCTTATCGTCCTTTATCGCCTGATAATAATAGTGCAAGCTGCGCCAATAGTTCTTCATCTGTTTTATTCTTACACTCTAATTCGGCTAATACCGTTAAACGGCTACGGCTCGGCAAAATAAAAGCAGGCAGAGTATGCCCCGGTCGACGCATTCCATCTACTCGTAAAGGTGTTATCGGCAACTCTGCTAATTTCGCCAGTTTTATTATGCCTGCCTTGAGTTTTCGTAGTGATTGGTTAGTGTGATTTATGCCTCCCTCGGGAAATAAAAGTACCACCTCACCCTTATGCAGTGCCTTTAATGCCGTATTAAAAGCAATTTCAACCCGGCCAGAACGCTCAACAGGGATGCAGCCCGCTGCCCGAAATAACCATTGCAAACCAAAGCGTTCATACTCCTCTTTCGCCACCATGAAACGAATAGGGTGACTACAAGCGGCAATAATTAAAAAAGGATCCAGTCCGGTTAAGTGATTAGAAGCAAGCAAGGTTGGAGAACTATCGGAAATAGGTATGGGTTGATAAACAAATTTGTGAAAGTAACGACAATAAATTCTCACCCAACCATCGATAACATTAATATAAAAATGTCCCCAATTCGCAACATTATTCTTATAACCAATAATAACAAAAGCGATGAAAAGAATAATAAGTGTTATCGCGAAAAAAACCATTTAACACCACTTTATGTGTACATTTAAAAATGCACTTAATGCAAAGATGAGTGTGCCCAATAGATAGTCGCGACACCTAAAGCAATTAAGATAATTTGCTGAATAGTCTCACGCAGTTCTGTTTTTTTATGTAATCCTGGAATTAAGTCTGCAACCGCAATATAAATAAAACTGGATGCTGCGATAGCCAGAATATAGGGCAAGGCATGCTGCATAGTTTGCAAACTATAATAAGCAATAACAGCTCCGACTATTGTTGCCATGCTGGCAAAAACATTAAATAACAATGCACGTTTACGCTCATAGCCATTATTTAGCAGGATTGCAAAATCACCAATTTCCTGAGGAATTTCATGTGTCGCGACCGCAAGTGCCGTCACAATACCCAAATCGATATCAGTCATAAAGGCGGCCGCAATTAAAACACCATCAACCAGGTTATGAACAGCATCACCAATAATGATTAACGCACCACTGGCATTTTTTTCGTGGCCATGACTATGGGCGGAGTTGCTCTGTGTATGTCCTTCATTTAAGATATTTATGTTGCTGGGTGTATGCAGTTCGCAGTGGTTCGAATGGCAATGCCGCCACAAAACCATCTTTTCTAACAAGAAAAAACCAAGCAAGCCAATTAAAAGTGTTAAGCCTAAATCATGAAAATCAACATTTTCATTAACAATCATGGCATGAGGTAATAAAGCCAGTAATGCCGCGCCTAACAAGGCACCGATAGCAAAACTTACCGTGTGCGGAAGTAATTTTTTTTGATGTTTGTCATTAATTAATAAAAAGACCGAGGCCGCTAAAACACTCAGTACTCCACCGAGTAAACTAAAAACAATAATCCAACCTAGTAGTGACATAAAATACTTTCTCTTAAATTTTAATTTTCGAGTGGTGATGGCAAACCAATAAACTCAACCACCAATCCAAATCATGCTTGCCATTCGACCCGTGATACCATCTCGCCGGTACGAAAAAAAAAGCTCATTCTCTATTAAAGTACAATGGTCTCCACCATAAATTTGTTGTACCCCCAGATTGTTTAAACGTAACCTTGCTAATTGATAAATATCAAAGAGCCAGTGATTTTCCTGAGTGGCAACAAAGGCTTGTTTTGCATCATCACTAGTATTCGTGAAGGCATCATATACTTCTTTTCCAACTTCATAAACATCTGCACTGATTGCAGGTCCCAGCCAGACTAATAATTTTTCGGCTTCAACCGGAAGTTTTCTAATAGTTTCTTCTATAATACCATTACATAAACCGCGCCAACCGGCATGGATAGCGGCAACGCAACAACCTTTAGTATCTGTAATGAGCAACGGCAAACAGTCCGCTGTCATCGCAGCACAAACAATATTTTTTTCCAGGGCATAGGCTGCATCAGCTTTTGGAATACTTTCTTCATTGGGTAATAACACTGCATGCGAACTATGAACCTGCTCTAACCATTGAGGGGAATGCGTTAAGTTTAGATGTTGATTTAAAGTATTTCGATTCTTTTTAACCGCAGTTAACTCATCACCCACATGTGTCGCTAAATTAAAGCTGTCATACGCCCCCTGACTTATACCGCCATGACGTAAGGTGACACCCGCTTTAATACAATCCGGCGCAGGCCAGTCTGCTGTTAACCAAAGATTACTCACTATTTTCTTTTTTTATCATTTTTATGTTTTTCAAAATCAAGGCGTAACACTTCTTGTATATCCAGCATATCTTGCGGTACTTCAACTTCCCAGTCGATAAATTCATTTGTCGCAGGATGAATCAAGCCAAGATGTCGAGCATGCAGCGCTTGCCGTCTAAATCCTTTCAAAGACTCAACAAAAGCATCATCACTCGCTGCCGGTATTTTAAAGCGACCACCGTAAACCGGATCGCCTAGTAAAGGATGGTTAATATAGGCCATATGCACGCGTATCTGATGCGTTCTCCCCGTTTCCAACTTCACACTTAATTTTGTATGTAGTCGATAACGCTCACTGACACGATAATGTGTAATCGCGGGTTTACCCTTTTCGTTCACCGCCATGCGTTTGCGGTTAATAGGGTGACGCCCAATGGGTTGATTAATGGTATTGCCCGCCGTCACCGACCCCCGAATAATGGCATCGTACTCACGTAAAAAAGTCCGCTGTTGAAGCTGTTCGACTAATAACTTTTGTGCGGTTAGTGTCCGTGCAACAACTAATACACCGCTGGTATCCTTATCCAGACGATGTACGATACCTGCCCGGGGAACGGCCTCTAACTCAGGCGCATAATGCAGCAAGGCATTCAACATCGTTCCATTAAAGTTTCCCGCTGCAGGATGGACCACCATACCAGCCGGTTTATTAATCACTAATAACTGTTCATCTTCATAAACAATATTTAGTGGGATATTCTCAGCTTCCCAGCTATTTTCAGAGACTAAAACAACTTCCAGACGAACTTGCTCCCCGCCCAATACTTTATCTTTAGCCCGCTTTATCTCACCATTGACTAAAATTTGCCCTTCTTTTAGCCATGTTTGCAAACGCGAACGCGAATAATCCGGAAAGAGCTTTGCTAAAGCCTGATCAACCCGTTCTCCCGCCCATTCATCAGGGATAGCGGCATCAAAAACATCTGTTTCATCCATTCAAAAATCTCATTATTTTCTCACCAATAGCAAGGTTTTACACTTACCTACAACACGCTCTATAATCTGAGGTATAATACTAAAAAACGATATAACACACTTAATTATTTAAATACGAACCAGGTTGCCTGCATGCGCTTTTCTCATTTATTAAATTTATCAGCTCTCTTTTTAGCCGCGATTTTAACCGGTTGTGCCTCATCGGGCGATATTGATGATGAAACCTATGGTATGACCGTCGCTGAACTCTACCAAGAAGCAAAAACCCAGTTGGAAAAAGGCGAGTATGCAACCGCGATTCAACACTATGAAAAACTGGAATCACGTTTCCCTTATGGTACCTATGCCGAACGTGCTCGCATGGAAGTCGCTTACGCGTATTATAAAGATTCTCAACCTGAAACCGCCATTATTTCAGCTAATCGCTTTATCAAACTACACCCCAACCATGAAAATGTTGATTATGCATACTACTTACGCGGCTTAGCCAGTTTTGATACAACGGTTTCATTTTTAGACCGCGTATTTGATCAAGAACCTTCCGAGCGTGATCCAAAATCAATACGTCAGGCTTTCCAATATTTTTCAGAATTAATAAAACGTTTTCCAAAAAGTCGCTACACACCCGATGCAATCAAACGTATGAAGCTACTACGTGAAAATCTTTCTCGTTATGAAATTCATGTCGCGAATTACTACCTGCACCGCGGTGCCTACTTAGCATCGGCAAACAGGGCTAAATATGTCATCGAAAATTATCAAGGTACACAGGCAATCCCTGATGCTCTGGCCCTAATGATTGATTCTTATCGTAAGTTAGGCATGCATGATCTTGCTAATGATGCACTTCGGGTATTGGAACTTAATCACCCGGAACACGAAAAAACAAAATCACTTAAGCTGTCAAAAAAGAAAGCTAGCAAATAAAAAAACCGCTGAATACGATTAAAAAGTATCAGCGGTTTTTATATCGGAATATCAGGCGAACTATATTGCAGCGTCACCTTCTTCGCCCGTACGAATGCGAATCACGCGCGCGACGTCACTAACAAAAATTTTACCATCGCCGATTTTACCGGTATGTGCTGCGTTGGTTATAGCTTCAATGGATGAATCAACCTGTTCATCAGTAATAACAATTTCAACCTTTACCTTTGGTAAAAAATCAATAACATATTCAGCACCACGATAAAGTTCGGTGTGTCCTTTTTGTCGACCAAAACCTTTAACTTCTGATGCCGTCATACCATTAACACCGATATCCGATAGAGCTTCACGCACATCATCCAATTTAAACGGTTTAATAATTGCTTCTATTTTTTTCATTTTTATTCCTCAGCAATAAATCTTGTATCATATGCCTACTTTAGCAGGAAAAGGGCAGTGACAGTACTCTATCTGTCGGGATTTCTGCTATTTTCGACTACGACCATAGCCAGAAGTAATAGGATAACGGCGATCCCGGCCAAAAGCACGCCGGGTAATACGAATTCCCGGTGCCGCCTGGCGGCGCTTATACTCGTTAATGTCAACCAGACGCAGCACCCTGCGCACGACTTCACGCTCAAACCCGGCCTCAACAATATCTTCCAGCCCCATGTCTTGCTCGACATACTTCTCGAGAATAGCATCTAAAATATCGTAATCAGGTAATGAATCACTGTCTTTTTGATCCGGCGCTAGCTCAGCCGATGGCGGTCGATCAATAACACGTTGCGGAATATTCGCCGAAATGGAGTTTCTGTAATCGGCTAACTGAAAAACTAAGGTCTTTGGGACATCTTTAAGCACATCATAGCCCCCCGCCATATCACCATATAGTGTGGCATAACCGACAGCCATTTCACTTTTATTGCCTGTGGTTAACACCATTTTTCCTTTTTTATTGGAAATGGCCATTAACAGCAGCCCACGACAACGTGCCTGGATATTTTCTTCCGTGGTATCAACTTCGGTCCCCGAAAATTCATCTGATAACAGCTCTAAAAAAGACGCAAACGGTTTTTCAATCGGAATAACCTTAAAGCTCACCCCTAATAATTTGGCCTGTTTCTTTGCATCTTCAACACTCATATCCAGGGTATAACATGACGGCATCATAACGGCTTCAACACGCTCAGCCCCCAAAGCATCAACCGCAATACTGAGGGTTAACGCAGAGTCAATCCCCCCCGATAACCCAATAACGACACCCGGAAATCCATTTTTAGTTACATAATCTCGTACTCCCATAACCAACGCATGATAAACACTGGCGTGTGTAGAAAGAGTGGGCGTAATCGATGAGGTCAGCGGGTTCATCGTCGTAATATCAAAATCAACAACAGCAAGTAGCTCTTCAAAATCAGCAAAACGGTGAGAAAGCGTTTGTGCTTTATCCATCACAAAGGAGTGACCATCAAAAACAAGCTCATCTTGTCCTCCCACCATATTGGCATAGACAACAGGGACTTTAAGCTCTGAAATACGTTGCCTAATTACCTCCTCCCGTTCATCTATTTTTTGTGCATGAAAGGGGGAAGCATTGGGATTAATAATGAGCTGAGCACCCGCATTAACCACTTTTTGAGCCGGCTCGGGGTGCCAAATATCTTCACAAATACAGACACCGATTTGCCTGTTTTTTATGACAAATCCTGAAACATCGGCATCGTCTCTGGCGGCAATAAAATATCGTTTTTCGTCAAAAACACTGTAATTCGGCAAATAATTTTTGCGGACGCTTTTGACCTTTTGGCCATGCTGTAAAATGGCAACCGAGTTGTAAACACCCTCTGTCGTTTTTTCCGGATAGCCAATTAATGCGGTAATTCCGGAGACTTCTTTTGCAATTTTTTGTAATGCCACATCAATGCGTTCATACAAACCCGGGCGAAGTAACAAATCTTCCGGAGGGTATCCGGTCAAAGCGAGTTCGGGAAAAATAATAACATCCGCATTTTTTTCATTTTGAGCTCGCAATAGCCAATCAATAATAGATTTGGCATTCCCTTCTATGTCGCCAACCAATAAATTAATCTGGGCAATGGCGATGCGCAAAATATTATTCAAATCTGCTTGTTTATTTTGGGTATTCAAAGGAGCTATTCACGTTAAGAACCAGAGCGAAATATAAGCCAGAACGACTATTTGAACAACTTTTCTCGCAAACTTAGCTTTTTTGTCTAAAAACACGGACAATAACGAAGATTTTATAAAAAAATATCGCCAGCAGTAATTTCAATCGTTATCATAAAGCCATTATTAACTACATTAAAAGAATACCAACTATGGGTCTTATTCGCATCATAATTATTGCTTTGATTGTTTACCTTGTTATTCAAATTTTCAAGCGCTGGTCTGCCAGCAAAAATATTCAAACAGTACAAAAGGATAAACAACAAAAACTAATGGTGAAATGTGACGTTTGCCAGTTACATATACCTAAAAGTGAAGCTCTGCAAAAAAATGGTAAATACTTCTGTAATCAAGAACATTACAATAAAGAGTAACCTTCAAATAAATGTTTGATGTTTTTAATAAGCGAACAAGTGTTAACCAAAAGTTAACCGAAAAAGAAACGTATACCTGGGGACCGCTAAATTTTCTTAATTTATACCGATTCACCATTTCCGGTTTATTTGTCACTTTTTATTTTTCTGGTAGTCCTTTCCCACAACTAGCCATTCATAATTCAAAATTATTTTACGCAACAAGCGCCATCTATCTTTGCCTTGCCGTCTTGTTTGGCATAATGATTCGTTTGCGTAAACCTGACTTTCAGCGACAAATTCACTTTCATATCATAAGCGATATTCTTTTTATAACTCTGCTAATGCATGCCAGCGGTGGCGTACAAAGTGGTTTGGGTATGCTGATTCTTATTTCAGTTGCTGGCGGTAGTATTGTTATTCGTGGTCACCATTCACTATTGTTTGCCTCAATTGCCAGTCTTGCCATCTTATATGAAGAATTTTATAGCCGTCTGGAAGGGGCTTACCAAAGTACAGGCTTATTACAGGCGGGCATACTCGGTGTTACCTTCTTTATAACGGCAATTATTACGCATTATGCCGCAAAATATATCCGCGAAAGCGAAGCGCTTGCACTTAAACGTGGTGTTGATTTGGCAAATATGTCACAGCTCACGGATCACATTATCCAGCGCATGCAAACAGGCATTATTGTTATCGACAATCAACAGCGATTGCGACTCATAAATGAATCGGCCTGGCATATGTTAGGGATGCCAGTAGTATCAAGTAACCCGCACTTATCATCTCTAAGTACAGAATTAAATAACTGTCATCAAATTTGGTTAGACAACAATGAAACCAGCTTCACCCCTCTGGCACTGTCACCTGAATACCCCAGTTTACTACCGCGTTTTGCACAGTTAAATCAAGAAGACAGTCCGGCAACCCTTATATTTTTACAGGATGCATCAGCGATGTCACGCGAAGCACAACAGTTGCAACTTGCCTCATTGGGTCGACTAACCATGAGTATTGCACATGAAATACGAAACCCTTTAGGTGCAATAAGTCATGCAGGACAATTACTTGCAGAATCACCTAATATGGATGAGGCAGATACAAGACTGACACAAATTATTTCTGATCACAGTAAACGCGTTAACACTATTATTGAAAATGTTATGCAACTAGGACGTGGCAATAAAAGTTATCCTCAATTAGTTGAACTAAATAACTACCTTGAGAAATTTCTTGCCGACTTTATGAATGGCAACCAAACTCAGCGTAATGACTACCTTATTGAAATGGAAAAGAATGATATTAATGTACGCTTTGATCCCAGCCACCTACAGCAAATATTGACCAATCTGTGTGACAACGCATTACGTCACACGCCAGAAGACACAAACAATAAAGAAAAATATAAAATCGAATTTTATGTTGGCGTTTCTGTAAATAATAACCTCCCCTTTCTTGATGTTATCGATCATGGTGCAGGCATTAATGAAGAAACAGCAAAACATATCTTTGAACCTTTTTATACTACAGCCGATAGTGGCACAGGATTGGGCTTGTATATTTCCAGAGAATTGGCAGAATGTAACCAGGCTCACTTAACGCTCTTAGAAAATAAACAACAAGGTTGTTATTTTCGTATCACCTTTTCTGATCCACGAAGACAAATGCATTAATCATGACAAATAAAGACTACATTGCACTGATTGTTGATGATGAGCCCGATATTCTTGAGCTGTTGGATATCACACTTTCCCGTATGCAGGTAAAAACATACAGGGCTGAAAATATCTCTCAGGCCAAATCATTACTGGAACAATACTCCTTTGATCTTTGTTTAAGTGATATGCATTTACCCGATGGAAATGGAATTGAATTAATAAAATATATTCAAGAAAAATTTTCTAACTTACCTGTCGCCATGATAACTGCTCATGGCAATATGGAGTATGCTATTGAGGCATTAAAGTCAGGGGCATTTGATTTTGTTTCCAAGCCTGTTGACTTAAAAGTACTTCGTAACCTGGTAAATACCGCTCTCAAACTTTCACCCCAGGAAGAGAGCAATATAGACCAGGCACAACATGAACACAGTGGCTTACTTGGCATATCTCAGGCAATAAAAGAGACAAGAAAAAAAATACAAAAATTATCTCGTAGCCAGGCCCCGGTATATATCCATGGTGAATCCGGTGTTGGTAAAGAACTCGTTGCCAAATTGATACATGAAAATGGCCCAAGATCAGACAAAGCCTTCGTGCCAGTAAACTGTGGGGCAATTCCTGCTGATTTAGTTGAAAGTGAATTTTTTGGCCATAAAAAAGGCAGTTTCACCGGAGCAACAGCAGATAAACAAGGACTATTTCAGGCAGCCGATGGGGGAACTTTATTTTTAGATGAAATTGCCGACCTTCCGCTTGCCATGCAGGTAAAATTATTACGAGCAATCCAGGAAAAAGCCATACGCCCTGTCGGCAGCCAGAAAGAAATTTCAATTAATGTTCGCATATTAAGCGCAACACATAAAGATTTAGCTGTTTTAACAGAAAAAAATGAGTTCCGTCAGGATCTATATTACCGCATTAATGTTATCGAACTTGAAGTGCCCAGCCTGCGCGAACGACCCGAAGATATACCTTTGTTAGCAAAATATTTGCTAAAGAAAATATCAAATGACTGGGGAATTGAAACGCCACATTTTAGTAGCGACACATTAAACACTCTAAATAATTATTCATTTCCTGGTAATGTGCGTGAACTGGAAAATATACTTGAACGTGCTATGACCTTACATGAAGGTAATGTAATTACCATTGAAGATCTTCAGCTTCCTGATGTAATTAAAGCAACGAATGAAGATACAGCAGAAATTGAATCTAAATTACTTGATCCCGCTTTACTACAAAAAGAAAAAGAAGTCATTCAGCAGGCTTTAGAAAAAACGAAATACAATAAAACAGCTGCAGCGAAATTATTAGGCATTTCCTTTCGCGCATTACGTTACCGAATAAAAAAACTGGAAATGGATTAACGGCTAAAAACTTATCTCAAAACTGTCATTATTGTTAAATTCAATCAAGAAACACCCGAACATTAACCAAACCGATAGAGTCTGTTTTTTCTATATTGATTTCATCTACAACTAATCCATGCTGACGTTCGACGATTGCCAGCCATTTCATTAAGTTATCAAAGCTGGCCTTCTCAAACCAAACACGAACTCCCTTATCACCTTCAGGTTGAACCCGTTTCATAACACTGGACAAGCCTGCCTTACGTATACTGCGATCAACAACACCCAATACAAACTGTTTACCTTTTGCTTTTACTGTTTTTTTGCCACCATGCAATTGTTTGATTTGATGCGAAGCTGACTCCATCCATTCAACTGTCTGAATTGCCGTGGCAACATTTTTTTTATTTCTCTCGTAATTATTTGTTATAGGTTCAATAATCATCAAATATAACAAAAACACCACAACAACAACTGTCATAGACAGCACCATAATGCGTTCACGTGAGCTTAAACCTGCAAACCATGTTTTCATAATGCCGTTCCAGAAATTTGTAGCTGTGCGGTCACATTATTTTTCGTTGAGGAGGCATTTTTAACTTCAACGATATAGCCCTTATTTTTACTTAATTCAATCTTAAGCTTTTCTAATACCTGTAAACTCGCCAGTTCTAATTCCAGGTTTATACGCCCACCATAGTAGCGTAATGATTTGATTTCCAAGCCCTTGGTATTGGATAAAATAGCCGCATTTGCCGTTAGCATATTAGAAAAACTTCGCCCGCTCTGACCTTTTCTTTTTTGTAAGTCAGATAATCTTTGTTGCATTTGAGCTTTTGCGTTAACAATACGTTTAGCATCGGGAAATGTTCTTTTATATATTGCATTAATTTGATTTTTCAACGCTTCGTTTTTCTGACTATAGCCAATATAATCCGCAATAAATAACCCGCCTTGCAGGCTTAACCAAACAAGTAAAACCGCAGCAACGGGTAACCAGTTTTTACCTGTCTCCGACCATTTTTTTGTTTCCTTAAATTCACCCTGTAATAAATTAACACTATCATTAACAGAACTATTTTCGACAAGACAAAGCAAAGGCTGACTTCCACAGCTTTCACTTTCAACAGCGGTGAAATCATCTAATAATGCCTGCTTACTTGTACCACATTGAATAATTTTTTGAGGTTTTAAGGCATTAAAGGAAACATCTTTGATATCAGCCGCTGAAAAACCAATCTCAATACTTTTGTATAACACTCTTTCACCATCAGAAAATAAAATGTCTTCGCCATCCAGCAACAAATAATCCGTTGTTACTATACCCGGGTTGATTCCGGATTTTTTAAGTTCACTGATGGTTCGCTCAAAGTATGATTTATTAATAATTGCAACATGATAGTTGTTTTCCTGATATTTTTTTATCGCAAAATGAAGGTTATCAACATCATCAATCAGACTGTCTTCTAAAAGATAAGGAATCGCCTGCCTTGCACGTTGCATGTTATTGCCAGGAATTTCTGCATTCAAAAATAAAACATCTTCGCCTTTAAGCACAACCGTTATTTGATAGCCTTGTGCTTCTGCAGCCGCTTCAGTTAACGAACCACTACTCATTTGTAGTTCATTATTCACATCTTTATACACCCAATTGACTTCAGAAAGTGCTAAGTCAGCTTGTAAATCAACTATTCGGGCAAGAAATATATAAAAAACTGAATTCATAATATGTCCCGGCTTCTTCGTAAAATCATAACTGACTTATCATTTTCACGAAAAAGAACACTATTGAAAGCAATATTAATTCTATCGACTTTCACACTTGAACTTAACGAGAAATAGTGACTATCCACACTTAGTCCTTCTTTTTTCATGTTTGAATTATTAAACAGAGGGCTTTGAATAAAATCTTCGACCCTAGAATAAGTTTTTTTATCCTGTTCCGAAAGGAAATTTTTTGCATCTTCCAGTGTTAATCCTGTCACCAGACTACTTAAAACCTCAGCAGAAACAGTATTTATATTAATACTTGATCCTGTTTCTAAAACGCAAACATACTGACGCAATTTTTCATAGCTATCGAAATCAAAACCTTTAAGCAGTAATAACTCACTCACATCCTGCATTACAGTATTTGCTGTCCTATAAGGAGACGGCAAATTAAGATAATCATTATCTTCAGCACCAGAAAAAGTTACATTTTCATTCTCATCTATCCAGTCGACAACAACGGCTGATAGTTCTTCATTTAATTCCAGCACACGCAATAATCGTTTAAAACGTTCAACCTCTAATTTTTGCGGTTTACCGTTAAGCACAAGGTTATTAAGATTGAAGCGCGCTTGTAAATCTTCGATTTGACCGCTCATGTTACCCCCTTCTATTGGGAGCTCAGGTAATGGCAAAGCCCAGTCATCCTGAAAGCTATCGATATCGTTATCTTTATTATCGCGCTTAAGAATTTGCTGTGCCCATGACTCAGCACCTAAAACATACTGATAAGCTTGCTCAAAATTAACAATATTACTACTACGATGAATATTTAATTGTTGGCGTGATGACATTGAGACAGCCAATATCGTTGCCAATGCCAAAATAAGCATCACCGTGATCAATGCTACACCTTGTTCTTTACCTATTAACATAAAATAAGACTTTTTCATGTGTTACTTGCCAATAAAATAAGTCGACGAACTTTACCGAAATCTTCAAGTTCCATATTTAACTCAATGGCTCTGGGCAATGGATATTGTTTTGCCTTGTCACCTTCTTGAGGCCACTGTGATACCCATACATTTTGATTATTTAAAAAACGCCATTCAATTGATGCGATATTTGACAAGACTTCACTGTCGAATGCTTCTGTATCCTGAGCTCGATCAAGCACAGGCCAGGATAAACGAATTAATTTATTTTCTTCTATTTTATAAGCAACACGCTGAATATTGCTGCGCTTTAAATTTGCAGGATTTCGATAGCCTGCCCGGCTCCATTCTAAAGCACCTTGGTTTGATGATTCTAACTGCATAGCAGGGATATAATCCCCATGTTCATCCCGAACCTTTCTCGCAATGGCCTGACGTAAATCATTGCTTATACGCATTACCAGCATCTGGACTTCAGCTATTCGTGCTGAGGCCTCCTGAGTTGTATTTTTCGTTGTGATGACCGTTTGTAAACCGCCATACGCCATAACAGAAATCATACTAAATATCGATAGAGCAACCAGAAGCTCTAATAACGTAAAACCTTGTTGATTATTTTGATTAATTTTCATCGTTCTGGTTTATTAAGGTGCGGTCGTCGCAACATTAGGTTTGCCAACAAACGAGATAAAACGCACTAACGGCTCACCTTCTTCATTCGCTCTATTCACATCAATATCTAACCGTCTTAAATCTTTATCCGCGGTATTTGAAACCTTAACGCGCCAGCTCCATTCCTGATTAGCCATTGTTTCATAACCACTTGTGCTTCCTGTGCCCGGCCATTTATCCAGTTTTATTTCATTGGCTTTATTACTCGCAACCCACAAAGCAAAGGTTTTATCTTTTAAATAAGAAAGTTGTGACGTTTGCCCGGCAGATACTTTTATGACCGTACCGATCCCCATTGTTAATACAGCAAGCGCCACTAAAACTTCTAATAAAGTAAATGCTTTTTGTTGATAACAATGTAAACCTGCACTAAATTTCATAAATTAATTATCCACATAATCAAGCGTTAGCTTGCCATTAAACAAGCCGGTTAATTGATAATAAGGTCTGGACTCACCTTTTACATTTATTCTTATTTTAAACGGTGTTTGCTCTCCACTCGATAAAAAATAAATTCTTAGTAAATCATCTTCTGATGATTTAAAAAACTGAGATTTCGAATCGGCATTAACACTCAATTCCAAACCCTCTTTAATTTTTCGTTTCTGAAATATTTTTGTCTTGAGTGCGAGCCATTTTTTATTTTTATATTCAAGAAAATAATATTCCTGTTGATTAACTTCCATCGCGATTTCTTTTGCCTGAATAATTGACTCTTCCCTTATTAATGAAATCAAAGCGTGTAAACGCTTCGCATCTTCTTCCATTTCACGTTCAATACTGCCTGTTCCCATCGATAAAACAGCAAAACTCGTTACAATACCTAATAAAACAATAACAACTAAAAGCTCAATTAAAGTAAAACCTTGTTGTACTTTTTTTCTCAAGATTATTTAACCAACTGATTAAGATCAAGCACGGGCAATAAAATTGCTAAAACTATCACCAGGACTACGCCACCCATAACAACAATTAATAAAGGTTCAAGTAAGCCCATTAACATTGCCATAGTTGTTTCAAGTTCGCGTTCCTGATTCATTGCGGCGCGTTCCAACATTTGTTCGAGTTGACCGGTGGCTTCACCGCTGGCAATTAAATTAATGAGCATGGGATTAAAATAACCACTCTTCTCTAACGTTGCCGACAAACTACTACCTTCACTGACTTGTTGTGAAGCTTCTTCCACCGCCTCGCGCATTGGAATATTGTCCATCACTTTTACCGCAATACGCATGGCATCCAGTATTGGAACGCCACTCGCGGCAAGAATACTTAATGTACGGGCAAACTGCGCAGAATTCCCACCTAAAACAACATTCCCTAAAATGGGAAGCTTTAACAAAAATTGATGGTAGCGCTTTTTAAAAGCAGCCTGTTGTAATAATTTTTTAAAAATAATAAAACCGAATAAAGCCGCAAGCAGTAAGTAAACAAACCAGTCCTGCATAAATTCACTCACTGCGATAAGTGCAATCGTTAAGCCTGGAAGTTGTTGTCCGGTATCTGAAAAAACTTTAACTACCTCAGGTACAACATAGGTTAATAAACCACCGACCACTAAAATTGACATAATGGTTAAAATAACCGGGTAAATTAATGCCAACTTCAAACGTTGTTGTAATTGTTGGCGTTGCTCGCTGTAGTCTGCCAGACGTTCTAATACAACGTCTAAATGCCCTGACTGCTCACCTGCTGCCACAGTTGCACAGTACATTTCGGTAAAAATATGCGGATAGTCACGTAAACCATCGGCGAGTGTATGACCTTCAAGAATTTTAGCGCGCACACCAAGTAATAATTTTTTTACTCGTGGTTTAATACTTTGACGTGCTACGGTTGCTGTTGCTTCATCAAGCGGAATACCCGAACGTGCTAACGTCGCAAGTTGTCGAGTTAAAAGTGCTAACTCTGTAGTGCTAATACGTTGATTAAAACTAAAGCCGCTACTTTTATCTTTCGCCTGTTGTTTTTTGACTTCTTCAACGTTCAAAGGAACAAGATTTTGGTCGCGTAGTTGCTGACGAACTAAACGCGCAGAATCACCTTCGATGATACCTTTCTTATCACGTCCATTTTGGTCAAGTGCGGTATATTCAAAAGCGCCCATATTTAATCACCAATGACTAATCTTCGCGTGTAACACGTAAGACTTCTTCAAGTGAGGTTTCGCCAGCAAGAATACGTCGAATACCATCAACGCGAATACTTGGAGAGCTTTTACGTACATGTTGTTCTAACTCATGTTCACCGCTGCCATCATGAATGAGTGTTTTTAAGTCATCATCGACATCGATCAACTCATAAATACCAGTACGTCCAACATAACCTGACTGATTACATTTGTCACAACCATTGGGCAGATATAAGGTTGGCGGATTGTCTTTTGGCAAACCTAATAGTTGGCATTCACTTTCATCGGGCTGATAAGGCGTTCGACAGTCAGAACATAGAATTCTCACTAAACGTTGTGCAAGCACACCGATTAAACTTGATGAAAGCAAAAAAGGCTCGACGCCCATGTCACGTAAACGGGTAATCGCGCCGACTGCAGTATTGGTATGTAATGTCGAAAAAACCATGTGTCCGGTTAAACTTGCCTGCACGGCTATTTGTACCGTTTCAAGATCACGAATTTCACCGACCATAACAATATCAGGATCTTGTCGCAAGATAGCGCGTAAACCGCGGGCAAACGTCATATCGACTTTGGCATTTACTTGCGTTTGCCCAATACCATCAATGTAATATTCAATCGGATCTTCAACTGTGACAATATTACGATCAGAATTATTAACCCGTCCAAGTGCGGCATACAGTGTTGTTGTTTTACCCGAGCCTGTAGGCCCCGTTACTAAAATAATACCATGCGGACGGTGCACCAATTGATCCATACGTTTTAAGGTAACCGGATCCATACCTAAATGTTGTAAGTCGAGTCGTCCTGCTTGCTTATCAAGAATACGTAATACAACACGCTCACCATGTCCTAACGGCATCGTTGAAACACGCACATCCACTGCACGTCCGGCAATGCGTAATGAAATACGCCCGTCTTGCGGTAAGCGTTTTTCAGCAATATCTAACTTTGCCATCACTTTGATACGCGAAGCGATCAGCGGTGCCAGAGCACGTGGCGGTTGCATGACTTCTTGTAAAATACCATCGACACGGATACGAATTAATAAACGGTTCTCAAACGGTTCAATATGAATATCAGATGCATTTTGTTTTACTGCACGTGCAAGCAAGACATTAATTAAACGAATAATGGGCGCATCATCTTCTGCGTCTAATAAATCTTCGGGTTCGGGGAGAGCTTCAGCAACACCGGATAAATCCAGCTCATCATCAAACTGTTCAATCCCTTTTTGTTGTGAATGTTCTTCGTATGTTTGCTGCAATAAAGCATCAAAGGCATCGTCTTCCACCTTTTGTACTTTTATTGTTTTTTGAAAATAACGCTGAACTTCCAGAAAAGTCGCTGCTGATAATGTTTTTCGGCAAATGAGCGTAATGCTATCCGCATTACTTTCACTCACCATCACACCGTGGCGACGCGCAAAGGCAAACGGTAAACTATCTACGCGAGTAGTAATAGCCATCGCTTCCGGACTATTGTTCTCCACCATCGGTTGACGTTGACTTGTCATTGACCTGCTCCATCATCGTCGGTGGCACTACGGTTATCGAATCGTTGTTCTCTTCTTTGTCAATATCATCTTTATAAGGTTCAGGTAAAGTTAAGAATTGTTTGTTTTTAGCCAACAAGGGTGAGTCTTCATCCGCAAGCAAACGCATACCTTCCTCGCGCAGCTTTAATTGCTTTGCACGAATATAGTTATATTTGCTCCCGGTGTGAGCCAAAGTTACCGCAGCATCTTTTAATATCGTAGGCTGTAAAAAAACCATTAAATTTGTTTTAACGAGTTCAGTTTTGTTATAACGGAAAAACCAGCCGAGTAAAGGTATTGCACCCAAGCCCGGAACACTTTGCTCTGCTTCACGTAACTCTTCTTGTATTAAGCCCCCTAAAACAATCATTTGTCCATCATTAACCACAACGTTAGTTTTGATAGAGCGTTTATTGGTAATCAAATCAACACCTTGCGTGCTAGGACTAACGGTTGACACTTCCTGTTCAACTTTAAGCTTAATGGCGTCGCCTTCGTTGATTTGAGGGGTGATTTTTAATGTTAACCCTACATCCTCACGTTGCACGGTTTGAAATGGATTAGAAGGTGTACTGCCGCCACCTGTCCCTGAGTATGAACCGGTTAGAAAAGGAACATTTTGTCCAACAACAATTTCTGCCTCTTCATTATCTAACGTTAACAACGATGGTGTCGAAAGGATGTTTGACTTACCGTCTGAATTTAGTGCCGAAATTAATGCGGCGACCGGATTCTTTCCCGTCGTCTTTCCCGCCGCAATATTTAACCCGCTTCCCAATGATGGAGGTGTATCAGGTGAGCTCGCAAGACTACCCAGTAAGCTGGAAATACTCGTACCAATGCCAAAATTCACCAAACCAACCGCTGAGGAACCAGAACTTCCTCCTGCCCATTGAATACCAAATTCTTCAGCCGAGTTTGTCGAGACTTCTGCAATAACCCCCTCAACAATAACTTGTGCACGGCGTACATCAAGCTGATGAATCACCGCTCGTAATGAACGAAAAATATCGGGTGGCGCGGTAATCACTAAAGAGTTGGTATTTTCGTCAGCTTGAATACTAATATTCGTTGTTTGCGTTGCAGCGGCCTTTTTACCTTTTGCTGCGGTTACACTTTTACTCACACCGGTTAAAACAGGAACCAAATCTTTTGCCACTGCATTGCGTAAATAAACAACCTGGGTAGAACCGCCCACATCAACGCGCGTATCCAAATGTGCTATCAACGCCTTAGTACGAAGGCGAGTCGCTTTGTTACCACCTAATAAAATACTGTTTGTCCTGTCATCAGCAATAACATTATTTTTCTTATTTTTTGCATCACCTGCAGAGAGCTGTTGGATAATACGTACAACTTCACTGGCTGATGCATTTTCTAACGTCACAACTTCTATCTCACCATTGCTGGCTTGATCAATACTCGCAATAATTTTCTTCAAACGTCGAATATTGGATGCCGCATCTGAAATAACCAACACATTGGAACTGGGGTAAGCGGCAAGGTGGCCACGCTGTGGAACCAAGGGACGAAGTATTGGTACCAACTGAGCAGCATCAACATTTTTAATTTCAATAACCTGAGTTATAAACTCATCACTTAACGGGATAAATTTTTTACCTGTGCTCACCGCGCTTTGCTTTGCATTAACTTCAGGAACAATTTGCGTGGTATTTTTTCCGGGGATGGCCGCAAAGCCATGAATTTTTAAAACAGAAAGAAAGACCTGATAGATTTCAGATGCTTTCAAGGCACGCTGAGATATAACCGTCACTTTGCCTTTAACACGCGGGTCAACAATAAAGTTACGCCCCGTCATTTCAGAAACCGCAGCGATAACCGCATTAATATCGGTGGCGTTAAAATTTAAAGTCACTCTGTCGGAATCGGAGTCCTTTGCCGCACTTGCCGAGGTTGCAAATAAAAGCATTAAGCCACAAATAGCGGCGATCTGTTTTATTTGATTAAAAATTATCTTTGCATCCAGCCTCATCTTCCCTACTACCCACACATTTATTATTATTTTTTAAAAATTAAGTACATTAGTATCTTACACAAACACCTATGGGTAAAGCATAGCCATCCTTATCTGTTAAAAACGTAGCTGAATCGACTCTCTTTTTCCGTTTCGTTCTATGGTAAGTGCCAAATTCTTTTGTTTTGGCAGCGTATTCATCAAACCGGATAAAACAGAAGTATTACTTAACGGCTCCCCATTAACCTCTAAAATAGTATCGGATGGATGAATCCCCAGCGAGTCCATTAGCGACTTATCGTTATGTAATAAAGAATAACCTTTTACCTTGCCATTTTTTATTACCGGAGTGACTTTCACCTGACGCCAAAGTTTAGCGGGATTGGTTAATAAGGTTTTACGTAGTTCAACTAATTGCTTATTCGCCTGTTTCGGACGCTGAAGCGACTTATTAAAACGGCTTACTTTTGCCGCGTCTTTACTGTATAAATTTTTCGTCGACGCTTTCAGTAAACGCAGGGTTTCCAGCTTACCATCCCGCTTAAGAATCACACGATCGACATAAACAGCATGCAGCTCCGCCCCCCCATTCACTTTACCGCCGATACGATACGCTTTCCCCTTGCCTTTTTTCGTCGCAATAATCGCCAGCGCTTTTTCTTTATTGGTTGAAGCAAATACACCTTGCAGCACTAAATGCAAACGCGTGTCCGGTGCATTAATCACTTTTTGTTGAGGTATAGCCGTTTTAGTCGCCGCATCACCAAATAAGTGGTACTGCACCACTTGGTTTAGGCTTGATGAAGCGATTTTGTTATTGCTCCTCATAGAGGTTTGTTGACTATGTTGAGAAACCACCTCTGTTTCTTCATCTTCAAAAAATGACCAGGTTAACTCCACAAGAGATCCCAGCAATAAAAGCAACAACACAACAAACACCAACTTCGGCGCAAATTTATTCGCCTTCATCGCTATAACATTCCAAGGAAGCGCTTGCCAAGTATCAAATAAGGTATGCTTAGTCATATTACTATTTAATTATATTCTTTTAGTTAAGCTTTAAATCTCGAACAATGGTTTTTCCTAATGTTACGCCAAAATCATTAAGCACGTTCAATAAATTTTAGGATAAAAGTACTTACACTTATATATATTAGCATTAGCCAATGCTAATGCTAATGCTAATGCTAATGCTAATGCTAATGCTAATGCTAATGCTAATGCTAATGCTAATGCTAATGCTAATGCTAATGCTAATGCTAATGCTAATGCTAATGCTAATGCTAATGCTAATGCTA